>BNJU01003580.1_pt1 | contig 501695 bp, 552 predicted proteins | sample 8539281 | NCBI WGS metagenome assembly BNJU01 (sample SAMD00202456, study PRJDB9452) | human saliva metagenome | isolation source: human saliva | place: Japan
GCGCGCGCGCGCGCGCGCGCGCGCGCGCGCGCGCGCGCGCGCGCGCGCGCGCGCGCGCGCGGCGCGCGCGCGCGCGGCGCGCGCGCGCGCGCGCGCAGCGCGCGCGCGCGCGCGCGCGCGCGCGCGCGCGCGCGCGCGCGCGCGCGCGCGCGCGCGCGCGCGCGCGCGCGCGCGCGCGCGCGCGCGCGCGCGCGCGCGCGGCGCGCGCGCGCGCGCGCGCGCGCGCGCGCGCGCGCGCGCGTGCGCGCGCGCGCGCGCGCGCGCGCGCGCGCGCGCGCGCGCGCGCGCGCGCGCGCGCGCGCGCGCGCGCGCGCGCGCGCGCGCGCGCGCGCGCGCGCGCGCGCGCGCGCGCGCGCGCGCGCGCGCGCGCGCGCGCGCGCGCGCGCGCGCGCGCGCGCGCGCGCGCGCGCGCGCGCGCGCGCGCGCGCGCGCGCGCGCGCGCGCGCGCGCGCGCGCGCGCGCGCGCGCGCGCGCGCGCGCGCGCGCGCGCGCGCGCGCGCGCGCGCGCGCGCGCGCGCGCGCGCGCGCGCGCGCGCGCGCGCGCGCGCGCGCGCGCGCGCGCGCGCGCGCGCGCGCGCGCGCGCGCGCGCGCGCGCGCGCGCGCGCGCGCGCGCGCGCGCGCGCGCGCGCGCGCGCGCGCGCGCGCGCGCGCGCGCGCGCGCGCGCGCGCGCGCGCGCGCGCGCGCGCGCGCGCGCGCGCGCGCGCGCGCGCGCGCGCGCGCGCGCGCGCGCGCGCGCGCGCGCGCGCGCGCGCGCGCGCGCGCGCGCGCGCGCGCGCGCGCGCGCGCGCGCGCGCGCGCGCGCGCGCGCGCGCGCGCGCGCGCGCGCGCGCGCGCGCGCGCGCGCGCGCGCGCGCGCGCGCGCGCGCGCGCGCGCGCGCGCGCGCGCGCGCGCGCGCGCGCGCGCGCGCGCGCGCGCGCGCGCGCGCGCGCGCGCGCGCGCGCGCGCGCGCGCGCGCGCGCGCGCGCGCGCGCGCGCGCGCGCGCGCGCGCGCGCGCGCGCGCGCGCGCGCGCGCGCGCGCGCGCGCGCGCGCGCGCGCGCGCGCGCGCGCGCGCGCGCGCGCGCGCGCGCGCGCGCGCGCGCGCGCGCGCGCGCGCGCGCGCGCGCGCGCGCGCGCGCGCGCGCGCGCGCGCGCGCGCGCGCGCGCGCGCGCGCGCGCGCGCGCGCGCGCGCGCGCGCGCGCGCGCGCGCGCGCGCGCGCGCGCGCGCGCGCGCGCGCGCGCCGCGCGCCGGAAGTTTGAACGGGGCACGCATGCACCACATCACGCAGGCGGAAACATCTCCACCCGCCTGCCCACTTCCAGTGGCCGCCCTGACAACAACCGTAGTGCAATCCAAGCCCCATCCGGCTTTCACCGCTGGCGCCGCACGCCGCCCGGTCTCCCCGCCAACACAATCGAAACGCCACATCCACGTGCTTATCGACGCACTCCATCCCCACCCACCATTACTGTTGTATTCCACGCTGATCGAGAATCACTGGCTGGCGTGCGGATGGTGGTGGACGCCGCCGATAAGCACGGTGCGGGCATCACCGCGAAGCGTTCAACCATGAGGTAAGCGGTGAGCGGCTGATGTAGACAAAGCAGGCAACATCGGTGATGTCGTCGACGGGGATGCACCACGTGATCGGTGCGTTTGAGCTCCTGCGCATGCGCCGGAGCTACCGATAAGGTGCAGGACGACGGCCAAGGAGGGTGCTGGCACTTCGGACCGATGCGCTCCACCACCCCAACCCCTCGAAGCTCCGGGACCAGTGGAAAACTCGGTTCGAGGCGTGGGCACCGGACACCGTGACCGCGTACGACGGGTCAAACGTGCTGGCCAACATGTGCGACACGTAACGCTGCCTTTGTGGAGCATCGTCTCGGGACATCCTGGATCGAATGCCGTCGTGATAGGACCGGTTGAGCGGCTAGGGCGGCGAACATGTTGCTGAGGACGCACCAATGGCTGGCCTAAATCACGGGTGAGGTCGATTTAATATGCTGTTTTTACCTAATTTAGTTGAAAAACCCCATATAAAAGCTGCGATGAGTGCGAGTTCTGTTTCAGCGTCGGCAACCACCGCAGTATCAACAATGTTGTGACACTCTGACATGGCTCCTGCTCCTGTAGCGTCCACTTGTTGAGCGCGCCTGCACAGGACCTCACTCAACCCGTCACCGCAATCTTTTTGGGCCAAACGCCCCAGGAAGAGCAACTTCTTGACGCGATGTATTTTGCGCTACGAGCGATATTTAGTTCAGCCACAAGCTGGCGTGACGAAAGCGATTACCCACTCCACCGTATTTTCCTTTTCGTCCTCGACGATGCCACGTTGAACGAACCAAGCTTCTTCGATTTCACCATTGACACACGTTACCTCTATGGTTTCACGGCCCATGGCGATGGTGTCATTGAGGAGTGGCTCAGCTATGTACCTAAGCAGCGCTGGAGCAAATGCTTCATTCGCAACACATCAGACAATACCGAGTTTGACTGGAATAACGCCTTCTTGAATAGAACTACCCAGCGTGAGCTTGGAAAAGATAGATAAACGCGAGCTTGTGCTTTCGTCGCTCTTCGTGATAAGCACTCGATTCTGGAAAAATAGCGGAAGCGTGACCCTCGTCATTCAACTTTTCTTCCTCTGAGGGGATAGCGCACAGAATGCGCGGATCGAGCAACTTACATCACTCATTCATAAGCGCCATTTCGACTCTAGATGAAATATCGCTACTCATGCAAGCCGCAGACACGGGAATTGATTCGGTTTCTATCGATAAAACCAAGGTTCCACAGCACATCGTGGATAAAGATGAATCGCATTACGGCAATCAACAATGCTATGGTGATGAAATCAATAACGCAGCACTCAGCAATGATGAAGTGGAAAGTGTTGTACACAACCTAGTTTTTACTCATGAGGCAAAAATCAAAGCCGAACACTGACCATGCAGAGGAGTCTGCAGGCACTCTCGCCTGGCTTTCCATTGCGCCACAGCTACTGCAGTCTCCGAAAAGGAACCATCCTTATCGCTGATGAGCTCGATTCAAGCCTGCACCAAAACCTGATTGAGATGATCGTCAGGTGCTTTCACTGATCGATCCATCAACCAGCATGGAGCACAAATCTAATCTTAACCACCCACAACACCATATCATTGAACACATGGAGGCTTTAGGCTTGAACCTGCCACTATGTGGTTCATCGAGAAGAACCTCCATGGAGAATCATCACTTTTCTCGCTCGCAGATTTTCAAATCGCCCTGAAGCCAACTCATGAGCGCCGCTACCTGGGAGGACGCTACGGCGCACTGCCTCAACTTTCGCCTTCAACACTCGCGGTTTAGTGAGCCAGGAGAGCGTAGGCAAGAGAAAGCGGCCTGTACGTAAACCACGATCTACATACAGGCCAAAAAGACAAGAAATAAGAAAAAGAATCCTCATCGTTACCGAGGGTGCCGTTACCGAGCCAGAATATTTTGAACGACTACGAAAAATCATAGCGCCCAACTACGCGGCAATATTAGATGTAAGACCAAAGTTAAAGAAATCACGCGGAAACAGAAAGTGGAAATCCAATCCGGTCAGTGTTGTTGAAGAATGTATTTCCCTCAAGAAATCATGATCGTTCTCAACAAAGTTCTAACAACACCGACCAAGAACCCTATGTGGCATGCTTCGCCGTTGTGGACGTGGACGATTGGGACATCAACAGGAACCCATCATCCCAGCTCAACAAGGCCATCCACTTGGCAAAAGATAATGAGATACAGCTACTAATTTCCAACTTAAAATTCGAGGTGTGGCTAGTCTGGCACTTAGAAGGACAACACCCAAATCAACATCCACAGAACTAGATAAGCAATGCCTACACAACAAGATTTTAAATGGAAAAAATCTTCATCCAGATTTTCCGCTAGAGAATTACAAAAATGCATGCATTATCGCAAGCCGCCAACAAAAAGTCATCCCGAATACAAAAGGATCTAACCCGTCATCCGCCATACCGCGACTCTTCGAGTTTCTGGAGGAATTGTAGCGGCAGCAAACCTGCCATCCCTCCCCCACTTGCGCATTTCCCCAAGCTAGCCTAGAGCACGGCTGTACCATGACTGACATGTCTTACCACCGTAATGATCGCAACAATCACTCTCGCAGCAATCACCGCCGCAGCAACAATAATCGCAACCACCACAACAACGAGTACCGCGAACATCACCATGAAGATGACCTGCGCCGCGCGTTAACCTCGCTCGATGGTAAGAGTTACGGAGCATATAAGAGCCTGCGCGGCTCCTACCCCCTGGCACCGGGCATAACATTATCGATTGATCGTGTGCAGACGGACCCGTATGCCCCACCCTCGTTGATGCGCATCCTGGTCGACCTAGCAACAGCCCAGGTTCCCCAGGACCTCATCAACGATGCTGAAGGCAAGATCGCCACGGGTGATTTCTTGACCAGGGCTTTTTCATTGAGGCATACACCAGCAAGGTCGCCAGGGAGGTGAGTATTGGCCGCCCAGGGCAGGCTGTGTTGGAGCGCACCAGCATCCTGTTTACGGACAAGCGCCTAGAAGCCCGCATTATGGTGGCGCTTCCCGCTGCGGGCCGCCGGATTCGCGGCCGAGAGGCGGAGGAATTGCTTGCGGATATTCTTCCCGAGGTAGCGGAATACAGTCTTCTCTACAAGAATCTTGATCAGCAGAAACTCCGCGATCACGTCATCTTATACCGTGACCAGCAGGATCTGCGCCGTCAACTCAACAGCCGCAAGCTTGTTGCTTTTGTTGGCAACGGCGCGATTCTGCCGCGTCGTTCGGGTGATTCGGACGAACCACTGGAGCAGGGTGCCACACCGTTCCAGAGTCCACAATCGCTGCACACCGAGTTTTCTCTCCCCAGCGGCCGCACAATCACAGGCATGGGTGTGCCGGAGGGGATCACGGTGATTGTGGGCGGCGGTTATCACGGCAAGTCCACACTACTGAAGGCGATGGAGCGGGGCGTGTATTCGCATATCCTCAACGACGGCCGGGAGTGGGTGATTACTCACGCGGATGCAATGGCGATTCGCGCGGAGGATGGCCGCGCGGTGACGGGCGTGGACATTTCGCCGTTTATTAATAATTTGCCGTCGGGCACGGATACGCATCGGTTTTTCACCACGAACGCGTCGGGTTCGACCTCGCAGGCCACGAACCTGGTGGAGGCCCTGGAGGCGGGCGCACAAACACTCTTGATCGATGAAGACACGTCGGCCACTAACTTCATGATCCGAGACGAACGCATGCAGCAGCTCATTCCCGCCAAGGATGAGCCGATCACCCCGTTTGTACAGCGTATCCGCCCGTTGTTTACGGAGAAGGGCGTCTCGACAATCCTGGTGGCGGGCGGTTCAGGTGCGTTTTTCGACGTCGCGGATCACGTCATTGCCCTGAACTCGTACGTTCCGAACGACGTGACGGTGCAGGCCCACAGCATTGCGAATCGGACGCCGCAGGATGACGCGGCGTCGATACGCGTTTTCGATTCCCCAGAACCTCGCGTCCCGGCGCGGGATGGCTTGCGGGAGCCAAAGTAAGACGAAGCCCGCGAAGGCTCGCAGCCGCACGGATATTCAGTACGGGCGCGAAAACATCGATCTGATCGGGTTGATGCAGCTTATCGACGTCGCGCAAACCACCGGCATTGCCCACGCTTTAGATTCCATCGCGGGCCGATGTGATGGCAGCACCAGCCTTGCGCAGCTGGTGGATCAGTTAGTACAAGACCTGGACGAACACGGTTTGGACGTGTTGTCGCCGCATCGTGGACATCCGGGGTTGTTTGCGCGTCCCCGCAGCCAGGAGATTATGGCTGCAGTGAATCGGTACCGCAAGCTCAAGCTAGTGCTGGGCGGTGAGGTCAAGTTCTTGGGCTGCAGTGCTACCGCCCACGACCAGGGTTCACAATCTCACTCCTGCAGGTTTGTATATCGTCAGGCCTGAAAACGGAGTGTTTTTGACCTGGGCGTATACATACTTTTATGCAACACCCCTCCTCACGCCAGCTCTAGCACCAACGTCCCGGTGTCGAACCCAGACCCCGCCCATGTAAACCCGGCGCGTTCATAAAGCCGGCGCGCCGGGTTGCCGTCCTCCACGCTGAGACTGATGCGCGGAGCCCTTTCAAGCGGGCGGCGCGGATCGCAGCGTCGAGAAGCTGCCCACCAATTCCCCGGCCGCGCTCACCCTCAGCAACCCAGATGCTGAGTTCAGGGGTGGCTTCGTCGACGAAGCCGAAGCCGGGGTCGTCGGCGGTGAAGAAGCGGACACACCCGCCAACGGCCCCACCGTTGCTGTTTTCAGCAACATAGCCGAAGTCTGATTCTTGCCACGGATCGTAGTAGTGGCGGAAGTACGGGTTAGTGAGCATCGTCGTCCGAGTGAAGCGTTCTTCCACCCAGTTCACATTGCAGAAAGTTGCTCTACTAGAAGGTCACGGTCGTCGGCGCGGAGTTCTCGCATGCCTTATATACTGCCACTGAAACCGGCTTCGAAGGTCTCCCAGTTGGAGGCTTCATCATGGGTAGGCGGCATAGGTAGGCGGCCCTGACCACCCGCTACTTATGGTCGGGCCGCCTAGTCTGCGTTTCCGGGTTCTGCCCTCAGGTATCAGCCCGGAGATGTCGTGGTCGGGCATCATGGGTGCCTCGTTGGTGGAGTGTACATCGGTGTAGGTGTCATAGTGCCCATCGTTGTCCGTGTCGGTGGCCATGGAGTCCGCCCAGCCGTCGTGGTTGTGGTCGAACAGGGCATCGTCGGGGTTTCCGTCACCGTCAAAGTCACCATGCTGCTCGTCGAGCCGCCCGTCAAAGTTGTTGTCAATGTCAACACGGTCGACGGTGCCGTTAAAGTCTGTGTCGTCCTCCACGAGGTCAATGTGGCCGTCGTGGTTGGTGTCCGTGAACCGAATGTCGGTCAGCCCGTCACCGTTGGTGTCCTGTTCCACCATGTCGGTGATGCCGTCACCATTGGTGTCAAATGCCAGGCTGTCGCCGTAGCCATCGGCGTCAAGGTCGATCTCGTGGTGGTCGCTGACGGGTGCAACACCCGGGGTAGTACCACTTTGGAGCAGTGTCACCAGGAGCCGCTCCCCCTGGAGCAGCACCGGAATCGTGACCTGCGGCGGCCGCGCGCTGGGCGTCGGTAATCGCATTCACACCGCTGGTGCTGTCGATGACGCCGTCGTCGTTGTTGTCGTACTCGTTGTAGTCACTGGTGCCGTCGCCGTTGGTGTCGTAGGCGATGCTGTCCACTGTGCCGTCGTCATCATAGTCTTTGAGGGTCACATCAAAGACGCCGTCGCCGATTGGTGTCCACTTCCTTTCATCCATGTGACCGTCGTAGTCCAGGTCGGTGAGCACCGTGTCCATCCGGCCATCGCCGTTGGTGTCAATGGAGTCTTTGTCAGCGGTACCGTCATCATTCCTGTCTTCGGTCCGAACGTTGGTCACGCCATCGCCGTCGGTGTCGTATTCGAGAACGTCAGCAGTGCCGTCTTCATCCGGGTCGGTGATGCGCATGTCAGCGCGGCCGTCGCCGTTGGTGTCCAGATCGAAGGTATCAATGTCCTTGTCGCTATCGGTGTCGTACTGACCCATCACCGTTCCAGTGACCGGGTTGCCGTTCACGTCCACGGTGTGGATGGACTCTGCGTTACCAGCAGGGGCGCCAGCGGTGCCAGCAGCGTTGTTAGCTAGTGCCGTTGGGGTCGCTCATGATGTGGTCCTTTCCTTCTCACACCTTCACGTGCGCTTGCGATGTTGTCGATGATGGAATGCACCCATGCGGAAGAATGTTCCCGAAGTGCCAAAAAATTTTTTACTTCAGCCCTAGTCCAGCTATTTTCCTGGGAAAATAGCCAGAAATCTCCTGCATGGAAGAACGCTGTGCTATTAAAGGTGATGGTACTGTTTTTCTCCAACAATAGTGAAGGCTGCGCATGTCCCACGGATCCCCGGCCGCCGCGTCTCGCACCCCTGAAGAGTCAGTGACACGCGCGGCGGACATTGCACGACGATGACGGTCAAGACAGCGCTGCGGACCGCGCAGTCCAGATGCTGAATGCCACATTCCGGGCGGGCACAGTGGTGGTTATGGGGGAAGTGAAACGGGGAAAGTCATCACTGGTCAACGCTCTGATTGCCCAGCCGGATCTGCTGCCCGTTGACGTTCTCACCTGTACCAGCGCACCGATTCGCGTAGCCGTCTCCCACGACGGCCCGGTTGTTCCCTCAGGTCACTCTTGTGCGGGGCACAGAGCGGGAAATGATATTGGCCACAGAGCTTGCCCGCTGGGTGACGGTAGACGGGGTGGGGTCACTACAGGGCAACACCAACGCTGGCCTGGAAGAGGCGCAGGATCCACCCAGTTCAGCGGAGATCGCCGTACGATACCCGGACATGGACGGCATCACGGTCGTCGATACGCCCGGCGTGGGTGGGCTGGACAAACGCGCCGTTACCGCAGCACTTCAGGAGGCACGGCACGCCGGTGTCCTGCTCATGGTGTGCGATGCCTCCACCCCCATCACCGCGCCTGAAATGGACATCCCGCGACAGGCCCACGATTCCGTCGGCGGCGTCATCGTCGCCGTGACCAAGACGACAAAAACACCCGACGCTGGCGCGCCATCGTTGAGGACAACAAGCGACTGATCAGCAGCCACATGGGTATCGACGTCCCGGTGGTCGGCGTCTCCAGCCTGCGCGCCATTGATGCCGCACGCTGCATCGATCCTGCACGCCGAGCAGAGTTGGAACGGCGTTCCGGGATCGCGCAGCTGCGTTCACAACTTCGTTCGCAGCTGCGGCAACCAGCGGCGATGGGTCAGCGCGCGGCGCTGCAATCCATCACCACAACTCTGACGGGAATTGCCAAAACGGTGCGGGATGACATTCGCCTGCTAGCGGAATCCTCGACAGCGGTGGAGCAGTTGGAAGCCGAGAAAACCACCCTGGAGCGGCTTCGGGAGGAATCCTCCGAGTTTGAGCAGCGCTTTCAACGTGACCTCGCGGTGCGCGCACCCGGGTGACGGAGGGGCTGGACAAGGCCCTAGAAGAGGTGCGTCACGAATGGACGCAGCAGATCAATGCGGACTCGCTGCGCGTGCGCGATCCAAACCTCAGGTGTTCACCAGCCAGATTGAGACGGAACTGGCCGTGGTGATGGAAGACACCGTGGGCGCAATGGTGGAGGAAATTTCCAAACTCGCATCGGCGCTTTTCCCCGACCGCCAAGAACTGATCGCAGAGATCATGCGGGACCACGGTGGCGTCGTTAACGCCGGCGGAAGTCTCGGGCACGAGTGGAGAAAAACCAGCGACATCATTGACCCCAGTGTGCTGATGATGGGCGCATGATCGGTTCGGGTGCGTTGGCGGCCATCATCCCGGTGGCACCGCTGGCGGGTGCCGTGTGGGTAGGCGTTAACCTGGGCTACCGCGCGATGCGAAACGGCAAACAACATTTGATTACGTGGCTGAGAAACCACCGCCAGCGTGCGCACGGCTACCACCCGCATGTTGGATACCCTGATCACTACGGCACGCACGGACGTGATGCTGCGGTACCGCGCCGATCTGCGGACGAAGATCAAGGAACTGCACGGCCGGATCGACCAGGCTCAGGGAGGCGGCGCGCGAATCGGAGGGAGAGCGCCAGGAACGCAGCGCCCGCTGACACGGAACGTCCAGATTATCGAGGCAACGATTGCGGAGTTGGGTCGGCACCTGCAGCAGGGAGGAGCGCGCGCATGAATCCATCACGCCAGGAGGCCATTGAAACCATAACGCTGCTGCTCACCCAGGCTATCGATGCCCTGGAATCCGGCGGCCCTGAACTCGTGGAACCTGCGTCGGAACTTCGGGAAATGGTGACCCGCCCGCCACGCGTGGCCATCGCTGGACGACTTAAATCTGGCAAATCAACGCTGGTCAACGCCCTTACCCAACACCACATCGCCGCCACCGATTCCGTGGAATGCACTATGGCGGTGAGTATGTATCTTGACGGCGCCCCGGCGCGCGCTGAGGTGGTTGGCTTGGACGGCCGGGTGGATCGTGTCAGCCTGGGTCAGGGGCCACTGGATCATCTACCGCGTCCACTGGACGAGGTCGATTACTTGCGGCAATTCGTGCCGAACGCGAGCTTGCAGCGGCTATCACTGATCGACACCCCCGGTACGGCGACGTTGACGGTGGACAACGAGCAGCGAACTCGCCGAATGCTTATCGACGGCGCGAAAGATACTCGCCGCGCCAGCGCTTGGGCGGACTGCGTGGTGTTCCTTTCTGATTCAGCGCCGCGTGAAGACGAGCGAGTGTTTCTCTCACAGCTGGGCATGACTCCCTTGACGACGATGGGCGTGCTCTCCCGTGCTGATTCCTTTGGTGCCGGGGCGTTTGGTACCCAGGATCCCATTCAGCTTGCAGGGGTTCATGCGGCACGCATTGCCGAACAACTGGGATCGGCGGTGCGGACAGTGCTGCCACTTTCGGGACTGCTGGCGGAGTCTGCGCTGGTGGGGCAGGTGACGGAACGGGTTGCCAGGAGCGCGGCGGCGCTGGCGCACCTAGATCGGGACGGGGTGTTGACGTGATTGAGGTCGATGACCCTTCGATCATCGTTCCCGGTTTCACCGCCGCGATGCGCGATGAACTGTTAGATGTGCTGGGCGAATACGGTGTGATGGTGGGGCGTTCGGTGGCTCACGCTCAGGGGGCAGTGGGACTCATGCAGTGGATGCGTGATGTCTCGGGCATTGACTCTTTGACGGACCTGCTCACCGGCGACAATGCGTACTTGCTAGTGCTACAACGCGCGGTACGCATGTTGGACGCCCTGGAAGACCTCTCCAACAACTACGCCGTGCGCGACCACGTGCGCTGGGTACAGGAGATTCTTCTCGGGCAGCCGCAGATGCATGAGGTTCTGTTGTATCGCAGCTACCGGGACACGTATGTGAGCACCCCGATTCCTCCCTGCTGGGTCCGCTGCGACAGGCCATCACCGCCACCACCTCTGCGGAAGTGGCAGGACTGTCGCAGTCTGCCGACCCTGCGTCTGTGAGCGCACGGCACGAGCAAGAACTGGGCAGGCTGCAGCAACTCGCCATGACTCCCCTGTCAGCGGCCGAGGATGAGGCGCGGGAGCGTCTCATCATCGCGCACCAGCAAGCACTGCGATCTATGACATAACACGTCTCGGGAACATTACGGGCCTGGGACGTATTACACCTGTACATCACGCATGTAACCAACAACGATAGGTTTAGGTGAGCACACAATGAATGCACCGGCACAATGGCACATCGCCGTGGATTTTGGCACATCAAACTCGGCGGCAGCGACACGGCACCGCTGACAGGCGCGGTGGAGACACTTCCGCTCTCTCACCGGAGTAACCTCATCCCCTCAGCGGTGTTTGTGCAGGCCGACGGGGCGATCCACTGCGGCGATTCTGCAATATCGCTGGGGCGCAGGGACCCATCGCGGCTGGTGCCAGCACCGAAACGCTACATCGGGCATGATCAAGTGCAGGTGGCCGGTCAAGATGTGCCGCTTAATGCCCTCATCGGGGCTGTGCTGTACGGGGTACTGGAACGGGGGCGTGCTCAGCATTCGGGTGAAAACCCAACTACCGTCACCCTCACCCACCCGGAATCCTGGTCGGTGCACAATGTGGACATGTTGCTGTCCGCAGCAGCAACGGTGGGACTGTCAAAAGACACCATCCGAACCATCTCAGAGCCGCGAGCAGCGGCAATCCACTACGCCGCCCAGCAGCACATTCCAGCTGGTTCCCATGTGGCCGTGTTCGACTTCGGCGGCGGGACCCTAGATATTGCGGTGCTGCGTGCGGAACAAAACGGCGACTTCAGCGTGGTCGCCGCCAAGGGCGACAACACGCTTGGCGGCCGCACCATTGATAATGTGCTGTATCGCTGGGTGTTGGACCAGGTGGAACACAACGACCCTGATACCGCCGACGAGCTCAAATCGGCTGAGGTGTCGGTGATGCACTCCCTGGACCAGTCAATCAGGGAAGCCAAGGAAATGCTCTCTGACACGTCCTCGGCCACCATCACTGTATCCACCCCTCGGGGTGAGCACGATTTCCTGATCACCCGCGACGAATTCAACACCCTCATCGACAAGGTTGGGGCGCGCGGTGGAGCTGACGCAGGCGGCCTTGAGCCAGGCAGGCGTCGATAAGAGCACGCCGATTTACGCGACCGGTGGGTCGTCGCGCATACCGTATGTGCAGAACCGCCTTGGTGAGGTCGGTACCGTCATGACCCTGGACGACCCGAAAACCGTGGTGGCCCGAGGTGCGCTGGCCGCAACCATGATGGGATTCACCGAAGGATCAGGGGCAGGTCACGGCAACGAAATCGCAGCAGCCCAACAATCCTTTTCGGGGTCGGACCCGGAACGGTGGGCGCGGCACAGGCAGCCCTCGCAGTCGCAGGGTCAGCCGCAGCAAGGCGAAGCCCAGGGACGCCTGGCACTGGTCAGCGTCCTGGGCAGCGGCGCGTCGAGCCACCGCGCGACGTCGTCACCCCTGAGCAACATCTCCAATCGCAAAGAAAGCAGTGTTTGGGGCGGTGGCGGTGGTGGTGCTGCTGGGCTTCATGACGTACCAGTTCTTCTGGGGAACAACCATGGTCACGAAGGTCAACACCACCGCAGCGGACTCAATGATCCCACTGACGGAACGCTACGACACCGCCTCGCACTTCCTGCCCGAAAAACGCTCCAAGCAATGCAAGATTGCGAAGGCAAAGCCAACGAATACAGCGACGACCTCACCGTCAACACCGTCTACGACTGCTCATTGTTAACCAGCGCCATGAGCGATGCCCCCAAAGTCGGCAGCTCCACCCCAAGCACCATCTACTGGATTCCTGGCGACGATGCGAAACAAGCCCGCGACGAACTCGAATCCGGCAAAGCAAACAAAAGCTCAAAAACCACCAGCAAGGAACGACTCCAGAAATCCTTCCGCAACACACCAGAAGTAGGTTACGCACTCACCGAAACTGGCTCTGGCTTCGTCTACGCCTACTATCCGCGACAGAAATTCACGCTCTACTTTGAAACCTCTTACGACGCCACCCCGGACCAAGTCAAGGAACTCACCAAGTACCTTGGGTGGACATCCTAAACAACCGGTACAATCAGCCTCATCACCATCGGTTCCCTCGCTACACCCGATGCCAAGGAGGTGACCTCATGACACGGCCCGACGGCCCCGACAACCAGGAGTTCGACGACCTCATGCTCCCACCTCTTGACGCCCTCTACGGCTCTGTAGCGACACCACTCACCGACGACATGCTTGACCGCATGCTCACCGTCGCCTTTTGACCCCATGACCCCCGACCCGGGGATCGACCTTCCAGCTTTGACATTGATCTGAATGACTCCGCCGACGACGCACACCACGGCGACATGTACGATGGTGGGTTTGGCGCCGACAATAGTGATCACGATGACCTGAGTGATTTCTTTGAAACCCCGGACGATGGAGACCTGGGGACGGGGCATCTCGACGACGGGCACGTTGGTGAGGGGCACATTGACGAGGGGCATGACCTTCACGATTTTGGGGACTACGACGGCGACATGCACAACGGGAGCCATGATGACGCCCTCCACGACGGCGCAGATCATGGGTTTGCTGACCACAGTTTTGCTGACGGCGTCGACGATGACCTCCTTGAGGCATGTGACGTGGCGGAACAGCATCCCACCGGGAGCAACACCAGCGACGACATTGCGCTCATCACCCGCGCTCAAAACGGCGACACAGCCGCATTTGGCACGCTCATCCGCGACGCGCACGGGCGCATGTGGGCAGTGTGTCTCTCCATCACCGGCAACCACCAGGACGCCGAAGACGCGATGCAAAACGCGCTGACCGCCATCTGGCGCAACATCGGCAGCTTTGAACCCCGCGCGTTTTTCCACCTGGGCCTACCGCATCGCGTCCAATGCCGCGCTACAACTCATTCGGTCCCGCCGGGACACCCCCGACGCCGAGGCAGGCATCCAGGAACCCGACCGGCATTCGCCTATCGACGACCGCGTCACCGCCGGGATAGTCATCCGCCACGCACTTGAACAACTTGCCCCTGAATTCAAAGAAGCCATCGTCTTGCGGGAATACGCGGGCATGAACTACCAAGAAATAGCCGAACACCAAAACGTCGGAGTGCAAACAGTAAAAAGCCGACTCAACAGGGCGCGCGCAAAGCTTCGCGATGCCCTCGAAGAAGTCGGCGTGAGATATAGGTAGCGTGTAGGTTTAAAACGCGGGTTTGTCGCTGAAACCCTCGTGGAACGCCCACCAATTCACCTCATCACTGTCGGCTATGTGCCATTTTCCATAGTCAGAGCGATATTCTGGAATCCAGATACGTTTGTATTGACTATTGTCAGATTTTTCTACGCCGATAAAAAAATAGCGCTCCAATTGGTATAGCCGCTTTTACCAATACGATGCTGCCACGTCTCTACGATGCGAGTGATCTCATTACTCTGATCATCCGACATCCACTTCCCCAGAAAACGCTGCCCATCACCGACAATGAACGGGCAGAACATTGCTCCGACCAGCCCTTTATCTTCAGAGACAACCTGATTGATAAGAACAGCAGCCCGTGTCCAATCACGCGACGCATGGTTTGCCGCCAGGATAATGTGATTTAAAAAGTGCGGATGAGTACTCGTCATCAATATCTCCAGAATAGAGGGGTAGTTGGGCTTATTGGTTTTAATTCCATCATCACTCTCTTTGTGCTGGGTGGATCGCTGACCACCACCATTATCAATGAGAGAGTGGGAAAAATTCCATCCAGAAAGCACTAATGAGATAAATATTGCAGTATGCCCTAAACATGTAACAATTTCATTGTTTGAGGTAACATAACAATACAGAGAGTTGCTTTATGCATTAAGGCCCAATGACACTAGCGGATGATGTCATTTCTGTGCTAGCTGAAGGCCAGCCCTTCATCCCAATAAGCCACACTGCGGCGAACAGCATGCCCACTAAGGCCACTGTCATGGAAAACTGAACGGACACCGCCGTGGCAACGGCCCCGCCAATCAGCGCACCCGGACCTCACCACCCAAGGCAATCATTCTTTCCGTCGCGGCGATCTGCCCCACCATGCCATCAGGTGAGGCTTGCTGGCGGGCAGTATTGAACAACACCATGCACAGCACCATGCAGAACGAAAACACCGCTTCAGCGAGCGCAACAGCTGTGATCCGCGCAGCGTGGATGGTAGTCATCTGCGCGCACAGCATAACGAGCACAGATGCCGCTGGAATAACAAGCGATGAAGCATAGAACTTTTTTGCGTTCTGTTCCGCCGTAGCGGTACTAGAAAACGCAGCCCCAACAAGACCGCCCAGCCCTCCAACGATGCCGACCAGCGACATTACCCACGTCTCAAACTCAAGGACGCGTACACAGTAGATAACAAACACAGCCTGGAAGATGGCGCTGAAAAAGTTGAAGTGCAGCCCAGTTGCTGCCAAGGCCGGAGGAATCCACTGCGCAGAATGTGGCGGAGGCCGCCGAAAGCTCCGCTGGAGGTGGTGCCGTGCGAACTGTTAGTGGTCTGGGCGTCGGAAGCTTTTAGTGTTTGCTGTGCCCGAATTGCCTTGGTTGAAAACCAGACAGTAGCAGCGCAGCCTGCGGCGATGGCGAAGCTCATCGAGCTAAACAGTGCCGCTGCTCCGAACGTCATGAAAGCGAGAATCGCTCCCCCAAGCCCCGGCCCACCCAGCGAGAAATAATCTCTGAAGTTCGTAGGGAGCGAATTAGCGCGGTTGAGTTCTTTACCGTCGCGGCCAACATATTCCACAATTGCGGTACTAATTCCCGCATCATGCAGCAGGGATGCAATACCCATGAGGAACAACGTGAGGTAAAGAATCGGAGCGAGGGACCAGCAACAGCGAGAAGGCAAGCGCTCCCACGCCTGCCGCACGGACGAGGTTTGCGGTAGTGATTGAGGAAGCGCCACCCCAGCGGTCCACCGCCTGGCCGACGCCCTAATCCAAACACCAGCGCCGCTGCGGATTCTGTGAGATTCAGAATAGCCACCTGCATGGCTGTCGCATCAAGCAGCTGAATCGCGGCAAGAGGAGCGATGAAAAGTACCACCTGCAGCCCAATAGATCCCCAGAACTCGGAGGCCGTCAGCAGGCCGAGAGCACGTAACTTATGTTCTTTGCTCATGCGTGTGCACCGCTATCAGCAGCATAGGAAGAAACGCTTCGGAAACGCATGTGTGCTCCACCTTCACTGTGATGCCATCATTTTTCTTTGACGACATCAGCATATTATGCACCCGATGAGCACGAAAAAGCCACCCCAACTCACTAGCTTGAGCAGGTGGCTTTAACTGAACAATATAAAAAGTGGGCCCTGTGGGGCTCGAACCCACGACCTGCGGATTAAAAGTCCGTAGCTCTACCAACTGAGCTAAAGGCCCATGGCTGCATGGTAGCAACCAACAGTGAGCTATTTTAGCGGTTTCACTCTGGCTTTGGAAATCGCCCTGCTAGCTGGTCTTTTCCGAGAAGCACACTTGCCTAGCAGCAACAATGAATACACTTGAACCTTATGGACGTGCATCTTCGGGATCTTCGCTACTTCACCGCAGTCGCGGAGGAGCTGCACTTCCGCAAAAGCAGCCGAACGGCTTTTTGTGAGCCAACCCGTTCTCTCCAGGCAGATCGCACGCCTGGAACAAGACCTTAAAGGCGCAGCTTTTCATTCGAGACCGCCGTTCGGTCCAGCTCACATCGGCAGGTGAGCTCTTTCTTCACCGCGCCCGCCACCTACTAGAAGACTGGGATGCTGCTACGAAAGAAGTCGCAATCCTAGCACGCAAAGAACAATCAGTGCTGGTCATCGGGCTTCAAACGGGAGTTGGGCGTGGAATGCTTCACACACTTACACAGGCGCTGAATGCAATCCAGTGGCGGCCGGAGCTTCACCAAGTGGCCTGGAACGACGCGACTGCGGGGGTTGAGGCCGGGGATTGTGACGCGGATTCGCCTGGTTAGGCACCACCATAAACCCACACTGCGGCTATGTGGTGGTCGCGAGGAACCCATCATGCTGGCGGTAAACAGCCAACACCGACTGGCGGGGCGTCGTCAAGCGTCTTTGCGGAGGTCAGCAACGAACCCCTTGTGGTTTTGCCTGAAAGCGCCAAAGAATTGCGATCGTTTTGGCTGGCGGAGCATGCGCGCCACGGCTCGCCAGCGCCGATTGCCTGCGAGGCGGCAACCGCCGACGAAGCGCTGGAAAACGTCGCTGCGGGAACCGGTTCGGTTTTCATATCCGCAGAAACAGCGTCCTTTACGCGCGTGAAGGCGTGCACTTTCTTGAGGTACCGGACTTGCCGCCCGCGCGGCTTGCGTTCCTGTGGCGGGCAGGCGACACCCGCGATGTCATCCGCGTCGCGGCCTCGGCACTGCAGCAACGCGGTGATGCCTAATCGCTATCACAGAAAGTATTGGACGCGATACCCAGCCCGCGCCTAGCGTCACACAGTATGACGCAACCTTTTACTTCAACCCGAGTTCGTTTTTCAGTCAGAGGGCGACAGGCTTGAGGGCAATCTGCACGCCTGACACCACGATTCGGATTCCATCATTGTTGTCACCGGTTCGTGGACCACAGTTAAGGAACAACAAGCCGAGTTCTACGCACGACTTCTCGCCGCCGAAGGCTTCACTACTCTCACGTTTGATTTCCGTGGGTTCGGGCAAAGCGAAGGATCGCCGCGCTCGTGGGAAAACCCGGACAGAAAGATCAGCGACATTCACGCCGCGGTCACGTATGCCGTTGAACAGCTCGGTGCGGCACGCATCGGGGCGCTGGGGATTTGCGCATCGTCGGGCTATCAGGCCGTAAACGCGGCGTCGGATAGCAGGGTGAGTTCGCTGGCCATGATCGCGCCGTGGCTTCACAACATGCAGCTCGTCGCGCCCTACTACGGTGGCGAAGCTGGGGTACAGGAGCGCATTGCGGCATCCTGCGCAGCCCACGCCCGCTACCAGGAGATGGGCGAGGTTGACTACATTCCCGCCATCTCCACCACCGATCCTGCGGCCGCAATGTACGGCCTCCCTACGACTATTACCTCGATCCACAACGCGGCGACATCCCCGAATGGGACAAGCGCATCGCCACCATGTCATGGGAACCGTGGCTAACGTTTAATCCACTGATCAGCGCCCCACAGATCACCATTCCCGTCCACATGATCCACTCCCCCGATGCCGCAGTCCCCGACGGAGCTCAACAATTTTACGACCACCTGCCCGGCCCCAAGAAACTGCGCTGGATCGAGGGAACACAACTGGACTTTACGACCAACCAACGCAGGTGAGCCACGCCCTGCGCACCACCGCCGACCACTTCCGAAACACGCTCTAAGGATTGCTTCATGGACCCGCGATTCGACATCATCACAACCCTTAACACCCTGTTCTGGGCCACCGACCACCACGACTGGGACACACTCGCCCACGTCTTCAGCGACCAGGTCACCCTTGACTACGGCGAACCAGAACTGCTCTCCCCGCAAGAAATCATCGGCCGCTGGAGGCCCGTATTCGAAGGCCTCGACGCCCACCAGCACCTGGTCAGCAACCACCTGATCACCCTGCGTGACGACGCCGCGACGGCCACAGCCTCCTTCATCGCTACTCACCAGCACGCCCACGGTACCTGGACGCTTGGCGGCGATTACCGATTTTCCCTCCACAACACCCCAAGCGGCTGGAAAGTTACGGCTATGGAAATGAGGCCGGTGTGGGAGGAAGGGTGGGGATCGGCTAAGTCGCTATCTAATACCAACCATTGAACATTGATAGTGCAACGTTTTGCATGAAGGTTTGTGCATCCTAACAGAGCGCATGGCACTTCCCGCCCTGGCGATAGACCGATTCAGCAAACCGCATAATCGGTAACGTGCTCCCTAAACTCCTGGATAACCCATATAGACGGCCCTTCATCTCCCTCATACAAGGAGCACAATCATGCATTTCCGCAGAGCTTTCAGCACGTCAGCGGCCGCTATCATTGCGGCAACCGCCCTTACAGCCGCACCGACCGCCCAGGCGGAGCAGTTCGACACTGGTTTGGGTACAATGCCCATCGGCGAGTGGGGGAAGGTTCGCTTTTTGACCCCAACGACCCCCAATTCTGGGATCCCACGGTTACGACGCCGCGTATTGTGTCGCCGCGCGGGACTGAGAACCTTGAATGCAAGGCATTCCACGGTAAAGCTACCGGATGCCGCCAGGATGGGGTGGGTCTACGAGCTCTTCCTCTGCCGTGGGAAGTGTACGTTCCCGTCAAGGGCTTGTCCTAATCCTGCACAACGCTAAAACACGAACCCCGCCACCGTGCGCCAGGTAGTTAAGGCGCGGGAGGCGGGCGTCGTCACGCGGCGACATAAAACGCAAGAAATACCTAGGAGAGCTTCATGGTGCCGGTTTCCTGGAACCGCTGGTGGAAGCTGAATGCGGTGGCCAGGTCGTGCGGGGTCTGCAGGGTCTTGCGTTCCGTGGCTGCCTTGAGCGCACGGTCGTAGTATCCTCAGCAGCGGACGGTAGTCCGGTGTGCGAGAGCAATGATTTTTCTACACGCTGGCGCGGTGCAAGGCCCCGCAGGTCTGCGTAGCCGTACTCGGTGATAATCACCTTGACGTCTTGTTCGGTGTGGTCCACGTGGAGACAAACGGGAACGATGGCGGAGATGGCACCGCCCTTGGCGTCGGAGGGTGATGAAGGAGCTGATGTAGCCGTTGCGGGTGAAGTCCGCAGAACCGCCGACACCGTTCATCATGCGGGAGCCGATGACGTTGGTGGAGTTGACGTTGCTCGTAAATGTCGGCTTCGATCAGGCCGTTGGTGCAGATCAGGCCAAGGCGACGTATGACTTCGGGATGGTTGGAGATCTGCTGAGGGCGCAGAATAATGGACTCGCGGTACTTGGATGTCCTCATTGTTCATCACGCTCAGCGTATTCGGGCGATAGCGAGAAGGCGGTGGCGGATGCGACCGTCATTTTTCCCTGCGTCGATAAGGTCGACCATGCCGTCCTGAATAACCTCGGTGTATGCCTGAATGTTCTCGAACTTGGAGTCCAGCAGGCCGCTCATCACGGCGTTCGGCACGTTACCGACGCCGGACTGCATGCGGTAGCCGTCGTAGGTGAGGCGACCAGCAGCAACCTCGCCCTCCAGGAAGTCCAGGAAGTGGCCAGCGATCTGCTTGGACTGCTCATCAAGGGGCTTGAAGGGGCGTTGCGATCCTGCAGGTCGGTTTCCACCACAGCAACGACCTTGTTCACATCAATGTCGATGTAGGGGTACCGACACGCTGGCCAGGTTCCGTAATCGGAATGGCCACGCGGTTGAGCAACAGGTTGTTGCGCCAAATATCGGCCATGCCTTCGAGTTCTTCGGACTGCCAGGAGTTGACCTCAATGATGATCTTCTCCGCAGCATCCAGGTACTCAACATTGTTACCAATGGAGGAAGACGGAATAATGTGGCCTTCCTCGGTGATGCGCACAGCCTCTACGATGGCAACATTCATAGGGCCGAAGAAGCCCTGCTGCACGTACATTCCGGACTCGGACAGGTGGTAGTCCGCGTACAGGCTGGTGCCGTCGTTGATCTTGTTACGCATGATCGGATCGGACTGGTAGGGGTGCGGAACCGAACTGCATCCGCCTCAGCCAACACACCATCACAGTCTGGAGCAGTGGAGGCACCGGTGAACAAGTCGATCGCGAATTCATCACCCTTGGCGTGCGCCTCCTTCGCACGTTCCGCGATGGCGGTGGGCAGAACCTTCGGGTAGCCAGCACCAGTAAAGCCGGAAATGCCGACCTTATCGCCATGGTTGACAAACTGTGCGGCCTCGTCGGCCGTCATCACCTTAGAACGGAGCTGAGCGTTAGCAATCCGATCGGACATGTATTCCTCCTCAAGCGCCGGGTGGCCAGCTGCAACGACCACGCCGGAGATGTGGCACATCGACTACCCAAGCAGCGGCACAGGGACACTGTGACTCACTTAGATAATCAGCAAGCTAGTTACCCTCACCACAATAAACCATCCGCCCCATCCCGCGCTTTTTGAACCAAATAATCGTGTGGACTTTCACCCAGAAAGCACCTCACTATCCACCCCCTCCAGGTGTGGTGCCGTAGCGCCTGTGAGTCAGCCCATCGCCGGGTTGCTGAAATTGGACTTCCGGGATTCTGGTGAGTTTGTCGCCCATCCGGAAGTATCTACAATGGCCTGCGTGGCACAACCAGCAGCTCCCCTGTCCATAGGCTCCCTCACCCTCACCTCCCCCGTGGTGCTCGCACCCATGGCCGGGGTGACCAACGTGGCATTCCGCACGCTATGCCGCGAGCAGGAGCGAGAAAAGATGGGCAGCGTATCCGGGTTGTATGTCTGCAGGAATGGTCACCGCCCGCGCGCTGGTGGAACGCAACGAAAAACGCTACATATGACCACCTTCGCCCCTGACGAAAACCCCCGGTCACTGCAGCTGTACACCACCGATCCGCACTGGACCTATGAGGCCGCGAAAATGATTGCGGATGAAAACCTCGCCGACCACATCGACATGAACTTCGGCTGCCCGGTCCCCAAAGTCACCCGGCGCGGCGGCGGTTCAGCACTGCCCTATAAAAGGAAACTGTTTGGCAATATCGTCGTCGCTGCTGCTGTTCGCGCCACGGAAGGCACGGATATTCCGGTGACGGTGAAGTTCCGCGTGGGCATTGACGACGCCCACAAAACCCACCTGGATGCCGGACGTATCGCTGCAGCGGAAGGTGCGGCGGCGGTGGCGCTTCACGCCCGCACGGCTGCACAGCGATACTCCGGCAAGGCTGACTGGTCGGAGATCGCGCGGTTGAAGGAACACATGGCCGATTCAGGGAATCCCGGTGCTGGGCAACGGCGATATTTTCGCAGCTTCTGACGCTGCAGCCATGATGGACCAAACGGGTTGCGACGGCGTGGTGGTCGGCCGTGGTTGCCTGGGCCGCCCCTGGTTGTTTGCCGAACTCGCCGCCCAGCTCACCGGCCGTCCCCTACCCCCACAACCCACATTGGGTGAAGTGACGCGCATTATTCAACGCCATGCCGAGCTGCTGGCGGCCCACCATGGTGAGGAGCACGGCTGCCGCGAACTACGCAAGCATGTGTCCTGGTATTTACGGGGCTTCCCGGTCGGAGGCGACATGCGCCGCGACCTCGCCCGCGTATCGACGCTCGCGCACCTCACCGACATCCTCGCCCCCTTCAGCGACTCCCCCGCACTCGCCGATGACGCTGATGGGGCGCGCGGCCGCCAGGGTTCCCCTGGGAAAGTCGTGTTGCCGGAGGGCTGGCTCGACGACCCGGAAGATGACACCGTGCCCGAGGGCGCCGACATTATGCACTCAGGTGGGTAAGCACACTTCACGCCCTCAAAACCCTTAACTAACTCAGCGCCGCTACCGCGGATTCCATTCGTCCTTTGTGCACTCCACTCAGCGGCGCATACCCCAGGTTGCGGAGTTCGTCGTCTTGGTGCCGCAGGGCAACGGTGAGAAAGTCCTTCACGCGTTTGCGCACCTCGGGCGAGTATCCCGCCGAGCAGGCAATGTTGTAGCTGGTGATAATAAGTGGATAGCTGTCGGGTTGTTTCGCGGCGTCGTATAGCGCGTCGGTATCAACCACGAGGTTGTAGTCCGTTGTTGGTGAAGCTGGCTTTGGCTACGGCTGCTTCTACAGCGGGCCCCTCGGGGACAACAGGTCCCTGCGCCGAAGTCGATGGCGGCAAGACCGAGTCGCGCGCCCACAGCATAGCCGGTTTCCACGTATCAACAGCACCGTTTGTGTCACGGATGGTATTAATAACCCGTTTGAGCCGCTGGCCCCCACACCCCCGTACCCGGCGTAATCCAATCCGGTGGTGTTCCACGCACCGTTTGTGGTGCCTTTGAAGAAGCGTTGCAGGGTGTCGGTGCTGCCGGAACGGTCCGATCGGTAGACGGGCGTGATGTGTTCTTCGGGAAGGTTGACTCCCGGGTTCAGCGCGGCGATGGCCGGGTCATTCCAGGTGTGGATTTCGTCTTTGTATATCCGGGTCAGTACGTCGGCGTTGAGCACGAGTTTGGGCACGCCGTCAAGGTGATAGGTGATGGCGAGTCCGCCGAAGGCCAGGGGCAGGTGCCAGGCTTCGTTGCCGCCGCATCGTTCCGCAGCTTGGCTGGCCTGCTCGGTGGTCAGGGGCGTGTCGGACCCCGCAATGTCGACGGTTCCCGCCAGGAAGTTTGTTTGTCCCTTCCCCGAACCCGCAGGCGGGTAGGACAATCGCGTGCCGGGGACGGCGGTGGCGTACTGATGCCATGGGAGGTCCATGGCGCGCTTTTGGGCACTGGAACCTTCGGCGAGTACCTGGCCTTCGGTCTTGGTCAGTCCTGGCTCGTCAACAAGGCCGATGGGGGTTTCGCGGCTTTCTACGCATCCAGCGAGGCACCCGGCAACAAGGAGAGTCGAGATGATGGCGACACGTTTCACGGGCACTTCCTTAGTTTTCCGCCGACTCGTGCGCAGAGCAGCATGGTTTTCCACTCTTCAAAGCCTAGTTTTTCGTCAGGCCGCCACGGCGGGAACATTATCGGCCTCCACATACAAAATGATGCGCCCCATCCCAGCCTCCGCTAGGTGGTCAAGCCCTAGGCGCACGAGCGGATCGCCAAGCCCGCGCCCACGATAGGCGGCGGCGAGTCCCACAACATAGACTTCCCCCAGCTCAGCGCTGTGCCGTTTAGTCCAGTGGAAGCCCGCAAGTTGGTCGCCGTCCCACAGCAGGAGCACGTCGGCCGAGTTGAACCAGCTCGCGGCCATGGCTTGGTCGAGGCGAGCGCGATCCCAACCGCCTTGCTCGGGGTGCCAATCGAAAGCCTCGTTGTTAGCAGCAAGCCAGGCGTCCAGCACCGCGTCCCTACCGAACCGTTCGGCGGATTCGTCAAGGTTCAGGCAGACCATGCTGTCCGGCAGCTGGGTTTCCGCTGGCACCCAATCCACGCCCATCACCAAAAGTTCGCGTATCGACGCCCACCCACGCGCCGCCGCCAGATGCCCCTCGCCGCTGGCAGGTTCCCATGTGCCCACACGTGCGCGCTCTCCCCCAGTGACCCAAGGAGCGCGGTGCCCAGACCGCGGCGTCGATAAGCGGGGTGAACAACAAGTTCCCAGGAAGCCCCATCCCCGGCGGCCAGTGCCACCACCTGGTCGTCGGCGAGAATGTAGGCGTGGGTGCCCCAGATCCGGTTCGGAAAGTCCGCGCAGGAACTGCTCAGACAGCGGTGCCACGCCATCGTGAGTGGTGGCGGCGTCAATGAGTACAGTGTCAGGAACCGTGCCGTTGTGAATGCGCATACCTTCCAGGCTAATGATATGAATTGTAAGTGTGAAGCTACGCCGTCCCGCCGTTATTATCTCCAGTGCCCTCGCGCTGACGTTCGGAATTGGCTGGCTTGTGGATAGCATTGTGGCGGCACGGGTGGAAATGCGCATCGCCCAAGAAATCGAGGCCGTCACCCCGGTGGAAAGCAACCCCCGCATCTACGTCGGCGGATTCCCCTATCTGCTGGCGCTGAGCACGCACAAAGTGCCGGCGATCACCTCAGAAAGCCTGGATGTGCGCATTCCTGGCCTGGGGTTGGTGAACCTGCGCACCGAGGCGGACCGTGTGACGCTCAGCAACGAACAACTTTTAAACGGCAACATTGAAGGGGCGAAGGCAAAGGCACTGTCGCACTACATGCGTCTCGACGGCGTGGCACTTGGCAGCTTCCTCAACATCACCGACCTGGACATCAGCCATCCCTCCGACATTTCCCCCACCAGCACCTCAGCCTCCGAGGCGCAGCTCACGGGACACCACCGAACTTCACGGAACCCGTGGTCGCCGAGGTGAAACTCCGTATCAAAGGAAGCACCATCTCCATCGAACCCACCAGCGTGCGCGGCGCGCCGCCAGGTCGGGAAGAAGAAGCACTCAACGCCTTCTCCTGGACCGTGGACTCCACCGAACTCCCCCTCGGCGGGCGCGCCACCAGCATCAACTGCAACGGAGGGTCCATCTACATCTCCTCCGAAATCTCCAACGTCACGCTCAGCTACAAGGACTTTGCGCCGCTCCTACGCGAAAACCAAGAAGAAAGCTAGAGTGAGCTAGGGGTGTAGGGCATGACTGAAAGCCCTGATAACACTGCAACAACCCAAGATGCCGCCAACTCCACCGCAGACGAGATCCGATTGGACGGCAACGCCGCCGTGAATCTCGCTGCAGAGCAATCCAAACTCACCGGCGGGCGGAACATCCCGACGTTGAGCGGCATTGACGGTCCCTGACGACCTCCCCGTTGCCGAGGACACCGCCAACCTGCGGCTCGGCCCCTAACCTCACGACGGCCTGCTGGCGTTGCTGCCCCTCATTGGCGTGTGGCGCGGTGCTGGTCAGGCAGATTCGGCGTCTGACGGTCAGTACGCTTTCGGCCAGCAGCTCAGTTTTCGCCCACGACGGCGAAAACTACATTTCCTACGAATCGCGCATCTGGAAGCTCGACAAGGAGGGCAACGCCACCGACCAAGACCAGCGGGAATCCGGCTTCTGGCGGATCAACGACAAAGACGAGATCGAATTCATCTGCTGCAATTCCTCCGGTGTCGTCGAGATTTTTATGGCAACCCCTCAACGAACGCGCGTGGAAGTGGAATCCGCCTCCACCATGGTCACCGCCACCGGTCCCGCCGAGCTGGGTCCCGGCAAGCGCCTCTACGGCCTCATGCCCACCAATGAGCTGGGCTGGGTAGACGAGCGCATGGTGGACAAAGAACTCCGACCACGCATGTCCGCGCAGCTGGCACGCGTGGTTGGGTAAGGCGTGGTCGGATAAGGCGCAGGGCAGGTTAGCCCAGCGCTGCGAACATCATGCGTCGCACTTTGTCTTCGTTCGCGGGTGCGGGCAGGTGAACATCGTTGATGCGGGTGACCCGAGCGGCAACCCGAACGGAACTGACCAGCCAGACCGAGTCGGCGTCGATAAGCTGCTGAACAGTGAGGTCGGTTTCCTGGCAGTCCCAGCCCTTCCACTCAGCATGCTGGTATAGGGCGGCCTGCGTGGTGCCGGGCAGGACATCGCCGCCGGGGGTCGGGGTGAACAGCGCGGTGCCTTGTGCAGCAACCACCGTTGAGGTGGCCCCCTCCAGAACGCAGTCGCCATCAACGTAGATCACATCATCAAAGCCACAGCTTCGGGCATGCCGCAAGGCCGCCATATTAGCCGCGTAGCTGAGCGTTTTCGCGCCAACGATCATCCAGGGCGCGGCCTCATCGGGCGTGGCGGTAACGCTGAACCCACGTGGAGCCGTCATCACCGACACTCCCAGATGGCGCTGCTCCAGATGCTCCACGGGGATCTGCTTCACCGTAATCCAAGCGCTGGGACGGTTCGTGGCAGCGCGGCCACGAGTGAGGTCCACACAGGAGGCGTCAACGTCCTTCGGCCAGGATTCAATGGCCTCGGCCGTGGCTGCGCGCCAATACTCCGCATCCGGCTCCGGTAGGCCGCAGCGCCGCCGATGCGGCGAAACGTTTGCTGTGGCGTCCAGATTACAAGCATGGCCATCACGGATCAGTAGAGTTTCGAACACACCGTCGCCGCGCGTGACGGCAGCATCATCCCAATAAATCAGCGGCAATTCTGGATTGTGATGGCGGATCGGACCGCCGAAAGTATCCACAACAACAACGACGGGTTTCCGGCGGATGCGGCGGGGTGGCGGCAGTGAGCTCATACCCTAGATTATCCACGCTTTGTGGGACTACCATGCCAGTGTGGCTATTTTGCACCCTTCACCACCCCCCTCACCGCTACTTTCACGACCAGGTGCGGCGATCGCCCGCGATGCTGATGCCGCAATCGGGGGTACCAGCGTCGCCTGGCACTATGGCAATCCGCTGGGGGAACAACGCTACCCCACCATGCTCATCGACCGCTCCGACCGGCAGGTTGTACGCGTCACCGGGCCGGAAGCCCCGCAGTTCCTGAACAACCTCCTCTCCCAAAAGCTTGACGACACCCCGACGGATACAGCGCCGCTGCACTCGACCTTGACCCTCAAGGACGCGTTCTGCACCACGCCGACCTGCTCGTCCACGACGGTGCCTTCTACCTGGACGCACCCGCCCCGCAGGCGCAATCCCTTCACGACTACCTCACCCGCATGGTCTTCTGGTCCGACGTCACCATCGAACTCACCGATCTAGCGGTGCTTACCCTCCTCGGCGACCCCATTGACCTGCCGGAGGATGCGCTTAGCCGCCCCGTCCACTGGGGCGGAAAGCCGCGTATTGACGTCCTGGTACCCCGCGACCGTCTCGAACCCACCGTGGCAGCCCTAGAAGCTGCGGGCGCCCAACTGGCTGGTCTCATGGCCTATACGGCAGAGCGGGTCACAGCGCTGGAACCTGACCTGCTCCTAGACCTTGATGAAAAAACCATCCCCCACGAAGTACCAGGGTGGATCGGCCGCCTCGGCGATGACTCCTGGCCTGGTGCCGTACACCTAGAAAAAGGCTGCTACCGCGGCCAAGAAACAGTGGCGCGAGTACACAACCTGGGCCGTTCCCCACGGGTGCTGGCACTGGCACACCTTGATGGGTCCGCCCCAACGCTGCCCGCGCCGGGCGACGAGCTGAAAACCTCCGGCGGTCGGTCACGTGTGGTTGGTCGGATTGGGACCGTTGTGCACGATGCAGACCTAGGACCTATAGCACTGGTCCTCGTCAAACGCAGCGCTGCGGGAAGTGCAGGCTTGGTTGCGGGTGAGGCTGGCGAGGTGGCCGTGGCCATTGATGCAGATTCCATTCCCGCCGACGATGGCGAGCGCCCCGGCCGGGCCGCGATCAATCGCCTGAAGGGCCTGTAGAGCGACGAGTAACGGTGGCCTGTTGATGGCAGGTCAACAGGCCACATCGCCCCTAGTTTAGGGTAGTTTTGGAATGAGTAAGACTTCTTTGGACATACCTTTTTAAGAAGTTACGTGATAGATCAACAACTACCCGGCTGCTGTTAGAGCACCGCCTACTAGCTGGGATTCATCACTGTGTTGAACAAGCCCCCACAACACGACACGCTATTGCACAAAAACACCAATCGCGCTCACAAGAGTGCGAGGTCAAACACTAATTGCGGCATTTTCTCCTCACACCAGCTATTGTGTCTAACAGGAATACACAGTAAGACAAAGCTCAGAGGGTGCCGAATTCCCGCAGCACCCCGCTCACTCCAAGGGGGTCAGGCCATGGGTCGCGGCCGTGCCAAGGCAAAACAAGCCAAGGTTGCTCGTCAACTGAAGTACAACTCTCCTGATATGGATCTGGATTCGCTTCAACGGGAGCTGTCCGGAAAGTCTGATCGCGGGTCCTCGTACCCCGAAGACGACCAATATGCAGAGTGGGCTGATTGGTCCCCCGAGGACGAGGATAATTCCGAATCCAAGTGGCGCTAACAGCCCGTGTGCTGATGGCCGCAACTCACCCCCAGTGATACTGGCCTTCAGCATCGCGACAGCGAGGTAGGCACACGCCCACCTCGCTTTTCGTCGTGTCTATTCAGGTTAGTACGCAGCGTGCTCGCCCTTAAGTATGACACGGGGAGCACCATCGGCATGCTCACCATTCTCAGCGTCGGCTTTACGCACCGTACCGAGTTCCCATGCCTCAATGTGGCGTGCCGTCAGCATGGCAAGAGCACGATCACGGTCCTCCGCAGCTACCACAGCAACCATTCCCACGCCCATGTTGAAGGTCTTGTCCATTTTCCTCCTGGGGCACTTTGCCCAGGTCGGCGATGATGCGGAAAAATCTGTCCGGGAGTCCAGGTGGCACGGGACAGTTCCGCCACCAGACCGGCGGGGATGACGCGAGCAAGGTTGCCCGCGAGTCCGCCACCAGTGACATGGCAGAAGGTGTGCACATCGCATTCGGCGGCAAGCGCCAGGCAATCCTTGGCGTAGATGCGAGTCGGTTCGAGAAGTTCCTCCCCCAGGGTGCGTCCGAGTTCTTCCACATAGCTATCAAGCGGCAGCTTGGCTTTCTCCAGCAGAACATGCCGCGCCAGAGAGTAACCGTTGGAGTGCAGGCCGCTGGAGCACAGCGATCACCACGTCGCCGGGACGCACACGATCAGGCCCCAGAACATCCTCAGCTTCCACGACGCCCACGGCGGTGGCCGAGACGTCGTAATGCTCGGGCTCCATCACGCCTGGATGTTCCGCGGTTTCACCACCAAGAAGCGCGCAACCCGCCTGTATGCAGCCCTCGGCGATGCCAGCGACAATGTCAGCGACATGTTCAGGGCACAACTTTGCCGATCGCAATGTAGTCCTGCAGAAACAGGGGTTCGGCACCGCAGACCACAAGGTCATCAACGCACATGGCCGCAGGTCGATGCCGATGGTGTCGTCTTGTCCATAGCCTGGGCGACGGCGAGTTTGGTTCCCACGCCGTCGGAACCCGCCACGAGGAGGGTTGCTTGTATTTCCCGAGCGCAAAAAGTCCCGCGAAACCGCCGAGGCCGCCGCGCACTTCCGGTCGGGTTGCTTTTTCGCCAACGGGGCGATCAGTTCGACAGCGCGGTCGCCCTCAGCATGTTCACTCCAGCCGCGGCGTGGGAGGCGTGAGCGTCAGTCATGGTGGAATTCTCTTTCTGCGGTTATCAATTGAGTGTTGCATTTTGCGGACGAGTTCAGCGTTGGGATTCCCCGGCGGGCGGTCCCAGGGGTACACCGTCGAAACAGGCGCAGCACAGTTCGTCATAGTCCTGCTTGGATGCCTCGACCATGCTGCCAATAGAGACATAGCCTAAGGGAATCCGCGCCGATTGCGGTGCATACGGAGGTGACCATGGCATCTTCATCGTTACCTTCGACGCAATTGGCCAGCAGTTCGCCGGGGCTAGCAAAGTCAATGCCATAGAAACATGGCCATTTCACGGGTGGGAGGCAATGCGCACATGCACCTCAGCAGCCCCCGCTTCCCGCAACATGCGGATCAGGGCGCGTTGGGTGTTGCCACGCACAATGGAATCATCACGACGACCAGGCGTTTGCCGTCAATAATTTGCCGCAGCGGGTTTCAGTTTCAGGCAGATGCCCAACTGACGGATGGTCTGCGAGGGTTGAATAAACGTCCGCCCCACTAGGCGTTTTTCACCAGTCCCAGCCCGAAAGGAATGCGGAACCCTGCGCATATCCGACGCAGCCGGAGTACCTGAGTCCGGCACAGGGATCACAAGGTCACCGTCGGCCGGGTATTCCTGCGCTAATCGACGCCCGATCTCCACCCGGTTTCATGCACACTCTGCTGTCTGATCACCGAATCAGGGGCGCGCAAGATAAACGTATTCAAACACGCAGCCCTTGTGTTTCTTCTCCGCAAAGCGTTCGGACCGCACACCCGACGCATTCACAATGATCAATTCGTGGGATCAACCTCCCGGACAAACGAGGACGCCCACAATATCCAGCGCTGCCGTCTCAGAGGCAACCACCCACCCGCGGTCTAAACGCCCGATACAGATGGCCGCACACCGCGGGGATCACGTGCCGCATACAGAGTGTGCCCGTCAGTGAAGGTGAGGCAAAATGCACCTTTGATGGTGGGCGGTAGTCTCTGGCGGATTCCACCAGACTGGTGTCGTCACTGATGCCGTGCGCCAACAGGGCTACATCACATCAGAATCGGATGGTTTTGGTGGCCGGGTCGACGAGCTTTTGCGCGCGGCGTCGTCAAGCAATTCCAGGTAGTTGACCAGATTTCCGTTGTCCCAACGCAACATCACTGCCGTTGGAAGCGGTGCGGAACATGGGTTGCGCGTTTTTCCCCAGCAGGTACCACCTGCCGTGGAATAGCAGGTGTGCCCGATGGCGATGTCGCCTTTCAGGGCGTCGAGGATTGCTCATCGAAAAATCTGGGAGACAAGACCCAAGTCTTTGTACACCACAATCTGATCGCCATCGCCGACGGCGATGCCAGCCACCTCTTGCCCTCTGTGCTGGAGGGCGTACAGGCCATAGTAGGTAAGTTTGCGACTTCCTCCCCGGTGCCCACACGCCAAAAACACCGCACTCTTCGCGGGGTGTTTGCTCGCCATGGTCGTCAAGAGGAACTGAGGGGACTGATCCAAAGCTGCCACGATGCCCAATCGTAGCCGGTTGGGAGTTCGTTTCTCTAACTCGACTCGCCACACCCCCGAGCGGACGCACCAACCGGCTCGATCACCGTTCTATGACACCCCTGCATAGCGGTAGTGGGACAAAAATTCTTATACGCGGATATACGGGGATTAACCACGTATGGTTTTGAAAAAGTCTTTCAAGATCTTGTAGTTATACCTACCCGTTCTCAACGGGTTGAGCGTTGCGCATCCGCTCTGGGGTCCAGTAGCCCGGGTCAAATGGAGGCACCGCGTGGGTTACAGAGTCATCATTTTCGACAGGCTTTTGCCCTTCAGGAAAGCTCGGCATCGGCGCAGGTTCCGCATCGCGCATACGCTCTGGAGTCCAATAGCCCGGATCAAATGGAGGCACCGTGTGGGTCACACTATCATTACGCACGATGTCACCATCATCATTGATTCTGATAGGATCCGCCTGCTTCGATACATCGCTTGTATCTATGGGCATCGGTGCAGGTTTTGCATTACGCATGCGATCAGGGGTCCAATAGCCCGGGTCAAATGGAGGCACCCTGTGCGCGGTGGAGCCCGAATTCTTTTGATTATCCTGGGCAGTGTCGTTGGGCGTTGCCTGAGCTTGGGCGGCCGGCATAACGGCTGGTGCGAGCAATCCGCTGGCGACCATCACAGCTGCGGCATATGCACGTTTCATATTCTCACCTCACAACAAAATAGGAACAAGTACGCACCTTATTCTAGCTAGATTTTATGCATGAAATATGATACTGAGCGCGGTTGTGCATTTGTAATTTATTTGTAACTATTTTGCAATGAAAAATAGATAACATAGCGGTCATTTGACGCAATGTGACGGCGCCACACAGAGGCAGCTTTATGCCCGTGCAGGTGCATATATATTCCAGGTGCTACAAAGCCAAGATAAGCAGAAAGAACAGCGATACTACACAGCCCCCACCATCCTAAAGCATGCAACAGGGGGCATATTTTATTCACAGAGCGCGGTAGACCACACGATTCCTGATATATGGCCCTGATATACAGCTCAGCCTGCCTGCACACCAAAAAGCGCACCTACAAGGTACGTCACCGCCAAAGCCACTCCCCCACCGATCACCAGGCGAGCAATGCTCCTACCGCGACGCGCCTGCGAAAACCGCGCGGATATGCTTCCCGTGATGGTCAGCGCAAGGAGCGTGCTCACCACAGTGACCCACACACGATGCCCCTGAGGAGCCAAAAAGCACTGCAACAAGCGGAAGCACAGCACCAATCATGAACGACACCGCAGAGGATAAGGCGGCGACCCACGGATTAGTCAGTTCATCGGGATCCATCCCCAGTTCCAGATCCAGATGCGCACCCAACGCATCATGCTCAGCCATTTCCGTGGCGGCCCGCTCGGCGGTTTCTTCAGATAAGCCCTTGCCGCGCAGGATAGCCACCAACTCCCTGATGTTCGGCGTCCGGCATGTTCGAGAGCTCAGCGCTCTTTCTGACCAACACCTGCTCGGTGTCCCGTTGGGCCGACACCGACACGTACTCCCCCAATGCCATGGATACAGCACCTGCTGCTAGGGCTGCAATGCCAGCAGCCGCAAGCGCGGAGGTGGAGGTGCCAGCGGCCGCCACCCCAATAACCAAACCCGCTGTGGAGACAATGCCATCGTTGGCTCCCAGCACTCCAGCACGCAGCCAGTTTAGGCGGGATCCAACATCGCTGGTATGTGGTTCCGGAAGAGTGTGTTCAGCTGTAGTCACATGCTTTACAGTGGCACAATGGGCAGCCAGTGCGCCACTTCGGCGGCGCGGGTCCCAGACGTGTCTTCAGGTCGGAGGTCTCGCAGTCCGGTAGCGATTTGCAGCCACGTATGGGGATCCACTTCTACAACATTGGGCGGCGTGCCGCGCGTGTGGCGGGGGCCGTCGATGCATTGCACAGCCACGAAGGGAGGGACTCGCACCTCCACGGAGTGGCCAGAGCGGATGTTCGAGGGTGCGGGCGGTGAGTCGGACGGCGTCGGCAAGCGCGGCACGGCTGGGCCTAGAGGTGGCATCGGGGTCGCGAATCCAGGCTTCAACAGCGAGGACGGCGGCGCGGGTCGCGGCGGGATCAGCTGAGGTTTTCACAAAGAGCTACTCTAGTATTTCTGTGATTCGGGGGTTTTGGTGCTGATTTTATGCCCACTCTTTCCCTGAAGTTACACTGCGTTTTCTTGCTGCACCCACGGATGTGTTGATGGCCGGGAGTCACGGCGTCAGCGGTGGGCGCGTATTGGAGTGGATCGACAAAGCGGCGTATGCATGCGCAGTGGGCTGGTCGGGAACGTATTGCGTTACTGCGTATGTGGGACATATTCATTTCACTCGACCGATCCCGTCGGGTCACATGGTGGAGGTGCGCTCGCGGATTGCCATGACGGGTCGGTCATCGATGCACATTGTCAATGAGGTGCTTTCTGCGGATCCACGCGAGTGTATTTACCCGCGCCTGCGACTGCCTGCGTGATTTTCGTTGCTAAAAAGACACCGACCAGCAGGCCCAACCGGTGCCCACGTTTGAGCCCCGCACCGAAGAGGAACTGCGCGTGCATGCACGCAGCTATGTCTCGTATTGAGCTGCGGCGCGCCATCGAGACAGAAATGGACAAGCAAACTTACGACGGCCCGTCGGAAGCCCCGCGCATGATCACGAGATTTTTGGCCAAACCCATGGACGTGAACTGGGGCGGCAAAGTCCACGGCGGCACAGCAATGGAATGGATCGACGAAGCCGCCTCCGCCTGCACGATGGAATGGTCCGAGGGAAAACACCGTGGCCGTGTATGCCGGCGGCATTCGCTCTACCGGCCCATCCAGATTGGCGACCTCATTGAGGGTTGATGCCCGCCTCCTGCGTACCGACGCCCGCTCCATGCAGGTAGTCGTCCATGTCCGCTCTGGGGACCCGCGCAGCGGACGGAACGCTTTGGAAAACGCCATTCACGCCACCATCACGTATGTGGGCGTGGACCTTGATGGGGTGCCATTGCCTGCGCGACCGTTTGTGCCACGCACCACGGAAGACATTCGCCCAGCGGAGCATGCTTTAACGCTACGAGACTTGCGGGCAGAGTACGCGCCGAAGCCATTGATCAAACCGCTCATTGGTCGAAGAAGTTAGGGAAGCTAGAGAAGTTAGCTCCCCCTCACTTCCGCAGGAAATTGGCCTTTTCTAAGGTTTATGAGATGATTCTTTGCTAATTGGACAAGACTTTTATTATCTTAAGCTTAAGGAACATTCATCTCATGAAACGTCGTTACGGACTCCTGGCAGCGGCTGTTGCCACATCCATCCTGCTGTCCGGCACCACCCCCGCCGTCGCCATCCCCAACCCCGCACCGGCGGCCGACCACATCGCCCCTGCAGACCCGAAAGTTCCCACCAACAAAAAGAACGAGTACTCCTGGGCATCGCAGCCGGCGCAGGGACGTAGCCACCGCTGCACAGGAAGTCCGCGACGCCCACGATGCCTCAGCAAAGCCGAATCCACTGATGGACTCCAGCTACGGCGAGGCAGGCACGCAGTTCAACAAGAGCGTAGAGACCCTCAACGCCAATGTGTCCAATCTCAACCTGCCCAAGATCGGCGAGCCAGGTGGCCCCAGTAGCACTGGACACCCTCGGCAACATCTCCGTCATTGCTGAGGATTACCGTCCTTTCACCAGCGAAAAAGCGCTCACCGACTTCGATAACAAACTGATGAAGCCTACCACCGCTCCAGCGACGACAAGCACAACACTGTGGTTGACGCCAACAACAAAAATCCTCGCCGCACAAAAACAGATGAAAGCCACCCTGATGGCTATTACGCAGCGATAGCAGGGCAGAAAAAGCCGCTGCTGCGGCGCAGGAAAAATACGACATTGCGCACTCCCGCTTAGAGAAAAACAACACGCGAGAAGCGCTGAAAGACTACAAAGCCGAAGCACTCGCCCAGATTGATGGTGAGTTGAAGAAACTCAACGACAGAAAGTCCTCCCCGGCTGTCGATGCCGCCCGCGCCGCCCTGAACGATGCAAAGGCAAAGTTCAACACCATCCCCGACGGCCTCCCCAGCGACAACAAAGATGCTGTCACGGCTGCTATCGCCGCACTCGACGCTGCCCTGAAGGCTGTTCCTGCTGTTAAACCTGCGGACAAACCTTCAGAAAGGCCCGGCGGCAGCAGCCCTTCGACTTCCCTCACCAACATCTTCAAAGCCATCGGCAACTTCTTCACTGGCATCCTTGGCAAGGGTCTGAGCAGCTAGTCTGCATCCCCTGGACGGCGTGGCGGCTGCAGTCAGACCATCAGGCATTGAACGATGTTTATGCAAGGTAAGTCCATCGTGGGGTTCGAAAATGAGGTGTTTTTATACCTGGCAATAGACCCTATCTGACCAGGGAATGTTGCGGTCCATCAAACTGCCGTTTCCCTGGGCGGGCCAAAACCACGTGCATGAAAGTTTGCCTATGCCCAAGCTCAAAAAACAGCATTTTTCGTGCTCAGAGATAAGCAAACTTTACGTACGCCCCTCTACTCCACCACGGAGTTCGCGCCCACGGCATGCCCAAAAATCTCGGGCAGAGTGCAGCCCACGCTTCGCGGAGTTCGGCAACGGAACGTCAAACTGTCCAGCAACACGAAGCTGTTTGTCGGCATTGGTCCGCCCGAGCTTCACGCAGGAATACCCAGTTCACGGGCACGCGCCTCAGAGCCGCACCATCGGTGGTGGCCACAACCGCGCGGGAAGCGGATTCGGAGAACAGCGCCACAAACGGGTCCTCATGAACAGCCGCCACATCGATGTCCACGCCGACCCCGTCGCCGGAGGTCATGGCTAGCTCGGCTACCGCTTGCGCTAGGCCGCCCTCAGAGACATCATGCGCAGCGGTGACCACGCGCGGGCCGGAGAACAACTCGACCAACTTCTGCTCATTAGCTAGATCAACAGCGGGCGGCATTCCGTTCAGACCGCCGCCGGAGACCTGCTGCCAGATGGAACCGCCGAACTCGTCGAAGGTGGCACCCAGAACGTAGAGGTCCTCGGGCCCGTCCACGGTGCCGAGGGTGTGGCCAATGCGTTCCGCGACGTCATCAATCACCCCCAGCACACCCACCACGGGCGTGGGGAGGATGGGTTCCGTGCCGGTCTGGTTATAGAAGGACACATTGCCGCCTGACACCGGAATGCCCAGTTCAGCACAGCCGTCGGCAAGCCCGTGCACAGCCTCGCGGAACTGCCACATCACGTCCGGGTTCTCCGGTGAGCCGAAGTTCAGGCAGTTGGTCACCGCGACAGGTGTGGCACCGGTGACAGCAACATTCCGATACGCCTCCGCCAAGGCCAACCGCGCGCCCGTGTTGGGATCGAGCTTGGTGTAGCGTCCCGAGGCGTCGGCAGACACGGCGACACCGCGGCCGGTGGTTTCGTCAATACGCAGCACACCGGCATCAGAGTTCTGCGCCAACACCGTGTTACCGCGCACATAGCGGTCATCGCTGCTCGGTAATAAACGCACGCGAACACAGGGCCGACGAACTCACCATGCGCAGAAGCGCCTGACGCAGGTCAGCGGGCTTCTCGACGCCCTGGAACTGTTGCAGTTCATCCTGCCACGCGGGCCGTGCCCAGGGACGCTCGTACACCGGACCCTGATGGGCGATGGTGTGCGCCGGGGCGTCAACAACCACCTCGCCGCGATGGGTAATCACCAGGTGGTCGTTGTCCGTGACCTCGCCGATCTCCGCGCAGGTGACATCCCAGTGGGCGCAAATCTCCGTGAACTTTTCCACATTGTCCGGGGTGACCACGGCACATGCGCTCCTGCGACTCCGAGGCCAGGATCTCGGCGGCCGTCATATTCTCCGCACGCAGCGGCACCATATCCAGGTTCACCAGCATGCCGCCGTCACCAGCTGCGGCGAGTTCCGACGTCGCGCAGGACAATCCGGCGCCGCCAAGATCCTGGATGCCCACCACAACACCAGCCTTGTACAGGTCAAGGCAGCACTCAATGAGCACCTTCTCTGCAAAAAGGATCTCCCACCCGCACTGCGGGCAGCTTGCGTTCAGCACCCTCCTCAAACGTGTCCGGAGGCCAACACCGACACACCGCCGATGCCGTCCAGACCCGTGCGGGAACCAAAAAGCATCACCTTATTGCCCAAGCCAGAGGCAAACGCCAGTTCAGGTCCTCCACCTTCAACGTGCCCACGCACAGCGCATTGACCAGTGGATTCTCGGCGTAGATTCATCAAAACGGTTTCACCGCCGATGTTCGGCAGGCCCAGGCAGTTGCCATAACCGCCCACACCATCAACCACACCCCGGCAGCACACGCTGGTATCCGGGGCGTCGGCAGGCCGAAACGCAGCTGATCCATCACCGCCACTGGTCGTGCACCCATCGCCATGATGCTCACGCACAATGCCGCCCACACTCGTGGCGGCATCCTGATGCGGTTCCACATACGACGGGTGATTACGGAGACTCCACGCGGAACGTCACCGCATGACCATCCCCAATATCGACCACACCAGCGTTTTCACCAATACCCGCCAGAATCTTCTCATTCATCTCCGGGGTGGTGGTTTCACCGAAATAACGCAAATGCACTTTAGAAGACTTATAGGAGCAGTGCTCCGACCACATCACGGAATACATAGCCAATTCCGCGTCGGTGGGACGACGGCCAAGAATATCCTTGATCCGCGCGTACTCGTCATCCTTCAAGCCCAAGCTTGCATACGGCTGTTCCAGCATCCGGGTCTGCCTGAGCGGCGGGAACAGTGTCATTGAAAGGAGCATTCATGCGTCAGCACAATCTTCCCAATCACAATCAGGCAGCAAACGTGCCAACGGCGGACAAAAACAGCTGTAGGCCGTCCGTAGACGGTCCGGTCAACAGGTCAATAGCGTGCTCTGGGTGCGGCATCAAACCAACAACCCGCTGGTTTTCCGAACAAATACCGGCGATAGCATTCATGGAACCATTGAAATTATCGGTGTAGCGGAATACCACGCGGCCCTCGCCCTCCAGCATTACGATGGTCTCCGCAGAAGCCTGGAAACGCCCTTCCCCATGCTTGGAGGGAATAAGAATATCCTGCCCTTTATCCAGGGTATTCGTCCAAGCGGTGGTGTTATTCTCCACCGTCAAAAATGCATCCACGCAATGGAAATGCAGGCCCTCGTTACGGGTCAGCGCGCCGGGAAGAAGCTTGACTCAGTGAGAATCTGGAATCCGTTACAAATCCAGAACTGGCATGCCCTTGTGCGCGGCGTCGATAACCGAACGCATCACCGGGCTAAAGCGGAAATCGCGCCCGGAACGCAAATAGTCCCCATACGAAAAACCGCCTGGGACAACTACCGCATCGACACCTTTCAGGTCGTCATCGGCGTGCCACAGGCTCACAGCATCCGCGCCCTGCATACCGAAACCGCACGGGCGGCATCAACATCATCCAACGTTCCGGGGAATGTGATGACCCCAATCTTTGCCGTCACTGGGCCACTCGACACCAACAACCCTCATAATCCCGATCACGGTGTTCGCCAGCAGAACCTCAGCGATTTTCTCCAGGTCAGCCGCCGTCACTGACTCATCGACCTCAAGTTCAAAGCGCTTCCCCTGACGAACATCTGACACCCCCTTAACCCCAATAAGGTCCAGAGCACGCACCACTGCTTTCCCCTGCGGATCAAGGATCTCTGCCTTTGGCATCACGTTCTACAACTACACGGGCCACGATTTTTATAGCTCCTATCCAGCACTAATCAGCCACCGCTGATGAATGACCCACAGTCGCCCATCAGCTTACAGCGTCGCCAACTTTTGACATACCTTGTGCACATAGCGTGGGCTAGGTAGCACACATTCGGGAGGCACGGCGTCGATAAGCGGTTGGCTAGCGGCTGACCACGCCCGCGTTCTCTCCCAGCGCAAGCAGCACCAGATACTGCGTAAATGCCGCACCAATGAGCGCATAAAACACCACAACAACCCCCAGTTGAGAACCCGCTACCGCAAACACCAACAATGGTGACAATGTGAAAATAACCCCCACAATTGTGCGCAGCGGCTGAGCGAATGCGAGCTGCACGGAATGCGTCAGCGTTGAACGAACCCCACCCACGTGAGCTAACGGGTAAAACCACACGCTCACGGCCGCAAGGACGCAGACCCCCGACAGCACCGAAGCACAGAGAAGAAGACGCGTTGTATTACCCACGTCGGCGCGAAAAATCACATAAAACTCATACACCGCGAACAACATCAACGCGGTAGTAATGAACCACCAGACGGTTGATGCTTTCCATTTCCGCGTAAACTCCCCGCAGAAATGTGCGAACTGGGGTGCCAGCCCTCATTATTCAGCAACCGAGTATCACTACCGTGGCGGCGCGCAGAGCGGCACCGCCGGTGACCACGGGCAGCATTGCCACCAGCATCATGACATTAACAATCACAAGATCCGCGGCGAGGGACAATGCTCCATAGAACTTGCCCTCAGTGCTGAATAATCCTGGCATGAACACCTATTTTCCGCAACCAATCAGGGGACGGATGCGATCTTAGCCTTTCACAGCACCAGCGGCGACACCTTCAATAATGTACTTCTGTGCAGAAATGTAGAAGATAACAATCGGAACGATCGCCAGGACCAGCATTGCCATCATCGCGCCCAAGTCGCGGTTACCATTCGACCTCACGAAGGTCTGCACCACCACAGGAATGGTCTGATACTTCGTGGACAAACCAATGACCAGGTACGGGAGCAGATAGTCATTCCACACCCACATTGCATTAAGAATAGCCACGGTGATTGCCGTTGGCTTCAACATGGGCATCACCACCCGGAAATATGTTTGCACAGGGTTGCAGCCGTCGATCATGGCGCCTCCTCAATTTCGAGGCGGGATGCTCTTCACAAAACCAGCAAACATGAACACCGACAGGCCAGCACCAAACCCCATGTACAACACCGCGATGCCCACCGGATTGGTCAGTCGCAACGTATCCGCGATTTTCACAGTGGGGAACATGACCATCTGGAACGGAATGACCATGGAAAACACGAACAAGTAATACAGCGTGGACGTCCACCAGGTTTTCACACGCGTGATGTAATACGCGGTAAGCGCCGAGAAAAACACGATGGCTATCACCGACAAAAATCGTGATGGTAAATGACCAGATCACGGCCCAGAGGAAGCCCTCGCGCATCAGACCGACGGCGTGAAGTTTTCAAACCCGCCCACATCTCACCAACGGGGATGGAAAAACGGATCACTGGAAATAGCAAACTTGCTCTTAAACGAGTTGAACACAATGAAGAAGATGGGACCGAGGAACACCACCGTCAGGAACACCAAAACGGCATACAAGGGGATGTCAGTGGGCCTGATGCTCTTTTTGCCACTTTTTGGCGCTTTTTGATGCTTGTGTGTGGCACTCATGCCTCAACCTCCTGGCTTCGGGTTGCCCTGAGCTGAACAGGGCGAACACAATAACGACGACAACAAAGATCACTGCTTTGGCCTGGCCAACACCTTCAACCCCGGTGCGGTTAAACATGGTGTCCACAATGTTCAGTGCCACCATTTCAGTGCGGTGACGCGGCGAACCATTCGTCAGCGCCAAGTTCTGGTCAAACATTTTGAACGTGTTAGCGAAGGTCAGGAACAGACAAATCGTGATAGACGGCATCACCATCGGGATAGTCACGTGCCGAAGCACACCCCACTTGGTCGCACCATCTAGTTCAGCGGCCTCAATAAGTTCCGGCGGAACGTTTTGCAAGCCAGCAATGTAGATGATCATCATGTAGCCCACCAGCTGCCAGTTGATCAACACAATCAAGCCCACATAGCCAAACTTCCAGTCCGCGATGATGGTTGTGCTGTACTTTGCCAGCACGGCATTAATCATCGACTGCCAGGTGTAGCCCAGCACAATGCCACCGATGAGGTTGGGCATGAAGAACACGGTGCGGAAAAAGTTCGTACCCTCAACTTACGGGTCAATATCCACGCGATGGAGAAGGCGAACATTGACAGTGATCACCGACACCACAACCACCAAAGCGGTGAAGCCAAGGACGACACGAATCCTTCCCGCTTACTAAAGGCATCAACGTAGTTTTGCACTCCGTTGAACTCCGCGTCAGTGACAGTGGTGAACTCGGTAAACGATAGTAAGAACCCAATGATGAACGGCACCACGAACGCGATGGAAAAACCGCAATGAGCGGGCAGAACAAATATTGGGAAAGTACTTTTTCAACGATGCTTGCATGAGAAAGCCATTCTCAGTACGCAGGAGCTGGAGTGCAACCAACCACGACCTGGAAAAATACACCGGTCAGGCGGACGCACCCACGGCTTAGGCACTATTTGAGTGCGGCCTTTTCAGCGCCCAGTTATCAACAAAATTTCTTACAACCTCATCCCATCCGGTCTTTCCTGAGGCGTACTGGGCAAGATCCTGCCCAAAATCGTTCTTGAACTGCTGTGATGGGAAAGTCTCGAAGTCCCACGGCACGGATTCAAGGTCAGGGTTGTCCATCGCATCAGCGATCTAGCTTTGCCAAAGGATCGTCTGGGATATCGTCCTTGCTAAAAGGTTTTGAAGGGGCGATAGCTAGCTCATTCACCACATACTCTTTTGCCTTTATCAGTGGTGTACAGCCAGTTGACAAAATCAATGGTGGCCTTCTGGTCTTCTTCGACGCCTTCTGTTCACGGCAAGATAATTTTCAGTTCCCACAGACAACCCCTGCTTGGAGTCTTCTGCATACCGGTATACATGGGCAGGAACTTGAGCTTGTCTTCTTTAATCACGTTGCCTCACTTCGCTGATCTGCCCCACGCCCAGTTTCCGTTTTTGGACCATGGCGGCCTCGCTAGGCAAACTCAGCCATCGAGTCAGACACCGACTTTGATGGCGCTAGCGTTTTTCCACCGTAGAGTTGTTGAGGCACAGGTCAAAGAGGTTTTTGTATTCTTTTGTTGTAGGTGAACCGCAGATTGTCGGAGTCATCTACCCAAGGTCCTGAGTTCATAGTGGATGGGAATGTTGGCAAGGTGGGTTTGCCACCGCCATGCTTCACCTGATGCTAACGATGTTGATGCAAACGCCCCGTCAATGCCCAGTTCCTTCTTGTTGGCCTGCATGTCTTCGGAGACTTTTTCAGTGTGGCAAAGTCCTTAATCTCTTCTGGGCTAGAGACTTTGGCCCTCCATGGCGCAATATTTATCAAAGATCTCCTCGTTGTAGAGAATGCCTAGCCTTCCACCGCAAAAAGGCACGGCACGTATTTTCCCATCATCGCCGGTCAGCGGGTCAATGCTGTCATTGAGTTCCTTTGGTAAACGTCGCGTCAGTGAGGTCTGCAGTACTTAGACCATTTTTCAACCCCACAATGCCGTTCACCTGGAACAACGTGGGTTGGTTTCGCTTTGCCCACTTCAGCTTTGAGCGTTTGCTCATAGGTGCCACTCTGCAGCGGTCACCACTTTGACCGGGACGCCTGTTTCCTCAGTGTATGCTGCTGCAATCTTCTGATATATCGCATCTTGTTCCGGTTTGCAGTTGAGGAAGTAGACGGACGGCCATCCTCCGCAGATGAACAGGCCGCAAGGCTTCCTGCCACGAGCACGCTAGCCGCGATGGTAGGCGACAACGCGTTTGAAACTCAACCATGAGTAGATCTCCTCGAAGTTAAGGCAGTGCACAAAGAGTCAGGCAAGCCCTTTGAATCCGCAGGTCACATGGCGATATGATGCCTCATCGTCTGCGTAGCAGTGGACGCTCCTGGCCAATCCCGATCATACTCACACGCACCAAAATGGGTGTGAGTTGCATCAACTCTGGCACACTCTTGTAAGGTAGCCTACATGATTGCGCCCCTTTTAGTAACTTCTTTTTAGATATGTCATTTTTCACTTAAGTCCGCACACCCACGGTTTGCGTTAGAAAAATACGCAACATATCACCAGCAATAAAAGCCCTGAACAGGTGAAACATCATTCATCTTAATGAAGAAACAACAGTGCTACCGTATGTTGGGTATCGAAAGAGCACTAGCGCGCGCCATCAGGTCATGCTAGCTTTGTCTCTAGATGTGCGCTTCATTTTCAGGCAGCACATCGCGCTACATCTCTCACTACGGATCGTTCGGCACGTACCCGTCGATGGAGGTTACACACTATGGCAACAGTGACTTTTGTACATGTCACACGCATCTACCCAGGCAATGACAAGCCCTCAGTAGATAAAGTAAATCTGGAGATCCGCGACGGCGAATTCCTTGTTCTGTCAGCCCTTCGGGCTGCGGTAAATCCACCACCTTGCGTATGCTTGCGGGCCTCGAAGAGGTCAACAGCGAGCCGCATCCTCATTGGCGACCGTGATGTCACCACCAGTTCCCCCAAGGAACGTGACATTGCCATGGTTTTCCAAAACTACGCCCTATACCCGCATATGACTGTTCGGGACAACATGGGTTTCGCCCTGAAAATGGCCAAGATGGACAAGGCAGAAATTGCTACTGCGTAGAATCCGCCGCCCCTATCGCTCGGCCTCACGGATCTTCTTGATCGCCTACCCAAGGCATTGTCTGGTGGTCAACGTCAGCGTGTTAAGCTAGGGTCGCGCTATTGTTCGCTGTCCCAAAGTGTTCCCTCATGGACGAGCCACTGAGTAACTGGATGCGAAACTCGTGTGCAAACTCGCATGCAAATTGCCGCTCTGCAGCGCGAGCTTGGCGTGACCACTATGTATGTCACCCACGACCAAACTGAAGCACTAACCATGGGTGATCGCATTGCCGTGATTAAAGACGGCGTGTTGCAGCAGCAGGCACTCTCATGAAATGTAGAAACCCCAGCCAACGAGTTTGTGGCAGGTTTCATCGGCTCTCCCGCCATGAACTTGGGCACCTTCATGTTGTCTGGGGACGGCTATGCTCAATCTCGGACATGCTCGCATCCGGCTTTCCGAAGCCACGCACAATGCCATTACCTCCGACGATCACGCCCAAATCGTCATTGGGTTCCGCCTCGAAGCGCTTTGAAATTGTCGAACCCGGCGACAACACCATCCCCATCAAGATTGAGGTTGTTGAGGAACCTCGGTTCCGATTCCTACATTTACGGCCACCTCCACGGCGGCGGCGATCTCGGCTCCGGCACCGACACAAATCCCGACAAGGAGAGCACCGACAAGATTATTATTCGCGCGGAACCCCACACCGCCCCGCCAGTCGGTCCCGTGGTCCACGTGCGCATCAAACCCGGCGGCCAACACAATTTCTCCAAGGCGACCGGGCTTCGGCTGCCTGACTAACCTACCGAGTGAGTACGCGTATCGACGCCGCGCTCCCGGATCACCCCTTCTATTCGCGGCGTCGATACGCAAAAGCTTAAATAGGTAGGTTATTTTCGATGAGTTCCAGCAGCTCGTCATCTTCTGGGTCGGTTTTCGGGGAAAACCTGCCCAGCACCCTCTCCGGAATCGGAGACCACAAATTTTTCAAAGTTCCACTGAATGTCCTCGCCACCGGTGGCGTCCTTCAAAAACGCGTACAGGGGTGGGTGTTCTCGCCGTTGACGTCGGCTTTTGCCAGTAGCGGAAGGACACGCCGTAGTTTATCGAGCAGAAATCAGAAATCGTCGGAAGTACCGGGTTCCTGCTCACCGAACTGGTTGCAAGGCACGCCAATGACAAAGAAACCGCGCATAGCGTAATCATTGAAGATGCGTTGCAAGCCCTCATACTGCCCGGTCAAACCGCATTTAGAAGCGGTATTAACATAAGCAGCACATGACCCGCCCAATCATTCATGGTGGTCTCGCGCCCATCAAGGGTGGTTACGGGAATGTCGTACAAAGAAGCCATGGCTACAAACTACCCCACCTCTTTAGAACTGTTTGAGGTCGCGCTCCATCGCGGTTTTTTCCCACTCGGGCACTGGTGGGGTGATGTCTTTGTCTTCGGCAGGGACGGAAATGGTGTTGTATGCACTGCCGGTTGCCATGCGGAAATCAACGGTGGCGCGCCGCAGGTGGCCGCCTGCTGTGATCAGGATTGCTCCGTTTTTGCCGCCGTTGCTCAGTATCGGGGCGACATTTTTGGCGTTGCCTACAGTGTCAGTCGACTGTTCTTCAGTAACAATGCGTTCTTCACCAACGCCGTGCTCCACCAGCCAGCGCTTCATGGCTTGCGCTTCGGTGACACCAGCTTGGGGTTTGCCACCTGCCACAACAACAGTGGCTCCGGGATTAGTGTTTGCTACAACCAATGCTTTTTCCAGGCGGCTGGAAAGTGCTTGCGGAACGCCACCGTCCTTGTCCAACGCGGAGCCGAATACGACGATCGCCCATTGCGGCTGCACGGCAGGGTCGAGCTGCGGTGCTTGGGCGCTGAAGTGCTGCCCAGATACTTCTGCGATCAGCGCGTCGCCTGGACCTGGGTTTGCTGGCGCAGGGCCTTCGTTATTACCAGGCATGATAGGGCCGACAAGGGAGCGAAGGAAGTCTGCGAGTTCATCTGCCTGCGCCGCTGGTTGCAGGCTGGTCAGGAGGGCGAAGGTGCAGAGTGACGTTGCAAGTTGCCGTTTCATTCAGGCGCCTTTCGTATAACGATAGATAAGTAGTACCTAACGAAGCATACCATAGTAACGATCAGGTAACAATAGGTAACAGAAATATTATTCTGCACCAAACTCACCAGCAGCTACAGCCGCTCAGAATGCACCGCCTCTTCCAGCGGACGCCCTTTGTTCCACCCAAAACGGACAAGATCGGGAACTTCTTCAAGATGCGTTACCGGCCCGATGCACAGCCATGTTACAGGTCGGCATGCTCGGCGCATCCCACAAAGTTGGCAAGGAAATCTTTCCTCATAGAAGCTCACCCACCCCATGCCAATCCCCTCTGCGGTGGCGGCGTGTCACATGTTTTTGGATGGCGAGGCCCACACTGAGCAACCCTGTTTCATCAATGGTGTGGCGGCCCAGGATATTCGGACCGCCCGCTGCGGGTCAGGCAGGGTGACCATAATGCCAGTCCCGGATTCCCGGATTCCTTCAATTTTGATGGGGTTGAACACGTCTTTGCGGTCGGCGGGCAGACTGTTGGCGAAGGCAGCCCGCCTGCCCGCAACATGCTCAGCATTCTGCTCAGCCGCGCCGGATCGCGCACGATCACAAAGTCCCAGGGTTGACTGTTGCGCTACGGAAGGCGCGGCGTGTCCGGCTTCGAGGATGCGGTGAGCACGTCGGCGTCAAGCGGTTGACCAGTGTATTCGGCGCGGACGTCGCGGCGACGGAAGATAGCTTCGTATGTTTCCCATACTCACGAGATTAACTACCCCAGGATGTGCTGTCGCAGTCCGTCTCGGATTGTGGTGGCGGATAGCAAGGAAGCATTGGTGTACCACGCTTCGTAGTCCACTTCCACAGTGTGATTATCTTTCACAGCCTTGAGGTTGGGCCACAGTGTGGAGTCAACCGGGGAAGCTGCGCCTTTCTGCACAGCGTAGAAAAATCCAGTCGGCATCGGCCTTGTCCAGCACTTCTGCGGAGAGGTCTTCACCAGCCTTTTATCAAACTGCTGATTCGGGGCGGGCGAGACCACAGTCGGCGGCGACGGTTCCTGCTATGGAATTGACGCCAAACATTTTGGAAGGCGTCGCTTTGGTACGCAGGAAGGACACGGTGGGCACTTCTGCAGGTAGGGCTGATTTAAATTCAGCGGCGGACGCTTCATATTCCTCAAGAAGCTTCGTGGCTTCGTCGCGTTTGCTCACGGCTTCCGCGATGGTGACCAGATCTTGCTTCCAGTTTTTCACCGCCCCTTCGCCAGCAGACCACGGGTGCAATGTCTTCCAGTTTTTCAGGATCTCCTTGTCGGTGCGGGAGTTAGCGCAGATGAGCGATGGCTCAAGTTTTGCGATGGCCTCCACATCGGGGGCTTTGACGCAGACCGCAGTCGGCAATGCTGTCAAGGTCGTACTGCGTACCGAAGGCATCTCGGATGAACTTCGGGATGAGTTCTCCCGCCTTTGGCTGCAGCGACACCAACGGGGAGGATACCGAGGTGAGCAGGTTGTCCAGCTGCCCGGTATTCAGGGCAACAACACGATTCTTAGAATCCACACCAGCAGAGGCCGATTCTGACGATGAGGAGGAAGTGGAATTTCCGTTGTTTGAACTGCATGCCGTCACTGCACTTAGTGATGCTGCGGCCATAAAACCAAAGAAAGTTCTACGAGAAATATTACGTTTCACATATTTGAACGTAGCTACCCTAAGCTAAAGTTGCAATAGTGGTATCAACAAATGTTCGCAAACAGCGTACCCGCCGTGCGCTGGGATTGCTTCTACTCTTCGGCCTGATTGCGGTGCTTATTGTCGCAAGCATTGCCATTGGCACACGGTCAATGTCTGTGGGCACATTACTGCACCCGGATCAGATCACCGCCGCGATTATTCGTGACCTGCGAATTCCCAGAACCATGTTGGGCGTGCTAGTTGGCGCGGCGCTGGGGGTGTCGGGCACGCTGATTCAGGCCATACCTCGTAACCCACTGGCGGACCCAGGTGTCCTGGGCATTAGCTCGGGTGCTGCATGTGCGGTGGTGGTAGGGTTTACATTCTTTGGCATTACCAGCATTGTGGGCACTGTGGTGGTGGCGTTTACCGGCGCTATTTTGGCAACCTTACTGGTTTTTTCGCTTACCTCTATCGGCTCGGGTCGGATGAATCCATTGAGTGTGTTGCTGGGTGGTGCGGCACTGTCGGCGGTGCTGAGTTCGGTGACCAGCGCTTTGGTGCTCACTCAACGAGGGACAACTGATCGTATGCGTTTTTGGAACGCCGGCTCCATCGCGGGCCGCGACCTCACCATCTCCATCGGCATCGCACTCGTTTGTTGTACTAGGGCTGGTGGCCGCTTTGCCACCGCCAGGCAGCTCAACCTGCTGAACTTGGGTGACGACGTCGCGTCATCCCTCGGCGTCAACACGAACCGCGCACGCCTGATCGGCATGCTTCTCATTGCTTTGCTGGCGGGTGCCGCAACGGCCGGGGCTGGCCCCATCGGTTTGTCGGCCTGTAGGTGCCGCATGTGGTGCGGGTGTTCACCGGCCCGATTACCGTTGGCTGCTCCCCATTCGGCCCTTTGCTGGGGTGGCCTTTGCTCCTGCTTGCCGACGTCGCGGGCGCATTATCGCCCGCCCCGGCGAACTACAGGTGGGCATTGTGCTGGCGTTTGTTGGCGCACCGTTTGTGCTGTATCTCCTCTCACGACGGAAGTTGGTGGCACTATGATTATCACGCAAACACTCATTCCTCGCCGCCCACGGCTCGAGATTGGCCCGCTCAGCACGGTGTGGCGCGCCCGCATTGCAGTGGTGAATCTTGCCCCTGGTCGTGCTGGTTTTTGGTGGTGTTCGCTGCCAATGTCGCAGCCGGGGATTATCCGCTGACCATCATGAAGGTATTTGAGGTTTTTGGCAGGCGGCGGCACCAAAAGTCGAACAGACGGTGGTGTTGAAATGGCGTTTGCAACGCGCCCTCGGCGCCGTGGTGATCGGTATGGCACTCGGCATCGCCGGCGCACTCACACAATCGGTGACCAGAAATCCCCTGGCCAGCCCCGATATTCTGGGCATTTCTGAGGGTGCATCGGCGTTCGCCGTGAGCATTATCGTGTTGGGTGGTCTAAACGCAAGCGGCGCGGTGCAGTTTCTCAGCACCATCGGCATTCCCTTATCAGCGCTGTTGGGTGCCCTGCTCACAGCCACTGTGATCTGGTATTTGGGTTCACGGCGCGGCATGGATACGTTCCGGCTGGTGCTTGCCGGCATTATGATTACCGCAATTTTGCAGGCATATGTCACCTTGCTGCTGGTGCGCGCCAACATTACCGATGCCGCGGTGGCTAAAACGTGGCTGACCGGCTCGCTCGGCGCATCAAGCTGGGGTCGTAACTTTCCTGTTGTTGTAGTTCTCTGCTGCGTGATACCGCTGGTGGGGTATGTGAGTTTCAAGCTGCAGGCGGTGCTGCTAGGGTGATCAGACAGCCCTCGGGCTTGGGTGTGCATGTGAGCGGTGCGCAAACCTTGTTCTTGCTTTTGTCTGTGGTGCTCACGGCCATTGCGGTGTCTGCGGCTGGTCCGATTGGGTTCATTGCGTTCGTGGCACCCCAAGTAGCGTTGCGTTTAATGGCAAACGTCGTCGCCGCCGTTGATTGGCTCTGGCTTGTGTGGCGCGTTGCTACTGGCCACGGCCGATTTGATTACCCGCACCATCTTGCCGGTGGAGCTCCTGTCGGCCTGGTTACCTCCGCTGTGGGCGGTGTGTTCCTGGTGTACCTTCTTATCCGCGCGAACCGAAAGAGTACGGTGTAATGAATTCCCGTTTAGAGGCCACCGGCTTGAAGGTCGGCTACGGCGCAAAAACCATTATTTCTTCCCTAGATGTGGCCATTCCTGACAAGAAGGTAACCACGATCATTGGCCCGAACGGGCTGCGGCAAGTCCACGCTGCCGCGTGCTATGTCTCATTTGTTGCCGTTGCAGGCTGGGTCCGTGCATCTGGATGGCCGCGATGTGCATGCGATGCGGCGTCGTGATCTGGCACGGCTATTGGGTATGCTCCCGCAGTCCCCGATTGCTCCCCGAAGGGCTTCTTAGGGGTTCGACCTGGTGGCGCGTGGACGCCACCCGCACCAGGCGTGGTTTAGGCAATGGTCCTCGGACGATGAGGAGCATGTGTAGCGAGCGCTGCGCCTCACACATGTGGAGGATCTGGCGGATCGCACCATTGATTCCCTATCAGGCGGCCAGAGACAGCTGTGGATTTCCATGGTGTTGGCCCAGAACACCGATATTTTGTTCTGGACGAGCCAACAACATACCTGGATTTGTCGCACTCCATTGAGGTGTTGGAGCTGGTGCACGGTCTGGGCCGTGACCATAACCGCACCGTGGTCGCGAGTGCGGTATGACTCTAAATTTGGCGTTGCGGTATTCCGACAACCTGGTGAAAGTCATGCGTGACGGCGCGCTCATTGCATCGGGCGCGCCGTCAGAGGTGATCTCGGGCTGAACTGCTGGAAAAGGTGTTCAACCTTCATGCCGTTGTTGTGGAGGATCCCATCACCGGCGGCCCGATGATTGTGCCGCTCCGCAACGCCGACAAAACAAAAGCTGACTAAGAGTTTTCTGACTTCGTGTAGAATCCAAGTCCACCTGCGGGGTGGGCTGCAGCTCGTCGGTAGCGGGTTGGCCACTGACGGGTTTTTGAAATCTACGTGGGAGTCGTCACCGCTGTCCACGTGAGGGATCTTCCCATCCAGCACGTCGAACGCGTTGCTTTATCAATGGTTTTGGTCAGGTTCCCACCAGCAGGGTGGCCACGGCATTACCAGAGAAGTTGGTCAACGCGCGGGCTTCGGACATGAAACGGTCGATGCCCACGATGACCCCCACGCCGTCGAGAAGCTCGGGGCGGTGCGACTGCAAACCAGCGGCGAGGGTGGCGATGCTGGCGACTCCGACATACCTGCGGCGCCTCGGACGCGATGATCATGAAGACGAGCAGGCTGATTTGTTCTCCCAACTGTCATTGGCTTGTTCATGGCGTCGGAAATGAAGATGGCGGACATAGTGAGGTAAATGGCTGTACCGTCGAGGTTGAAAGAATATCCGGTGGGCACGACAATGCCCACGGTGGCTTTATCAACACCCACGTGCTCCATTTTGTGCGCTGAGGTTCGGTAGCGCGGATTCAGAGGAGGATGTAGCCACGATAAGCAGGGTACTCACGTGCCAGGTACTTGGCCAGTTTGAACATGTTGTACCCGGCAAAGAGCCGCAGGACCAGCCCCAACACACCAAACACGAACACTACACAGGTGATGTAGAAGGCAAGCATCAGGATGGCCAGCTGTTTCACGGCATCGAAACCGGTGGCACCCACCACACCGGCGATAGCACCGAACGCACCAATGGGGGCGATCCATAGGATCATGGTGAGGATTTTGAACACTAGGCGCTGAACGTGGGCAACGCCCTGAAGGATCGGTTCGCCTTTGGCCCCCAACGATTGCACGGCGAAACCAACAAGCAGTGCCACAAACAGTGTCTGCAGCACCGAACCCGAGGTCAAGGCGGAAAACAGCGTGTCGGGGATGATGGATTGGATGAATCCGACGGTTCCGCCGCCGTGGTCAGCCTTGGCGGCGTACTGCATACCGGCGTCTTTTGTAGCCTCGATATTCAAGCCAGTACCGGGTTCAATGAGGTTCCCCACCACCAAGCCGACGGCCAGAGCAAATGTGGACATGGTGATGAAGTAAACCAGCGCGATGCCACCGGCTTTACCCACGGATGCCGCAGCGCGAACGGATCCGATTCCCAAGACAATGGTGCAGAAGATCACCGGGGAGATCATCATCTTGATCAGGTTGACGAACATCGTGCCCATAACCTTGAATTCGGTGGCTGCGCTGGGTGCCACCAAACCGAAGATAATGCCAGCAATGACCGCGATGATCACTCCGATGTAGAGCCAGTGGGTTCGGTCTTTCCTTGGCTTTTTCGACGTAGCGATGCGTGGACCACTACTACCACTACTCATCTGTACGTCAGACATGTCATACTCGATTCCTCACAGCAATGTATAAAGTGCCCTAGCGGACAGTTACACCTTATAGGTGACCGACGCTACACAAAAAGAAAAACAGAGTAAAAATCTTCCCTGCGTCATTGCAGCACTAAAGCCAGCCAGAGCGCAGGGTGCATTTTCGGGGCGTCACACGGGAAAAATCATCGTTCAACCCAGCACAAGAACCACCCTTATGCGGGGGCACCCTTTTGTAGCTGGTCAATAATCCACGCATGTTCAAACGCCGCCTGCTTCCAGCTCTCATACCGTCCCGAGACGCCGCCATGTCCGGCCGACATCTCAGTCTTCAGCAGAAAGTCCCCAGATGTTGCCATATCACGCAACTTGGCAACCCATTTAGCGGGTTCCACATACAACACCCGCGTATCGTTCAACGATGTAGAGGCCAAAATATTGGGGTACGGCTTCGCCTCCACGTTCTCGTACGGGGAGTAGGACGCCATGTAGTCATATACTGCAACATCTTCCAGTGGGTTGCCCCTACCTCCCACTCAATCACGGTCAGCGGAAGCTCCGGCATCAAAATAGAGGTCAGCGGATCCACAAACGGCACAGCGGCGTGAATGGCCTTAAAACGGTCCCCGCCCATGTTGGCCACGGCACCCATGAGCAAACCACCGGCCGAACCACCCTGCGCCACCAGTAGTTCAGGCGTGGTCATGCTGCTGCTGATCAGGTAATCCGCCACGTCAATGAAGTCGGTGAAGGTGTTCTTCTTGGTCAGCATTTTGCCGTTGTCGTACCACAGTCGGCCCATTTCACCACCGCCGCGCACATGTGCCACAGCCACGATAATCCCACGGTCAAGCAGGCTCAGCCACAGAATGCTCATGCTCGGATCGATGGTGCTTTCGTAGGAACCGTAACCGTACAACAGGGTGGGATTCGGCACAGCTCATGTCCAGGTCAGCGCGGTGAATTACCGACACCGGCACCTGCGCGCCGTCCCGCGCAGTCACCCACAGACGGTGTGCCACATAGTCGTCACGGTTGTAGCCGCCGGGAATCTCCTGCTCCTTCAGCAACCGAAGCTCACCTGTTGCGGGCCAGTAGTCGTACAGTCGGGCGGGCGTCGTAAAGGAATCGTAGCTGAGCCGGAAGCAAGGAGCGTCCCAATAATGGCCGGTGCCGAAACCGACGTCGTACAGCTCCTCATCAAACTCCAGTTCCTTGAACTCGGTGAACCCCTGCTCGCCTAGCTGCATCACCGCGAGTTTCGACGCCCCCTCCTGCCGGTACGACAGCACCAGGTACCGCGCCCACGCACCCACGGCATTCAGGCGGACAGTATCGCGGTGCGGCACCAAAACACGCAGGTCATCGAGGTTATCGGGAAGCGGTCCCAGCGGGCATTCGCCCAGCTCAAAGTTCGGGCCGTGAGCATTATGCAGCACCAACCAGCGCGGCTCGCCGCCAACCTCGGCGTAGGTAACGTCGTATTCCACCTCCGCCTCGCGGGTGCGCAAACACCGAAACTCGCCAGTGGGATTATCGCACTCAACACCCATATCTCGCTGCTGAGCTTGCTGCCCGATTCGATGTGCAGGAACTTTTCCATGCGATCCGAACTAACCCCCACCCAGAAACGCTCGTCCGGTTCATAAAATACGCGCACATCGTCGGTGACCGGGGTACCCACCTTGTGCCGCCACACGGAATCGGGGCGCCACGCGTCGTCAACACGCTGGTAAAACAGGTACTCCTCACCACACCAGGTCAGCCCCGAAGAAATACCCTCAATGGTGTCCTCCAGCAGCTCGCCCGTAGCCAGGTCCTTGATGCGCAACGTGTAGCGCTCGTCACCGGTGGTATCGGTGGAATAAGCCAGGAACCGGCCTGACTGCGTCACCCCCGAACCACGCAGTGAGAAAAACTCGTGTCCTTCTGCCAGCATTGCCATCAAGAATGATTTCCTCACCCTCAGGCGCGGAGTTTTCTGGAATCACCGGCGGGGTCCACGGATCCTGGTCCGGCAGCACCGGAAGCCTACACGAAAGGAAATAACTCTTCCCCTCCTCGGTACGGCCGTAATACCAGTAATCACCGTCGCGGGACGGCACGGACATGTCCGTTTCCTTCACCCGCGACTTGATCTCCTGGAAAATATCCTCCTGTAGCTGCTGCTGATCCTTGGTCATCTCATCCGTGTAGGCGTTCTCGGCCTCAAGGTAGGCGATGGTCTCACGCAGCCTCCTTGTCCCGCAACCACTCATAGTCATCAGCAAACACCCGACCATGATGCGTTCGCGTGGTCGGGTGTTTCGGTGCCTTCGGTGCCTGAGGCTTGGGAGCAGTGCGGTCGGTTCCAGTCATGGGTCACCATGGTACCGGACAGTGTGCACTTCCCCGCAGGCTTATACGGTGGCCTTAGCGTGCGGGTGATGCCGCCGCAACGTTGGCACACACGTTAAACAACTCGCCGGTGAGAATCGTTCCGTAATTCTCCCCTGTCTTACCGCCGGTGTGGATAGCAAAAATCGTCGACGTATCATTCATCACCGAGGAACCAGACTGGCCGTTAAACGTATCCGTTTGGTACACCACCTGACGGTCGGTCACCTTCATCACCTTGTTCCGATCCGCCCACTGTGCACCGCCGTCTTTATCCCCCGGGTAACCAATAACCGTCGCCTGCGTATCCACCAGCTTCTGCGTATCCGGCACGTTCATACCGAACCAGCCCGTCTTCTCCCCGACCGCAGAATCCAGCTTAATCACAGCCCAATCGTGGCCGGTCTCGCCGTACTTCTTGTCGTACCAAATTTGTTTAGCCGCAGCCGTGCCGTAGGGCTGCTGGCCCTGTTTTCACCAGCCGCAAAGGTCCACTTCGACTGCCCCTTGGCCACACAATGCCCGGCAGTAATTACGGTGTCCTTCGAGATTAACGACGCCGTGCAATACGACGACCCACCACTCTGTGTGGTGGCATGCAACTTACCCACCCAGCGCGCCGGGGTCTGCTTCGTGTCCGAGACTTCCTTGCGATCATCATTACCGATCACCACATTCGGGAGGGCCCCCTTCCTGGAGATGATTGACACCCATCTCAGCCCCAGCCAGGTTCTGCGCCTTGGGAACGAGGGGGCTTTGTGCGTTGGCCTGGCCCGACGGTTGGGTGCTTGAATAACCAGGATCCTTCTGAACCTCCGCATTCGCGATGGGATTGTTGGTATCAGCTTGCCATCCACAACGTTGTATCCCACCGGCTCGATCGGAAGATTCGAGGGAGTTGCGGCTGTTGAAACCCCCACTCCCGACCACGTTGCAGTCACGGCCAGCGCCACAGCAACCACGCCGCGTGCGACGCGTATGTGACGCTTTGATGCGATATGTTGTCGTGTCACTCGTGTCGTATCCATGTCCGCCAGTATTGCGCGCAAAAGCGAAGATCAATGTTAATTGATTAAGTAAAAGACTAATGATAATCGATTAACGATAGTCATATGTGACACGTACACAATTCACTTTGCCGCAGTCCGGGATGCATAAACACCCAGTAGTACTTATCGCGACAACTCAAAACGTAAGTATTGTATAAAACAAACCTTTACATATCATTAAGTTTCATAACATCGCTAACATAATTCTGGAGTAAGTTCTTGACATGTTCAGAAAATAGCACTAGAAAGTATGCGACTCACACATAACCAGGGACAATACATGGACGTCGGTTTATATGGGTTGTGATACATAAACCGATAGCAGGATGAAATACATCGTTGCAGTTAAGGTAAAAAATTCTCATATATTCACAAAACGTCCCCCTCATGAGGGTGCATACATTAAGGCAGATTAAAAATCGGTTCCGAACATTGACCATTAAACCCGCGAATGTAAAAATCGAGCTATGCCCGTATGGCAATAACATATCGCCTACATTGTGATAGGAGTTTTGGTAACAGAACTTTTTCGACGAAAAACAAACATCAGCAACGCAACCCAGGGCCGAAGACCACGACGGCCCGGGACATCAAAGGTACATCATAATTATCCAGGAGGATATACCTTGAAGAAAAAGAACATCGCCGCAGCTATGCTTGCAGCCCTCAATGCCATTGCTTTTCCATCTCGGCAGCACAGCGACCCCAGATACGGCAAGCACTACACCAAGCCAGACCCAGCAGCAGGGTGAGCAGCGCGAAACCGAGCAAAAGCACGTCGAAGCAGGATGTTGAAGTAACTCAGGAGCTGGTTGAAAAGTACTCACAGTACGTTTCACAAGAAGGAGATCAGTTCCGCCTCAACGCGCCAGAGAACCTAAAAGTCTGACAACGCCCAAGAGGTCTCGAAGGTGCAGGAGATCATCAACAACACCAACGAAGACATCGCGAGCGGCCAGACGGAGGTTACCGACAACGAGAGCGATGACCAAACCGTAGAGACCGCAGCCGGTAAGCACAAGGCATCGGGTTCGCATGGCGGATATGAATATAAATGGTGGGGAATTCAATTTTGGCTAGATGGGTGGGCCACCCAAGAATACGCAATTCACTATCACAGGGTGTCTCAGCTGATAAAAATCGCTGCAGATTTCTGCGCATGGACCGGCATCAAAGAGCAAAAACAGTTGTCAAGGTTTCACAGACCTTGCGCATTGACGCAAAAATTGTGCGCACCAGCAATTGGCAGAACAGGGGAATCATTGTGAATGCTCCTGTTGGCAAATTGCCCGGGCATGGTGCCAGCCTACGACACGCAGACACAGACACCCTCAGATGTCCAGAAGCCTCACGAGCCCCACAAGCCCCAGAAGCTCGAGTAGTCTCAACCTGGCTACTAGCAGAGCGCTAGATTTCAGGGAATCAACGTTTTCCCCAACGTGTGCCCACTGTTTTTCATCAGTGGGCACGTTGTTCTACTCATAGGGGCTCTTGCCCGCCGGGGCAATACAGCGCAAGAGCTTCTGGAAAGTTGCGCCCTCAAAGCACGCTCAGGCGCTTAAGGAAGGCTGCGCATTCGCAAATGGGGTTGTTGTGCGGATTATAGTCCGCAACATTGTATCCCAACGGCTTGCTTGGCGGGTTCGAGGTCTCGCAGCTATCGATGTCCCAACTTCCGGCTATGTTGCCGCCACAGTCACCGCTACAGCAATCACCCTCAATGTTGGTCAACCAAACACATCACTACCATAATTATTCACCCCCAGATACATCCCCCCATTACAACATGCAATAAGCCTGTGCACTGATGTTTTAACACTTAGCATTTTTTATTCCTATTCCTCGTTCGTTTCACTATGTAACGTGGTATGTACTTTAATCCAGCACGTCACGGTAGATGAAGCCACTCTGGAAGGAATAGATTGGGACAGTCTCAAGCTTGTGCAGTAACAGTAGGCCTTGGCTGCATCGCATGTCTCAGCGCCGCTTCAGGGGCAACTGGCGGGACCGCTGGATACTGCGTCGGCAAGAATTGGAGCTAACCTCGCATGACTCGGAATAAGCGCATTGGAATCGCATCGCTAACACTTATCCCCCCGTTTCTTCTTGTGATTAATTTCATTGATATTCTTGGGTTAAGTATTGCGGCCTGGGCATTCGCATTCTACTTGCTAATCTTCAGTGTCTTCATGCTAACGCGAGACTCTAATAGTTAGCCAGTCCAACGGCAACTGTTGCACAAAGTAAAACGCTCCTCACAGTAAATCTTGCATGGAGCACACATATCAGATTCGCTTCCACAATGGTACTCAAAGAGGTACATACCTAAGCAAAAACTAGAGGGAAAAGATTGTACACCTTCTCGCGAGAAGATCGCATACTGTTATGCGTGACGGTATGCGACTTGTCAGTTAGCAGTGCTGCCCATCTGAGGCAACAGGCATGCTCACTAACGCGTATGCACATAAAGATCCCCCTACATTACGAGGGCTTTCCATCAAGCATGTCACAGCACCTAGAACCTAATCACAGCCAGCCAATACACCCGTTCTCACAATTTTCATAGCTTTACACCACAAAGAGGTCATCATATTACCCCCAAACACCCCTAAAAGGCGCCTAAATTGATATTTAGCCAAGAATACACTAAATAAAAAGTAAATACCTATTACTGTAAGAACGTTATTGTTACAACGTCGTACAGCCGTGTGACCCCTGTTCTCGCCAACTCTCAGGGAGCCTGAACAATGATCGTTCCTCGACATTTCGACGACCTCAGTGTCCTTCACGAGCACACGCTGCCTCCTCGCGCCTACTATGTGCCCGCCTCCTACCCACTTTCCACCGCATGGAAACGAGAGGATTCCGACCGCTTCCACCTGCTCAACGGGACATGGGCTTTTAAATACCTCCCCAGCATCTATGAGCTCACCGAACCTTTCTGGAATCACGGCCCCACAACCTCAGCCCCAGACGGTTTCAGCATGATCGAGGTGCCCAGCACCTGGCAGCACCTAGGTTATGACCACCACCAGTACACCAATGTGCGCTACCCTATCCCTCTCGATCCGCCGCATGTTCCCCAGGACAACCCTTGCGGTGCCTATATTCGGGATTTCGACTATACACCGAACCCCCAGGCACCCAGCACGTATCTCACGTTCGAGGGTGTGGATTCCTGCTTCTATGTGTGGCTCAATGGCACGTACATTGGCTACAGCCAAGTCTCCCACGCCTCCGCTGAGTTCGATGTCACCGACTTCATTCACCCCGGCGCGAACCGTCTTGCCGTACTGGTGTTGAAATGGTGCGACGGCACGTACCTGGAGGATCAGGATAAGTTCCGCACCAGCGGCATTTTCCGCGACGTACACCTCTTGGACCGCCCAGCCGCCGTGTTTTTCGACTATGTCACCACAACATCATTCACATCGGACACTGCCATTGTTGATATTCGAGGCAACTATCGTGGCGGCACCGTCCCCACCACTGTGGAACTCTACGACTCCGATGGGCATCTGGTGACCACCAGCACTATGGAGCTTATCGACGCCGATGCTAACTACACGCATCACGCCCAGCTCACCGTGACCAATCCTCACCTGTGGAACGCCGAAGATCCTTATCTCTACCAGCTGGCTATTGTCACGCCCGACGAGGTGATCACTGACCGGGTGGGCATCCGCGATGTTGCTGTAAAAGACACTGAGGTGTGTCTTAATGGCAATCCCCTCACCTTACGGGGTGTCAACAGGCACGATTCGGACCCTGTCACTGGCCCCGTGGTTGATCTGGAGCACATGCAGCGTGACCTGCGGTTGATGAAGAAACACAACATCAACGCGGTGCGTAGTTCCCACTACCCGAACGATCCGCGCTTCTACCAGCTGTGCGACGAGTATGGCTTCTAGTGTCATGTCCGAGGCGGACAATGAGAGCCACGGCACACAAACCCAGTTCCTTGCCGATGCATCCTGGGATAACCAGGTCGAGCATTGGAACGAGCCTATCGCTGATAATCCCGAATGGACCGAGGCCACTGTTGATCGCATGCAGTTGTGTGTCCACCGGGAGAAGAATCGCCCCAGCATTATTTCCTGGTCAGCCGGTAATGAGTGCGCCTATGGTTGCACCCTTGAGGCGGCACTGTCGTGGACCAAGAGTTTCGATCCCACACGACTGACTCATTACGAAAGCTCCTACTACCGGGATTCCAAGCGTCGTTACGACTACTCCTGCATCGATCTGTACAGCCGCATGTACCCCGCCATTGAGGAGATTCGGGAGTACCTGGATTCCGACCCGGATAAGCCCTTCATCCTCGTGGAATACTGCCATGCAATGGGCAATAGCCCCGGTGACCTTGAAGATTACTGGGAGATCATCTGTGCGGATAAGCGTATGTGCGGTGGTTTCGTGTGGGGGTGGTGCGATCACGCAGTAACCGCCGGAACCAGCGAGGACGGCCTTCCCATCTATCTCTACGGCGGCGACCACGACGAACAGATCCACGATGGCAATTTCTGTGTTGATGGACTGGTTTCACCGGACCGCATCCCGCATTCCGGCCTCGCCGAACTTAAGAATGTTCAACGCCCCGCCCGCGTCGTCGCATACGACCAGGACAAGGGCCTGCTCACCATCGTCAATGAACTTGACCACACGGATCTGTCTCGGTACCTCAGCATCTCCTATGAGGTCCGGTGTGACGGTGCAATCGTTGAACACGGAGATCTTGATCTGAATGAACCTGTGCCGCCACACGCAACAACCACGCTGCGCTGCGAGCCACGTATTCCAGAATCCGGGCGGTGGAACTCGCACACCGTCCGGTAGGTAACCAACCGTTGTCGGTTTCCCGAACCGCAGCCCGAATCGACGTCGATACGCGCGACCTGCACTATAGCTTCGATGTACGAACCGGACTGCCTGTGAGCCTGGTGCATCGCGGCAGTGAGTTTCTGGACCGTCCGGCTGAGCTGAATATCTGGCGCGCCCCCCACCGACAATGATCGCCACATACGTCTGGAGTGGGAACGCGCTCACTACCATCAGGCCACGGCCCGTGCCTACGCTGTTGATGTCAGTGAGGAACCTGGGCATGTAACCATCAGCGCAGAGGTGGCTGTGGTGGCGCCGACGGTCCAGCCTGTGCTGCGTGGACAACTCACCTGGACCATTACCGATAGCGATGTACTCAGCCTGAACCTACGGTTACAACGAACTCTCGGATTCCCCAGCCTTCCATGCCTCGGACTGCGCTTGTTCCTTCCCGAGTCCATGAATCAGGTGGATTACTGCGGCATGGGTCCGCAGGAAAGCTATGTGGACAAGCATCGCGCCAGCTACCACGGGTTTTTCAACGCCACCGTCGCTGATCTTCATCAGGATTACATCCGGCCGCAGGAAAACGGCAGCCACGCCGACTGCAACGAGGTCATTATCTCAGACAGCGACCGAAGCCTCACTGCCTTGGCACTCTGCCCCTTCTCCTTCAACGCCTCTCACTACACGCAGGAAGAACTTGTTGCACAAAAACGCAACACGGACCTGACACCGTCGGGAAGCACGGTCTTGTGCCTCGACGCGGCCATGGCGGGCATCGGATCGAACAGCTGCGGGCCAACACTTCGGCCCAAATACCAAGTGAAAAACCACGAGCTGGAAATGGACCTCCACCTCCTGCTCACCACTTTCTAATCACAATCCTTTCATCACACCAGTATTCAGAACGAGGTGAGAACCATGAGCAACGATATGGCCGCCAGCAATCCCAGCAGTTCATCCGCTGGGATGGGACTAGAGGCGGCCAGCCAGAAGAAATATCTCAAGTGGTACAACAAGGTGGGCTACGGCTCGGGCGATGTGGCCGGCAATGTCGTTTACGCGCTCTTGTCCGCCTTCGTCATGATCTATCTGGCGGATACGGCAGGACTGAACCCGGGTGTCGTCGGCACGCTCATGATGTTGTCGAAAGTGTTCGACGGTATCTCAGACATGATCTTCGGTACCCTGCTGGACCGCACGAATACACGCATGGGTAAGGCCCGGCCGTGGATGCTGTGGGCCTATGTAGGGTGCGCAGTGTTGCTCGTCGCCATCTTCGCCATACCCCCGAGCCTGGGTGATTTTGCCAAGTACACATGGTTCTTCATCGCTTACACCCTGCTCAACGCCGTCTTCTTCACAGCTAACAATATCGCTTACTCCTCGCTAACGGCGCTGATCACCCGCAACAAGGACGAGCGCGTGCAGATGGGGTCCATCCGCTTCATGTTCGCCTTCACCACGAACATGCTTATCCAAACCTTCACCGTGGGCGGTGTCATGCTGTTCGGCGGCGGGGCTGGAGGCTGGCGGAACATGGCCATCGTCTACGCACTCATCGGCCTGGCAATTAACACCCTGTCTGTGTACTCGGTGAAGGAACTCTCACCGGAGGAGCTGGAAGGCGAAAACAACGGCCCCGAGGAAGACAAGCTGCCGCTACTGGAATCGGCCAAAATCCTCTTCTCCAACAAGTACTACCTGATTATTTTGGTGATCTTCCTGCTCACGCAAATCTTCACGGCCATGCTCAACATGGGTATCTTCTTCATGAAGTACGTCCTCGGTGACGAACGCCTCCTGGGCACCTTCGCCTGGGCCATCAACGTCCCGCTCGTCATCGGACTCATGATCACGCCCTACATTGTGAGCAAATATGGGGGCATGTATCGCATCAACATCCTGGGCTACATCATTGCCGTCGCCGGGCGACTCGGGTGCTGGTGGCCGCCTACATGCAAATGCCGCTGATGCTGGCGTTCTCCGCCATCGCCTCCCTGGGTATGAGTCCGTTACAGGGCACACTCAACGCCTTGATCGCAGAGGCATCGGAATACACATGGCTACGCACCGGCAAACGCATCGACGGACTGTTGTTCTCTTGCACTTCGCTGGGTGTGAAAATCGGTAGCGGCTTGGGCACCGCTGCATCCGGCTGGCTCCTCCAAATGAGCGGCTACCATGCAAACATGGAGGTGCAGCCAGACTCGGCTATCCAGATGCTCTACGTCATGTACGTGTGGCTCACGCTCGGGGCCAACGTGATCATCCTTCTCTTACTCACCAGGCTTGACGTCGAAAAAGCCACCGCCCGTTTCAAGGAACAGGCCGATGCCATGGCTTCCGATGGAAGTGTCGGTCAGCCAAGCTAGAACCTTGCCAGCTGGCGTACGTACGTGTTACGCACGCCATAACCTTTTCAAGGCCATAGCCACCAATCCCGCGCACACCAAAAGCACCGCCGCATCAACGCCCCACTCCAGTGCTGAGGAATTCTCCACCGCAGAGCCCGGCAACATGTAACAGCCAAGTGCCAACAACGACACCACGTATATGCGCCACCTCCCTGCCAGGAAGTGCGATACCCGCATGCGCATTCCATATGTCCGACCAACCGCATACAACAACGCCGTCAGTGCACCCACGCAGGCAGCACCGCCCACCATAGGCACAGCATCACCGCTGCGAATGCTTATCGACGCCGCGCATCGCGCCGCTCCCAACGAAACGGCAATCAGCATCACCATCACCCAGGAAAAAACATCTTTCTGCATGGTGGATCCCTTCAACATTGACGCGGCGTCGTCACGCGTGTGGTGCCACACCTGCCACCCTAACGTGGGGCGCTGCACTATTGCCAGTTTTTTAGTGTCACGTTCAGGGAAGTTGGGTACACTCTACAAAGCTGGCAGTTGATGCTGCCCAACCCCGTTTTGTAAAGGAAAAACTACTATGATGGAAGCCTTGACGGAGTACATTATCCACCTGGGTATCGTAGCCGTGATCGCTGTAATTTTTGCCGAATCCGGGCTGCTCGTCGGGTTCTTTTTGCCGGGCGACAGCCTCTTGTTCATGTCGGGCTTCCTCACCCAACAGGGCATTTTCAAAATCAATATCCACCTTTTTGCCCTGCTCCTCTTCATCGCCGCAGTGGCGGGCGATAACGTCGGCTACAGCTTTGGCAAACGGGTGGGCCGGAAACTGTTCGAACGCCCCAATTCCAGACTGTTCAAACAGCAATATCTGGTGCAGGCGGAGCAGTTCTTTGAAAAGCACGGATCAAAGGCCATTGTGCTGGCCCGCTTCGTGCCGGTCGTGCGCACCTTCACCCCGATCATTGCTGGTGTGAGCACCATGCATTACCGCACGTTCTTTGTCTACAACCTCATTGGTGGTTTCCTCTGGACGGCCACGTTCAGCTACGCCGGATACTACATCGGCCAGAAGCTGCACGAGATGGGCTTCAACATCGAAATCATCTCAATTGTGATCATCCTGATCTCTGTTGCCCCGATCGCCATTCACGCCGTGTCCAGCCAGGAACGCCGACAGGCACTCATGGCACAGATCAAGAATCTGCCTACGACCATCCGGGGTATCTTTACCAAGGAAGACAGCGCACAGTAGTCTTCCCCGGTCTCATCGATTATTCCACCGCCGACACCACTGGAACTCCATCATGGTCCAGAATGTCGGCGTGTACTTTATAGACCTCATGGATAAGGTCCGCGTCCAGCACGTCCTTCGGCGACCCCTGGGCGACAATGCCGCCGCGCTTCATCACCATGAGTTCAGAGCAGAATCGCGCGGCAAGATTGATGTCGTGGATAGCCACGAGGGCAACGGCTCCAGTGCTTTCGGCACGGTTTCGAATGGTTTCCAGCAGGAAAAGCTGGTGATGCAAGTCCAGTGCGGACGTAGGCTCATCAAGCAACATCACATGAGGCTCCACCACCATCATCTGGGCCACCGCCACGAGTTGGCGTTGCCCACCGGATAGCTCCCGAGGTACGAGTGCGCTAGGTGCCCTATCTGCAGCGCCTCCATAGTGCGAGCCGCCATGGATGCCGGTTTTTCTGACACGGTGTGCACGTTACGTGCCCGACGCGCGGCAATGAGCACCGTCTCAAAGGCAGTAAGTGCTGCAGCGACGGGTAGATCCTGGGGGACGTAACCAATGTGATCACGCAGTTTCCGTCCTGTGTATTCCTGCCCATCAATGTCCGCGGCGATGGTTCCCGCGCGTGGTTTGTTAACCCCAGCGAGGGTGGTGATGAAAGGTCGACTTACCGCAGGCATTGGGTCCGAGTAGACCGATGACGTGTCCGCCGGTGAAGGGCTTAGTGAAGTTGGTGAGGATGGATGCTCCCCTCCCATACCCCACGTCGAGGTCGGAGACTGTAACAACGACGGGTTTCACCAGAGTGCTCGCTTCCTGGTCATGATGATGAATATGAAGAATGGAACACCAACAAGGGAGGTGACAATCCCGATGGGTATGGCCAACCCCGGTGTGATGATAAGGCTGACTGCATGCGCCGTAGACATCATGAGCGCACCGGATGCAAGAGACGCTGGGATGAAGTAGCGTTGGTCTTCCCCAACGAGCATGCGTGCCACATGCGGACCCACAAGCCCCACAAAATCCGATGATGCCGCTGAAAGCAACGGATGTTGCGGCCAGTAGAGACACAACAATGAGCACGATGACCCGGAGGCGGGTGACGTTGACGCCCATGGCGCGTGCTCGGGCGTCGCCAAGCCTTAGCGCCGTGAGCTGCCAGGATAGCCCCATGAAGATGGGGAGACAGCAGACCAGCACGACTGCAAGGATGCCGTTTCCAATCCAGGATGCACGAGTGAGGGACCCGAGAATCCAAAAGACAATCTGCTGTAGTGCCTCAGTTGATGCCTTGTATTGAATCAGCGCGAGCAATGCTTGGAACAGGAAGACGAGCCCAATACCGAGCAGAATCATCGTTTCGGCGCTCGCTCCGCGAAACAGCGACGCAAGGACAATCACCAGTGAGGCAGTCATGGCCGCGAACCAGGCGATCAGGGCAATATTGAGCTGCGCGTTGGGAAGGAAAATCAGGCCTAAGACGATTGACGACGCCCCGCCAAACGCTGCCGCCGCCGAAATACCCAGCGTGAATGGTTCGGCGAGGGGATTGCCCAGAATCGTCTGCATCTGCGCCCCAGCCACACTCAACGCCATGCCCACGAGCAACGCCATGACGGACATGGGAAGACGGAGTTTCCAGATCACGGTATACGACTGCCGGTCCAGGGTCTCGGGCCGGAAAATACCAACGATGACGTCACCAACGCTGATGTTGACTGGCCCGACAACGGTGCTGACGATAAAAGCGACAAGCGCGCAGAAGATCAGCACCGCAATAATCAACAGGCGGCGGACCACCAGAGCGCGGTGATCAGCGACAAGGGTGTCCGCCGTAACATGTGAGTGTGCGCTTCCACCGGATTAGCCGTTTTTGGCTGACAAAGAGTACTCAGAGTTGGGGAACGGAAGGTACTTTTCGTGCGCTTCTTGGTAGTGCTTGGTCACGTCCACGTCTTTGAACAGATCAGGCTGCAACCACACACCGAACTGCTCCAGTGCAAGGAAGTTGAACGGGGAGTCGTAGAACTGGTGCCACACACCGTACATTTCCTTGTTCTTGGGGGCGTCCAGCTGGTCGAAACCTGGCGTTGCGGTGAGACCCTCAAGGGTTTGCTTAGCCTGCTCTTCGTTGGCCTTGTATCCGAGAGTCACGTAGGGGACCTGGATGTTTTTGTCGGGCTTAACTACCCACGATCCACCGGTGGCAATGATCTTCTCAGGCTGCTCAGCAATGACTTTTTCGGGTGTGATGTCACCGGATTCCGAGTCGAGGATATGATCGCCCATATTGTCGCCACCAGCCACGTTGACCAGCTCGCCAAGGTTGCTTTCTTTGACCGTGGCACAGCAGTCATTCCAGCCCGCAGCGCGCCAGAGGAACGTCTTGGGCTTCTTGTCAGCTTTCGCTGCGGTTTCTTTGACGCGATCTACTGTATCGGTCCAGTCCTTGTTGAAGGCTTCCGCCTTGTCTTCCTTATCAAAGATCTTTCCCAGCAGCTCAATGGACTTGGTGGTGTTGGTGAGCGGATGCTGACGGAAGTCGGTGACTACGTACTTAATCCCGGCATCATCCATTTTGGTGAGCATACCATTGGTTTCAGAGGCTTTTATAGTGGTCGGCAGTCATGATCACGACGTCCGGGTTGTAGGACAGGAGATTTTCTACAGTCACGTCCCCTTTAGCCATATTGCCGATTTCGGGGATGTCTTTGGTCTCTGGGACAGCTTTTTCCAATTCCTCGTAGAAGGACGGTGCGGCTGTTTTCAAGTCGGAGCCTCTGGCAACGACTTTGTCGAAAGGCTTGTCTTTGTCCAGAATTGACGTTGCGAATACCCCGCGTCCTTCTGCCAGGATGATGCGTTCTGGTTGCTTATCAAAGCTTACTTCGCGTCCTTGCACATCCGTGACTGTTAACGCCGCATTGTTGGCGGCGTTACCGCTTGCGCTGCTGCTACCCTCGCCGTTCGACGTCGTTCCCCGCCGCAAGCGCTAGCGAAGATGGTGCAGGCAGCAACGACGACACCCGCCACCATCTTTGTGTAACTTTTCACCTTAAGGCTCCTCTCAATGATGCACTTCACATCTGAGAATGAAGCTTAGATGCAGCCATATATTTTAGGCAAGCCTGGCCTAAAATATATATGAGTTTTCTTAGCTCAGCTAAGCGCAGGACCCAATCCACGTGGTGAATTTCTTACCAGAAATACGCTCGTACGCCTCAATGTAACGCTCGCGGGTCGCCTCCACCACTGAACCAGGAAGACTCGGCGGAGGCGCCATGCCGTACGATCCCATCCGGCTTTAGGACAGTTCAGCCAGTTGCGCACATACTGCTTATCAAAGCTCGGCTGCGTCTTCCCCTCCACATAGTCGCTGCTGGGCCAGTAGCGTGAGGAATCAGGCGTGAGCACTTCATCGGCCAGCACAAGCTTGCCATCCGCATCGATACCGAACTCCAGCTTTGTGTCAGCCAAGATCAGCCCATGTTCTTCCGCAAGGGCCGCTGCCTGCTTATAAATACTCAGCGTGGCCTCGCGCAGTTCATTCGCCCGCGCCTCACCCAGCTTTTCGACGACCGCTTCAAACGGCACGTTTTCATCATGGTCACCCAACTCCGCTTTCGTCGCGGGAGTGAAAATAGGCTCGGGCAGTTTCGACGATTCACGCAGACCCGCCGGTAGCGGAATGCCACAGACAGTTCCGGTTTCCTGATACTCGGCAAGCCCCGAGCCGGTGAGGTAACCACGCGCCACGCACTCAAAGGGGATCATGTCCAGTTTTTTATACACAAGCGCCCGCCCAAGAACCTCTTCGGGGATGCGTGGATCGTCTACCGGACCGGCGAGGTGATTGGGGAAGTCGATGTTAGTGAAAAAGAAGACGGTCATCGCGGTGAGCACACGCCCTTTATCCGGGATCTCCGTGTCAAGGACGTGGTCATATGCAGAAATTCGATCAGAAACAACCATAAGAAGGTTGTCGTCGTCGATCTCGTAAATCTCGCGAACCTTACCTGCTGCGAGGTGGTTGTACGAGGACAATTCAGGACGCATGAGTAAACACTTTAGCCCCGTGTAGTACCCAATGCCATGCGACACCTTGCGATGTGCCAAAGCCCACCTTTAAACATGCCAAAGATGGGCACAAATGAGGGTAGCGGGACGTCGAAAAGCGTCGTTAAAGGATCTCACCAGGCTTGTAGGCAGCGGCCTCTGGATGGCGGGACACAACATCGTTCACGCGTGCAAGTACCCGCGCCACCTGGCTTTCCGCAGCACCGATGAAGACGCCGCGGTCCGCCAATGCGTCCTGCAGTTGCTCCAGAGTGAGTGGAATACGGTCATCGTCAGCCAAGCGTTGAATCAAATCCTGCTCCGCGCCGTTTTCCCTCATATTCAACGCCACCGCAACAGCATTCTCCTTAATGGCCTCGTGTGCAGTTTCCCTGCCCACACCGGCACGCACCGCCGCCATCAAAATCCGGGTCGTGGCCAAAAATGGCAGGTATCGCTCCAACTCACGCTCGATCATCGCCGGGAACGCACCGAACTCATCTAGCACCGTCAGGAACGTCTCGCACATGCCGTCAATGGTGAAAAACGCGTCCGGCAGCGCCACGACGCACCACCGAACAAAACACATCACCCTCATTCCACTGCTGACCAGCAAGATCAGCGACCATCGTGAGGTAACCGCGCAGCAGAATCTGCATACCACCCACGCGCTCACACGAGCGGGCATTCATCTTGTGTGGCATGGCCGACGAACCCACCTGTCCCTCTTTGAAGCCCTCCGTGACAACCTCATTGCCCGCCATCAGACGAATCGTCGTGGCCAGTGACGACGGCCCCGCGCCCAACTCCACCAGTGCCGAAACCACATCAAAATCCAACGACCGCGGATACACCTGCCCCACCGAGTCAAACACGCGACGGAAACCAAGATGATCAGCCACACGCGTCTCCAATGAGGCCAGCTTGTTTTCATCACCACCCATCAAATCCAGCATGTCCTGGGCCGTCCCCATCAGGGCCTTTAATCCCGCGCAGCGGGTACCTGCGCAGCAGCTCCTCCACACGTTCGATGGCCACCAACATCTCATCAGCGGCGGACGCGAAACGTTTGCCCAGCGTCGTGGCCTGCGCTGCCACGTTATGAGACCTGCCCGCCATCACCAAGGATTGGTACTCCCCCGCGCGCGCCCCTATTCGCGCCACCACAGCCACGGCTTTATCGCGCACCAACTCCAGCGAACGGCACACCTGCAGTTGCTCCACATTCTCCGTGAGATCGCGGCTGGTCATGCCCTTGTGAATATGCTCATAGCCAGCCAGCGCGTTGAACTCTTCGATGCGGGCCTTCACATCATGGCGGGTCACCCTCTCCCGCTCCGCGATAGACGCCAGGTCCACGTGGTTGATCACGTTCTCGTAGGCAGTGATTGCCTCCACAGGAATATCCACCCCGAGATCTTTCTGGGCTTTCATCACGGCAATCCACAACTGACGCTCCATGATGATTTTCGCCTCAGGACTCCACAGTTCCGTCAATTCCGCCGAGGCATAGCGATTGGACAGTACGTTTGCGATTTTCTTCTTTTCAGCCACGTCGCCCATTATCGCATGGCATTTTAGGCGCGGGTGGGGTTCCCGGCACGCTTGTAATAGGTATAGAGCGCCATGCTCAAGCACACCGGCCAGAAGAACAGTGGTATGTAAGCGACGATAAGCCCAGAACAGGTGTGGCCCGCTCATGCCGTCGGCGGGGGTGGGATTATCACTCAGTCCAAGCCAAGAAGCAGAAAAACGGACGAGGAGTGACCCCAGAATCAGGTACAAAACAGCGTTTCCGAGCGCTCCAAGGGTGAGCGGAACCCACCGTGGAAGCCACATTGTCCAATCAATGATTAACCCCATACTGAGTAGGCCACCAATTAATTGCAGCGCCTCCAAAGTGAGTACATAACGGAAATGTGGGTCGTCTTGATACATGTCTGCGAACGCAAAACCCGTGTTCACGCCACTAATCATTGCGATGCGCCACATCATTGACGGCAGGACGCAGGCTAAACACAGCCATGCGGCGACATTTTTTAAATTTTTAGTTCTAAATGTCATGTTTCCAAGCGTAACTATGATATGAAAGCATGGCTAGACCAGTGCGTTTTAGTTCCGATGATATTTTAGACGGCACCGCCCGTACTCTCGCGTTACGCGGGAAGAATCTCACCATGTCTGACATTGCTCAGGAAATCGGTGGACCAACCGGATCGATTTATCATCGCTTTGCTTCACGTGAGGAGCTGCTAGCTACGCTCTGGATCCGCTCAATTAAGCGTTTTCATGTTGGTCTGATCACCGCCTATACCCTCCCCGACCCAGACACCGCCATCCAATCAGCAGCGGTGCACGTGGTGACGTTTTGCCGCGACAACCCACAGGACGCGCTTGCCATGACCCTGTTTCGCCAAACCAGGCTCGCCAATGATGGCCCGGATAATTTGCGTAGCGACGTCGCGCACATCAACGACTCCGCCACCCAAGCACTCTCAGAGCTGGCGATCCGGCGTTTTGACACGCCCTCCAACCATCACCTTGAACTACTGACACTGGCCACCCGGCAATGTCCCTACGGGCTGGTGCGTCCCCATATTGGTTCTGACATCCCCACATGGCTCGATGCCGCAGCGGCGACCAGCGCCGCCGCGATTGCAAAACTCGGCGATGAGCCGAGTGGTCGCCGCGTTAGCTAGTGCTTTGTTGCATTTTGGGGCGCCATCGATCACTACCGACATTCTTATATAGTTTTTCCTTCAAAAATTATTTGAAGGGTTGTGACACCTCCACAGCATCACTGCCAGCACACGCAGCCACGGGCGCGAGACCTCATCGCTATGTCCGATCTCGATAGCACCTCAACGGGCTAGCGCAAAATTCGGTGATGCGCTGACACGCTTGCTCAATCACATCCACATCCACGCAAAAACTGATGCGTATGTAGCGATGCCCATCGATGGGATCAAAATCCACACCCGGCGCGACGGCCACGCCGGTTTCCCGGAGCAGGTCGCGACACCACCGTTCGGAATCGTCGGTGTACTCGGAAATGTCGATGTACAGATAGAAGCCACCGTCGGGTGGGGCGAACCTGGTGAAGGGCAGTTTTTCTAGCAGCACATCACGAGCAGCCGCGTAGTGTTCCACACGCTGCGCGAGTTCCCGGCAGGATTCCTCACGTAAACGCCTCGACCGCCCCTGACCTGGGGAAACCGCTGGCGGGCACAGCGCCAGGTTAGCCTGCAGGTTCTCCAGGGGCTCGACGAGGTGATCAGGGACAATGAGCCAACCCAGTCGCCACCCTGTCATGCAGAAAAACTTGGAGAGTGAACCCACAACAACAGCCTGGCCGGAGTAGGACCGTGCGGTGGCATGGGTTCTGCCGTAGGTGATGCCGTGGTAGATTTCGTCGGAAATGAGCAGGCAGCCGTTGGCGTCACACCACTCAGCGATAGCGCGGAGTTCATCGGGATCAATGATGGTGCCAGAAGGATTGTCGGGGCTGGTGACGATCACCGCCTTGGGTACCGTGTCCAGCTCTGCAAGCATGCGGGCTGTGGGCTGGAAACGAGTATCGGGTCCGCAGGGTAGGTCCACAATCTGCGCGCCGAGTGCTTGAAGGGTGTTGCGATAGGCAGGGTAACCAGGCCGTGACATAGCGATGGTGTCCCCATGATCGAGCGCCGCCAAGAACAGCGCCACGAAACCGCCGGAGGAGCCGGTGGTGATCACCACGTTCTCGGGGCGAGTAGTCACGCCATAGGCGGCACTGTGCCAATCCGCGATGGTGGCGCGCAGCTCGTCGGTGCCCAGCGTGGGGGTGTAACCCAGCGGGGCGTCGATAAGCGCCTGCTGCACCCGGCGGATAACGGGGGTGGGGGCACCGGAGGAGGGCTGACCGACGCACAGCACCAGGGAATTTTCGTCGGTTTGGCCGAGGATCTGCATCACCCGGAAGGGGTCGACGTGGCTACGCTGGCTGGGTTGTGCGTTCATGGTTATACCGAGATTCGACCTTCGACAGCGGGCAGGGCGATGTCGGAGCGGTAGTGGCTGCCGTCGAGAGAGATGGTGCCGAGGACCGCGTAGGCGGCATCGCGGGCGTCGGTAAGTGTGGGGCCAGTACCAATAACATTGAGCACACGGCCGCCTGCCGACACCAATTCACCGTTGGCGTTGCGTGCGGTACCGGCATGGAGGACTGCGGGGTTCTCGGCACCCGTGATCACATCGCCAGTGCGGGGGGAATCGGGATAGTTCTGGGCGGCCAACACCACCGTCAGCGCGTAACCATCCTCCCACTCCAAAGGCGGCTGCTCAGCCAAGGTGCCCTCCGCAACAGACGCCAACAACTGGCCGAGTGGGGTTTTCAGCAGCGCGAGCACCGCCTGGGTCTCTGGGTCGCCGAAACGACAATTGAACTCCACCACAGCCGGGCCGTCCTGGCCCCAGGCCAACCCTGCGTACAGCAGACCCGAGTAAGAACAGCCGCGGGCAACCATTTCCTTGGCGACAGGAACGCACACCTCATCAACAATGCGCTGCACCCCATCCTCGGGAAGCCACGGCAGCGGGCGTGTAGGCACCCATGCCGCCCGTATTCGGGCCTTCATCATTGTTGCCCACGCGCTTATGGTCCTGTGCAGGAAGCAACGGCACCACCGTTTCCCCATCTACCAGGCAGAACAGCGACACCTCAGGACCATCCAGGAACGTTTCCAGCAACGCCGGGTTGCCAGCGGCGTGAACAGCATCAATGTGGGCACGAGCGGCATCGCGATCCGGCGTGACCACCACGCCCTTACCTCCGGCGAGACCATCATCCTTGACCACCCAGGTCGGGCCAAAACGATTGAGGGCGGCCTCAATGTCGTCGTTGGAGGCACCGGGGGCAAGCGCCTCGGCGTGGGCTGTTTTCACACCGGCGGCTGCCATCACATCCTTGGCAAACGCCTTAGACCCCTCAATGCGGGCGGCATCCTTGTCAGGTCCAAAGACCTTGATGCCCTTCTCACGCAACGCATCGGCCACGCCCGCTACAAGGGGAATCTCAGGGCCGATCACAACCAGGTCTACATCTAACGAGGTTGCGAGCTGTGTCATCTCGGCAGGATTGGTGACAGTGCCCTTTATGCAGGGTGGCGAGGTCAGCCATACCCGCATTGCCGGGAACAACATGGAGGTCTGACACAGCAGGGTCCTGCGAGAGTCCAAGGAGCAGGGCGTGTTCACGGGCGCCCGAGCCGATAACAAGAATGCGCATGGCTGCCAGTTTATGTGATGGGCTAGTGGGAGCACGAGAGCGGATATTGTAGGTGAAGGTTGGGATGCGTGGTGGGGTGGAGCGTTTGGCGTTAAGCGCCCAGCACGGAGGCGTGGCGTGGGTGTTTGGCACCCGAAATGTCACCCATTATCGGTCGAACATAAAAGCGATCTAACCCATTTAGACTTGATTGATCATTCATGCTACTAATACCCTATTTTCACTCCTTATTTTAGCCATTCAAAATGAACGATTCGACCGCAATCACGTCCGAAAGTTGCACATGACACCTGTAGCAGCCACCACCATGGCAGCACTATTGCTATCCCTTTATAATTCACTTTAGTTTACAGATACCCCATAAGCCCCACAGAATAACCCTATATAAGTAAATCACATAAGTCACATAACCACTCAAGGCAACATTAATTAACTCCAGAAACATGCTCAAAAACGCCCAAGACCTGCGAAAAATAGTATTGTTTTGGATAACATACAAGAGTCAGAAACGCTCAGAAAGATAACTCATCAGACATATAAATCACGATCCTATAACAACGCGATAACGCTTCGGTTGCACTTTCGCTACTTTTAGGTGACGGTTACGCTTTTTGTCCATCAAGGGACTAGATTTAATTGTATGAGCAGCGTATTTACCAAAATCATCAATGGAGAGCTCCCTGGGCGCTTCATTTACCGCGACGACACTGTCGCCGCATTCCTAGACATCGAACCACTCACCTATGGACACACCCTCATCGTGCCCGTTCAGGAAGTGGACAAGTGGACCGATCTGGCCCCTAACGTGTGGTGCGAAGTCAACGAAGTCGCACAAAGTATCGGACGTGCAGTCATGGAAGCATTCGACGCTGAACGCGCCGGATACGTCATCGCCGGATTCGATGTGCCACACGCCCATATCCACGTCTTCCCGACCAACACCATGGCCGACTATGATTTCTCTAAAGTCATCAAAGCCGACGAAACCGACCCCGCCCTGATGGACGAAGCAGCTGAAAAACTGCGCGCGATCATGGACACCAACGAAGCGGGGTACGCCTATTAAGAAGGAAGAATGAACAAGCCGCTTGGGGCACGCGTCCCCACCCGGGGGTGGGTGGAAGACGACTGGCGCGCAGCCCCAAGCGCACAGCGGCCGTGGCCCGTGGTGCTCGTGCACGGGACGTCGGCAAGCACGGGGGATTACATGGAACTGGCGCGTGAACTGCGCGAGCTTGGGTGGGCGGTGTTTATTCCCACCTACGGCAACCGCGCCACCAACCCCATTGAAGACTCCGCCGAGCAAGTACTCGCCTACATCAACCAGGTGCTCCACGCTACCGGCGCGGAAAAGGTCATTATTGTCGGGCACAGCCAGGGCGGAGTACTCGCGCGGTACCTGATCAAACGGCTGGGAGGGGCATCGAAAGTCAAGCACCTGATCAGCCTGTCCAGCCCGCATCACGGCACCAGCCTCGGCGGCATGCTCAACGTGCTGGTCAATTCGGAACGCAGCGCCGACTTCATGATCCGCATGATCAACAACTACTTCGGGCCAGCAGGCATGCAGCAAATCGTCGGCAGCGACTTCCTCACCGACCTCAACGCCGACGGCGACACCGTGCCCGGCCCCGGATACACCTGCCTGGCCACCCGCACCGACACCACCGTCTCCCCCGCCGAGTCCGGCTTCCTCGACGGCCCCGGCGTGGACAACAGTTGGATCCAGGACTACTACCCCCTCGCCGTGATCCTCCACGAAGACATGCCCCGCGACCGCCGCGTGCGCGAACTCGTCATTTCTACCATCGAACAACTAAGGCCACTGCAATGAAACCCCTCGTCCTCTACCTCCCGCGCAGAGGCACCCTTCCCACTCCCCTTCCTGTCACACGTGACGACGTCCCGGTGCTCCTGCTCCACGGATACTTAGGCTCGCCCGGCAACTTCGGCCCCACCGCACGCGCACTCCAACAACGCGGCACCCCTGCCCTCGGGTTCGAATTCGGGCACCGCGGCACAGACCGGCTCGACGACTCACTGAACCAGATCGCCGACTTCGCACGCACCATACCCAGCGAACGCTTCGACATTGTTGGGCACTCCCAAGGCGGACTGCTCGGATTACGCCTCGCCCACCTCCCCGAATTCCAGCCGCGTATACGGCGCATCGTCGGCCTCGGGGCGTCCTTCAAAGGCATCAACGTCAACTACCCTGCGTGGCTCGATCCTATTGCCGCTGCCATCGGCGGGCCTGCGGCGCCCTATATTCGCGGCAAAGGCTTCCACGAGGCAACCATCCCCGACGGGGTTGAGGTTGTCTCCATCGTCTCCACTGCCGACCGCATCGTCCGCCCCGACAACGCCACGCTCGGACACCTGATCACTATCGACGGCGTGCCACACTCCCGCATGCCAGAACTCGCCGGGCCAGTAATAAAGGCGCTGGATATGGAGGTGTGAAAGGGATGCTGTATGCAACGATCGTGCAGAGAAAGAATTAAACGCACATTCCGTGAGATTAACCAGGGCAACGTCCAGCCAATGCTGGACACTCTTGCCGACCCATTTGTCTATGTCTTCCATGGGACACATGCATTGGGAGGACGCAGAACCTCCAAGGACGCCATGAGGCTATGGTGGGAGCGAGTTTTCCGGCTACTACCTGGTATTCGATTCGACGTTCAAGAGGTTGTAATCAGCGGGTGGCCGTGGAATACGCGCGTTGCAGTTAGGTCTTTAGTGAGCGGCGACCTGCCTAACGGGGAGTTATACAGCAACACTGCATTCCAATTCATGAACGCGAGGTGGGGACGAATCACGCGCATAGAAACCATGGAAGACACCCAAATTCTTGAACAGGCGCTTCAGGTGGTTGCTGAGTCTGGTTGCGTTGAAGCACTAGAACCACCAATGAATGAGTAATCCGCTCACGACACCGACGAATTTCTGAGCCTTATAGCCCACGTCAGGGTAACAAAAAACGCGCTGATGGCACTAAAAATGATAAGCACCACCAGATGTTTGCCGATAATAAATCCCAGCAAGATGACACACAGGACAGCGAACCATGCTGCACATATTGACAAAATAGCAATTTTGCGTTGGCTCATTTCCTACTCCTTTCCTGCCAAAATGTGAATACACCGCCGAGTATGCCATTAACCGTCAAAAGCTGCAAGCAGGAAAAGCAAATCTTGACTTAGCTTTCCCACACCCTACAGAAAATTAACCCATTAAAATTCCACCTACATGAACGAATTTCACCAACAATAAATTTAATTCTATCTGATCTTAGAACGAGAAATTTTTCATTAGCATTACAAGTAAAAACACCCCTTAAGATCAAGTTCACAATAAAAAGACTGTGTCCAGACCCCATCCCCCAGCGTCAATGGGGTGACCCTTGTGCCATAGGTATGACGTTGTCGCCATAGTGAAACCATCACCAACACAAAACGACCCATACACGCTAGACCACATGCGACCAAGCTGATGACACAACCTATAAGCAAGCTATAGAAAATTGAAAGCAAAACAAGCTATATACACTCAAATATAGAGGCGTTTTCTTCCAGAATCAAGGACACATTTTCCCTACGCCCGGCCTAGAAGACCCGCGAAAAACCCCGCCCAAAACCCGCTTAAACTACTGCACAGAGTCCCGCTGGATGAATCTTATAGACGATGTCAGAGAAGTGCTCTACTTCGCTCTTGGTGGAGAAAATTGGCGCTAAGACAGCACTAATTCTATGTCGCGTTTACCATTGTAGCTGGAATTGGGCTTTGCATTTCTTTCAGCCTGGTTACAAATACTGCGCCAGCGCTGTACCCAAGTCTCGCGCTGGCGCAGCTGTCGTAATTGCAGAAATCAACAATAAAATCGGCAATACACTGGGAACTGCGCTCCTCGAACCTTTACCTACAGTTGTATCCCAATACAGCTATTCTGCAAATGAAACAGGCGTTGCTAAAGTTATAAACAAGTACGACACTTCCTACTCACACCGTATTAAATATCCGCACTCGCTATAATATTTTAAGTCACACGACTCTCTGCAAGATCAACATCGTTATAAAGAAGATAGTGATTCATACTAATTGCGGAGTTCACACCGGCAGACATGGCGTTAGGTATCTGATCTGGAGAACTCACACAGTTTCCACCTGCCCACAATCCCTCCTCACTAGTCTTTCCATCGATTTCAGTTTTCACCCATGAATTTTCAATGAGACATCCAGCTTCCCTCAATAGAAAATCATTTGGAGAAAACACTGGCCCCACAAAAACGGAGCCATACTGCCTACTTTTTGTTTCTATACACTGGAGACTAACAGAACCCTTCTCTATATCATCAGCAGATTCCATGCCAATCACAAGATCATCCACAACACAGACTCCCCAAGAGATCAGCCTAGCCCGTTCTTCTTTTGATAGATACATTCCGTTAACAATTAGATCAATTTCATCTGACCATAACTTAAGGAGGAAAGCCTGATGCAAAGAAAAATTTCTATTAGCGCCGCCAATAACAGCAATCTTTTTCCCATTAAGCTCGAACCCATGACAATAAGGGCAATGAAATACTGTTTTTCCCCAAAGGTTTTCCAAACCTGCAATATCTGGTAATTTATCGGATAATCCAGTAGCAACAAAACAACTTCTAGCCTTTATATGAGCTTCATCCGACAAAGTTGCAAGCCAATCACCATCAGCCCCTTTTGACAACTGGCTAACTGATTCATGCAGGAGTAGACCGCCAAAACTTAAATATTCCTCAGTCCCTTTCGCTAATATTTCAGCAGGTGGAACATTATCCATTCCCAGAATTCCATGAGCATGTTTACTGACAACATTTCTAGGATTTTGCGAATCCACTATAATAACTTTTCTGTTGGCACGCGCCAGGGTAATCCCTGCACTCAATCCACAATATCCGCCACCAATAATAAGTGCATCATATCTCATATACATCACCTAACCGCATTAGAGCCTATAAATAAGGCCTTTTTCATCATATGAGTAGCCATCGCTCACAAAGCTTAGATTGTTCTCCGTATTTCACGATGCGCCACACCGCAATAGGTCGAAGATTGAAGGGCGACAAGCTAGCATACCTGGCATAACCCCTTCACCTTGTCCTACATTTGGACCTATGAGCGACCCCGCCGACAACGATACCGTTCACACAGACACCAACAACACCACAACCAACCCCGACCGCGCACACCACACAGTAGACATTGAGGACGAGACTCATTATTTCGCCTGGCCGAAAGACAAAGTGTTGCTTGACGCACTCCTTGACGCCGGGGTGGATGCCCCGTATTCCTGCCATATGGGCGAGTGTGGTGCCTGCCAATGCACGGTCGAGGGCGGGGAGACACACATGCTGGCTAACCAGGTGCTCAGCACCTACGACATTGAGGATGATCAGCGCCTAGCCTGCCAAACTATCCGCGACGAGGAGGGACCGTACGAGATTTCGTACTGGTTCTAGCCCCGCTACACAGCCTTCAGCGCAACCCTAAACGTCGATCCTTTCCCTTCCACACTATCCACACTGATCGACCCTCCATGAGCCTCAACCAGTGTTTTTGTAATAGCCAGCCCCAGCCCCGATCCGCCGGATTCGCGGGAGCGGGATTCGTCGGCGCGGTAGAAACGCTCGAAGATGTGGCTCGTCACCTCGGGTGACATGCCCACGCCATCATCGGAGATGGCCACCACAATAGTGTCGCCGTCTTTGCGGATGTTCACGTCCACGGCAGCGTCTGGCCCACCATGCTTCAACCCGTTGACCACGATGTTGCTGAGCACCCGGTGGAGTTGCGAGGCGTCGCCAATCACCATGGGTGGTTCGGTGGTGTCGTTGTGGATGCCTATACTGCGCCCCGGGTGTGCCGCCTGCACAGAGCTGACCACGTTAACGGCCAGCTCAAACATGTCCACGGGTTGTTTTTCCATGCGGGAGCCCTCGGCGCGTGTGAGCGCCAGCAGGTCTTCCACCAGGAGTGTCATGCGCGCGGCTTCGCCTTCGATGCGGTCTACGACCATGCCGAAGTCTTGGGTAGCACCGGAGCGATAAAGTTCCGTATAGCCTTTCACAGAGGTGAGTGGGGTGCGGAGTTCGTGGGAGGCGTCACCAACGAAGCGGCGCATTTGTTCTTCTTTTTGCTGCGCCGTCATCAGGGAGTCCTGCAGCTGGGTGAGCATGATGTTCAGCGCCGCAGCGAGTTGCCCTACTTCGGTGCTCATGGGCCATTGCGGGACCCTTCGGTCGAGGTCACCAGTGGCAATGTCCCGCGCTGTGTGCTCGACCTCTTTGAGGGGCCGGAGCGCGCGGCGCACGGCCCACATGGCTACCAGGCCGAGGATGCCCAGCACGATAAACCCGATGAACACCTGCACAATGGTGAGTCGCCGCAGGAGGGAGTCCTCCCTCTCCAGGCTTTGCGCCACGATGGTTTGTTCTTGGCCTTGGGTGAAACCGAGGACACGCCAACGCACGTGGTCACCGTTGCCAATGGAGGAGACGGTGGTGGGGCGCTCGTCGAAACGCACGGAGCTGACATCAGGGGCATCGGAGCCGTCGTTGACTTCCAGGACTGTGCCGTCGGTGAAAGCGTTTGAGCACGTAGAAGTCGCTGGGAGGGCCTTGTTGAGTTGCCCCCGGCCGCTGGAATTCGCCGCGGTCCAGCCAGCTTTTCGACGCCTGCTGCAACTTACTATCCACGTTTGAGTAGGCGAAGTCACGCATAATGCCGTTGACGGCGAACGCACTGGCACTGAGCCCCAGCGCGGACACAAGCACCACGATCAGCACCAGCCAGGTCTGCAACGGCAGTGCTTTGAGTTTTGTCATGGCGGTTTAGGTTTTCGGGGTGGTGCGTGGGGTGCGCAGCACGTAACCGACGCCGCGTACCGTGTGGATGAGCTGCGGGTCGGAGGTGTCTATTTTTCTGCGCAGGTAGGAAATGTAGGATTCGACGACGTTGCCATCTCCTCCGAAATCGTAGTGCCACACGTTGTCCAGAATTTTTGCCTTGCTCAGCACCACCTCGGCGTTAAGCATGAGGTAGCGCAGGAGGTTAAATTCGGTTGGCGAGAGTTCCACGATCTCACCAGCTTTGGTTACCTCGTGGGTGTCATCGTTGAGGGTAATGTCCGCGTAGCTCAACGTGGAATCTTCATCCGCCGTCTCTGTGTGTAACTGGCCGCGGCGCAGGATCACGCGCAGACGGGTAATCACTTCCTCCAGCGAAAACGGCTTGGTCACGTAGTCGTCCGCGCCGATGGTCAGGCCGTGGATGCGGTTTTCCACCGCATCTTTGGCGGTGAGGTAGAGCACTGGGCCGTCAAGACCGTCGGCGCGTAGGCGGGGCAGGAGTTCAAAACCATCCATACCCGGGCATCATCACGTCCAGGATGAACGCATCGGGGCGGAAGTCGCGAGCGACGCGCAACGCCTCCATGCCCGATTTTGCAGTGGCAACCTCGAACCCCTGGAACTTCAAGCTCACGCTCAGAAGTTCCACAATGTTGAGTTCGTCATCCACCACGAGGACACGGGTGGGTGGCTGATTACTGGACGTGCTTTGGATGCTCATATCGTCCATTGAATCATTGTTTGTATCACTGGTTGCTGCAGCCACAGGTGTCATTCCTTACCTGCCGCCGCAGCAACAATCATGTTCTGCGCGGTTGCCGACGCCGGGGACGGCTCAACAACCTGCAAAAACAAACCGCTTACTGCAACTGAAGCCGCAACCACACTGGCAACGAAACCATTCATGGCGGCACCAACCTTCCTCAACTAGGCATCTCACTGTCTGTTAGGTGACAGTGTGCGCCACCCCTCTGGAGAGCGGCTGCCCGGTTCCTGGAAGGTTGCTGTGAATGGCAGGAGCGGCTATATGCACCCTCTAGCCCCACTCGACCGACTGAAGGTCAATACCCGCCGCAGCGGCCTCGGCCTCCACGAGTGTCAGCAAGTACTCGGGGTTGGTGTACATGTCACGGTACCTTTCGTCGGCAACGTACAGCCTGGCCAGCAGCACCTGCTTGGACAGGGTGCAATCGTAGTAGCGCTCGACTTGGGCGCGGTGGCGTGCCACGAGTTCTTTCGCGGCGTCGGAACCCGGCGCGACACCCGCAGCCTTAGCGGCGGCGACATCCCGGTTGAATGCCTCCATTTCCGCTCCGACCTTGACCCAGTCCTCGCGGGTCATCTGGGCGGTGCGTTCCTGAGATTGTGCCCACTCGGGTGTATCGCCCCAGCGCGCCTCGGCCTCTTCCTCGTAGTCGTGCCACTTTTTGCCGAACAGTTCGACTTTCTCATCCATGGTGAGATTTCCTTCCATGATCGTGTCCACTGCACGAACCATCTCGTGCAGGTGATCGATCTGTTCCAGGAGCAGCCGTTTCTGATTTCTCAGATGCTCCTCGACCGTGCCTGGCTTGTCGAGCATCTCCTCGATGTCTTTCAGCGGAACACCCGCCTCGCGGTACACGAGAATCTGCATGGCGCGCTCAATGTCGGCTTCGGTATACAGGCGGTAGTCGGACCAGGTGCGAAAGCTCGGCACGAGAAGTCCGATGTTGTCCCAGTGCCGAAGCGTCCTGGTTGTCACACCCAGGTAGTCGGCCATCTGCCCAACAGTGAGTTCGGTATTGTCGATCACGGGATTAAGTGTCTTCCTTTACGTTGGGTCAAGCTCAAGGGGCTGCGCAGAAATACGTCAAAAAAATTAAGGCCACGACCCAACAACAGGCTGTGACCTTGAAAAATAGAGCTGGAGACGAGACTTGAACTCGCAACCTACGGTTTACAAGACCGTTGCGCTACCGATTGCGCCACTCCAGCACGTGACCACTTTTTGCGGGCACGGTTGATTATGGTACCTGATTGCAGGAACTTAGCAAATGTGGGGCTTCATGTGTGCGAGTGGTGCGCTGGGTAGGGGTGCTGGGTATGTTGTAATCCTTGGTACCGTTTTGTCGCCCTACGGCGTGAGGATTGAAGCGCGTGAGCACAGTTGTTGATCGGGTCAGGGCGTTGTTTAGCCGCAGGGGACGTATTGCGACTATCGACGCCGCGAAAGCCGCTCCCCACCCTCCCCACTGGCCCCCGTCGACCTGACTGATCCCGCGCAAGTGTCGGGCGTGATGGACATTGCCGCACGCATCGGCGACATTCTTCTCCCTCCGGCACCGGCAACAACGACGTGAAGGCACAGATCCATGCGGTGGCCTCGGCCTATGGCCTGCACTACAGCCACGTGGACATCACCCTGAACACCATCACCATTTTCACGCATATTGGTACCGCTCAGAAAATCCCGGTAAGCATTTTCCGCGTGGTCCGCAGGCTGAGCGTGGACTTTTCCAAACTCTCTGAAGTGGACCGTCTTATCCGATCCATTCAAGCGGGTGCCACCCCACCGGACGTGGCGGAAAAGATTCTCGACGAACTCTCCTCCGCCCCACCGCGCTACGGGCGGCGCATGTCGCTGTTCGGCTGGGCGCTCATGGCCGCTGCGGTGGCCGTGATGTTGGGTGGCGGTCTGTTGGTGGCTGCTACCTCGTTCATTTCTGCGGTGGTCATCGTGGGTGGTGCGAACTGGTTGGATGAACAACGCCTGCCCATGTTTTTCCAAAACGTCTACGGCGGGATTGTTGCCACCGTTCCAGCAGCACTGACCTACCGTTTGGCCTTGGAATCCGGGTTGAACCTCGCGCCGGGGCAGGTCGTGGCGTCGGGAATCGTGGTGATGTTGGCTGGTTTGACCCTTGTGCAGGCGTTTCAGGACGGCATCACGGGTGCACCGGTAACAGCAAGTGCGCGGTTTTTTGAAACGATGATGCTGACCGGCGGGATTGTGGCCGGTGTGGGTATTGGCATCCAAACCTCAGCGGCTCTGGGCGTGACACTGCCGGAGCTGGAAACCGTCGTTTCGCCGAACTTGGCATCGACTACGTTGAAAAGTGACGGCGGGTGCCATCGCGGCCGCCGGGTTCGCCATTGCGTGTTATTCCGAGTGGTCATCTGTGCTGGTCTCTGGCATGACGGCCGGCATGGGATCGTTTGTGCAGTATTTTCATCCTGGTGCCGCTGGGCGTGGGCCCGGTGATTTCCATTGGCATTTTGGCCACCATCATCGGTTTGACTGGTGGCTTGCTGGCTCGCCGCTTCCTCATTCCGCCGCTGATTACCGCCGTGGCGGGGATTACTCCGCTGCTGCCTGGTTTGAGTATTTACCGGGGAATGTATGCCCTGCTACATGAACAGATGGTGGTGGGGCTATCCAACATGGCCTTGGCGCTGGGTATTGCATCTGGGCTGGCCGCAGGCGTGGTGCTGGGCGAATGGTTTCGCCCGGAGGCTACGCCGTCCGCCTGGGTTCAACCACTACCGTGAGTTGTGGAAGCTGCGGCGTTTCTCCTTCCAGGATCATGCCCGCGATCAATTTTCCTAACACGGATGCTCAACGGGTCTTCTAAGCGGTCTGACGCAGCGGTACCCCTGGTTCTAGTGCTACGATGGTATGTCTACACGTGTGCTCTTTTTACATCATCAGGAGGATCCTTGCCCCCCAAGGTGACCGATACCCGCACGAACAATGCGGAATCATTACATGCAGTTGAGGCGGAAACTGCAGAGGCCGCGCGACGGATTGTTGCCACCTACTCTGCTGATTTCTTTGATTGCGCCACGCTGGTCAGCATGCTCGGCGTGGAGCCTGAGGGCTTGAACTACCGCAAGATTGCCGCCGAATACGCCGAGACCAACGCCCCGAAGAAGGCGACCAAGCGTACGCGGAAAACCACGAAGAAAACCACCAAAAAGGCTGCTAAGAAAGCCACCAAGGCCGCAAAGAAAACGACCAAAAAGGCTACCAAGAAGGCCACAAAGAAAACGACCAAAAAAGCCTAGGCATGTGAGATTGGGTTTCTGATCGTGAGTGGGGAAAATCAGTTTGTTGTTGTAGCGAACCGTCTTCCGGTGGACTTAACCACGCATCCGGACGGCACTGAGGAATGGACGCCAAGCCCGGGCGGTTTGGTTGCCGCGTTGACACCTGTGTTGGCTAAACAGCGTGGTTGCTGGGTGGGCTGGCCCGGAGTGGCAGATGCCGCGCCGGAGCCATTTCACACAGATGATGGTGTGCTGCTGCATCCAGTGAAGCTCACCTCCGTGGATTATGAGGAGTTTTACGAGGGGTTTTCCAACGCCACGTTGTGGCCGCTCTACCACGATTTGATCGTGCCGCCGGAGTATCACCGGGATTGGTGGGAATCCTACCGTGAGGTGAATTTGAAATTCGCCCAGGAAGTTGCGGAAGTCGCCGCTGAAGGGGCGACGGTGTGGGTTCAGGATTACCAGCTGCAGCTTGTCCCCGGTATTTTGCGCCAGACCCGCCCGGATCTTCGCATCGGATTTTTCCTGCATATTCCCGTTTCCCCTCTCCCGACTTGTTCCGCCAGCTTCCGTGGCGCGAGGAGATTGTGCGGGGCCTGCTCGGGGCGGATGTGATTGGGTTCCACCTGAAGATCAACGCCGATAATTTCTTGACTCTTGCCCGGCAGGTGGCGGGCGATACTGGTTCGCACATTGGGCAGCCGGATCAGCTGGCCGTGGAGGGCGAGGCATCGATGAATTCCATCACGGCAACCATCTCGGTGCCGGATGGCCGCGAAGTGGGGGTCGCGGCATTTCCCATTTCCATTGACACGGCATCGGTGATCGCGCAGGCAAACAACGCGGATCCGGCGAGTATTCGGCACAGCTTGGCGGATACAGAAACCATCATTTTGGGCGTGGATCGCTTGGACTACACCAAGGGTATTTTGCAGCGCTTACTGGCGTTTGAGGAACTGTTGGAATCCGGCGCACTGGACCCCAATGATGTGGTGTTGGTGCAGGTAGCCACACCGTCTCGGGAGCGCATTGAGCATTACCGCACCGCTCGGCACGCCGTGGAACAGGCTGTGGGGCGCATCAATGGCCGGTTCGGGTCTATTGGTCGGCCCGTGGTGCATTATGTGCACCGTTCCATCAGCAAAGACCAGCTCATGGGGATCTACGCCGCAGCGGATGTCATGCTGATCACCGCGTTCAAAGATGGCATGAACCTGGTGGCCAAGGAGTATGTTGCCTGCCACGGCGACGGGTCGGGCGCGTTGGTGCTCAGCGAGTTCGCCGGCGCGGCTGTGGAGTTAAACCAGGCGTTCCTATGCAACCCACATGACATCGAATCCATTAAAAAGCAACTGCTTGCAGCGGTCACGGAGCTGCGGAGCGCACCGGAGGAGACACGGGAGCGCATGGAAGCCATGCACCAGCAAGTGGTGGAGCATGATGTGGAGGCATGGGCGAAGAGCTTTTTGACCTGCTTGGAGCGCCACGCATGAGCGCACGACGCATAAAGACCATCGCAGCCGCAGCCGTTGCGCTGGGCATCGGCACGTTGATAACAGCATGCGGCAGCAATGATGACACCCCGGTGGTGCAGTCCACCTGGCAGATCACCAACCTATATGTGGATGAGCAACACCCCAGCGTGCTACCGGATTCCATCGCGGGCAAGGCCACCATGGTGTTTGGTGAATCCACCATCGCCGGTAATAGCGGCTGTGCACCATTTCAAACACGGGTGCATTTCACCAAGGATGGCCAGGAAACCTCATCAGCTGAGGCAACTCAGGTGGATTTTTATCGCAAGAAAATCGACGATCCTGCAGGCTGCACCGGAGCGGACTTGTACTACCACGACAGCCTGACAAACATGCTGGATGGAACATTTGACGTGCAGCGGAAAGCAGCAAACGAGCTGCTGTTGGTCAAGCAGACGGATGCGTTTAACCGCCCAGCTATCCGGTTGACCTCTATCAGCAACCGCTCCTAAGCGTCTACATTGGATGCTATGACTACCTTGGACGATCTGGCCACCACCCCAACCTTGCTGGTGGTCTCCGATTTTGACGGCACGCTGGCGGGGTTCAATGTGGATCCCATGAATGTTCCGGTGAACACGACGTCCATTGCGGCATTGGAGAAGCTGTCCACAATGCCGAACACCAAGGCGGCGATTCTTTCCGGCAGGCACTTGGAGGGTCTGCGCACAGTCGCCCAGGTTTCTGAATCGGTGATTTTGGCAGGAAGCCACGGCGCGGAAACCAATGAGCACACCACCCCGTTGACGGAGGAACAGCAGGAGGCCATGGCACAGCTCTCTGTTGAGCTGCATAAACTCACGGAAAAGTACCCAAAGCTATGGATTGAAACCAAGCCGCTGCACATGGTGGTACACACCCGCCCGCTGGAAGACACAGACTTGGAGGCTGCCGCCGCGGAGGAGGCGCGGGCGCTGTGCCCCGCCATCATGCACATCACGGAAGGCAAGCATGTGGTGGAGTTTTCCGCCATTGATGTGACAAAGGGCAGCTGGATTACCGCTGCTCGCGACAATTACGGCGCTACTGCGGTGCTGTTCATTGGCGATGACCAGACGGATGAGAACGGTTTCCATGCGCTCGGCGACAGCGACATGGGCATTAAGGTCGGCGACGGCGACACTGCCGCTACCGTACGCGTCAATTCACTTGACGACGTCGCGGACGTCCTCACCACGCTCGCGACTGCACGCGCGCACCACTTGGGGGTTTAAGCACGTGGTGGGGCAACTGTCCCGCCTTCATGGAGGCTGGTGTCCAGGATGGTGCGGGGCGCGGGGCTGGGTGGGACGGCGTCGGCAGGTAGTCGTCGATAAGCGAAAAGAGCATGCGACCCGCCGCAGCCCCTTTGGCCTTGTTGGGTTGCAGCACGGTGGTGAGATTGCGGTCCAGCGCGGTGCGGATGCCGTCGAAACCGGTAACGGAGAGGTCGTCTGGCACGCTCAACCCTACCGACTCAGCGTAGGCGAGCACACCCAACGCCATAGAGTCGGTGGTGCACAGCACGGCGGTGAGCTCAGGGTGCGATTCCAGCAGTTCACGAGCGGCTGCGACGTTATTGGCCGGGTCGTTGATGTGCCGTTCAACGATGGGCACAGACGTGGGGTCAATGCCAGCAGACTGCAAAACTGACAGCGCACCCTGCACGCGGGCACGTTGAACGTGCAGGTCAGCGGCATCGAGACGGTCTGGGGTAACCGCGCCGTCATTCGGGCGGCGGAACAGGCGGATCGACAAGATGCCAATGTTGCGGTGACCAGCATCGATCAGGGACTGCGCGGCGGGTGCGATGGCCGCATAGTCATCAATGCCCACAAACGGGAGGGAATGTTCGTCGGCAGGTTGGTCGCAAATCACCATCGGGAGGCGGCGGTTTTTCGCGGCCAGCAGATACGGGTCGTCGGCGGCCACCGAATACACCACAAAACCATCAACCACGCACTGATTCACCAGCTGCGCGGCAGCGACCTGATCCACGCTTGTGTCAGGTCCAACGGGGACAAGCGTCAGGGAATTATTCGACCCGTAGGACGCCTCCGCCATGCCTGCGAGAAAATCCACGGATGCTAAATCCTCGAAGGCATACGACAAGTGCTCGGTCAGCAGCACCCTCAAACGATCCCTGTGCGGCGGGTCCGCAGCGACCGGGCCGTCGGGTCAGGGCCGGGGTAGCCTAAGCGCTCAGCTGTTGCCAAAATACGTTCCCGTAGCGCGGCAGATAACTGTTCCGGGCGATTATATGCGTTAGAAACTGTGGTGCGCGAAACACCTAACTCTGCAGCCAAAGATGCCAGAGTGCCGCGACTTTGTGTACGTTTTGCCATGATTCTAAAAACTATCACTTTGTCACACCTTTCGGGGGTGACACACATAATTTTGGCAACAGAACTATGTCACACATGGGCTTTCCAGAAGTTTCAACATAGCGCTACCGTGAATTTATGTCTGATAGCATAAATGCGAATGGCGGAACACCCCAATTGTGGGGCGGTCCGCCTGCAAGGTACCTGGCCTGATCGTCGTCTAACTGGCGCGTCGCTGCCGGGCAAATTCACTTAACACTACACCCGCAGCCACGGACGCATTCAGTGATTCCACCCAATCTGATGTGGGAATAGAGATCTTAGAATCGCAGGTCTCAGATACCAGTCTGGACAGCCCTTTGCCCTCACTACCCACCACAATCACGGTTGGTTCGGTGCCGTCATAATCATCCAGTGTCTTATCGCCATCAGCGTCCAAGCCCACCACCTGGAAACCAGCTTGCTGGAATTGCTTTAATGTGCGTACCAAATTGGTTGCCTTAGCCACTGGAAGCCTGGCAGCGGTCCCGGCCGACGTGCGCCAGGCCACCGCCGTCACCGATGCCGAACGACGCTCTGGAATGATCACGCCCTGCCCGCCAAACGCAGCCACCGAACGAATCACCGCGCCCAGGTTACGGGGATCGGTGATGTTATCCAGGCACACCACCAGACCCTGGCCAGAGGCCGCAGCCTCGTCGATAATGTCTTCCACGTGGGCGTAATCGTAGGAGGGGCACCTGCAAACCAATGCCCTGGTGCATGCTGCTTCCGGTCATGCGGTCCAGTTCAAGGCGAGACACCTCAATGATGGAGATGCCGCGAGAATTGGCCAGCCGCACGGCCTCAGCGAGGCGGTCATCATTATTCGTGCCCTCCGCGACATACAATGCTGTTGCGGGGACATTGGTGCGGAGACACTCCACCACAGGATTGCGCCCCACCACCAGTTCTGTGGTGCGTTCCCGCACGTGACGGCCGGAATCCCGGCGTTGCTTATCAAGCTTGCGCTTATGCGCAGCGTGATAGACCCGATCCTCCGCCTTCGGAGTGGGGCCTTTGCCCCGCAACCCACGTCGACGCTGGCCACCGGAGCCCTTCGTCGCGCCTTTCTTGTTCGTCTTGCGCACCGCGCCGCGACGCCTTGAGTTACCAGCCATGTATGTTTACCTCACACCTTTTACTATCTTTATCAGCGACCATCTCGCAGCGACCATTTTGCGCCGTCAGCAGTGTCCACAATGTCAACCCCAGCCGCGTTCAACTGATCCCGCACCTGGTCCGCAGTAGCCCAATCCTTGTCGGCGCGGGCGAGTTCGCGGCGTCGTAACGCATCAGCAATGAGCACATCCAGGGCGGCGAGCGCGGCATCATTGGACTGATCCTGGTCGCGCCACTGCGGAGCATACGGGTCCACACCCAGGATCGCAGTCATGGCTCGGACCTGCCCAGCAATGGCCGTCGCTTCTGCGGTGTCGCCTTTATCCAGGGCGGAATTACCAGCACGAACCGCGTTGTGCACCTCGGCAAGCGCTGCGGGGACACCGAGGTCATCATCCATCGCGGCCGTGAACGCGTCCGTCACCTCACCCTTTTCTATCTCACCAGCGTTCAGCTCAACCACACGATGCAGGAAGGACTCAATGCGGCGATAACCAGCGGCGGCTTCCTGCAGCGATGCCTCAGAGTATTCCAACATCGAACGGTAGTGGGCGCTGCCCAGGTAGTAGCGCAGCTCCACGGGGCGGACCTTGGTCAGCACGTTCGGAATGCTCAGAACATTGCCCAGCGACTTGGACATCTTCTCACCGGACATGGTGACCCAGCCGTTGTGCATCCAGTAGCGCGCAAAAGGGTCACCTGCGGCGTGGGCCTGTGCAATTTCGTTTTCGTGGTGCGGGAACTGCAGGTCCAGGCCGCCGCAGTGAATATCAAACTCCGCGCCCAGGTACTTTGTGGCCATAGCAGTGCACTCAATGTGCCAGCCGGGGCGACCATCGCCCCACGGTGTTGGCCAGCTTGGTTCTCCAGGCTTTGCTGCTTTCCACATTGTGAAGTCGCGAGGATCGCGTTTGCCGGTGCCAGCGGATTCACCTTGGTCAAGCTCGTCGAGTTTCTGGCCGGAAAGATGACCGTAGTCCGGCAGGGAGGTTGGCTGCATGTACACGTTGCCATCAGCCGCATAACCGTGACCATTGTCGATGATGCGGCGCATGTACTCCACCATCTCTGTGATGTGCCCTGTGGCGCGTGGCTCGATTGATGGGGGGCGCACGCCGAGCTGGTCGTACGCCCATTGGAAAGCCCGCTCGTGGGTGGCCGCCCATTCCCACCAGGGCCGTCCGTTGTCTGCGGCTTTGGTAAGAATCTTGTCGTCAATGTTGGTGACGTTGCGCACAAACGCGACGTCAAGCCCGTGGGCTTCAAGCCAGTTACGGAGGATATCGAATGCAACACCGCTGCGAATATGCCCAATATGCGGCACCGTCTGTACCGTCGCACCACACAAGTACACCGAGGCGTGCCCGGCGCGGACGGGCTCAAAGTCACGGAGTGTTCGGGTCGCAGTGTCGTAAATTCGAAGAGTCACACGAATCAGTGTAACTGAGGGGGCCGGCACCTCCACTGCCGCCTACTTCACCACCGCCGCGATACCTGCAGGTGACAGCTAGGCAACCATGACCTGCTAGGAGCTAAAGGCACTGGTCATGCGATCAAAAATCTGGTCTAGCGGCGCAAACATGGTACCAACTTTATTCAGCACGTCAGAACCCGGGAAGCTGGACAGTACGCTGCGTTTCGCCTCGTCAAGTTCCTTCATGTCCGACGCCAGCAAGGTCTCCAGATTAGTGGTCAGCGTGGCCAGACGTTCCTTGTCTTCTTTCTTGTCTGCGCGGGCGGACAGTTGCTTCACTTGCGTGAGAAGATTGTTTTCCTTCTCCACAAACCATGCGAGATAGTCAACGTTTTCCTGGCCATGGCGAGCTTTATTGTCGCGAGTGGTGAGATCTTTGTAATTAGCCTCCAGAATGCTAACTTCTGTGTCAACGCTGTGCTGGGAGGCGATGACCTCAGCGGTAGGTTCCGCTGGTTGTGCGGGGTCAGCGGACGCCACGGCGGCCCCACCCGCCACGATGGATACTGTGAGAGCGGCGGATGTGGCGACGTTGACAGCGACGGTGACGGCATGATTTCTCATAACAAATTAATATACCTTAAATTATTTCCATAGCACAGCGGTGGCGATTGCGGCGCGCCCTTCTCCCCGTCCAGTAAAGCCAAGACCATCGGTTGTTGTGGCCGATACTGACACGGGAGCGCCGATGAGTTCCCCCATTATGCCTTCCGCTTCCGCCCGACGCGGCCCCATTTTCGGCGTGTTGCCCTACGAGCTGCACGGCAACATTGCCAATAGTAAAGCCGTGGGAGTCGAGCAGTTCCCGACATTCCGTGAGCAGCTGCGTGCCGGATACGTTGTCGTATTCGGGGCGTCCGACACCAACAAAAGACCCTAGATCCCCCAGCCCTGAGGCACTGAGCAGGGCATCTACCACGGCGTGCGCGACAACATCGCCGTCGGAGTGCCCTTCGCAGCCGTCGGCGGCGTCGAAAAGCAGGCATGCGATCCAACAGGGTTTGCCGGGTTCGATGCGGTGGGCGTCGGTGGCGATACCCACGCGCGGAATAATATTAGTCACTTGGCACCTCAAAAATAGTGGGTTCAACGTCGTCGGTGATGTGTTGCGCCATGACCATATCCATCGGTGTGGTGACCTTAAATGCCATAGGATCACCAGGCACGCACAGCACGCGCTGGCCGTACCATTCCATGAGGCTGGCATCGTCGGTGGGCGTGAAACTGGGGTGCGACTGGGCAAAAAACTCCTGGTTGGCGGCACGCAGCGTTCGTAGGTCAAAACCCTGCGGAGTTTGCACAGCCCTCAAAGTATCCCGTGGCGGCGTATCGACGACCGCCCCTTCCGCCACTCGCTTGATCGTGTCTGCCACCGGTAGGACAGGGATCACGGCCGCGTTTCCCGCGAGAACACTCTGCGCCACACGCGCAATCAGCCCGGGCGGGGTGAGGGCGCGGGCGCTATCGTGGATGAGCACAATGCCATCGTCTTCTTCAATGGCCTGCAGACCAGCCCACACACTGTCAGCGCGTTCCCCACCGCCATGGACAAGTCGAATACCCACCCCCAACTCGAACACGCCCTCGTTTAGCAAACAGCTCGCGGGCATAGTCCTCCATGTCAGGGCTAACCAGCACAATGATCTGGTCCACCACATCGGAGGTCACCATGCCACGAATGCTGCGCTCCACAAGACTCACGCCGCGCAGCGAAACAAACGCTTTAGGTATTGGCGCTCCCAATCGGGAACCTTTCCCGGCTGCGGCCAGCAGCGCGGTGACACAGCGGGCGGGCATTGTTAGCCGCTAGTCTTCATCGTCGAAGTTGAGGTCGTCAAGGTCCACGTCCATGTCCTCCACAACCTTCTTCTCCGGCTCATCCTCCACGCCCAGTGCGCGGTGGCGCTCAATGGTTTCCGCAAACTGTTTTTCCAAGTCGTCGGCTTTCGCCTCATCCACGTTTTCTGCCAGCGCCAGCTCCCCCACCAGCACCTGGCGCGCTTTGGCCAACATGCGCTTCTCGCCAGCAGACAAACCGCGGTCTTGTTCGCGACGCCATAGGTCACGCACAACCTCCGCAACCTTGTTCACGTCACCAGAGGCGAGACGTTCCTGGTTGGCCTTATAGCGGCGTGACCAGTTGCCAGCTTCTTCCACATCAGTCTCACGCAGTACGGAGAAGACTTTCAACAGGCCCTCTTCTCCCACCACGTCGCGCACACCAACAAGTTCAGCGTTCATTGCGGGCACACGGACGGTCAGATCCGACTGGTGAATCTGCAGCACCAGGTAGTCGACGACTTCGCCGCGCATTTCCCGCTGCTCAATGGCCTCAACCACGGCCGCGCCGTGGTGCGGGTACACGACGGTGTCTCCGACTTTAAAATCCATGCCCACTCCTTGTTAAAAGCCGTAAATATCGACATCATAACACGATCCAGGCAGGTCTCATGCATGGTCTATGCAGTGCGCGCAGACAGTCCTTGGATAGTCTGCGGGTAGTCTCAGCATGCGAGATTCACCCCTTCGGCTGCCCCCGCAGACCCCTATTATCTGCAGAAAAAATATGTGAACATGCCTTGGGGTGACTAAAGTAGGCTAGTGACAACTGACTTTACCCACCAGCCTCAAACGGAGGACATAAAAGTGATGACCCTCAAGTCGGCCGCACGCCGTGGTGTCGCCCTTGGCTTAGCTGGTTGCGCCGCACTGGCCCTCAGCGCATGTGGCGCTGGGCAGATCTCCCAAACCGCCAATCAAGTAGCAGCAGTCGATGGTGCCAGCGCCCACAGCGACGACAACACAATCGCCGTCCGTGACGTCACTGTGGTGGTGAATGATGACTCTACTGCCGCGTTAAAATTCACGGCGGTCAACCAGGACACCAGCGAGAGCACCCATACGTTGGAATCCGTCACTGTTGGCGGTGAGCAGGTCACCCTGTCAGAGAAGCCAAAGCTAGAACGCGAATGCACTGTCGTTGCTGATTCCAAGAAGTACATTGACAACCTTACCGAGCCGAAAAACGAGTGCATCACACATATTTCCACCTCCTGGAAAACAACGGTTTGGCACTGGGCGGCACCAAGGACGTGGTGTTCAACTTTGATAATGGCGAAGTGACTGTCTCCGCCACCATCGCAGGCAACCTGCACAAGTCGGGCCAGGTCGAACGCACCACTGGCTCTGAATCCGGCGATGCCCACTCGGGCCACAGCCACTAGCACAGGATTTTTTCACTCTGGCAACCCTCGGCTTTGAGCTGGGGGTTTTTCGCATGACCCCCGTTCGAGCTTCGTGCATGGGGTCAATGATTCGGGTTTTCCCGCGACATCGGCGTAGCATCGCCACTAAAGTTGACGTTCACCAGATGTAACACACGTGTTCGACCCTTGTGTCGGACGTGTCTACCGTGGTGTCTACACTGCGCAGCATGGCAAAAACGGCAGTGAAAAAACCACGCACCCAGTATCAATGCACTGATTGTGGCTACACATGTGCAAAGTGGTTGGGTCGCTGCCCTGAGTGTGGTTCATGGGGGACGTTGGAAGAAAAACGCGTTGCGGCAACCAGCAAGAACGGCGGTGGGAGCGCTGCCGTAGCCGCATTCACTGGGGCACTCCCTACAGGCCTAACACCTACCGCCCCGGCATTGCCAATTGTGCGTATTGACCCAGCGAGTTCCACCACTACATCCACTGGTATCGGAGAACTTGACCGGGTACTAGGCAGCGGCCTCGTACCGGGTTCCGTGGTGTTGCTTGCTGGGGAACCCGGCGTGGGTAAATCCACATTGTTGCTGGAGGTGGCGGCGAAGTGGGCGACGCAACCTGCGGAAGGAGAGGCGTCGACACGCGACACACGCACCGCCTTGTACGTCACCGCCGAAGAATCAGTGGGGCAGGTACGTATGCGTGCGCAACGCACCGGCGCGCTGAAGGATACGCTGTTTCTCGCAGCGGAATCCGACCTTGACGTGGTGTTTGGGCACGTGGAGCAGCTGAAACCCTCGCTGCTCATCGTGGACTCGGTGCAAACCATGCACGCGCCCGGCGTAGAGGGCGTGGCCGGTGGGGTGGCGCAGTCCCGTGCCGTCACCGCCGCACTGACCGCGCTGGCCAAGAACACGGGCATTCCGATTCTTCTGGTCGGACATGTGACAAAAGATGGCAACGTCGCTGGCCCCAGGGTGTTGGAGCACCTTGTGGACGTGGTGCTGAATTTTGAAGGCGATCGGCATTCCTCCCTGCGCATGCTGCGTGGCATCAAAAACCGTTTTGGCGCGACGGACGAGGTGGGGTGTTTTGAACAAGTCTCGGACGGGATCAAAGAAGTGGAAGACCCCTCTGGGCTGTTCCTCTCCCACCGCGACGACTCCCCCGATGGCACAGCTGTAACTGTCGCTATGGATGGGGTACGCCCAATTCTCGCGGAGGTGCAAAGCCTGCTAGTGACTACACCATCGAAAAATCCGCGCCGCGCGGTGACAGGGCTCGATGCCACCCGCGTTCCCATGGTTCTTGCAGTGTTGGCTGCACGCGCGGGCCGAAGCTCCGCCGACAAGGAGGTCTACATCGCCACTGTGGGCGGCATGCGCGTACACGAGCCCGCAGCCGATCTAGCCATTGCGCTTGCTACTGCGTCTGCCATGGCCCACAAGGCGCTTCCCGCGAAAATGGTGGTGCTCGGCGAGGTGGGCCTGGCTGGGGAAATCCGGCGGATACCCAACACCGTCCGACGCCTGCAGGAAGCACAGCGCCTTGGCTTTACCACCGCCATCATCCCCAATGGCGAAAAAGTCACTGTACCCGGGATAACAGTCCACTACGTGCGGGACATAACAGATGCCATTTCAACTGCGTTTAGCGCCTAGGGCATGAGTTACCCACGTAAATATCAAGAAGCTAGGCGTTCCCATGCAGGTTGAACGTGATGGGGTCAGAGTGGTTGGTACCCACCAAGGTGTACAGGTAGTACCGCCCTCAGGCACGTTTTCACGTTTGTTGCAGGAGTTCGGCGCGGAGCTTGTGCGTGACCAAATCACCTCGTAGTAGCGCTGCTCACCGGCGGGGAACACGCGGGAATCCTGCTCGTCGGTGGGCGTGCAATCCATATCCGACCAGATGCGCTTGTTGGTGGCCAGGTCGTACACCTCGAAGCGCAGGGGATTCTCAGCCAGGTCAATCTCGCAATCCACATTGGTGGGGTTATCCACCGTCATGTAGAAACGCGGCTGCTGGCCTGCGTCGAAGCTATCCTGATCGGATCTGGCACTGATCACCAGGTCCTTCAACTCGCAGGTATTTTTCGTGCCGCGCTCTGCACTGGTGGTGGGTTCCGTGGACCGCGCGTCCGAGGGGGCCGCCAAAGAATGCGAGGCGCTGCTGGATGCGCTGGAATCGCTGTCCTTGCTGCTTGCAGACGCGCTGCTGGTGGATGAGGGGCGGCGGTGGACGAAGCGGTCGTGGCCACAGCGCTGGGATCCTCGGCGTTGGTCTTATTAGCGCCCCCAACAACCGACATCAGCCAAATGAGCAGGCCTGCGACAACCACGAGTATCACAACGGCTGCGATACGGCGGCGGATGTAAATAATCTCGGGGTGTCGTTTGTTCTGTGGCGTACTCACGCCTTTACCTTATTAGGTACGCGGCGCGTGATGCTTTAGCGTATCGGCGTGTCTGATGTGACTGGTGGTGCTACTCTCCTACCCCAATAGTGACCACTGGTTCGGCGAGCCCATCGGACAGACGGTAGCGCACTCCCACAATTCCGCATGTTCCACGGGAAACCTTGGACTTGACTTCGGGGCACGGCTCAGCACTTGGTCCACCGTTTCAGCAACATGATGCGCTTCAAATTCTGCGGTGGTAGTGCAGCCGGCTGCGCGGGCCTGCAGAATGGACGGGCTGACTTTTTCAATAAGCACACGCTGAAAACCTGCGGGAATTTCATGTCCGTCCAATGCGGCTTGGGTTGCCGCGACCGCGCCGCAGGACTCATGCCCCATCACGACGATGAGGGGAACGTTCAACGATTCCACGGCGTATTCCAGGCTGCCAAGCACCGCAAAGTCGATAGTCTCGCCAGCTGTGCGGATCACAAAAGCATCGCCGAGTCCCTGGTCAAAGATCAGTTCGACGGGCACACGCGAGTCTGAGCAGGCGAGCACGGCCACAATGGGATTCTGGCCGTAGCGCATTTGTATGCGGCGCTCCACGTCCTGGTTGGGGCGCTTTTCCCGGAACGTCATGAACCGGTGGTTGCCCTCCACGAGGGCGTCCCATGCCTGCTTGGGAGTGATGATGTTGTCAGTACTAGAGGGGGTCATGGATTCATTGTGCATCCCCGATGCGGCGCGTGCGACCTTTTTGGCTACACTAAGTACCTTGATGGTCTTTCAATTTTCCCCCGATGAACACCTCATCACCTGGTTTGCCGCCAACAAGCGGGACATCGTGTGGCGTACCCCTGACACCTCTGCGTGGGGAATCCTCCTGAGCGAAGTAATGAGCCAACAAACCCCGGTCAAGCGTGTGGAACCAATCTGGCAGGAGTGGATGCGCCGCTGGCCTTCTCCCACTGATTTCGCCCAGGCCAGCGCCGATGACGTGCTGCGTGCGTGGGGCAAGCTGGGGTACCCGCGGCGCGCTTTACGACTGTTGGAGTGCGCGCGGGTGGTCGTCGATAAGCATGGTGGCGACGTTCCGTCGGATGTGGACGAGTTGCTGGCGCTGCCGGGGATTGGGGATTACACGGCGCGAGCAGTGGCAGCATTCGCCTATGGGAAGCGGGTTCCGGTCGTGGATACGAATGTTCGGCGGGTGTATTCACGCTGGAAGCTGGGGCGGTTCCTGCCCGGCGCGGCGTCGAAAAGGGATTTGGCGCAGGTGGAGGCGCTGCTTCCGCAGGAGCCTCAGCAGGCGGCGGATATGTCGGTGGCTCTGATGGAGTTGGGGGCGCTGGTCTGCACCGCCACCTCACCCGATTGCGATGCCTGCCCACTGATCAAAAATTGCGCATGGCAGTCGGCGGGTTGTCCGGAACCGTCTACTGAGGAACTGGCACGGGCGAAGAAGCGTGTGCAAAAGTTCACAGGTACAGATCGGCAGGTACGGGGGCTGATCATGGATGTGCTGCGTGGTGCCACAGCACCAGTTCCGCAGTCGCGTATCGACGCCGCGTGGCCCGACGCCCCGCAACGCTCCCGGGCGCTGCATTCCCTACTGACCGACGGTCTGGCCGAGCAAACGCCCGATGGTTTGTTCCAGCTCCCGGGCGCATTTAGTCCGCTGTGTGTTTCTGAAAGTCGATAGGCTTCCCGAACGCCCAATCCCTGTCCGTAAGGATGCGTGCAGTCACAAGACCAGCGGAAATCCACACGATGATCAGCCCGGCGGTAGCTGCGTTGGAGAGCGCCTGATCAATATCGCCTGAGTTGAGGAAATGCACGGCACGGTACATAGCCGTGCCGGGAATCATAATCACCGATGCAGGCACCGTCATGGTGATACGCGGCAGGGTTGTCTGCGCCGTAATCACCGCCCCCAGCAGCCCGACCACCACACCGCCGGTATAGGCGGCGTACTGGGGTTGCACGCCCGCATCGATCATCACCAGCCGAACCATGTTGGCCACCACGCCTATCGACGCCGCGAACAGCACCATGCGCCGTGATGAGTTAAACAGCAATGCAAAACCACCGACACCCACGAAACTGGCAACAGCAGCGAGCAGATACCAGCGAGCAGTGGGGGTCGGGGCGTCGATAGACAACGGCGATAGCCCCGTCATCGCCGATACCAACGCTACGGACATGGTGGCGGCGGTAATCACCGCCATGGCGTAACACAAGCGGGTCAAACCTGCGGTGATGTCGAAACGGCTGAGGTCCAGCATGGAGGAAACAGCGGAAAGCCGGGAATGAGGTACAGCACCGCCGCGATGTATCCGGCGGCGAAGGCACGGGCATCATCAGGGGAGGTGCGTCAGCGGCAATGCCCAGTTCAGGAGGTAAAACACCAGGCAGGAGGTTGCCGCAGCTACGGCAACCACGCCCAGCTGGTTGAGGTGCCGCGACGCGAGAATCATACGCACCAGTTGTCCGCATGCCGCAGCCACCGCCACGGCTGCGGCCCCCTCGGCTGGAAAGTAGTTGAGCAGTGCGAACGCCGCACAGGCCGCACCCGCTGCGACCATCAACACAGGCCGCGACCAGCGGTGTGTCACCGAATGGACAATATCGTCCAAGCACATGGTCAACGCGTTTGCGCTCATGCGATTGGGCAGGTGATGTGTGAGATGTTCCAGGGCCTCTATGCGGGAGGCATCCACCGCCGGGGCGGGTTGCGTAGCCACCACCGTTCGAAAAGACACGCCCCGGTGGAACGTGCACACAACACTGGTGATGGAAATTTCCGCATCTAGGCGATCAAACCCCATGGCCCGGGCCGCACGTTTCATGGCGCGGATAACACGATAACCGCCGGTTCCAGCGGCAACCATCAGCAAACCTAGACGCAGCACGGCATCAGCTTCCACCCCCATCGCTTGCTGACCGGCGGGGCTGTCGTCGCTATTGCTCTCTTGGGCCATATGTCACTCCTCGCACATGTATGCTGGAGTGATTGTACGTCCATGGACGTACAACGATACTGTGATATGCGTCAGCGCCAGCGACCGCGGAATGTCAGGCCGCCGGGAAGCTTCAACCACAGACCACCGCGACTATTGAACGTCACTGGCCCCACCTTCGTGGATGCGGACACACCAGAACCCGACACGTTCAGCCAACTATTCTTGCCCATCTTCTGACGTTTACGGAAGGTGATTCCCACTCCGCATCAACTCCTTTACGATCCTTCACGCTTGTTGCGCTTCCCACTATATATGTGACATGCGCTTCATTGGTGAGGTCAAGTGATGTTAGGGTCGCACAACCTGAGTGAGAACCAGCTCGTCTCGAATGGGAATGCCCCGCTTGCTCACCGTCGGAATGGATGGTTTGGTGAGCCGCGCGTTGTTGATGGCTTCCGGCAGCACCGCCGTCAACTGGAACCCAATGCGCTGGTAAAACCCCAGAGCATCAAGATTATCGTTCGAGGTGACTACCGTTATTACCTCCCCAACCTCACGGGATTCCATGAGGGCATCCACCAACAATCGACCAATGCCGCGGCCTGGTTCTAGTGCATCAAGGGTCAGCACTTCGCAGTGCTCCCCATCGTCCGCGTAGGTGAGCACGCCCACGATTTTCTGCCCCTCCGTGGCCAGGAAACCTGATGCTGAGGCGACGTTGTGTTCCTTGCCGCGTGTCAGCAAAGTGTCCCCACCCCACCTGTGCTGCAAAAACCCACGTAGCCAGGCGCGATCCTGCTCTAGGATCTCACGTACCGTCAACGCATTACCGTTATTCCAGCTGGGAGAAATACGCACTTCCCGCCCACGCTGGCCGGAGCTAATTGTGGCCGACATGCCCAGGCGGGTGGCGTGTTGGACAAGAAGCTCCTCCACAAACGACTCCACGTCCGTGGGATCCAGCCCAAACTGCCGGGACATGGCTCGGGCGCGGCGAGGAATAAACGTATCTGTGTGAATGATCACTCCCTCACCGTCGCGCACGATTTTCGCCGCCGTGCGCAACAGCAAATGCCCCTGCACGATGTCAGTGAGGAACGCCTCGAACAGGCTGTCTGGGTCGTGGCTGGCGGCAAATCCGTCGTACCAGCCGGTGGACTCGTACTGGTCGTGTACCCATTTGGCTAGCTGTGCCGGGCTATACCCCTGTGACCTGGCAAAAGACACAAAGGCGATGGCATACGCCAAGGGCGCGTCCCTGCGCGCCGACGATGTCAGCTGCGCGCCAAGGTCGTTGTCCTGCGCTTGTTTCCGCCTCGCGCCCATTTCACCTCTTTTCTTCGCCTGACTTCCTGCATGGGTTAGCACTTTTTAGGTTTTATTTTCAAAACAGCCTCACACTTTCCCAGAATAACGGTAATGTAACGGAATTGGTGAAAAATCAGCAAAGCCGCTGTGCCCTTCACGCTCACGTGAGGGGACAGCGGCTTGTGTTGTGATGTTGACTACAGCGGTTGCGTCACAGGTCTTTACAGGTCTGAGTCTGCGGCGACGACCGCTTCGGCGGCCTCCACGGAGATTTCTCCGAAGTCACCACCGTCAGGCAACGGCTTGGGGCGCGGAGTGAAGGTGAATTGAGCTTCCGTGCCCTTGGATTCACCATCCCAGTTGTCCACGTCCACGGTGATGATCTCACCAGCACCGACCTCGCCGAAGAGGATCTTCTCGGACAGAACATCCTCGATTTCGCGCTGAATGGTGCGACGCAACGGACGAGCACCCAGGACCGGGTCGAAACCACGCTTGGCCAGGAGCTTCTTGGCATTGTCGGTGAGTTCAAGGTCCATGTCCTTGGCCTTGAGAGCCTTGGACACACGGCCAACCAGCAGGTCCACCATCTTGATGATTTCTTCCTGTGTGAGCTGGTGGAAGACCACAATGTCGTCAATACGGTTCAGGAACTCGGGGCGGAAGTGCTTCTTCAGCTCGTCGTTGACCTTCTGCTTCATGCGCTCGTACTGGCCTTCCGCATCGGTTTCTCCGACGCTGCTGAAGCCCATGCCCACGGCCTTGGAAATGTCCTGGGTACCAAGGTTGGAGGTGAAGATCAGCACAGTGTTCTTGAAGTCCACCACGCGTCCCTGGCCGTCAGTGAGGCGACCGTCTTCCAGCACCTGCAGCAAGGTGTTGTAAATCTCCTTGTGTGCCTTTTCGATCTCGTCGAACAGAACCACGGAGAACGGCTTGCGACGCACCTTTTCGGTGAGCTGACCGCCCTCTTCGTAGCCGACGTATCCGGGAGGGGCACCGAACAGACGAGATGCGGTGAAACGGTCGTGGAACTCACCCATATCGATCTGAATCAGTGCGTCGTCCTCGCCAAACAGGAATTCTGCAAGTGCTCTGGACAATTCGGTCTTACCCACACCGGACGGACCAGCAAAGATGAAGGAACCGGAGGGGCGTCGCGGATCCTTCAGGCCGGCACGGGTGCGGCGGATCGCACGGGAGACGGACTTCACGGCATCGTCTTGGCCGATGATGCGCTTGTGCAGTTCCTCCTCCATGTGCAGCAGGCGCGAGGATTCTTCCTCGGTGAGCTTGAACACCGGGATACCAGTCCAGGTGCCCAGCACTCGGCAATCTGTTCCTCGCCAACCTCGGCGATTTCTCCAGGTCACCGGCGCGCCACTGCTTTTCCTTCTCGGAACGCTCCTCGCCTAGCCTGCGCTCTTGATCCCGCAGGCCGGCTGCCTTCTCAAAGTCCTGGGCGTCGATAGCCGCTTCCTTCTCGCGACGCACGGCGGCGATGCGCTCATCCACCTCGCGCAGGCCAGCGGGTGCGGTCATGCGCTTGATACGCATACGGGCACCAGCCTCGTCGATAAGGTCAACGGCTTTGTCCGGCAGGTAGCGGTCGTTGATGTAGCGATCGGAGAGGTTGGCGGCCGCAGCCAACGCGCCGTCGGTAATGGACACGCGGTGATGAGCCTCGTAGCGGTCACGCAGACCTTTAAGAATATCGATGGTCAGCTCAACGGAAGGCTCCGGCACCTGCACCGGCTGGAAACGACGCTCCAGCGCAGCGTCCTTCTCAATATGCTTGCGGTATTCATCCAACGTGGTGGCACCGATGGTCTGCAGTTCACCGCGGGCCAGCTTGGGCTTGAGCAGTGACGCAGCGTCAATAGCGCCCTCGGCGGCACCAGCCCCCACGAGAGTGTGGATCTCGTCGATGAACAGGATGATGTCCCCGCGCTGATTAATCTCCTTGAGCACCTTCCTCAGGCGCTCTTCAAAATCACCACGGTAACGCGAACCCGCAACAAGCGAACCCAGGTCCAGGGAGTAAAGCTGCTTATCCTTCAGCGTCTCTGGAACCTTGCCGTTAACAATGTCCAAGGCTAAGCCCTCGACAACGGCGGTTTTACCCACACCGGGTTCACCGATAAGAACCGGATTGTTCTTGGTGCGGCGGGAAAGAACCTGCATGACGCGCTCGATTTCCTTCTCACGCCCCACCACCGGATCAAGCTTGCCGTCGCGGGCAGCCTGGGTCAGGTTCCGGCCGAACTGGTCTAACACGAGCGAATTGAGCGCTCACCAACGCTGCTCTGCACCCGACCACCGGGGAAGCGCCAGCGCCAACGGCGTCGCTGCCGCTGCTCTGCTGCGGAGCCCTCAGGCGTACCGCCTTCACCGCCCCTCATAGCCGGACAGAAGCTGAATAACCTGCTGGCGCACACGCGGCAGATCCGCACCGAGCTTCACCAGCACCTGCGCAGCCACGCCCTCACCCTCACGGATCAGGCCCAGCAGCAGGAATTCCGTGCCAATATACTTGTGACCCATCTGCAGGCCCTCACGCAGGGAGAGCTCCAGAACCTTCTTGGCACGGGGAGTAAAAGGAATATGGCCAACGTGCGGCTGGCTACCGCGGCCAATGATCTCCTCGACCTCCTGACGCACGGCCTCCAGGGAGATACCCATGGATTCCAGCGCCTTCGCAGCAACACACTCGCCCTCTTGAATCAGGCCAAGAAGAATGTGCTCCGTGCCGATGTAATTGTGATTGAAGCTCCGAGCCTCCTCCTGCGCCAACACGATGACGCGGCGAGCTCGGTCCGTAAACCTCTCGAACATGACTCTCCTTCTTTTTCTAGCTAACGGCACCCACTGTAACCCGCCGCAAGCCCAATTCAGTCCCCATTGAACAGACGAGTTGCCCACCCCTAGGTAGCACATATAAATTTCAGCAGGTCAAACCCCACTTTTCGACGCCGCAGGCACTGTACGCCTGTAGCGAACAGCCCATAAAATTACCTGTGAAGCGGGGGTGCTGGCTTCGGCCCGTACACTAGGGTCCACCACCAATCAGGGCAGGAGGACTACGTATGTTTCGCTGTATGTTTCGCTGGTTCAACGGCACCGACAACGGAATGCGCTACACCGCCCAGTTTGTCGCTCGACACCTGAGGAACCGCAGCGCTGAGGACTACTTCAACCAACCACAATTCCGCGAGGTCATGGAGCTAGCAGCCACTAAAAGTACACTCAGAGTAGCCCGTGCCTATGGCAAAGTCAGCGACGATGAACTCCCGCTCCGCATGGCCGCCGCCGTGATTGCCTGCGAGCTCGCACGGCAGTCAACGTAGACGTCAAAGCGGGAGTGATACTCTTTCCTTGTGGGGGAACACGTGGGGGAACAAGAACAACACGGGCTGATTGTGGCCCGTGCTCAGCCAGAGCCTTTTATGCGCGCCGTACGCAAGCTCGTCCGTGACGGCACCTACCTAAAACTTGCACGTGGTGTCTATATTCCACGAGCTGATTACACCAGCCAGCCGCCGTGGGAGCAGCACCGTCTACGCGCTCTCGCACTGGGAACAAGTGGGATACGCGTCATCGGTGGTCGATCAGCGGCGCTTCTGTGGGGCATGTGGACACTCGTCGATAAGAATTCGCCGGTCGAATACTACGTAGCACGCGGCCGAAAAGACACGACTTGTTCCGGCAGGAAACTCACAGGCCGGTTGTCCACCAAAGACTATGTACAGGGGCAGCACGTCGCAGTCACCAACATTGCGCAGACAGCCCTTGAACTGGCACGATTCCACGGTTTCGAGGATTGTTTTATGTCCGTCTGCTGGGCATTGAAACACCGATCCGATGGCACTGAGGAACTTCACCGTGCCGCCACTCGATCACCGATGTTGGCACAATGCCTGCAACTCGCCGACCCACATCTTGATTCCGCAGCTGAGGCATACTTTTCGCAGCACGCGCCACGAAGGACTCGTGGACCTGGCACCCCAGGTAGAACTTATTGACGCCCAGGGTGTGCTGCGTCGTGTGGACTTTTACGTTCGCGGCACCCGCATTGTCATCGAAATCTCCGGGCTGGGAAAGTACGGCGACACGGAAGATAAACAGCGATTCTCCGGCTATGCCTACCGGGATGTGCTGAGAAGACTGCAACTACACCATAAAAAATAAAGCGGTGTAGTTATGCCTTCTGCTACTTTTATGAACTGGGGTTTTACGGAAAGGCATTACCATAATTACACCGTTTGATGGCCGAACGGTGTAATTATGAACAGAACCAAGGCCAGCACAAAGACGCCTAAACGCCTGCAACTCGCAGCCCCCATCTAGTCCCAGAGCTACCCATCGCTTGCTAGCTCAGCGTTATTAGTGGTCTTCCCAGCAGCAAAAAGCACCGTTACCAGGGTCGCCACGCCCACTAATGTGCCCACAATGAAGGCCGTTGACGCGCCAGATGCCATTGCCGTAGTCGGAGCATCACCAGAATCCAGGGCATACTTCGAGGCCACTGTCATCGCCGCCACCAGAATCGCCGTGCCAGCCGCACCGCCCAGCTGCTCCAGTGTATTCAAAATCGCGGAACCGTGGCTGTATAGGTTCTGCGGAACGGCGGCAAGACCGTCGGTCATGAGGGGAGTCATCACGCAGGCCAGGCTGAGGCAGAGCAGCATATGCAGCACCAACACCGCAAAAATGCCTCGAATTTTTCCGACAGCATGGACAGTCCCAGCTCACTGACAGTGATGCCGATCGCACCGGGAATGACCAGCACACGGGCACCACGCTGATCATAGATGCGACCCACAACTGGGCTGGCCAGCCCCTCCAACAAACCACCTGGGAGCACCAGCAAGCCCGTCTGCAAGGCCGACGCGCCCAGCGAGTCTTGCAGGAAGAACGGCAATACTACAACCGTACCCAACAGCACACCCATGCTAGACCCAATGGCTATGACTGCAACGCAGAACGGCCTGAAACTAAACGGTTGAAGGTTCAATAACGCCGCGTCACGCTTGCCCAGTGTCAGCTGCCCTGAGCACGAACAAGACAAGGAACACCGCCCCCACGGCCAGCACCACTAATGGCATCTTCGTGCTGCCGTTGATCACCGTGCCGATTTCCGAGAGGCCGTACACCAGCCCGCCGAAACCCAACGCCGACAGCGGCACCGAAATAATATCCAGCGGAAGGGCGTGCTGCTCTGAGACATTCCGCATGAACTTAATGCCGATGACCAGGCATAACACCACAAAGGGCAGCACCGTCCAGAACAGCCAATGCCAGCTGAGCGCGCTGAGAATAACGCCCGACACTCGTTGGTCCCAGTGCCGGAGCAACAGAAATAACTACACCGATCAGCCCTATCGTCATGCCGCGGCGCTCCGGTGGAACCGTGGTCATGGTGACCGTCATGAGCAGTGGAATGATTACTGCCGTACCAATCGCCTGCACTAGGCGGGCAACCAGCAGAATGGGGAATGTCCAGGCCATACCAGCTGCGGCCGTACCAATGGCAAACAAGGCCAACGCCGCCACAAACATAGTGCGCGTGGAAAAACGCTGCAACAGATACCCTGTCATGGGAAACACAACGGCCATCACCAGCAGAAAACCAGTGGTCAGCCACTGCACCATCGTGGCTTCCACACCAAAATCCTGGGAGATAATGGGCAGCGCCACCGACAGGACCGTCTCGTTGAGGATCATCACCATCGTCGAGATGACAAGGATCCACAACACCAGGCTGTTCTGGCGCGCCGTGTTGGTTTGGGCGAAGTGATCAGGTTCGAGTGCGTCGCCTGGCAACTGGGGCAAATCTGACATAGCAACTGTGCGCTTTCCTCACAAAATTTCCACGGCTAAAAGCCGAACTCGGAGAGTCTAACAGTTCACGACCTCCCATGCACACCGCGTATAGTCTTTGATCGTGATCAACCAACTTGTGCGCTGGCTGGGCCTCATCATGTTCCTTCTCGGCGGTTCTGCCTTCATTCTTTCCGGCATCAACTCGCAGATCGTTCCATTTGAAAACTGGCCTGCATTCACCAGCGGCCCCGAGAAGCTTCTCGCCAACTATTCCTACTTCACATTGTGGTCGAATCTTCTTGGCGCACTCGTTGGGTTAGGGTACTTCACTAACTTCCGCCGCGTCTCCCCCACGCTCGCCAAAGTAGTGCGTATCGACGCCGCGCTCATGCTCACCGTCACCGGCCTGATCTACAACCTCATCCTCAGGGCCACGGCCTCCCCCGACGAGGGAATTGAGCTGTACACCAACCCTGTTTTCCACATCATCATGCCAATTCTCGCGCCACTAACCTGGATACTGTTCATGTTTTTTGGGGACACCAAAACCGAGCGGGAAATCACCCTCACAACCACACTTCTTGCGCTGGTCATTCCCGCGGTGTGGACCATCTGGACCGTCTTCCGCGGCATTGCCACCGGCGGCTACTACCCCTACGGGTTCATCAACGCCGACAAACTAGGCTGGCCGGTAGCCATTCGCAACATCGCGGGAATCTACATCGGATTCTTTGCGGCGGTATCGCTAGTTGGCGGCGTTGAAAAGCTGGCGGAACGGCGGAAGGGGTAGCACAAACTTCCAGTAGGTAAAGACTCGTAATAGGTCTGTAACCAGGCTCAAAATTCGCTGTTTTTCGGCTGCGAATGGACCTACCCTGCAGCATAGAGACAACAACTGTAGTTAAGATTTTTTCGAAAAAATACGGTAGAATCCTGTCTTGTATAGTATGTGAAAAATTCTAAGCTTCAGCGGGGCGCTGGCATGACAAGTATCGGAGTATACTTTGATGGCTTTTAACGTCTACTATGGCGGAAGGATTTGGCCGAGGAGCTGCTGGATGGCGCTGGTACTCGCCACGTGCCATTTCCAAGAAAAACACTAGAATACGCACTTCAGCAGCCTTTTCCTCAATCAAAACGAAGAAGTGTTTCATCTTTGGCGTGATGGCAGCATTGATCGAATTGTTTTCTGCACTGCACGCGTAAGCCCGACACGCAGCCAACAAGCAGCTAACGACCAAAATGTGTACCTGTCTGCACTACAGGATGGTAACCACATTGATCATTTAGAACTAGGTAAATATGTATCTAGAATAAAAATATGCACCTCTTGCAACAAAAATTCAGATGGCCACCCGCAAGTAGTCACCCCCACATGGCCAGTAATGGTTCAAGATTCACAAAAACAAACACATTTCCGATGCAACTTTTCTAGCATCATACCTTCATAGTGAAGAAAAGGGCAGTGATGTCAATGTCGCCACACACTTGCTCAAAGATGTTTTTGAACAAAGGATAAGCGCTATGATCCTCATCTCTAACGACACAGATCTCAAACTTCCCATATCAGTAGCACGTAGCAAAGTTCCTGTTGCTGTTGTCAATCCTTCGGAGTCACGTGTACACAACGACCTAAGAAGGCTATGACCCCAGTAGAGACTGGTATATGACGATGCCCAAGTCTTGCTTTTGCGAATCCCAAATGCCCCCAGAGCGTAGGTAAATGGCGTCGCCTACAGGGATGGTAGCCAGACAGACTTGATTTCATCGCACATTGGTGTATAGTTTAGTTTTATGGCTGAGCCTGGTCTCCACTGGAGACCAGGGTTTTTTCTTTTTCGCGGCATGCAGCGCAAAGGAAAGCCCTACGCCCCAGCCCGGAAGCGCTGCAGCCAATCCTGAACCTGCTGCGGGGCGAGTTTCTCAACAACTGTCACTTCTGGGCGGATACCGCCGAAAGTGAGGTGGGCCTGCCAGCTTCGTTGGTAAGGTGCATCGTCAATGAGCACCACGCGTGTGCCCTCAAACTTTTCAATGTCGTAGGTGTTCCTTCGCCCAGATCCACTCGTCAAAGAAACCGTGCGACTCATCGTCATCATCCGATTCACCCAACAGACCTTTGATGCCGGTCCAGTTGAACATGTTGAACACGCCCACTGCGAAATCATCATCCGCAGGCTCTTGTTCGCCACGGGCAATGGCAGCAATGTGCGGATCGGGTGTGTCGTAGGGGAAACCATTAGGCCCGTTCAGGGCGTCGGCAAGGAGTGTGTGCAGCTGGAAGTTATCGCCGATGCCACTAATGCGCACGCGGAAACCTTGTTCGCTTGCCGGGTGGATCACAAGGAGTTCTTCATTATCCAGCATTTGTGCAAGCCTGTGGCACCAGTACACGTTCTCGTTGTCAATAAAACCTTCCGTTGCGGCCAGTCGGTCGACAAAATCCGGAAGTTCACGAGCGTAAGCACGGGCTTCTGGGCAATAATTCATGTGTGCCAGGGCAGCGTTGGGCAATCCTATTTGGGCTTCTAGAGCAGAGTAGAGCTCAGGATTGTGTTGTGCCACTTCCTCACCGTGGGTAGCGATGTGTGCCCGCACCAAATCCATCGGATCGATCTCCTCTGCTGACCCGTATTCGTCAATGAGGGGCTGCAGCGCTTCAGAGTCAAGTGGCATATCCACGCACTGTGAGGCGAAATCAATGGCCTTGCCCAGCGTCTCATTGAATCGGGTCAGAATCGGGGCATAACCAATCAACGGGTCTCCACCATTTTCCACAAAATATCCCACTACCAGGGCAATGAAGCAGGCTTCCTCCGGCGAGGCAACGTCGGTGACCAGCGGCGCGAGTTGCGTCATGGCATAGTGCCGTCGTTCGCTGTCGTCGCCAACTTCTTGCATGACCGGCGACAATGCAGCTTTCACATCATCACCATTGTGTTGCGGATTGCGGATTACTGTCAGGAAGTCGGCGATGGCTTTTTCGATCATGGGCGTGAGGTCCTCTCAAGGTAATGAATAAAGCATAATTGCTATCTCCTTCAACCATACAGCCCACAAGCAGGCCCAACCCAGACCCTAGCCCCAGCTTTAACCTTCTGGCTTCACAATCGGGAACAGCACGGTCTCGCGGATTCCCAGTCCGGTCAGGGCCATGAGCAGGCGGTCGATACCCATGCCGGTGCCCGCTGTGGGGGCATGCCCTGCTCCATGGCGGCGAGGAAATCTCGTCCAGACCATGGCTTCATCGTCGCCCCCGGCGGCGAGCCGGGCCTGGTCTTCAAAGCGTTCCCGCTGGATCACCGGATCTACGAGTTCGGAGTAGCCGGTGGCCAGCTCAAAGCCGCGAATATACAGGTCCCACTTTTCCGTCACGCCACGTTCGGTGCGGTGCTGGCGGGTCAGCGGGGAGGTTTCTACGGGGAAGTTCCGCACAAAGACCGGGCCGTAGAGCTGGTCGGCGCAGAGTTCTTCCCAGATTTCTTCGACGAGTTTTGCCGCGACCCCCAGCCACCATTCCGGGAACCTTGACCTCCACGACGTCGGCAAGCGCCTTGAGTTCTTCGACGGTGGAATCCACGGTGACCTCGGGTTGACTGGGGTGTTTACGCTGTAGTGCCTCATTGAGGGAGGGTATATTTCGCGGTGGCCCACTCGCCACCGAGGTCGTAGTCAGTGCCGTCCGCGAGGGTGACGGTGGTGGAACCGAACACTCACGGGCGACACTTTGGATGAGGCCCTCGATCATCTCGGCGCCGTCGTCGTAGGTGCCCCAGGCTTGGTAGGTTTCTAGCATGCGAACTCAGGGCTGTGGGAGGAATCCACGCCCTCGTTGCGGAAGTTGCGGTTGACCTCAAAGACGCGTTCCATGCCACCAACCACGCACCTCTTGAGGTACAGCCTGGGGGCGATGCGCAGGTAGAGATCGATATCCAGGGCGTTGGAATGTGACAAACGCCTGGCCGCCGCACCACCGTGCAGGGTCTGCATAGGGGGTTTCCACCTCAGGAAGCCCTCGCCTCCAGGTAGTTGCGCAACGCACGCATCACCTTGATGCGGGTGAGCGCGTTAGGTGCGGGCGGCATCGCGCATGATCAGGTCGGTGTAACGCTGCCGCACGCGGGTGTCTTCGCTCATGTCTTTGTGAGCCACGAGCGAGGGCGCGAGGGGCCTGGACGCCATGTGCCAGGTGTTGGCCAGCACGGATAGCTCACCGCGTTTTGAGGAAATGACGCGCCCGCGCACAGACACGATATCGCCGAGGTCAACGGTGGTTTTCCAATTGGCCAGGCTTTCCTCGCCGACTTCCGCCAGCGACAGCATGGCCTGCAGTTTGGTGCCATTGCCCTCTTGAAGAGTGGCAAAGCACAGCTTGCCGGTGTTGCGGACAAAGATCACGCGCCCCGCAACAGCCACCTCATCCTGGGTTTCCTCCCCCACGGCAAGGTAACGCACACCCTCGCGCTCGTCTTCGTGCTTATCGACGCCCTCGTCTTCCCGCAGCACCACATAACTGTTGCGCAGGTCTGTGATGGAGGTGGTGCGATCCACAACAACTGGGTAGGCATCAATGCCGTCTTCCAGCAGGCGGGCGCGTTTTTCACGACGAATGCGCAGTTGCTCTGGGACATCATCGTTGCGGTTGTGGGGGTTCTTCGCGTCAGTCACAGGTTTACAGATTAGTCCATCACGACGAAAGACACAGCTACGGGAGTCATGGAAGGCAGGAGCCAAAATCTGATATCTATTTTTGTGATAAACTGATATCAGTTTTTTCGTAAGCGCCTTGTAAGGAGTGACACCATGTCCGCCGATACCCGTCCACTGACCCGGCCCAGGAGGAGACCATCGTTGTCTCCGACACCCCGTCGGTCATTCGGGAACAAACGTCGATGTGATGGAGAAACCAGCCTGGACGATGGGTCCAGGCGCAGCCATTGCAGCAATCCTCGTTTCCCTCGCGCTGACGGTGGGGTCCGTGGTTGCCGTGATTGCCAAAGCCGCCCAAGAAGACGCGGAACGGTCGAGTGGCCAGATAAACATGACACTCATTGGCCTTGGCATCTTGGGTGTCGTGATGGGCACACTGGTCGCCGGAATGACTCAAGGTCAACAGCCCCGGCCACACCCAAGTAATCCAGCTTTTTGGCCGCTACCTGGGCACCAACCGTCGCACTGGATTGTCGCTAGTGCCGCCGCTGACCAACGCGAAAAAGGTCAGCGCACGTGTGCGCAACTTTGAAACCAACGAAATCAAAGTCAACGACCTCAGCGCAACCCCGTGGTTATCGGCGCGATTGTGGTGTGGCAGGTAGCAGACACCGCCAAAGCCACTTTTGCCGTGGAAGACATGAAGGAGTTCATCTACTCCCAGTCCGAATCCGCGCTGCGGCACGTGGCCACCACACACCCCTACGACTCCACCAACATTGACACTGTTCCCAGCCTGAGCGGTTCCACAGACCCTGGTATCCCCAGGAACTCGCTGATGAAGTGGCCGCACGGGTCGCTGTTGCTGGTCTGGAAATTGTTGAGGCTCGCATCTCCGCACTCTCCTACGCCCCGAAATCGCGCAGGCTATGCTGCAGCGTCAGCAGGCCACCGCGATTGTCGACGCCCGCGAAACCATCGTGGAAGGTGCCGTCACCATGGTGAAAGCGCCCTGGACAAACTGGACGAACGCGACATCGTGGACCTAGATTCTGAGCGCCGCGCATCCATGGTGTCCAAACCTCCTTGTGGTTCTCTGCTCTGATTCCTCTACCCAACCCGTGGTGAACACCGGCAGCCTCTACACTTAAAAGCACAATGCCCAGAAAATGTGCCCTCCGCCTCGACCCGGCGATCTACGACGCGATCGCCCGGTGGGCTGGGGACAACATGCGCAGCGTCAATGCCCAAATCGAGGTGATGCTGCGCGATAACCTCCCTGACACTGCGTGCAGGCTACCCAAGGACGCGGGTGACCTGCCCAAACGCGGCCGCCCCAGAAAAGACCCTAGCTGATCAGCCAATCATTAGGGGCTAAACAATTCAAAGTGCACATCGGCCGGTGCTCTGGTCGGCGGGAATGGCATCAATCTGATCTGCGAACCGACTGCAGGAACCGCACTCCGCCGCACAGATATACGGAGGCACCAGCAGGAATGATGGCCGGGGCGTCGACACGCTCGCCCCTGGTCACGGAAATAAAGCTCGAGGCGAGCATTCGGAGCTGCTCCACCAAGCGCTCCATCTCGGATTTCTGCGCGCACTCAGCCTCTGAGGCATCCGCGTGCACCACAATGACCCGCCGCTGAGAACGTTGCGCCGCCAGATACGACAACATACCCACCATGGGTGTCGAACCAATGCCCCTGGAGAGCAACACCACAGGATTATCGCCATCAGTGAGAATCAAATCACCAGCCGCGAGTGTTGCCTGAATCGTATCTCCCACAGCAACATGATTGTGCAAAACCCTGAGACTTCGCCCGAGCGCTCCACCGCCACCCGATAGCATGAGGTTGTTTGCTCATAGGCACCATCCAGCAGGGAGTATTGGCGCAATTGGCGGGCACCATCAGGAAGAACAACACCAAGAGACGTGTATTGCCCTGGACGTGGGGCACCAACCTTCACCCACGAGCGTGAATTCAGTCACGTATCCGAAAGCGGTTTCTTGTCAGCCACCGTCACATCACGGAACACATCCCCTGCAGCCACACCTGATGCTGTGTAGAGCTCTTTTTCAAAACGGACGAGCGTATCGGCCATCATCCAATAGACAGCATCCCATGCTTCCGCCACTTCAGGCGTGACAACGCTTCCCAGCACCTCGGCAATGGCGGCAAACAGATGATCATGAACAATCTGGTACTGGTCTTTTGTAATCCCCAGAGACACATGCTTGTGCCCAATGCGGGCCAACATCTCATCTGGGTGCGGTTTATCCGGGTCAACCAACACAGAAGCAAACACCGCGATAGACGCGGCCAGTGCTTTGGCCTGATCGCCATGTTGTTGATTGCCGCGATTGAACAGATCGGCAATAAGCTCCGGATGAGCGGTGAACATCTTCTTGTAGAACACCGGCGTGATGTCGTTGATCCGGGAGCCAACAAGCGGAAGGGTGGCGCGGATCACCCTCGGCATGGGCGTCGGAAAGCCCGGAACGGTCAGTGGTAGGGAGTTGGCGTGTGATGGTCATGGATGTCGTGAGACATGGCGATAAAGCTCCTTACTTCACATGTAGGGGGCGGGTAGCTATATTAAATTCACATCGCAGCGTCCGGCATTACGCCCCTAAATCAGCCGAAAGTTTGATTCTAGGCAAATGCTTCCGTGCGATCGCTAGGGTCAATCATTTGCGGATCCCCAACCCCACAGCCCCGAGCGCTATGCTCACGAGCTGTGTGCTCCAGCAAATCGGGCAATCGTGAGGTCATCTAGGGCAGCAAAACGCCTCCCGAGCGCGGGCCAAACGCGTGCGCAAAGCAGGCAATTGTGAGTAGTACGGGCATTCAGTGGGCTCAACACAGTTGATCACCTACTGCTAACCTCCAGCTTGCGCAGCACCTCCCCACCTTCATTGAGGGCGCGTCATCCGCAAGAACGATGCCGCCCTTTGCGCCCACGGACCTGTTTGCCACACCAATATTCACCAATCTCATACAACTTTGGCCCACATGCGCACTCGACGCACTGATGTCTTCCGCAAGGTTATTTACGGTATTGTGTCGCCCTTCCTGGTCAGCGCTGGGAGCGCCGAGTCGATCACAAACGCGCAGACCAAGGTCTGCGAAGCGCGTCATTTGCACGAGTACCACCCTGAGACTTGTCCATGAGAGCAAAAAGCTTCACATCTGAGGCACCGATCAGCCACAGAAAAGCTTTTTTATGTAATAAATATATGCCTATTATTTCCTACTATTTGTCGGAACGTCAACAAAGTTACACCTCCGTTTCACTGCGAAAAGGAAAAATGAATATGATTACCATTTTGCGGCGAAGGGCTTGTCGACCTCGTGCCTTCCCCACCACTACCGGTGAATCACACGCAATACCACCACCACGCCCGCCATGGGGTGGCCCCGCTAATCGTCGCCATCAGCCACCGCCCGACTCGCGGCGCTCCCACCCGATTCCTCTCGCGCCTCTCCCACGACGCCTTCGGAACAGCGCTGTACAACCGGCTAAACAGTGAAAATATCGACACCGAACACGTCCAGCGCGGTGCCGAACCCACCACGCTCGCCCTCACCTCCATTGGCGCGGACGGAAGTGCCAGCTACACCTTTCTACGTTGACGGCACCGCCGACCGCTTCGTCGAACCACCTCAAGATCTAGACACCCACATCGCTTGTTTTGGAACGTGCTCACTCGCTCTTGAACCGCGCGCGTCCCGGTACGCCACCCTGCTGCATAGCCTTGCGGCGCGCGGAACGTTTATCGCGCTTGACCCAACATCCGAGACTCTACGCCACCGATGCTCACCGCGACTTCCTGCATTCGCTCTGCCTAGCGTCACGCTGCTGAAACTTTCCGAAGAGGAGGTGGACTTCCTCGGCGACACTGATGTTCCCGCACGCGTGATCACCCGTGGCGCCAACGGTATCACCCTCGAAACACGCGACCTGCGAGTCGACGTCCCCGCGGTCTCTGTCCCCGTCCAGGACACCATCGGCGCGGGTGACACCATCATGGAGCTCTGCACTGCACACTCGACCTACGCGGCAACGGAAACCCGCGCGCCTCGTCGACTCCCCCTCACAGCCGACGAATGGCGCGATATTCTCACCTCACGCCGCCACGGCCGCCGCCATCACCTGCTCCGCGTCGGCGCGCAACCGCCGACTGATGCGGTGCGGGCATGCTTGCGTAGAAACCTGCCCGTCTCGCGCTGAACTTCCCGGAGCAGGATTCCCGCAAGATCACGAGCTGCGTGGTCCCCACGCGCGCGGCAATCAGCAGCCTGGTATCCCCTGCAGCCTTGTCCTCGCCAATCTCGCCCAGGTCGGAGGCGCGGCGGAGTTCAAGATAGTCCATCTAAGCCATCACAGCGGCGAGGACGCTACGGGCTGCTGCGAGCACAGCATCGGCACCACTCGGAGGCATGGGCACCCGCAGTCAGCGCAGCAGAGAGGCTCCAGCGCCACCTCAGCGTTCCTTCCCTCGCTCAGGTACCTGTTGCGGAGGATACTGCTAAGCCGAGGGCTTTACGCACAATGGGCACCCCATGAATGTGAATGCCCCATATTCCAGGTCTCGTTACCATCTGCTGATGAATGAGCTGTTGGTAGTCCTTCTCTGCCGGAAGATAGCGTCGGTTGTTCCCCACAATGCTGAACAGCTTTGTTCACCACCGTCAGCACGCCCGTAAAGTGCAGGGGCCGGAACGCGCCTTCAAGAACAGTTCCTAACGCGCCGGGCTGAACGGTGGTACGGAACTCGTTGGGATACATCTCCCTGGCAGAGGGCGCGAACATCAACATCGGCACCTTCACCACGCAGCAACTCCACATCGGCATCCAGCGTGCGGGTAAGCGTCAAGATCCTCCCCTTCTGCGAACTGCAGGGGTTGACAAAGATGGAAACAACCACGAGCGCACTGAGGGAGTGCGTTTGGCGCCACGCACGAGTTGAAGATGCCCCGCGTGGAGCGCTCCCATCGTGGGCACGAGCACAACAGGTCGCCCTGCTTTCCTGAAAGCACCTGTGATTTCCTGAAGGTTGTCTATGGTTTGTACCAGGGTCGCCTGCCCTGATTTAAAAGTTGGGGTCAATGTTGTTCTCCGGTGTGGGCCCACAGTTCTACGTCGTGTGCGCCGGTGAGTTCGGCTGTTCGGCGCGCTAGTTCACGATACGCTTGTCTGCGTCCAGCATCGTCAATTGCCCCCATGTGTCGCTGCACCATGGCTACATCGTCGCGGGCTGCGGGCCCGGTGATGGCATCTGGCCCGGCTTCCAGCACGTTGCGTATCGACGCCTCGACAGCGGCTTGAGCACCCGCGCTGCCGCATCCTCGCCGCTCTGTAAAGCATCAGCGAGCTGGGCGCGAGCGTCGGAAAGCACAGTGGCAGTGTAATTACTGGCATAGCAGGGCGGCGTGGTAAGCAACGCGTTTGTTGTTGGACACCCGGATCATTTGTCCACCGAGTTCGGCGACGAGCAGTTCCGCAATGGTGTCGCTGAGCTCATCGGTGGTGGTGACTCTAGTCAGCATCCTTCCAGGTTGCTCGCGTCTTCAGACCCACCAACGAGCGCGTCATGATGGGGTGCATGGCCAGGACTATCGCACCGGTTGTTTCAATGGGATCCAGGATGTTCTAGGCCGTGCGCTCGGAGGTGTGCAGGACAATATGCCCACGTTTCACGTGCGGCGCAGTGCCGTCACGACGTCGCTAAGCTGCGGATCAGAACGCTGAGGACGATGAGTTGGCAGGTCGGGGCGTCGACAAGCAGTGATGGGCTGTCACGCGTGATGCGGTGCACACGTTGGGCCTGCGGCGCTGAGGCGTGTCGCCAGGCGCGCAAAGTGACGACCCGCGCCGACGATGGCCACATCCATGCGTGGCGGCAATTAGCTGTTCCTGCTGAAGTTCTTAAGCAGGTCAGCGACGGACGGTGCTTCGCTGTTTTCGTCGCGGCGACGACGACCCCGGCGGAATCGTTCATGGCGCGTAGTGTGGGTTCCACCCCTGTCTCGGTGTTGGCGGGTTTCCACGCACAGCGGCGCAAAGCCGTGGTGCTCGAAGCGTTTCGAGGGTTCCGGAGCGGGCTGAGTTCGGCCAGGTAGTCCTCGAGCTGAAGTCACTGTCGTAGGAGAAGTCACCGCCGTCGTCGTAGTCGTCGTAGCTGTCCTGGTGGTAGCGTAGCTGCGCACCGAACTGCCGTACCACCTGAACCTTGCATGGAGTAGTTGCTGGCAGCGTAGCTGGAGGAGAAAGCGTTAGTGGCGTACTGAGTGGACGTGTACTCAGCTTCGCGTACTCGACTTCTGTGACGGAATCGTCACCCGAATAGCTGTCGTTACCGTAGCCCGTGTCGTAGGTGCTGGTGTTGTAGCTGTCGCCATAGGATGTGTCGCCGTAAGACGTATCACTGTAGGAGCTGTCACCGTAGGAGCTTAGGCCACTAACATCATCCTCAGTCGCCTCACTGGGGCCGTGAACGCCAGAAAGCTCATTAGTCATCCATCCGCATAGCGGAGGCGCGCAGCGCTGTGGGCTCGTAGTCGAAGGACCTGCCGTTGAGTTCTTCTAGCTGCTCACGCACGACTGTTAATTGATCACGAACATCATCGAGGACGGTTGTCTTCTTCCTTCATCAGCGTCTTGCGCAGAGTCTGCTCCAAACGCAGCTCTTGCTCACGGTGCGCCTTTTCCAGCTCCAATTCGGCCTCGTGGCGGTCGTACTGTTCCTCCAGAAGCGTCTTCTGCTTCTCATACTGCCTGCGGTAACGAGAGACCAAAAGCAAGCCGAAAAACGCAGCCCATAGTGCCGCTAACACAGCCACTTTCATCACAGCGGTGCTATCGGTGAACAGCATGCTACGCTGGCAAAAGACGGCAAGGGCCACAGCACGATTTGAAAGGATATTGCTGCGGTCTTGTTGTACTTTGTTTTCGGCGCTCGCGTTCCAATGTACCTACAGCTGTCACGCAGTTTTCGCCATCCGGCGGCGGCGGGGCGACAGTGCCGCCCAGAACCACGCCAGCGACACAATGCAACCGCACCGGACAACGATGCCAACACACCGGAAGATCATCTGAAGCCGCCACAAGCTCCCCGGATCGCGGCACCACAAAACTGGCTATACCTGCATAAACGCCGGACACGATTGCTCCGGTCCAGGCTGACGCTTTGCCCACGACAAGCCACTGCGCGGCGGTCACGGGATTGATTTTACGATCGATCCATGCCGATATCGCCCTTTTTCCATGCCGCTTCGCATGCGCCACGCCATCACTGCGCACACCACCGACATGAGCCACAACGTGACCGATACGCTCACCCCTACAGGCGGCGCATAGCCGTAAAACCCCAGGTCAGAATGCCTGATGCCGCCCTGACAAACAGGCCGGTAGCCACCAACGCACGTATGCGACGTCCGCTCACCAAGCCCCTTTCCCGGCGAAACTGCTGACCACCGCACGCCTCAACGTCCGCCGGATCGAGCGCAGCTAGCAGTTCGGTGACATGTACACCGACTGAGTGCGGCTTGCGAATCGGCGTCCAGCCACGGTACCAGCACAAACACGCTCTGCCTGCCCACGGGTGCGGCAATGTTAACGTCGGATCGCTGGACCCGATAGAGTGCCCAGCACCGTCGGCGCAACAAATTAGATCAACATCAAGCGTCCGTGCCCCCATTTGCGGGTATGTACTGATGTGCTGCACGCTCCAGAGCCTGCCCTGCGCGCACTAATTCCATCGGCGATACCGACGTCTCAACGATCAAAAACGGTGCTGAGAAAGTCTTCCTGGTCCGTCACGCCCCACGGTGGGTGGCGTAGATATGTGATGCCGCGACAAGCTCGGGGCGGAATGGTATGAGCACGCACCCCGCAAAGAGGGCGCGTCGGTCATTCATGCTGATCCAATGGACAGCACAGCTCTCATCGCCCCACCACCCGCAGTGCACTCGCTGCTTTTTGCGGGATCGGGCGCCACAACAGCGACGTCGGCAAAGCCCGGGGAATCGGAGCCTGGGGTTTAGCGCACGGTAACTTCAACGGCATGGAGTTGGGGATACTCCGCCATGGCGGAGTCGGCGATGTTCGCGGCGACGGTCTCAGTACAGGTCACACGAAGGTCCTGAGACTATAGTGCGCTCGCCGCGAGCAAGGTCCGCATAATTAATAGTCAAATTTAAGTCATCTGTGCGCGCCGCTTCTGCACAATCGCAACCAACATATAAGGTCAACAAGAAGTCTGCCCGGCGCGTTTTTTCCTCAAACACACCGTGGTACCCGAAGCATTCCAGTCCGCGCAGCTCAATACGATCAGCCATGAGGTGCCTGCCCCTCCCGCAATGCCACCTTCGCGCCAGGCCTGCAACATCCACGGCATCGCGGTTGCCTGCAACATCGTGCACGCACCGCCCACGCACCCTGCCGCAGCCAGGGGCGGTTAGCGGGCAAACGTCGCGGATCGGCGGAATGTTCGGCAGCACCTGGCAAACGCCATATCCAACATCCCACGGTCGGTGCGTACCGCCTGCAGGAAACGCTTGCGGCCCGCCCCCACCAGGATCTGGAAACCCGATGCAACAAACGAGGGAAGTGCGTAGCAGAGCCCAATTATCTTCGGGGGTTTTGGCGAACCCCAGGCCCGGATCAGCGATAATCCGCTCGGGAGCGATGCCCGCCGTCGCGCGCGCTCGACAAGGCGACGCAACTGCGCATGCACCTCATCGACAACATCTCCCTGAATATGCGCTTTGACCTGCAGCGTCACCATACTCTTCGGCCTTCCAATGACTGAGGCATACGCGCTGGCCACCGTCGGCCATCACGGACAGCATGTCTGGGTCGGCAAGGCCACCAGACACATCGTTGATGATCTCCGCGCCCGCTTCCACAGCGGCAGCAGCCACCTTTGGCCCGCATTGTCCATCCACGCTGACGCGCACTCGATTGCGCGAGTTCTCGCACTACGGGAATGACGCGGCGCTGTTCCGTCGCGGCGTCGATACGCTGCGCACCTGGGCGGGTGGACTCCCGCCGACATCAATAATGTCCGCCCTCGAGTCAGGAGCTCACGAGCGTGATCGACGGCCACGTCCTGGTCGAGGCAGCGGCCTCCGCTCGGAAAAACGAATCCTCCGTAACATTGACAATTCCGACCATGGCGTGCCATTAGTGACCCTCGAATCAACGCCAGCGCCTCAGCACGTGAGGACGCATTTCTTTAAAACCACCACGAACAGCCGAGGTTGTGGTCATGGCACCCGGCTTTAGCGATTCCCCCGCATAGCCGATGCACAGATGCTCACACTCGATCACCACGATCACGGCCTGTGCGCCCAGTCTGTCCACCAGGCGTCTGCAACCTGGCTGGTCAGACGCTCCTGCACTTGCGGACGCTAGCAACAAACCACCAGGCGCTGCCAACTGACAATCCGGTCACCTGGCCGGACTCGCCCGAATATATAGCACGATTGATGAGCGACACTGAAGAACGGCACAAGATGGTGCTCGCAGGTGGAATAGATAGGAATGTCCCGACCAGCACCAGCTCCTGGTGATTCTCCGAAAACGTCTTATTCCTACACGTCCGTCGGTTCGGTGTCAGGCCAGCAAACATTTCCGCATACGCCGAGCCACCCTTGCCGGGTTTCCAGCAAGCCTCACGGTCTGGGTCCTCCCCTACCGCGATGAGCAACTCGCGTACGGCAGCTCGGCGCGCTCAGACGATCAAAAGCACACCGCTAGGCATGATCGTCCTTCTGGTCCCCGTGAAGAATCGCCGCTGCCGTGCTCGGGGCGTTCCGTATTCCGCCTGCTCGTTATCAGGGCAGCTGGAAGTCAATGATCTCAGTTGGAGCTGAGCTCGGTGGGTTTTTGCAGCGTGACTGATTCTGCGTGGGCTGGTCGCCGTACGTATCGGGCACACCCGGACCGTAGGAGTTCATCCCAGGATGTTGGCCGCGCAGTGCCGCTCTGCTGCGCATGCCTGCCACCATCTGAAGGCTTGCGATGGTTGCGCTCCCTGGGGTGGCCTGTGGTGTGTCCTGCGGAGATGTGCGGCGATTGCGAGTCCCAGCCGGGCACAGTCCAGTTCGCTGGCGGCGGCGTGCCACCCATAGGTGGGCTGGCCGCGTGTGCTGGGGCCCCGAGAACCACCAGAACCAGGACCACCCGCGCCATTGTTGTAGTTACTCAGCCATTGCTGAGTGCCATCTCGACGCGTCGCTGCATCCACTGGCGGCAAGGGCATCAGCCCTGAGCTGCGCGTTCTGCTTCGCGACGGGCGCGAGCAGCCTTGGACGCCCAACAGAGAAAAACGCTTCGGCGGCTCTTTCGCCACGCTCAATGGCCAGTCCGTGGGGTTTTCACCGGTTCGCGGCCGATTTGCGCAGGAAGTAGGGTTGCCTCGTTGGGGAATACTCCCACACGTTCGCGCTGCGGCATGCCTTCGAACAGAACCTCCAGGTCGGGGGCGTCGTAACGTTTCCTTCCAGTAGTTTCGAGCGAGTTTGTCCAGCACGTCGCGGTTATCGCGGAGGATGTTGTATGCCTCTTCGTGTGCCTTTGTTCATCAGGTACCGCGTTTGCATCATCGATGGTTGCGGCAACAGCCGGGAGTAATCCATCTGGTTCGCACCACGCCCCACAAAACGGGTCGCCTTGTTCCTCGCCGTACTTGACCACGCCCAACTCTGGGGACATGCCGTATTCGGTGATCATGGCGCGGGCAATCTGGTGGCCTGCTCAATGTCGTTGGAAGCACCTGTGGTGGCCGCCAAACACCAGTTCTTCGGCGGCGTACGCCCATGGAGAGGCTCAAGCCTGGCAAACAACTCGGCGCGGTTGTACATGCCCTTTATCGTCTTCGGCGGCGGTCGTAGCATGTCCGAGGCAGTCCACGGGCCAAACATGGTGACCGCTGTCACGCGCTCGATGTCTTTCATCGCCCAGGCAGCCAGGGTGTGGCCGGACTCGTAGGCGGTGACTTTTTCGTGCTCGGAAATGATCTTGAGCTCGGCGCGGGCCAGCCCACCACGCGTGGTCGGTGGCTTCCTCCAACGCATCAGCGTGATCACATTTCAATACGGGCGGTGAGCAGCGCGGCTTCGTTCAGCACGCTTTTCAGGTCCGCCGACATGCCGGCGGTGCGCTGGCCAGGGATTTCAGGTCTGCATCATCGGCGAAGGCTTGCGCTTTGGCATGCACCTGAAGGATTTGTTCGCGGCCTTCAGATCCGGGTTGGTCAGACTTTGCCGGTCGAAACGCCCCGACGCAGCAGGCCGGGTCCAGAATGTCGGGACGGTTGGTGGCGGCCATGAGGATCACGCCTTGGCGGTCTCCAAGCCGTCCATTTCCACCAGCAGCTGGTTGAGGGTTTGTTCGCGTTCGTCGTCCGCCGCCCATGCCGGAGCCGCGCTGAGGACCAACCGCATCAATCTCGTCGACGAAGATATGCAGGGCTGTTTCTTTGGCCTGTTTTGAACAGTCACGGACGTGAGGCACCCACACCGACGAACATCTCCACAGTCCGAGCCGGAGATGGAATAGAAAGTACGCCCTGCCTCACGGCCACGGCCCTGGCCAGCAGGGGTTTTACCGGTTCCGGTGTGGCCGTAGAGCAGGCACGCCGCGCGGATTTTTCGCCGAGTGCTTCGTAGCTGGGTCAGTCGCGGGAAGTCTTTGATTTCGTGGAGTTCGTCCACGGCTTCGTCCGCACCGGCTGCGTCGGCAAACGTGTTGCGTGGGCATGCTTTCGGTGAGTTCCCTGGCGCGGGATCCAGCCGAACATGCTCCATGCCGCCGCCCCTGCATGCGGGTTGAGAAGAACATGATCAGGCTGAACAGGATGAGTATGGGCGCAGCATGCCCGGCATGGAGGTGAAGAAGTTCTCGCGGTTGACCTTGTGGTGTACTCTCGGGTTGCTGGCCTGCCACCTTGTCAGCACACCGGCGCTGGAGCGAGCTGGGTATTCGGCGATACTTCCGTCACACCATCACGTTTATCCACGTTGATGCCGTTTTGAGGGTGAGGCGGAGGGCGTTGTTCGCGGTCGTCGATTTGCACTTCTTTTCGACGTTGTCATTGAGCTGTGCCCGGCGGCGACCGAGGTGTCCACCTGCGGAAACCGCGGTGTCGTCGATCAACACAGTGATTCCGAAGAGCACGATGAACGACGGCGGCGATGGTGCCGAATCTGAGGATTTTCTGTTGTCCATTGGTTAGCCTGTGGCGGCGTTGACCTCTTCTTTGTCAAAGAGCAGATTGTTTCAGTGTACTTATTCCACCGTGGTTCTTCCGCGTGCGCTTTCTAGGTTGCCGTGAGCTGGCTGTTAGTTACCGTTGTCGGCTGTGAGTACACGCGGGGTGCAGTGTTCCGACGTAGAGGTCCCGGTAGCGTTCCGCGTAGTCTAACCCGTAGCCGATGACAAATTCGATTGGGGATGTCGAAGCCAGTGTCAAAAGATCGACTTTTCCGCGCACGGCCTCGGGCTTGCGGAGCAGCGTCACCACGTCGAGGGACTTGGGTTTGCGGTTGCGCAGGTTTCACCAGCCAGGACAGGGTCAGCCCCGAGTCGACGATGTCTTCAACTAACAACGTGTTTGTCCTCAATGTCGCGGTCCAGGTCTTTCAGGAATCCGCACGACACCGGAAGAGGACGATGGGTTTCCGTAGGGAGAGTCGCCATGAATTCGATTTGCGTATGCAGGCTCGCGCAAAATCGGTAATAAAGACTGCGCCTTTGAGACGCAGACGAGGATCGTCATCGCCTGCGTCTTTTGTATCTTTTTCGGAAAAGTCGATCGGCCATTTTGAATGCGGGGTGGAGAGCTTGCATCCACCAGCACTGCTTCAATGTCGTCACCGTAGGGTCCTGCGGGACCGTTGTAATCCTTCTTGTCGTGCATCGGCGAGGGCATCCTTTGTCAGAGAGTCAACGGCACACTGCAAGGTCGCCATTTTTCCGCGCCACAACCAACCTTCGCCCACAGGGGCCTTCCAATGGCCACGGGTCCCTGACCACGCCACGCCACTATCAACAGAGTTCTACTGCCGCGATGGTCGCGGCAGATTCCTGACCACCATTGGTTCGAATAACTCCGCCAGCACGGCCCGACGCAGCGCTGGGTGCGTACCTGCGCTACCTCCCAGATCGACAGTCCCCTTCCCAGGCTCTTCTGCTTCTCGACGCCCACCCGAACCAGGTCCGCTTCCCAGGCTGCCCTTTCCGCCGCCTGCGCCAACTCCGGGAACGGGATCCCACCAATAATGTCGGCGAGATCCGGCAGAAGACGATTCCGTAGCGCCACCCGACGAAAAAGACTGGTCATCATGTGTCGGGCCCACACCTCCAGCCGCGTTCCGAGCATGCTCTGACCGTGTTGGCCGGCGCACCCACAGTAGGCTGCACACTGGTCGCGCCATCCTCGCTGTGGCAGGCTCCAGCACGCTGCGCGTGTCCGCGTAGGGCGCTGAGCAGCAACGTTTCCGCCTGGTCGTCCGCGGTGTGCCCCACCCAGATGGGCCGGCCATTGGCGCCGATGTTAGTGCAGTGGCGGGCGTGCTGGCGTTTGCCTCCATACGCGGTAGACGGACGTCGATACGCAGAACTGTAGCGTGCAGCACCGAGTGCGCGTGCCGTCTCAGCGGCGGTGGCGGCGACCCCGGCGCTGGCATCTTGGAGGCCGTGGTCAGCAGATGGCCTCCACCTCACCTTCGGCAAGTGTTCGCCAGTAACGCCACGAACTGATGATAGCCCCACCACCACGCGCATATCGGTGGCTACGCAGCCCGGACGGATCTCAAGAAAATGTGGGCTGCGTGTGGCAGTTCCAGGGAGCCGAGGGCTGGCATGGTTTGAATCCCTGAGTGCCGAGGTCATGGTGTCCATCGCGGCGCGGGACCCCTGCACGTCGGCATCGTTGGAGAGGAAGCTTTAGGCTAGATGGCCGTCAGCGCTCATCACTGTGCCCGCGAGACCATGATGGTCGAGTGAGGTCCCGGTCTTGCGCGCACCCACCCGCACCGGCTTGATCGCGGTAGCGTCCTCCAGGGTGCCACCGGCACCGGCCACGGAAGCGTTTCAGCAACGGCCAGCTGCGGGTCGGTGACGGCACGGTGCATGATGTCGTTGAGCAACCCTGGGGGGATCAGGTTCTTGGTCGACATGCCGGAATTGTCCACTAGGGTCACGCCGCTGGTACTGAAACCATTGCTGTTAAGAATCTGCAGAGTGGCGGCTACTGCGTCCTTGTTTGTTCCTGTCATTCCTTCGCGCAAGGCAATCTCGCGCCCCCACGGCTTCCGCCGCCACGTTATCGCTTTGCTGCATCAACTCCCGAAGACGTTCCTCCAGGTGTCGGAGGACGAGGCCAGGGCGCTCTCGGTGGTGAGGCCTGCCCCAGGTCGCTTTTCTCCGCGCCTAGCGCGTCGCCAACCGCCGCGCACGTCCAGCGCGGGGTTTTCGCTGCGCGGCACGCACCGGTGGTCTCTCCGATACGCGCACCGTAAAGCATGACCGGTTCCATAGGCGCGATGAATCCGCCTGCGATGTCGGCTCGGTCCCAGTCGGAGAGGAAGGATTCGCCGCTCCAGTGCGAAGTATCCACCAGCACGGTATTAATTGGCGCGACTGTGTTAATCTGTTTCGCCAGGTCGTCAAGCTTTTCGGTGGTGAGCATCACGTCACCTGCGCCGCGAAGGACCACGTCCCGGGAGCGTCGCCCTCCACAACGGCAGTGTCAATGCGATCGTCCGGACCAAGCACAAGGCGCGGCCGCTGCCGTGAGGATTTTGGTGGTGACGCGGGCGTCAGCGGGTTTGGTGGGTGTTTCTCCCGCACAATGGACCCGGTGATGGCGTCGGTCACTTGGCCACTCAAAATTGATCTCAACCGGGGTCCTGGGAGAGCGTTTCCAGGGTGGTACGCAACTCGTTATTCGTCGACGGCGCCACCGCTGAGTGGACGTCTACTGCAGTGGAGTGCGCCACCGGCTGAACAAGCCGCTGCGGCTCAACGCTGCCGTCTTCGCGATCCGTACCAAATCCCCAGGTCCGGTTGCGTTAGCCGATCACCTGCTGTTGTCGCCGCCGCCCACCGCAATGGCAGCTGCGGAGGCAAAGCCGAGAATCCACCAAATCTTTCTTAGCCAGTCACGTCACCAGGTTGAGACGGTGATGGTACTGGCTTGTGCGTACATGCGACAGGGAGGATGTTTGGGAAAGATTTGAGTAGTTTAACCCGCACCTTTACCGTAGGTGCTGGGAGAAGCGACCACTGTCCATGATCGTGAAGTGTGAGAGATACTATCGAGATCCTGAGGGTTCCCGCAGCAAGTGAAGATTGATCACGAAGATCCGGCAAGGTCTACCTGGACCGCTACGCACTTTCACTCCGACGGATACTGATTACGGCTTCATTGACCACACCCTCGGCGAAGACGGTGACTCCGCTGGGCCGCTGGTAATCAGCTCCGGAGCTGAGTGTTCTGGCGTGGTGTGTAAGGCACGTCCGCTGGGTGCGCAAAATGACCGATGAGGCGAGGCGATGACAAGTTGCTCTGCGTCGTTGATGATGTTCGCTGGAACCACCTGCGGGACATTGACGATGTGTCCGACTTCACTCAAAGACAGCGTGGAGCACTTCTTTTGTCCACCACAAAGGACCTGGAACCCAACAAAGGAAGTCACCGGCTCCGGCTGGGCAGTACAGCAGCCGAGGCCGACGTATCCTCCACCGAGGCCGGAACGCTACAAGCATGACACACCACATACAGGAGTACCGGCGAAGTCGTCACGGTCGCGGGAAGTCCCCGACGAGGCACAGCTACCGACGTCCGCGAACCCGACGAATGCACGCCGCAGGTCGCAGCGCGCCACCAACATCCCCATGGAGTGAATTCCGCCCAACGTGCTGGTGAGTGACGCTAACCCGTGACGTGTACGCGCGTCATTTGCCTATCTGCGGCCGACGTTCAGCCCGAGTCTGCGAATACTGGACGCCCACGACATCGCGTGCATCAATGTCATCGAGGCGAACCTCTGCGTAAGGAGGCCGCTGGGCTCCGATGTCGTGATCAGTGGTCGGCCGATCGGCGATTTAACTGCCTGGCCTGCCCGAGATACCCACGCTGCTGCTGGAATCACCATCGTTCCAGCTGGAGCGCCGCGCCATCGCCGCTTGCCCAGCGATGAGTAGAAAAATCAGCTTGTGGACTACGACACAACCTACGTGAAAGTGCTGAGCACGCGGCCTGGTGGCGATGCCGCCAGCCAATCCACGCGCATCCATCCTCGCCGTCGGTACGCACTCCGACATGGCAATACGGCTGATCGACTCGATGGAAAAAGCACGGCGGCTGGGCAAAGCGCGCAGGCGACCCGAAAGACCGCCGCCGCCAGATCGTGGCAAGCCACTACATAACGGGACGCAAAAGGTGTATGTGAGAGCTGGCAGAACTGGTCAGCCACGCCGAGGATCGAGCCCTGGATGATTCAACCTCCAAAGCAACGCTAAAGCACCTGCGAGCTCGCGGCACTACCGATTATTGCTGCAGAAGAGAGGAGCAGCATCGTGAACGCCATGTTCTTCTAACGTGTTTTTACACGCAGCGCTTCGCCGGAGCGCGCGCGCACTTGTAGACATTCTTCGACACCGGGCAGCCACCCACCCGAAGCTGCAGCCATTGATGATGGCACCACGGTCATCACCTATTCCGGAACCGATACACCGACGCAGCGGTGGGCTGACCTTGCGGAGCAAGGCATACGTCGAGGTGATCGTATTGGCATCCGACCGCCCAGCTAGGTTCTAATGAATGCTACCCGTCGGTGCTTGCGGCGGGGTACCACGTTCCGGTGGATGGATGACCCTGACGAGCGCGCTACCTTGGCTTTTGTAGCTGACGCACCGCGACCAACACCGCCGCCTTTGACCAATACGCCGCACGCAGTCGTGGATCAATTCGGTCCCACCCCATGACGATGCCTTCTGGATCATTTTCACCTCCGTCCACCACCCCGAGCGCGGCTGTGATCCACCGCAGCGCCGCCGCCGCGTTTGTGGCGGCCACGTTGTTCGCCAGACTCCACCCTCGGCCCTGACGATCGGGTCCTTGCAGGGCTCGTTGCCGGATGCTCCTGAGAGGGCTACGGTGGTGCCTGCCTGTCCTACGCCCTGCTCCGCGTCGCGATCCGGCCCGGCTGATTCGGCGCAACATCACTGTAGTCTCCACGGTCAACCGCCGCAAGTTTATGGCCCACAGAAGCTCTGACCGCGTTTACTCATTTTCGGCGGGGAGGCGTGCCCAACCGTCTGAAGAGTGTCCGCGCAGGGACCGTGAGGTGGGAATACGACGGCCCCACGGAGGACCTCCGTCGCACCCTGCGCGGCTCTGTTCACAACTGCAGGGTGCATCCATTGACCGCCGTTGCCGGGTGGATCTCGCGGGTCGATACGCACGGAAATCCGCGAAATGGCAATCGGCGCCATTGCGGCGGGGTTGCGTGTTACCCGGACGCGAAGACCACCTGATGCATGCGTTGCCTCCGTCTCGGGATGAAGTTGAGCTTATCACTGTTCCACAGACCATAAATACGCTTCAACAGGATGGGTTGTAATTTTGTGGGCGCGGACGATCAGGTGAAGATCGGCGGCGCCGCCGCATCGAGCTGGGCGAGGTGGAGGCCGCCGTCTCAGGGGCTGACAGGTGTGCATTCAGCGACGGTGGTGGTTCGGGAAACGGTGGCGATGCAGATTTCGGTGGCACCACGCCTACACCCGCACCCAGACTTTGAGAGTATCGTTAACGCGGTCAGACCGCGCGGCACCCCGCCTGCGCAAGGTTCTGGACGAGTTACCCACCTCCGGCAGACAAAAGGCGTTGCCCGGCCCCCGCCCGGCGCGAATGCAGGCGGAAGGCTTAACACCCACGGAGTACCGGCTCGCGCAGCCAGGCCTGATGTCCGGCACCGCCGTGGACGGAGATGACCGCCCCGGCGAAATGAACACTCACCGCGACGGTGGCCCGCACCCGCAAACACCGCATCCAGTCCCGATCTGCATGATCACCCTCGGTCAGTGCCCGCCAACATGTCGATGCCAATGCCAGCACCCTCGATCAGCACCGCGCATCGATGCCCACCCCAACCCGTCACCCGTAAGTATGCGCACTCGCGTGGCGCAGGGAGAGGAGACAATCCAGCTTCTGTGATGTGGGAATGCGCGCACGCTGGTGCCAAGCGGCCAAGACTAACGCACCGTCATGAGGCACCATTGGGCACTTGGCTATGAATGAGTTTCACCCAGTTTCCTGTCGGCGTTACAGATACAAGCGGCGACTACCCACGCGGTGGTGCTGCACCGCGATCGGCGACACCGGGACGCGATGTCTCTAGCGCCAATGTGGTGCTGGTATTACGCCAGGCTTTGATGGCAGTGCAATCTATCATCCGCTTTACGGTCGTCTGCCAGTAACGTCGGAACCGGTTGACCTATCAGGCTACTGGCTGGAGGGTCCTGCACGTAAGATTTACCGCCCGCATCGGCGATCCAGCGTTACCGGCAACAATGGCGGTTATCCGCACGGCGAAGATCGGTCAGAATCGCAGCATGGCACTGATTTCGACCGATCCACCGCTCCGCCACCATTAACCGATATTCGCCGACATCCCTGTTGCTCAGTGCGCCGCCGCCGGTACGCGGTTTTGTTATGTTTATTGTTAAAGACGGCAACCATGCCGGGCGACGCCAGTGTTACCGCTAATGGTTTGCAGAATTAGAGCCCAGCGACAGGCGGGCACGCAGCGCTTCCGCGCATCATAACTGCCTGGGGCGTTCTTCGCCGTTTACCCCGCCGGGCGGTGGTTCGGGCGCACAGGGTGGGCCAACGAGATCACGTACGCGATCTGCACGAAGATATTCCCTGTCACGACACAGAGCTGGCGGTGGTGAATGAGCGTCGGCACCAGCGCCTTCGGCATGATCGCACCTGCAAACCATATCAACAATTTCGCCCACCCAGTCAGGGTCGTCGCGACAAAACGGCAGAACCACAGCTGGCTGGCAATGCGGTCAGGCTGTGGAACCAGCCTCACACTTGCCAGCTGGAGTTCGCGCTGGCGCGCTGCAGTGGGGTGGCGCGTGCGGCACGGACTTGGTGACAATACCTGGCGGTCCGCTCTCGCAGGCAGTTTGCCGCGATCACTACAGTTGCGACCAGGGCCGGACATGCAGATCGTATCTCTGTGGTCAGTGTCAATAATAACGATGCATCACCAGTTGCAAAGGTGCCCTGGTTACTCAACGCATACGGCGGCGAACGTCGCGCCGGCGAGCACGGCGAGTCACTGGAGTTGTTGGTCAGCTGACCTGTGCTGTACTGGTGTCGGTGCCACCATCGACGGGGCAGCCGTGCAAAACCCACCTATTTCAGGGACCACTGCGTGATGAGTCTCGACCAGGTGTGTACGATGCCGCCCAACCGCCCGCATTCCGCCAGCTCCTGGCAGTGTCTCTCGGTACGAAGGCTGTGGTGGTGCCAGCCCCCGGCATGCGCAAAATTGCGTCTTCGGCACGCCGCGCAACTGACTGGTGTTACGGGTTGAACAGCAGAAGCATCTTAGCGTCGCCGATTTGGGTCCCCGCCGCGGTGCACAATCTTTCGGCCAGGATCCCCACGCGATCTTTGCGCCTAACCGCTGAGCACATACTGCGCGGCGCGCCCGCTTCTTGTCATTCGATTTAATGGTGATCCATATGGGACCGTCTGTGCGTCTGTGTGTAGCGGAACCACCTCTCGGCACGGTGGAATATCCCATATCCACGATTGAACGTGTTACAGGCCCAATTGACGCACCGTCACTGGTGACAGGAACGAGTAATGCTGTCTTCTGGTGAGATAACCAGAATCAGACACCTGACCTCCAGTACCGTGAACCTGCGCACTGCAACCGCCACCTCAGCACAAACCAAGATACCGCACCACGATCTCCGCGCGAAAACACGAGGTGGACCAGGGCGAGGGTCAGCCACCGCAAAGCGCCGGGATTCAGGTGTTCGTTGAAGTGTTTAATGGTACCGCCTTTCCTGTACCCACCCCAAGAATGATATGGCGTTGACCCGTGTCCTTTGTCCAGTTCTGCCACTTCAGCAGCTTCAATTCTGCAGAGCACGCTTGATGCCTGCACTCATCACCGCGGGCTCATGCGTTCCTGGTACGGGTAGTTTTCCCGCCACGCTCTGGTGCACAGGCTTCACCGTCTGGCTGGAGGGGCGACGGGGTCATCCTCATCCGAATCATTGTCAACGATAAAACCTCACGCGAAGCCAACAACGGGCAAATCCTGCCCGGCCTGTTTCATCCAGGTTGGCCCGACCCCGCATAATGGCAGCGCCCTGTTAGGAAATGATTAACCGCGCGGTTTTTTGATCACAACCACCACATACCCCCATCTCCCCCATCTCATATATGCAGCACCATGCAGTGAGGCAGACAGAAAGAAACCCCGCGCGCACCTGCACGGCCGGGGTTGCATCTTTGAAAGATGACTGAATTAGGCTCTTCGGAAGCAGACCGAGGAGGTCGTCACCAACGGCGTCTGCAACCTGCCGAAGCGCGGGTGCAGGAAGCCTGCGAGGGTGTTCAGGAAGGAACCTGGTGGAGAAACCTGCAATGCTGTGTACAGCGTCTGCCGGTGGCTCGCGAAACTACTCCTAGTGGCTTAAAAGTTGGTGGATGATTGTCAATTGATAGAGGCTAATGGCTTATTTGTGTAAACCTGAAGGTTTAAGTGAGAAACATTGTGTGTTGGCCTTCGGAAGAAAGTAGTCAGGTCACCAGTGCCTACGAAGTGGTAAAGTCGAACTGGAGTTCTTTAGACCGAAAGGCACCATGCTACCTGAGAGGCACCAGCAAAGCTGGCAGTGTTTCAGTTGCTGACGCTGCTCACGATGTCCCAGGAGTACCGTATAATATTAGCGTTGAGTCAACCTGTCGAAATCACGCCGGTGTCCCACTTATTTCAACAGCGCCACCTTCACTGCCCTGGATTTTGCGTCACCACCCGCATTTTTCCGCCTTCAGAGCGTGATAGCTCGCACACGGCAGGCAGTCAAGGGCCGCGAAAAATTTTCATAATTTGCAACATCGCGTCTGGGACGTTACTAGGTAACCAGTACCAGAACTGTTTATCCACCATACCTATTAAGGGGTAAAGAACAGTTGCAGCGCCTCTGAGGCCGAATCGGACGTCTCACACAGCCGCGGCTTGAAGAGACATGCTCGCAAGCAGGTCAAACCCCATAGAATCTGGGCTGGCTCACGGAGACATGAAACCGTGCCACCAAGCAATTAAGGGGCGATACTGCTAATGTGAGTAAGATTAGAAGCCACCATGCCGCCCATCTCATCGCCAACTGGGGTTGCGGCACCGGCGGGCTGCGGCTTGCCGCCACCACAGCCAGTGGCTGTCGAAAAGCCGCGATGGAGGCTGCGTTCTGCAGGGCAGAGCGGGCCTTCACCGGACTGTTGATGCCAGCGGGCCATGAGGTCCACGTAGTCACCGGTAGCGGCGTTCAGGACCGCCTGGCAGCAGGAGGCAACCTTGTCGGCTACCACGCCGGGTTCGAAGCCGCGTCCAGGGCGATCTGCTTCAGCGGAGTGTGGACAGTGCGCGCGATCACGCTGCCCCGTCGCCGCGAGGTCAGCGGCGGAGCAGTCGGTGAGGCGACACCACCGGCAACGATGCCTTCTTCAACGGGCTACCGGCGCGCGGTCTCTAATGCGGTGCTTGCGCCCACCTCGGTGGCGGCACCAACCTGATCATCACGCCGCCGCCAATCCTGGCGGCCCCAGCTCGCGGTCGTACCTGAGCCTGGAGTTGTCAATCAGCGCGGATCTGGTTCACGCGGCCTTGATTCAAGGAGCGCCAAAGCTTCGACGATGCAGCGCCTGGTCACCACTGCGGGCGCGGCCGCCCAGCATCGGCAGGTCAGCGGTTTCGAGGGCAGCCAACTTCGGAGATGACCTGACCACCGTACGCGTACACCCGCCAGCCTTTGCGGCGCCCGCCCAGCCGTGGTTTTGATGGCCACCATCGAAGGCGCTGCGGATCTTGGTTCACCACAGGTGACAGGCTACCTTCCACGTCTTCCAATAATTGAAAAGGCTGTTATTCAATCTTCTCCAGCAGCGAAGCAGTCCTGACGCTGAGACCGAAACGAGGAGGACGTAGGATCCTCCAGCACAGCCTCGCGCCCATGTCGGTGGCAGCAACCAAGATGTAGCCCTTGTCAGCGCAGGCACCTCGGTGATCGCCCAACACTCGAAGGGTGTTGGACTCTTTTCGACGGCATGCGATCTTCAGCTGACCGTTGCCCACGTACATACCGGCGACTTTTGCTTACTACGACGGCAGCACAGCGGTAGCACCGCCTTCACCAGCGAGGCGCTTGTCACCTGACACAGCCCGCTCAACGCCGCGCTTTACGCCACGCTGGTTGCGACATGAATTTAACCAAGGCCTGCGCCAGCACGGTGGCGGCGTGTGTTGGTCACCGCAACATCGTCATCTTCATACTTTCAACCGTTTACTTTTTTCGTAGGGGTCTTCCAGCCCAATTTCGCGAGCACGGTCACGCCATCGTTGGTGACAGGGGGCGCCCCATGACTTTTCCAACAACGTTGTTGTCTCAAACATGTAACCTTTCACTGCATCGGCCAGGGTGTTCAGGCTGTTTCAAGGTCACGGCGCAGTTTCTTCATCGAAGGCGATGATTTTTTGCCATAGTCGGTGTTTCTCCTTGCTACAGAGGACACTGCGTCTTCTTCTGCGGGCGCCCGCGACGGCATTGTTGGTGGCAAAACAACCACCATCCTGACAGCCCATCATTTCCCACCGCCGCATCAGTGTTAAATCCGTTCTAGCAGTCTCCCCGTCGAGCGCGTAAGCACGCAATCAAACGATACGGCGACAACATGGCAATACACAGCAGATACCTGCGGACGCGTGCGCGCGCGAGCGTCGAAAGCAAGTGGGACCTGTATCGCTAACTCACGCCAGTCTTTACCCCGTACAGCACGGCGACCCATCCACGAAGGCCAGCCAGCCGCCAAGATGAGTGGGCAGTGTTATGCCCAGGCTGCGGATTTCGCCGTCGATGAGCATGTGACGACGACGGTAACGCTGACCGCAATCAGCGGGTCGCCCGACGCACCAACAGTGTTGCTCACCGCACCACGACGTCGTACCTGCCGGGGACCCCAGCGCCTGTGGACCACATCAAATTCGTTCGCTGTTTGATACACGGCCGTTGGTATGGTCGCGGCGCCGCCGACTGCAAAGGCAACCAGTGATGTACCCAGCCGGCGCCGCAACGGCCCAGAGCCGGGCGGACTCAACCGAACTCAAGGCGTCAATACCGGAGGAGCAAAAGAAGAAAGCTATCCGCACCCAGCCCGAATTGTTCCAGGCTGACGTCATCTTCATCGCTGATACCGGAAACGTCGCCGCAGGTACCCCAATTCTGACCATCACCCTCCGCGGACCGCAAGAAAACACCGGACACTCTGGGTGCAGCGCGCCCGCACGGGCGGTTTCGGTGGCCTTGGCACCTGATGCTGTCGCTGCGCCGTCCGGCTCGACGGCGCTGCGCTGACGACCACGGCCGCACCACCATCGATAACGTGGACTTTCCGCCACCTGGGAGGCGCGAACCCTACCCGTCGGAGGTCTCTGGGTACCGACGCCGGGGTTCTCGACGGCGTCACCGAGCTTCATGGGCGGCCCCAACGATACCTCGCCGATCTTGAGCGCCCGCCACCATCGTCACCTCCACCTCCCGTGGACCAGGCCGTCAACGCCGCCCGCGCCGCCGCCAAGCTCAACCTGCGCGCCGTCCTGCCGGGAATGAAGCTGGCGACCGTTTACGCCCTGACTGTCACCAAGTCGACGTGGGCACCATCATTACCGTAAACAACGACCTTCCGCGCCAACACGACCACCGACGGCCCTGCCGCGCTGCGCTTGCCGACGCCCTGAGCGCCGCCTATATTCCGCAGTACCCACCGTGTTCAGCGGTACGGGCGTGATCCATTCTGTCCACACTGCTGGCCGAGAGTTTCCCGAGTGCCGAACTCATGCTTTTTGGTGTAGAAGAACCCCTCTCAACTATTCACTCCCCCGACGAATCCGTCTCACCGGACGAAATCATCTCTATAGCCATTGTAGAGGCATTAATTTTTGCTCAACTACATATGTTGGGATTCTGGCCCGGCGGCGGGGCACCTAAGCCAGCCCCTGAATTTGCCTCGCACCCAACATCTGACCAGCATACGGTACCGCGAACCTTTCGCGACACGTATTCTCGCCACCGTAGCGTTTCGTGCCAACGTAGCCGCGCTTCGAGTGCTTCAGGCTACGTACCTTCTGCGAAGGATAACCGACTGACCCCTTCGCACGGGGCAGTAGTCGTTAATCTTCACCAACAACCATGGTCGGTCCGCCCCATCACACACACTTTATTTACTAAGGACCGCTATCATGCAGACCTCCACCATCACCCAGACGCGTACACACCGGACCCGCACCTCCTCACCCCATCTCACCGATCCGCAGCACCCGCTGCACACTCAGTGACGATCCTTTCCGCAGTCGCTTCGGCCACCAACTGCCACCAGGGTTGCGTGGGGAATGCAGTGGCGCAATTTACCGCCACTCATTCTCCAGCCAGTTCCCCAGCATCGCCAACATTGAATCCTGCAACGACTGCGCGCTTTATCCTATCATTACACCGCCACACCGACCAGCACCGATGCTGGAGACGCCGCCGCAGCGAAACAAAGACATTATTGCCAAGGGCCTGATTTCGCCTGCACTAATCTTGGGCCGATGCCGCGTCGCGTCGAAATCCTGGAATTCCACCAGTACGAGGTTTCGGCCACCGTCATTCCCTCATCCGCACCTATGATCAATGAGACAAGCGGGGCATAATATGGATTCGGTGCTGAATCCTGCTGCTTCAGCACCGCGTTGCTGAGTGCCTTCACGGCTAATTGATGGCGATTGAGCGCGCACTGGCATGGGCTTACAAACCTCGTAATGACAGAACGTGCGCCTGTGGGGATCAAACACCCGTCACGCGTTTTCGATAATGGCCTCAGGGCAGGGCACCCAATGTGCCTGCTTGGCGAGGGCCTGTACACCCGGGATTTTTCTCCTGAGATCATACTGAAACTACTGCGGTTTAATCCTCTTGCCAGTGCGCTGACGGGAACGAACCACCAGGAGAACCACACCGAGAACCAGCACTGCCAGGAAGCAATACCTCAATGACATGCACACCGGTGCTGGCCAGAGTCTTTTCAGCCTGGAGCAGCGGCTGGGGCGTAGAGGCCGGGTACTGCTGGCCACCACCTTGGCCTGCGGGGAAGGTTCTCGGCCGGCGCCGCTGGGGCACCACCATTACTGGCGGGCCGCCGTTGCTGGCCTGCGGGCCTATTCGCCGGGGCTGGTGGCAGAAAGCTGCGGCTGGCCGTTGTTGGAGTACCCACTGCGAAACCACCCACGGCAGAGTTTCAAATTGCTGGCGGCGAGTGGACAGCCGCGCCAACTCCACAGCGGCAGCAACAGACCCAGCGGGAGGAACCTCATCGCTTCCGCGCTTACTGCTGCTACCATGAGGTGAGTCCACCACCGTGGCCTCGGGCTTACCAGTTGCGGAGTTGGTGACCTGATGTCGGCGTTCTTATCGCCAAGGATCTTGACGGTCACGCTGCCGTTCACAACAGGATTATCGTAACATCATCAGCGGAGTACTGCGGATCCTGAAGGTCAGGCCGCTAACCTTGGGCAGGTTCCTCTAGACGGTGACGCGGGCGCGGGGAGTTCTCCTTCGTTGCTCACGTAGGTCTTGGTCGCCCGAGTTTACGGTGCGCGGTGGAGTCGAAGGTCGTCGCCGCGTCAACCTTGACGGTCACCAAATTCCTGGTTGGCACAATCGGAGCAAAACAGCAGCGATCTTCTTGCGATCTGTGTCTTTGGTGGGACACATCACCAATGGTGCCGGAGGCCGTCCTTGTAGTCCACAACGTAAGCCAAGTCAATGTTCTCGGCCTTTGCGCATTCTTGAACACACCTCAGCGACTGGGCCACGCAGGTGTGGTACTTGGATGCGGTAGCCTCATCAGACTTCCAGCCACCCTCTGGGGATTGACGGTCAGGTACATCCGGTTGTTGTTCAGTTATCTGCGCAGTCAGCCGAGATGTAAAATTCTTTGCGTTGTTATCCAGGTCTTTGTTAATGTCAGAGGAATTACGAAACCTGCAAGTCTGAACGCAAATTCCTGACCCTGGGTGTGTGGAACAATGTAGCCCTGGTCAGGTGCACACTTGAAGGTGGGCACAAGGAAGGCGTCGGTGAGCAGCAGAGGCATGCTGGGGTTGTTGGCAGAGACGCACTGGCACGTAGAGGACCCGTGCAGTGGCTTGTCAAGTCATCCACAATTTTGAAGTTGAGTTCTCCAGTTCTGACCACGGCCAACGCTCTTGTTACCAGGAACATAAGCTTCCACGGACCCCTTTGCACACGGTGTTGCAGGAGGTGAGGTTGGCGTCTACCCTGCGGCGGCAGCGCCACACGATGGTGCCATATGCACGTCATCTTTAGTCAACAGCGGGCGTCAGGGTGGCAGGTCACTTCACCCGCGGCCTGCTGGTTACACAGGTGCCACCGCTGACCGCTGGCGTCCAGGAGATCGAACCGCGGCTCTGCTTGCGGCCCAGCAGCGCTGACCATTGTCATCCCAGAATTTACAGAACCCATCCCCGCCCGCACACCACCCTTGGGTGCGGACCAGTCAAATTCAACTTCCAGTCAATCATTCGGCAGGTTCCGCCAGCATCAACGGACTGGGGTAAGGCTTCAAGGTTACGTTGTCAACGCGTAACCATCATTGTTATGGTGCTGGCGGTGGGCACATAGAAGATGCCTCGCCAGCACCCAGCATAAGCGCAGAAAAGATACGAAGCGCCATGGATGTCTACTAATGTTTCTTACTCAGCTGGAGGTTACCTCTACATAATATCTTGTTAGGTAGTAATTGAAATCTAACGCGCTCAATTGCCACAGACAGCATCCACCGCAGGATTCCAGTTGTTTGCTACCCGATAAAGTTCCTGCTGACAAGTACACTTGGGTCCGATAGATCATCTGCACGTCACACAATTGTGGATAGCACCCCAACTTTTGGCAGTTTCCAGCTCACGCAACTCACCATTTGGGTCTTCTCACCAAAATCATCTGTGTCACGGTTTTTGATGATAATCGCGTCCATCCCGTGGCGCGTGCAAGGTCGCCATCATCTACGCGCCGCCTGCAGCGACGGAGTGAGTCTACCACGGTCTATTTTTTCATCAAATATACCACGAGGCAGTGCATAAAAGCGAAAGCGCTGCAAGTTCTATGGTGCCACCAGAATCACAGACGCTGCAACTCTACTGCTGTCCCCATTTACCCGCTGGGCGGATGTCCAGATGCATCAACCCGTATATGGTTGATCACACCAGACCGGGATTGGTCCTTCATATAAGAGGACCATTCTTTCCCAGCTGTAACCTGCGGAGTAAAATCCTGGCCAGCCGCCAGCGCGCGATTCGACGCGTAGCTGTGTCATGTCATTCCATCCCGGCGAGGAGACGACACACAACATGTGCGGGTGGCAGGTCATCAGTGCATGGATCAACGGCCACGCGGTCTTCATGCCGAATCCCCACATGGGCGTGAATCCCCAGATCAACATCTGGCGGCCCTGAACTGCGTACGCCAATAATCTGGTGTAGGTGCCCTTCTCTGACACGGGCTGGGTCTGCCAGTTGAAAAACGGTAACCTCTGCCAACCACCCGCAATCCCAGCCCGCCGCAGCGGACCGCACCGGCTGTGGTCCGCGCCGCAGCTCCCTCCACCGCCTCTGGAACTGTCTCGTCAATGGAGGTGGCCACAAGCCCACCGTTGGCCAGAAACTCCTGCTCGATATGAATATCTGGGTGGGTTTCCGCCACACGCTGAACTATCTCAGGAGCTCGGGGAACAAGGTCTCGCGTTCACGGGGTCCACCAACCAGCTCCCATTCGAGAGTCCCAGTTGGCTTTGTCAGAACGGTTAAAAGGTAGCAAATCCATTATTTAAGGTCTTCGGTGATCATGCGATGATGCCGGGCGGTGTGCTGTTGGTTTCAGGGCGCGGAGCGCTGCGGTGATGCCCAACTGCTCGGCGAGCGCCTGCGCAGCACGCCTCAACGGCATTGCCCTGGGCAGCCCAGCGCACCGTGATAATTCCCCACCCGCCAATCGTCCACCCTTTGGCTTTGACTTGCGCAGCTACCCGGGCAAGTCCTTCAATAGCCGAATTATCACAACGCGTGGATTGCCATTAAACGCGCCGCCGCGTATACGGGCGCAGTCGCTGGTGACGGCGGCAACCGGCGTGTCCGTCGTTTGTTCAGGTTCGGGATCATCTCGTGGCAGAATATACGCCCCAGCCAGCAAGAAGGCGGCTACGGCCGAGGCAGAGGTAGCGAGGCCGCAAGCGGCAGACCGCAGGTCATTGTTCGGCACGGTTATAGATATTAGCGGCATCTCAGCCTTGGCGTGCTACCACGCCGCCGCCAGAAGTCGTGCCATATCAGTAGTGGATGCGGCGTTAGCTCTGGATCGATAAGCGTTGAGGCGCTGATGGCAGCAATGAACCTGAGCTCCGCGGATGGCTTCCAGTCCAACGAGTGGCGTTTTCCTCAAACAGAGTGTGGATGCGTGAATCAAAGTCGGAAAGCTTCCAGCCGCGAGGATAAGACTAGACTGTTCGACTGCGATCACCCGGCCACCAGGATCCAGCGGTGATCCTGTGTTACATAATCCCATCGTCACCGGTGCTGCAGAAAGTTCTCCGAGCTTAAGCCCAGCTGATCACCGACATGTACGAAACAATGATGCGGCCCACGGTGTTGGCCTCGCCGCGAACCAAATCGGTGGGAAACGTCTTTTCGTCTACGACCGCCCCGACGTTGATGGGCCAGAGGAAACCGAGAAATCCTAGGAAGACATTGATGCACAGGGTTCTATGCGTCGCGGGCTGGGTGTGATCAACTTATCCCTGGAACCTCCACCATCCCACCGGCATGCTCTACGATTACTACGACAGCGCCTCCGTCCGTGCAGAATCCTTCCCCACTGGCAGCGACCGCGCGGGGTCACCGGCACTGACGAACATGGCAAACTCTGTCACATTGAGGGTTACGGCTTCTTCGCTCGCTGCCTGCAAGAAGTCGGGCAATTTACTGGTTCCTGTACACCGACGTGCTCTGCTACTGGCGGTGGAAGCGCATGGCAAAGAAAACCAAAGCCAACAGCTGGACCAAACCACCTGGATGCTCATGGGTTGACTCGACCCCTTCAACACGACGATGTTCCTGATGGTCCCCATGCGGCGCACCACCCCAACATCGGCGACCGCGTGGTGGTTCGCCGATCGTGCCCGACCAACCGGAAAAGTATCGATACGGCTGGCCACGTGCTGGCCACTGGTTGCCGACGGTACGCCGCAGGACGGCACCCTGAGGTCACAATACTATCCCCGCCGAACCATCCAGATCCTCAAGATCATTCCTCCTCCGCAGCGAGTCCGCAACGCCCGAGCATTCGGTATGTGGAAACCGCGTTACCGCATTGATCACCGCTGAGGGCACGTCACGGCCACCGCAGCGAGACGGCATCACCGAACGCTCCAACCTGGGCAGCACCACTCTGGCATTCGGCCAGCCCAGTGAAGCGCCCACCAGGCGATCTTCGACTTCTACCAGCGTCACAACCCCTCGTCCGTATCCTCGTCCCCGACCGCATCGGGCAACCCGGCGCACCCGCGTTATGCATCACAACGAACGCATAACACCAACGACTCCCGAGGCACCTGAGGTGGTTCCGTTTTGACGTCCAGCCCACTCAAAGCGATTGGCTAACTACCGGCAACGCGCCCCGAACAGGCCCTCAATCTGCACCCGCATTGATTTAAACGCACGGCCAATCGCATTGATGGTGCATGTCGCACCGTCGCCATCACTGGGGCACCATCACCACCTCCGACATGCGCACCTGGCTCGCCATTCCGGAGGCGATGCGTATCGACGCTGCCGCGGCTCTGGGCACCAGCCGGCATCCACATGCTGCATTGGGGCAGGTTAATGGGCGCGACCACAGCTACCTGCAGGTGGTCGACACAATGGGTGATTATTCTGGCTGGACTGGTGAGGAGCACCGCCACTGGTATGTTGAGTACCGCGTTGATAACGCGTGGGCCGACGTATTATATGCAAATGCGTTTTTGCGGGCCGAGGCTTAAAACCGCGAATAAAATGACCCGCGGAAGGAATGAGCAGCAATAGCAGCCAGATTTCTGCGCGGCCTGTCCGAAACTCAAATATCGGCCGACCACCCGGGCCCATGGCATGCGGGCGATACCCGCCCGCGCAGATTGTGGATAGGCGGGTACCACGCCGCCGAAGAGCAGAACCATCGCCGCCAGTTTGGACCTGGATGCGATGAGGGCTGGAGCAGGGCACTGTGTCGGCGGCTTGATAGTCAATGCCGCGATGCGACTACCATGGCGTTGCTGCGCCTGGCGTCACCCGCGGTTAAGCTCCGGGGTGAAGGCGCGGTAGCGTTCCATGGTGCGTAGTGGCGCGGGGCGTCAGCGACGCGAGTTGCTTCAAGCGGGAAGGATGCGCTGTTGGTAGCAGGACGTGTTCACCTAAGAACGTTTGGAAGCAGTGATGAGTTCCCTGAGGAGTTCCCTGCCGCTAGTACATATGCGCATTGAACGGGACGTCAACTCCGCACGCACTCGGTACCACGGATTCCCATCCGACGTTGACGCCGCCGCAGGGAAACCAGTCACCATTTCAGTTCCTCTGCAATTTGGCCTTTGCTTAATTTGGCTACGAGGCCCATCACGGGCTGAACCAGTGAACGTGCCGCTATCTCGTGGTATTGACGATGTGCGCATCCTCGCAAACCGCTACAAAGATCTGCCGCACCGAAGACGTGAGTGCCCGCCATTGGTGTGTCGCAGGCGTGGATATCTGGAGCCTGTATTGGCACGCACCAAACAGCCGACCGCCACTACGACTACAGCCCGTCCTGTAATTACACGATCGACAACACCCGCCGTGTCTCGGCGAATACAACATCGTTCCCCGTGACAGACGTGGCTATGGCGTTTTGCAAACCCACGTGACCGAGCCCGAACGCGCAGCCTTCGACGACCTGTTTGACCTTGGCTTAGCGAAACCACACGGCACTTACCGAGGGCGGCAATTTACTGACCATGGTGCGGCGCTTTTGGCAAAACGCGAATGCGCATCGACTTTCAGTCACACCCTCTACTGACGCCGATTGGCGGTCGACATCGTGAGGAACGCTCCACCAAAGGCGCCGCCTTGATCACGCGCCCGTCGGTGGACGCGAGGCCCATGAGAAAAGGCAAGCGTCAGCGGAGAAGATACGCCATGATTCATATCGAGCCGGTAAAACCATTGGCCTCATCCTCGAATTATCGCTTCTGGCACTACATCGTCTCGAAGGCCGCCGCCCCAGCCCTCCAGCGCCTGGTTGCTGTCATCCGTTGGCCTCGGTCGACTACCGTTGTTCCTGCTCGCGCGGTAAGATCAACGCCGTAGGCATCACCTGCAACGTAGCTTAACGCCATGATCAAAGACGCATGCCGACTTCCCCCGACATTCTGCCCGGCGCGCGTCACAGACGAGCTGCTATCCATCATTCGCTTGAACCGCACCACTCTCCATGCCTGCTGTCAGCGGTGAGCGGGTACTGCGATCACACCGAATCGTTGCCGCATGGCCGAAGCCATCGACTCGGCAACATCCTATGTACACATGGAAATTCAGGTAAATCGAATGCCACCGACGAGGATTTATGCCGCGAGGAACGCCGCAATGCGTGAAAGTGCGCCTGCTTTTCAATTCGCCGTTGGCTCCCAAATACCCTTGGCTACTGGGGTTAGGGGCAAACGCCTCACCAGTAACGGCGTCGACTGCGACGCCAACCCGGCGGTGGAGGTTCCGACGCCTCTGACCCGCGCACCACCGCAAACCTTGGTTATCGACGGCCGAGTCGGTTTACAGTCACAAAACCTCGCCGATCACCGCGTCCACCAACATCAAAAAGGCAGCAATTGGGTTGACGTGATGGTGGAGCTGGACCGGACCGATAGTCACATCCCTGGAAATGGTGTTCGCCAGACTGGCATGGCATAAGAAATCCTTGTAGCGCGATGCCGACAGCCCGCCCAACTCCCCGCACCCGAAAATGTCCCAGCTCATCCCATCCGACCCGGATACAGCACAGAACCCAACCGGCAGACTGTTCAACTCTGCACCACGCCAAGGACTGGCGATCCGGCAGTTCATTTATTCCTGACGAGTCTGTTTGAAGCTGAGCCTGGCACTGCTCATACCGTGGTGGCAGGTTGATCTGCTAACAAAGCAAAGAATCTGACCAGTTCGTGGTCGGCTACGCCCAGTAATCCATACCACCAGGGACCTCGCCGACCGCATCTCCCCACCCCGCCCTGGACGTCCTGCACAGCAAGTTCGGCGACGTTTAACCTGCTGGGAGTTTCCGCCGCGTTGGCCTCCAACATGGACATGCGCAGCTTCGGCCTCAACTACGAAATCTCCTTCGCAGCCAGTTAAGACCTGATTAATTCTACCCGGCACCCAGCTCGAAGAGCATATGTCCGTTTCCACCGTGAACTCACCGAAGAATGGAACAAACGCGCTCTACCCGCGCTACGGGACAATGCGATGCGGCTGACGCCTGCGCGCTGCGCCAATATATAATCTGGTTCGCTTCAAACGCTATCTCTCCGCACCCTGATAAGGAAAAACCGCGACGGCACTTAAAAGGTATTATCACAGGGAGGGATTGTCAGCGGCTACGTTAATTATGGCATCATCGGTATTGGCGAGGAATGCATATTGCGCGCGCAGAAACACGGACCTTAGTAGCGCGAACCGAAAGCAAACCGAAACTCGCCAAAAGCCATGTAATATACAGTAACAGCATTTCGCGATCTGGTTGCGCCGGATGGCAGCTGAGCGCTTATGAGGAAAGAAACGAACTGCTGGCCCGAGGCGATGCTTGTCAATAACGCTGATTTGGCATCAGCGTGATGTTGCCGACGATGACCCAGACAGACCACCCGCAAGCAGTACGGCTTACTGTTCTGCCGTTGTAGTCTGACGGCGCGGTCATGGCGATGCGTGAGCGTCGGAGCGGTGGCCGATCATCAACATGAAGCCAGCCGCCGCTTTCCAGCCAATGCCTCATATGGCGGTGGCTGCAACCAAAGCGTTCGTTCTTTCTTTACTGAGGCACTGTGGGCCGAACCCGGAAAGATGGCATCCGTGTACTTGTTGCTGTTTGTCCTGTTCGACAGATGGCCTCTTCGACCCGGCGAAGGTCGTTAAACGCCCGCATGTCACTTTGATAATACGATGCGTGAGCCCCCACCAAACAAACCAGCTGCACGACGGTATCATCGGCCTGATTTGCCAGCATAGTACCCAAACGCATTGTCCCTGCGGCATCAACGGCACAGAACAACAACGGATTCTAATTCCAGGCATGGGATACGAACGGCCATTACAATGCCTGCCGCTGAGCTTTATGTTTGTTGTGGTTGCCGCGAGACCCGTTGTCGTGCGTCTTCGGCGTTCACTCGCCACAAGGCAGAGAAAATGAAAACCAGAACACTGAGGCATCTGTTAAAATGCGCAACTTCTCAGCCGGGTTCAGGCTCAAACTCTATTTCTTACCATCATCATCCCGCCCACGGCGATGGCTCCAATATCCGCAGAATGCACAGGCCTGTTTTGCAACAATACCGGATTACACCGGCCAAACGAGTGGCTCACCATGCCGCACCTGTCGGTGAACTGTTGTTCCCATGACGGCGGACCCTGTGCTGGAGCGTTCCCGCACCACACCATTGCCGAGCGCGGTGGCGTTTCCAGGATGAAACCGAGGCTGCTTGCCGCACGAACAACAGCGGCAGCACTAACCATTCCGACTGCGGACAAGCAATAGTGCCACCTCGACACCGCAAGTACGGGGAAGCTACTGCGGTAACACGAGGTCTCATGCCATCATCTTTATGCTTAACTGGTGATCCAATGACGATACCCACATACACCACGGAGCACACCATACGTGAGGGAGCCTGATATGGAACGATAAAAAAGGCGAAAGGAGATGGTAGGCGAACAGCCCGCCGAACCCGAAGGAAAGGCTAGAAGGTGCCCACGAAACGGCGTGGTTGCGAAGTACGGCAACAAGGCCGCCTGAACGCCTCTAGCTTCCACCTGATGTCCGGCGATTCTGCGGCGCGTTTCGCGGACAACCGCTACTTTGCGACCGCGAGCTGCAGCGCGGCGCGAGCCCGGTGAGCGCACCCTGAACAGGCCACGCGATGGGTTCAGCAAGCAGCCTACCCAGGATGGGCGCAATGACAGGCGCGAGCCCCTGGATGGTCATATCTGATCGACGCACGTGCGGCGCTCCGGCCGTGCGCCAAACTGAAACGCAGGCGCGCGTAGCACCACACACGCACCACCGCTGGCAAAGTCCATGACGAACGCGCGGCAAATCAGCAGGTTGATGCGCGTGGGTTAGTCGTCTGACGCCGGCGACGTCGACTACCACCCGCACCAATCGACGAGAGGCGGTGCCACCGCTGCGGTGTCGCCGGAAAGCGCACCAACGAGGAGTTGTCCCACCGCCATGCCGCCGACCACAAACGTCGAGGGTCAGCTGCACCAGAGACGGTGTGGTGTTGAGGCCCGCGGTCTGAGTAGCAGGAAACGCCGGGAGTGAGGCGTCGATGGCAAGGCTCACCCAAGCCGCCAGCAGCGCGAATGCCGCTAACGTGCCTCCGTTGAGCCTCATGCGTCCCGCCGGTTGCCAAGCAGCACCACACGGTTCACGCAGAGTCCCACCCGCCCGAGCACTGAAGTAAAGAGGCTGCCGTTGTATCCCCACGCGATGTCTGGAAACATCGGTTTTGGTGTAGAAGGCGTTGAGGTTCACAAACGGCATGTAACCGTGGATTTTCGGGGCCAACCTCGCACGATTACGAGTAGGCTTTCAAGAACCAGGTACCAGATCAGCATCGATGGAAACCGCGCTGGCGGTTTGACGCACCAGCCATGCCACGCCAGCGGCGAAAGTGACCACCACACAGCCTCAAGCGGAGTGCTCCACTGAGTCGGACGACGTCGCATTCAGTGAGAGGGCGAGTCAGGCAGGATGCCTGGGCTGAAAGGCTCGCAACCAAAGCACAGGAAGGTTAGTATCGCCGCGAATGCGCATAGATCCAAACCATTTGATAAAAGGCAACGCAGGTACGATGGGGTGGTTTTGGAAGGTGGTGGCGATGGTTGAAGTGGTACTCGCTGGTCACCAATGATTGCCTGGATGACAGGATGATCAATCCGATTGCTGGATACCACTCGCAGCATCTGATGCCGCCATAACAGCGCTGGCACATCAGCTTTTGGTTTTTCTTGTCAACACAGCGAACACACCGACTGAAGCCCACGCCAAACACAATGAACAGCGCAGTGGTCCACCAGAGGGAGGCAGTAGGCGCAGTTTTGTCCACCAGACAGCGGTGCGCATTATTTACCTCCTTGGCATTGCACGGCATCACTGGTCATCGGCGAACGCGTCCCAGGGAGGCTTTGTGCTCGGTCAATTCAGAGATGAGCACGCCCACCGAGTAGGCGAGAGGCACCGATGTCGTCGGTGGTGGTTCCCGCCCTCACGACCAGGGTGGGATCGTCGTCCCGAGCGCTGGAAACGCAATGCCTCTGTAGCCTGAAGCGCATTGTGCACCTCGTAGTGTGGTGCGCACCACCACACTGGAGGTGGAGGAATGTTTGATGAAGTCATAGGTGGAGGAGGACACCAGCCTCGGCGACCAAATGACAACCAGCTGCTCTGCGGTCTGTAGACATTTCAGTAGTGCCAGATGGAACTCCACGAAGGTCAGTGCGCCCCTCTGGCGGCGCGTTTTGCAGCAGTGTGCGCACCCACTGAATGCCTTCCGGTCCAGGCCGCTGACGGGTCTCGTCAAGAATCAGTGCGGTGTCCCCAACGTTTGCGCGTAGCAAGATCCAGGCGCCGCCCCATGCCTGCAACGAGAGAATCTCGGCTTTTTACCTGCCACTGCGTGAGTCCCACAAGCGTCTCAGCACTCTATCCACCGAGTGACGCCGTTGATTGCGCCACCACTTGCGGCGGTGGCCAGCGCGCCGCGGTTGGGGTGCACAGCTTTGGCGTCAACGGCGTGCGCTCGACTCTCGCGGATAGTGTTTCAGCCCGAATCACCGCTTCCATCGGCCAGAAAGCGCAGCTCGCGTCGGCGGTCTCAACCCGACTCATCGCGCATGGTGGTGATTTACCAGCACCGTTGGGGCCTGCGCGCGCGTGACAACACCTGGTGAAACGCTGAAAGTCAGGTCGTCCACGGCACGGATCGGAGCCGTAGTGTTTCGACAGTCCATTGACTTTGATCATGCAGACCAGTGTTGCACAACACCTACTAATGGCTACATGAAAGCAACAGCAAAATTTTATGTGCATTTGACGCATCGGTACAACATAGTGCATAAATGCTCACTGATAATTACGGGAACGGGAAATCTCCGTGTTTCGACAGCTTTAGGGTTAATCCTGAGACAATGACCGTCGCCGGACCACCAGAGACGCTTGAGACGCAGGACCACTGGCTTTGACAGTGTGGGCACTCGAACAGCGCACCCGGCACCCGTGATCGCACTCATCCAAGAACGTTTGCCAGCCATCCAGGCGGTGCAGAAAAACGGTGAGCTCTTCAGCACCTCTCCCGGTCTCATGACCGCCATGTCCGCAATCATTGCTGTGTGGCCATCTCGCTGTAGGTGGTCCATGTCGAGCCATCAAACGACCGCCAAGTGGGCCCCTACAGGAACTACTGAACAAACACCGAGCGGATGTCCTATTCAGCACACAACCCTATACACTCTCCCGTCCGTGGCACACCATGGTTACCACCGGCTTCGCACAGGCAGAAGAGGAATCATCCCGTAGCCGCGCACGGTACAACGATGCCATTCGTGCTACTCTCGCGGCCACTGAAACAGCGCCGGAGTATCGGATAAAATACCCGCGAAAGTTAGCACTAATTGCGCAAATTCAACAACAGTTACCCGTTTATATCGGGGACTCTGGCAGTTGCATCGAACAAGCAACCGTTCCGAAAACCCTCGTGGGAGCCGCCTATTTGGCGGAAGCATCGGCTTTGATGCGAACAAATTCCCGCCAGCAGCAGGAGAGTTGTCTTTAACAACACAGGCAGGTGATAGACCAACAGGATCGCTTTCACCAAAACCACAATGGATTCCCCTTATCCAGCCTGCGTATAGCGTTGGTACTGCTGGGCAGGCTAGTATTGGCGACGCTGCGCACCAACCGCCGTTTAATAAGGGTTTTGTGCACGCAACCGCGTCTGGCGCTGACTGCACCACTGTGGGTGTCTACGGCCAACCGCGACCCGGCATGCGGGTAGGAAAGGGTTTGAGGAGGCGTCCGCTGCGCTCTTTTTAGCAATTGCGTATTGTCGCCCAGCAGGCGCGCACCGAGAAACCCTCGTTGATTCGCCGCCAGGATTTGGGAAGGTTGAATAACCCATTCAACGGGTCAATGCACCGGATTGAATCGCATTGGACAGCTATTCCGCCTGCCTATCGCGGTCCCGAGGCTCAACCAGCAGAGCACGGAGGTCGCACTGGTGCCACTAGAAAAGCGGAAGGAACATCACCCGGAGTTGTCGGAGCTGGCAGTGTGGGCAACCACGAAGATGCTATGCGAAGTGGCCCTAGCAAGCGACGACGCGTTTTCCGAATTCTGACTCCAGCATGGCCTCACTGATTTTCGACGCCTGCAGCGGCCTCGCCTCACATCATGGATGCGCTGTAGGCCACCCGCCTTGTCTCCAGCGCCGTTCTGACCCTCTCATGGCTCGCCTGTGACTCGCTGTGGCATGCATTGACCACGACCCAGGAGTACCTGTGAAACGCATACACGCTGTGACAGGCGCATCTAAGCATCTGCGGGCTGCCCAGCCCATATTCCTCGTCCGCTGCCGCCACCGATGCGTCCAACAACCCCTGACATTGTCCAGCAGTCGTCGCTTTCCCGACGGCGCGCGCATGGAGAACCCTGGCAGCGAACCCGCCACGAAACGTCCTGACCAGCGGACTTCGATCACTACGCCCAGATGATCGCACTCCCGAGGAACGGGTGCCGCACATCATTGAGCGCGGACACATTGTGGTGGGGTGGACAGTCCCAGAACCCGCCTCAGCTTCCGCGACCCCGCAAACTGGAAGATGAAGGGCTTTGAGGTGGATATAGGCCAGGAGAGTAGCCCAGGATATATTTGGCGACCCAAACAAGGTGGACTTCCGGTTTGTCAACAGCGGTGATGCCGTCTCACGCCCTGAATCAGATCAGGCATATAGTGATCCGCTCCACGGCTATCACCTGCAAGCGGCAAGACCAGATGACCTTTTCCACCCCGTACTTTCAGCGCGACCCGCTCTTGGCGATTACGCCTCGGGGATTGAGAGAGGTGGATGATCTCCTGGAAAACCGTCTGTGCTGACGGCTCGACGACCTCCAACGACACCCGCAAACTCGCCCCTGAATCGCCGATCGCGAAAGTGCAAAGCTCAGCGGATCGTTTGGTGGCGTTGCAGCAGAACTCGGGCGGATGTGATCATGTCTGACGATGCTGTGCTTGGGCATCTGCCGCTCAGGATCCGCACACCTCCATTAGGGCAAATGCGATTGCCACGGAATCCTACGGTATTGCTGATGGCCACGCCGGTGTGTAGCAACATCGATGGGTTGGTGCGCAGGTCAACTTCCACCATTGAACGTCATCAACGACGGCACCTGGTGGAAGCTGTTCAACCAGTGGTTGTCCCGCTACCAGGACACCCCTGGGCCACCGGCATTGGATTATCGGAACGAAAACGGACAATAAGACTCGGACAAAAAGCACGAGGACACACCGTGACCACTCGAGAACGAGCTGCACACTGAGCCGCACACTGAGGCCGCCCCTCAACCCGTTTTGATGATGACGACGATGAAGACAGCACCGGCATTCCGCCGCTTGCTGGATGATCTGGGAAACCATCAGGGACACCAGCGACGTCGGCAACCGTTCACGTGAACAAGCGCTGACCACGTTCCGAGCGTCGCGGCGCGCATCGCCAGGCCGCACCGTCGCGGACGGCATGGTGACGCTGCTGTTTATCCGGCCGATTAACGCCCTGGGTTCCTTGATCGACCCGTCAGAAAAGAGGATGATCCTCCGCAGCTGAAACCCGCGACATGGTGGCCATCGACCAGTGAAATCGCCGTGATCGCAATACGGCGGCATGGGGTTGATGGCCAACGACTCAGAAACGCGTCCGGCCGCTGGGTGCGCTTGGCGGTTTGATGGACGATGTGCGCTCGCGATCAGTGGTGGTGGGACGCTCGAGCGAGAGTTCCTGCAGACATTACCCACCCTGGGATTATTAAGATCTTCAACTTCATTGACGATCCTCGTGCCCCGGTGGCTTCATTGCATGGAGTATGTGTGGCCCTTCCCGAAGGACCGCCGCAGGAACAAACCAGGTCACGTGTTTGATGTGGGACATCGCCATTGGCTACATCCTGAAACCTGCCAGCCTTGAGTACCTGCATTCCGCGGGTGGTGTACAAACGACCTCAAACTGACAATAGGTCACCGAGGACCAGGTGAAGCTTCTGGACTTTGGGGTGGCTCAGCGGCATCGGCGCTTTGGCTACATTTACGGACTAATTAGTTTCGCAGGCCCCTGAGGTAGCCACCGAAGGCCCCTCTGCATCGGACATTTTACACGGTAGGCCGTACCTTGCTCGCTATGAAAGCTGCCGCCTCCGCATTGCTGACGGCGTGTTCGCACCCGGGCTGCCATCCCCAGCTGAGGAACCCCTGTTCCGGCAGTATTTGCCGCCAGACGCCTTCGCTGCGCGCGCCACCCATGAAGACCCGGAAGCAACGTTTCCGGCGATTAGCGAACTGCAAACCCAGCTGTGACGGAGTGTTGCGGGAAATCCTGCCACCCGCGATGTGCAAAACAATACTCTGGCGCAGCACTCATTGTTTTCGCTGCAGCGTACCACCTATGGCACCAAGCATCTGGTGTTCCGCACTGACCAGCTCATTGACGGTATTGACCGCGCGCAAAATCACTTCCCAGAATTGCGGCGGCTGCCAGTGCCACTGATTGACCGCAACGAGGTGGGCGCGGCGTTGCTGTCGGGGTCGTCGTACGCCGAACCGAGTGAGGCCCTGGAGACGATGCGCGGCGCGACGATGCAGCGAGGAATACGCTCCAGCACGGAAATCCCACTTTGGGGTGGTGCGCGACGCCGACTGGGTCTCACGGCGGAGGCAGCACCTGGCTGCGTCGCTGGCCCCGAAGCTCACCTCCAGATTGGCGCCACCAGTGGCTTTTCGGGCGTCACGGACCATGCTTCTGACGATTCGAGGCCGCCCAGAGCACTTCCAACGTCCTCAACATCCTTCCCGGGAGGCCGCCCTGAAGCTGGCCTTGGCGCTGTTGCGACGAAATGTTGCTGCAGCAGGCGGCTCCTGGAACAGGCACCGCTTTCGACGCCGCGACCACCCGCGCCGCAGCCAACATCGACACCACCCCGCCGAGCTGGTGATTAGCACCGACCCTGAATCCTTGCGCTATCAGGCCATGGATGCTATACGGGCTGGTGGCCACCAACCCAGCAACCGTCGCCCTCGGCGTCGGCCTGGCCAGGCAACCCGCGGCGGAGGGTCGGGGAGTTGGCGGTCGCGCTGGATATGTTCTCAACCGTCGCGCCGCATCACCGCATGTGGCAAAGCTGACCACGATTTTTGCAGCTGGTGTCCGCACCCAGAGGATTCACAGCAGCCGAAGGCGGCGCGGCAGTCAGAAGAAATACCCACCAACGAACCACGGTTCCTGCAGACCGTAAATCGCCGTGATGAGCGCCGCACTGAACTGGCTCTGCAGCCACAACTCTGACTCTGCGGCCAGCTCCAACGACTTGTCTCGAGTGGCTGCTTTACGGAGCGTGGGTTGCGCACCGACTGGCTGCGTGCACGCGCCAGCAAGCCAGGGCCGGCCTTTGCCCGACACCGCCGCTACGCTGGTGGACATCGCCAACGCGGTGCGGCCGACCACACGGTTTTAAGCTTCGGCGGCCAGCTCATGGCGTAGCGGGCGATGGCAAGCTCTCATTGCACCACAAACACCTTGATCTTGAGTCATCAGTGGAAATTTCTGCGGGCACCGTTGTTGGGGAGGCTGTCTAGCTTCTGGGTCGATCTTGATGCCCAGTTCCTCCAGGATTAGCTGGGCAGTCGTCGGCACGCACATTCGGCGCGTTCGTCACACCACCAGCGGTGAAGGTAATCGCATCCACCTGGCCCAATGCCACCATACCTAGCTCCGTATCGACGGTTTGTGGATGTAAATGTTAGAAGAATCACGCGTCCGGTCGCCCTGCTCAATGAGCTGGTCCAGTCTCGCGGAAGTCATTCCACCGGAAATGCCCTTCACACCGGAAGAACGGTTACAGTGATCAATCTCATCAATGCTCATTCCAGCGGAACGATGCAGTGTAACAATGCCGGATCCACGTCCTGAGCGGGTACCCGACGACAAACCAGCCAACGGGCTCATGCTACCGACGCACGCGGCCATGCGACGCGAATCGCCGACGCTGACGCACCCATTACCCAGGTGCAGCGTGATCTGTCTCACACTCGGCGGGCGTTTGTCCAGCAGTTCCGGATGCTGGGACACGTATTCATGGCTGGTGCCGTGGGAATTTCCGGTACTCGCGCACGCCGAGCTGGGCGTTCCGCCGCCACTCTCAGCGGTTGATCGCACACACCGCTGCTGCGAGGACAGTGCCGATGCCGGTAAAGTCAAAACACCGCGACGTGACGTCGGGAGCAGACTGCGAGCCACCTCGACGCCGTCAATATTCGCTGGATTATGCAGGTGCGGTGCCAGCGTGAAACGGGTCCCGCACTATGCCCAGCACCTCATCTGGTGATGATCACCGGCGAGAACAAAACACCACCATGCACCACGCGGTGCACGGCAGAGAGGGGCACGTCCCTCCAGACCGCAACCATGCTCGCCCATCGTGAGCAAATGCCATATCCAGGCCAAGCAGAATGATCCGATCGGCGCTGAGGTGGTGCATTTTCGCCACCGAACTTCAGGGCTGTGCCTGTTTCTCGCCGACGGCTCCACCAAACCAGACGCAAATGGCTCATCGGTTGCGCTGTGTCGGGTCAACCACGCTGAAATTTAATCGACGACGACCCGGAGTTCAGCACCAACGCAAGATTCCCAGGTGCGCCTGCACCTGAGGTTCAACGGTGGCCCATTTCATTTGTCAATCCCCGCCTGAATAGCGTGCAGCTAGCCACGGTGGCTGACATCCGCCACCGTCGCGCCATCGACGCGACAGTTCCGTTCACCGGCTTATTCAAGCCCTGCAAAATTGGTCCTAAGCAGCCATGGCGTGGCCCGTACGTTGCGCCGTCTTGTAAACCAATGCTGCGCATCCAAATCAGAAAATACGCACGGTTTGCCCGCCCCGCCACCGTGTGGATTCGGGCATTTTCTTCGCCGCCACCACGTCCATACGGCCGCATCGAACTTGCAAAGGACCATCCACATGTGCAGCTCCAAAGTCCAGCTTTGGCGATACCCAGCAGCCGCCGCACGATCCAAGCACTCAGGACCAAAACCGACGTTCCTGTCGAATACGAGAGGATAGCCACCTGAGGATCGATACCGAACTGCGAGGCAGTCTTCGCCGAGACCACCGCACTCACCCAGCTGCTCCGCTGTGGGGTTCGGATTCACCGCAGTCAGTCGCCAAACGCCCACAAACGACCACGCAGCACCACTCAAGAAAATGGATGACACCACGGACGCGCGGGCACAGTCTTGATGATCTGAACGCACGCTTAATCGTGTGCGTGGTGTGCCAGTGCCGGACACCATGCCACCAGCCAGCCCTGAGGTGGATCATCATTGTCGCGTGTACGAAATGTCCTTCTATGGTTTCGCGAGCCTTCCAAGGTCATTCCCTCGACTCGCGCAGCTCCGTGAACTGTTCAGCGAATCCGCACGCGTGATCCGTCAACGGCTCTCGACAACGGGCCCAGAGATGCAACCCGGCTCCACCGCCTGTGCCCGAATCGCTCTCTGGTCGCCCAAAATGGCTTTGGGCGACAAATGTCCCCGCTTCACGCCCACAGCGCCTGGAATACGGCATCGCTCTAGGCAGGACAATACAAGCGTTTCGTTTCTTCTTAGCAGCTATGCGTCAAACACCACCGCGCTCATCACAGGTTCAACGTCCACCGGCAACGCGGTCACCTTTGTCGACGTCCGCGGCTCGCGGCAGCCAATCACTGCGCCCAACGCTGAGGCTCCCTGCAACGTCACACGCTGGGGAACTGGGGCGTTGATAAGCAACAAAGAGAATGCCCAGCGCCGATGCAGCCCCTGGCGTCAAAAATCGATATTGCCACTGCGCAGCAACACCGGGCGAATCGCCAGCTAGGGGACCATGCGGCAATAAATATCTCCCAGCACTAAAGAATCAGTGACAAGGTCGCGGGGCACACAGCCCCAATGAGGCCGCGGCAGAGAAATATCAATATCATCAAAGTTGCGACTAATGGTGGTCACTAGGACGGAACGAGCACTGCCAGTCACGGGAAGTCCTTTTCTATAATTGCTATTATGCGGCTGTGATTCACCGTATAAGATATGGCGATGTGTCGACAGCATGGCACCCCCTACATACCGTCTTTAACCGAACCAAGTAAGATAATGACAAAAACCTCTAGACGCAAGGAAAACAGAACAGCATGTCCCGCCCTGCGCGCGTAGCAGTCATTGGAGCTGGTCCGCTGCATTTACGCTTCGACCTGCTTTGGTGAAGTCCGACACGACGTCCCTTATTGACCTTTGCGAGCGCATGCCCGCCTTCGACTTATCCGGCACGGCGCGGGCACCTGACCATCCCCCGCATCAAAGGCATTGTCACATCCCGTACAAAGTGCTGGACAAACCGAACCGCGACCTTGGCAAAACATTGATATCGGAATGAGGTCACCGTCGACTGACAACTCGCGAATACTACACGACGCCATCATCTTTCCACCGGCGCCACCGGCGACCGCAACCTAGACATTCCTCGGCGCGGACCTTGAAGGCCTTTCCGGCGCAGGGGGAATTCGGGGATTTTATGACGGCAACCCCTGACTTCGAGCGCTCCTGGATTTGTCCGCCGAGTCCGTGCGTCGTAGGCGTCGGCAACGTTGGCCTTGACGTTGCCCGCATCCTCGCCAAAACCGGCGACGAACCCACGTCACCGAAAATCCTCGACAACGCGTACCAGCCCTCAAAAACAACAAGGCCAAGGAAGTGCATGTGTGGTCGGCGCGGCCCAGCCCAGGCTAACGCGCCGCTGGAGCCAAAGAACTCTGACCATTCTCCCACCATCGAATGATCGTCAACCTGAAGATATCAATCTACGACGATGCTTCCGACGCGCACGACGCCTCTCCAAAACGCAAGATCTGGTGCAACGGCCGCAAATCAGCACGCCATCCGCGACCCCTAAAGGCGCACCCACTGCGCGTCGACATCCACTTCTTCGACCCTGTGGAAACCACGAAGACGCGCCGCGTGGTGGGAATACGAACCGAACGCACCGAACTCTGACGGAAACGGGTGCGCACGGCACCGCGCACAGTAGATTGGCCTGTCCGCTGTACCGCGCTGGTGGGTACTGCCTGACGCCGTTGGGGGCGTTCTCTGACGCTCTGAGCGCGCAGTTATCCCCAACGATGGCGACATGCACTACTGAGGACGGCGCCATCATCTCGCTTTACACCACGGGTTGGGTCAAGCGCGGACCGGTCGGGCTCATTGGCAACACCATGGCGATGCCAGCAAACCACCGAAATGCTCTCGCTGACTGGAAAAACGGTATCTTCACCCCGGCCGCCAAGCCCGAGGAAGATGCCGATTCACCCTGACCGACATATTGCTCCTACACAACCTGGGCGGCCGGTATAAACTGATGTTGCTGAACGCGCACTGGCGAAGCCGAAGGACGCGAACGCAAGAAGATCGTCGAGGAACGAACATGGCACCCACGCCCACCGCCAAAAACGAGGATTAGGTTGTGGACTGAGCACTGAAATAACGTTAGTGCAGATATTTTAGGAAGCAGTGGCGCTCGCCGGAAAATGTATTTTCGCGCTGACATAAGCAACTACTGCCGAGGCGGCGTGCAGCGCAGTCTCTCGCCTTTCGCAACACGCCCAGCAGCGCCTATCCCACGCCAACGACCCATTGTGAGCAACGTCGCCGGGAAATGCCGCACTCCAGCACACTTTTTCATCCCGGAGTTCGGCAACGCCACCCCGTGAATAGCGTTGTAAGACTGTTATCAAAGTTCATTGTTGCACCGTGGTGTAGTTATGCGGAGTTGCCGCAGTTCGGAAGCCTTCCGCCCGCACTTCTGAACACTACAAACACGTTACGATTTGCGCTGCGCTGGTTTGCCATGGCGCTCATAGTGGTGTCTTTGAGTTCGACCAGGCCATGCCCATTATTTTGTTGTTTTCATCACCGCCAATTGAGCGCTTGAGGTGCATGTAAGGTTACGTGTTGATATTTTTGTCCATGAGCAAGACCCCTTTTACGCAGAGATTGACGACGCTGATGCTGGACACCACATTCCACGTTGAATTCGGGATGCGGATAAGAATTTGATCGCCACCGCACGTGTATACCCATGCGTTATCGAGGGCAAGGTATGGTTACAGATTGGTCAGGTGTGTGGCCGAGAATCACCGCCACCAGGGCATTGGCGAAGAGCCGACGCGCCAAACCATGCGCCCAGCGGGATGAGCAGTTCCCGGCCTGATGTGTGCAGGAGGCGCAGACCGAGCAGCGCGATGAGGAGGGTTTTGGGTTGAGGCGGTAGGTGAGGAGTTGCCATTGAGGTGTTCCGCACGCCGCCCATGATGAAGAAATCACAGCAGCCACCAGCTATCTAACACTGTGACAGGAGGTCAGCGCGCGCTGTGCGCGGTCTCGTGCTCGCTTTCTGCGTCGTCTGCGGTGGCGAGGGCAACGCCCATGCGGGCGTGTTGGGTAAGAGACGGGTTTTCCAAGAGCCGATGTCGGCTTCTTTCAATCGCGAGGGCCTCGCCACACGTCTGAACGACGGTGGCGTCGATACCACCTGTAGATGACGGCAGACGCACCGGCGAGGTGAGCGTGACGTCGATAGGCAGGCTCGAGGCATGCGCGGCGCGGAGTTCGCCCGAGGAGCGCTGGCGGCCAGGGTGACCAGGCCAGTGTCAGCGGGCGAGACTTCGGAGAAGTGGTACGCCGTCGCGGAGACGAACATGGTTCCATCTGCCGAAGAGTCCAGTGCCGCGTGGGCGCTGGTGACGGGCGGCGACGGAGCGGGTATTCCAAGGCAATGCTGGGCATGGGAATGGGGCTGCCAGGATTCGACGTAGTCTCGCCGCGTTGAGTAGGCCGATGGGTCTCGCAGAACCCAGGTGGCGGTTTTACCCGGAGCGCCAATGGAGCGGACGGTGAGGAGGGTGATTTCGTAGTCGAAGTCTACGAATCGTTCAACATAACGCGACCCCTCGACACGCCCGCCGGATTGGGCGTAATCCCAGGCTCGGCATATATCATCGTCATCGCGGACAATGGACTGGCCTTTGCCGGAGGAACTCATCACGGGTTTGACCACACAGGAAGCCCATGGCGGCGACGCTGTTTGAATTCGAGGTTGGAGGCGCAGGTATGCGGAGTCGGGGTCCGAGTTCTTCCGCGGCGAGACGCCGGATTCCTTCGCGGTTCATGGTCAATTGTGTGGCACGGCGGTGGGGATGACGGTAACGCCGTGGGCTTCACAGTCGTCGAGCACATTGGCAGTCCACCGCCTCGATTTTCGGGACGATGAACTGCGGTTTGACTCGGCAATGAGTCGCCGCAGTTCGTCGCGGTCCGTCGATCACGTGCGCGTGCAACTCTGGTGCGCGGGCGCATTTTCGTAGCATCCACCGCGTGTGCTTCCAATGCCGAGACGTTGAAAGGCAGGCCATTTCTTTCGAGTTCACCTGATCCGAGCAAAGCATCACTGTGGTTGCGCTTGGGCTGAGTGTTAATTCTATTCGGCGTGAAACGCGATGCTCCTGACTCCTTCAGGCGGTTTTGATCCGTGGGTGTCGGTCTGTCGCAGTATATTCACCGCAGCGCTACATGCAGTATGTTTGCTAATGCGCGATGGTATCAACAAATTTTTCATCGTGGCTTGTCAGGATCAGGCCGGCTGCGCGCGCGAGTTCGGCAGCAGCATCCAGTGGAAGCGTTCGCGATCGACGCCGTTCAGGCGGTATCGGGCTCATCAGGAGAATCAACGGTCGGTCATAAAAGATCGCACCAAGTTGGGTGAGCTCAGTTGCGACCTTTGTGAGGCCGGCGGTGTCGGGGTTGTTTGTGGGCATCCGGCCACCACCGCCTTACCGTGGAATGAATCACCTGGTCCGCCGCGTTATGCAGAGCAAAAAGCTGCCTCATGATGCTTTTCGACGCCCCGAAGAAGCGTTGTTTTGCCACCCCCGTTAGCGCCCCGCAACCACAGCACCACCCCTTGCACGGGGCAGGCGTATCGGCCCGACACGAAACTGTGGCGTTGCTTTTTGATGAAACTCCACCAGGGCTGCGGCTGCGCGCTCCCCCCACAATTTCCCCAAGGTCAAGGTTTCCGGTTCGACGGGCATCCGGCAGTGTTGGTGCACGGTTCTATTACTTTTCTCGCACGGTGACGTGCGGCAAGGTACCAACAGAGCCCCGAGCTGGGCAGTTGATTCCCGGTCAAGCCCTTCGTAAGGCTCGTCAGCACCGCAGTGCGGCGGCTCCACCACCAACAGCATCGCAAAGTGTAAGGCGTTTGGTCTGCCCTGTAGCATAATCGAGGGTTGCGTTCAGCAGGGTCGAAAGCCCCAGTCTATCCGCAATATCCAGGCAGCGGCGCTGCATCTCACTGCGCCTACGCCACGTTGCTCACGCCAAAAGGCGATATTCTCAATCACAGTGTCCCGCAGGAACATCACATCCACAGCGCAATCACCACCACTATGGCTGCTGCAGGAACAATAATGCGCAGAGCTTTGTGCGTCGCGCTATCGGCAACAGGACGCAGCACAGTACGACGCCCTGGCAGCCCCACACCCAAAACCTCCAGGTCAGGCGCGCTGTGCTCCCGCATCCAGTCACCAGATGCGGATGGTGGGCAGCGCGCGGGCGGTGGAGAGCAGGGGGTTCACGGGGCGTCGATACGCGAGATGCTGCGCGTACCGAACCTTCTCAAACGTCGGCCTCCGGGAGGATACGCGAGCGGAACCAGGATGTAGCTGAGGTTCGCGGAGCGCGGGAAGGCGCATAGCTTTTCGCCAGGTCAGCAATAGTAAAAGTACTGAAAGCGGCCAGAGCAACGGCAACCAAGGCGGCGCAGCGCAACGCCAATTCAGCGGCGAGATGCGCTGCCCAAATGGAATGTGGATCACTGCCAGCGAGAGTGCCATGCGGCAGACAAGCAACGGTGGGCACCAGACGCGACGCCACAGCAACGCCGCAACCAAGAAAAACGCAGACAAACCGGGGTTATTCACGCCCAAGATGAAGTCCACGCGCTGGCGGCGAAGGAAAGAATGGTCAGAGGGTTCATCGGAATGCGGCGAGTGTTCGCTGGGCAGGGACTTAAGCACCACGCCAGACCAGCAGCATCACCAACGCCTTATCCAACGGATCCGAATAAACGATTGCAGCGTCACGCCGATTGCAGCAACGAATGCCCCATCACGCAGCAACGACACCACCGCCCCTGCGCCCACTGGCCGTTCCACCGTACACAAACGCTGCAACCGGGGCCGCGAGCATGCCGACAACAAATGCAATCACTAGCACCAGAGAGCAGCACTGTTACTAGTATCTTCAACGCGCCGTGCTTGATGGCAACACCGCAAGCCTCCCACAGCCGCGCGCATTGCCAAAAAGGCAACACCGAGGGGTTAAAAGCGCCCACACCAGCGAACTCACTTGCGCCGTGGCTGCGCCCGCCCACGGACCAGCCAACGCCGCCACCAGCACCGTCCCTGCCGAATCGCAGGTACAGCGGAATACCCACCGAACCAATAATCTGGCCCCACTACGATATTCAGCACCAGCGCCACCGACTATCGACACCAGCGCGCGGGCAACGCCGGAACAGTAGCCACCAACAGCAACACCGCGCCTGTGACATACCCACCAGCGTGATCAACGCCTGCGAACTTGCCCCCACCGATGACCAATCAGTCGGTCTCGCACCACCACAAACAACCACGTCGCAGCGATAAAACAACGCCTCTACACCAGCAAGGGCTTTTGAAACAGCACTCAGTGACATACCACAACCTCACAACCAAAACGTGTCACCTCTAAAGTGACAGCACATCATCATAGTCAACCGCTTAACGACGCCCACCAACCCCGCTTCGCAGCCTGAACATCCGCATCCTCACCAAATGCGCATTATGCAGCGCATCAATGATCGTAAAATCGCGACCGTGGTGGCATGAAGAGCTGTGATGTTTTCCCACATCGACCGTGATCGAGTTGCTTGGTGAGGCACTTATCCAGCGCAAACCTGATGCAGCTCAGGAGGTCGTGAATCGCGTCGATCAGCCCTCCCCTGGGCCGGTGAGCGCGAAATAGAACCTCAGCATTGGGTGCAGAAACTCCGGCAACAACGGCAGATCATCCGGGGTGATCACCATTTGCTCCGTCACCTCTAGGGAAACTAGACTGTGATCGGCGTTGGCGCGTTTAAACGCAACTGGGCTGCGTGCGGATCAACCCCAGCTATTCCACTCCGCCGTCGGGGTCGTGTTGCCAGGTACAGATATGCCCGCCCATGAGCGATGTGCGCAGCCTGGTCACGTTGTTGCATGTAGGCTGATTAATCGCTCGGACCAGTCACCAATAAGGTGCAGATCCGTCATGCTTGCGGATAGCCTCATCCCAGGCGATCCACTCCCCGGCGGGTTGGCGGTAGATCGACTGGAACCCGCGTCCCCACGTAGAGGTCCATGCGTGCTCTTGGGTGGTCACCAATGAACCCACTGCAAGGTTCGGTGCAACCGGCGCCACCGGGACGTCGACAGCGAACACCGATCCAGCATAAAACCTGAGTTCATCAGGGCTTGCGCCGCCGTGGTGTTACCTGCCGTGCTGTGACCGCCGCGAGGTTGATGGGTGCCCCTGACGATGGTGCACGCGAGGTACGGCTGTGGGCGACGGCATCATCAATACCGGTATCGCAATCGAGCAAAACGTGCATGGCGTGAGGCTAACTCTCCATCAGATCGAATAACAATCGTCTGGTCACGGCCTGGGCCAACGCCAACGCGAAATGCGCAGCCTGACAGCCCTCCAGGCTAGCGAACATAATCCCGGCCTTCTGGAGGCCCACCGAAGGTGGTGCACCGGGAAATGTCCTCGTCCCAGGCAGGCATCGTCTCGTAAATCCGGCACCGCATGGTGGAAATCGGACTGGTGATGAGGCATCTCGTCGCACGAACGCCGTCAACATCGTAGGCCCACACAGTCGGAACCCTCGCCGATGCCGGTCAGCACATCCAGAAAGTCAGAACAAATCTGTACCATTCACGCGACGCGAGCGGGCAATCAACGAATCGTACCAGCCACAACGGCGCTTTGCGGGCTCGCGTTCACACGACCCCACCGCCGGTGGTCTGCAAACACCACCCCACTTATCAAACAACTCCGTGGGAACGGCCCGGCACCACGCGAGTGGTATATGCCTTCACGATGCCTAACGACGACGTGACACGCGTTGGCCCAATGCCGAACCAACGCGGCACCACCCGCCGTGTTCGACGACGACAAACGGATGGGTGCCATGATCCACATCGACGCGGTGGCCTGGCCACCCTCCATCAGACATGCCGCCCTCATGTTCAAGCGCCTTATTCAGCTCGAGCTCGCTCTCGATGACCATCGGGCGCAGCCCGTCCGCATAGCCCAGGAAATATGCACAACTCCTCGCGACAATCGCCTTACGTTGTAGCATCTTCACCAGAATCTGGTTTTTCACGTCCAGAGCGGACTCGACCTTCTGGCGCAGAATCGACCGCATCGAAAAATGTCCTGCACGCGAATACCAGCACGAGACACTTTTGTCCGCATAGGCAGCCCAATGCCGCGGCCTGTTGTGCCGATGGCGCGCTTGACCCAAAAACGCTCCTGCACCCGGTCCAACACCTGGTGATACGGCGCGACAACATGGGCGTTGGCAGAAATACGCAGGCGGGACGCATCCGCACCACGGGACCCAGGCCGTCGATCTCATCGAACAGCGCTTCCCAGGTTGATCACCACGCCATTGCCCCACACTGGCACCGCGTTTCCGATAGCACCCCCGCAGGTGGAAGCTTCAGCTCGTACTTTTCACCACCAACGACCACTGTGTGCCCGGCATTGTGCGCGCCATTAGGTTTTTATCACATAGTCGAGCTGGCCGCCCAGGATGTCGGTGGCCTTACTTTCGCCTTCATCGCCTCTATGATCGGGCACCGACGATGACGATTTCGCCATATGTTAGTCACCTGATCGTTGGAAACTTTAAGACGCCTGACATCATACTATGAACCGCCCTAGGCGACGTTAGTGGACTGTGAGATTGCCTTGAGCGATCGATGGAAGCTGCAAACATGATAAAAGCATTAGCTTTACTATTTCCGCAAACCAGCATTAATATCGAATAAGGCACATATTATTACAGAAGTGCAAAGTAGCGCATACTGGTTTGTAACCTCACAATAATCACTATAACATTCATAACGATCATTACTTGTTTTAATATCAGCTGGCGCTACCATTTCACACAGTCTTTCACATCCAAAAACACGGTGTTTTGGGCGCATTAACAGAGATATCGTAACCACTATTAGCCATTGTCTTGACCCTAGCAACAGCCAGCACCTAAAGACAATTTCCAACCCTGAGCGCATTTTATAATCTTCTATTACACCGACCAACGCCGTGATACATGGGAGCACTTTGAGTATCTAACCCTTTCCAGCACACAAATCAGAGACGACTGGCATCACAAAACCGCAGTCTGCAAGGTTTTACGACCAATACCCACAATCATTATTTTCCGCAGCCAACTATCACGCAATAAGCCAGGCGTGCCTCACGATTATCACTGGATAAGCGTGCTACGGTGAGGTATCTACGTTGACACGTCCCCATCAAAGCACTATCGCCCCAGTTCAGATCCAGTTTTGAACGGGGTTAACCCCGCAGGGTGGTGGGGGTGGTCTCAGATAACTCGATGCGGCGTTCGGTGGTCGTGGCTGACCCGCGTTTTTATTGAACTTTAAGGAAGCAATGTGGGAATGTGATCTATCTCGACGGGGGTGTAGTAAACCGCTCCTCCGCCGCTGGTCAGAGGTGTTTTTGAGGTGGTTGGAAACCAAGCACCGCGATATAGCGGATGAAACTATAAATTCGAGGCTTCAGAGGGCCTCTAGCTGAGCTGGAAACCAGCACCGCGATATAGGATGGAAACCTTTTACGGCGGATTCGCATCGATTTCTCCCCAAAGTTGGAAACCAAGTACCGCGATATAGCGGATGAAACAAATGGCCCAACCAGCCAAAGTGATCGAGCACCGTTGAAACCAAGCACCGCGATATAGCGGATGGAAAACTTTTGCTCGACTCCCAAATCTTTTACGATGTGGGCGGTTTGGAAACCGGCATCCGATATAAAGCGGATGGAAACGAGAACCCGCCCGTTTACCCACGTTAGTTGTCCAGTTGAAACCGGCACCGCGATAGGCGATGGAAATCAGGCTTGGGAGCCGCAGCCGGCTCCTTAGCCGGGTTGAAATCAGCACCGCGATATAGCGGATGAAAGCTACCTTCCCTGAAACGCCAAGGCTGAGTTCTTCCGGGAAGTTGGAAACCAGGTACCGCGATATAGCGGATGGAAACATATCCTTCTGGTTGATAACGTCCTCGCGCATCTGCGGTTGGAAACCAAGTACCGCGATATAGCGGATGGAAACTGGAAGTGAGGATGGGTTACAATGTCACCCCTGTAGATGTTGGAAACCAGTACGCGATATAGCGGATGGAAACAACCCTTGAAATACGTTATCAGCTTTATCTTTCAATGTTGGAAACCAAGTACCGCGATATAGCGGATGGAAACCATATCATCTGGACTGCTGACATTCGCAGCAGCCCAGAGGTTGGAAACCAAGTACCGCGATATAGCGGATGGAAACGGCTCCTTGGCCTGAGTTTGGGACGGTGATGCGGAGGGTTGGAAACCAAGTACCGCGATATAGCGGATGGAAACTGTTCTGCCTTGTATCCAAAGGTCCAGCTATCGATCCAGTTGGAAACCACGTACCGCGATATAGCGGATGGAGTCAGCCATTGCCACCTGGGCGTGAGCCCCGCGCGAGTTGGAAACCAAGTACCGCGATATAGCGGATGGAAACCTGAAAGCGGACCTCAGGCTGTGGCGCATATGCCGCGTTGGAAACCAAGTACCGCGATATAGCGGATGGAAACAGGTAATTGTCTTTAAGTGATGCTCTCGCTCTGTTGAAAACCAAGTACCGCGATAGCGGATGAAAATGTTGGGCCCACTTTTTCGTGGGCGCCAGCCTCGCGCGGAGTTGAAACCGAGTACCGCGATATAGCGGATGGAACAGATCTTTTCCGATCCTTCATTACCGAAAGGATTGGGCGGTCAGAACCCAAGTACCGCGATATAGCGGATGGAAACTGGAACTTAGCGAACTGTGGTTAGGCGACTCACTGTGAACCTAAGTACTGGCGATATAGCGGATTCAAAACAGGCCTATTGATTGAATCGGACCGCTTTTATTGAGTTGTTATCAAGCGTTGTGGATTGTACGAACGCTTGAAACTATGCATTGCGCACACCAAACAAACACAAATCCCGAACCATACGTAGACTAGACCCCTGATTTTCATCCAGGGAGGATGTGCATTTAGTTGAATTTGGAACGGATACCAGAAACATCTCCAAGATGCTCGTATGCCACAAAAGCAGACAGACTGCTAAATCGCATGTACAGCAAGTTTATTGGCAGCCAGCAGGCTGATTAGCATCTGCAATATTCCACTCCACGTGACAGCGGAAACACTATCACTTACGGCGAAATCGGCGACGAGCTTGTTTTTCTATAAATCTCTATAAGCAACCTTGATGCACTCAGCAGCCCAAAGGTTACATCTGCGGGCAATAATGCAACATTTCCCTCACAACGACTTTTTGAATGGAAAATTTTCTACCTACTGGACCATACTGATGTGAGCACAGATGTAGACCCGGAAAGAAGGAAAGTAGTAACGTTCAAGAAGAAGGTAGATCCGTTAGATGTTGAAACAGAGTTACCGATGAAGCTGGCGGGAGTGATTACCCAGTCTGCACATTCTGTTGCGCAGGAACCGGACAGCCACCGTCATCTTCAATCAGGTTGTCTTTCGGTAAAGCGCTCTCACCGGCGCAGTTGTGTGCCCATTCGTCGCGCTAACGGGCAACGTTTTCAGAAATGGCTGCCCGACGAGATGGGCGGGAAATGATGCGCGTCGTAGAGGAGCAGCAGAGGCGCATGAATAGACAACCCAAGCTATGCAAAATGGCGCATCGGCGACAGTGAAGAGGTCGACTTGGTGGGCCTTCCATGAAGGTTTCCGCGACGCACGGAGCGGTGGCCCGGCAGCGCGTAACGCGGATGCTCGACGGTGGTTGCACGGCCGTCGATAAGCGATAACCGCAGCTATTCGTACCGCAGCATCAATGGGGTTGAGTTTGGCGGCTGTTCGCGGGGTAGTAACCGAAGAACAGGCCGATTCCCCAAGGAGAAGAACAGCGCAATGAGCGCAGAGATCGGTGGGTAGATAAAGGCACCCATCATGGCGGAACCAATCATGCCCTATAGCGCCGCCGAGGATTACGCCGATGATGCCGCCGAGTAAACCAACAATCATGGCCTCCACCACGAATTGGATGCGGATGGCGTTGCGTGTGGCGCCGAGGGCTTTGCGGACGCCAATTTCGCGGGTGCGTTCGGTAACGGTCACTAGCATAATGTTCGATGACGTCGATACCGCCAACTCAGCAGGGAGATGCCGCGATAGCAGAGACGAACAAACTGATTGGTGGTCAGCGTTTTGATTAACCTGAGCGAGTTCTTGCTTAAAGTCTGCCACTGACCTTATAGTAGACGTCATCTTTGTACTGCTGGTCGAAGAAATCTTGGATTTTTTGTTTGACCTGCAAATCGTTAGTGCCGTGGAGGCGAGCCGAATGCTTGACGGTATCCTATGCGCCATCGGCGCTGGCAAATAGCGAGATTCCCAAGGCCAGGGCGCGTACATTTTAGACTGATCGTCGCGACCAACAAGCCCCCTCTACCCTTAGGTTCTTCGTAAACACCCAGACAACAAAACGATGGTGCTCGGGCCATCGGTGCTGGTGAAACTGACTCAGCCCCAGAGCAGCGTTGTTGTATGCCCATGGAAAAAGCTGTTCCACGGCTTTCGGGAAATGAGACAGTGACCCGACGGTCACCAACATCTTCTTCAGTGAGGAGTCGCCTGTTGCCCTTCACCTTCTTCATAGTGATGTAGTCCATGTTCACGGTATTAAGATTGATGCTATGGGCTGCCCACCATAGGGGTGAGATGGTGTATGATACGAGATTTCATCGCCAGTGCCTCACCATACTGATTTGTCCCGAGCGTCTTTCTTCATCGCTGACCATGCTCGCATTGATTTTGCTGCCTGGTCAACATCCGCCCAGCTACTGTAGCGTTTTCTTCTTCCTCCTATCGGTGGTTCGAGATTTCACCTGTGCGAGAGGTCATTAATACCAGCGTCGGCACGATCCCGCGGTCTGGGCCCTGTAGGGCGTTACCCAGTCACGATGGCAAATCGCAGAGGAGATACCGACGATTACGCCCAGCAGTGTCAACAGTGCGCGCATCTTGTTGGAGCGCAGGCTGGTCAGGGCTAGTTTTATGGATTCTGTGAGGCTCATGCTTTATCACGCCATCCACCATGGTGACAATACGTGTTGTTTCCTCCGCCGTTCGGCGTTGTGGGTAATGAACACGATTGTTTTGCCTTATTCTTGATTGAGCTGGTGAAAAAGATCCATGACGAGCCGCCCGGTGCTGGAAATCCAGGGCGCCGGTAGCTCGTCGGCAGCAGCACTTCAGGGTTAGCCAAAGGCTCGCAATGGCCACGCGCTGCTTCTGACCACCAGACAGCTCATTGGCTGATGCTTCATGCGGTCTTTCATGCCCACAAGTTCCAGCAGCTCTGTGGCGCGTTCAGCGTTCTCGGCTGAGTAACCCGCGTAGATCATGGGGATTCCACGTTTTAGATGGCGTTGATCCTGGCGACCGTTGAAGTTCTGGAACACAAAAACCGATGTTTTGCGCGGTAGCGCGGAGCTGATCGTCAGTGAGTCCAGCATGTCCCACGCCGTCGAGTGGTTCCTTCGGTGGGCGGTCCAGCAGACCGATGATGTTCATCAACGTGACTTGCCGGAGCCGGAAGACCAACCACGGAGACTGATCACGGTCCACGTCAAAGTCGCAGCGTGATGATGGTGAGTTCGTCTGTGATCGCCAAAGCCGAGCTTTTGATGCAATATTGTGCACAATCGACGATGGTTCGCCAAGCCGCAGTCCTGCGCGTCCTGCCCGTGACGACCCTTTGGGAAAATACCCGTGTGTGGTTACCCATCCAGCTTCACCTGCCGCCCTACCAAACTACGGTAGCTGTCGGGTGTGCTCAGTACGGTGTCACCACCTCTTGAGGTCACCTCCGGAGATGATGGTATCCACGTCATTGGCCGAGCCGACCTTACCTTACGTTCCGCCACCACTTTCAGACCGGAGTCTTCAGCGACAACGAGCACGCATTGCTCACCTTTGTCGCTGGTAACACGGCGTCACGAGCACCGTCAGAACATTGGCCTTCTTTTCGGTGATCACCTGGGCTTTTGCGGTACCACCGATGAGCAGACCCTGGCGCTCACCCGTCACCTCGATCTCAATGGGAAGGTGACTTTCTGGGTACCTGAGCCGGATGCGCCGCCACCAGCTCCACTTCCAGCCCGGCTGCTGCGGAGGCACCACCGCCACCTTGGGCACCACCGCTCGGTTTCTTGTGAGCTGCCGCTGACGGACGAAACAGAGGTGACGCGACCGTGAATTTCTGCACCCCGTACCCACGGTGGATGAAGGTCACCGGGAGACCGGGAGTGATTTTTGGAAAACGTCAACTTCCTTGACGTCGGCACGCACCAGCAGCTTGAGTCATCGCCCACAGCAAAGCAATGCGCCGTTGGCGGCTTTGCCCTGTTCAGCAGCCACGTTGGTCACCACGCCAGAGAAGGGCGCGCGGATTTCGAAAGGAAAATGTCGTACCGCAGCTGGCTGTTGGCCCTGCTCAGACACCAGTGCCCCGGCCCCAGCGGCAGCGGATGGCCTGTTGCACGCCCCTGGTTGTAGGTGCTCAGCTGCTGGTCAGCGGCAAGTTTTGCCGATTCCAGGCCAGTAGCGGCCTCGCGTTTGGCGGCGAAACACCCGCCACATTACGCTGAGCAGCAGCCACTTCCTGATCCACCTCGGCCAGTTATCCAGTGAGGTTGCCTCAGCTTCGCGCAGCTGACGGTTCGCACTGTCCAGATTATTGATGGCATCGGCACTGCTGAGAATGCCATTGGCAATGCCCCTGACCCGGGAGTCCGGCGATGCCGCCGCCTTGCTGCGCCCTGGCCTTGATCACCGCTGGCACCTGCCTGCCTGGCCACCGGCCTCCGGCACCTCCACCGCGCGGCGGCACCCGTTTCCAGCGGCGTAGAGGAGGTCAACACCAGCGCGAACGGCATTGATGGAGCCGTCGCGCCTGGGTGCGTGCCGCGTTCACAGCGTTGGCTCGGTCCCTGATCATTGGGTCACGGCCGGTCGCACGGTCATGATCCTCAATCTGGAAGCGATCACTGCGTCGTTGACTGCCCATCGGCATTGCGCAGCGCAGCCTCAGCCTGATTGATCTGCGAGTTGAGCCCTGGTCAGCATGTCTTTGTACTGGTTGTACTGGTTCTGCGCCTGCTCGATCTGGTTTCGCGTGTCACAGCGCCACCGTTCTGCTCGGCCAGCTGCTTGTTCAACTCCGCGCTGGCTGCTGGACACATCAATCTGCGCCACCAATTGGTCCTGATTCATGGTCGCCCACGCAGCGATCAAGAGCACTCACCGGGCCGGTGAGGTGTGTACAGGTTTGCGGTTTTCACCGGCGCAACTGAGCCATTGACTGCTACGCGACTGGACCCTTTAGGCTTTGAGCACCTGGTAGTCGCTAGTCCGGGATGACCGTCGCGATCCTCGTAACAGGAGGAAATACGCACCCAACGCAGCAATCAGCACCAAGGCCACGATAGACGTGATAAACTCACTGGCGTTTACTCAAATTCCTTATTTTCATTGCCGCCCTAAACGTATTCGGTCACATGAGATTCTTGCAATAATCTTACTGATACATATTTAGTAAGGCACGTTTATGGAGCCAACTTCACCCCTAGCCGCAGGTAGAGTGAGATCTCACTACAAGTTTACCGGATGACACATCATTTTCACAGAATATTAACATCAATATATGCTGTTGCACAGCGGCAGTATACTTATCGCCATGCGTGTGCTTGCGTTACGCTGCGGCCGCCCCACATTCGACCCTACACGGGAGTCTCTGTAAAGTTTTCTGACCTCCCCGGCCATTCCGACTCGCCGCGACCGCTCGCGCCCTCGACGACCCCATCCGCACGGCGCTCCCCACGACCCGACGCCCCTGCTCGACGAGATCGCCGCCATGCCCGACGTCGCGCACCGGAGCGCCAACGCTCGCGCCGCAACAACCCGATGCCCCTGCGAATAGTGGTGGTGGGTACGACGCCGCCCTTCCGCCGTACTCACCCGCCTCATGCGTATCGACGCCCCTGTGGGCACAGATCGCTTTATCCCCCACCGCACCATCCACCACTGCAGAGAACTGGGGTTTACCTGGGGATACGGCTTCGGCATTAGCGCTGGCAACGGAGGGAGCGGTTCATCCTGTGCCACTTATCCGTGATGATTCGGGTACTGCGGTGGCAGGCTCTGCCACAATTACGCCTTTTGAAGGACGCGACTTTGTTGGCGAAGTCATCGTGGACGACCACGTTCTACTCAGCGGCAACAATGAACTTGGAGCTCGACTTGTTCCCATGCTCGACGCACCAGGAATCGCTGCAGTCCGCTACAAGCGAGGGTGGTTCGGACGCGTTGGAGCCGATATGAGTTCCTTGTCTACTGGGCCCGCCTTGCAGGCGGGCGGTGTAAAACTCAAAGTCACCGTGGACGGTGTGGATAGGCCGCGCCCTGTAGATAAGGTGACCTTCTACCGGCATTTACGAGATTTGCAGGTTGTACAGGGATAGGGCTATTTGGGGATACTATGCCGCAACTCTGCGCAAAACATTGAGCGTGATTCAGGAAAAGTATTTCCACAAACCATTAATCACCGTCGAGTGCGCTGCAGAAACAACTCTAGGAATGGATTTGACATCCGCCAACGTTTCGCATAGTGTAACGGATCACCTCACCATATACCCGTCTTGTTGAGCGTGTTTAGTGCGGGGCTTTTTCTTAATTAAGTCAGATACCCAGAGATTGTGCGAGATACCAAAACCTGATGGAAAACCCCTCTTAATCCCACAACTCCGGCGGCATCGCCGGATGCTCGGACGTGGGTTTTAGAACCGCCACTGCGGATTTCTTGGACAGACCGCATACCTGCAAAAGGTCCACGATGATGACCGGGTCTGCGCCAGAATAACCTGGCGGACAGCACACGCCCTTCAGCGGACGTCCAAACCTGCGGCCGAGCTGAGTTTACGTAGCGTTTGACCAGCATCGGAATTTCGGCGGACCTCGCTCACCTTGGTTTTCCCCAGTACAGCACGCTTAACCGGGACGCCACATCGGCTAGTTCTTCAATGATCTGATTTGTTTCTCACTTACCGTGTCGTGATCCTCCAAAAGCACCAGGGCACGTCGGGCCAGCACGCGTGTGTTGCGAATGGCGCTATCCACCGCTCAGGATGCGGATAAGCGATTTCACTCTACGGCGTTCCGGCCACAATAGCGGTGACATTCTCATGGATTCTTTGCCGCCTTTAGCAGCGGCAATCATGTTGTTGATGTTGCCCTGAGTACCGCGCGCGGCAGCCAGTGCATGGCGGAACAACATCGGCGTTATTGATGCGCAGAGCGGGCAACGTCAGTGAGCACGTCCGAGATGATTTCCAAGATACTGGCGATTTCTTTGCGCCCCGCAGACGGCGGTGAAAATCGGGATGAGGCTCATGCGATGATCAGTCCCACCATTCCGCCGATGAATGCGTCCCGACATGCGCTCCGTCCCACCGGACGTGCCAGGCGGAAAGAATCGTGGCGATGAGGATTGAACTGAATGCAGCCTGGTTGGCCACCAGCGGGCCTTTATCCACCAGAGTGGCCAGGACCAGCGACAACGTCACCGCCACCATGATTTGCCACGTCCCAGACCCTACCCACGAGATAATAAAAATCTCCCAGCCCCACCCCTCAGACTCACACCCACCACAAGTTCGATGGCACGACGAATGCGATCGCCGCCAGTCAGGCCCAAATACAATGATGGCGGCCATGGGAGCGAAAAACGGGAGAGGGTGACCGAACAGGTTTTGCGCCACCCAGAGCTGCACCAGCAGCAACGTTGACCTGACGATCCCCTAGCCAGGATCGACGAACCCGAAGTAGACCAGCGTAAAGGCTGTTTACAGGGTTTTTAACATGGCGCTCTGGTCCGACTCAACGCGTGAACTCCTTGATATTCAGCAGAGCACTAACGCCCCGGCTGCGCGCTGGCGGCGCTGGGGCGAAGCGTGTTTTTAGGTAGATCGATTACTTCGACAGGAGCTCCCCACCGAGTGCAGATCCCGGCAGGCTCACGATGCGGTCAGCCATGCCCTGCTCGGCTAGCTTCATGTAGGAACGCGGGTCGTGCGCCCTTCTGCTGCTGACTTCGCCGTCGACCTTCAGCACACCGTCGTAGTTGGTGAACATGTGGCCCACGATCGCGGGTGAACGCGCACCGCGTATCGGTGTCTACGTTCATCTTGATCACGCCGAGCGCAGGGCCTCTTCGATCTTTTCTTTTCTCGGAGCCGGAACCACCGTGGAACACGAAGTCGAGGCAGGGCGTCGTCACCCAGGCCCAGCTTCTGGCGGGCAACCTTCTGCCGTCTAGCAGAACCGCGCAGCTTCACGTTGCTGGGCTTGTACACGCCGTGCACGTTGCCAAACGTTGCAGCCAGCAGGTGCGGCCGTTCTCGCCGGTGCCCAGGGCGTCGATGGTCTTGGGGAAGTCCTCCGGGAGGTGTACAGGTTGGCACCAGCCTTGGCCTCTACGCCATCTTCCTCGCCGCCGACGACGCCGATCTCTACCTCAAGGATGATGTTGGCAGCGTGTGCCTCGGCCAGCAGTTCCTGGGCGATTTCCAGGTTTTCGTCGATCGGCACTGCGGAACCGTCCCATATGTGGACTGGAAGAGCGGAAGCTCGCCACGATCCACGCGCTCCCGGGAGATAAAGCGATCAGGGGCGGACGTACTCGCTCGAGCGACTTCCTTCTGGCAGTGGTCGGGTGCAGTGCAACGTTGATGTTGTAGTGTTTTGCAGCCCTGCTGAGCGAAAGCAGCGAGGGCGCAGGCGCCAGCCACCTTGTTCTTAACGACAGGCTGGAACTAAATTCGGCACCACCAGTGGAGAACCGGATGATGCCGTCTGACCCCTGCTTCCGCAGAGCCACGCAGTCGGCGTTAATGGCTTTCTGGAGGAGGTGCAGTTGATGGCTGGCAGGCGAAGGCCGCTCTTGGCCTTGTCCAGCATCTCGGCATAGACCCCTGCTGCAATTGGCATAGTGTGTTTCCTCCATTAGGGTGACACAAGTTGGGCATTCTAGGTTTTAAAGTCCTGAGGTCGATTATGCCCTGTTCTGCACTCTGGTGCCCGTCTCAGGGGGAATCTTTTAGCGCCTCAATGCCCGATCAAACAAAAACAAATACATTCCCACATTACGAGCAGTGCGTTGACGTGGCGAAACGCTCAGGAAAACCCAAAAAGTGAAATGCGACACCGTTGCACTCTGGGCATCACCACGTCACACAGACGCCGCTCAATCACCCCGTTGCCCGGTACTCTTCGCGCCACCCCTGAGCTGACTCCCGCATGGCATCCACCTTCACGGCGGCTTCAAGAGCATCCAGCCGGATAATTGAACAGACAACTGCTCGGGAATGGGAACTCATCACTGCGCCCGCGATGGATTGCGCCGCCACCCCCGGAGTTCTGCGGCAGCCGGGCATCCTCCGTCCAATCGGAAGCGAACACCGGCAGTCCATCCACCTCTAGGCGGTGGTTCCACACGCTCTCCGCAGAGGCCAAGACGAGGCGCGCGGCAATGTCCCGTGGAATGGTTCCAGTGGGGAATCGTCAGGCAACCGCACCGCCACATCCGCCAAATAACGAGCCAGGAATGCCTTTTGAACAGACCACCGTCGCCGCCGCCGGTATTCCAATCGATCACGCCCTTGGGGGTTGCCATGTCTTTTATTACGGCGTGCACGAGGTCGCGCAGCCGGGACACGTATTTCATGGCCACTGCGGCCTTTTCGCCTTCGCTGACGGTGGTAAATCCATGCTGATTCACTATGCCTTCGTATTCCAGTAGGCGTTCCGAAAAGTTCCAGGCAGGCACCCACCATCACGCCCTGGCAGTAGGGGTGAATATCTTTGACCACATCGGGACCGTGCATACGCATGCGCACACCGTCCACGACCAGGCCCTGATCATTAATCAGGTTGTCATAGACCCAATCGATCAGCTCCTGGGCCTCCGCAATCGTCCGTTGCGCGCCAGCTATAATGGCAGCGACCATTAGTGGGCGTTGTAGAACGTCTCATTGTGCCGCCACGGCAGCACGCCCGTCAGGTCTATCCTTCCTGCAGAAATGTTGGATCTCCAGCGCACGCAGACCTTTTGGGGACGATGTTTGCGCACTCCACCAGCCCGAGCAGCCGCCAGCGCCAGCCACGCTTTGTCATCGTAGTAGCGGTTGTGGGTCCAGCCGCGAAGGTTGCGCACCCGAATTCCCCGCATGGTGTCCCTGATCAGCTGCAGGCGCTTGGTGGTGGTGCGTCTCGACGCCGCGTCGACGCAGACAATCCAGGTAGTGCGCCACCAGTAATGCCACTGCACAAACAGTTTGTCTTTGATGGCCGGTGGCCAACTCACCACAGCCAGGTTGGTCCGTGGAATACTCACGCGGCTGGCATATGCCGCTCGTTAACGGCGGCTTCAGCAAGTCGGCGCGGTGCGCCCATTTTTCTTCCACAGTGTCTCTCCTACCAGGCTTGTGAAATATCAGCGTGCTGGCGTATCCATTTACGCATAGCACACCTCCGCCGCCACACCAGCATTAATAGAGCGTGTGGAACCAAACTGCGCAATCGAACACGTCATCAACGCCCCGACTGCGCGCCGCCTCCGTCACACCTGGACCCTCCCGCCCGAACAGCAACAGACAGCGCTCGGCAGCTCCGCCGTTTCCAGCGGCACGGACCCAGGGGTGCTGTCGATAGCCACAACTAGTCAGCCCCCTGCCCTTTGCCCATTGTAAAAGCGTATCGACGTCCGGGTGGTGAAGGAGGTGTTGGTACCTATCGGTCACCATCGCCCCCGCCCGTTCCAGCGACGTTCACCCTACAATGTGCACCGTATTCACGCGAACGCGCTGGCGGTGCGCACAACCGTGCCAATGTTGGCACTCGTGCTCGAAATTCTCAATGGCCACATGCGAGATCAGCGCCGACGGGTATCAATATCGGCGACGATGGCATCCCGCGTCCAGTACCGGTAGGCATCCACAACGTTGCGCCTATCGCCTTCGGCGAGCACAACGCGGCGTCGAAACGCGGATCGGTGGGCAGCGCTGACCAGGATGTTCCACCTCCCACGGCCCGACACCAACACGGGATTCTCCCACTCGGTGGGGCCGGGTGCTGATCAGGCAAGACCGACGATCCTCCAGGCCCAGGAGGAAACGGTATTCAGCCCCTCATCCGCAATCGACCTTATCCGCCCCTGTGGCGCGGTCCACCACCGTGGCCACCCCACGACCTCCGCACCAGCCTCGCAGCGCCGCAACAGCGGTCATGGGAAATTATCGGTGGTCGTCGTATCCTCCACCACCAGCACTTTCTTGCCCACAATGTCCGGGCTCTCAATACGGCGCTGCATTCGTGCTTCTTCGCCTCCTGCGGACCACAAAGGCGTTAATGTCGCGACCATCGGCGTGCATAATCGCCGTGCCACCGGGTCCGCCCCCAACGTCAAGCCACCCACAGCAACGTAATCCCAGTCGGCTGTCAGCTCCCGCAGCAGCTGGCTAATCAACCGCGACGCGCGATGATGCAGCGTTGCACGCCGCAAAATCCACGTGACAGTCGGCTTCCGCCAGACGACAACGTCACACGGCCATGCACCACGGCCAGTTCCTTCACCAGCTCCGCCAATTCGGCCAACTGGCATTATTTACCATCAACAACCTCAAACTACAGGGTGGGACCATCACGCAGTGGATCTCGTCCCAAACTCCTCCGCCAAATCCTCAAAAGATACTGGAGGGGCGGCGCTGCCCCGCACACAATACGGGCGTCTGGGTCGGCTTATCTTCCGGCTTTTTCTCCCATCGGCGATGGCGTCCACCTCATCCACGCCCACCATGCGAGGCTCCACCACGCCGCGCACCTCAGAATGCATCCCGGCTGGGCATTTCCACCGGTGTCTCGGGACGCTGCACCCGCAAAAATGGTGCTGGCCCGGCTCTGGGGTGGGGCTGGCGTCGACTTTGGGGTGCTCTCTGAGGCTGCGGGCATCGGGCGACTGACCCCAAGCTGTCAAATGCATCCACCTGCAACGCCGAGGTGCGTGGTAGTGATGCGCGCGGCGTCGGCAAGCAACGCCAACGGTTCCGAGGCAGCCTCCACACTACCGCTGTACGGGAACAAACTGCGCAAGAATCCAGTCAGACTCCATCCACACCCGCGAGACCTCAGGCGGGCATGGCGGTCAGGGCGGCCCACACGCGCATCGATCAGGCGCTCCGTGGCACCGCACATCATTACTCAAAATGCGGAAACCAGCGGTGGAACGCACGGGAACCGAAATCCTCCGCGCCCTGCGGCACGCCACGATGCGCCTCCACCACATCGTCCGACGAGGAACCACGGCGCACAGCCATTACCGCTCGTCGCCGCCAATATCGGCCAAATACATCCTCATAATCGCCGACGGTTCCACTCACCACTTCCCGCACAGGCGCGCCCGAGGCCTGCGGTGCCGCGAGCCCACTCATCGTGCAGAAAATCATCACGCTTGGTGTAGCCAAAACCACGAGACATTGCCCACTGACGACGCTCCCGGCGCGACGACCCCGGCCACTTATCACGCCGACCGGGTGCCTGAGACTCTGACTGTTCTGCATGTTCTTCTTCTGAGTTAGCGCGATCCGCGATGGTGGCCTTTGGTGGTCACTACAGGCTCCAGGCTTCGCGTGCTTGCCTCGACGGCTTTCGCTTTATTCGGCATGACGATCTGCCGAGTATCGTCAGAGCGAAGCCCGCCAGCCCGGGGCGACTCGCCTGTCTCGACGGTGCCATTGCTGTCCTTGGCCTGCTGCAACTGTGGGTCCGACGCGAATCAAGAAACCACAAGCCAACAGGCGGCTGCTGCTAACGCAGCCAATATAAACCACACGATGCCCTCAGAAGAATTCACTCGATGTCTAATCGCCATGTTCAACCGGGTTATCTTCGGTCGGCACACCACTGCGACCACCCACCCAAATACAAAAGCGGCACCCGGAAGACCCGGCTGATGCATGGCGGCAATGGCTGGGCGGAATGTACCCTGTGAACCAGAATAGATAATGACGTTGTTGGACTCAGTCACCCAACCTTCTCAAACGTGGCGCGATCTCCTCGGCGGACGGAAGGTGTTGTCCGCTGAGGATTTCGCGGGTAGCCACACTCACCGCGCGCAGGAATATGGCCGGCCTTCAAATCGAGGCAGTTCCTTGCGGCCGGCGTAACGGTTCGCCCTCACGAGTATCAATGAGCACCCCATCGAAGTTTTTCACTTCATCAATAGTTGCCACAGGGAGCTGACCAGCAACAACCTCCTGGAGCCTGACCGCGCCCCAGGTTCCCCGGGCCGCCGACACTCTGGCACCTGGCGGGCTCCCAGGCGGCGAGGCCACCATCGAGAATGCGCACGCCTTTACACCCGCCCAGGTGGAGAATCCACCAGGCGCGGGCGGAGAACAGCCTTGCCTTGGTCGTAGACGATGATCTCTGGCGGTCGTCGGAAGCCCCCTAGTGGTTGGAACCAACGCTGCAGTTTATCGGGGTCCGGCAGCGGGTTACGGCCAACGGAGCTGCTGGTGCTGGCCAGCGGCGGCAGTATCGCAGAACAAGGCGGTGGGGATGTGTTCAGACTCGAAAAGCTGGAAACCGCCCCTCGCAGGGCATCCACAACGACGCCAAAATGGTTGTTTTGGCACCGTGGCTGATGCGTTCATTGAGATCTTGTGGAGAGATGAGGATGCTCATGTCTGCGATTGTATTGCCTTTCTACCTGGGGGCGCACCGGGTGTGATGCTGGGGTGTGGCTTTGCGGGCGTGATTGGGGTTGCGGTTGGGGTGTCGACCAGCCCCGTCCGTAGCATACACTCTAAAATTGTAACTGTGTGAATATTGTAAATTAATGTGACATAAGTTCGCAATTTATGGTGTGATTGATCGGGAGGGCGGGGGTCCATGATCGCCGAATGCACGATAGGTCCACCGGCAGGTACGGAAATCAGCGTGTTTTCCGAGCTCAGCGATGGACCTGCATCGTGCATGTGCATAGTGCGGCTTAGTGCCCAAGCACGAAAAATGGGACGTTTTTGAGCTTGGAGATAGCGCTACTCATGCAAGCGTTTGCGCTAACGCCGTTCAGTGGCTGTGCGTGCTGCGCTCTACTCACACTCACGTTTTGAGCAGGTTTTTGTGCAGTGGTAGAGCACAGCACCCTTCTCACGCAGGCCCCCAATCACGCCGTCGCCATCGCTGGCTCACGCTCACCCGCAGTCGGTCCTCCAACCACGCCCCGCCGTGGATCGCCACACCGCCAACACTGAGGGAAAGCCCAGCAAGGAGAATCAGAAGACGCATCCCCAGCACGGTCCGATCGCTGAACTCCATAAGCGCCAACACCTTCGGGGAGTTCAGAAACACCAAGCTTGTCCCCACAACCCCACCGAGCAGGAACGGGTTCACCCTGCTAACCAGCCATGCGGCCAGTGGGGCAGCAATAACCCCGCCGAGCAGCAGCCCAGCAACCGCCACAGTGTGGCCACCAGGTCATGCCACATCCCCAGCGCGCAAACCCGAGGGTGGCGGCAAGAGTAACAAGAGAACTCGGCGGTCTGACCGCCCGATAACGCGGCGCGGCTCCGTGCGTCCCAAACTCATCAACGTGGAGGATGTCACAGGACCCCAGCCACCCCGCCGGAGTGCATCAATAAAACCACCACATACCCCAGCACGGCCAGAAACACCGGGTTGTCAGGCTGTTTCTCATTGGCGGGGCGCTGACGCACCCCGGGCAAACTTCGCTACAAGCACCACACCCAGCACACAGAGGATACCGGCGGTGACTGGCGCTGCTAGCAGCCGTGGACATGTGGCTGAGCAGGTGGCACCAAGAACGCACCGGTCGCGCCGGGCACACTCAAGGCGAAGCACCACGCCCCAATCAACGCTGGCCAAATTTCCAGTGGGACACTCCCGAGGCGAGGGTGGTACCCAGTTCAGCAGTGTGGACTATCGCGCTTCGCCTGCGCCGGTCCGGAGTCCAGCGAGAACAATGAGGACGGTACTGGCGGTGACGCCAAAACCCATGCCGAGGGTTCCGTCGATAAGTTCGGCCGCAGCACCCGCCACCGCAATGAGGAGAAGTTTTCTGCATGGGCTTTTCCTAGGCTGGAACGGGGACGCAGTCGCGGTAGCGCGCTGCGACTATTCCGGCAAGGTCGCTGCCGAGCGGCGGACTCCTGAGTCACGTGCGGCGCGCGTATATCCACTTTGTCTAGCAAGCAATCCGGCAGTCACAAACAGCGGAAGAATATGCAGTTTGTTGCTCTGCGCAGCAACGTCGCCAATAGGTGGTGCCGCGCGTCGCGGCGACAGCCCGCACACGACGCCCGGTCAGTTCAGCAACGTCATCGGCGAGGTTCGCCACGCTGCGGTTGGCATCGTCGCAGCTGGTACCCACCGAGTAGAGGCACATCGGCATCGGTGGGGCGCTCGCGGGCGCACACGCCACGCGCGAGCTGCGCCATGTCCTGCCCAACACCCAACCCGTGCGCAAGCGTAAGGTTCAGGCCACTCGCCGCGTCGGGGCCTCCGCCACTGCGCGGGCACATCCACCCGACTGTGATAAGCGTGTGAACAGCAGGGGACGACCACCGCATGGTGGTGGGTGGCGGCGAGGCGCGGGCGGCGTCGATAAGCAGCGGTTCGTTGAGGTCACAGGTCGGCGGCGGGCACCCCCAGCAGATCGCCAGCCGCGGCGGCGAGCGTATCGACGCCCCGTGGCGCATCGCCGTGCCGCGACCCGTGCCCCAGCGTCGATGAGGGCCACCATGAGCGTCACCAACCCGGCACCAGCGTGTCGCCGCTGGCTTTGGTCGATCACCAGAAAGGCACCGACCGCCCCCACGCGCTGCAGCAGGTTCCACGGGGAGTTCGGAGGCGAGGTCGATACGCACCTGGGTGACGTCGTTGAGGCCCTCACCACCGTCAGCGATGCGGGCGCGGACCAGCGACGTTCCGTACCGACTCGCACCTCTGACCCGGCCGGACATGTTTATCCGCAAGCCCCACTACCGTAGCGGTGATACTGCGTACAGTATCGGGGCGGTCGAGGGCCTGCGATGAGGTCGCCGCGGAAAGATCAATGTCATCCGCCAGCAGCAACACCACCATCGCCCGCATGAGCGTGGTCCACTGACCATCCGACGTGTCAATGCCGAGCACCCGGTTGTCCGACCCTGACCCACCGTCACCGTATCCCCAACAGCGACTTGACCTGTGGCAATAGCTGCCCGCATAGCCGCGATAATCGGAGGAATGCTCGCGGATCACATACTGGATAGGAAACCTGAACCCCAGGTCGTGGGCGCGATCTGCGGTCGCAGAAATGTTCTCCAGCAGCTCCAGCACAGTCGGCCCGGTGTACCACGGCATGAGCACTGGGTTCCACAACGTTGTCGCCGATACAATGCGGAAATAGCACTCACGTGCACCTGGTCAAACGCGGCGGCGAGAGGCGGAAATCTTGGGCGATTGCGTGCCGAACGTGTTGCTGCAAAAGTCAACAAGGTCGATCTTGTTCACCGCCAACACCACCGTGCGCACCCCCAGCAGTTCGGCAGCCCGCAGGGTGGCGACGCGTCTGCTCCACAATGCCGGTGCGTGTCCACCAACAGCACCACGACCTGGGAGGTAGACACCCTGGTCACCGTGTTGCGTGTGTACCGCACGTGCCCCGGTGTATCCGCAAGAATAAACGTGCGTTTAGGCGTGAAAAATAACGATACGCCACATCAATAGTGATGCCCTGCTTAGCCCGCGCGCAGCCCGTCCACCAGCAGCGCGACAAATCCAGCTGGTCCAGCCCCTTTTCCCGGGAGGTGCGCTCCACAGCGGAAAGCTGATCCGCCAACACACTCTTGGTGTCATGCAGCAACCTGCCGACAAAGGTGGATTTCCGTCATCCACGGAACCCGCTGCATAGCCGAAGGGTTTCACGGTCCTGCAGATGATCCCTGAACATAAGTAGTCATCAGTAGTACCCTTCCTTTTACGGTCCTCCATGGCGGATTCGCTGCCGGTCATCGGCGCGGGTTGCACCCTCGTTCCGTCAACCGTGAGGCGGCAATCTCCGCGATCACCTCATCCACGGTCGCGGCGTTGGACAGCACAGCCCCGGTGCAGGCATATCCCCCACCGTGCGGTAGCGCGACCCGTTTGACCTGCACTGTTTCGTCGTCACGGGGCCACCCCACCCCCTGCTGTCAGCCACGCCGTCGCGTTGAAGACTTCGCGCTCGTGCGCAAAAATAGATCGGTGGCAGCAGAATATCACAGGCGCCGATGTATTCCCACACATCCGCTTCCGTCCAATTGGAGATGGGAAACACGCAATGTTCTCGCCAGGCAGGTGCTCGCCGTTGTATAGGTTCCACACGGGCGCTGGCGGCGGGATCCCAGCCGCCGAAAGAATCGCGCACGGAAAAGACGCGCTCCTTCGCGCGGGCGCGTTCTCGTCGCGGCGGGCACCGCCCAGAACAGCCCCATAGCCAACCTCCGTTGATGGTGTCTCACCAGCGGGATTGTTTGCAGGGTTGCGTGTTCCGTCCGCGCTCCACTACATCACCGCGATCAATCCAGTCCTGCACTGCAGCCACCTCAGGCGGCACCCGTCTGTTCCACCAGGCGATCACGAAACTCAATCACTTCCGGAAAATTATGGCCCGTATCCACATGCAGTTCGAACGGAACGGCGGCGGGGCAAACGCGCGACGCGCCAGCTCAAACACCACCACCGAATCCTTGCACACGGGAAAACAGCAAGGCAACCCGGTCGAATTGGCCCGCAACCTCGCGAAGGATATGAATGGACTCGTTTTTCCAAGTCCTTCAGGGCGGAGGGACAACGGCGTAGTTGCTGTAGAAGTCACTGTTGTTGTCATGTGTAGTCCGCATTCTGTTTTGGCGTGCCCGGCCCAACGGCCAGCACGGAGGTCTTCACCAGCGGCGACGGGAGGGTGCAGGTGGCGCACCCAATCGAGGGATAGCCTGGTGTGTGAGGGGTGTTCAATGAGGTTGTTGTCAGTGATAAACCGCCCGTATCCTCCAGCGACCACGTGACCAGCGGGAAATCTTCAACCGGCCGGCGCTATCCAACGCCAGCGCCGGGGTGGTCGTGCGGGTCGGACCGTCGGCGCGCCGGAGGCCCGTCACCCAACCCACATAGGGGCTGAGGCTCACCGCGAGCGGTTCCACCTTGCGCATTCGGCAACACGCCGCCGGGTTGCTCTGATACAGATTCGGACCATATTCCTGAGCTTGCTCATCGGCGCTGAGCACAGGTTTCGCCGTGACCAGACGCTGCGGGTACCTGCGCTCCACCCGCGCCGCCACGTCCAGGGTTTCTGGGGAAATGGAAACCGGTATCCAAGAACAGGAAATCCATGTCGGGTGCGTGGCGGGCGGCCAGCCCGCCAGCACCGTATTCTCCATCGACAACGTCACCACCACCCTGCCTGGCGCGAACTCCTGCGTCCACTGCATGATCGTCGCCGCATCAGCGTGGTACAGGTTTTCAGCGTGCTTATCGACGAGCTCCTCGTTCCGTTTCCGCAGTTCATCCGGCAAAGGTTCCGTGGTTCGGGGCCCCTCGGGGCTGATACTGACCGCGGAACAGTGCAAGGGTCGTAGGTATCTGAGTTGTATTATGAGGCAACATGATCATGTCCGTGAGTTCGTAGGCTGGTGCGTAGCGCCTGCGCCGTTGATGCTGCTGGGGCGGGCGTTTGGTCGGGGTCGTCTTGGCCGTGGAACATGACAGAAAACACGCGGCGGCATTCTCCGCAGCTCCAGGCGAAAATCATTCTCGCGTCGGGAAACAACTGAGTTCCTGCACAATAGGGGCAATACTCTGGAAAATTACGATTGGCGTTCGGTTGTCTGCGCAGGCTCATTTCAGATCCTTCCTCGGCGCGCGCAGCACCCACTGCGGAACTGCTCGTCCCTCTCGGCGCTGCTCCTTGTACTTAGTGACAAGAGCGAACAACATAGTCGCCCAGCTGCGCGGAGGTCACCCATCGTCCACGGAGCTTTTTGACAAAGTCGGGGTCAAAGCCGAGGGAACCACCCAAGCGCACCTGGAAGCCCTCAACCTTGTTGCCCTGTTCATCGGTGACCAACTGGCCTTTCAATCCAATATCGGAAACCTGCGTGCGGGCGCACGAATCGGGCAGCCATTCAGACTGATCCGCAGGAACATCCAGATCACCGAGGCGTTGTTCCAGTTCATCCACTAGCTCAATGGCGCGGGCCTTGGTGGTGACCAGCGCAAGCTTGCAGAACTCTAAGCCAGTGCAGGAGACCACGCCGCGACGGAACTCACTGGGTTTGGTGTACAGGCCAATCGCGTCAAGATCCTTGGATAATGCCTCCACCTGATCTTCTTCCACGTCCAGGAACAACAGTTCTTATCCACCGTGGTACGCAGGCGGGTCACGGCGTGCTTGTCCGCGGCGTCGGCAATAGCGATCAGCTGCTCGCCGGTCGCGTGACCGACCGTCGGTTTAACGCCGACATAAAACCTGCCGCCTTTCTGCTTGTGCACGCCAATATGGTCGCGATTACCTGGATTGATGGGGCTGCGGGCCGTCGGCAAGGCGGTAGCCCAGGAAATCAGTTTCAGAATTTCACGGAACTTCTCCACACCCCACGCACCAACCAGGAACTCATGCGCGGCGCGGTTACGGAGGCGTCGATAACCGTACTACGGAACAACCGCACTGTTGACACCCACACCTCCGGCACCTGCTCCAAAGAAAACCCAGATCTCAAGATCGCTGCGCAAGCATCGGATTCGTGGACAAACCACCACCCACATCACGTCGAACTCGGGCCAAATTCTGGGTGAACAGCGCCAATAAACGCTAAATCCTGAATCTGTGCGTCACGTCCTGGCGCGGCGACCCCGAAATAGCCGACTTAAACTTGCGCGGAAGATTATGAAACCCTCCCGGTGCAGCCACTCTTTGCGTGAGTTCTTCAATTGCTGGGGTGGCGTCATAATCTCATCCGCCGCCACGCCTGCAACCGGGGAGCCAAGAATCACGCGCGGAACATCGCCGCAGCCCAAGAGAGTAGACAAGCCAACGGAATCAGCTTCTGCCAAATCGCAGGCATATCCTCAACCTGAATCCAATGCAGCTGCACGTTTTGACGATCCGTGAAGTCCGCAGTGCCCCGCGCATACTGCTGGGAAATCTCACCGACCGTGCGCAGCTGTTCCGTGGACACCACGCCACCATCGAAACGAACACGCAGCATAAAGTACTTATCCCTGCAGCTCGGCGTTGGTCATGGTGCTGGTGAATCCCTGCCGCCCAGGTTCTGCTTCCGCTGCGAATACAAGCCCACCCACTTAAACCGGGGCGCAAGATCTTCTACGGAAATCGAATCAAAACCCTGCTGTGAATACAGCTCGATAATGCGCTGCTTGCAGGACAAACCCGGGTCTTCCTGCTTAATGCGCTCATCATCGTTCAACGGGTCCGTGCTGTCTAATGCCCACTGCCCATCAGGTTTCTTCGTGCGGGCGGGGCGATTCAGCGGTTCGGGTCGCAGTGGCGGTAGGAGGGTCATAGGAGTCCTTCAGTCGGAGATGTTTGTGTAGGGCACGTGGGATTTCGGTGCCGCTCGTTCGTGGACAGCAGTAAACATACAGCTTTAGTCTATATCAACGATACAGCAAAAGATTGAAGTCGGAACAGAACGGTTCGGTGCAAAAATATAGCCTTTTAACTGGTATTTTGTTTTTATTCATCAGCAACAAGTCATCTGAGTTGCAGCATCAAACAGTCCACCATCCGCCAGTTTGCCCATATCGGGCCCGAAAGTTTATGATATATCTCAAATTTTTGCATACAGCTCAGTCTCAGCTATAGGAGACAGGTCCGCCCTGAAAATCTACAAAATGACCGAGACGTGGGCATTAAATTCACAAAAATTTCCAAACTAGGACGCTGGAACAACAACAGACCAGCTACCGACATACATGCTGTTCATATGGGTTTTATTGCGAATAATCTTGCCCTTATACTGTCCTCGCCTCACTACAGACAACTTAGTCTGTGATTGCTAGGCTACGTTTTGGTCATACGTGACTAGCCACATATCTCTGACGCCTGGCATCGCAGCAACGGCGATGCCTACTGAGCCACCGGAACCACCGGAGGCGTCGTAAAGCACGAACAACACTGCACAGCACTGTTTCACCCTACCCGAAAGGCAGAACAACCATGACACATCCCCTTCGCGTCGCCATCGTTGGCGCGGGTCCCGCAGGTATTTACGCTGCGGACCTCCTGATCAAATCCGCAGCTGACGTGAGCATTGACCTGTTTGAACAAATGCCAGCACCATTTGGGCTGATCAGGTACGGTGTAGCGCCCGATCATCCGCGCATCAAAGGCATCGTGAAACTCCTGCACAACGTACTCGATAAGCCGGAGGTGCGACTGCTAGCACAACATCACCATCGGACGCGACATCACCGTCGACGAACTCCGCTCCCACTACGACGCCGTGGTGTTCTCCACCGGCGCTAGTCGGCGACCGCGACCTCGGTATCCCCGGGGCTGATCTTGAAAGCTCTTTCGGTGCAGGCGAATTCGTGGATTCTACGACGGCAACCTCACTTCGCACGGTCCTGGATTTGTCGCGCAGTCCGTGGCCGTGGTGGGTGTTGGGAATGTGGGTCTTGACGTTGCACGCATTCTTGCCAAAACCGGCGACGAGCTCCCTAGTCACCGAGATTCCCGATAACGTGATCAGAGCCTAAAAACAACAAGGCTACTGACGTGCATGTGTTTGGGCGCCGCGGACCTGCACACGTGAAATTCACCCCGCAAGAACTCAAAGAACTCGACCACTCCCCCACCATCAATGTTGTGGTTGACCCCAACGACATTGACTACGACGCAGCCTCCGAAGAAGCACGTCGCAGCTCAAAACTCACAGGACTTGGTGTGCAGCATCCTCGAAAACTACGCCATTCGCGACCCCAAAGACGCACCCCACACCATCCATTCACCCTTTGAAAACCCCGTGGAAATTTCTTGGCCGCGATGGGCACGTGGTGGGTATACGAACCGAACGCACTCGAACTCGACGGCAAAGGCGGCGTAGGAACAGGAAAATTCACTGACTGGCCTGTTCAAGCCGTCTATCGAGCTGTTGGATACCGCTCGATGCCATCACCGGACTGCTCCTCTGATGAGGACGCCGCTGTTATCCCCAATGACGGCGGGCATGTGAGTTGATGTTGATGGCAACGCGGTTTCTGGGGGCATGTGACCGGTGGATCAAGCGCGGGCCCGTCGGACCTCATTGGCAACACCAAATCAGACGCAAAAAGAAACCATCGACATGCTGCTTCACGACGCCGCGAAAGACCAGCTCCTCACGCCCGGTAAAGGTGACATTGTTGAACCACTCGAAGAACGCAACATCACCTACACAACCTGGGACGGGTGGTACCGTCTCGACGCAGAAGAACGCCGCCAAGGTGAACTCGAAGGACGCGAACGCAAAAGATCGTCGAGTGGGACGAGATGGTGAATGCGTCAAACTCGGTGCCGGTAGGTGGGGTGAAAGGTGAGGTTAAGATGTTGATGACGTGCGACACGGCGCGTTGCTTACTGCACGAGACACACCTCACGGTTCAAAAACTTACAGCACAACCTGCGCAGCTAAGCGTTTAGGTTTACACCGACATCAGAGTAAATCGGGCAATACGCTTTACGCGTATCTTCTTTAACACGCGGCGCTAACGACTCTAAGATACTTTGCGCCGCGTTGCGCACCAGTGGCTTAGCATATGCGGCCTCATCGTCAACGAGATCTTTAGTGATATATTTGGCCGCATCCTGATCAAGCTCAGAATCAGAAAAACGCATATGCTTTTGCCGCTTCCCGAAGGTCTGCAACATACTGAAAACCAATCAAACACAATAAGATTCCGCCATGCAGATTGGGTTTAACGCGCCCCATATCTATCCCGTAGAACTCGCAACCACGCAACCTCGCCTCCGAAAGATCAACCCCCTGACACTGAGTGTGCTAGGGCATTTTCCCTGAAGACCACGTGATTAAGAAAACCAGAGATTGTTGAGTTAGTTATGTTGTTGATGAAGCTATCACCATAGCCATTAAGGTCTATATCATATGAAATGCGACATTTTTCTATGCTAGAAAATGTGTTATTTGAAAACCTAAATGTATTACTGAAATTCTCGATGGATGAATCACGGAGCGTAAGGTCCGCAGCATTTAAGCGTTCAAATCTAAGATTTTTTGCGGAAATATGTGAAGCTACGCAGCTAACCATCGTCTCCATCGATCGAAACGCAACGTCATTAATCTCAAGTTCCGCGAATTCTACATTAGCAAAGTTCGTCCCACACGATAATTTCTCATTCTGAAGTCTGAGACCAGTGATATGGGCGTCGCGTATAGTGGCTGGTCCCATCGTAGTAATAAACTCCATCGTGCTACGAAGTTCTTCTCCATAGTTTTGGAGTTCTTCCCAGCCAGTTAGTCTAATCATAAAACTATCCTCACACGTTTCTACGAGTTTAATGTTGGGCGAAGATCTACACCAAGATCAGCATAGACCTCTATGATTCTTTCACGAGATTTTTTAGGAAGCCTTGACGCAGTGACCATATGAACATACTTCGCCCCTCGCTTCGAATCCAGGGGACCTCCGTAGCCATACTTTTCAAATTTCAGGTCTACATGTATGGCGGAGAAAGCTTTCCTATCGGTTTTATCCGAAGACAATCTAAGCTTTTCAGAGGCATCTATTAAACGATCCACGTATTGAAACCAATCTGGAACTATGAGATGCGCCCATTTTGGATTGGGATTGACTCGTTCCATATCAACACCAAAGAAAGCAGAATCAATTAACTCAAGTTTCGAAAAATCTACACCCATACATTGAGTACGTTGAACATTTTCGTTTAACACCATATTCCGAACACCCGGAAATCTCTGAGTCTACAATATTATCAATAAAGGGATGTTCAGCACCATCAAAACTCACATTAACTAGCTTACATCGCTCAATGCTATCAAATCCGAGATTAAAAGGGCGGCTTACATATATTGAATCTTCAATAGTTGAATCCGATATAATAGATTTTTAAATCTAGCACTCACACCTTAATATTTTTGAAAAATGAGTCTGCGATCCAGCAGCCATCCTGCAAAAATAAAGGAGACTTAATAACAATATCTTCGAATACCATATTGGAAAATTCACATCGGCGAAAAATAATTTTCACAGTCTATTTCTCTACGATCGATTTGCATGTTAGATATCATCGCACATAAATAACATTATATTTTTGTTTCACTTCGCGTTTCTGTCGAAAATTTCCGTTATATAATCGTCTAAATTCATTTACGCACTCCAGTATAGTGTGTTGATGAAGATTACTTTACATAATCAACTATCTTGACTTTCCATAAAACCCAGACTTCGCGTAGTTAGATCCCACCAAACCAGAATTATTTGGACCATCACACCCACAGCATTTCACCTCGAAACAGAAACATCTTTACATGTATTATTCTTGTTCAGCGATATATCTGATAATTCTCTGATTCAAATCTTGCACAGTCACGTTACGATAATTGCGGTCCGAACTGCGCGCTATCTGCATATGCTTTTAGCCTTGATTGCATTCTGCTCCGCAATGTTATACGCGTTAATGGCATCAACAACAGCTTGATGTTTTATCCGCCCATCCTTGGCAGTACCCCACATCTCAAAAAGATGCTCGCCTAAAGTCTGGCCGTAGGAGTCTAGGAGTGCCCCCACTGCGCCGTGAACTTCACTGATGTCAGACAGAAGCTGGCCTAATTTCTTTGACCTGGGCACTGTAATACTCCCCCTCCGTCCCCCGGAACTCATCAATCGGTAACCCATGTAGTTCTGCAATAATTTCTTCAGCGGTGTCATTGAAGGACGTCCACGTTGCACTGGTTTCCCACACCAAATCCGGATCGCCACCGACATGAAACTCTGGCTTTTCAAAAGCTTCAAACGGTGGGATCATCATCTTCGGCATGGCGCCTCCAAGAGTAGGTCTATTAAAGTAATTACTTAGCCTACCGCACCAACCTTCAATTTTTCATACACAACAGATGAAAAATTTCTAACATCTCATGAACTGCGGAAACATCACAGCGACCCATCACTAAGACCACGGATCCAAAGCACTTATGACCAGAACCATCACTGTGCTACCACGCTTTTATCCGTGAACGAGATGGTCGCGGGACCAAGTTTATCGAGACTTCCCTCATGGGTAACTAAGAGCTCCGAGTAATCATTACCCTTCACACCCTTGATGGTGTTGCCAGATACGTTGATGCCTTTAATGTCTCCACGGACCTCCTGCCTGCCGTTTTGCGCTTTCGACACTTCCGCACCCACATACACAACAGGAAGAGTTTTGTTACGCGGCGTGAAAGTATTACCAGTGATGGTGATGTTCTCCAGAGGACCATTTCCGCCCGCGTATCGCACAGTCCCACCCGAAGGCTTCTCAGATTCCCCCTGAACCATATAGGAATGCGGGTTATCCTTCGCATCATTCAGATGAGACAGACTTGAATCCCCATCCCACACGGATTCCACCCCAACAAATGCGCGGTTTGCCGTTCCGTCAACGGTATTGCCCGTAAATGTTGTCCCGCCAGAGTCGGGCCCCACGTACAGCAGCCAGCTAGGATGTTTGTCTCGGGTTGTCACACTGTTTCCGCTGAACGTGTTGTTTTTACTGCCCTGGTACGCCTGCAATATCCCCTGCCCATATGCCCGGCGAGTCACAATATTATTACCTTTCACATCGTTATGCTCCGAGCCATAGGCAATATGAACGCTGGAAGATATACTGTCCCGCAGCTGGTTGTTCTCCACGGTATTGTTGCTACTGCGGTCCTGCATGGAGATGTTGCGGGTGTTGTTTCGGATGGTGTTGCCCGTGATGCGACTATTCGTCACGCCGGAAAATTCAATACCGTAGTACCCCCCGTCAATAGTATTGTCAGTGATCTTAATATCAGTGTTCTTGAACATCGGATCCGCCGTTTTTCCAGTCGCGACATAACGCTCCCACACTTCCGCACCTTTGCCCGTATAGTCGTCTTTTACACGATTCGTAGACACAAAGATCGGCACAACGCCGTCGTTTTCATTGGCCATCGTGATGGTACTGCGATCCACCGTCACATTGCTCACATCGCCATGATCAGCAAGAATGCTTACTCCCCGGAAATTCACGTCGTTCATGGTGACGTTGCGAACAGTGACGTTTGAAATATGATCCCCGGAAATTCCGCTACTAAAGCTGGAAGTTTTCATATTGAGAGTGAAATCACTCAGCTCGATCCCAGAAGTCTCCTTCGCAAGCTCAAACGCGCTGGCAAGCGTGCTGCTCGTTCCCTTCGTCCGCACGTCCAGGTGCGCACCGTGCCCGCGGATGTAGCGCACCCCTTCCGGCACATTTAGCGTCTCTGGCACCACATAGGTACGCCCCGCCGTCAGATCCACCCCGGTCTTCTCCTGGCCTGCCTTGTTCAGCATTGCCTGCAGGTCATCTGCTTGGGCAGATGCGGGCACGCTTATCGACGCCCCGAAACACAGCAATCCAGCTACCACACTGCTTATTATCTTCCGCATACCAAAGAGCATACCTATCATTTTTTCAGCCCGCATCTGTGCTACTCGTCCCATCATGACAATCCGCTACCCCCATCCCGCGTCGCAATCACATTGTCAGTAACTAATATTCTATCCAATTATCACATGTAGATAAAGGTTTACACACCCCAGCGAATACAATATTATTCAATATTTTTTAGCACAATAACTAACAGAACAAAGAGCGCTCTCGCGAGGGTTAATTTTATTCATTACCCCCGCATCTTTCATTATTTCCACCCCAATATATTATGAGCTTTATAAACATCTTTTCAGTTCATTCAAAAGGAGCCACACATGTCTTTGTCTCGGCCACTTGTCCGCACTGCCATCGTCGGCGCAACGGTAGCACTCACGGCACTGGGTCTTTCACCCTTAGCCTCTGCCGACGACCTTGAAGGTACCTTCCAACCCAGCACCGGCGAAATAGTCCGCATCAAGTACACGGATGCCTCTGGTCTGTTTTGCATGAGAGTTGATTCCAATAAACCCAACGCGGGAGGTTTTAACGTCAGTTTGGTTCCCGAGATCCGCAAGGGGAGCGACGGCAAGCTCAGCAGTTGGGTTCTTGGTCCAAACCCAACACTGGGTGGAAGTGCGAAGATCATCCCAAGTTTGCCGACGAGGATACCTTGTACACATACACCGTGAGTCGTGACAAGGTTGCAAAGTACGAAGGCACGTTCCGTACCTAAAAACCGCTATAAAAACCACCGCACCCCCGCAAGCATTCCTGCGGGGGTGCGGGTGTCGCGGCGTCGATAAGCGCCCTAAGCACCTTTAGCTGGAGTAAATGTCCAGCTTCTCGCCACCATCAGCAACGTCAACGTTGACCTCGTCGCCGTCGTGGATGTCGCCTGCCAGCAGTTTCTTGGCCAGGGCATCGCCCACGGCCTGCTGAATCAGGCGGCGCAACGGGCGGGCACCGTAGGCGGGATCGTACCCACGTTCGGCGAGCCACAGTCGAGCGGCGTCGGAAACGTGCAGGGTGAGGCGTCGAGCGGCAAGGCGACGGGCCAGTTCGTTGATTTGGATATCAACAATGCTGGTCAGCTGCTCTGCCGAGAGCGGCTCGAAGATCACCACGTCGTCGAGGCGGTTGATGAACTCCGGCTTGAAGTGACGCTTCACAGCCTCCATCATCTGCTCTGGGGTGCCACCTGCCCCCAAGTTGGAGGTCAGGATAATGATGGTGTTGCGGAAGTCCACAGTCCGCCCCTGGCCGTCGGTGAGCCGACCTTCGTCGAGCACCTGCAGCAGCACGTCGAACACCTCGGGGTTCGCCTTCTCCACCTCATCGAACAGGACCACGGTGTAGGGACGACGGCGCACGGCCTCCGTCAGCTGACCGCCCTGATCGTAGCCAACGTATCCGGGAGGGGCACCGACGAGGCGCGCGACCGAGTGCTTCTCGCCGTACTCCGACATGTCGATACGCACCATGGCGCGTTCGTCATCGAAGAGGAATCCGGCCAGTGCCTTGGCCAGCTCCGTCTTACCCACACCCGTCGGGCCGAGGAACAGGAACGAACCCAACGGACGGTCAGGGTCGGCAACGCCCGCACGGGAACGACGCACCGCATCAGACACCGCCTGCACAGCCACTTTCTGGCCGACCACCTGGGTGGCCAGTTCCTGCTCCATGGCCAGCAGTTTCTCGGTCTCGCCCTGCATCATCTTGCCAGCAGGAATGCCCGTCCACGCGGACACGACCTCGGCGATGGTGTCGGGGGTGACTTCCTCCGTGATCATCGTGTTGTCGGTGCTGTCTGCAACGTTGGCTTCAGCGTCGGCTACTTCCTTTTCCAGTTCGGGAATGCGGCCATAGCGCAGCTCAGCCACCTTGCCGTAGTCACCGTCGCGCTCAGCGATTTCGGATTCCTGGCGCAGCCGCTCCAGTTCCTCCTTCGCGCCACGCACCTTGTCGATCGCGGATTTCTCGTTGGCCCAGCGTGCCTTGAGTTCTCCTAGTTTTTCGCGCTCGTCGGCGAGTTCTTGGCGCAACTTCTCCAAACGGTCTTTCGAGGCGGCATCGGTTTCCTTTGCCAAAGCCATTTCCTCGATTTCCAGGCGGCGTACCACGCGCTCCAGGGCGTCGATTTCCTGCGGTGAGGAGTCGATTTCCATACGTAGGCGCGAGGCGGCCTCATCCACAAGGTCAATGGCCTTATCCGGCAGGAAGCGGGAAGTGATGTAGCGGTCCGAGAGCGCGGCGGCGGCAACCAGAGCGGAATCCTGAATCCGCACGCCGTGGTGCACTTCGTAGCGTTCCTTCAACCCACGCAGAATGCCGATGGCGTCTTCCACGGACGGCTCGCCCACAGATACCTGCTGGAAGCGACGCTCCAGGGCGGCGTCTTTCTCAATGTATTTGCGGTATTCCTCCAGAGTGGTGGCACCAACAAGGCGTAGCTCACCGCGTGCAAGCATGGGTTTGATCATGTTGCCCACGTCCATGGCGGATTCGCCGGTGGCACCGGCACCCACGATGGTGTGCAGCTCGTCAATGAAGGTGATGATCTGCCCGTCGGACGCCTTGATTTCATCAAGAACAGCCTTGAGGCGTTCCTCAAATTCACCACGGTATTTGGCGCCAGCGACCATCGACCCAAGATCCAGGCTGATCAGGGTCTTGTCCTTCAGGGATTCCGGCACGTCACCAGCCACGATGCGGCGGGCAAGCCCCTCCACGATGGCGGTTTTACCCACACCGGGTTCGCCGATCAGCACCGGGTTGTTCTTGGTGCGGCGAGAGAGCACCTGCACCACGCGGCGAATTTCCTGATCACGCCCGATCACCGGATCGATTTTTCCTTCGCGGGCGAGCTTGGTCAGGTCGGTGGAGTACTTCTCCAGGGCCTGGAACTGCCCTTCCGGGTCTTGGGTGGTCACCTTGGAGGAGCCACGCACAGCCGGGAACGCTGCCTTAATCGCATCGTAGGTGGCACCGTGCTCTTTCAGCAGTTGTGCCGCGTCGGAATCGCCGCGCGCAATACCTGCGAGCAGCACCTCAGTGGACACATACTCGTCGCCGAGTTCACCGGCCAGTTCCTGAGCGGCGGTCAACGCGTTGAGGGCGTCGCGATTCAGGTTCGGGTTGGCCATGTTAGAACCCTGCGCACTGGGGAAGGAATCCACTAACTTACGGGCGGCGTCGAGAACGGCTTTCGGATCCGCACCGGCGGCCTGCAGCACGGGTGCCGCAATGCCGTCCGGTTGGTCCAGCACGCCCACCAGCAGGTGAGCAGGGCGAACATCAGGGTTGCCCTTAGCGGAGGCAAGTTGCACTGCTGTTTGCAGAGCCTCTTGGGTTTTGGTCGTGGGGTTAAAAGAACTCATGATTATTCCTTTCGTTTCTATCTGCGTCTTATCGTTTGGCCTTAGCTGCGCGCTCTGGCCTGACCCCAATCAGCCCATTCAGCTGGTAGTTCAGTACCGTCACGCGCGGTTTTTCTTTGATGTCGTTATGTACAACGTCGCTCAGGTTGAGTCTGTTCCACTCAAGTCTAAATTTTTTAGTTGAGTGCATCACACTCAACTTTGGCGATCGAGGCGATCGGGGCATCAGACTGACATTCAGGCCACCCCACCTAGCGACACCCTGACCAACAACCAGCCCGCCAGCAGAAACACCATCCACCCTCTACATTTACCGACGCTCCGTTTATCAGCACGTCAATTCATCACACCATGTACGGGCCACAAAATTACCAGTCCAGGCCGCCACTTCCCGACTGTACCGAAGAATGAGAAAAGGGAATCTGATACCTTTCTTAATGGCAGATACTTGACATGTACCCCAAATTGGAAATAAGGATGAACACAACAGGTGAGTTGGTGCACAATAGAAGAGTGACAATGGAAACCCTCAGCGTCGTCGCCGAGTGTCTTGAACGACACCCGGACCTTTTTCGCACCCTCGCGCAGCGCTATTTCCTCGACGATTGCCCCGAGGCACGCTTCCTTTTCCCCACCGACGACAGCACCGCGCACGCCGACCTCGCGGCCGCCCTCATCTTCGTTTTTAATCACAGCAATGCTGACGGTAGTCTCACCCCCAAACTAGTTTCTATACTCGAACAATTAGGCCGTGACCATCGTAAATTCCAGGTAGCAGATAACCATTACGAGCGCTTTGGTAACGCCCTGAATCGTGCCCTGAAAATCGTTGGAGCACATGCCCCCACCTACGCCATCACTGCCGCCGAGAAGGCCATCACAGCCACCCTTGAGACCATGCGTCGGGCCGCCAAAGAGGAGGACGATACGGGCCTTCCAGCGACCTGGACGGGCGAGGTGATAGAGACGCAGCGACGCAGCCGATACATCTCTGTGGTGCGCCTAGTAAGCGAAACTCCACCCCCGTTTGCCCCCGGTCAGTACTTGCCTCGTCACCTGCTCCCTCATGTCCCGCCAATGGCGTTACCTTTCCCCTGCGCTGCCGCCCAACAAGGAAGGTCACCTGGAGTTCCACATCAAAACCACGGACACAGACAGCAACTCACGCATTCTGGCCAACTCCCGCCCCGGCGACATCTGGACCTTCGGCGCCCCGCTCGGAAAAATGCACATCAGCGGCACACGCGACGTTCTAGCCATCGCCCACACCACCGGGCTTGCCTCGATCCGCTCATTGCTTCTCGACGCCGCGACACTCTCCGACCCTCCCCGCACCCACCTGTTCTTCGGCGCAGACTACCCCGGCGAGCTGTACGAACTCCTCGGCCTATGGAATTTCGCAGCCAGCGCCCCTGGCTGTCCGTCACGCCAGTGACCACCTACACAGAAAACGAATGGTGGGTCGGTGCCACCGAGCACTCCGTAGCACCACGCGGCTTGCATTTGCCGCAGTACGGGTCACTCTCCTCAATAGTCAGTTCCTACGGTTCCTGGGAGGACCGCGATGTACTTATCGCCGGCCCTAATGAAGTGGTACGGGATGTCGTGAACACACTCCTCGCCTCCGGCACCCCCGCCAGCCACATCCAGCACGACCCGTTCTAGGCCGTATGCTGCCGTATGCTTAGGCGTTTTCCACGTGTCGACGCCCCGCCGCCCGAACCACATACCAGCTCACCACGCACCCCAGCGCGGCCAGAGGCATCGCAATGATGAAGCGCTGCACAGGTATGGCGGTTTCCGGCCACGCCAGTGGCGCGATCACCCACAGAAAACTTTCGGCCAGTACATCGCCACCGATGAGGACGGTCACGATGGTCCACACGATCATGGCCACCAGCGTCGCCCCCATGCCAAAGCGGATCACCAGCGCCAGCGCGAGCAACACGAACACGGACCCCACCAGCAGCCACAAAACGAGTTGCCGCAGCACCTCGCCAGCGGGCTGTCCCACCGCTACCAGCGACGCTGACGTCACCCCCGGCAAGCACCGCGAGAACGATGATGTGCGTGGCAACATAGGCGGGAAAGAACCTCGGATTTTCGGCAGTAGTGTGCGCGAGGTTCGGCCCCACCGCCGCCCAGGTAAGCACCGGCAGAATACCTACGCCGAGAGGCACAATCATATAGCTGAACAGCCCCGATGCAGTATCAGCCGGGTACCACGACGCGAGAGCCACGACAACAAGCGCCGACAGAACGACGCAGGTGAGCACCCCGCTTCGGCGCAGAATGGACACTACCGCCAGGATCGGGAATGCAGGCAGCTGGCGGGATGCGGACGCGGTGGTAAACGCGGGCGTCGATAATGGCGCACTGTGGGTACGGAAACCTGGGGCGCGGGCCGACGTCGAACGGGTCGCGCTTCACCAGTTTCATTCATGAGCGCTGCTGCAGCACACGTGACCACACCGAGCAGCACGCACAACCCAGCCCCCACGAGCGGCGGATCTTGAAGCGCCGGATTATCGGCAGGAATGGGAAGACCACTGACCTCCACACCGACCGGAACCAGGAGAATCCGAATCGGCCACGTTGGCGGACACAAAAGCCACCAGCTACTTTCCGCAAACACCACCCCAATCAGTTGCCACACCACACCGACCGCGAGGGCCGCGATCATGCCGAAACGACGTGCCACCAGTGCACCCAGACCGATGAGTCCCAGCGAACCGATCCAGCAATACAGCGCCGCTAACACCCCACGATCCAGCGGCGCGCCGAAAAGAATAACAATCCCAAAGTTCAGCACCTGGAGCAGCGCCGATATACCCGCCAGTATCAGCAGGCGAGCTGCGCGATCCTTCCGCTTGTCGACGCCCCGCCACCACAGGCCGCCATGGCGCGCCCGCCGCTCGCGTTGCTCCGACAACGCTGCCATCAGCATCATGAGCGGGGCAGCCATGCCGGTGAAGTACATCACCTGCCAGGAAAACGGCACCGAAATGTAGCCGGCGGACTGCACCCCGGCCGACAGCACAATTGTCATAAGAGCGAGTAGGACGCCCACCCATGGGAAATACGCAACTGACGTACGCCGGACGCGAATCACTTCAGCATGCAGATAGGGAATCATGGTGGCTACTCCCCTTCCGCAACGTCGGGCAGCTGATGCGTCAGATGGAAGAAGCGAGATTCCAGATCGCCACCCTGCGTCAAATAATCAGCGGTACCACTAAATACAGTCTTTCCCGACTCAATGACCGTAATATCGTCGGCCAGCCGCGCAATCTCCCCCAATTGATGAGAACTCACCACCACAGTTCCGCCGCGCTGCGCCCACTCCTTAAGAAAAACTCGCAGGTCAGCGATGCCTTGTGGATCGAGGCCATTTTGCGGCTCATCCAGCAACAGAATCTTCGGCGACCCCAGCATCGCAATAGCCAACGCCAAACGCGCCTTCATGCCCGTGGAAAAAGACTTTGCCTTCTTCCTGCCTGTTTCAGACAATCCCACCAGTTCAAGCACGCGATCAATTTCCGCGTCAGGTAGCCCCAGCAGTAACGCATGGACTTTCAGATTCTCCCGTGCTGTCAAATGACCATACAATGCAGGGACCGTTAATCGATGCTCCAATATCCCGCCGATGCCCGGCGTTCAATGGTTCCCCAAGGATATTCACGGTGCCAGAAGTGACTGGCACAAGGCCCAGAATTGTTTTAAAAGCTGTGGATTTACCTGCACCGTTACGCCCCAGAAGCGCGTGGACCCGCCCGGGTTCCACACTCATGGACATATCATTAAGAATGCTATTTCCGCCCAGGATTACGTTTACATCACGTAGTTCAATTATCGCCATAGTATTACTATTGTAGAAGTAACCTTGGCGGTATCGCGACCACGAATAATGTGATGAAATTATTGTTTACACAGCCGCAATTCTTGTTGCAAACCCGGCACATGTTAAGAAGGGGCTTACTTCATTATAAAAAAAGAAAGGAAAGGAACAATGAAGAAAGCCTCCCACAGCATAACATCGTTAGCACTGCCGCCACTGGAGAATCGTCAATTAATTTCAGGATTGGGCGAGTGAGGAGTTCTAGCAGGCCAGTCCAGCACCGGAATGGCTTTGCGTGCCCGCCGAACGTCGGTGAGATCGATGTCGCAGACAAGCACCTGCTCGTCGTAGCCTGCTTCAATGATTCGCCGCCCAAACGGGGAGACCACGGCGGAATGTCCAATGCCGGTGGGGCCGTCGTCATGCCCGGCTGCAGTCTCTCCACCAGGCCGGGCCTGGTCTGCGGCAATAATGAAGCTGGTGGAGTCGAGGGCGCGGGCAGTGACCAGGGTTCGCCACTGGTCAAGTTTTCCGGGGCCGTCTTGCCAGGACGCTGGAACAACAATAACCTCAGCACCCAACTTGGCAAGGTTGATAAATTGTTCGGGGAAGCGGATGTCGTAGCAAATAGCCACGCCGACACGGGCGCTCGGGGCGTCGAAAAGCATCAGATCGGTGCCGGGAGCAACGGTGTCAGATTCGCGGTAACCGAAGGCGTCGTACGTGTGTATTTTTTGGTAGCTTTCGTGTACGTCAGGGCCGGTAACCAGCGCCATGTTGGCCACGCGGTTCCGGGTTGTACCGTCTTTGTCCACGGTGTCGGCGGGGCTGAACATGCCGACGACCGCGATGACCCCAAGTTCAGTCGCGTGGTCGCGGATGAGGGTGGCAAAGGGGCCGTCGAGGGGTTCGGCGATGGTGTCCAGCCGCCCACCACCGAAGGAACGCATAGTGGCCTCGGGAAAAACAACAAGCTCGGCGCCTTGAGCGACAGCGGTATCCATGCCGGAGATGACGTGCGACAAATTCTCCATTGTGTCCACACCTGACTGCATTTGTACAATCCCGATTCGCATATCTCCCAGATTATGTGGATAAGTCCTAGTTGTACACAGGCTGATGGGTGTGCGGGACGCACGGCGCACGGTGCTAACCAGTATGGAAGGTATGGGATCTTTTACTCTTCCTCCAGAAGCTGTTGCTATTTTAAGCAACTTTAAGATGGCATCGTTTCAGGTCAACCCTGGATTGCAGCCGAGCCACACGAGTTCCGTGGTGTCGTCGTTGGTGGATGGCTGGATGGCCAAGAATCGTTCGCTGTGCGAACGGCACGCAGCTTTGTGCGACAACATCGCCGATTTCTGTTCCACTCTCCAGGACATTGATGCCGACCTCGCATCGAGGTTGCGTTGATGCCTCCTTCGTTGTTTCCCCTGAATAGTGAACAGCTGAGCAACCTGTCTGCCGCGCTGAAAAGTTCGGCCGCACACCTCGTTCACAATGCCACCGAGGCCGCTGAACGCTGGCAATACATTTATGGTCTGGGGCTCGCAGGCGAGTCCTTCAATGCTGCCTACGAACAGGAAGACATGGCACATAGAGCAAGCAGGCAGACGGCAGCACAGTTGGCGGAGCTGGCGAGGACCATGGATAAGGCCGCAGCGAAGCAGAAAGTGCTGGATGGACTGGCACAGTATGCGCTTCCATTTCTGGAGGCCGAGGGGGAAATCAATATTCCTGTTTCTATTTTCATGACGCAGCTAGGCACACTCGCGCGGGCCTTGGACCTGGCCACTGCATTCGCCGCTTCAATGATCGGCGGTGACGATACCAAGGTTCGCGGACTCACACTCGCCGATTTTGGGGATATGTCAGCCGCCGAGATCAACGAGATCAATTCTCATCGCCTCACCCCCGAGGCCGCCGCCGCGCTGGAGGAGTTCACCAAGGATCGCAAGCCGGGCGACCCACCGGTACACGTGTTGGAGGTGGAACCGGGAAAGATGGTGGTGGCGGTTGGAGACATTGATACCGCCGATTCCATCACCACCCTGGTCGCCGGGGTGGGGTCCAGCAATCCTGCGGGCTGGGCGACGTACCTGCACAGAACCGACCTGATTCAGCAGCACACGCACGGCGCCGCGATCATGTGGTTGGGTTACGACGCCCCACCTTCCGTACCCGCCGCCGTCAGCCCACGCGCTGCCCGTGAGGGGGCGCCTTCCTTAGGGAGATACAGAGCACGCTGCGCAGACGGGATGAAGTGCGCAACGGGACGTCGAAAAGCGGGCATAGGCAGCGGCTTCTCGTGGCTGCGCATAGTTTCGGCTCGTTGTTGGCCTTTACGGCAGCAGCGTCACCAGGCGGCCTGGAGGCCGATGGGTTGTTGGCGATGGGAAGCCCCGGAGCTGCGGTACTACACAAAAGCCAGTTGAATTTGCATGCAACTGATGGTGATCCTGAGGTGTACGCGGTCACCGGCTCGCGCGACTGGATCAGTATGTTGGGTTCGGCATTTGGCGGCTATCATGGTGCCGATCCTTCGGATGCATTGTTCGGGGCGGAACGGTGGCCCTCAGAGTCAGACCATGATTATTGGAAGGATGAGTCTTTTTTGAAGCGTGTGGGCGAGGCCGCCAACGCACGGTAAATGCACGTCGGCCCACCCCACACCGCACAGGGAAAGCGGCGGGAGGCGGGCTGACGTGTGTCTCTTTTAGTAGCGGATGCTCATGCGTCCGTCGATACGGCCGTGGCGCATATCGTCAAACACAGTGTTGATGTCGTCGAGCTTGCACTCGGTGACGGTGGGCTTGATCAGGCCGCGGGCATAGAAGTCCAGGGCCTCTTCCAGGTCCTGGCGGGTACCCACCAGGGAGCCACGGATGGTCAGGGCCTTGAACACGATCTCGAAGATCGGTGCTGGGAATTCCCCTTGGGGCAGGCCGTTGAACACGATGGTGCCGTTCTTGCGGGCCATCTTGATGGCCTGCCCGAATGCCTGCTCGTGCACAGCTGTCACCAGCACACCATGTGCGCCGCCGCCGGTGAATTCAGCCACGGCTTCGCCGGGATCAACCTCGCGAGCATTTACGGTGAATTCTGCACCATGCTTGCGGGCAAGTTCCAGCTTCTCATCGGCAATGTCCACGGCAATGACACGCATGCCCATGGCCACGGCGTACTGCACAGCAATGTGACCGAGGCCGCCGACGCCAGAGATAACCACCCACTGGCCAGGGCGGGTCTCCGTCATCTTCAGGCCCTTGTACACGGTCACGCCTGCACAGAGGATGGGGGCAACCTCAAGCAGGTCAGCACCTTCCGGAATGTGTGCGCAGTAGCGGGTATCTACCAGCATGTATTCACCGAAGGAACCATCAACCGTGTAGCCGCCGTACTCGGCGTTGTCGCACAGTGTTTCCCAACCGGTGCGGCAGTGCTCACAGACACCACAGGCGGACCATAGCCAGACGTTACCAACAAGGTCACCAATCTTGACTGTGTGCTCGCCGGGGCCGAGTTTGACCACTTCACCCACGCCCTCGTGGCCGGGTACGAAGGGCAGACCTGGCTTGATCGGCCAGTCACCTGAGCTGCGTGCAGGTCAGTGTGGCACACACCCGAGGTAAGTACCTTCACCAGTGCCTGGTTTGGTCCCGGCTCCGGCAGGTCAATGTCTTTGAGGTTGAGGTCTTTGTTGAACTCTTCAACCACGGCAGCATGGAACTGGTCTGGGTGCTCTGCGTTGGAAGTCATCTGCTTTTCTCCTTGAAAAGTAGTAGGAATGAAAGTCTTGAAATATGTGGCGCACCCTGCGGTGCTGCACGGCGCGCCAAGTCAGAGGTCAGGGGGGATGGCTGAGGATGCTAGAACAGGTGCGTTAGAACAGGCCGACGGGTTTCTCGTCGTAGGACACCAGCATGCACTTAACTTCCTGGTACTGACGCAGCATCATGAGGTGGTTTTCGCGACCAATGCCGGATTCTTTGTACCCACCGAATGCTGCGTGAGCTGGGTAATTGTGGTAATTGTTCACCCACACGCGGCCCGCCTGGATGGCACGCCCTGCCCGATAGGCAATGTTCTGATTTCGGCTCCACACACCAGCACCGAGGCCAAAGAGCGTGTCGTTGGCAATGGCGATGGCCTCATCAAAATCCTTGAAGGTAGCCACGGACAGTACAGGGCCGAAAATTTCGTCCCGGAAGCAACTCATAGTGTTATCCCCACGGAACACCGTTGGCTCGATGTAGTATCCACCTTCAAGCCCCTCAAGCTTTGCGACGTGCCCGCCCGCCAGCACTTGCGCACCTTCAGCAGGTCCGGACTCCAGGTAACTGGAAATCTTATCCATCTGCTCTTGGGAGGTTTGAGCACCCATCTGCACGTCCGTGTCGAGCGGGTTGCCCACGCGGAGCTTCTTCACGCGTTCCACTGCCAGCTTGAGGAACTCATCGGCAATATCCTCGTGCACCAAGGCGCGGGACGGGCAGGTACACACTTCCCCCTGGTTGAGGGCGAACATGGTGAAACCTTCAACGGCCTTGGCCAGGTAATCGTCGTCCTTGTCCATCACATCGGGGAAGAAGATATTGGGCGATTTTCCACCGAGTTCGAGAGTGACGGGGATGACTTTGTCTGCGGCCATCTTGTTGATGAGCTTGCCCACTGGAGTGGACCCTGTGAAGGCGATCTTGTTGACGCGACCCGAGCCAACAAGCGCGGAACCTGTTTCCTCGCCCGTGCCGTTGACCACGTTCAACACTCCGGGTGGGATGAGGTCACCAACGAGGTCCAGCCAGTACAGGATGGATGCGGGCGTCTGCTCAGCTGGTTTCACCACGGTAGGACATCCTGATGCCAGTGCCGGAGCAATTTTCCACGCTGCCATCAAAAGCGGAAAATTCCACGGGATGATTTGCCCGACTACCCCAATCGGTTCATGGAAATGGTAGGCAACGGTGTCGTTATCAATTTGTGAAATATGGCCTTCTTGAGCGCGAATCGCACCCGCAAAGTACCGATAGTGATCAATTGCAAGCGGAATATCTGCCGCAAGAGTTTCACGAACCGGCTTACCATTTTCCCATGTTTCAGCAACAGCAATTTGCTCTAAATGCTGTTCCATTCGGTCGGCAATATTATTGAGAACACGAGCACGCTCAGCCGGTGAACTAGTTGCCCATGATTCTCGTGCAGCATGTGCGGCGTCCAGTGCTTTATCAACATCGGCGGCGCTTGACCGCGCTACCTGGCAAAACACTTCCCCAGTCACAGGAGTGATATTGTCCATGTACCGACCCTCAACGGGAGGCACCCACTCTCCACCTATGTAATTTTCGTACCGTGGCTTAAAAGTGACAATCGACCCGTCGGTCCCCGGGTTCGCATATACAGTCATGAAAATTTCACACTCCTTACGATGGGGCCTCACATGAGTTAGTGGGGTTGCGGTCCATGCTAACCAAAATTCGCCACATTCTGAATCACGTTTTGACCACAATAGAAAACTATTGTCGATAGCAACACTCGCTCCCCCGGTTCCCCCTGGTTATATCAATTTTAGGAACGAGATAACATGAGATAATCACCCTATACCAGGGGTACCCCATTGCCCGGAAGGCCGGATGGATTCAGCCCACAACCGCGAACACGGCCGCCATTTTACGTCCCCCATCCCACCTACTAGCACCACATACCACCTCCCGTTCTGTGACTAAGCAGACACCTCCACTACCCCCGTAGGGGTGACCCCCAGGCAGAGCGTAAAACGCCATTAATTCACAGAAGGATTCACAATAAGTTTCCCCCGACCATGCCCCCGTTCACTATAAGAATGCTTGTCGGCATTTTTTCCAACGAAAAGCAACGATCAATATGTGGTTTTATTACCCCATGATCAATCAGCACTGATACCTGCCTCAACTGGTATCTATCGGGGTACAAAAATATCTGATCGGCACAAATATCTTGTGCACGCGCCTCCCCCGACTGTGTGGGATCCGGCGCTGAAATGATTTGTTCAAAAACCAGAAGCCAGTACGGCAAACGAACGCGTAAATACATCCCCGCCGATAGCGTCCACGACACAATCCACCGCCATGCAATCAGATCAGTACCGCACTCAACCCATGCACACAATCGTGCTTCATGGCCGATGCTGTGGCGTACACCTCCGCCTCGGCATGGCGAGCAAGTTGGATCGCTATGCCGATGACGTTTTACGCCCCCGTATCCTTCCGCCCCCGGCGCTTACGGTTAGGGTCCCACATGACCACCGCCGTGGAACGTGGAACATGCACGATCTCACCACGGGATCGCAGAGACTCATGCTCAAGATGAGCAACCTCCGCTTTCAGGCGGTTGATTTCGGCACGGGCTTCGTCGAGTTCTTGTTGTAGGTTTTCATTTTCTTGGTTGAGGGAGATGATGGCCTTAATTCCTGCCAGGTTCACTCCCTCTTCTTGGCTTAGTCGCTGGATTTCGCGCAGCACATCAACATCCCGGCGGGAGTAGCGGCGACCCCCACCGCGGGTGCGCTGCGGGATAACAAGCCCCATGCGGTCATATGTCCGCAGGGTTTGGGCGTGCATTCCCGCCAACTCAGCTGCAACGGAAATCACAAACACTTCACCACCGTCGCTGTTGTTGCGCGTATTGTGCGTTGGCATTGTGACACCGTCACCTTCTTTCCCTTAGTAGTATATCTTCTATGTCGCACTTCCAACGGTGTTCCCGACCCAACCAGCACGTGGGTCAAACCCGCTTTCTTGCTCCAACCTGGCGTATTCCTCCAGCGCCGCACGTGCCCCATCACTGAGGTTCTTGGGCACCTTCACATCAACGGTGACCAGCAGATCTCCGCTTTGTCCATTGCGCTTTGGCACACCGCGTCCACGTACCCGCAGTGTACGGCCGTTAGGCGTTCCCGCCGGTACCTTCACCCGGACTGGGGTGGTCAAGGTAGGGACCGAAATGGCTCCACCGAGCGCCAGGTCCGTAAAGGACACGGGGACGGTGATTTTTAGGTCGTCGCCACTGCGCTTAAACACTGGGTCGGGCCGGACGTGGACAGTGACAAACAGATCACCCGCAGGCTTGCCGTTGGGGCCTGCTTCTCCTTTACCTGCGAGCCGCACTTTCTGCCCGTTATCCAGCCCTGGGGGGGATACGCACGGTGATGGTGCGGGTGCGGTGCACTGTACCGGTACCAGTACAGTCGGAGCAGGGATCAGTAATCACCTGCCCCGTGCCGCTGCAGTGCACGCAGGGTGCGGAAAACCCGAATGCCCCTTGGTTTTCAGAGGTAAACCCGGTGCCGTTGCAGTATCGGCAGGCCGTCGGATTTCCGGTTTTGGATCCAGAGCCGTGGCAGGTGGTACAAGGTGCCTCGCCGGTGAGCTGTATGGGCAGTGTTGTACCCTGAGTTGCTTCCCGGAAGTCCAGAGTAATATCCGCTTCCACGTCCGCTCCCCTCGTGGGTCGGGCCGTGTTGCGTGGGGTACCCCCGCCACTGCCGCCGCGGTTGAAGAGTCCACCGAAAATATCGCTAAAGCTACTACCATCGGATGAGAATCCACCGCGGCCACCACCAAAGAGGTCACTGACATCAAAGTCCGCAGCTTTGTCGGAATCCACCACCGAAACCGGTGCTGTTGCCGCCGAAGCCGCCGCTCCCGAACCCTGGAATGCCACCAGAGGCGATGAGGTCTTTGAGTTCGTCGTATTCTTTTACGCTTCTTGTCGTCGCCGAGAACGTCATACGCCTCAGCTACTTTTTGAAGCGTTCCTCAGCAACCTTGTCACCTGGGTGTTTATCGGGGTGGTTATCGCGGGCAAAGCTTGCGGTAGGCTCGTTTGATTTCGTCTGCCGTGGCGGACGAGGAGACCCCCAGATCCGCGTAATAGTTCTTGTCTGCCCATTCTCGTTGAGTCACTGGGCATCTCCTCCTTTCTGTACAGTGAGAATTATTATGTCGCTAATTAAGGTATAAAAAGTTCTTTGGCATGGACCCTGACCAGTTCAAAGACCACGTTTTTTCCAGAGCTTACCCGCCAACAGGCGGATCGCTTCCGGGCGTTGCTCCATAAGGAGTTTCGGCAACGCGGCATTGAGATAGAGCTGATGCAGCGGATCGTCAGTCTTGAGTTTCGTCTGGCACCCGCGGCACGATTGACTTAGAAAAACCTGTACCGCACCCTGTCGCAGGATCCCGAGCGCATGGAGGAGCTGGTCGCTGACTTTGTTCCTCATGTGCTGTCGTTCCCAGAGACAGAGTCTCTGACTGATGCAGAGTTTTATTCAGTTCTTAAAATTCGTTTAATGGCCCCACCCGCGCAGCCGCTGCCCAAGCAGGACGACTGGATGGAGTGGCCTTTTAGTAAAGATATTGTGGTCCAGCTGGTGCAGGACGGTGAACACACCATCGCCTCCCTCAACTCTGATGTTGCGCTGTCTCACGGCGACCCAGCGGACTTGATCAGGATTGGGGAACGCAACACCTGGCAGGAGCTGGTGGACGCGGATGTGGATGTGGAGCATTTTGCCCCTGACCACGATTCACCTGGTGCCTCCATGTGGGCTGTCGAGTCAAACTCGTTTTTCACCGGAAGCGCCCCACTGTTTTTGGAAAAGATCCTGCAGCGGTGGATTCCCAACCTGGACCAACGTGCTGGCGTGTTGTTCGCTGTCCCGCACCGTCACCTCCTGCTCGCGCGGGAGGTGACACAGGGTACAAACCTTTTCGAGGGCGTGAACTTCATGTCAAAGATCGCCTACCAGCAGTGGGAGTCCCAAGCTGGCCCGATTTCGCCGTCGCTGCACCTGATGTATGCGGGTGAGTTGACGGCGATTTCTGAGTTCGCCACCGACGAGGAAGGCAAGGTCATCATGGGCATTCGCCCAACTGATTACCTCATGGACATGCTTAACTCGGATCAGCAATGATCACCATGGCGGTGCGGATCAGACGGTCGCCCATCTGGTAGCCGCGCCGCAGCACAGTGCCCAGTACTTTCTCCTCTCCGCTGGACAGGTCCTGCACCGCTTCGTGTTTCTCGTGATCGAAGGCATCGCCTTCTTCACCGACAACGGTCACCGAGAACTTATTCAGCACTGCATGGAACTTGTCCGATACGGACTTGAGCGGCCCGGACTCCAAGTCGCCGTGTTGGGCGGCGAGGTCAAGGTCGTCGAGAATGGGCAGCAGCTCAGTGATCACACTGGCTTTGGCCGTCTCCACGATCCCGGCACGATCACGCTCTGTCCTGCGCCGATAGTTGGCGTATTCAGCGGTGACGCGCTGGAGGTCCTCGGTGCGTTCGGCGAGTTCAGCCTCAAGGCTGGTGATCTCGCCGTCACCGTCGGCATCAACGTCGGGGGCATCCGCGTCGAGTTCGAGGTCAATATCCTGCGTATCGACGTCGCGGTCCTCTAGGTTGTCCGAAACCTCTGGGTTGTCACTCACTTCTTGTCTTCTTCCTCGTCGACAACTTCGGCGTCAACAACGTTGGGGTCGGAGTCCTCAGTGGTTGCACCGGTGCTGGTGTCGCCTGCGGCACCTGCCGATTCGGCCTCGTAGATGGCTTTGCCCATCTCCTGAGCCTCGGTGGTCAGCTTCTCCATGGCGGTCTTCAGCTGGTCAAGGTCGTCGCTCTTCAGGGCTTCTTCCACACCGTTGGCAGCGTCCTCAATGTTGGTCTTGACGTTCTCCGGGATCTTGTCGGAGTAGTCTTCCACGGACTTACGTGTCTGGTAGACCAAGGATTCAGCCTGGTTACGGACTTCCTGCTCTTCGCGACGCTTCTTGTCCTCTTCGGCGTGGACCTCAGCGTCCTTGATCATGCGATCAATTTCTTCCTGGGACAGGCCGGAGCCTTCCTGGATCTTGATGGTGTTTTCCTTGCCGGTGCCCTTGTCCTTGGCGGTGACGTGGACGATGCCGTTGGCGTCGATGTCGAAGGTGACTTCGATCTGTGGAACGCCACGCGGTGCCGGTGCAATGCCACCGAGTTCGAAGGAGCCGAGCAGCTTGTTGGCGGATGCCATCTCGCGCTCGCCCTGGAAGACCTGGATCTGCACGCTGGGCTGGTTGTCCTCGGCGGTGGTGAAGGTCTCTGAGCGCTTGGTCGGGATGGTGGTGTTGCGCTCGATGAGCTTGGTCATCACACCGCCCTTGGTTTCGATGCCGAGGGAGAGTGGCGTGACGTCGAGAAGCAGCACGTCCTTGACCTCACCGCGCATAACGCCAGCCTGGAGAGCTGCACCGATGGCAACAACCTCATCCGGGTTAACGCCTTTGTTGGGCTCGCGACCACCGGTGAGTTCCTTCACCATCTCGGTAACAGCAGGCATACGGGTGGAGCCACCGACGAGGACCACGTGGTCGATGTCGTTGACGGACACACCGGCGTCCTTGATCACCTGGTTGAAGGGGGCCTTGGTGCGATCCAGCAGGTCCTGAGTGATGCGCTGGAATTCTGCGCGGGAGAGGGTTTCATCCAGGAACAGCGGGTTCTTGTCCGCATCAACCGTGATGTACGGGAGGTTGATGTTAGCGGACTGCGAGGAGGACAGCTCAATCTTTGCCTTCTCAGCGGCCTCGCGCAGACGCTGCATGGCCATCTTGTCCTTGGTCAGGTCAATGCCGTTGGCCGACTTAAACTTGTCGACCAGCCATTCGACGATGCGCTGATCCCAGTCGTCACCACCGAGCTTGTTGTCACCGGCGGTGGCACGGACTTCCACCACACCGTCGCCGATTTCCAGCAAGGAGACGTCAAAGGTACCGCCACCAAGGTCGAAGACCAGGATGGTCTGCTCCTTGTCACCCTTTTCTAGGCCGTAAGCCAATGCGGCTGCGGTGGGCTCGTTAACAATGCGCAGCACGTTCAAACCGGCGATCTGACCGGCTTCCTTGGTGGCCTGACGCTGAGCATCCTCAAAGTATGCGGGGACGGTAATAACAGCATCGGTAACGTCTTCACCCAGGTATGCCTCGGCGTCGCGCTTGAGCTTCATCAAGATACGAGCGGAGATTTCCTGCGGGGTGTATTTCTTGCCGTCAATATCCACGCTCCAGTCTTCGCCAATGTGGCGCTTCACGGAGCGAATGGTGCGGTCAACGTTGGTCACAGCCTGGTTCTTGGCGGACTGACCAACAAGCACTTCACCGTTCTTGGCAAAAGCAACAACAGACGGTGTGGTGCGGGAGCCTTCAGAGTTGGCGATAACGACAGGCTCGCCACCCTCCAATACGGACACCACAGAGTTTGTGGTTCCAAGGTCGATGCCTACTGCACGTCCCATAATGTTTTCCTCCTAAGGATCTAGAGTCTTTCACTCTGCTTTGAATCTTCATTGAGTGAGCCTCACTCAACCTTTACATCTTCTCCAACGCACGCGTTTCCAAAGTTGTTCCCACTCGACTCAACTTTTTACCAGTGATCCACAGCACACACAAAAAAGGTAGGCAAGGGGGTAATCCACCGCATACAATCCCGCTTACTGGTATCGGTTCATGCCGAACACCACAAATATTGAAGAAAGGAGACAGCGCGCCCCATGTTTACGCAGGCAGAGATGGTTCATACACACGCCAATCGCACCCAAGCATATGGCGGCCGCCGTCGCCCAAGCGGAGATCGCCCACCCGTCTCCATTCGGGATTAAGCCTCCCCTCACTACCCCTACACCACCCCCACTTTCTTCAACCAAGCACCAACCTTACGGTGAAGCATTCGCGTTAATGGGGGCGTTGCCGCGCTATTCCACCACAGCTATCCCACCACACCACCCCGCCACAGCACTATGAAAGTGAGCACCCCCGTGTCTGACGCACGCACTCCACTACCCAACAGCTCGGATGTTGATAACATTGTCGACGCCGCAGTCCAGCGCGCACAACAATGGCTTGCCGCCACAACCAGCGGACAATCCCGTTCCGAAGCAAAGTCCACGGAACAACTCGCCGCACTCGTGCGGGAACCGCAGGGCGTGGAATTCACCATGGGGTTCGTGGACCGTGTCGCCCGCCCCGAGGACAACGAAGTAGCCGCGCGCGAATTACGTAGCCTGGCCAACCCTTTTGGCGCTAACAGCATTCCCGACTTTGTCGGACTAGTCGACCGCGGCCTGGTTTCCGCAGGTGCACTCATGGCGCGGAAGCTCCCCAACGTGGTGATGCCGCTGGCCCGCAAACGACTCAGGCAGATGGTGGGACACCTGGTGCTTGACGCAGAGGGCAAAGCATTGAACAACCTGCTGGATAAGTCTAAGGAAGAAGGCTTCCAGCTCAACCTCAACCTCCTGGGCGAGGCAGTTCTGGGTGAAACCGAAGCAAAGAACCGTCTGCAACGCACCATTGAGCTGCTGAAAAACCCGCGCGTCACCTACGTGTCCATCAAAGCTTCCAGCGTGTGCGCACAGCTCAACCCGTGGGATATTGAGGGCAACACCGAACGCCTCAAAGAACGCCTCCGCTCCCTTTACCGGCAGGCACTACAGCGCAGCCCCCACCCCTTTATCAACATGGACATGGAGGAATACAAGGACCTCCACCTGACCATCAAACTCTTCACCGAACTGCTCAGCGAGGAAGAATTCCTCAACCTTGAAGCGGGGATTGTGCTCCAGGCGTATCTGCCGGACACTTTCGAAGCACTCCGTACCCTCGCCACGTTTGCCAAAGAACGCCGCGAGAAAGGCGGCGCACAGATCTAAAATTCGCCTGGTCAAAGGCGCGAACCTGTCCATGGAACGTGTGGAGGCGGAGATCCACGACTGGGAGCAGGCCCCCTACCTCACTAAAGAAGAGGTAGATGCCAACTACATTCGACTGCTCGACTACATCCTGCAACCAGAGCACGCCGATAACGTGCGCATCGGTGTGGCCAGCCACAACCTGTACACCGTGGCGTTGGCGCATGAGCTTGCGGTAGCCCGGGGCGTCGAAAAGCAGCTGGATGTGGAAATGCTGCAGGGCATGGCACCATCTCAGGCCCGCGCGGTGCGGGACGTTGTGGGCGGGCTGATCCTGTACACGCCGGTGGTGCACGCCGAAGATTTCGACGTTGCCGTGTCCTACCTGGTGCGTCGCCTTGAAGAAAACGGGGCGAAGCAAAACTTCCTGTACGCGCTGTTCGCGCCCGACGTAGTGGGGACCGAGGGGGCCACGCCGTTGCAGAACCAAGAGCAGCGTTTCCGGGAATCCGTGCGTCACCGCTGGAACGCGTTTGCTGGACCGCGCCGCACCCAGGACCGTACCAAGGAGGAAGCCGCCAAGCTGGGCAGTCGCTCTGGTTCCGCCCCAGGGCACTTCCGCGGCGAACCCGACACCGAGCCCGGCACTGCCGCCAACCGCGCTCGCACTCGCGGCCCTCGCCACCGATCCTGGACCCGTCGAATCCGACGTGGTCACCGACCCTGCGATTATCGACGCCGCGGTGCAACGCGCCCTCGCCAACGCCGACGATTGGGCAGCGCAAACAGGCGCGGAACGTGCTGAATACCTCTACCACGCGGCCGACGCACTGGCCAACAACCGCAGCCGACTGCTCTCTGTGATGACCCACGAATCCGGCGAAAAACCGTGGCGAGGCTGACCGGAAATCTCCGAAGCCATCGACTTTGCTCATTACTATGCCGAATCAGCACGCGCACTCGACGGACTCAACACCACCGTCTTCACCCCCTGACAAAGTCGTGGTGGTTACCCCGCCGTGGAACTTCCCCTCGCCATCCCCATGGGCGGCGTGTTCGCAGCACTCTGCGGCAGGCGCGTCCGTCATCATCAAGCCCGCACCTCAGGTGGTGCGCTGCACGGAGGTAGCCATTGAAATTCTGCGCGAAGCAGGCATCACCGAAGACATGGTGCAGCTGGTCAACGCCGACGAAGCCGCAGCAGGGCAAACGCCTCATCTCCCACCCTGATGTGGACTCCGTGATCCTCACCGCGCCTCCGACACCGCGCGGCTGTTCCGCAGCTGAAGCCCCAGCTGACGCTCAACGCCGAAACCTCCGGCAAAACGCCATCATCGTGACCCCTCCGCCGATCCTGACCTCGCCGTCGCCGATGTTTACCGCTCCGCCTTCGGGCACGCAGGCCGAAATGCTCCGCAGCATCGCTGGTCATCCTGGTGGGGTCACGTGGGGCAGCCCAAACGATTCCTCACGCAGCTCACCGATGCCGTGGAATCCCCTGCATAGTCGGCTTCGGTGTGGACATCTCCACCACCATGAACGGCGTGATCGAAGCCCCAGTGACAAACTCCTGCGCGGCCTCACCCTACTCGGACGGTGAAACCTGGCTGGTCAAGCCGCGCAAGCTCAACGACGAAGGCACCCTCTGGTCCCCCGGCCTCCGGGACAGTGTGCGCCCTGGATCCTGGGTACCCACACCCACGAAAGTGCTTCGGCCCAGTCCTAGGCATCATGCGTGCCGACACCCTCGATGATGCCATCCGCCTGCAAAATTCCACTGGATAGCGGACTCACCGGCGGCCTACACTCCCTCGACGAAAAAGAATCGCCTACTGGCGCAACCGCGTTGAAGTCGGCAACGCCTACATCAACCGTGGTATCACCGGTGCGATTGATGGAACGTCAATCCTTCGGCGGGTGGAAAAACTCTTCCATTGGCTCCGGTGCCAAGCTGGCGGAGCCCAACTACGTGGGACAACACGGCACCTGGACCGACGGCGACCTGTCCGTCCGCCCCAACATCAGCGTCAACCCCACCGCTTTGCACGCCTCCCGGGACCTGGAGAAGCCGCTTCGGTGCTGCGCTCACTGACGACGACCGCACCGGCGGCGGCGCGCCGCCGAACTCGACGCCGTGGCATGGCGTGACGAATTCGGCGTGGAACACGACCGCACCGCACTCATTGCCGAATCCAACGTGTTCCGCTACCGCCCTACTCATCGAGCAGCTGAACGTTCGCGTTGGCGACAACTACGCACTCCGCGATCTCCGCGACTCGTCCTCGCCTCGACTCACCGGCACCAAGATTGGGCGATCAGCGCCAGCGAACTCGAGCTGCAGCTCACCGAACTCAGCGCCTCGGGTGCACGCATCGGCAGGTGTCCGACAAGGCATTCTGCCAACGAAATCGCCCACAAAACCCAGCTGCCGCGTGCCACCTCGGTGAGGTCGACCTAGCACTCTACGAAGCCGCCGTGGAATCATCCTCCGTGATCCTGGACCAGGGACGTGCTGCCGACGGCCGCCGTGAACTCCCTGCCCTTCCTTCTCGAACAGGCAGTATCCACAACCAACCACCGTTTTTGGCTACATCGAAAGGGCGGAGCCACTAGGGCGGAAGCTGATGGGAGGCTTGGTGAGTGTGCGCCCTGGAATACTGGCCTGAGCAGTGTGTTGTCCTAATGCCCCATCTTTTTGGCGGCATGATGAGACTTAGGACTTTTTCCTCTATTCCTGGGTGATTCTGCTAGAGATCCCCGTGAGAAAGCCCCGCTTATTTATGGCTCCCCTCTCTGCCGAGGTTGCAGGGCCCAACGATGCGTACAGTCAGCCCCCAAACGGCAACAAGCCCTACGACTAGCGCATCTTCTCTGGGGACCCCTTTGGGATTACGGGGAAAAATACGACAAGGACACCCACACAAACAAGGAGCGCCCCTGAAATAAGTGACGCCCGCTGAAGCTTCCCATTTCTTGTCACTCCAGCACCGATGCGACGTGACACCACGTGGAATCATCCATATGGCAACCAGCCATGTGAGCAGCGCGATAAACGGTTCCATAACAGGTGGCTTATCTGGATTGAGAAAGTCCTGAAACTCCAAACCAAGAACGAGGAGAAAGCAGCGCTAACCACACAGCAATCACACCGCAGATCATAAGAGGATGTGGCGTGGCTGGAGCATTTTTTACAGCCGGTACCTGACAACCATGTAGCACAGCACAACCACTTCAAGAACAATGTAGATTCCCATACGAGAGCAAAGGTTCCGCAGTGCGTCCTGACCAGAACATGAACAGAGCAGCAAGAAACGCCAACTCCCTCCAGCCTGCAGGAATAACGAGCGCTGTTGTTCCGAGAGGGCATTTCACGCGGTTTTGCCAGCGTTAATCTACAGAACATCTACAGGTTGTGATGCCTTCTGCTTCCACAGTGTGGACTGACAAATCAGCGCAAGCCCTAGCCAGAAAAGAGAAAACACCAAGAACACGTACGCCAAGGTTACGATGCTCCTCTACGCAAAAGGGAAAATAACCACAGCATCTCAGGATACGCTGATCACTATTTTCTGTACGGGTGAGAGAACTTTTTGCGAGAAAAATGCGTGGCTCTTCTTCCTATACGTCGCCGTCACCTTCGGACAAGCCACCCCATCTCGTTCATATTTGGCATCGTGGGCACGATGCCAATGAGTTTCCTTGCTTAGCCCGTTGCATGCAGGCTCCTCTCGTATCTGGATGCGCATGCCCCAGGATCCACGCTTTCCTGAGTCCCGAGATAAACCACTGCTCAGAGGATCTTCTACTGAAGCAAACATGAAACATGGCCTGACCTGTGGCTTACCAGAATAGCTACCAGCCTTCGAGCCTGCACCCCAACACGAAAGTCCCATCATTAAGCAAGAACAAAATATTCTGGCATAGTCAAGTCTTGATGAGTAACAAGACCCGAATCACAGCGCTAACCTGCGGAAGAGTCGCAGGTGACCGCCACACGCGACCCCATCGACACGATCTTTGACGCGGTCGATTCCGATGGCTCTCCAGCTCCAGTACAAGAGTCGGACACCCTTACAACCGACACCATAGACGACACCGACCCCCCTGTGGATCGCGTCGCCATTCTAGGCAAGGACGGCCGATGGCTGTCCGGTTGGGCGCTGCGGTTTATCGTGCTGACCGTTGCCGCCTACTTTTTGTCACTCATATTGGGCCAAATTTGGACTGGCCTGCTACCTATTTTGCTGGCGATCATGCTGTGTACCGTGTTGTGGCCAGCAGTGCGCTGGCTGCGCAACCATAAGATTCCGCCATCGCTGGCTGTGACTATCAACCCTGCTGGGCTGCGTCTCGGCCTTTGGTGGTTTGTTTGCTGCCATGGCCCCGACAGTGGCGCACCAGTCCAAGGGGCTGGTCGATCAGGCTATTCAGGGCGTCAACACGCTCATTGACTGGGTGCAGGGGCCGCCACTGAACATCGACGCAGACCAATTCAACACCATCTTCAATGAGTTTGTTGCGAAAATTCAGGAAAACGGTGCCTTAGGCAAGGTTCAGGAGCAGGCGGGCAATATCGCATCGGGTGTGTTTGCGGGGTTGTCGTCAGCAAGTTCGGTGGCTGTGACCTTGGGTATCATGCTGGTGCTCACGTTCTTCTTCCTGAAAGATGGGGATCGTTTCTTGCCATGGGTGCGCCGCAACACCGGACCGACGGTTGGTTTGCATCTGTCGGAGCTGTTCACCCGTATTTGGAATACGTTGGCGGGCTTTATCCGCGCCCAGGCGATCGTCTCGTTTATCGACGCCCTGTTCATCGGCATTGGACTCGTCCTGATGGGGGTTCCACTGGCGTTGGTCTTGGCCACAATAACCTTCTTCGCGGGCTTTGTTCCCATCGTGGGCGCGGTGTCCGCCGGCGCGATTTCGGTGCTGATTGCACTGGTGTCCAATGGCCCCACCACCGCGTTGATGGTGCTGGTCCTGATCCTTGTGGTACAGCAGCTTGAAGGCAATATCCTCTCCCCCATGCTGCAGTCCAAGGCGATGGATCTGCACCCGGTGATTGTGCTGCTCGCCGTCACGGTGGGTGGTGCGTTGTTCAACGTGGTGGGCGCCTTCCTGGCTGTGCCAGTGGCCGCCACGATTGCCACCTGCCTGAGGTATCACTCCGAGACGGTAGCGCTGCGTGCTGGCGAAACAACGGTGCAGGATCTGGACTTGGCCACGGAACAAACCGAACCCGCCAAGCTCACATTGCTGTTGCAGAGATGATGCACCGCGCATCAGACAAGCCGGGAAAGCACCAGGGAAAAGCGGAGAAAGTCGAGGGCTGAAAACTTCTAGAGCCTCCATTAGCGGCGGGAACTTGCCGGGCAGCGCGTCTGTCCAGGTTCCGCCGCTTTATCGTCTGCAGTGTCGCTGACGTCTTTGAGCAGGGTGACAGGGATACCAAAGCGTTGCCCGGCCAGCGCCACGACGCAACCTTCCATATCCACTCAGACTGGCTTGTCTGCTGATGCGCTCCCGACTGAGCGGAATCGCCAATGAAACTGTCACCGGTGGCTAGCCGCGGTGGGCAGTAATCCGCTGACGTCAAAGGTCAATGCCGTTGGGTAGGGGTGGCCAGTAATGGCCGTGATGGTGTCGCTGGAGAGTCGTGTTTTCGCACGTGCGAGATTTCAAAACACCACTCAGCCCATCCACCAAAGGGGCACGCTGTACCCACATTGACCAGCCGGGACGGGAGGTTTCGTGGATGCGGCGCGGTAGTCAGGGCGTCGATAAGCGCGAAGGCGCAGTTGAGGGTGCCAACTCTGGTGACCAGCAGCGAGTCACGCTCGATGCCGGAGATTTCTGCGGGTCCCGGCGACGATATACAAAGGTGTGTTCACCGTCTCAATTATAGTAGAGACAGAATTGTCTATACGCACCGCACCATATGTGCCATATTTATAGACAACATAGTCTAGTTGACTGAGGAATCATCATGCAGATCGCAATCATCGGCGCGGGTCGCATCAGCATCACCCTGGCGGGAAAGCTCATTAGCAGCAGCGATATCCATCGACCTTTTTCGAAGCACGACCCTGCCCTTCGGCTCATCCGCTACGGAAAGCTTCAGGACAACACCGGAACCGCCCCTCAACTGCGACTTTTTGGCAGCATACACTGTCGGCAGCGACATTACCGCCGCCGAACTTGGCGAGCATTACGACGCCGTCATCTCCACTCGGCGCACGATCAGCGATATCCACTCCCGCTGACGACGCCGCCCCTCCCGCCGCGACATTCGAGCGCTCCTCGAACAGCACCAACATCGCCTTCACCAGCTGGGAGGGTGGCATCACCGGGAGTGACGCCTCCCAACCCAGCATTGATTGGCAGGATCTCATATCCTCCGCACACGGTATTCCCGTGTGGTTGTAAGCAGGTTTAGTTCACTAGCTTCAATGCTCAGGAATTCATCACATCCTCAATGAGCATGGCCCGCGTTTTACCCGCATCGTGCAGAAACTTATCATGAGGTCACCCTACAGCCGCTAATCCCTGATCGATTTACCGCTACACCGGACCGCCAGAGTCACCACGATCACAAAGGACACAAACGAAAATGGGCCGTCACTTCGAGCCGATCAAACTTGCCGCAGGTTATGCCAGATGCGATGTCATCCTGCAGATATGCACTAGGTTTTTGCAACCATTCCGCCAGCCAGCCGATAATCTTCTGGGTTGCGCCCGGATAATCGGTGCCGACTATTTTTGGCACTCGGTGCACTTTTGATATGTCATCACTTTTCACCAAAGCAATGTCGCGTTTACCGGCCCACTCAAACTCGGACAGGTCCGGTGCCTACCTGATCAATGTGTCCGCTATTGTTTCGCACCCCAATACGATCCCCACAGCTCCGCAGTGACCGGCCGTAAACGCTGAAGTTTCCCTCATGCTTCCCACAATGTACGCACTGGAGCAGGCCCCGCCTGTCCGCATATTCACAAACGCAGCACCTGGGATGACCATCCCAGGTTTTTCTAACCAGTGGAAAGCCATCGCTGAGGGTGAGCATCGTGCCGTCGTCCTGTTCATCAGGGGCTTCACTCGGGGCAGGAGTTTTGCTGGGCTGCGGTTGTGGGAGCGGTTTTTCGGTAGGTCCTTCGGGAGATTTTTTGTAGGTTTGTCCACCATCCGAACTGAAACTACTTTGAGCCACCGCCGGTGGTGCCGTAAGCGTCATGGTCGCAATACCGGCATGACCATCGCAGCGGTTGCAGAACGCCACACAAGGAGGGAGTATTGTCATACGCATACAAAACCTCTTCACATAAAAGAAATCCGTCATATTCTTTACATGAATCTTATCTTAAGATAAGGCAATTTATATATTATGCATATGTTAATGAAACGAAATCATGAATGCAGATCACGTCTAGCAAACAGGAAGAAAGACACTGCAAGCAGCACCAGCGTTCCTGCCATCAGGATCGCAACGTGCAATCATCCCATTCTCCAGTTGTACATTTATCCAATAAAGGGAGAAATACGCGCCCGTGACATGACCCGGTTCATAGGCAGAAGTGATATTCAGCGCATAGCCCTGCTCCACTCGGCCGCAGCCCGCGTACCGGCGGACGGTGCCAGCCGCCACACCAGCATGGACACCGCACCCATGCACGGGCCCAGCGCCAACAACGGATGCTGTGGCACCCGCAGTATGCTCCGCGGTCAGTTCATGCCACTGGCCGTGCGCCACCCACGCAAGCCCAGTGAGCACTGCCACATTGGTGATCAGTGTCGCCTGGAGGCTGCCGCTGCCAAGCCGCTGCACACGGATTCGCCTCATGTGGATAACACGAGGCCAAGCTGACGAATGTTCATCTGCACCCAACCGTGATGCGCACGGCGACTGCACAATCACCGCAGTGGGCGCCATGAGACTCATCGTTTTCACCCCAGTAGAACCCTGCAGAACTGTAGCCATATCGGTGTGGCTCCCGCCTGCAAAGTGCAGGCAATAAACTGCGACGCGGTCTCCAGCTGCAGAGACCGTCTGCTGGTATATCGGCCCCATCAGCGAGTCCCATCACCGCAAACATCACCACACGCCCAACACCTGGCTTAGCCCAGCGTGGCGAAGCGCTGGGAGGAATAAGGTCGCGTCCGGGTTGCACTAGTTCTCGCTTTCACCGCCTGCCACACCTTCGCGTTTCTGAATCCTCTGAGCAAGAAACGTTCCGCGCGGTTTCACGCCGCAGTCACGGGTACATCAGCACGATCACGAGCAGCACCAGCAGCGGCAGCGATCATTGAGGGCCATGCTAGCCAGCATTAAAGGCCCGTTCAACAGCACCGACGGTTCGCTGTACCAGTGCAAGGAATGAAACGCGCCCACATCGCTTCGTCTGCGACCATTGGGGCGAAGTGCCCGGCAAACATACGCAGCGCATACATGGCACCGTTTCCCGTAGCCGCTTGACGACGCCCCGTCACTCCCCGACTGCAAAAAGCACCGGCACCACACCACGGCGTTGGCGCCCAGTGCCAGACACGTCTCCCAGGTGAGCGTCGCTGGTGCGATGTCGAGGCGCCGGCGGGCGCTGATCCCGCACCCCATAATCCCAGCGATTCTCGCGGCGACCGCCAGCACCAACGCCACTTTGGCATGCCAACCCGCATGACGTAGGGACCGGGATGGCTCAGCAGCAGCGTAGCGGTGTGCGTCGCCTCCTGCACCACTGATCGAGCACAGCGACGGCAGATCCCGCAACGGTGAGTAAGCTCCCAAAGCAAAAGCATCTGCGCGTGCACCATGGCGGAGATGGCCGGGTTTTGGCGAGATCGGCAAGGGCCAGCATCAAAGGTGGTAAGCGGAATCATAGACGGCGGTGTCGCATGGACTGCACGCAATACCGCAGCCTGTAACCAAGCGCAAACATGCTCACGACAATGACGAGCATCGCTTTCCACTGCGGCGCAAGAGCTGCGTTCCGTACAACAACACCGACTCGCTGGCTGTACGGTAGTACGCAGGAAGACCTCTTCGAAGTCGGCATCGTGGGCCCGTCATGTCAACAATGCGACAGTCGGCGAGCGAATCGAGCAGTGTGCCGGGAGTTCACCATCGAAAGCCAAAGCTCACTCGCGCCTGATCACTGCCACGTCGCTGGGCACAGGAACGTCGTCAAGTCGCAGATCGGCGCGGCGGTCTGAGAACCAGGTCAGCGCGACGCACTGCGCGCAGATCCACGCAACGCTCTCTACCGCCACCAAACTACCTGCGACGAGTGACGACGCGGTCGCCGCTTTGCACCTCCGGAAAGGTGTTGGGAGGACGGGAGAAGACCGTTTGAGCTCCGGCGAGTTACGTCCGCCGAGCCTGGTGGAACTCATGCTGGACAAGGATCAAGACGCGTTGAGTTCGTGCATGATGATCAGCTCGGGTTTGAGCATCCAAGGCGGCAATCAACACCTTCGCCGCGTACCTGACGTGCTCGGCGTTTATCCGGTTGGCGTCAAAGTCGCTGTCCGACAACTTCGACGTAACTCAGTCGATGCCCCTCGCAGCGGGCAACCGTCAGCGTCTGCGCCCGGTCATCGTGGGGTCGTGCCAGGTCACTGGGCGGGTGCCAAGTCGACGATGGATCATGCGTGCGTCGCGGCAGGAAGTCAACGCGAGCAGGCGGGCGGTGCCAGCAGTGGCGCGGATCTGTCGAGAAGAATGCGGTTGTTGTGGGATTTTCCGGCGCCGTTGCCGAAACAAGATCTCGGTGTGAACCTCAGTTGATTCATGGGTGGCAAAGGAACCGTACTTTGCGATCGCGGTCTCAGCCAAGCGAATATGATCATTCTTCCTTCTCGTTGAGCACTCGTTGTTCCAGCAAGGTCGGGTGGAACAAAGCGGAGACAACGAGGTTCGAACCTGCACATAGTCCGTGACGCCTGGTTCAGCGATGAGAGATTATCTGACAGTGATATCGATGTTTCAGAAGTCGCTTGGATGAGGCGCAAGCACCAGCGACAGTGAATGATGGTGAGCATTCGCGCCGCGACGGCGCACGTAGGGACAGGGTTCATCGTGCGTCAGATGGCATTCGATCGCCATGGCTGGCATCGGCGGCGAGGTTGGTCAACGAGGGGCGATCGATGCGAGGGTGGATTCGGTGGCCGATGCGCGGGTAACGATATTATCCTGCTTGACCTCGCATGAGTCTCCAGCACGTGGGTAAGCTTAGCCGCGGATGGCGTCGTTTTAATGCGAATCGATCGGATCATGTGCGTCGCGGGCCAGCAATCCGTCCATGGGTTCAGTGATGTCTGGATCAGCCCGATGGACACCTGCTTTGCTGGCCACGGACCGTGCTGTGGGTTTGTCTTAGGCGATCAGGCGTCAAACTGTCGGTGGCATCGCGAGTCGCGCCCGTGCCCAGGTCGGTCGTCAGCGGTGAGCGTATAGCACAACTGTGCGTTGTGCAATGATCTGAGTCACGGTGACGCCTGGCAAAACCGGTCAAAATACAATTCAGACCATTGTAAGCATGGCGCTGTTCGATTTCGCTACCACGGCAGTGACGTACATCCGTAAAAATGCGATCAGCGTCACCCTGGCTAAAGAGTGAGATGGTCGTAATTTAAATGTCGGTAATGCATCAGCCATACCGTCTATATGTCACATTATCCATTACCTAATTGTACTTATTGCACAATGAAATGTGCTACAACAACTGTGCATAGTGAGCAAAGTCGCGGCGTCGATAGCGCCACTACAAGCCCGAGCGACCGATGGGAAAACCTTACTTAAGAGGCCGGGCGGCCTGGGAGGAACCCAACTGTGGGCGACTCATTCCTTAAACCTGTCGGCCCGGCGCGCGCTAAAGAAGGACCGCATCTCTTGCGCACCTCGCGCTGGCGCCGGTACTCGGCATTGCGGGTGTCAGTGCTGTCGCTGCCCGCCTGGTTCTATTTCTGCGCGGCGCGGTCGGCTGCTACCGTCTCATCGCGTCAGGAAAACCCGACCAGGGCATTCCGCGCATTAACCGCCCGGTCGGCGCGCTCAATCACGCTGATTAAAGAGACAGTGTGTCCACACGGAACTGGTACGTAAACGTGGTGGCGGTAGCTCACTGTGGTGCGTGATGGTGGGCTTCCTCATCGGCTCGTCGGTGTGGTTCGAGCATATATCAGACCTTCAACCCGGCGGGCGGCTGGCTGGTGTGTAACACGAATTGGCTCCTGTGCCACCCTCGCGGATGAGGTTCTTGCGCTGGTCGCGGTGCGGGCGTTACAATGGTCTGATTTTTATTCGCTTAGTGACGGCGCCACAGCGCATCGACCGTTTCTACGGCTCAGATGCCCGCGCTCTTGCGCTGTGGGCGTGCTGCCTCAAAGGCATCGGAGTTGATACTGGTCAAGGCGGGAAAATAGCCACAGCTGATGTACACCCTCATGTGTGGACAGTCCTGACCATTGCAGTTGGCCGAGATCCTGCCGCAAGCCCCGTATTAGTGAGCATTTTGCCTGGTTAAAGCTGCTCGCGGCGTGGCGTGCTGCTGGTGGGTAACGCTGCACTGGCGCGTCGGCGTGGCACCGCTTCCTGGCGTTCTTCAAAGATCTTCTGCAACACGCAGCGATAGCGCTCTCAGCGTTGATGCAAGCTTCACCATTGATCCTCGATGGAGACGGTCAGGGTTGGCAGCGCGCAGGATATTGCCGCGCGTTCATGCTTCTCGACGCCGCGACCTGCACCGCATACGGCCATGCCGGGAACAATGCCCGCCTGGAACGCAACAAACCGCTCAGCAAAAGTTCATTACGACGTTCGTGACGCCGCGATCGGTATGCGGCACCATGTACGACGGCGTGGACGTGTAGCACTCGTGGTCTGGCGTCGCTGGTGACGGGCTCTGGAGCCGCACCAACTGCGGGGCGTGCGATGGTGGCTGCCGTGGACGTGGTACACATCGACCATGTGGCCAATCTGCTGCGGCGATTCAGGTTTCGCTGAATCCGACTTCCTCGAAGCTCACTGGCATGTTCAAAAACGTGAGGCGAAATGAGCCCCTGGGGGCGCAATGACTCCGGAACGCGTCACCTGGGTTCGGTGGAAGCCCGCCGCGACGGCACTCACCGTACCCTGTCTTTCGGTGGGGACGCCACTAACTTCGCCCGACACCGATACCTGTTCTGGGTCTGGCTGCGCTCAGCCTTCGACGGTGAGACGAAAACCACCCGCGCCATCGTCCGAACTGCGGAAAGCCGCAGGCGTGAAATGCTGCGACTCCTCAAAAGGCGAGAAACCTGCGGTATTTGCGCGCCGCGCCAGAGGCAATTCGCTTTCAGATGCTCGCCGAAAAGCATCACGCCCTCAACTGCGTTTTCGACGGCGTTCCACTGAGCCAAACGCAACAATCGTACCTCCTGCGCGCACTGGCTATACACCCTGCGTAACGAATACGACTGCGTGACATTTCGAGCAGTTTTCCACCACCCAGCTCCTCAATCGGCATGGTGCGTGATGGCTGCTGAAACGTGCCCCGGCAGCGTCGGCACCGACCGCTGTCACTCACCACGGTCACTGCTTCCTCGGGCGACACGTACAAATTTCGACCGCGCGGGCTCATCGTGCCACCGGCATGGAACTGCGCGAATGGAGCGATACCGTGGCGAAGCCCCTGCGGCGGCGGGCGTGCGCGCATATTCATGGAAGAAAAACTCATTGCGCTTAGCTTCGGCACGCTTGACGCTGCACTGGTGCCGAAATCGCCAGGCTGCCTTCTACTGCTTTCATGCTCTCCTCGGGGTGAGCGCTTTCAGACGCCCGGCTTCCGGGCAACCGCTCATCCGCGATCATCGCAGTAACGCGAGACTCCGTGATGGTCGGCAGGAGACTCAGCGCGACGTGAACGGTTCCTCCAGACCGCGCCGAAGCGGGCCGACTGCGAAAAAGCCTGCTGAAGAGAAGACAGCTGAAGCGCAAGAGGCGAGACTCAAAAGCTCGGCAGTGGTTTCCGCGCCGGAGTTCCTTCGCTCATTCGCGCAAAAGGCCGGTGGGTTCCTCCGAAGCCGATTCCTGGAGCACCGGGTGCGAAGTCAGTGCACGCCTAATTCGGCGAGCAGCCCTCAAGCGCTAGTGTTCCAGCGCGCCGAGCCACTTTACCGCCAGCAACGCAAACTGCGGCCTGACCACGCACGCCAAAACTGGGTATTCCCTTGCTGCCTGGTCGCCTGGAGCTCAGAACGTCTCGCAAAGCCCTGGCACCAAGCACCACCTGCGGCAAAGCCTCCATCAGCTCACCTGAGCCGCCCGAACGCGCCCGGGTTCCTCAACCACCCATCTGGGTTTCCGGTGTGCGCTCTCCTCACGCCTGGGGTTCAACCACGAGCACAGCGCTGCTGGCAAATAGCCTGCTGAGACTGGCGAGGAAAGGCTGAGGCAAGTGGTTCGCGTCGAGGCTCCCTTCACGGTCGAAATCCGCAGCGGCTGAGCGGCACGCCACTACCGGCGATACTATCCGCAGCGGCGCTGAGCGCGGCGCAGCAGCACGAGGGGCACGAGCGGAGGACAGATCGCCCGAATGCCTGCCTGCCATGAAGATGGAGTTTGATATCCACCATCAGCCCCCACCACCGCGAACGCCAGTTGCGCGATGGAGACACACCACGAAGAGGCTGCGACAAGGCGTCCGCCTCCGGGCAGCTCATCACCGGCGAGCAGCACCATCATCGCCGCCCAACCACACGTTGCCGGTCACCACGCCAAGGCTGCTCCGGCACGGCGACTTTGATCAGCGCCGCAATCGCCGCACCGATCACCAGGAAATCCCATGCCTGCAGAAATCCTGCACAGCAGTGACGCGGGATGCCTCCCAGCTTCGGTGATGGTGAGTGTCCGCACATCATCGGCAACTCCATCAATGAGTGAACCGCACCGTCAGATCCACCCCACCACGCAGGCAGCGGCGGACTGGCCGCGAACCGCGCCCCTGTCATGCGGGTTGCCGTTAAACAGCGCAGCCGTGGCAGCAAGACCACAGGGTTGATCGCGGGCGACGCCAGTAAGGGACACCAGCGCATGGCTGGGCGCTTTCTCCCTGCGCATCAAAGTGCCCTACCGGCACCGATGCGCATTCGCAGGCTGGAATGGCCATGCCCGCAAGCGCTGCCACCGGAACACCCGCGTGGGAAGCGTTGGGCAGACGGATGCTGGTACGAACGCAGACGGCACACTGAACACCAGTATTTCGCGCACAAGAAAGGAATGGCCTGACGATCAGCGCAATCACGATGGTTGCACGCCTCGAAATGCGTGCGTGCAGTGTGATAAAGCAGGGCATCGATAAGCGAGATGCAGAACGCGCCGCCGAGGGTAATGAACACAAGGGTTGGAATGACCCAGCCTGCGTGAACGTCGATACGTTCGTCTAACGCATTCCAGGGCGGTACGGCCTCGCGGGTTCAGCGATGCTGGTGATGCTGCGTACTGTCAGCGCGAGTTTCCGGATTGAGTTGATGCGGTGCGGTGGCCTCAACCGTTGCCTTCCTGCGCGTGCGCTGACGGTTCCTGTGATGGGCACGGCGTATTCGGAGGCGTCGGCGGCGACAGATGATGCGCAAACGTCACCTCCCACCCGTTATCGCCACGGTGGAGCACCAGCAGTGCGAGATGGGTGTGGCCATCAGGAGGGCAGGGGTCGTCGAAAAAGTAGCGTTCGTACAGCTCAAGCAGCGTCATGTCGTTGACGCTGCTTGTCAATGGTGCATGCGGCGGTCAGGCACTGGTTTCGATGGCCCAGTTGACGCAAACCGCAACGCCCGGCAGCACCAGCGCAACCAGTAGGATGGGCAGCAGCAATGCTGTGCCGACGCGCGGAAAAGGCCCGGCGGTACGATCCTCCGCGATGGAACTGAACGTCCACACCCCCAGCGCCGTCAGTAGCGCTCCCGCAGCCCCACCACGGACGGAAGACCCCGGCTGCACATACGAAACACCAGGCCAGTGGCCGCAAGGAAAAATCAAGCACAGGCCCGAAGCCCTAGCACCAGCGCACCCGAAAGCAGGTCATGCGGCTTAGCGACGCCCCGACCATCGTGCATACGCCTGAACGTACACGGCTCGCTGGGTTGCCCGTGACAGTGGGGCGTGTCAGTCGCTCTGATCTTGGCAAAAGCACCACCACCAAGGCAGCTAACACGCAGGCAACCTGCGTCCAGGCTGACCAATCGAGAAACGCGCCGAGAAGAATACCTGCGGCAAAGATAGTAGCAACTATCCGACGGTTAGCAGTCACAATGTTCACCATTTCCCATGGAATATAAGCGGTAGGAAAAGAAATTTCCTGGTAAAACATTACCGCGTGTACGCTGCAACAACTTTGCAAACCGTGCTGCAACCACCCCCACCGGCTGCTACTTGCTGGACTGGCGCTCCCAGATCGTCGCGCCAATCGCGCCGACAGCGCGATGAGATGAACGAAGCCCCGCCAAGGCAGAATGGTGAGTATCAAAAATACGACAAAAACAATTTGGACAATCCGAGGAACGCTCATTGCACTACCTTTTCTACATTGACAAAATAAACTGCTGTACAGCATGCCTGATATGTGCAACAAAACCAAAACGGGTTACGTTAAATAGCTTTCATCTTTTCTCGACTGCCTCCCGCACCTGAACTGTGAGCCTGCGGCAGGCCGGGCGTCGATAAGCACGGGAAACCTCCCCCAACACCCCACCGTCCACCTTTCCGACTCGGCCTAAAAGTGGCAACATAGTTGGGGTGAGCAAGCATTCCGAAAACCCACAAAATCCAGACAATTCGCAGCCAGCCCCATAACCAGCCTCGAAACCCCAGAAACGCAGGCGCCCCCGCATCTTTGACCAATCGGAGAAGATGAAGAACGTCCTGTATGAGATCCGGGGGCCGGTGGCTGCGGAAGCGGAACGCTTGGAAATGGACGGGCACCGCGTGCTCAAACTCAACACCAGCAACCCGCCGTGTTCGGTTTCGAGGCACCCGATGTGATCATGCGGGATATGATCGCCGCCCTGTCCACCTCGCAGGGCTATTCCACCTCGAAAGGCATCATCCCGGCGCGCCGCGCCATTGTCACCCGCTACGAGGTCATCCCGAATTTCCCCGACTTTGATGTGGACGATGTGTTCTTGGGCAATGGCGTGTCCGAGCTTATTTCCATGGTCACTCAGGCCCTGCTCAACGACGGCGACGAGGTGCTGATTCCCTCCCCAGATTATCCACTGCGACCGCCGCTACCTCCCTTGCCGGCGGCAAGCCCGTGCATACCTGTGCGATGAGGAGGACGACTGGAACCCCTCGATTGAGGACATCAAGGCGAAAGTCACCGACAAAACCAAAGCCATTGTGGTGATCAACCCCAATAATCCCACCGGTGCGGTGTATTCCCGGGAAATCCTGAAGCAGATTGTGGATATTGCCCGCGAGCATCAGCTGCTGATTCTCGCCGACGAGAATCTACGACCGTATTCTTTACGATGATGCGCAGCACATTTCCATCGCCACCCTGGCACCTGATCTGCTGTGTATCACTTTCAACGGGCTGTCCAAAACCTACCGCGTGGCGGGCTACCGCGCCGGATGGATGGTGCTCACCGGCCCGAAGCATCATGCACAGGGCTTTATTGAGGGCCGCGAACTGTTGGCGGCCACGCGCCTCTGCCCCAATGTGCCTGCTCAACACGCTATTCAGGTGGCCTTGGGCGGTAGGCAGTCCATTTTCGACCTCACCGGTGAAGGTGGCCGTCTGCTGCGGCAGCGCAACATCACGTGGGAAAAGCTCAATGAAATTCCTGGGGTTAGTTGCGTGAAACCTATGGGCGCGTTGTATGCCTTCCCCAAGATTGATCTGGAGATGTACGACATTCAGGACGACGCCCAGCTGATGCTCGACCTCCTGCGGAAGAAAAATCCTTCTCGTCCACGGCACTGGCTTCAACTGGCACGCCCCCGACCATTTCCGCGTGGTAACACTGCCCCGGGCTGAGAGTGGCGCGCTATCGACCGCTTGGGAAGGTTCCTATCCAGCTACAAACAGTGAAACTTAACAAGCGCCCAGCATTTGCACATCTGCTAGATATGGGCAGCTTACATTGTTGACGGTAAAATAACTGTATTGCATAAAGAGCCTCCCGTTTATGGGCGGCTCTATGCCTGTTATCCGCTGTTTTTCCCCGCTTTGTTATGAGGTTGCATCCATGGGCGTCACTTCCGGACCTGAAAAAGGCTCCCAGCCTACGCTCAGGCCCCTCAGAGGCGCCTCATTCCGGGAAGCGCCCGGCACGAACATCGGGAACGTCGAGTTCCAGCGCTGGTTCCACCACCGCACGCTCGGCTACTGCGCGCCCACAGCGCAACCATCCGCAGCGCAATCGCAGCAGCGCCCGACACTCCCAAGCGTAATGCCACTCAACGCGTAACCCAGCATCCCACCCCGGCCTATCGCTGACCACACAGAGCAGACAGAACACCGACAGCCAAAAAGCCGCACAGCGCGTCCACGCACCACCAGCACGCGTCGCAGGAATGGTGTGGGAGAAGAGTCGTCGACAAGCAGCACACGGATTAAACAGGAACGGCAACGACGCCGCACACCGAAGGAAATTCGACCAGACGGCTCACAATCACATGACGCGCCGGTCAGCCCGGTTGATACAGACAGCAAGGAGAAAACCCCTTTCACCATGTGGCAGTGGGTTCTCGCCGTGCTGCTCGTGATCGCGGGCATCGCGACTGCGGTAGGCGTGGTGATGCTGTGGCCAAGCAGCTCGGACCCCAACGTGTCGCCAGAGCTGGCCAACACCAACGCGCTGCCCGCAAACCAAGTCAACGGCACAGTGGCGATTCGCGATACAGGTGCCTGTAACTCCCCCTCGATCGGCAGGGCGTTTGATGTCGCCCCGATCTCTCCACTGGAGGAACAGCCCAACAAATGCGAACGCGCCATCGTCTCCATTGACGCTGGCGATAACGCGGGCAAACGGACTCTTCTAGTAATGAGTGACAAGCCCGGCGAACCGGAACTGCGTTGGCGACAAAATCCGCATGAGCGAAACCACCGCCGCCGACGGCACACACGCCTACACCTTTAGCGACTTCCAGCGCACCAAAGTGCTGCTGCTTTGGGGCGCCATCATCATCCTCGCGATTATCGCTATCGGTGCCCTGCGCGGCGCACGGTCCATCCTCGGCCTGCTGATCACCCTCGCCGCCATCGCATTCTTCCTGATCCCCGCGCTCCTGCGCGGCGGCTCCCCCCTCGGGCTTGCCGTTGTCTGCGGCTCCGCCATCCTCTTCGCCGTGTTGTACCTGGTCCACGGCTTCAACTGGAAAAGCTCCTCCGCGCTGGGTGGCACGCTCCTCTCCCTCGGGCTATCCGCCTGGCTCGCGCACATCGCCATTGACTCCAACCACCTGCGCGGGCTTGGCAGTGAAGACAACATCCTTATCCAGCTCTACCTGCCCGACGTCACCGTGCCCGGGCTGATGCTCTGCGGCTTCATTATTGGTGCGCTGGGTGTGCTTAACGACGTCACGATTGCCCAAGCATCCACCGTCAACGAACTCTCCGAAATAGAACCCGACGCCTCCCCCTGGCGGCTGTTCGCGGGTGCCATGAAAGTCGGCCGCGACCACATCGCCTCCATGGTGTACACGCTGGTGTTGTCCTACACCGGCGCGTCTCTGCCCACGCTTCTGCTGCTCAGCGTGGCCAACCGAGGCCGCTCACGCAAATCATGTTCAGCGATGTCATGGCCACAGAGCTACTGCGATCTGGCATTGGTGCGCTGGCGCTTTCCCTCGCAGTGCCCATCACCACTGTCATTGCCGCCTTCACCGTCACCGGGCGACGGCAACGCAGTGAGGCTGACGCGTAACGCCACCTGGGGCGGTGAGCGTCGGGGCGTCGACAAGCAGCAGCTCAGGAACGGAAATTCAGATACGCCTTCGACGGGGTTGGCCCGCGCTGACCCTGATACTTCGAGCCGATCGTGCCCGAACCGTAGGGCGTCTCCGCAGGTGACGACATACAAAACAGCGCCAACTGCCCCACCTTCATGCCTGGCCATAGGGTAATTGGCAGATTGGCCACATTCGACAGTTCCAGGGTGATGTGCCCAGAAAAACCCGGGTCAATGAAGCCCGCAGTGGAATGCGTCAACAAGCCCAAGCGGCCCAACGAGGACTTGCCCTCCAAACGACCAGCCAAATGCGCGGGAAGTGTGAACTTCTCCAGCGTTGCACCTAGCACAAACTCGCCCGGGTGCAGCACAAACGGCTCATTCTCCGGGACCTCCACAAGACTGGTCAAATCGTCCTGCTGCTGCTTCGGGTCAATGCGTGTACTTCGAGTTGTCGAACACCCGAAAAAAGCGGTCCATACGTACGTCAACGCTCGACGGCTGGACCAAAGCCGGGTCATACGGCTCAATGATCAGGTCGCCTTTATCAACAGCAGCTCGAATATCACGGTCTGAAAGAAGCACCCTGCCAGTGTAGGTCAGCAGTGTAGGTCAAGGCACACGGGCGGGGCTAACGCTTAGGTTTAGGCAGAATGCCCGTTGGAACGTTGGTAGTTGGCTTGGCTGGCAGTCTCGCCATAGTGTTTGCTCACCAAAATGCCGTTTTCACCCCCTCAAAACACCATTTTGGTGAGCAAACACTGTGAGTTCTTCCCATCTGGGATGAGGCGGGAACAAACCACAAGCCAGGCAGCAAACTCTACTCACGGTCAACTCCCAGCACATCCCCTAAGTGGAAGTTCATCCTCCGGTTACAGTAGACTGGCCCCACACGTCACCTCAACTCCCTGGAGCACATGCGTCATGCCTGAGGAACAACTCCCAGAAACAATGAACGCCGTCACCGCCGTCAACCTGGCGTTACGCGGCACTGAAGGTCCTGTATCATGGCCGCTCCGTTCACGGCCCCAGCATCTGGGCTGACCGTGCTGTCGGGGCGCGGCGGCTCGGGCCGCACCGCCTTGGCTCTCACACTGGCGGGCCGAATGGCAAGCACAACGGGCGAGGTCACCGTCCTGGGAGAAACGAAACGATCAAAAATCCGCCAGATGGTGGCCGTCGCTGGCGTGGAGCAGATTGACGCCCTGGATCGGGACGTAACCATCAGGACGGCGCTGTCCGAGCATCTTAACTGGTCACGCTGGTGGTGGACGGTTCCTCGGCGCGCATCCCAGGAGTACTACGAGCAGCTATGTGGCCGAGTGTTTGGGCAGCGTGATCTGCCGCCGCTCAACAGTTATGTGTCGCAGATTTCGGCGTTGGATCGGATTCTTATTCGTATCGCACTAGCACTGCACCCTGCGAGCCACCAGCCAATTCGCATGCTTGTCATGGACGATCTGGAGCAGGTTCGTGAGCTGGATGATCGCCTGCAGCTCGTCCAGATTCTCATGGAATTATCGCAGGTTATTCCCGTGATTGTGATGGCGGTGAATCCTTTACCGCCATCGCCCGGCATCGAGTATCACCTCATCGAGTTACACACCACCACACCAGCGAAGGAGCAGCAACAATGATCTCAGCATTGACGCCCGGAACGGAATTACGCCGGTTTAAGCGCTCGAAGCTCAGCCGCATCGCCATCGCCGCGATTGTGTTGATCCCGCTGCTGTATTCAACGCTGTATTTGTGGGCGTTTTGGAATCCTTTTGACAAGATTAACCAGCTCCCCATTGCGTTTGTGAATGCGGATAAGGGCGCAGTGGTGAACGGAACCCCGCTGAATGCTGGCGACAAGATCGTGGATAACCTCAAAAGCAACGATCGCGTGAGCTTCCACTTCACCGAGCATGGTGATGCCATCCAGGGGGTTCGCGACGGCCGCTATTACTTTGCCGTGGAACTCACCCCTGATTTTTCGCAAGCCGTGGCGTCCCCAGCGAATGGCGACGCCCGCCGCGCGGTCATCCAAACCACCTACAACGATTCAAACGGATATTTATCCACGAAGATCGGCGAGAATGTCATGAGTACAATGCTGCCAGTCATTTCCGATCAAATTGGCACCCAGGCGATTGACCGAGTACTCATTGGCATGCAAACTGCTGGCGGAGGCATTGAGCAGGCAGCCGATGGTGCCGGGAGGCTTCACGACGGCGCGACGAAACTGAACGACGGGCTAGGAACTGCGTCGCAAGGCGTGGACACACTGGCCAGCGGCTCGGCAAAGGTTGACGAAAAGATGGGCGAACTAGCGGCTGGCGCAGACAGGCTTGCCGCCGGGACGCAGCAACTCAATGATGGTGTGACCACCGCAACGGCATCGCTGGAGCAGTTGACGCAGGGCGTCGATAAGCTGCACGGTGGCGTGGACGAGCTGGCGGGCGGCGCGACCCGCATCAACGACGGGGTGCAGCAGCTCACTGGGCAGCTGGGGCAGGTGACGCAGGCGCAAACCGCCACCTCGGGCGAGATCCGTAACATCGCGAACTCTATTCCCGACCCCGGCGTTGCGGCACAGCTCAATGACCTTGCCGCGCGTATCGACGCCCAGGGGCTCGGGCAGAACGCTCCCGCCACCGCCCAGCTCCAACAGCTCGCCAACGGAACGGGGCAGCTTGCCTACCAGCTTTCCGACCCGAACGCGCCGTTCCGATCCGGTTTTGACCAGCTGCATGCGGGGACCGGGCAGCTTCCCGGCAAGCTTGGGGAAATGCAGTCCGGCGTGAGGGAACTCAACACAGGGACGCACACGTTGGCGTCCGGGGCGCATCAGCTACACAACGAGGGCACAACACCCCTGGCCAGCGGCGCAGCCAGGCTGAACGGTGGGATGGGGCAGCTGCGCGACGGGTCGTCGCAACTCGCGACAGGCAGCGGCGAGCTGGCAACCAAGCTTAACGACGGCGCGAAAGCCGTGCCCACCTGGACCGACAAGCAACGCGAAGGCACCGCCAGCGTTCTCGGTGGACCCGTGTCACTGACCAGCAGCAATGATGCAGGCAGCAATACCTTCGGCGGCGGGCTCAGCCCCTTCTTCCTTCTCACTCTCCCTGTTCATCGGCGGGATCGCCACGTTCATGCTGCTGCGTCCCATGCAGAACCGCGCTGTCGCCTCCGGCATCGCTCCCCTACGCGCGGCACTGGACGGCCTAGCACCCGCGCTGTTCATCGCCGTATTACAAGCGCTGGTTGTGTGCGTGGCCACATGCTCCTCGTGGGCCTTTCCCCCGCCTACCCGCTGGGACTCGTCGGCTTCGCCATACTCGTGGCCATCATGTTCGCCGCGATCAACCAGCTCCTCAACGTTGCGCTCGGCCCAGGGCCGGGGCGCGTGGCTGGCATGGCGTTCCTGATGCTACAGCTACTATCCTGCGGCGGCCTCTACCCCGTGGAAACCGAACCCAGGCTCTTCCAGATCCTGCATCCCATCATGCCCATGACCTACTCCGTCGATGGCTTTAGACAGCTCATCTACGGCACCCTTGACCACCGGCTCCCCCAAGCCATTGTCGCCGTGCTGCTGATCACCGCCGTGACTGTGGGGCTGACGGCACTGTGCGCACGCCGCGACAGGACGTGGACGATGAAACGGCTGCACCCGGCTATCAAGTTGTAGATCATCTGGGGCGTGCTACACTGGACGAGGCTGTTCGGGTGCAGCAAAGCACCCACCACGCTTGCCGATGTAGTTCAATGGTAGAACTCCTGCTTCCCAAGCAGGCGGCGCGGGTTCGATTCCCGTCATCGGCTCCAATTTTATTGCGGGGGTTGTGGGGTAAAAGGATTGAAATAGCAATGTCTTCTGATATCCCCAATGCGGAAACCAAGACGCTGCTCACTGACGACGCCCTGTTCACAACCGCTATTGACACAGCCCTCGCTCTCCCAGCAACGGAACTTTATCCCTTTACTAGAGACTGGAAGCGGTGCGCTGCGCGGAAAATGGTTTCTTGTCACCACGGTGCGTGAGCAACGCATGATTAACGTCAAGGCAGAACCACTTGATGTTCTGGCGCTGCGCCAAGAATATGCGTCCATAACACCCGGCTACCACATGAACAAGAAACACTGGATCAGCATCCAGCCTGGTGCCGACATCACCGAATCCCTTAGTGCAGGAGCTAGTGACGGACTCCTACCTACTGGTTAGTGGCTTCACTGCCGCGTGCCGAGCGGCCAGTTGATCCGGAGACGTTTGGGCGGCAAGCATAAACAAATAGCTTGTTGGGGTTTTACAAGGTGCACTGACCCAAAAAGTCGGCGAAATTGAAAAACTGGTGCTTTGAGACAAACCGCCCGAACCCTACTCCTGTAGCTCCTTCACCCCTTAAACGGCTTGAGTTGCTCGGGAACCCGGTCGGTGGCCACGAGCTCAAGTCCAACAGCAGTCAGCACATCAATGAGTTTGTCCAGACGCACCGTGTGCTTTCCTTTTCCACCTCTCGAACGAACCGCTCGAGACCTCGGCGAACTCAGCCACTTCTTCTTGGCGTAGTTGGTATTCTTTGCGCCTGGTTTTCAGTGCGTTGCCAATCTCTTCGGGAGTCACGCCTGCCTCCTCGCCCCTCCTACCCATCATTTTTCCGGCATATTCGTTCCGATTTTGCCGTTTTTGAATCGAAAAAGCAAGAAACCGGCACGATCGTACCGGTTTTTCCAGGCCCTCAGGACAGCCCAGCCCCCAGCCCAGGCTTCCCAACCTACTTATTGCACTTCACAATCGGCGAGGATCGTAAACGGTGGTTGTGGTGTCGCGGGAGATTTCGCGGCCGTCGAGACCCTTCACAATGCGGGTGTCGGAGGTGGTGAACCCTGGGGCGCCGCTGGAGGGGGTGCAGTCGTTGCCGCTCAGATTGACGGTGTTGGGTTGTGTTTGCGCCCACCGCCCGCCGGAGACGGATTCAACGTTGACGGTTTTTACACCCATGAGTTTGACGGTGACGTTTTTATCGTCGGCGGAGGTGCTGATCAGCACCGGGTACTGCGAGGTGTTTTTGAATTTCAGGTCAATGGCACCTTCATACACGGTTGCCTCACGGCCCGCCGGGTAACGGGAAATGTAGTAGCTGTGCGGGGTGTGCGCCACATCCTCCATGCCGGCGAAGTAGGCGGCGTTGTACAAGGTCGTGGCGAACTGGCTAATACCGCCGCCGACAGCTTTATCGGCGCGTCCGTTCAAAATAATGCCCGATTCCACGAAGCCCTGCGCGGCTCCGCGCGGACCGGTGTAGCCGTTGAGGGAGAAGGTATCGCCGGGTGCGACCATTGCGCCGTTGACAATCTCGGCGGTCTTGCGAATATTCACGCCTGAGGCTTCCGCAAAGCCCCCGGTGGTGAACTCGCCCACCACCTGGTCGAACGTCGCTTTTTCGGCTTGCTCGGTGGTGAAGGTCGCGGGTTCGTCAATGTAGGCGACGTCAAATTCGCGCGGCTGATCGCCGGTGATACGCCCCGGGAGGTCTTTCAGCAGCGGGTCCCAGTCGATACGCACGCCATCCACCGAGGGGGTCACGGAACGGCTGGCACCGCTGAACTTGATGTCCGCGTTACGACGCTGCTTTTCCGTAGGACCAAGCCCTTCGGTGAGGATCGCCCGCGCGGCTTCCACGTTCACCTCGGTCTTCAGGGAGCTTCCGTCCGGCACGAAGGTCACCACTTCACCCATGCGCTCGGGCGGAATCACGCCACGCGTGTTGTCGCGCCCACGTGCCACAACAGCACCGCTCAGTGCTTTCTTCGCATCACCGTCCAGCACTTTGTCCACGGCGTCCTGCTGCACCGCAGGCTTCACGACGTCCGCGTCAATATTCACCCCGTTGGGGCTCAGCCAGCCAGTGGTCACCGCTTTATTGAGCGTGTCGCGGTCAATCCCCTGGCCATTAGTCGGCGGCACGGGTGTCGCCTTCCCATGTTCCAAAACCACGCCACCATCGGTCGGTTGCCTGGTCAGTGCCGCCTGGGTGGCATCCATGGATGCAGTGAAGGTGGGGCCGGTGGTGCTCACAATGCCCACCTCATGCTCTGTGAAAAAGCTGGTGATCTTCACAATAGGATTGAGCGGTGGCGACCCGGCAGCGCGGATAGTGGACACCCAGTCAACCTGCAACCCGGCATCGGTGGGGTTCACGGTAGTGTTCATGTCCCCCGCCGCGACTTTCACGGGATCGGTGAGGCGTGTGCCCAGTTCCTTTTCCAGCAAGGCGCGCGCATCCGCATTAGACATTCCCCAATGGGACACGCCCGCGACGGTGGTGCCTCGCGGGACTTTTCCTTTCGTCAAAAGGTAATCTGCGCCATAGGCAAGGACGCACAGACCCAGCACACCAAGGATCACACCAATAACGATGCGACGGGTGCGACCCTGCGTCAGTTCGGGGATATTCACATGAATCAGAGTAGTTACTTATCGGGTTTGCAAGGAAGTTGCACGCGCGAAGGACGCCTCGAATTTCTCCCGTGGATAGCGACCATCCGTCACAGCAGCATCCACCTCATCGATGGCTTTCGGCGGGTCATCGGTGGTAATCCAGAGGGCGATGTCGGCCCCGGCGGTGAGTGCCGTCAGTGCCGCAGTGGGCGTCGAAAAGCGGTCGCTGATGGCCTTCATTCCTGAAAGATCGTCCGTCACTGACACCATCGTCAGGGCTACCCTCAGGATAATCTCCGCTTCGTGCGCAGATTAGCAGAGCCGCCGAGTTCAGGGTCGCGGGCAGGTCTCCCCATCCGGCACCACCAAGTGCCCCAGCATGACCGGGGCGGGGACCTGGGATAGAGCCTTGCCAAAGGGGGGAAGGTCCACCTCTTTCAGGCTCGCCAGCGCCGGAGTGCGGGAGGTCTGCTTGTGAGTATCACCTGAGGCGCGGCCGTGACCGGGGAAATGTTTGTACACAGGTTCAATACCCGCTTCCCGCAGCCCCTGAGCAAAGGCCGTGGCGTAGGTGGCGGCAACCGCCGGGTCGCCGGAGAAGGAACGATCACCAATAGCACCGTTGGCGCTGCCTCCATCAACGTCCAACACAGGAGCGAAATCCATGGTGATACCGCGTTCTCGCAGCTTTGTACCCAGGTCACGCGCCACACCTGTCACCTGTTCCGGTTTCATGGTGGCTGCCATCTCACGTGGCGAGGGCACCGACCCGAACAGGGCGGGCTGGCGCTGCACTCGGCCACCTTCCGCATCGATGGATACCGCAAACGGGCGCCCAATCTCCGCTCGCAGCGCCGCGATATTACGGTCCTGGGAGGTCAGCAGCGCCGGGTCCGTCCACGATCCGATGAAAATGCCACCCGCGCCGTTCTTTAGGGCAGTGCGAGCATCGTCGTAGTTTTTCACCCCAACCATCATCAGCCGCGCGGCTTTCTCGCGTTGCGTCAGCTCCTCCGGCGCACGCTCGGGTGGTGCGGTTGTTGTGTCTGCGGTCATGGTTGCGCTGGCGCTGGTCGTGCTTGCCGACGTCACGGCGGTGTTGGTCGGCTCTGCAGCGTTTTGCCGCAGGCAGTTAAGCCCCACGCCATCGTAGCCGCCGCGACCACTGACAATGCTGTGGTCGTCACCGTTGGTGTAGTGCGTTTCATGGTGTGATCTGCCGTCCTTAAACTACGCACGTTCTTGTGCTCGGCAAGGCAGCATAGCCCTACCACAATGGTCATTTCATAGAAGGGAAAACCCTCTATGTCGCCCCATCGTAGTACTCTGGGCAGGGAATGCTCGGTAGCCCCGAGTTACGCGCCGCGCTAAGAACTGTAAGGGATAACCATGGCTTACGAATCTGATTCTGTCACCCGCCGCACCATCGGCCCGGCACTCGCCAGCACCGTCGTCGGAGTCGTGCTGGGAATTGTTGCTGATTATTGGTGTGGCAGCATTGGCATCCCAGGACGCCCTGCCCCCCACGCAGAAAGTCAGCAGCCAAGATTCTCTGCTCGGCGGGACTGAATACGGCTCCAGAAACTAGGCCGCCGCCCTCGCTTGAGTAGCCAGACCACAGCGCGACGCGTCCACCTCATCGGGTGGCTGTGCTGCGCCTTTATTGTTTTTCTGCAGTCCCCAGGCAAAACTGTCGCCGACACAAAACACGACCTGGTGGCCAACCCCGCGCGGTTTTTGGGTGGCGCACTACACGCCTGGACAGACACGTTTCCCCTAGGGCAGCTGCAAAATCAAGCCTATGGTTACCTTTTCCCCCAAGGATTGTTTTTCCTGCTCACAGATCCGCTCCCTGATTGGATTGCGCAGCGCCTGTGGTGGCTGATTGTTGTTGGGGCGGGGTTTTCCGGGTTCTTCACACTGCTGAACCGCTTAGGGCGGAGTAAGGGGCAGAATAAGGAGTGGAGTTCGCCAGCGTTCATGGTGCTGGCTGCGATGCTGTACGCATTCTCACCGCGAACAATCAGCACTTTAGGGGCAATTTCTTCGGAAACCTGGACGGTCATGCTCGCCCCCTGGGTGATAGTGCCGTTTATACAACCCATCACCAGGGTCGGCCCGGCATTTCGGGCAGTTGCAGCATCCGTATTGGCGGTCGCCGCGATGGGTGCGGTCAATGCCACGGCCACCCTTGCGGCGTGTGTGCCCGCTGGGTTGTACCTGCTGAGCACACTGCGGCAACGTCCCTGGTACACACTTCCCGCTTGGGTGACTGGGTGTGCGTTGGTATCGGCATGGTGGGTGGGGCCGCTGCTGGTGTTGGGTCGGTACGCGCCACCGTTCACGGATTTCATTGAAAACGCGTGGGTCACCACACGCTGGCTCAACCCCACGGAGATTCTGCGGGGAACAACAAGCTGGACCCCATTTGTTGATACAGAACGCACGGCGGGTTTCCAGCTGGCGACCGAACCGACGTTCATCCTGATCACTGGTGCCGTCGCCGCACTGGGGGTTGCTGGGTTGGCGCGGCGGCGCACACCGCAGCGCGGCGTGTGGGTAATCATGCTGTGCACCGGTGTTCTTATCGCTGGTGCGCCGCGAAGCCGATTTTGGTGACGAGGTTCGCGCGTTTCTGGATGGCTCCCGGCGCGGCGTTGCGCAACGTTCATAAGTTCGACCCGGTGGTGCGTATCCCACTGCTCGTGGGGCTGGCGACCTGGGGCAGTGTGGTGCGACTGCCCCAAACATGGGCCGAAACAGCGCGTTCGGGGCGTCGACAAGCGGCGAGGGTGCTGGTGGTGTTGGTGCTGGTGTGTTCCGTCGCACCTGCCTGGTCGAGGCCGTCTCGCACCCAAGGGGCGTACGGGCGGAGTGCCGGGGGTATTGGCAGGAGGCGGCGGATTGGTTAAACAGCAACGCCGCCGACACGCGCACGTTGATCGTTCCGGGTGCGCAGTTTGCGCGGCAGTCCTGGGGGTGGACGCGCGATGAGCCGTTGCAGCCGCTGTTGTCGGTGCCGTGGGTGGTGCGGGATGCTATTCCGCTTGTGGAGCCTGAGGCGATCCGCGGGCTTGATGGTTTTGATGGCACGCTCGCCTCTGATGCGGTGGATCCGAAGGCCGCGTTTGAGTCAGCGGCGCAGTTCGGTGTGGGTGTGGTGGCAATTCGCCATGATCTGACCAGCGGCGATGCCAAAAGGCTGAGTAGTCGCGCGCGGGAGGCGGGGTTTCCCATCCACACGTTTGGCGAGGTGGACATTGTGGAGGTCGATAGGCACGCGGGGATGCGCGTGTCCCCGGACCGTCCGACGCGGGTGGCTGGCAGGGGCGGGTCGGTGGCTATGCTGGCGGCGCTCACGCAGCAGCATCCCGCAGAAGCCACCTACCAGCTGACGGATTCCGACGCCGAGGTGGTCACTGACACTCCACAATTGGCGGCGCGCAACTATGGTGCCGTCTCCGCCGCAGCCAGCGCGGCAGTGGCTGACCTGGACGAGGGTTCTGACGTGCATAATCCCGTCAAAGACTACCCTTCCGTGGGGCCGCTCACCTCGGTGGCGCAGCATGGGGGCCGGGTGACGGTGTCCTCCTCCGCCGCCGATGCCACGAGTTTTGGCGGGGTGCAGTCCAGAAGGTCCGCGTCCGCTGCGGTTGACGGGGACCTCACCACGTCCTGGTGCCCGACGCCCGGAACGCAGGAGGGACGGTGGATGAGACATTGATGCGGACTCAACTGAGGCAGACGGAGCGAAGGAGATTGAAGTCCGAACCACCGGTGGTTCCGTCGCCGCCACCTTCACAGCCAACGGAAAGTCCTGGTCGGAGTGGCTGCAGCCGCAGCGCACCATGCGCTTCACCATCCCCGATGGCCCCGCCACGGGTTAGACTCACCCTTGGTGACAGGCACCCCGTCCGGCATCACCGAATTTCAGCTGGTCGGCGCACCCGTCACCCGCGGATCACCGTGCCGAACACCTCCCCAACGCGCGGCAATTTTTCTTCCAACAGCTCACCAGCCGCACCGACCTGCTGGCCCGCACCTTCCGCCCCGCGCCCCATGGACGTGCGTATCGACGCCCCGACCTGCCGCACCTCCCCAGCAACTCCCTGCCCGCATCATCCCTTGACGGGGATGCCGTGGAGTGCGGGGAGACTGTCACCTGGACGAGGCGAGCACGATCCACCCACGCGCAGTGGCTGCTCTCACAGAACCTGGTTTTACTGCGTCACCTCCCACCGCTCTGGGGGACGCGGGCGCCGCCGCAGATCGAGAACCGCCTGGTCAACACCATGCGCGCCCACAACCCTGGCCTCGGAAGGCTATGCAGGCGAAAACCCGTCTGGAGGGAACTGTGCTGGGCGCAGGCATGCAGACATTCACCCTTCCAGCGCGGGTGTCCGGTGATGTTCACCTGCGGTTCAGTGGCGATACCCCCTACCGGATAAGCTTGCTGGTCGGGTGCATACTCTGGGCAATAACGTGCCTGGGGTGCCTGATTGTTGTTGCGCGGACGCGCGCAGGGGGGCGTCGGTTAGCAACGGCCGAGGTTGAGGAATATTCACCTGGGATGGGGCGGTGTGCACTGGTGGGAGCTGTGGCCGGTGGGCTACTCAGCATGTGGATTGCCGGGTCGTGGAGCAGCCTCGCGGCCGGGGCACTGGGACTGGTCTTGGGAATCGGGCTGAGCAGAGTGACGGGGCAGGCTGATGGTCGGAGTGTTATAGCGTTCACAGGCGGCAGCATGGGCATTGCTGCGTTGTGGTTGGCGCATGCCCCGTGGCCGAACGCGCACTACGCGGGTGACCAGCCCTTTGTCTCTGGTGCGTGCTTCCTCGCGCTGGGCTTCCTGCTCAGCACGTTCTACTCGGCGATGGGGTTTCGGGCAGCAGGTAAACACACCCCGGGGTCGTGATTGCCGTAGTCTTCCAGCGGCACCCAGGTGACGTTGTGTGGGATCTCGCCGATGGCCACGTCGGACATGTGGGCGGAGAGGGCCTCGCTGATCTCGCTGAGGCTGCCCTCCACGGCATCGACTTCCGTGACGGCGAATGCATTGTAGAGCAGGGGCTCCTGGTTCCACAGGCCGCTTCCGATGGAATATTTCACGCGCTCCAGCAGGTCATCCATCTCTGGTGGATCGTCCGTGCGTTGGGGACGCAGGGAGCTGAACATCACCCGAACACCACGGAGGCCGCGAAGTGATGCCACCCCCGTAGTAAATGCGCGGTAACCAGACTGTGCCAACCCCTTGGGGCAAATAAATGTCACTGTAAACAGGTAATGCATATTATTTTCCTTTAGTCTGGCAGCCTATAACGCGCTAAACCGCGCGCCATCTCCAAAACATAGTACTTGTCCTAACAAAATTCTCAAATGCGCCGCACAACCCCCATTAAAAACACGCCAGAATGGGTGGGCACAAGTGGCGGTCACCATGCAGGAATCCTAAAGTAGGTATTTTATTCTCTGTGGGTTTCTTTTTGCTTTTGGAAAAGAACTTTTTGGCGGATTGTTCAACAAAAATGTACGACGCTGCCGCCACTGGGATGGTCAGCGCCAGCGTCACTACAAGAACAGGAAAGAAGTATCCACTAAACGGCCTGATCCCCAGGATGGGGAACGTAAAACCCAGCATGGGTAGATGCCAAAGGAAAATCCCGTAGGCCCATCTGCCGAGCATCCGCATGGCCTGGCTTTGGAGGATACGCCCACTATCGTCAGGGTCCAGTGCTTGGGGAACCAGCACCGCAGCGGCAAAGACGGTACCGGCGAGGATTCTGCGCAGCAAATTCCGGGGCAGTGGGATGAACCAGGCCCGCGGGTCCGAAAAATGGTTGAGCAGCAAGAACCATGACAACAACAGCGATACATAGCCACAACCAGCGGCGACGCAACCAGCGACGCACACACGGCCCCACACGCCCTTCCACTTCGGCCGCAAGAATGCCCACCACAAACCAGCATGTAAATGCGGGAGGAAAATCTGCATGTTGGGCACCCCGAGGGCGGGCTGGCATCAACAAACGGCAGGAATGCCACACGAACTCAGGACAGCAACGGCGAGAATCGCGGGTACGCGAGACGCTGCGGAAGCGTTGATACCGCCGGGCAGCCAACGGCAACACAAGATAAAACGCAGCCTCAATGCAGAGTGACCACAGATGTGTAAGCCCGGGTAGTAATCCGTTGGGAAAGTAAATCTGCGTGAGCGTCATATTCGCCACTATGGCCAGCGGCGGGGATGCGTACGCTTCAGGAAAAACCAACAACACAAATACAACAAAGACCACATAAGCAGGCATAATTCTGCTGACGCGACTGCGGTAATATGCGCGCCACTCTCGACTGTGTGTAACACCGCCACCCCAGTGCCGCCACAGGAGAAACGCTGATAATGCGAAAAAAACAGCAACAAAAAAGTCGAAGCGTGTGAGTATGCCACCAACAAATGTCGCCGGATCAACACCTGTTTGAAAACCCACATGGGTGAGCACGATTCCTATGGAGGCAACGGCCCGTAACCCCTCCAGGTTGTTCAAGAATGACACGTGCTTTGCGTAAGATTGCATTGAGTCTGATTCTATGTGTTTTTGAGTCTCCAGCGGAAAGGATCACTCTTTTGGCTTCCCGTGTTATCTCAGTTATTGTGCACTGGGCCTGCGTGTGCGTTACTGATCATCGCAGTACTATCGCCTTTTTCTGCTGATCCCAACACTGAAGGTGATTCCCCTGGATGCGGGCGGACCACAGACCACGCAGGAGGCCCAGGAGTGCTGCTTGATGCGGAGCTTTCGCACCAGTCAGCCGGTGGAGGAGCATCGGGACGCGCCGGGTGCGCGCCCTCGGAGGAGTACCGCGGAGCTGCTATTAGCAGCTCCACTCCACTGCCGGTTGAACCGTACGATGGAATCCAAAAGACCCTGCCACGAAAGTTTTGCCACGCTGCAGGCCACTACTACCTTGTCCCGTGGGGATCGTGAGGCACCGGATAACGTGGTGTCCACGGCCGTCGATACGGTGACGCTGAATCGTTTCGGCTGAACCGGATGCGGACCTGCAGTCATCCTTCGAATTCAGGCCCCTGAACTGGAGCGAATGAGGATACGGGCAGGGTTTTGCACGCGTGGGCCTGCAGTACCGCTTCGCTTTTGATGCGGAGCGGCGTTCTTACCAGTTTTTGACACCACCGCACAGACCGATAACCTCATGGATTTTTCGGATGCGGTGAAGGAGCACAGCACAAAGTCCCTGCAGTTCGAGCAGAACGTGGGCGCGGTGAACATGCTGAATGCGGTCACAGATGCGTTGAGACGCGATGGGGATCTGTCCGACAACGATCGCGCTGCCCTCACCGACTGCAGGGTTACCTCCCCGGCGCGGCGATGGTATTCGACTGGGAGCTGGCGGCACAGGGGCATCAGTCCCGATGAGCAGGTGTCCATGACACGCTACTATTCGGTGGCCCGCACCGTTCGTGTGAGCCGAAAACCGGCATCATCGTCTACGGCGCGGACCGCCTGAACCACTTTTCGCCCGCTCGGATGAGGAGCGCAGCAGGTGGCGGACGCGTTCTTCCGTTCCGTTGACCCACGGCGATGCCTTCACCCCAGCCCGCAGCGCACCGCCCTGATTTGTCGATGCCGCGTGGGACCAGGACACCCAAGACCGGGCCTGAGAGTTCCAGCCCTCACTGGCTTCACCGCCTTGAAGAACCTGGGTTTGCCATCTACGTCGTGGGCACCCTAGGCGTTCTTGTGATCGCCGTGTCCATGGTGTTTTCGTCCGCCGATCACTGCACCGCCAGCATCACTCGAGCCCAGCAGCCATGTCCGCCCGCCACGTGTTCCTCCCCGCCTACGCGGTGTTCCTGGTTGGAGTTGCTGTTGCGGCCCTCGCCCTCCCCCGGGGCGCTGATTCATCGCGACATGGTGGTGGTCCACGCAAGCCTGAGCCTCAGCGCGTTTGGGTGCGGTGACCTCCGGCACGCAACGCCCCGCAGGATGGCGTGTTGGCGCTGCTGGGCAGCTTATCGACGCCTCGTTCCTCGCCCGCCTGCTGCTCCTCCCGCCGCACTTCTCGGGGCATACGGCGCGGTTGCTGTGGCGCGATATGTACAGGCCGGAACGGTGGGCACGGCCGCCGCCATGACGATCACCATCTACAACCCGTTTGTGGTGGAGCGACTACTCAAGGCCACTGGTCGCTCGTCGCGGCTGCCTGGCTCGCTTCCGGCATTGCCGCCTGGGGGTTCACTGGACAATGGCGGTTGCAGGTGGTGGCGCTGTGGTTGGCATCGCTCACCCCCACTGGCGCGATCACCGCCCTCATCGTCGGAATGTGCACCACCACGCGTCGGTGGTTTCTCCTCTGCGTGGGCCTGTTCACCTGCCTGCCGTGGCTCATTCCTGCGCTACTCCACCCGGCGACCAGCAGCCCCGATGGGGCGTGGGCGTTTACGCGCGGAAAACCACGTTGGGGTGGTGGGTTCAGTGGCGGGACTTGGCGGGATCTCGGAACAGTCAGGCCGTCCCCATCCCGGGAAGTGGGCTTCGCCATGGCAGGTGTCGCGCTGTTCTGTGTGCTGCTGGTCGGGGCATGGCGGCAGTCCGCCCGGCGCGCGCTGCGACCCCTGATTGTGCTGGCTGCGGTGGCCTTGGGATGCCTCTTGATCAGCTACATCGCCTTGCCGTTTACCTCCTGGATAGTCACCCACATTCCCGGCGCGGCGCTGTGGCGGGATTCCCAGAAACTCGTCATGTTCGCCATCCCCGCCTACGCTGCGCTGGCGGCGAGTATTCAGCAGCGCACTGTCGCTGCCGTGGCGATTGCTTTGGCGTTTCTCCAGGTCCCCGATGCCGCGCGAGTGGTCACCCAGATCACTCCCGTACCAGCTGATCCTGCGTGGTCGGTCTTGGCTGAGCGCGCCGCAGGTCGGGACGTGTTCATCCCCGATTCCACCACCATGGTTCATGACGGTTCACGGCTATCCATTGACCCCCGCACCAAAACGCTCTCTAGCGTGGAGAATGGGGAATTACGTGTGGGTGGCCGTGTAGTAGATTACTCATCACAACGCTACCGTGATGCCCAACAAGCCTGGGCCACCGGTGACCGCGCCCAGCTTGAGCGGCTGGGCATCGGCATGGTTGTGGACAATCACAACAGCATCATCACCGAAACCGCCGCGCCGCCGCGCCGGGGGGCGCGCTTCGCCCTAGGCGTGTTCCTCACGATGTTGTGGCTCGCTGTGCCGCTGGTGTGTCTCCCGTGGAGGTTCCGACAGCGAGGCAAGTAGCTGTTCAAACTGCGTTCCTGTGGTGTGCCAGGAGAATTCCCGCGCGCGTTCCTGGGCGGCGGTGCCGAGTCGGGTGCGGTAGGCGGGGTCGTCGAGAAGCAGCGTTGTGGCGCGGATCAGCTCGGCTTTATCAGAGACGAGGATGCCGGTGTGGTCGTCGATAATCGAATCCTGCAGGCCGGCGGAACTGCGGTACCCCACCGTCGGGACGGCGTGCTGTGCGGCCTCAATCACCGCCAATCCCCAGCCTTCCTTGCGGGAGGGCATCACGTGCAGCGTCGCGCGGGCGAGCAGGGCGTGCTTCATGCCCTCCGACACTTGGCCGTGAAACTCCACACGGTCGCTCACCCCCAGCTCGGCTGCATAGTCCCGCAGCTGCGCATCCCACCAGCCGCTGCCGATCACATCCAGCACCACGTCATGCGTGGCCGACACCGCCGCCAGCACGTCCATCGCATGTTCGATCTGCTTGTGCGGAACCAACCGGGACAGTGTGACCAGATGCACCCGTCCATCATCGCGCCTGAGCAGCGAGTTCTCCGAGGTGGTATCGGGCAGCGGGTCCACTCCGTTGCGGATAATCTCAATGCGATTCGCATCCACACCCAGCTGCATCAACTCGGTCGCGCTGGGCAGTGACACCGTCACATAAGGGGCGCTTCGGTACAACCACGGCGCGACCCACCGTTCCAGAAACCAGCCCACACGCGACAACATCGGCCCCGCCACTGGCCACTGCTCGCGGTGACAATGATGTGTGAGCAGCACCGTGGGTTTACCACTCAACGGCCCCGCAAAAAACGGAATGCCGTTTTGAGTGTCCACCACCACATCCACATCCCGAAGCCTACCGAACCCCAGCCTCGCGGCCACCAGCCGCAACCAGGCCAAGGATACACCGTCATCTTGCCGCCGGCACGGGTGTAGGCGACCCCGCGCTGCATGCTGCGCCGAGGCGCACCCGGATACATGGCGGTGTGAAACAACACCTCATGACCTTGGGAAACCAGAAAATCCCCCACACGCTCTAGATACCGCTCGCTGCCGCCGCCCTGGGGGTGGTGCGTATCACGCCAACACAGCAACAGAATTTTCATGACTCATCCAGACTAACAGCATCAACCCATCACTCCCGGTGCGGGAGACACGGTTAGCGATTGTTTAACATGGAACCATGACGTTCAGCCATTTTTCCCTGCGGCGCACCCGCACAATGGCCACCCTCAGTCGCTCGCTGTTTTTGCTGCGCAGCTTCGGCTACGAGCAAAGCGACCCCGCGTACTTCTACGGCAACCTCGCCGAAGACACCGCTCAGTTCATCGCCTCCCTCTACTCTGACCGCGTGGTCGGCGGAGCACCCGCCGCTGCCCTGCACAACGCTCGGATTCTCGACGTTGGCGGAGGCCCCGGCTTTTTCTCCGAAGCATTCACCGCGCGCGGTAGCACCTACATCACCGTTGAACCCGATGTCGGCGAAATGGCCGCCGCGAACATTGAGGTTCCCGGAAGCGTCCGCGGCTCCGGCGACGCGCTGCCGTTTGCCGACGCCTCCTTTGACATTGTGTATTCCTCCAACGTCGCCGAGCACATGCCCAATCCTTGGGATATGGGGGATGAAATGCTGCGCGTCACCCGCCCCGGTGGCCTGGTGGTGCTCAGCTACACCATCTGGCTGGGGCCCTTCGGAGGGCACGAAACCGGACTGTAGCAGCACCACATCGGCGGTAATTTCGCCCGCAACCCTGTACACGCACCCGGCCACCCCCGAAAGAACGTGTTTGGGGAATCGCTTTTCGACGTCTCCTGCGCCGACGGCATCAACTGGGCCTCCCGCGTCCAGGAATCCGGCACTGCATCGCTGGTGGGCCTGATCCCCCGCTACCATCCCCGCTGGGCGTGGTGGCTGGTTCATGTTCCAGGTGTCCGCGAGTTTCTGGTGAGTAACCTGGCCATTGTGCTGCGCAAAAACGAAGCGAACGCAGAAAAGTGAACGCATAAGCATCCCTTCCTCGCGGACTGCCTGCGGGGAAGGGATGCCAGAAAGTCGGGGATCTTCTTTTTGAGAAGTCTTACTGCTGAGCCTTAGCCACCCGTTCCTTGAGTGCTTCAAACTGCTCATGCACCTCGGCGGGAACCTTCGGGCCGAGCTTTTCCAACCATGCTTCGTTATCAGCCACGTCACCGGCCCACTGGTCAGCGGGTGCAGAGAGGCTTCGCGGATATCATCAAGCGGGGTGTCCAGGCCGGTGAGGTCCAGGTCTTCCACCCGGGCGGTGAGGCCAGCAATGGTCTCATCAGCGCTAACGCGGCCCTCAATGCGGTCCACAATCCACTTCAGCACGCGGCTGTTGTCGCCGAAACCAGGCCAGAGGAAGCGGCCGTCTTCGCCGCGGCGGAACCAGTTGACCAGGAAGACGGCGGGCATCTTGTCGCCGCCCTTCTTGCCCATGTTGATCCAGTGCTGCAGGTAGTCGCCAGCGTTATAGCCAATGAACGGCAACATGGCCATCGGGTCGTGTCGCAGGGCACCCACTTCGCCCTCGGCGGCAGCGGTTTGGCCGGATGCCAAGAGGGCACCAATAAGGGTGGCATGGTTCCAGTCATGTGCTTGGGAGACCAGCGGGACAGTGTCGGGGCGTCGTCCGCCGAAGAGAATGGCAGAGATCGGTACACCTTCGCCGTCGTTGAATTCGGGGGCCACCACCGGGCACTGCTCAATGGGTACGCAGTAGCGGGAGTTCGGGTGGCTGGACAGCTCGCCGGAATCGGGGGTCCAGTCGTTGCCTAGCCAGTCGATCAGGTGCTGCGGGTCGCCTTCCAGGCCCTCCCACCAGATGTCCCCATCGTCGGTGAGGGCCACGTTGGTGAACAGGGTATTGCCCGGTTCCATGGTCTTCATGGCGTTCGGGTTGGAGCTGTAGTTGGTGCCGGGTGCCACGCCGAAGAAACCGAACTCGGGGTTGGTGGCGTAGAGGCGACCGTCCTCACCGAAGCGCAGCCAGGCGATGTCGTCGCCCACGACCTCGGCTTTCCAGCCATCAATGGTGGGCTGCAGCATGGCGAGGTTGGTCTTGCCGCAGGCAGAGGGGAACGCGGCGGCCATGTAGTAGGACTTGCCTTCGGGGGAGGTGAGCTTCAGGATGAGCATGTGCTCCGCCAGCCAGCCTTCATCGTGGGCCATTACCGAGGCGATACGCAGGGCATAGCACTTTCTTTGCCAGGATAGCGTTGCCGCCGTAGCCGGAACCGTAAGACCAAATCTCGCGGGTTTCGGGGAACTGCGTAATGTACTTGGTGTCGTTGCAGGGCCACGTAACGTCTTTTTCACCTGGTTCAAGCGGCGCACCCACTGAGTGCAGGCAGCGCACGAACTCGCCCTTCTCACCAATCGCATCCAGGGCTTTCTGGCCCATGCGGGTCATAATGCGCATAGACATCACCACATAGGCGGAATCCGTCAGCTGAACACCCAACTTCGGGTCAGGGGCGTTATCAGGACTCATGCTGAACGGCACCACATACATGGTGCGGCCCTTCATGGCACCACGGTAATGCTCAGTCATCTCGGCCTTCATGGCCACCGGGTCGGCCCAGTTATTGGTGGGGCCTGCGCCTTCTTCAGTTTCGGAGCAGATGAACGTGCGGGATTCCACAACGTGCCACGTCGGAGGGGTTGGAGCGCGCCAAGAAACTATTGGGGCGTTTTTCCTCATTGAGGCGGATAAGTGTGCCGGCTTCCACGAGCTCAGAGGCTAAGCGATCCCATTCTTCTTGGGAGCCATCAGCAAACACCACGGACTCAGGCTGGAACAGCTCGGCAGCGTCGGCGATCCAGGCTAGCAGTTCTTCATTGTTTGTTGGAGCCGGACCGACGAGACCCGGGATTTCAACTGCAGACATTAATTCTCCTGACATTGGGTGTCACTTGAGGGCTTTCTCTTTCATTAGCGTAGTCATAGACAAAGGTCCCTACACAGGTCTCAGGTGAGAAACTGGCCTAATTTTTCCGTTTAGGGGTCATTACCGGTTGGATTACCCCCAATCTCTTCGCTTTTCCTGCACATATCTCTACAATCCCCACCAATGGTTTTGCCACCCCTCGGGGGTAATCTGCTCGACAAGCCCCCAGGATGGATCCCCGCTCACCCACCCCCAAGGCTCCCATCGGGTTCAAACCCCACTGTTCTGTGGATGCGTCACTCAGGCGCGCATTCCACCGTGTAACAATCCCCGCTAAACAGGACCGTGGCCACCGAATCAATCAGACCATCCCCGTTGTAGTCTGTAAACACGCTGACACCACGGTCATCATTCAGCTCCACCGTGCCGCCGGGTTCGCCGTCAAAAGCAAAGGACTTGCCATCCATATGCAGCAGCAACCCGATGATGAGCCGTTGGGAAGTGCCTCCTCCAGCGGAGACATCTCACCCAACCCACACAGCATCGACACCCAATCACCCATCCCACACCATCCTTAGGTTTTGTGTTGTTTTTCTATGCCAGAGAGCTTTAAACGGATCCATTGCCCACCCGCAGAAACTCCACGTTGTTGATAACTGGTACTATCCAGTTCCTTCGTGAGTGGCAAGGATTGAGATAACCAATGAGCACCATCGCTGTCTCCGGGCCACCCACTGCCGCCACAGCCGAAAAGCACCGCACACGAGGCCGAACGCAACAATCCCTCCGAGCCACAGCCCCGGAATGGCGCTGTCAACAACGCTATGCACCAATCGAAACAGCGCACCCCCACTAACAACAGTGACCACCGGGGCGTCGACTAGTACACGCCACCCCAGCCGCAACGGGGGTGGCACCTCAACGTTACGTTGCTCACACAAATTGACAAGGCGGTCCCGCGCCGACGCGTATCGACGTCCCGCCAACCTCTCGATACTGGACAGTTCAGCGCGCAGCCGCTCCTGCGCCCGCTGATCCGCACGCTCTGCGGCGTGCATCCATCGTGCGGCCTCCGGCATGGGCATGACCCCCACTGGCGGTCGAGCCACCACATCCGCCAGTTTCTTCTCCACACTGCCCTGAGCGACGGCGATGCCTGGCACAGCCTCGGGCGGAAGTGCGGCCGTACTCACGACCCTGCCGACTTTCGCCATCGCATCCGCAAGGGTAGGTGTATCGTGCGGGCCCCACCCCTGCGGCGGGGCAGCGGCTATCACGACGTCGACACCCGCATGGGGTTTGTCGGCCACCTGCCAGCGTTGCCGGAGTTGCAGCGCCACCGTCGTGGTCGTAGCGGGATCTGGACCGATCACAGCCAGCACCGGCTCTTGTTCGTACGGTGCAACCACCGGAGGCGGCGGGCCCCGCATGCGGTGAGCGTTTTCTCTAGAGCATCAGCAACCTCGGGGAAACGATACGCAATAGCCCTCACATCGCCATGCAGCACGCGTTGCCGCGCCCCCACCAAGTCCCCATCGGGGCAGGACCGCAGCAGATCCGCCACCAGCAGTGGCACTTCAGCTGCGCTCTCGCAATGCGTAAACAACATCGGACCTGCCGCCATGCGGGCCTTGGCGCGTGCACCCACCTCGCTGCTATGCACCAGCACGGCGAGGTCGACGCCCCCTTGAGTGACCGGCCAGGCTGCGTCAACGATGTGAATTCCGCGGCTAAACCCACCACTTGTGTCCTTAATACTAAGGAGTGGACCAGATGCCGATTCTGTGCACACCACCACGCGCAGCGGACCCAGCGCAGCCTCCAGCACGGCATCCACGCACTGCGCGGCCACGCAATCAGCAGGGACGGGACCGCAACCAGGCGCGCAGCGGCATCACGTTCAACCATTGTTCCCACTGGTGGGGTGACACAAAAGGAACGGCGGAAGACACAGCGGATGGCTCTACAGACGGCACTGATCGACCCGCCACGGCATTCATCATGCTGTTCATGAATCCCCCACATTCCTCACCCCGATTATGTACCCCGCCAGGCTGCCGCCGTGTACAAGCGCCATCAGCGATTACCCAACCGTGATACCACAGGCACCGCGGTTGGTGCAGCGCATGCCCTCATATCAGGGTATGCATCACAGTCGCGACATTGAAGTTCGCCCACGAAAAGGGGCAAAATATGAAACGATGTCTATCCCCGAAAAAACACAACCGCACGGCCGCCGCCCGCTACAGTCGGAGTTTAACGACGGCCGTGATTACCCGCGTCTTGGGAGCGTCAGTTTCCGGCGCGGCACCCTCACCGAGAATCAGGAAAAAACCTGGGAGGAGCACTGGCCGCAGCGAGGTCGTGAACTCACCAACGACCCCGCAGACCAGACCATTGATATTGCAGGCTGGTTCGGCCGGGAGGGTCACCCCACCATCCTGGAAATCGGTAGTGGCACCGGCACCTCCACCGTCGCCATGGCACCCCTGGAACCCGACACCAACATCATTGCCGTGGAGCTGTACCGGCCGGGCCTGGCTAAACTGCTCGGGGCGTCGGTACGCGGAGGCGTCGATAATATCCGCATGATTAAAGGCGACGGTGTGGAAGTGCTGAACCGCATGTTCCCCGAAGCGTCGCTGGACGGGGTGCGCATCTTTTTCCCCGATCCTTGGCCGAAAGCCCGGCACCATAAGCGGCGCATCATCCAGTCAGGGCACCTGCACCTCATTGCCACCCGCCTGAAACCCGGCGGCGTCCTGCACGTGGCCACCGACCACGCCGACTACGCAGACTGGATCACTGAGCTGGCCACAGTCGAACCCCTGCTCGACTACAAAGGCTGGCCGTGGGCGGAGTGCCCGCAGCTCACAGACCGCCAGGTCATCACGAAATTTCGAGGGCAAAGGGCTCCAGAAAGACCACACCATTGCCGAATTCCTCTGGCAGCGTACCGCCGATAATGTAGCCGAGGACACGCCGGATAGCGTAGGTGATGGCAGCCCTAGCGCTACCACAGTGACGTAATTCTGGAGGCTACCGCAACGATATGACCAGCATGATCGACACGATTCATGAGCACTCCAGCGGCTCTTTTCCCTGCAGCACACCCGTCTTTGTCCCCCACCCCACGGACAACGACGCCACGAGCCATCACGCCAAGCCACAGGGGCTCCTCCTCATCTGGGATGCCCCCAACCTTGACATGGGCCTCGGAGCCATCCTCGGCGGGCGCCCCACCGCCGCCTACCGCCCCCGCTTCGATGCCATCGGCCGCTGGCTATTAGATCGATCACAGCAGCTGTCCGAACAGTTGGAAACCCGTATCGAACCGGAAGCAACGGTGTTCACCAACGTCGCTCCCGGCGGTGCCGACGTCGTGCGCCCCTGGGTGGAAGCCCTCCGCAACGTCGGTTTCGCCGTCTTCGCCAAACCCAAACTCGACGACGATACCGACGTGGACCCCGATATGCTCGCCCACATCCGCCGCAGGCACCGCGAGGGAGTACTCGAGGCATCATCGTGGCCAGCGCGGATGGCCAAAATTTCCGCGACGAACTGGAACAGCTCGCCACCACGGGCATCCCCACAACCGTTCTTGGTTTCCACGAACACGCCTCATGGGCTGTAGCATCGGAAACGTTAGAGTTTGTGGACTTGGAAGAAATTCCCGGTGTGTTCCGCGAACCGCTACCTCGCATCAGCCTGGACAATCTGCCCGAGGAAGGTGCCTGGTTGCAGCCATTCCGTCCGCTATCTTCGCTACTGTCAGGGCGGCCTTAGTGCTGGGAGGCTAAATTATGTTTACTGCTTGGGGACATTTTGCGTACCAACATAGAAAAGTTGTTCCCGCTGTCATCGTGTCGGTGGTACTGCTGTGCTTTCTCATTTTTGGCACCAAGCTTGATGAACGCATGAGCCAAGAAGGGTGGGACGATCCACATTCGTCCTCCACCCGTGCCGCACAGATCGAACAAGAGGTCTTCGGCCGCGACAACTCCGGCGACATCATTATGCTTTTCGACGCCGCGCCGAGCGTCGCCCTGAACGACCCCAGCACTGCTCAGAAAGCCAAAGATTTTCTGGACAAGATCAAGACGGAACACCCCGAGCAGGTCGACCATATTGATAGTTACTTTGACAACCGCAACGCCCAACTGTTGTCCCCAGACCAGCGCACCGCCTTCGCCGCGATCGGCCTCAAAGGCGACGGCGAGGACGTGCTGAAAAACTACCGAGCCCTTGAAGGCTCACTGACCCCCGGTGACGGGACACCGCCCGACGGCATTACCGTCAGCATCGCTGGATCCACCGCCGTCGCCGACGCCCTGGACGAAGGCATGGCCGGCGACATTCGGCGCGCCGAAGTCTACGCACTCCCCGCCGTAGCGATTCTCCTGCTGTTTGTCTTTGGCTCCGTAGTTGCCGCAGGCATGCCCCTGGTCGTGGGCATCCTGTCCATCCTGGGATCGCTGGGTGTGCTGTCGATCCTTGCGACACAAACACAGGTCAACGTATTTGCGCAGTCCGTGGTCACGCTGCTGGGGCTGGGCCTTGCCATCGACTATGGGTTGTTCATGGTATCTCGGTTCCGCGAAGAACTCAGCAAAGATGTGCCCATACCCGACGCCGTTGCCAACACCACCGCCACCGCCGGACAAACCGTGGTCTTCTCTGCAGGCATGGTCGCTGTGGCGCTGTCCGGGTTGTTTATTTTCCCGCAAGCCTTCCTCAAATCAGTCGCCTACGGTGCCATCAGCGCCGTGAGCCTTGCAGCCTTATTGTCTGTGACCGTGTTGCCCTCAATGTTTGGCCTGCTGGGCAAGAACATTGACAAGTGGACAGTGCGGCGCACGGCCCGCTCTGAGAGCAATCTTGACGCCAGCTTCTGGTCGCGTATACCCGCCTGGGCGATGCGACACTCCGGGCTGGTCACCGCCGGGATTGTCGCCGTGCTCGTTGCCTTGACGATCCCGCTGATGGGCGTGAAGTTTGGCGGTATCAACGAAACCTACCTGCCGCCGGACAACAAAGTCCGCCAGGCCCAAGCGGAATTCGACGAAAAGTTCCCCAACTTCCGCACCGACCCGGTGAAACTCGTGGTAACAGGCACCACCGGCAACGATCAACTCGTGCAAGTGTTCACCCAGGCCAACTCCGTGGAGGGCCTGACCGGGCGCTTCACCGCTCAGGGGGCCACCACGGACGGCACTACCGTGCTCTCTGCGGGCATCACCGACCGCGACGATAACGCAAAGGTGATCAAGCAACTCCGCGAGATCGAGGCACCCGAAGGCGCGGAAGTCCACATTGGCGGGCACGCCCGCGCTGGAGGTGGAGTCCATTGAGGCGCTGCTGAGCAAGCTCCCGTGGATGTTCCTCTACATCATTGCCGCCACGTTCATTCTCATGGCGTTGGTGTTTGGGTCCATGATCCTGCCTGCGAAGGCCATCATCATGACCATCCTCGGGTTGGGGGCCACCCTGGGCGTCCTCACAGCCATGTTTGTCGATGGCGTGGGGTCCAGCATGTTCAACTTCACCGCAGGCCCCCTCATGAGCCCAGTCCTGGTGCTCATCATGTCCATTGTCTACGGCCTATCCACCGACTATGAGGTGTTCCTGGTCTCCCGCATGGTGGAGGCGAAGCAGAAAAGGTGCCACCACCGACCAGGCCATCCGGTACGGCACAGCACATACGGGGTCCATTATCACCGCCGCCGCCGTCATCATGATCGTCGTGTGCGGCGCGTTTGGGTTCTCCGAGATCGTGATGATGAAGTACATCGCGTTCGGTATGATCGCTGCGTTGCTTCTCGACGCCACGGTGATCCGCATGTTGCTCGTTCCCGCTGTGATGCACATCCTGCGGGAAGACAACTGGTGGGCACCACCATTTGTGAAGAAAGCCTCCACCTATTTGGGACACACCTCAGAGCCAGCGGGGGCGCAGCCCACGTTTGCCGAAGTGGGAGCAGCCACTACAGGGTGGTGTAGGTGCCACCGAGACGTCGCTACCGAGACCCGTGACCATTGGCGGAGTCAATACCCCGCAGGTGGTGGACTCGATCCCTGAAAACAGGGTGATCCCCAGCGCCGGATCGATCCCTGGAGTTGAGACCATTCCCAGTTCCGTCGCGCAAGCAGCAGCCGCTGAAACAGTGGTGAACGTGCGGCCGGTGGCAAGCGCCCCACCCACGCCTCAGCACCAACAGGAGCCGGCGGAGGAACCACGTCAGAAGAGTGCAAGCACCCCGTCAAGCCCCTCAGTACAGGGACCAGTACCTGGGCCGCAGTCAGACGTTCCGGCGGCATCGCACACCGCGTTGTTGCCGCAAGTACCCAAGCCAGGACAAGGCCCCGCTCACGATGCCAAGGCAACGCCCGTCGCAGTGCAAAAAGTCGAAGAAGCAGTGGGTAAAGGCTTGGACAAGGCCGTACTGCTTGTGCGTCAGGGCATGAAGAAGGTCCAGGAAACCCGAGAGGAAGCGGCCAAGAAGCAACAGGCCCGCAAGGAAGCTCAAGAGAAGCAGCAACTGCAAGAAGCCCAGAGCGCTGCTGTTGTTCAGGATGAAGTACAGGTTCCTGTCGGGCAGTCGGCATCAGAATCCTGGCCCGCCCGTTCCTGGGATGCAAAGTCAACCACGTCGGCAGTCGGCACCGCGTCGCCAGATGCCGACCACACCGCCAGCCCCAACACCGGCAGCGGTGCCGCGCCAACAGGCCCCCCAACCGCCAATGACACAGCAGAAACCGCAACAACAACAGCAGTGGCCTTCCGGCACCCAGCAACGCCCAAACCCCGTCGATGAGTTGTCCCTCGACGATATTCCCTTGCAGGACCTGCATATCCTCGCCGCCGATGATGCGGCGCGAGGTGGTCGGCGTGCCAGCGAAGACACCAAACTAATCCCTTTCACCGAGTTGATGGAGCGGCTGAACACCAACGACCCCCAGGGGCGGCCTCAACAGTGAAAACGCTTCGCGCACTTGCCAGCACCCCATGGCTGAGGTGGCTTTTTATGCTGGCCATACTAGCCATGGTGGTGTTTTTCCTGCGTGGGCGCCTGAGTTTTCTGTCAGAAGGCATCGCTGAGGTGCGTAAGGCTGATGGTTGGGGTGTCACCCTTGCCCTATGTGCGTCGTTGGCATCACTAGCGGCGATGGCCGAGGTCATGCGGATTTTGCTACGTGCGGGGAAGGTGCGTACGCGGCGTCGAGATGTTAACGCCCTGGTACTCAGTGCAAATGCCTGGTCCACCTCGTTTCCCGGCGGGCAAGCGTTGGCGACTGTTTTGCAATTTCAGACCATGCGGCGGTGGGGTGCCAGCCCCATTTTGTGTTCCTGGCACATCGTCCTGTCCGGGGCGTTGGCTACGGTGTGGTTGGCAGCGCTGGGTGTGATTGCCATCCTGTTTTGGGGGCGTCGTTTTCCTTGTGGTCGCTTGTGGGCACGGTCGCGGTAATGCTGTTGCTATCGTGGCTGGTGTATTGGGCGGCGCATAACCCCCACAAGCTGGCTGAACTGATCCGCACGGTCCTGCCGAAGCTGAATCGATTGCGCCGCAAGCCGCCGCAGTACCAGGTGGACGAGGCCGTAGAGCAGGTGAATCAGCTGCAGGCCGTCAACATGACCACTGGCCAGTTTCTTCTGGCCGCAGTGTGGTCGCTGATGAACTGGATACTTGACATCCTCACCCTGTGGGCGTGCGTCTGGGCTGTCACAGGTATCACCCCAACCTTCCACTCGGACCCGAATAACACCACCGTTGCGGGCGTGGCGTTGGCGTTTGTCACTTCCAAGATCGTCGGCACTATCCAGGCCACTCCAGGCGGTTTGGGGCCCGTGGAGGCCGCGCTGACTGGCACGCTCGTGGCCGTGGGTATGACGGTGGTGGAGGCATTCGGCTCGGTGTTTGTCTACCGCATGGTGTCGTTCGTGATGATCACCCTGCTCGGATGGGTGGTGTACTTCTTCACCTACACACGCAAAGGACTCTCTGCGCGGGACGCCACCTAAACGACCACGTAAACTAACGGCTATGTCTGATCGCCTTACCCGTTTCTTTCCGCTTTTCGATGCCGCGGCCATCCTGCTGTTTGCTCTGCTCGCCCGAGTTGCACACCGCGGCGACCGTGGCCTCACAGTGTGGACGTGGCTGGATACAGCCTGGCCGTTCTTGGTCGGCGTCGCCATAGCATGGCTGGCAGCCCGGCGCGTGTTTCAGGGTTCCGCTCAGGGGATGGGCTTTGGCGGGGTGGTATGGGTGTTGGCCGTGGTCACGGGCCTGGGTATTTGGTGGGCGCGGCACGCCACCGTGCCGCATTGGTCCTTTATCATCGTGGCCAGCGTGACCAGCGCCCTGCTGCTCTTTGGGTGGCGGCTGGTCGTGCGGTTTGTGCACTGAGCTAAGGTGAACTGGCTACATGGGCATGATGGTGTGCTTCTTGCGCATCTCGGGCTCTTCCTTGGTGGCTAGTTGGCGCAGGGCTTGGCGCAGCATCAGCCGGGTTTGGTTTGGCTCGATCATGGCGTCAATGTATCCGCGTTCTGCGGCGACGTAGGGGCTGGTCATATTCTCGTTGTAAAAGTCCATGAACAGCTTCTTCATGTATTCCCGCTGCTCGGGCGGGGCAGCTGCGAGCTGGCGGCCTTGGATCATCACCACAGCGGCTGCGGCACCCATCACGGCGACCTGGGCGGTGGGCCAGGCAAGGTTGATGTCACCAGTCAGGTTTTTGGACCCCATGACGGCGTAGGCGCCACCGAAGGCTTTGCGCACGATCAGGGAGATTTTCGGCACGGTGGCTTCTACCACGGCGAAGCCGAGTTTGGCGCCACGGTGGATCAGTCCCACTTTTTCCTGCTGGACGCCCGGTAGGTAGCCGGGGGTGTCCACCACAAAGATGATGGGAACGTTGTAGGCATCGCAGATGCGGATGAAGCGTGCGGCTTTGTCAGCGGCATCAGCATCGATGCAGCCCGCAAGGTGCAGAGGTTGGTTGGCAACGATGCCGACCGGGCGGCCGTCGATACGCGAGAAGGCGGTGATGATGTTGGGGGCGTAGTCGGGCTGGATTTCCAACACGTCGTCGGAGTCGAAAATCTTACCCAGCAGGTCCAGCATGTCGTATCCGGCATTGGGATCGTTGGGAATGAATGTGTCCAACACGCTGTCTCCCACAACAGCCTCGTCGGCTGGTGCCCAGTACTCGGGCGCGGGTTCGTCGCAGGAGCTCGGCAGGTATTCGAGCAGGTCATGGACGTAATTAAAGGCTTCATCCTCTGTAGGTGCCACATAGGAAATGTTGCCGTTGAGCGCCTGCTGGTGCGCGCCACCGAGTTCGGCAGAGGTGATATCCTCGCCGGTGACCTCACGGATGACGTCGGGGCCGGTAACGTACATTTCGGCTCGGCCTTCCACGGCAATAACAAAGTCCGTGGTCACCGGGGCGTACACCGCACCACCAGCGCATTTGCCAAGCATGATGGAAATCTGCGGGCTTCGGCCCGACAGGGGCAGCTGGCGCCGCGCAATTTCCGAGTACATGGCCAGCGAGGTCACGGCGTCTTGGATGCGGGCACCACCGGAGTCTTGGATGCCGATCACCGGGCACCCGATCTTGATGGCCATGTCCATGACTTCGCAGACTTTGCGGCCAAACGTCTCCCCCACAGAACCGCCGTAAACGGTCTTGTCGTGCGCGTACACGGCGACGGGGCGACCGTTGATACGCCCATACCCGGTGACCACGCCGTCGCCGTAGGGAGCTTCCGGGTCGTCGGGGGTGCGACCCAGCGCACCGATTTCCACGAACGAACCTTTGTCGAGCAGTCGGTCAATGCGTTGCCGGGGGCTGGTCAAACCAGCCGCATCTCGCTTTGCTCGGGCACGTTCGCTGCCCGGATCTTGTGCCTTTTCAAGCCTGGCGTGGAGGTCAGCGAGTTTTTCCGCCGTGGTGGTACCAGTCACTGTCGAGCTACTCGTTTCCGTCTTCTTCTCCGGCGAGCTCCGCGATGCGCCTGCTCAGGTGCGCACCCACGGTGCCTATTTCGGGTTCATCTACAACGGCAAGATGATCGCCGTGTAGCTGAATAATGTCTAACTTGTCAACGATAGCGGACCAGCCACCGTCCGCGTCAATCTTAGCGTAGTTGGGTTCCAGCTCAATCGCCCCATCGTGCATGCGCTCGGCTCGGAACAACATGACGGGAACTGTCACGTCGTCCCAGCGGTGCAGGTCCAGGTGGTTGAGGATGCGGTTATCCACAAAGGAGGCGCGCTGGTGCTCCAGCACCCCGGCGGCCAGGCCATGTTCGGAGGCATCGGTATTGGCGAGGAAGTCGGTCATCATCTGCAGAAGGGCTTCTTCACCTGCGGTCTCCAGCAGATCGTAGGGCACCTCAAAGTCCAGGCCGTACGTCTTCTTGGCAAAGGCCGAATAGCGTTCCCACCGCGCCCTGGGTTTCCTCGGGGGTGTTGGGGATGGGTTCGGAGGGCTGTACCGTGTCCAGCAGCGCAATCAGCGCCACCTCTATGTCGCTATGTACCAGCTGGTGAGCCACCTCGTAGGCGAGCGCACCGCCGAGGCTCCACCCGCCGAGGATCACCGGTCGCCCGTCCGAGTATTCACGAATATCGTCGAGATAGGCTGCGGCGCGTTCCTCCAGGGACCCTTCCAGGCGTTCCACACCGTAGACGGGTACGTCCGCAGGGAGTCGCCGCACCAACGGCTGGTACACCACCGACGATCCTCCGGCAGGATGGAACATGAACACCGACGGCTTGGTGGATCCCTCTGGGCGGGCTCGCAGCACGCGGATCGTGCCTTCCACCTCTGTTTCCAGCCCTTCGCGCACGATGTTCGCCAGCGGTTCCAGGGTATCCGCGTCCAGCACCTGCTGGGTCGTCACCTCAACACCGCTGCGGTCGCTGAGCCGTTCCGCGATGGCACGCGCGGTGTCCTCGCTAATGGACGGCAATTCGCTGCTAATGCCCGCCGCTGCCGTCCCGGTAATGCTGGCCCAGGTGGCAAAAACCATGCGCTCGGATGCGTCACGAGGCGCAACACCCACACCTTGTTTGGAGGCACGAGTGCCAGCAGCGGCCTCCTCAGCAGGGCTCTTATCGACGCCCGCGCCTGCCGCAGGTGCCTCGTCCCCACCGGCTTTCTCCGCCACCAGGTTTTCCACCAGCGTGACCACATCGGCCACGGAGGCGTCGCGAAGCGCCTGAACCTGCAGTTCGGGGATTTGGAAGTCATATTCGATGCGGTTTTTAATGCGCATACCCATGAGGGAATCCAGCCCGAGGTCAATCAGTGGAAGCTCACCGGGGAGGTCTTCAACGTCGTAGCCCATCGCCTCAGACACGATGGACCGCATGCGCTGCTCCACGGTTTCCCCAGACTCGGGATCCCAGTGAACGGCGTCAACGGTGACATCATCAAAGCGTGAGGTCGCCGTGGAGTCAAAGGCTTCCGGCTCGGCCTCATCCCCGAGGCCGTCCTTGCCAAAGCCCGCGTCCATGCCACCAGCGACGGAGGATGCGAAACCTTCCGCCACCAGCACCGTAGCATCGCCCATGACGCGGTGCACGGCCACGTTCACCCCACCAAGGTGCTTCCTGGCCACCGTCGTGACCTCGCCGGACGGCGGCAACGTGGTGTGTTCCTCCACGGCCACGAGCTGCGCACCAGGGTCGAGGCGTTCCGCAGCGGACTCCAGCAGCGCCACCGCAGAGGGCGCGTTTTCCGCGAGGGTGGAGAACGCGACAGACCCGTCCGGCAGAGTCACTTTCGTGCCCGGCAGGGTGGCGTTGCCGCCGCTGGAGGGGCGGGCGGCAGTCCAGTAACGCTGGTGCTTCCAGGTGATGTGCGGGGCGTCGATACGCGGACCGGAGCCGGTGATCAGTTCCAGGTTGATGGGCTGGCCAGCAACGTAGAGTTTGGCCAGCAGGTCGCGAATGGACTCCGCCGAGCCGACCTTGCGCTTGAGCACGTACAGCAGCTGGGAGTCACCCGCGCCGACGCTGAAAGCGGTATTCATCATGCCCATCAGCGCCACTGGGTTGGGGGATACCTCAACCAGCATGGTGTGGCCTGCGGCAAACGCCTGCTGGGTGGCGTCCAGGAACCACACGCGCTGGCGGGTACAGCGCACCCAATAGTCAGGTTCGTGTACCACGGCACCGGGCTGGTATGTCACCCCACGGTCTACAGAGCTGAACAGCGGAATGCGCAACGGCATGGGGGTAATGTCAGCGGTTTCAGCGGCAAGTTCGCCAAGGATCGGCTCAACAGCGCTGGTGTGACCGGCGCCTTTGACGTTGAGCAGTCGAGCAAACTTGTTTTCCGCTTCCAGCATCTCCACCAGTTTCACCACGGCCTCGCGGGGGCCTCCCACGGTGGTCATGCCGGGGCCCGCGTACACGGCCGGTTCGATGCCTGCGTATTCGGGGTGTTCCTCGATGAAGGTGTCCAGTTCATCCACGGAAAACTCCACCACAGCCATGGCACCCAGCTGATCTTCGGGCAGCGACTTCTCGCCCTCCCCCATCAGTCGGGAACGATGGCAGGCCACCCGCATCGCGTCCTGAGCACTCAAACCACCGGCCGCGTAGGCTGCGGCAATCTCGCCCATGGACATGCCCATCACGGCACCGGGTGTCGCCCCGAACGCCGCCAGCAGGTCCGTCAGGGCAATCTGGATCGCGGTAATGCCCGCCTGCGCGGTTTCCGTGTCGTAGGTTTGGGAATCATCCGCGATGAGTTCCATCAACGACCACCCGGACTCGAACTTAATGAACTCGTCCAGTTCCTCAGCCGGGCTTTAAACAGCGGCGACATGGCCACCAGTTCCTTAGCCATCTTGCGGTGCTGCGACCCGAAACCCGAGTACACAAACACCGGACCCGTGGTGGCAGGGCTGTCCGCCACGGCGATGCCAGGCCCCTTCTTACCGTCCGCCACCAAGCGGAGCCGCTTCACTGCTTCTGCAACAGTTCCCGGCATCCACAACCGCGCTGGAACGCCCGTGGTTACGGCGGGCAAGGGAGCGAGCCACGGTGATCAAGTCATCGTCGCTGCGCCCCTCCAGGAAGTCCGCCATGTCCGCCGCCGCTTGCCGACGCCGCGACGGCAGCAACCCACTCACCGGCAACAGCACATGCGTCCCATCCGCCAGCTGCGGCTCCACGGGCTGGGGGTTCGTGTCGTAGTCTGCAGGATCGAACTGGGCAAGTACAGCATGTGCGTTCGTCCCACCAAAGCCGAAACCGGACACACCAGCCGTGGCGCGCCCCGAGTAGCATGGCCACTCGCGGGGATCCTCCACCACTTCCAGGTGCTCACGATCAAAATTAATGTAGGGGTTCGGGCCACTGTAGTGCAGCGACGGCGGAATCACGCCAGCGTTCATGGCTAGAACCACCTTGATCACCCCGGCAACACCGGCAGCGGCTTCCGTGTGCCCATAGTTCGTCTTCGCTGAGCCCAAAAGCAGCGGCTCCGCAGTATCGCGCCCAGCGCCCAACACCGCGCCCAAAGCAGATGCCTCAATGGGATCGCCCAGGATCGTGCCCGTACCGTGAGCCTCCACATAGTCCACCGTGCTGGGATCCACACCCGCGTCGGAGTAGGCGCGGTCCAGCACATCAACCTGGGCATCCGGGTTCGGGGCGGTCAGACCGTTTGAGCGGCCATCCGAATTCACGGCGCTTCCCTTGATCACCGCAAGAATGGTATCGCCATCAGCGATGGCTTCCTTAACGCGCTTAAGCACCACAATGCCCGCGCCGTCGGAACGCACAAAACCATCCGCATCCTCAGAAAACGCGTGAATCTTCCCGGTGGGACTCAGCACCCCCAGCTCGCCAAACGCGGTGGTCACAAACGGCGAAGCCAGAATGTTCACGCCGCCAGCAACAGCAACATCCGCATCCCCCGCACGCAAATCACGCACCGCCTGATGCAAAGCCACCAACGATGAAGAACACGCGGTATCCACGCTCACGGATGGTCCACGGAAATCAAACGCGTAGGAAATCCTGTTGGGAATCACCGCACTTGAGGTTCCAGTCAGTGCATAAGGGTGAGCTTCCGCAGGGTCAGCGGTGATGATCATGCCGTAGTCATTGTTGGTGGACCCCACATACACACCCACCGACTGTCCACGCAGCTTATTCGGGGCAAGGTGCGCGTGTTCCAAAGCCTCCCAGGTCAGCTCCAGCACAATGCGCTGCTGGGGATCCATGTTGGCGGCCTCCACCGGAGACAGTCCGAAGAACTCGGGATCAAAGCTCGCAATGTCATCCAGGTAACCACCCACGGTGTTCGTGTTAGCGATGCGTGTGCGCATCACCTCGTCACCGGAATATTCCGACCAACGGCCAATCGGCAGGTCGGACAAACCATCCCTACCCGCAACCAGCTGGTCCCACATCTCACTGATATTGTTCGCGCCGGGGTAACGCCCCGCCATGCCAACAATGGCAATGTCGTGCACATCCGGGGTATCGACGTCGCTGCCCACCCGGGAGGTGCGGGCCTGTGCCGTGGCTCGGGCGGAGGTTGCGGGGCCGTCGATAAGCCTTTTCGCTAGAGCGCCGATCGTTGGGTATTCATAGGCGATCGTGGCGTCCAGCTGCACATGCAGAAGGTTTTCCAATTCCCCGGACAGGACCACAACATCACGGGAGGATAGGCCAAAGGTCTCCATGGGCTTATCGTCCGTGATGTCTTCTTCGGGAAGACCAGTGGTGGAAACAACCCACGCGCGCAGCCACGCGCGCAGTTCATCAGTTGTCATGGACGATGTCTGGGGTGACTTCCGGCTCTGATCCATGTGGGGAATTCAACTCTTTCGTGTGATTAAGGCTTATTAAACTAACTATTTATCTACATGGCGAACCCTCCGCCACCCGCATCCGAAGAACATATGCGCACCAGCGGAGGGTTGTCATCTATGGGACTTTACTCGGCCTCGCAAAGGTAGTGACGACGGGCAACCCTGCGAGCAATCTTACCGCTTGAGCTGCGCGCAATCGCATCAACGTCAACGATCTTGATGTCCGAGGGAACAACGCCGTGAGCAGATGTAACAGCCGCACGAATGGCTTCGATAGCTTCAGCATCGCCGCTGGGGTCGCGGCCCAGATCACGCTCGGCCAGAATAACCAGTTTCTCAACATCGTCGCCCTCGATCGCAAACGCGGCGATCGCAGCAGGTCGAATGTGCTCGGAGGCATGGTTGACGGTGTACTCGATGTCCTGCGGATAGTGGTTACGTCCGGCGATCACAATCAAGTCTTTCAACCGACCTGTGATATAAATCTCATCGTCGATGATAACCCCGAGGTCGCCGGTGGCCATCCACCGGTCATCGTCAGGCGCACCCTCTGCGCGAGAGTTTTCCGGCAGGCGCGAAGCCAAGGTATTGCGGAACGTCTCCTGAGTTTCTTCAGGGCGGTTCAGGTAGCCGGCGGCCGTGTTATCACCATGCGTCCAAATCTCGCCGATGGTTCCATCGGGCAGTTCGGCACGCGTCTCAGGATCCACGATCACCATCTGCTGCGGGCGCACAACCGAACCATTGGACATGAGAGGCACGGCCTTCTCATGAGACTCGTCGACAATCACGGCTCGACCGTTGCTCAGTTCCTCACGATCCACCATGACAATGCGAGCGTTTTTCTCGCCCTGAGGAGTAGCCACCAGCAGGGTGGCTTCGGCCAGGCCATACGAAGGACGAATCACATTACCGGGCAGACCAAAGGGTGCAAAAGCATCGTGGAACTGCCTGATAGCCCGAGCCGTGACCGGCTCCGATCCAACAATCACGCCGTCAAGTGCGGACAGGTCCACCTGATCTTCCTCGCTAGGCAGTCCGTAACGGACGGCCAGTTCCAGGGCAAAGTTCGGGACCACAGCATAAACGTTGTTGTGCTCATCGCGCTTGCTCAGCTGGCGGACCCACCGCACCGGCTGCTGAATGAAATCGCGGGGCGTCATCATTTCCATCTCAAGGCCAAGGATGGTCACAAACGCGGCCAGGATGATACCCATGTCGTGGTGCAGCGGCAGCCAGGTGACCAGTCGCAATGGGGTCTTCAGCTTGGCGGCCGTGAAGATCTGCAGCACATTCGTCATGATGCTGCGGTTACTCAGCACCACACCAGCAGGGGTGCGGGTGGAACCGGAGGTGTACTGCAGGAACGCCATCATGTCCAGAGGCGCGGTCTGGGACTGCGCCAGAAGCGCCTGACCAGCCTCGGTCATGAGGGGGTTGACGTAGCTTTCAGCAAGGCTGTCCGGCAGGGAGTCAACAGACAGGATGCGAGGGCGCTCCGCTGCAGGGACGTCGGCAAACTGGCGTCGGACCGCAGCTGCGGAGGTGGAGTTGGTGAGGACGATGGACGGCTTGCAGTCCGCCAGTACAGCGGTCAGGTGATCGGCGTGCCCCGGCTCGGTGGGGTCGTATAGCGGCACAGGAATCAGGCCGGCATACAGTGCACCGATGAAGCTGAAGATGTACTCAGGGCTGTTGCCTGCCAGAATGGCCACGCGGTCACCGATGGTGCCAACTTGCTGCAGGCGCGCCGCTACAGACTTAATGCGGGTGTTGATCTCAGCACGAGTGAAGTCGATGGGGGTTCCCTCACGCGACTCGGAGAAGTCCCAGAAGCGCAGGCACGGGCGGTTGACGGTCCCCGCCGCCGCTTCCGCTTGGTACAGGGTCTCGCAGAGGCCGGCCAGTGTCAGCCGGGGGTCAAGGTTGATCTGTCCTTTGTCATCAAAAAACTGGCCGATGGCCGCTTGCAGATCCATGGTTCTCCTTAGTCGGTAGCTAGATCTCTTAAAGAAAGTTAAAAGACATCCTAGCGGTATTATGAGCTACGGTTACGACATCGTAAGTAAGGCCTGTTTCATTACTTTCCCCACACAACACTGACACGCGGGTACCCCACCACACCCGCGCCTCGTGTTATTGCTGGTTAATCAGACCATTTGCCCAGTTGATCAGCCACTCAGTAGTTGTGCTTCCCGGGAAGACATTCGGGTTCGTTGCGTACTGCGAGTGCACCCCCGTTGCAGCCACCAGAGCCTGCGCACGCTCGAACGCGGCACCGACACCCAGCGGTGCGTCGCAAATGTGATCATCCGCCGCACAAATCTCAAAGGTGCGATCATTCAGGGAACCGAAGCCGCCTGGCCGGGGTCCGCGCATCGTCGCACCCGGCACGATCGGTTGGACCAGAGCATTCACCGCTGCCAGGGACACTTCCGCACCCACACCAGCGACCGGATTACCTGCCTGCTGGCCCACGCCCGGTTCTCGACGCCCGTCCGCAACCAGCGCCACGCCGCGCACACGGTCGGCAGGGATGGGTCCAGTGCCTTGGCCGATAGCGTTAGCAATGTCGCCCATAATCACGGCCCCCTGGGAGAAGCCGACGAGAATGAAGTCTGTGAGCGGACATTCGTTGTGGGTCTTTGTCATCTCCTCCTGCGCGCGAGTGGTGCCCTCCGTGCGAGATTCGTCATAGGTTATCTCTTGCTGGGAGTTAATGTTCTTGAACTGCGCCACGTACGGCAAAGTCCACACCCGAACGTCATCGGCTGGATGCGCTTCCTGGAGCGGACGAGTCACGCTCAGCATGTAGGACATCGGGTTGAAGGTGGGGTTGTACGGGTCATCTGTTGAGGCGGATTCCCACGTACCCGGCGCGGCAACAACCTCCACGTTCGGACACCAGTCCGGCTGCTGAGCCTGGGTTGTCGGCCCGTCAGTCGGTGGAGGCGTGGGTGGGTTGTCCTGGGAGCCAATCCATTGGAGTATCCCGCCAACGATGATGCCCAGGACAACAACGACCGCAAGAACTGTCAAGCCTTTTCTCATAGGTTCTAGCAGTATGCGGATTTCGCAGCGCGCGCAAGTACAGCCGCGACTTCTTCAGGTTTTTGTTGGGTGCGGCCTTGTTCCACAAGTTGCCCTGCAACGGCCAGCGTCATGACGTCAATATTTTTGGTGTCCTGACTTTGGCAAACGCCGGATGCAGTTCCGATAAGCGAGCCTTCGGCACCATCAACATTGATGGAGTTATCTTTCAACTCCTTAAGGTAATTCTGGTCACGTTCGGACAGTTGCTGCCCGCTTGAGGGCACCTCGGAGACTTCTCGGGCCTCCCGATCCTGGGGCGTCTGGGTCTTCGACTCACCGCTCGACTTTGTGCTGCTGGAGTCTCCACTGGACGAGGTGGAACTCTCCGTGGCACGCGCCGACTTACTCAGCGGTGCCACAGCGGAGGATTCGGAACTGCCACCATCCGAGGTTGCCCCACCGCAGGCTGCCAGCAGGACAGTAGAGACGGCACACAGGCCGACGACGGCGCCGAGTTTAGCGCGAGCAAACATTGTTACTTCTTCTCCTCAACAATGCGGCCGTTGACTTCAGAGATGGTTCCATGCTGGAAGGTCATCTTCTCGCCACCGGATTGGATTTTCTCCTGGTCTGCGGTCGGCCAGCCGAAGGCACCGTTTTCCCAACCCTGCTTGCCCCACGCGTCGCGAATGTTGCCGTTCATGATGAAGTGTGCGCCGGTGCTTGGACTCCAGTAGATGGCACCATGCTGGAAGGTTTGGAGAGCGCCACCAGAAATGGCCTGCTCACCGCTAACGGGCGCACCGAGGCTGGATTCCACACCATTGATCGAGGCGTACTTCTTGGCAATTTCGCCATGAACAGCGTAGGCACCTTTGTCCTTGGTCCGGATGACGTAGCCGCCCTGGAACTTCTGAATGTAGTTTCCGTTGTGCTCAACCGTGTCTTCCGTCGGGTAGCCCAAGCTACCGCCTTCCCAGCCCTGGGAGCCCCATGCGTCGAAAATGTCCTTCGGCAGAGCACGGGCACCGGTCTCTGCGGTCCAGTAAATGGAGCCGTTCTGGAAGTGAACGTAACGTCCCTTGCCATCCGGGGTGGCCTTCTCGCCGGATGTCGGGTGGCCAAGCCAGGAGTCCGGGCCACCAAACTCGGAGTAGCGGGCACCGATCCGCCCAAAGAGCACGTGCGCACCGGTCTCAGGGGACCAGTAGGCGCGACCGCCACGGAAAGTCCTGGGCCTTGCCGCCCTTGACGTCGTATTCGTTGTTCACGCAGGCGCCGAAGGCGTTGGACTTGGTTACCTCGGCGATAGCGCCCTGGGTGGCGCAGTCGGCACCACGGTCCGCCTGAGCAAGCTTGAGGGAGTCTGCAATGTAGGGCCATGCCTGAGTCATCTCGAACTGCCAGTACGGCCAGTTGTGCACGCCAGACGGACGGAATACGGCCGTCACATCAACGTTGGACTTCTTCGCGCGATCCACAAAGGTCTGCGTGGTCATGCGGGACAGGATTTCTAGGCCAACGCCCGCCGGGTTTGCGGGGCCGTTGGCTACGGAGCCAGGCTGACCGAAATCGTCGGCACCGGAGCCGGAGGATACGTATACGGCCTTGCCCTTCAGGGCGTCGATACCCAGCTTCGGGTCGTGGTCAATCCAGTCCTGGGAGCCGGGTTGACCCCACATGGCTTCCGAGTTGTAGCCGCCGGCATCGCTCTGAGCGGCGCTGATCGCCTGGGCCATACCCATAGAGGTGGTGTCCAGGTACCCGGAGAACGAACCCACGAACTTGAACATGTCGGGGTTGCGCTCCGCGAGGTTGATGGCGGCGGTGCCGCCCATGGACAAACCGAAGACGGCGCGCTCGCCGTTGGAGCGGTAACCGTTTTGCAGAACCGCAGGAAGTTCCTTGGTCATGAAGGTTTCCCACTTGTAGTGCTTGCCATTGTCTGGCTTCTGCCAGTCCGAGTAGAAGGAGGATTCGCCACCCACCGGCAGGATCACGTTGACGTTCTTGTCAGCGTAGAACTGCTCAATGTTGGTGTTGATGGTCCAGCCGCTTTCCGTATCCAGCGCGCGCAGGCCGTCCAGGGCCCACACTTCCGGGTATTTTGCGCTGGGGTTGGAGTGCCAGTCACGGGCCAGCAAGACCTGTACCTGAATGAGTTCCTTCGGCATGGCGGCGGAACGAATGAACAGGGCAATACGGCGCTCAGTGATCCACTCAACGCGCTCGACGCTCACACCGGATGGCAGCCCTTGGATAGAGGGGTGCTCGTCGGTGCGGATGGGGGTGCGCTGCGGCACACCATCGGTTTCGAGGTAGTCGGTCACGTCGGAACTACCAAACAGGGAATTCTGTGCCTGGTTAGTCACGTCAACTGCAGTAGCCGGAGCGGCAGCGAACAGCCCGGACCCAAGAGCAAGGGCGGTGGGCACGGCAGCGAATGCCGTGAATGCCCGCCGAAGGGACGTCGGCGCCGTGGAGTACTGGAGACTGCGGTATCACGCATGTGGTTTAGTCCTTTGTGTCTGTGTGCTCCGCCCTATCGAGCCAGCACATTGCAGGTGAAACTAGCGTGCAGGTACGACAGGAAAGAGGCATACGATGGTTCCAAGCCCTGGCCATTGATGTTCTGGAGGTTCCCCTCCTCCAGAACATCCCAGTGCTTGGTCAACGATGGATTCAGTTATCAGATTATATATCGCCAAGAAGGGGCCGTTTCGTTACACCAGTGTTACGTCAGCGTTACATCGCTAACGCGCATACACCGATGCACCGTCCGACCCTGCAGGTTGGTTTCAAGTTTAAGTTCAACTTGAGACTTTTTCTAGCGCAACACGCCCAAAGCAACACGAAAAATAAACATAAACGCCCAACCTGAACACCACTCCCCTACCCATGTTGCGCGGATGGGAGGGTTGTGACGCCAGGTTGGGCGACGTCGCTAAGAAAATGTGTTTTTTTAGCGAGCGTTCATGTGATCAAGGACGCGGTCCTTAGTGCGGTTCAGCTGGTAAGTCCACTGATCCCAGTTGTGAACGCCCAGCGGCGGGTAGTCTGCAGTCACGTTCAGACCGGTGGCGCGAGCTTTAGCTTCCCAGCTGACGGTGGACATCCTGGACAGACCTTCCAGACCGGAGCCGTAGATACGCTGATCCAGCGGGTAACGCAGATCGCTCGGTGCCCACACGCCACTAGCTGCGGAGACATAAACGTCAGCATTCTTCAGGCCGCCCATGTTCAAGTACGGATCATCCTGGTAACGGCGGGGGTTCAGGATAGAGGTGTACATGTTATTCAGGTTGAAGCCACCAACATCAAGCAGAGCGAGACGCAGCATGGTCTGCATACCGAAAGCGGTGGTGTGCAGGTAACCGGAGTAGGACATTGCCTGGCGGAACTGGTCCGGGTGCTGTGCAGCAAGGCTCAAAGCAGCGGTGCCACCCATGGAGAGGCCACCGATGGAGTTGTTGTTCGGTGCGATACCGAAGTTCTGCTGCAGGTAGCCGGGAAGTTCAGAGGTGAGGAAGGTTTCCCACTTGTACACCACGTCGTTGCCACTGCCGGTGGACAGGAAGTGTGCCGGGTAGTCCCAGTCGGCATAGAAGGAACCTGCGCCGCCAATGGGCATGACAAGGTTGATGTTGCTGTCCGCATAGACCTGCGGAGCGTTGGTGGATGCAGTCCAACCAGTGAAGGTTTCACCGGCGCGCATGCCGTCGAGGAGGTACAGACCTGCGTTACCTCCACGGGCGGCGGGCTGCACCAGCACCGGGATGTTGCGGTTCATGGACGGGGACCAAACGTCACAGCGCTGGACCCAGAACCCCACAGCGTCCCATTCACAGGCGCCGGTGTTATCTGCGCGCAGAACGTCGCGGTTGGCTGCGTGCGCGGGGGAAGCTGCGACGACACTCAAGCCAAAAGCAGCTGCAAGTGCAACAGCTATGGTCGTCGCTTTGGCTCCTACGGTGCGAAGTCGAGAGGCGATCGTCATTTTTCTCCTCGATACCTTGTTCTTCTTAGCGTTCTTAAATGCTGCCCAAGCTGGCGTCTTGGGTGTTGGGCGCCAGCCTGTATGGCCTCATGCTTCTTGACTATCTTAGTATCTTTCTACTTTATTCAAACGTTATAAAGCAGAATGAGAGACCTTTAATTATTTTCTTATACTAAAACATACCCTGGCCAGGGTTTTCACAAAAATATGAGTTAGGACACAATGGGGGCAATATAGACCGCTGCAGCGATGCATCCGACCCATGCGATCGCAAGTATTTGAAGGGTGCGATCACTGAGTGCCAACTCGTCTGGAGCACCACCGTCACCACGGTCAACATCAGCCGCATAACGCAAGATAGCGACGGTAAATGGCACCATTGAAACTTGGTACCAAACGGCGCCATGATGCTGCACCATGTTGGCCATTTCGAAGCCCCAGAGTGCGTAAGACATAACCACGGCAGTAGCTGAAAGTGTCCATACGAAACGCAAGTATGTTGGTGAGTACCCTTCTAAGGCTTTACGAATCTTTGCACCGGATTTCTCAGCAAGCAAAATCTCAGCGTAGCGCTTACCCGATGCCATAAACAGGGAGCCGAACGCCGCGACCAAGAGGAACCACTGGGACAGCGTGATGCCTGCGGCAACACCGCCAGCCATAGCGCGCAGCATGAACCCCTGAGGACACCAACGCAATGTCAATCACTGGCAGATGCTTCCACCCGAAGCAGTAGCCCAGCTGCAACACAATGTAGATTGCCATCACAATGGCAAGGTTGCGGCCGCTGGATGCCAGCAGCGATACCCCCACCGATCCCGCAATGAGCAGCACCGCCATGCCGTAGGCCAACCCCACAGGAAGCACGCCTGCGGCGATGGGCCGGAACTGTTTCGTTGGGTGCGCGCGGTCCGCTTCCACGTCTTTCGCGTCGTTGACCAGGTAAATTGCCGAGGCTGCCATACAGAACACCGCGAAGGCAATCGCTACGTCGATGATTGTTCTGCGGTTCAGCAGCACATCCGACCCCGCTGCCATGGGGGCGGCCAGCACCAGCACGTTTTTCACCCATTGGCGTGGGCGCAACGCTTTGATCATGCCGTCTGCCAGGTTTTTCGGCGGCTTGTGTTTAGTGGAGGGTATAGCAAGTCCGCCTGTGTGCGGTTCGGAGCCGAGGATGCCCGCCTGCTCCTTGGTCATTTACGTTTCCCTTCTTATCCTCGAAATAGTCTCAGCGGTCACTGCCCCAACCAGCGCACCAGCGGCAACATCGGTGGGGTAATGGACTCCCAGCACCATACGCGACAGCATCATGATCGGCACGCCAAGTAGCGGAAGTGGTGACCGAGTTAACTTCGCCAAACTTACCAGCGCCGCCGTGGTAGAGGTGGCATGGGAGGAGGGGAAGCTCAGCCTTGACGGCGTACCCACCCCCACCGCAATCCGGTCGTCATGCGGGCGGGGCCTGCGCACCACGCGCTTGATCACCACGGATGCCGCGTGGCTCAGCAGCGACGCGGCAATCAGCTTTACCCACTTGCCGCGCCGCCGCTTATCGACGAGCGCGCCTACCGCACCCACACTGATCCAGCCCAGGGAGTGTTCGCCGAAGTGGCTGAGCAAGCGGGCAGTGGCTTGGACCCCCGGGGCGTCGAAAAGCGAATCCTGGATGCGTACCAGCATCTCAGTTTCGTTGAATGGGTCGCCTTTAACCATTAATCGAATACCTTCTTCCAAGCCTCAAGGCTGGTGAGCCTACTGTGGGCTGCACGGTACTGCGCGCGGAGGTCATCGAACCGCGCGGCAACTTCCTTCTGCAGTGCGCGAGACTCGTCCAGCAGTGCCTTTGCCTTGTCACGGTCACGCTTACGGTACACCACCCCACGCCCATCAGCGGTGGTAACGGTGGCGCCGTCCACGCGAGACAGTGAGAACCAGCGCGCCTCAATGGGTGCCCAGTTCGCCTGGGGGACATCGTGATGCGAGGTGTCTGCGGGGCGGAGGGAATGCAGCACACCTTTGGCCAACCAGATGGACTTCTTCAAGGGGGCCAATCGTCCACCAATGTCCTTCGTAGGCACTCCCGGCGCGCCGGAGGGTTTCGGCAGATCGGCTGCCGTGGGCAGAACCACCGCGTCCGGGTAGGTTGCGCGAATGGCGGCGATGCGCGGGAGGGAGGTTTCCAGGATGTCGAAAAGCTGGCTGGGGCCTGCGAGGAAGTCCTTCATGGCCTCGTTTTGGATGGCCACCGTGGAGTATTCCAGGCACATGAGGTGTTTGAGGGTGGCCTTCTGCATGGAGCGCACAATGCCCCTCTGCCCCGCCCCTCATGATTCAAGGCGGCCACGATCAGGCGGTTGCGAAGGTGGAAGTATGCCTGCCAGTCGATGGCATCGTCTTTGTCGGACCAGGCCATGTGCCAAATGGCAATGCCCGGCCAGGTGGCGGTGGGGAACCCGGCTTTGCCTGCACGCAGGCCGTATTCCGCGTCGTCCCACTTGATGAACAGCGGCAGGGGCTGCCCAATACGTTCTGCCACCACACGGGGGATCATGCACATCCACCAGCCGTTGTAGTCCACATCAATGCGGCGGTGCAGGTCCACGGAGTTCGGGGTGCCTGGCTTGTCGCCGAACTTGCCGCGGTCACTGAGGGGATGCTTGGAAAAATCGTGGTCGTAGTGCACGTGGGGGGCGGAGGTCCACATGAAAATGCTGCGGTCAATCACTTCGCCCATGGAGTGCAGGTGGCTGCGTTCCTGCAGGTTCAGCATCTGCCCACCCACCAGGATTGGGGTGCGCGCGTAGCGGGCTGCCTGGAGGGCACGGAGCACGGCATCGGGTTCGATGGCGATGTCATCGTCCATGTACAGGATGTAGGGGGATTGCTTTGCGGCTGCTTCTCTGGTGCCGTCGGGGCCACCCATGGCCTCATACATGATGCGGGAGTATCCGCCAGAACCGCCGAGGTTACCCTGCTGGTACACGAACAGCCGACCTTTGAAATGCTCCGCAGCATCGGCGAAGCCTGGTTCGTCGGCGGGGTGTTTGGTGCCCTGGTCGGGCATGATGATGGTGTCGATCACGGCGTCGACAAGCGGGTCACTGCGCAGTGCGTCCAGTGCCGCCACTGCATCGGTCGGCCGGTTGAACGTTGGGATGCCCACAGTGACGCGCGGCTCGAACGGGCCAACCTCGCTGCCGTCCGGCATGATTTGCGGTGCGGGGGCCTGGGGCGCGAACCAGCCCGCGCTGGCGATGGTCACATCTGTTTCGGCGGTGATGTCAAACCACAGCCAGCCGCCGTCCTCAAACGGGGCAAGCGACAGCTCAAACTCAATCACACCGTCGCTGACCATGCCGCCGTCAACACTGATGCGGGCACCGTCAATCTTGGAACGATACACCTCGACCCGGGCTTCCCCCAGGGCCTCCACCTGCAGCACCACTGTGTCCAGCTGGGACCAGCGGCGCCAGTAACTCGCGGGGAAGGCGTTGAAGTAGGTCTGGAAGCTCACCTCGCTGCCAGCGGGAATGGTTACCGATGTCCGGTCGTCCCACGTGGCACGGGTCTTATTCGTTTCCACTTCCAGCAGATACAGGGAACGCACATCATGAGGTTCCCCGCGTCGAGGCAGCAGCACACGCTGCAACTGCTCCACAGCCTTGGTGTGCGGGGAACTCCCGCCAGAAGCCCCTTTTGTTGAGGATCCTGACGATTCCTGTGCCTTCGTCATAGAGCTAAGCCTTTCCTGTGGTTATCTGCTGTGATTATTTCTTGTGCCCGCACCGTCATGATCATGAGTCGCACACCCACTGTCCGCCGAAGCTATCTGCTGGGGCTGTACGCCGGGTGCGGAAAAGGTGCGAAACACTCATTCATATAAACAGTAGTAGGTTTCACTGCCTTGCCGCTGTTTGGCACGCTCGCGGACCACGGTTTTATCCGCTCAACTACCCCATTACCCATGCGCTGACTCGTGTAGCGGGTTCGCATTCGTTAACGTTTAACGAGTGAACTATGTCGCAGGTACCACCATTAGTCGCTTATCGACGTCCCGGTTGCACAGGTTTCATGCTGTGGTGCATGTAGTTGCGGCGATGGTGGCTGTGGTTAGTGCAGTACTTTTACCTGCCGCAGCGAATGCGGCAGTGATCGCACCAGCCAATCCTTACATCACCACTTTCCCGCCCATCAACGGAAAAACAATCACCATTGCTGATGGGCCGCAACTGCTACCCCCAAACGACGAAAATATGCTCCGCGACGTGACCGCCCAGGCAGCGCTACCACCAGTGGTCACGCATGTTGACTTCATTACGTTGAGTTTTACCGAACCTATCAACATCGAAGCAGCGCTGTGGGACAATGTCCAGAAGTTTCGCCCCGATCTGCTTTCACCCGAGCGCACGCGGTACGCCGATGGGCACCTCATTGTTGCTGTTAACTTCGATGGAGGCAGCGGTAAAGGCTCATTCGGCTTTTTCTCCGGCGACGATGTGAAACAAAGCGCGCAGCTTACTGATCAAGTACGAACGCAAGGCGTGCTTGCGGCCATGAAACCCAGCATGAACGCGCAGCATCGGGCAGAAGGCATGGCGCAGGCGATTCGTGCTATCGCTGACCCACGCATTGGCGAAGCCGCTCTGCAGGAACAAGAAAAAGCCAACAACAACACGACTGTTGCCGGAGCCCCACTCAAACAGTGGAGCGATCCTAATCATGTTGCTGTGACCGTGTGGGATGGCGCCAGCAAACTCAGCAACACGGATATGGAGTCTCTACACCAGAACACGCTGAATATTGCCCTGCCCAGTGACGTAAAGTCCGTTGATTACTTCACGTTTGGCAACAATTCTGACAGCCTCAATGACACCCTTCAGGCTCACCTCAAGCTGTATCGCCCAGATCTACTCACACCAGATCGGGAAAAATACGCTGACGGGCATCTGATCGTTGTTGTTGGTTTTAGCCCACACAAAAATGCCATATATGGCGGTGAGGATGTTGCACAAGCTGTGGGCTTACGTGATCAACAACGCCTAGAAACCCTCACTGCTGCCCCGAAAGAGGATTTGCGCGCGGGACGCTATGTCGATGCCATGATCGAATCTGTCACCGCAGCGGCAAACCCGGACTACCAACTACCTGTAGATACAGGCAGAAAAGGTCACGAATATAGTTGCTACGGTGGCATCCATTGCGGTCTTTGGTGGCGGGCTGCTATCCATCATTGGCGTATTCATACACACACGAAAAAACCGAACCCGCCAGGCACGTGAAGCTTATAATCACGCGAGCCACAGAATACGGACGCATCGCGAGCAGCCTCGATGCCATTGATATTCGCGCCAACTCCCTCACTTCTAGCTTTGCCAATGACGAGCTTCGCGCCCAGTGGGAGGACGTGAAGCAACGATTCCTGCAGCTCCACGCCACTCATGGATTCCATCAGCCATTTGGCAGACTCTGGAACGAACAAACAGTTCTACAAAAACCGCACAACAATAGCTGCGGCACGTGAAGAAGCAACCAAAATTGCACAAGCCGAAGAAAACATCGAGCTGCTGTACAGCCTGGAACACGGCGACCATGATGCCCGCAGAAAGCAGCTCCGCCGCGTCCGATCCGACGTGTACAAAGCAAAATTAGACGCACCAACACTACCTCTTCGGCAGGAATGTGATGCACTGGTGAACAGGCTGGATGCGCTTCTTGAAAACGTCACTCACCCAAGCTTTTATGGATGACTTCACACAAGTCCTCAGCGACTATCAGGTGGCCAGCAAGGCAATACGCGAACAGGCCATGCCGAACGGTTTTGGACAAAGACAACCGAGCAGTACCGCGCCTCGACTCCTACGATTGGAATGTGGGCCTTGGACACACAGACTTCATCCCTTACGGAACTTTGAGCTCTTGGAATAGTAGCGATACTGCCTCTATATCAAGCGATAGTAGTGGTGACAGTTCTGGAAACTACAGTGTTGACACCAGCTACAGCGATTCCAGTTTCTCCGGCGCAGGCGGCTCAAGCGACTGGTAAAGGTGAGCACCGACACGATTCAGGTATCTTCCGTAAGATAGCTAACGTGTCACCTATATCTAAGTCTTTCCTGCGAAGAGCTGCCATGAGTCGACTCGCTGCACCACTATGTGCAGCAGCGTTGACGCTTCTTATCGGCAGCCTTGGTGCCATGACTCACATCACGCCGATTGATACCCCAGCTGCACAAGCAGAATCCGCATCAACCGGGTCCCCCGCTGTGTCGGCGGCACAGGAAACAATGTCAACAACCGATATTGACGGGACGTCGTTAAGCACCTGGCCAGGGGCACAAGGTCCAACGGTGACGGTATGGGACGGTGCTGGCAAGCTCAGTGACACGGATAAGGAATCGCTACACCAGAACACTCTCAAGGTTGCCGTTCCTTCTGTTGTGACATCCGTTGACTACCTCACGTTTGCCACCAACGATGAGAACCTAAATGACACAGTGCTGAATCACCTGAAGCAATATCGGCCCGACTTGCTCTCCCCGGACCAGACGAAGTACGCCGATGGGCACCTCATTGTTGCTGTGGGTTTTGACCCCCGCCAAAATGGTGTGTTCGGTGGTGAAGATGTCGTCAAGTCTATCGACCTGCGTAAACAGGAGCGGCTAGAGACCATAGTTGATGCCGCGAAGCCTGGCTTACGCAAGGGCCATTACGCAGACGGCATGGTGGAGTCGGTTGTTGCGGCCGCTGACCCGAACTATAAGGCATCCGGCAACACCATCAGCCCTGGCCTCGCAGCGGGCCTTGCTGCTGGTGGAGCTGTCACTGTTGCAGGTATTGGCGCGGTCATTGCTGCCAGTGTGACAAGCCGCCGTACCAATCAGGCACGCGCCAACTTTGACACCGTCTCCCGGGAATACGGCCGCGTGGCCGCCGATCTTGAGGCCATTGATGTTCGCGCGCATTCTCTGACCTCTAGTTTTGCCAACGATGAGCTTCGCAGGCAGTGGGAGGATGTGAAGCAACGATTCCTGCAGCTGCACACCACCATGAACTCCATTGACCATCTCACTGTTGATTCGCCCAATAAGGAATTCCGCCGCCACCACGCAGCCCTTGCCACAGCGGTCGAAGAAACAACCAAAATGAGCCAGGCAGAGGAGAACATCAACTTGCTGCATGACCTTGAAAATGGCAATGAGGAGGCTCGCCGTAACCAGCTGCAGCGCCTACGCGAAGACGCGTTAAAGGCCAAGCTCGACGCACCCGATGATCGCTACGCTGCGGAATACGACAGCATCATGACGCGTATCGACGCCCTGGCGCACAATGCCGCCTCCCCCACCTTCATGGATGAGTTCACCACTATTCTGAGCGACTACCAGATCGTCACTAAGAACATGCAGGAAAACACCATGCCTGAGGTTCTAGATAAAGACGACCGCGTGCCCCGCGCATTGATTCCCGCGATTGGAACGTGGGCCTAGGGGCGCAACGATTTCGTGCCGTACCTCATTCTCAGCAGCTGGCACAGTAACGATGTCGCCGCAGCTCAAAAGCTCGTCTTCAGCAGCGTCAACACAGCTACAGCAGCACCAGCTTCTCTGGCGCGGGTGGCTCCAGCGGCTGGTGACCGGGCCGCCCTCGTTTGGGGGACATTTTTCATAGAAAGGGTCTACCGCCAGGTACGGAAACACCCTGTTTTTTTGTACCTGGCAGTGGACCTATATGACAAGCACGTGAAGTGTGCTTATCTCCAAGCCGTAAAACACCCCATTTTCGTGCTTGAACATAAGCACACTTCACACCGGGAAGGCATGGCCTATCAAGCTGCCACACAACCCCAGTTCAAAGCGTCATTTTCACCGACCTCAACCACTCCCTACTACTGCTGCCTATCCCCGCTTTCCCCGGCACCGGTGACCTCGTCGGCGACTTCACCGGGGACTTCACTGTTGCCTTGAACATCGCCGACACCGGGAAGGTTCACCAGGTCGCCGGTCACGCCGGTGAGGTCGGGCAGGTCATCCCGTTTGATGTCGATGCTCCAGGCAATGGGAATGTCGTTGTGTATCTTCTCGGGTTCTTTCAGGTAGTCGGAGGGGTCGTCGGAGAACTCAAGGGTGCGGCCGTCGGTCAGCGCAAACTTGATGTTGCCCAGGAAGCGCTTGAGGCTCATGGGTTCGCGGTAGGTGAGGAAGAGCTTGAGAAAGTCCTCGTGGTGGAGTGCCTGGCGGGCTTCCCAGGTTTCCTCCGCGTCCACATATGCGGGGAGGATGTGCAGGTCGGAGGGCGATTCGGCGAGCTGCCATTCGAGGGAGAGGTATTTGTCGTGCCCGATGCGACCGTTTTCGATGCGGGGTTGGCGGGCGGCGAGCGGCGTCGCTAAGCCAATGGAGTCGAGGACCCGCACCTCCAAGGGCGCGTTCATGGCGGTCATGCCAAGGTTCAGGAAGGTGACGGTGGGTGGAATGTAGTTGAGTTCGGTGTATTCGCGTTGTACTTCCGGCGGGAATTGGCCGATCTCGCGGGGCACGCGCGGCACGAGGATCCAGTCGAATGTTTCGGGGTTTTTCGAGGCGAGAATCGGCAGCACTGCACCGGTGGGCACCTTCTTCAGGTCCACCATCACGTCCTGGTAGCCGTTCATGCGGTTGATGCTGAGGAAGTCTTCGGCGTACAGCGGCGGGTCTTGGTAGCTGGTGCGGCTGAAGGAGATCCAGAATTCTCGCTCGTCGACAATGCCAATATCTTTGATAGCGGAATCCTGGTCGGGCATGCTCCAGTTGTGCCCACCGAGCACGGTGGTGATGCCCCACCACAGGAGTCCGCAGGCTGTCGCGCCGGTGGCGAGTGTGTGCCAGTTGGGTTTAGTGCCCCATTCCCACAGCGGCACCACGGAAATCGGCAGGAGCAGCGTAAATAGCGGCAGGAGCAGCATGCGGCCGTGCATGAAGTCCCCGCCAACGCGCACCACATACACGCTGTGCAGCAGCCCACACACCCACATGAGGATGCAGATCGCCAGCGGTGTCCGCAACCTCATGCGTCGCGACAGCGCGGTCGCCTCCGCCGCTTCAGATGCCCCCTTTTCAGTCGCCTCTGTCTCAGCTTCTTCCGTGCGAACAGTCACGCGACCAGTCAGCAGCACACGCAGCGCCAACCCCGCCGACACCGCAGCCAGCAGCAAACCAACCCAGAGGGTGTAGGGGCTAAACAAATCGGTAACGTAGTCCCAGCCGGAACCCCAAGCGGCATCGGATGCGGACTTTGCCACCGCAGTCTGCGGCACAAGCAGACCGTAGTAGCCCATGCGGAAAATCTGGTAGGCCAGCGGCAGGGGCACTGCGGCGGCAAAAACCCAGCCGCGTTTTTTCCAGTTATCGGCCGCGATCAACACAACCAGGCCCACAAGCCCGCCGTAGAGAGCAAGTTCGGGGCGCACCAGCCACGATAAGCCAGCCCAGAAGGCCAACCAATAGGTGGATCGACCTGCTTTTGGCCGTGCCCCTCATGCCAACCCAGCGGATCAGCAGCGCCCACAGCACCGCGATCCACAGCAGGCACAGCCCCCATTCCAGCCCGGAGGTGGCAAAATCCCCTGGCAGGGGGCAGGGAAATGTGATAAGCCCGCCGACTGGCAGGAATAGCAGTCCCGGGTGCGATACAGCCGCGAGGTCGCGAACGCGGCTATGGCAAGCGCGGCCGTCGTAAAGCTGAGAGCAAGCCACAGGGCGATGGTTTCCAAGCGCGCGGGAGTGAGCAGCGCCCCCAGGTAAATGAGGTACTGCCACAGCACCGAAGTGTTAGCCTCCACCCGCTCACCGGCGTTGAAAACAGGGCCGTTACCTGCGAGAAGATTGCGCACGGTGCGGAGGACAATGAGGCCATCGTCGCTCATCCACCGCCGCTGCCAGGCACCCCAAGCCCCGAGCACGGCAACAATGACTGCGGACAGCACGGCAGTGCTCAGCGTCACTCGGGTTTTTGGCGATGGTTGCGTCATGAAACTCAATGTTAGCGATCCTGTATCTGTGCTTTTCGACGCCCCTTCCTCCCGGACCGTAACCGGACCGTGGCACAAGGGGCGAGCGACTGGCGTTCAGGATAAGAATACGGCTATTCAGTGGTTTTCCTCAGATCATCCTCAGATAAACCCCAGCGATTTGAGCAGCATCACAATCGACCTACTACAGAATGTCCGCTAACTTGTTGTCGAACATATTCAGGGCCGACGCAATAGCCATATGCATATCCAAATACTGGTACGTCCCCAAACGGCCACCGAAAAATACCTTATGATCTGCGGTTTCCTTATCGGCACGCTCGCGGTATTTCAGCAGCATCTCGCGGTCATCGGGAGTGTTGATCGGGTAGTACGGCTCGTCATCCCCCTCGGCGAAACGGCTGTATTCCTTCATGATCACCGTCTTATCTTTCGGGTACACGTCCGCGCGCTCGGGATGAAAATGCCGAAACTCATGAATGCGGGTGTAGGGGAATTCCGCATCGTTGTAGTTCATCACCGAGGTGCCCTGGAAATCGGGAATATCCAGCACCTCAGTCTCAAAATCAAGGGTGCGCCAACCGAGCGTACCTTCCTCATAGTTGAAGTAGCGGTCCAGCGGCCCGGTGTACACCACAGGCGCATCTGGATTGTCCGCGCGAATTTGGTCGCGCACCTCAAACCAGTCGGTATTCAGGCGAACCTCAATGAGTTCGTGATCCGCCATGTTGTTCAGCCAGGCTGCGTACCCATCAACCGGCAACCCCTCATAGGTGTCGTTGAAGTAGCGGTTATCAAAGGTGTAGCGCACCGGCAGGCGGGTGATGTTTCCTGCAGGCAGTTCCTTCGGATCGGTTTGCCACTGCTTTGCGGTGTAATCCCTGATAAACGCCTCGTAGAGGGGCCTGCCGATCAGCGAAATCGCCTTCTCTTCCAGGTTTGTCGCATCCTCGGAATTAATTTCCGCCGCCTGTTCCTGGATCAGTTTCTTCGCATCCTCCGGGGAATAGTACTTGCCAAAGAACTGGTTAATCAGGCCCAGCCCCATGGGGAATTGGTAGGCGGTGCCGTTGTGCATGGCAAACACGCGATGCTGGTAGCCCGTGAAATCCGTGAACTGATTGACGTAATCCCACACGCGTTTGTTGGATGTGTGGAAAAGATGCGCGCCATATTTGTGCACCTCAATGCCCGTCTCCGGCTCGGCCTCGGAATATGCGTTGCCGCCGAGGTGGGGGCGTCGCTCCACAATGAGCACGTTCTTTCCCAACTGGCTTGCCGCGCGTTCTGCCACTGTTAGCCCGAACAGCCCAGAACCCACAACAATGAGGTCGTAGGTGCCTGTCTTCGCGTCCTTTTGTTCCATGTAGTTGACACTACCAAGCGTGGCGGGGTGCCTTGGGTCGCGCGGGTGGCGCGTGGCTGCTGTTAAAAAATTAACTACATAAACGATGCAGTGATTTGCGTCTCTTTCAGGGGCTGAAAATTACATTTCTGAGACTCGTCATACCAAAGCCGCAGCCAGTACCGATGCTCATACCTTCCCCGCGCAGCCGCCAACATTGCCCCGCAGCCCCACCCCCGATGTGGCGCGCCATCGCTATTCACATTTGTCACACTGCTATCATCTGTCTCAGAAATGAACTATGGTAAACATCTGTTTACTTCAGTTTCTTAAGATTCACGTTTCAGGGAGAACTATCGTGTTACAACGTCGCAGGCTGAACGCCGCGTCTCGTAGGCCAACAATGGCCATTGTGTTCACAGCTGTGCTGTTGGCCTCTGCCATCATTGGCGTGCAAGCGGCCACATCCTCAACACCCAGGAAGAGGGCACCGGCCCCATCACTGCGTCGCTGAATACGGAAACACTCAAGGAAGGCAACAACGTTGTTGTCGACGATGCTGCCATCGCCACCCAAGGCCAGGCCGGCGGCCCCCGCACGGTGAAGGAATTCAGCCGCGACGAGGAATTCTCCATGTTCGCCCTGTCCTGGGAAGGCAAAAAGGACGTCGCCGCTTTCGTCCGCGCCCAGAAAGACGACGGCTCCTGGAGCGATTGGTACGACGCCGAACCCATTGACGCCACCGATCACCAGCCTCGCAGCGGCACCGAACTCGTGTTTGTGGAACCCACCAAGAAAATTCAGGTCTCCACCTCGGGCGTCGATTTGCTTGGCGACGCCCCGGCTCCCGAAGTCGATCCCGCCAGCATCAAGGCCGTATTCATTGACGGCAAAGCTGACGAAGGCAAAATCGCCCTCGCCGCCGACTCCACCGACGCAACCGGGATGCCTCGCGTGATTTCCCGCAGCGAATGGGGAGCTGACGAATCGATCCGCTGCGCCGAACCGGACTACGACGACGAAACCAATGCCATCACCATTCACCACACAGCAGGCTCCAACAACTACACGGAAGCCGAGGCTGCTGGCATCGTTCGCGGCATCTACCAGTACCATGCGCAAACACTGGGTTGGTGCGACGTGGGATACCACTCCCTGGTGGACAAATACGGCAACATCTATGAAGGCCACTCTGGCGGCTTGAACAAGCCAGTTCAGGGCGTCCACGCGGGCGGTTTCAACTCCAACACCTGGGCCATTTCCTTCCTGGGCAACTACGACGAAGCCCCGGCAACGCAGGCCATGATCGATGCCGCTGGCAACCTCGCTGGTTGGCGCGCCAAGGTTGGCGATTTCGACCCGAAGGGTTCGGATGTCCACTACTCAGAGGGCACTCCCCACACCCGTTTCGCCTACGGTCAGGAAGTCACGCTGCCGAACATTTTCGCTCACCGCGACGTTGGCGACACCGCCTGCCCCGGCCAGAACGTGTACGACCGTATGGACGAGATTCGCAACATCGCTAGCAACAAGTACCACTCGATCAACAGCACGGGCGGCTCGCAACCCAGCAACCACAACGCCTCCAACAACAACGGCAAGTCTAATGACGGTGCCGGAAAATCCCAGTCCAACGCCCTGCAGTCCTTGGTGAACTCCTCCTCGCAGGGTGGGCAAACCGCAAATCTAGGCAGCTTGGCAGCATTCGCTGTGTCGGCGTTCCTGGCTAAGGGCGGAAACTCGCAGCTGAGCAGCAATGGAAACTCCCAGGTGCTGGGTGGAATCAAGCTAGGTGACATCCCCAGCATCCTGAACGGCATGACCAAGCTCACCGGCGGCAACGCAACATTGGACAAGATCCTGAAGCTCGCGTCCACGCTGGCCCCCATCCTGGGCAACTCCCGAGGACCCGCACAGCAGGTACGTCCCATCAGCGAAAAGAACAGCGACGTGACCGTTGCCCCCTACGACAACGGCGTGATCGTCTCCTCCCCCGAGGCCGGAACCCACGCACTGTGGGGCGCCATCGGCGATGCCTGGGCTGAACAGGGCTTCGACGCAGGCCCGCTTGGTTTGCCCCTCAATGAGGAATACCAAGAAGGCGGCCTCGCCCGCGTGGACTTCCAGGGTGGTTACATCACCCACAATGCGGAAACTCAGGAAACTCAGATCCACGCCAACGAGGCAGAAAACTCAGCTCCGGTGGTGCACACCGAAGAGTAACAGTCTTACTTAGAGACCTGTGGGGCCTTTCACTCCCTGGAAAGGCCCCACATTCTGTGCGTCTAAAACCAGTACTCCAGCACATCAGCCACGCCACAGTCGTTGTTGGTGGCGGTGACGTAGTCGGCCACGGCTTTAACCTCTGGCCTGGCGTTTCCCATGGCCACTCCAATGCCTGCCCAGCTGAGCATTTCGCTATCGTTGGGCATATCGCCAAAACACAGGACGTCCTCGCGCTGAACCTCCAGTTGTTCGGCCACCCGAGCCACTCCCTCGGCTTTATTCACGCCTGGGGGGCCGACTTCGAGGAGACCTTCATCAATGGAGAAGGTGATGTGCGCTCGTTCCTCTGGAATGTGGGGCCGCACAATGTCGTACATCTCTCGGCTGCTCAATGTGTGGTTGCGTAGTAGCAGTTTCACGGCTGGTTGGCTGAGCACCACGTCCTCCCCCTGCACAGCGTGCTCAATGGACGACCACGCATGCACGAACTCATCAGAGACCACAAAACTGTCGGGTCGCTCCACCGCAGTGCCCACCTCCCCCAGCGCCGCCCGGGCAACCATGACCACAAAGTGCTGAGTCTGGGAGTCGATGGTGCGGATATCTACAATACGGCTGGTGGACGAGTCGAACAGCACCGCCCCGTTTCCGCAGAGGCACAGGGGGCGGACAGTGAGTTGTTCCACGACGGGCAGAACCCAGCGAGCAGGGCGGCCGGTTGCGAGCACCAGCTGCACCCCGGCGGCGTCGAGACGCGTGACGGCGCGCCGGAGGCGGAGGGGGACGCGCTCGGCATCGTCAAGAAAAGTCCCATCCAGGTCTGTGGCCACAAGCCGTGGTGGTGCGGTGCGCAGCCCCGTCAACGTCATTTCTTTTTCGCCTGCCTACGGGCTTTTTCTTCCTGCTCGATTTCTTGCGCGCGTTCTAGTGTGGGGGCGGTGCCACCGAGGCGGGCGGGCATCCAATATTGGCCTTTTTCGATAGGTCCAAAGTCGCGTTCGTAGATGCTTTGCGCGCGTGTCAGCAGCTCAGCCATGGCATCGCGCAGACGCTCGGTGGCCTCATCCGGTTCGCCAGCAGGATCAACCGGGGTGCCCACGACAATGACGATGGGCGTGTTGGAGCGCCCGAGATTGCGGGGGTGGTCTTTGGTCCAGACGCGTTGAGACCCCCAAATCGCCATGGGGATCAACGGCACGCCAGCGCTATCAGCAATACGAACCGCGCCGTTTTTAAATTCCTTGAGTTCAAAACTGCGGGAAATGGTGGCCTCTGGAAAAATACCCACAAGCTGGCCTTGGTCCAACCGCCGCACGGCCTCATCGAATGCGCCACGCCCGGCTGATCGATCCACCGGAATGTGCTTCATGGCGCGCATCATGGCGCCTACCACCGGGACGTCGAAAATCTCTTTCTTCGACATGAATCGCACCAGGCGGTGGCCGCGCAGTTCAGCGGCGATTCCGGCGAAAATGAAATCGTAGTAGCCGGTGTGGTTGCAGGCGATCAGAGCGCCGCCTGTCTGGGGAAAATTTTCCGCGCCTTCGACCACAATGCGCATGCCCTGCGCCCACATGACTCCTTTGAGGGTACGCACCACATTCCGGTAGAAGAACTCTGTGCCCTCAGTGGGGTGTTTCGGTAGGGCGCTGAGTGCCTGCGCTTCGCGTGAGTCAATCCGAAAAATCCCCTGGCGGTGATAGTGCTGGTCGGGATGATCAGGCATTGTTCACCGGTTCAAGAATCTCGCGGCCAACAAAGGGTTGCAGTGCCTGTGGCACCCGCACGGAGCCGTCGGCCTGTTGGTGGTTTTCCAGGATGGCCACAAGCCAGCGAGTGGTAGCCAGGGTGCCGTTCAGGGTGGCGCACACCTGCGGGCGACCATTCTCATCGCGGTAGCGCACCTGCAAGCGGCGCGCCTGATAGGTGGTGCAATTAGAGGTGGAGGTGAGCTCGCGGTAGGTGTTTTGGGTGGGTACCCACGCCTCAGTATCAAACTTGCGTGCGGCGGAGGAGCCCAGGTCGCCGCCCGCGACGTCGATAACCCGGTAGGGCACCTCAATGGCCGCCAGCATATCGCGTTCCATGTCCAGGAGTTTCTGATGCTCGGCAGCGGCGTCCTCGGGTTTGCACCAGCTGAACATTTCTACCTTGTCAAACTGGTGGACGCGGATGATGCCGCGGGTGTCTTTGCCGTAGGAACCAGCCTCCCTGCGGAAGCAAGAGGACCACCCAGCGTAGCGTTTCGGACCTGCCGACAGGTCGATGATCTCCCCCTGGTGGTAGCCTGCGAGCGCGACCTCGGAGGTGCCTACCAGGTATAAATCGTCGGCCGGCAGGTAATACACTTCGTCGGCATGGGCGCCCAGGAAGCCCGTTCCCTGCATCACCTCGGGGCGCACCAGCACCGGGGTGGTGGTGAGCTGGAATCCGGCAGCCATGGCTTTCTGCGCCGCGAGCGTCAACATAGCAAGCTGCAGCATGGCACCGTGGCCGGTGAGGAAGTAGAACCTCGACCCGCTGACCTTGGTTCCTCGTTCCATGTCGATCAACCCTAGGCTTTCGCCCAGTTCAAGGTGGTCTTTCGGCTCGAAGTCAAACGTAGTGGGCTCGCCCACGTGTTCTAGCACGATAAAGTCATCTTCGCCGCCGGCGGGCGCGCCGTCCACAACGTTGCTGATCAGTAGTTGGAGTCGTCCAACCTCCGCCTCGGCGGCTTTCTGCGCGGCGTCGGCTTCTTTGACCTTGGCTTTAAGCTGGTTGGATCCTTCTAATAGCGCTGGCCGGTCTTCGGGGGCGGCCTGGCCTATTTTCTTCCCAAAAGCTTTCTGCTCTGCCCGAAGCGCGTCGGCGGTAGCGATGGACTCACGTCGGGCTTCGTCGGCGGCAATCAGCTGGTCTACCAGCTCGGGATCTTCGCCGCGGGTTGTCTGAGACGCGCGTACAACGTCCGGGTTTTCGCGGAGAAACTTCAGATCAATCATGTCCACTAGCCTACAATGCGCACCCGAGTCGCCGTGCCGTGTTTACCTGGTCGTGACATGCGGTAGCTGAGTACACAACCGGTGTCGCAACAAGCACCTCAATAGGTGCAGCAATAAGGGGGTATATCATACACTAAACCTCGCCTGGTTATGACCAGTAGCGTTATGATATAAAGCATGGTCACTTCAGCGAATTTCCCTGCGCCTGACCCTGTACCGACAATAACCCCAACCACAACGCCCACCGCCGTGGCGTCCACTACTGCGGCGGCCGAAACGCAGCTCACGTCTCGCCTGCTCAAAGACGGACCGAAACCAAAACACGCTCAACTTCGGGAAATCCTGGAAGAAATCTGCGCAACAGAGCTTTCCCCTGGAGACATGCTCCCAGGTGAACGCGTATTAGAGGAAACCTATGGCGTTAGCCGCATCACTGTGCGTCGTGCGATTGGAGATTTAGTCGCGTCAGGAAAGCTGAAGCGCGCCCGTGGCAAGGGAACATTCGTGGCACCCAACCCCCTGGTGTCCCGTCTGCATTTGGCCTCATTTTCGTCTGAAATGTCAGCTCAACACCTGCAGGCATCCAGCAAGATTCTGCAGGCGGCCCGCGCTATGGCCCCGGAGGAAATTTCGGCATTCTTTAACGCTGAACCGGGTGTGATGCACACGCATCTGCGCCGTCTGCGGCTGGGCGATAACCGCCCCTATGCCATTGACGACGGCTGGTACAACGGCAGCTACGCGCCTGACCTGCTGGAAAACGACGTATACAACTCGGTGTATTCCATCCTTGACAAGCATTACAAAGTGCCTGTCACCGATGCCGACCAAACCGCCACCGCCATATGCGCCGACGAGGAAACATCCGTGCTTCTCGACGTCCCGACTGGTGCACCGCTCCTGCGCATCGTTCGGCAGTCCTTTTCTGAAGGCCGTCCTGTGGAATGGTGCTCCTCGCTCTACCGAACTGACCGCTACGCCCTGAAAACCCACGTGTCAAAGGCTCAGCCTCGCCCATAACAGCCCCCACCAAAAGCGCACATAAGCTAAGATGCGATTCTTCATCGTTCAGGGCATGATAGTAGCTGATGAATAAGCAAAAATCTTGGCGATCTGCCAATATCGTGCGCGCCATACTCATTGTGGCCTTGTCAGCGGCCTGCGCGGTCGGTGCCTACGAGTTTGTCAGGTCGCAAGCCAATTCGGGCGGCGGAGGAAACGGATCCTCCTCCAGTTCTGCAAACTCCCCAAACTCCGACGTTCCACCGTTCACCACTGCAAACGTCGGTGATTGCCTCACGTGGGACGTTGGCGACGATGGAAACGTGTCCCACTTCAGCCAAACCGACTGCGCCACGGACCACCGCTTTGAAATCTCCGCACGCGAAAACCTGGCCACCTACCCCTCCTCGGAATTTGGCCCCAAGGCGGAAGCACCCGACCTGGAGCGCCAGGCCCAGCTGCGTGAAGAACTGTGCACAGCCCCCACTGTCGAATACCTGCAAGGGCGCTACGATCCCTCCGGCCGGTACACGATCGCGCCGATTCTGCCCCCTCCGGCCTCGTGGGCTGCCGGCGACCGCACCATGCTCTGCGGCGTTCAGGTGACCAATGATAAAGGCCAGGCAGCACTGATCAGCGGAAAGGCCACGGACCAAGACCAGGCACGTATCGCCCAGGCAGGGCAGTGTGTTGCCGTGGACGCTGACAAACCGCACGCACATCGTCCCCTGCGAGGAAGACCACTCCTATGAGGTGACCTCTGTGGTCGATTTGCAGAACGTGTTCCCCCAAGGCACCCCCAGCACTGAGGACCAGGACCAGCACCTGAAGACCGTGTGCACCAACGCCGCATTGGAGTACATCGGTGGCGACGATGCTCTCTACAACTCCACGTTGTCGCCCTTCTGGACTACCGTCACCACAAACTCTTGGATCGGTGGAACCCACACGGTCAACTGCGCCCTGTTCAAGGCCAACCGCGATGGCAAGTTCTCCGCCCTGAAGGGCAGTGCAAAAGGTCAATTCACCATCGATGGGGCACCGCCGCCACCACAGCCAAGCCGCAATCCGCTGCGCACACCTGCGGCCAACCCGCGGTAGCAACAAAGACTATGTTGGGTTCTCATGATCGAAGTCAGCGACGAGCGTTTCGAAGAACTCGTGGAGCAGGGGCTTGACCGCATCCCCGACGAGTTCCTGCGGCATCTCACCAATGTGGTGATTCTCATTGGTGAGTACAACGAGCGATCACCCCACATCCTGGGGTTGTATGAAGGGGTTGCGCTCACCCGCAAAACCGCCAACCATACGGGCCACTCTCCGGACACCATCACGATCTACAAGAACGCGCTGGAGGACCACTGCAACTCGGAAGAGGAACTTGTTCACCAGGTGGCGGTGACGGTGATTCACGAGGTCGGCCACCATTTCGGGCTTGACGACGCCGACCTCCATCGCCTCGGCTGGGGATAATGCGACGACGGCAGCTCAACGTTTAGTGCACGTCGTGCCCAGCCCAGTACCGCACCGCCCACTGCCCAAATGGTTTGCCACCAGGTTCCAAAACCACAAACTGGCAGTTAGCAATGTAGGCGTCAAGCGCCACCTGCGGGTCCACACTTGCAGCATGCGCCGCCACCGTGCGGATCGCCCCGCCGTGACTGACCACCAGTAGGTCAGTGTCCCGCCCCTCATGATCGGCGATGAGGGCATCAAGAACCGGCACATACCGGTCAAGGAGCTGCAGATACGTCTCCCCACCCTCAGCCTGGGCAGAGGTATCCGAGCGCAGCCACGCCGCCAGATTCTCCATATACGCCTCGTAGGCGGCATGGTCGTCCCTCCCCTCCAACTCCCCCAAATCAATTTCGTGAATGCCCTCAGTCACAGCAATCGGAACATCACCCGGTTGCAACCCCAGAATCCCCTCGTACGCCCCCACCACACGTTCCGCTGTCTGCTGCGTGCGCACGGCAACGGAACAGTACGCCTCACTGATGCGTGGCCCACACATCTCGGCCAGCTCCGCGCCAGCGCTCAGGGCTTGCTGCTGCCCTTTTTCTGTCAGGTTCGCGCCGGGCGGGCGGGTATCGATGACGCGTCGCAGGTTGCTGTGGGTCTGGCCGTGCCTCATCAGCACGAGTCGTAGTGTCATTCGAGGTTTCTCCTTTCGGGGATGTCACCACGCCGCATACGCTCCACCCAGGCATGGGCCTCGGCGATACGGGCGACAGTATTGTTCCTAACCTGTTCCCCCTCGCGCCGGGCCGCCGGCCAGGATCCGAGGTAGGTGAGGTCGTCGCACCGCAGGTAGAGGGCACTGATAGCCTCAGCCACCGGGGCGTCGTCAATGTGCCCGTTGAGGTCCACGTGAAAGCGGTAGGTGCCAATGTTTGTGCGAGTGGGACGAGATTCAATGCGGGAAAGGTCCACCCCGCGCAACGCAAATTCGGTGAGTGCCCCCACTAACGTCCCTGGTCTTTGGGGAAGGTTGAACACCACGGAGGTACGGTCATCGCCAGTGCGGGGGCAGGGCACCCCGGATCGCCCCACCAGGACGAATCGCGTGTGGGCACCGCGAACGTCGGCAATATCGCGCGCCACGACCTCCAGGTTGAACAGGTCAGCGGCGCGTTCGGGTGCGGCGGCGGCATCGACACGCCCCTCAGCGACGGCTTGCGCGGCAGCAGCGTTGGAGGATGCGGGGATGAAGTCGACCTCGGGCAGGTTGTCTGCAACCCAGCCGGCCACCTGCTGACGGGCGACCGGGTGTGTGGAGAAGGTGCGAATAGTCGCTGAATCAAACCCGGGGCGCATCATGATGGCGAATGTGATGTCGATGTCCGTTTCGCCGCAGATCTGCACCCCAGGTGCAGCGGCCAGCGCATCAAAAGGTGGGGTGACGGGGCCATCCACGAGTTTTCAACGGCACACACGCTAATCTGCATCGCCGCTGCGCACAGCGTCGAGTGCCATCGCTGGACTGTCCACCGGCAGCGGCTGCACCGTCACATCGGGCAGGGTCTGTTCGTGGAATTTCCAGAGTGCGGCTTCGGTGAAGGTGCCTGCGGGGCCAAGGTAGGCGACGGTCACTGTCATGCTGCTATCTTAGTCGCTGCTAGGGTCAAATCATGCTTGAGCTTCCGCTTCCCCAGCTGGCCCGTCTGCTGCACTCAGGTGAGGTGCACCCCCGTGACCTGGTGGCGGAGATCGATTCCGCGCTGTCCGGCCTCACCCCCGCCGAGCACGGATTTGCGCACGTTGACCTGGATTTTGCGCTGGCGCAGGTGGAACAGCTGGATACCATTCCCCGCGACAAGCGGCGAAAACTCTGGGGCATTCCCATTCCCGTGAAAGATTTAAGCCCTGTTGTAGGCATGCCGGTCTCGTATGGGTCGGTGTCCCGGCGCGAGATCCCGGATGCGACTGACCCGTTTCCCGAGGTGCTGCTGAATCAGGGGGCGCTGATTCCAGGTAAGACTCAGACGCCTGAGCTGGGCATGAGCGCCTACACGGAACCTGTGGGCATGCCCGCTGTGGACAATCCGCGTCTGCCTGGTCACACGCCGGGTGGGTCATCGGGTGGCGCGGCCGCGGCGGTGGCTCGGGGTGTGGTGCGGGTGGCGCACGCGTCGGATGGGGTGGGTCGATTCGCATTCCCGCCGCCTCGACGGGCCTGGTGGGGTTTAAGCCTCCGCATTTGTCGCACGGGGCGAAGCTGACAGTGCAGGGTTTTCTGGTGCCCACGCTTGCCGACGCCGCGTTCCTGCACAACATCACTCCCTGTCATCGTGCCCTGCGCGTGGGGGTGTTGGTGGAACCACTGCATGGAGATGGTGGCCCGGAATCTGTAGCCCCGCATGTGGTGGCAGCAGTCCGCACGGCGGCGGATAAGCTGTCCGACCTGGGCCATTCGGTGGTGGAGGTCCGCCCCGCCTACGGTCCCGAGCTGTTTTCTGCGTTTCAGGATGTGCTGTGCGGCATGGCCCGGCGTATCGACGGCCCCGCCAGCCCCCTCGTTGATTGGCTCCGCTCGCGGGGCATGTTGTTGTCGGCGGCGCAGCGTACTGATGCTGTGCGGCGTTTTCATAAAGTTGGCCCGGTGGTACGGGCTGCCTGGGATATCGATGTGCTGCTCACCCCCACTCTTGCGTTCGATCCTCCCGCCCAGGGGTTTTTCTCCGCGCTGCCCCCGGCCGAAGATTTTGAGGCCCAAACACGCTGGACACCGTGGGCAACCCTGTTCAACATGACCGGTGGCGCGGCGCTCAGCATTCCTTTTGGCACCGCCAATCCGCACACCGGCTGGCAACCGAGCGTGCACCTTGGGGGCATTCGTTGCACTCCCGCCGACCTGTTCGGTCTGGCAGAGGACCTGGAACAATGACGGATCACCCCGCCGCTTCCTCTCCGCCGCGCGCCCGCATCTACCGCGAACTTCTGGTGGTGCTGCTGATTACTTTTGGCATGTCTGGTGTGCGGTCCCTGCTGCGGCTTATTGACGCCGCGCTCTCCTCCACCCGCTGAACCAGCAGACCGCAACCCTCAACGCTTCCCAAGCTGACTCACCATGGCTGGACCTGGCCCTGCAGCTGTGTTCTGCTGCCGTCTTGTGTGGGTGGGGGTTGCTGGTGCTGTACCTGCTCAACCCGGACAAGGTCGCACTGCCGAAACCACGCCTGGGCAACCTTGGTTCTGGGGCTGGCCTGGCCGCACTCATCGGCCTGCCTGGGCTGCTGTTTTACCTGGGCGCGCTCCAGCTTGGTTTCACAAAAAACGTTGTTCCCTCCACCCTTGACGCTTGGTGGGAGGCCCCCGTCCTGCTCGTTTGGTCCTTTGCCAACGCCTTCGCGGAGGAGACCGTGGTGGTGCTATGGCTACTCACGCGGTTGAAGCAGCTCGACCTCGTGCCTTGGAAGGCGGTGGCTCTGTCGTCCCTCCTGCGGGGAAGCTATCACCTGTACCAGGGCTTCAGCGCAGGAGTGGGCAACATCATCATGGGGGTGGTGTTTGCCTGGTTTTACCAGCGCACTAACAAAATATGGCCGCTGGTCATCGCGCATTTCATCATTGATGCGGTGGCGTTCGTCGGCTATGCCGCCTTCGGCGAGTCTCTCATGGGATTTCTGAGACAGGAGTGAAAGCCGACTATTCTTAGTTCCATGAATTCGCGTGGAGACGACTACCTCTCAGACAGCCACGGCAATCCTATCCTTGACCGCTTTGGCCGTCCGGTGCGGCGTCGCTCTGCGCAATCCTCCGGAAACCAGCGCGGAGCCCAACGCCCGCCACGCCCAAGCCGCAACAGTGCACCCCCGCCTTCTGTGGAACCCACCAGGCAGCTGGACCGCCCGACGCAGTACATTCCGCCGCAGCAAAGCGCACCCCAGCAGGTTCCCGGCCAGGTCGGTCAGGTGAACTACCAACCACCGGTGCAGTACGCGGGCCAGCCACCACAGGTTCCACCCCAGCAGCCCCCTCGGCCGCCGAAGCAGCGCAGACCACGCCGCAGGTTCCGCCCGGGGTGTGGGTGTTTCAGCCTCGTGCTCATCACGGTGTTGACCCTGGTTGTGGTGGGCACCTTGTGGGCGGATTCCAAGCTGAATCGTATCGACGCCCTGCCGGACACCAAAGCCGCCAACACTGCTGGCACCAACTGGCTGCTGGTCGGCTCGGATTCCCGCCAGGGCCTGACGGAGGATCAGATTAATACCCTGGGCACGGGCGGCGATATTGGCGCTGGCCGCACCGACACGATCATGCTGTTGCACATCCCCAACAGCGGTAAGGCCACGTTGCTGTCTATTCCCCGCGATTCCTATGTGAGCATCCCAGGCCACGGGCAGGACAAGATCAATTCCGCTTTTTCCATCGGTGGCCCAAAGTTGCTGGCAGAAACGGTGCAGGATGCTACCGGTTTGAGGATTGACCACTACGCCGAGATCGGCTTCGGTGGGTTTTCCAACATGGTGGACGCCGTGGGTGGCGTAAATATGTGTGTCAAAGAACCCATCAATGACCCACTGGCCAACATTGACTTACAGGAAGGCTGTCAGGACATGAGCGGCCCCACTGCCTTGGGCTATGTGCGCACCCGTGCCACCGCCATGGGCGATCTGGATCGTGTGGAACGTCAACGCCAGTTCTTCTCCACGCTGATGGACAAGGCCAGTAGCCCTCAGCACCTTGGCCAACCCCTTCCGCCTGGTTCCCCTCATCAACAGCACCACGGGATCCTTTACCGTGAATAAAAGTGATCACGTGTGGCACCTCGCGCGGGTCGCATGGGCGATGCGCAGCGGCGTGAACACCGAAACCGTCCCCGTTGGTGGCTTCGGCGACTACGATGTCGGCAGCGTGGTGCTGTGGGACGAGCCTGCCGCAGAGCAGCTGTTTGCCTCCCTGCGTTAGGCCCTCCCGAACCCCACCCCTGGGGTGCCTCACGCAGGGTACGTAGGCTTAGACCATGAAAGGCTATATCCGCTGGTTCGCTACCCTTGTGACGTTCTTCATCGCCTGGATCGCATTCAGCACTATCGTGCCGCTTCTGCTGATCCTGCCCTTACAGGCAAACATCGGCCCGATTGAGTTACTGCTGTTCACAGCGGTGGGCTGATTCCCGCCTTCTTTGGCCAGGAAAATGTACCGCCACCCACGATGGGAACAGCAGCGCTAGCGGATGGTCACCTGGCGAGATTTGATGTTGTCCAGGTTGCGGCGCTCGTCGGAGGTGAGTTCCGCATCGTTGCCCATCTCAGCAACAATCTTCTTCTCCAGGGCCTCCAGCGCGGCCTTGTATTCCTCTGGGGCAACTGTGGGGTCGAGATCAAACACAGGCACGGCAATGCCATGCGTGCGGAAAACACCAGCGAACTTGGTGTCTTCGCCAAGGTTCAACTCCCCGGCCGCGCCGATGCGGGCAAGGGCGCGCAGCAAAGGTTCTTCGTCGTCGCTGCGCACCCACCGGATGTGTGCTTTATCCCCGGCGTCAATCCACCAGACAGCACCCTCAACATCAGCGGCGACGGGATAGGACGGCATGATGGAGTTGTTGGCGGCCTGGAGAGAACGCTCGGTGTTCTCATCCACCACCGCGCCTTCCGGCAGCCACCAGCTGAAATCCTGGTGTGCAACAGGCTTGATGGTGGTCGCGGCGTCGATAAGCGACGACAGTTCCGGCTGGTTGCCGTCAGCAGCAGTGGAGGCAAGGCTCTCACCGGCAGAGGCATTTTTCAGCCAGTTCAACGCGTAAGCGAGGTCGCGTCCGGGGTTTTGCGAACGGCTCTGGACCTGCAGCGCAACGTAGCGGTCGCCCCCGAGGTTATCTTCACGCACCAGCGCAGCGACCGCGCCGGGCAGCACGGTGCAGAGGTTGACAGGCTGATCGAAACCAGTGACTGTCAGCTGTGCAACGGCGGACGGAACGAATTCCTGCAGTGCAACGAGTTCCGCTTCGGCCGCGAGCCCAGCGTAAGGGCGCGGGTCGCGTTCGTTAGCTGCGCGTTCGGCGGCGCGCGCGGCCAGCTTCGCCTGGCGGCGACTCATCCCCTCCGGCAGTTCTTCCCTGTTTTTTTCTTCTTTTTAGCCATGGTGTAAAAGATACCGGACTCTACTCGCGCCCCAGCACCTGCCGCGCCAAGGACGGCCGGTTCGTGGCCATGTAGCGCACGCCATGCCTGCGGGCCCAGCGCATATCGTCGGGTTCGTCAACGGTCCACATGTAGCTCGCTGGAAGCAGTCTTGGATTGTTCTTCGCCTCGGTTATCGACGCCCCGACGTCCCCAGGCATCCCCCACCGCTTAAACGGCTTGCCACGTGGGCTTTGTAGGAAAATTCGATCTATATTCGGGGCGATGGATCGCATGCGTTGCATGGCCAAGGGTGAGAAGGAAATGACGTGTACCGTCGGCCGGTTCAACATGCCGAAGTAGCGCAGCCGCAGCACCAGTTGCTCCTCCACGATGCGCCCGAACCGTGAAAAATGTTTTGCCTCAATAAAAAGGTGCTTATCGGGGTACGCCTCCATGATTTCCAGAAGACGGTCGTAGGCCAGGGGCCGCTGCGGAAAGTCTGCGGTGCCGAAGTTGTAGTGTGTCAGCTGTTCGTAGGTCATGGCCGACACCAGACCCGTTCCGTCGGACACTCGGTCAATGCGTGGGTCGTGGATGCAGACCATCGTCCCGCAGCTGGTTAGGCGTACATCACATTCAACGCCGTCGGCTTTCTGCTCCACAGCGGCGAGGAAAGAAAGTTCCGTGTTTTCTGGATAGTCGAAACTTGCGCCTCGATGGGCAATGATCTGCAGGGTGTGCATAGTCTGCATGGCTGCCAGTCTAGACCACACCGTCGTACCCGCATGACGTCTGCAGCATAGGTGAAGGGTTCCAGCGGAACGTAGTGAGGGATAGTCACCGTGTTCCGCCGAAACCCTTCTCTTCCAGGTCTCGCACCTGCTTAGATCACTCGTCTGCGGCCGGGGCGGGGTTCTCCTCAGCGGGGAAGAAGTTTTCTTGGATCTCGCGGAGGGTCTTCACCGACTTCTTAAAGCGATCCATTTCGTGCTCGGTGATTTCCAGCTCAATGGCGCGCCGTACACCCTTGCGGTGGATAACGGCGGGGGTGCCAATGAAGATGTTCTCTTCGCCGTATTCGCCGCGCAGCAGGCAGCACACCGGCAGCGCAACGTCCTGGTTTTGCAGCACCGCACGGGTGATGCGGGCAAGACCCATGCCGATGCCGTAGGAGGTTGAGCCCTTGGCGTCGATAATGGTGTAGGCGGCATCGCGGGTTTCTTCAAAGACTTTTTCTAGGCGGCTTTCCAGCTCGGGATCCTTCTCCAGCTTCTTGCGCATGGACACACCAGCGATGGTGGCGCTAGATAGGACCGGGAGTTCCGTGTCGCCGTGCTCGCCGATGATGTAAGCGTGGACGGAGGTGGGGGCCACTTCGTAGAGTTCGCCCATCATGTAGCGGAAGCGAGCGGAGTCAAGGACGGTGCCGGAGCCGATGATGCGGTGAGCGGGCAGACCCGAGTACTTCCACACGGCGTAGGAAAGGATATCCACGGGGTTGGAGGCAACAAGGAAAATGCCATCGAAACCGCTGGCCATCACCTGGTCCACGATGGACTTCATGATGTGCATGTTCTTGTCCACCAGCTGCAGGCGGGTTTCGCCGGGTTTTTGGGCTGCACCTGCGCAGATGACCACGAGTGCGGCATCAGCGCAGTCTTCGTAGGTGCCTTTTGGTGACCTTGGTGCGGGAGGAGCCCAGACGACACCATGGTTGAGGTCCATGACGTTGCCTTCAAGCTTCTTTTCGTCGATGTCGATGATGGCCAGGTGGTCACACACCCCCTGGTTGATCAGTGCGTATGAGTAGGCCAGTCCAACATCCCCGGCACCGATGAGCACAACCTTATTTCCGACACTAACCTTCATGGTCTTTGCCTTCTCCCTGCCAGAGCGTTGTCCAGCGTGCAATATTTCCGTGAGTTTTACTGACTAGTATGCCCGTTTGTTTTTGTTTTTCTACTGGATATGTCCGATTTTCCGGCCGAAACACGTGATAAACACCTCATCATTGCCGCTCAGCACATGTCCTTGACTTCATTTTCCCTGTTCGCCATCCCACATTGATTGTGTCTAATATCACTGTCTAACGGGTCACATTACCTTTGATGGGGTGAGCATACTCGCGCGCACACTAAGCCTTAGCTAACACAGTCCCGGGTAACCTTCCACCATTACCGCTCACTCCCAGTTAAAATCGCTTCCTGTGCTTTTCCCCTTGTCGGCCCCCAGGTGCAGGCTGCTCACCATTGGCACCATCATCGGTGGAGTCATCCTCGTGCTGGCCGCGAGCATCACTATCACTTACGGTGCCAGCACTCATAGTCCATGGGTGATTCGCATGGATCACTGGGCGCTGAACCATGCCCTTGCCGCACGCAGCCCACGCACCGGCATGGCGGTCACCTGGTTCACCAACCTAGGAAGCACCCCCTGGTCAGCACCAATAGCCACGACGTTTGCTCTGTACACGGCATGGCGATGGCGCGATGCCACACCCATTTTCCTGATGGCAGGAGCCACCGCGCTATCCACAACGGTGACCCGCCTGCTCAAGCTCACGTTCGAACGCATCCGACCGCTTCACGAGGTCGCAGTACCGCCCTTCGAGCACACCTTTTCTTTCCCCAGCGGACACACTCTCAACGCTGTGGTGATCGCCGGGGTCATGGTCTACCTCCTATGCCAGCACACTCGCTCGGCTGGGCTGCGTACGCTGATCAGCGGCTGCGGCATCGCATACGCGCTGCTCATGGGCATCTCGCGCGTGTTCCTGGCACACCATTGGTTAAGCGATGTCCTTGCCGGGTGGTGTATAGGTTCACTCTGCCTCGCGGCGTCGATAGTTGTGGAGCGGGCGACAGCATATATTCGGCAGGGTAGGCTCCATGATCGTGACAGCAGCAGCCCATCCAACGAGTATTCGCGCAATCCTGTTCGACCTTGACGACACCCTCATTGACCACACCAGCGCCGCGCACAACGCCGCCGCCGCATGGGCCCGTGAGCTGGGGTTGCCGGGCGACCAGACGGACCGGTGGTTCGCTATTGAGCAGCAACATTTCGCCGCCTACGAGCGTGGCGAGTGCACCCACCAGCAACAACGTCGCAACCGCGTACGGGACTTTCTGGGTGATTTTTCGCTTGACGACGCCGCGACCGACGCACTGTTTGCACGCTTCCTCACCCTGTACGAGCAGCACTGGCGCGCATTCCCCGATGCAGTGCCCGCGCTGACGCGTGCCCTCGAAGCCGGATTGCAGGTAGGCATTCTGACAAACGGTGCCACGGAACTACAACAACGCAAACTAGAGCGCACCGGGCTTGATATTTCAGGAGTGCAGCTGTTGACCTCCACGGACCTGGGTGCCGCCAAGCCGAACCCGGAGTGCTACGAACGCGCACTTGCAGACATAGAGACCACCGCGCACGAGACCATCATGGTCGGGGATTCTTTCCCAATGATGTTGAAGGTGCCCGCGCAGTGGGCATAACTGCGTTTCATCTAGTACGGGGCCACAGCTCGGATGACTTGTACTCACTACCCTCGCTTGATTTGTTGCCTTTTTAAAACACTTTTTATTGTAAACATACGACAAAACACCAGTTCACAGGCACATCATATCTGCCGAGGGCATCGTATTTTTCCCTCGATATAACGAAATTGGTAGCCACAATTGCAAAAATCGTTCGGCCACAGTAGTTTGAACACACGTCATCAAAATTCCCTAGGAGGAACCCATGAAAATTGGTATTGTTGTTGGAAGTATTCGTGAGGGGCGCGTTGGCGACAGCGTCGGCGCGTGGGTTGCCGAGCACGCTGCACAGCATGAAGGCGTGACCGCCCAGATTGTAGACCTCGCAGATTTTGATCTTCCCTTTCTCACCGGCGTTACGCCACCAAGCATGCTGAACAAGGAATACGATAACGCTGCTGTACAGGCATTCAGCGCAGCCATTGACGACTGCAACGCTTTCATCTTTGTCACCCCCGAGTACAACGGTTCCGTGCCTGGGGCGTTCAAGAACGCCATCGACCACATCGCGCCCGAATGGAAGAACAAGCCTGTCGGATTCGTGGGCTACTCCTACCATGGCGGCCAGGGTGCCATCAAGCACTGGCGCGACATCATGCAGATCCTCGGATCCCGCCCGGTGGATGCACAGGTGTCCCTCACGCTGGGCAGCGACGTTGAAGACGGCGCAGTGAAAGAATCCGTCCAGACGCTGACAGACCTGGAAACCATGCTCACCCAGCTCACCGAAGCACAGGGCTAATCCACGTACAGAGCTAGCCGCAGGCAACCCCGGTGGAATGATGGGGGCAGTACCCACCGGGGTTTTTGTCTAGGTACTGCTGGTGGTAATCCTCCGCCAGGTAGTACTCGCCCGCCGGGGTGTCAGCAAGGGGCATCACCTCTGTGGTGATCGGGCCAAAGCCATGCTCGGCAAGTCGGGGCGCGTAATCATTGAGGCGTTGCTGGATGAACGCGGCGTCGTCACCCGCAGTGTCCCCGACCGTGTAAAAGGCGGAACGGTACTGCGTACCTACATCGTTTCCTTGGCGGTACCCCTGAGTGGGGTCGTGGGCTTCCAGGGCCGTGGTGATGATGCTGTCCAGGCTGATCACCTCGGGGTTATACACCACGTTCACCACTTCGGTGTGCCCGGTACGTCCAGTGCACACTTCGCGGTAGGTGGGGTTGGGGGTGAACCCGCCAGCGTAACCCACGGATGTGGAATCCACGCCGTCGAGCTGCCACAACATCTTTTCGGCGCCCCAGAAGCATCCGATACCAATAAGGACGCTGCGCTGCCCATCACGCCATGGACCAGTGATGGGGGTGCCCAATACAGTGTGGGGTTCGGGATGTTCCAGGACCGGGTGCCGCCCACCAACAAGGGCTTCCTCTTTGCTCACCATCGTTGGTTGTGGTGTGAACAGCCATCCCATGTTGTCCCCTTTTCGGTATGCGTATGTTGCGAAAATGAATTATTCGCTTATCATGGTGCGAAGACTTTACACCCAAACGAAAGGCGAGGCAATGGCAGTCTACGAGCTTCCTGAGCTGGATTATCCCTACGATGCACTTGAACCACACATCGCTGCGGAAATCATGGAGCTGCATCACTCCAAGCACCACCAGAACTACGTCAATGGTGCCAACGCGGCCCTGGAGAAGCTGCAGGAGGCACGCGAGAAGGGCTACATCGGCACCGCCGTCACCGCGCTGTCCAAGGACTTAGCATTCAACCTCGGCGGACACACCAACCACTCCATTTTCTGGAAGAACCTGTCCCCCCAACGGCGGTGGCGAGCCGACCGGCGCGCTGGCTGAGGCCATCAACCGCGACTTCGGTTCCTTTTGACAAGTTCAAGGAACACTTCAACGCCGCCGCTCTGGGCCTGCAAGGCTCCGGCTGGGCTGTGCTGGCCTACGACAAGATCGGTCAGCGCCTGGTCATCGAGCAGATGACGGACCAGCAGGGCAACCTGTCCATTGATCTCGTGCCGCTTCTGCTTCTGGACATGTGGGAGCACGCCTTCTACCTCCAGTACAAGAACGTGAAGGCCGACTACGTCAACGCCGTGTGGAACGTGTTCAACTGGGACGACGTTGCTGCCCGTTACGCAGCTGCTACCAGCTAATTCACGGCTCGTACCACTCACCCCGCCGCTCACCTGTGCACGGCGGGGTTTCTTATAGCTCGTTCATCTCGGGCGTCCCCGGCGCGCCCGCCGCCAGCCAGGCCCGAACCGCCGCCGTGCCCCGACAATCATCGCCGTTGTAGCTGAGCAGTCGCCGCCGCATCTCCTGCTTATCGACGTCCCTCCCCGCAGCCAATCCCGCCGCGACACGGTACGCCTCAATACTGGCCTCACCGTCAAGGTCGGCCTCATCCCAGTGGAATCCTGCCAGTGGGGCAATGATTTTAAGCCCCAGACCCCGCGGCCCTGCAAGTTGGTTATGCACCAACCGAAATACATCGAGCCATTGACCTGAGGAAATAAATTCTTTCACCTCGGTTTCCGAGGGTACCGTGACCGTGGTGCCGTCGGAATTCGTGTAGCTTTGCCCGCCAAAACGCCGCGCGGAACTCAGCATCCAGTGGTTTTCGCCGTGGGCGGAATAACAAAATGCGGCGAAGCTCCGTCCGTGACGAGCAGCATCAGCGCGACGACCCATGAGCCACGTCCAGAAACTGGCAAAGTTCCGGGCCTCAGCATCGCCGCCGAGGCCATCCCAGGTGACAAAAGGCCGATAGGTATGCCCATCCCAGGTGCCCCATAGGTATGTGCCTTGGTCTAGGTAGGCTTCCAGGTCAATGTCTATTTCCTCGTCGAAGCGTGGGGCGGTAACGGTGGGGTGGCGTCGTAAGGCGGGGATGTGGGCGCGCCATGCGGCAGCGAGGATGGAGGCATCGCCGAGGCGGGCATCGATAAGCTCCTGCACTGTTGTGATGCCGCGTTCGCGGTAATGGTCGGCGCGGTCTCCAGGAATGAGCAGGCTAATATCGTCGTTGGCTTCAAGCTGGGTCGAGCAATCGAACCAGTAGCGGCAGGAGCGGCATTCCTTCACACGACGGGGGTGATCGGGGGTAGGTTGTGCGAGGGCGTTATCCAAAATGGGCATGATGTCGGCAATGCGCACAAGAAACGCGTGTTCCCGGTCCTGCCCGATTTCCGCCCCAAACCCACTGCCGACCCCCAGATTGTTTAAAGCGCGGGCAGCAAGCGCCAGCCGGTAGCTGTCCACCGCGTGGTGACGCAGTTTATAGTTAGCCTCACGCGGCTCGGCCAACCCAAGGTTCCGCGTGTCCACCACCAGCGCCGATGCCGACTTTGCCCCCTCAGCCAGGGGGCGCGCCACGCGGTGGTTACTCACCACCACGGGAGTATAGGTGCCGTCGGAGTGACGAACAAGGGCATCAATAGGGGCTCTCCAGCCGGGCCCCGTGAGTTCCGCGCCTGTAATGATCGACGCCTCGTTCACCAGTCCTTCCAGGGTGTCCACCTCTGCGTGCTCAGGTCGGGCATCAACCCGGGTGACGTCGCGAGGCAACAGGGAAAACACATCCTGACGAGCTTCCTCCGTCCTCTCTGCGCGCTGCTGCGAAGCCGGGGTGGGCGCGATTCCGGGCAGACGGCGTCGCTGCACTAGGCGATACCTACATCCCACAAGATCCGTAGGTTGTAGTTGCTCGTCTTTTCTGTGTAACTCCACTCTGTGCTCCACGGATTGTTCCCTGGACTCGGTTGTTCCTTTGACCGCAATAAAGCATAACGCCAGTGGTGCACATAGCTAATATGGGGACAGGTAACGGCTGTTCGACGAAGCGAGGTTGGATTATGGGTATTGTGACATCATTACTCAAGCACCGGGCGCGGCTGCGTTCGGAAGCGAAGGCTCACATCAAGGCACAAATTAAATCTGCGAAAGCGCAGGCTAAAGAGGTAGGGCGCCAACAAAGGCGGGCTGATAAGAACCGCGATCGGCTGCTTGCCCGGCAGGAAAAGTCGCTGCATAAGCAGAACTCGCGTGGATTGAAGGCCAAACGTCGGCACGAACGCAAAATGGCTAAGGCATCATTGGCAAAGATGCGCGCTGGGCGGTTCAACCGTCAGAATATTGTGCGTTATACGGCCGCCGGACGGATGCTTGCACCAATTGCTCTGCCGTTGTTGTACCGCGGGGTCACCTTTGCTCGCGCTCAACTAGTGGCGGCTAAAGCACGCCGTTTGGGGGTAACCCCGGACGCTTTGGCGCAATTTTCGGGCCATGGAGCGGCATTACATTCACGCATTGCGGGGGTTTCGTCATCATTGGAGGGCACAGGCCTTGCCACGGGATTCGTGCAGGATGCGCAGGAACGCCTCACTCAGTTACGCAATGCCGTTGATAATGCGGAGTATATGACTCCAGAGCAGCGTCGCCGCGCTCATGCAAGCATTACGGCCGATATTGATGCCCTTACTGGCCAGATTCAGGAGCGTCTAGCGCGCGCCTGAGATGCGCGCTGAACTGGATGTTTTCTAAAAATTTATAATTTTTGTTACGAACATCACTCACGCCTCACTATTGTGACGGACCATGAGCCTGGAGTTACCCCTATGCAACTCCAGGCTTTTGTTGTTCCCAATGCCATTGATGATTCTTTTTTTCACCCTGTACAACACCGGTTTTTGACAGTCAGGCAAGGTAGTTTTCTTAACCTCACCAACCATGCAGGTTAGATACACCTTTTGGTTTCGGTGGGCTTTCTAGCCTCAAATCAAGGAGTTGAGCTGGATTTTTAATAAAAATTTTATAAATCAACAAAACCTCCGACGCCTGTCGAACTATATTCTTGGCATGTCGGAAGGTTTTCAATTGTTCATGATGAAACAATCGAGTATTGTATTTAATTGAACATTCGATGCAGCTCCCTTTTGCGTCACGATGCGATGGTGAAACAATCTGCGGGACAATCAACGAATCGCGTTAAGTGCTATTTTTGATCCCGCCGGATTCTCCGTTAAGGGCCATCCAACAAGAGGGAGTCGCATCAGATGGCTCAGGGCAAATTTCATCCGCTCCAGCTTATTGAGGTGGAAAAATGTTGCCCAAAACTAAATCACCCCCAACCCCAATGTGGACCATAAGGAGAACCATGGCACGCCGCGAAATCACCCAGTACTTCGACGATTTGGATAACAGCCCGCTGACTGAAGCGGAGTTGAATGTCGTTCGATTCAGTGTTGACGGCACTGATTACACTCTTGACGTTTCTGCAGATAACGCTGCACGTTTCCGCGATGCATTGTCTCCCTTCCTTGAGGCAGCACGCATCGTTCCCGCTGCACCGCGCCCCCGTCGCCGTGGCGGCATGAGCGACGCTAACCGCACTCGTACGCGCCAGATTCGCCTCTGGGCCCAGGATCGCGGCATTGAGGTGGCTAGCCGCGGAAAGATCCCGCAAAACGTCATTGACGCTTACGACAACGCAAACTCCTAGCACGCACTAGGGGCGTTGCACAGCGTCTCTCAGGCATGCGCAAGGGGCGTGGTGATCTCCTGGATGAACGACCACCACGCCCCTTGCTCATGCCTCCACACTGCATTTTAGGCCACTTCAGAACACCTAAAGCCTAAAGCAGCCTAGAGCACTCCCTGCTCTCGGGCCGCAGCCACCGCTGAGGTGCGAGAACGCACACCAAGCTTGTCGTAAATGTGCACCAAATGCGATTTCACTGTCGCTTCAGACAAAAAAAGGACTTTGCCAATATCGCGATTGGACGAGCCTGCGGCTACTAGTTTCAGCACTTCCAATTCGCGAGGCGTGAGCGAAGTGCGCGGGGTGCGCACTCGCGTCATCAAACGATTAGCCACCACCGGCGATAATGTGGAATCCCCCTCCGCCGCAGAGCGCACTGCGGCCAGCAAATCCGCAGGTGGAGCGTCTTTAAGCAGGTATCCCACTGCGCCCGCCTCAATGGCCCCAAGAATATCAGCGTCGGTGTCATAATTGGTTACCACCAGCACATTTGGTGGATTTTTCATGGTGCGTTTAATCGCTGCGGTGGCGTCAGCACCTGTTGATACAAGTGTGCCTTCCGCACCCGCGCCAAAACGTAGGTCCATAAGGATGACATCAATTCCCCCAGCCTGAGCGGCCGCTATTGCGGCTTCTGCTGTAGATACTTCACCAACCACTTCAATATCGTTTGCATCTTCCAGCACAGCGCGAAGCCCTAGGCGAACTATCTCATGGTCATCTGCAAGTAGCACACGGATCATCGTGTCTGTCATCCCTTCTCAAACCTAGGGTAACCTAAATTAATTCGTGATTATCTTACTCCACTGGTAATGCCACACTCACTGCCGTGCCATTACCAGGGCTTGATTCAACATTAACTTCTCCACCCTGTTCAGCGGCCCGCTGACGCATCGCATCAAGACCGATATGCCCCAAGCCCACTGGACGTTCCGCGATTAATTCAGGGTTGAAGCCCACACCGTCATCAACAATATCCAACCGCACTTCCTTCTCACCGTACGACAATGTGACGTGGCAGCGTTCGGCCTGTGCATGCTTGGCCACATTCCCTAATGCACCTTGGGCGATCCTTAATAGTGACGCCTCGGTGCGCATCGGAAGCTGCCGTTCATCGCCATCCACGACAATCACTATTTCCGTACCGTGAATACCACTGGCGGCGCGCTGCAAAGCACCTTCTAAAGATGTTTTTGACAGCGCCGCTGGCTGAAGAGCAGCAATCATTGCCCGCGCTTCACCAAGGTTATCGGCTGCGGTGCTTTTCGCTAGACGAATTTTTTTCAGCGGCACCTCGGCTTCTTCTTCACTAATCCCGGTTTTCAGTAAATCCTGCTCAGCGACATAAAGTAGCATTTGAATACTGGACAGTCCCTGCGCCAGGGTGTCATGAATCTCGTGCGCAATACGCTGGCGTTCTGCTGCAATGCCTGCGGCCCGTTCCGTCGCGGCTAACTGTGAGCGGGTTTCCAGCAATTCCTCAATTAATTCCTGGCGCTCCTGACTCACAGTCCACAGGGCACGAAACGCATAGTCAATACCTACGGACACGACCGCAGCAACCACTGGCCCTAAAATAGCGCCTGCGGTAATACCCACAGGTAATCGACTGAAAATCGAGATCGCCGTTGCCCCCACCACCGCAATGACGCCCCGAAAATCGGGCATTACCTGCAAATAAAGAAAGTACAGCGGGAATACCAAATACACGGCAATACTGTGAATCGGCAGCAACACCACCCATAACAGTGTCAACGCCAGAAGCCACAACTGCGACATTCCCAGTGACATTGCGTCTCGACGCCGCGCACCCAGCGCATACACACCCCCAAAGGTTGCCGCCACCAGCGCAACCAACCCCATCTGCATGAGGGAATTCCTCAACGCGGATGCCACGATAACAACCAGCAGCAATCCCGTGAGAATGTGAATTCCCTGGCGCATCCCGTTCTCACCGGGACCCACTGTTTTTTTCGTCATAGGCAAAACCCTAGGCTGTTATCTATGCGCCTTACAATCTCTCTTCTTGTTGCGGCGGTGCTTCTAGCAGGGTGCACCTCTGCCACCCCCAACGTTCCCCCCCGGTACGGTATCTGCGACCATGGCGGAGGCATCAACGGCCACCGCCACACCCACGCTTCCCGCCGATACCCTTCCCGATACCCAACCCGCAGAAGCGTGTCCCTACCTCGACGCGGCGTGGGTCGCGCAAACAAACGGGCAACGGGTGACCCGCGTGGGCGTCGATACGCGGTTTGATCCCCCTGCGTGTGTTTTCTGGTCGTACTCGGAGGACCCCCAACTCACCGTTCTCGTGCGGCACATGCCTTCCCCGACGACGCCGTTGCTGTTGTGGACTGGGCGGCCCCCATCGCCACTACGGACCCCGCAGAGGAACCCACAGGGTGGTCTGGCGGGCGGTTCGGTGGCGACGGCCGCGCTGTCTACGCCGTCCAGAAAGACTCAACCGCCGTGGTGGTGTTCAGCAATCAAGAGCAATCCCTCAAAGCTGAACTTGTGGCCACGGAAGTGATCGGCGCGCTAGGGCTATAACCCAAGAAGAACCCTAAACGGACACATCATTGTAAGGCATATACTGCGAGATTATCGGGAAGATAACCTCCATGAGCAGCATAAACACCGCAGCCAACAACACCACGCTGATGAGTATTTTCACCGGTGTGGGTCCGGGCAAATGACGCCAAATAAACCCATACATTTATTTTTCCTCCAATTCAGCAGGGCGGAAGCCGTCCGCTTTGGGGTCCGTACGCACGTGCATGGCGTGAACGATCATGCGCTCGGCGTTAGAAAACTGCGGGTGGCAGGTGGTCATGGTCATCAAGCTCTCCATTGTCGGAGCCGCCGCACCGGCCATACCTGGCACAGGATTAATCACCCCGACGTCACCCGGCAGAGTAATCACCCGGCCGTCCACCCCGGCGTACTCCCCTGTGGAGACACGTTCCACCTGCTCCGGCGACAAGCACTTCGCGGCCTCTGCGTGGCGCGTAGCCTGTGACGCATCAATGGGCAACACACGGTAAATCTCCCATGTCGCTTGCGTTTCCACGACCACCGCGTCGCAGGTCTTCAAGTTACCCTAAATCATTGAACGGCGCGCCCTTACCCACACGGTGCCCCGCCACAGCAAAATTACCCGGCTGGCCCGGCATTTGGGACTCGGCGTAGTGCCCAGGACCCGCAAGCAGATCCTTATCACCTGTGCCTTCAACAATGGCAAACTGAAAATCCGACCCAAACGCCGGAATGTACATCCTTGCGAAGGCTTCGCCAAGCGCCGGAGTGTGCTTCTGACGCGGATTCACCCGTTCACTGTCCCATCCCTTTTGCAGTTGGTCCGATACCCTGCTTTGTTCGCGGCCAGCTTCCAAATTTGTCCAGTACGCCTCATAGAAGGCAAACAGCAATGCCAGCACACCTATTGTGACCAGCAACTCACCCAAAATCTGGGTGATCCCAACTCTCCGACGAGAGTCAGTATCAGCTCTACTCATGGCTGAAAATACTATCAGCTGCTCCCCAAAACTTAAGCAAAGCTGTGACTCTGGGTGCCTACCCACAGAATATTTGGTTACCATTTAATAAAGACGACGGCTCTCGAAGGCCCTGACACCGATAGAACAAGGAGGCAACATTCGTGCTGCGCTTCCTGATCTACCCGGTGGAATTCTTGATCTACCCGGTATCGGGCATCATGAAAATGTGGCATATCCTGCTACATTCCGTCCTAGGGCTCAGTGACTCTACGGCATGGATGCTGTCCATATTTGGCCTCATCATAGTAGTCCGCCTCACCATTCTGCCTCCGGCGTGGATGCAGTACCGGGCCGGTCGTATCTATGTGAATCTGCGCCCAAAACTCAGCCAACTTGAAGAAGAGTTCCAGGACCGAACCGACGCCGAAGCCGACGACGAACTCCAAAAAGCCCGGCGTAAGCTTTTCAAAGACCACGATTACCGCGTTTCCGCTGGCTGCGTCCCCACACTCATTCAACTTCCCATGTTCATGGGGCTCTACCAAGTGCTCCTTCGCATGGCCCGCCCCACAGAGGGGCTGCACGCCACCACCCACGCTCCCATCGGTTTTCTCACGTCTAACGACGTCGCAACATTCCTCGAAGGCCGTGTTGGCGGTGTCCCCATGCCCGCCTATGTGGCCATGACGGACGAGCAGTTCACCTTCCTCAACACCAACCACGACGCCGTATTCCGATTTGCCCTGCCTTTCTTCATCTCTGCGGCCATCTTTATGTCCGTGAACATGGTGTACTCCATGTACAGGAACTTGCTCACCATGGACTACAAGTCCTCCTTTGCGGTGGGCCTGTACAAAGCAACCATTGTGATGGCGTTCACCGTCCCGGTCTTCCCCATCAGTTTCGGCCTGACCGGCCCCGCACCAGTGGCCATCAGCCTCTACTGGTTCGCAAACTCGTTGTGGACCATGACGCAGTACATCACCATCTCAAAACTCCTGGACAAACATTTTCCACTCACCCCCGAGTACGAGGACTTCCGAGAGCTCAGCAAGCAGGAACGGCGTGACCGCGTCCGCAAGAAGCGCGCCTACAAGTGGGGGCTGCGACGTCGACGCCTTCTCATGGTGTTGCTTCCCCACCGTATCCCGCAGCTACGGGCCGCAAACCGCAAGGCCATTGAAGACTGGGAGTACGAGCGCTACGCCGCCCGCACCAAGAAACAAGAAATCAAGGACAAGCGGCGTGAGGCTGTCAAAATCAAGCGCGAACGGGAACGCATGGAGCGCGAAGCTAACAAGCCGCCACCACCAGGCCGTCACCGCATGAGGAGAGAAACCCGGGCGCAGTGGGAGGCTGTGCCCGCAGCCCCAATGGCCCCCGGCACCTCAAACGAAGCTAGATCGAGTAATCTGCGGGTGGCGCGGAGAGGAGCTGTTTAGCCAGGTCGCGTGCCGTTTCCAAGGGTAGGAGACTGCGACTCAGCTTCGCCCCGGCCATGCCGCCATCAATGAACACGAGCAGTTGATTTGCCTGCGTGGTTCCTGGATACCCGTTTTTTTCGGTAAGCAGGTCCGTCATGGTTTGCGGCACCAGCGTCGGTGTTCCATCACGGCTGCAACAATGCCGCGTTCCCCCTCGGTTTCAGGTCGTGGGTATTCATTAGCCGCATTTTGGAAGTGCGACCCCCGGAAGTCTTTGGCGGGTTCTTCATCAAGACACATGTCAAAGAACGCCAGGATCTTGTCTTCTGGGTGTTCCATGTCTGCGGTGCGTTCCCGCCAGGTGTCGCGCCATTTCTGGTCGAGGTCCTGAAGGTAGGCGATCACCAGGGCGTCTTTGGATCCGAAGAGCGAGTAAAGGCTGGCTTTGGCAACATCGGCTTCCCGCAGGATACGGTCAATGCCGATGACGCGAATTCCTTCGGTGGTGAACAGTTGCGTGGCGCTGGCTAAAAGCCGCTCCCGGGGGCTGGGGCGGTTACGTCGACGGCTGGACGTTTTAGCGTGTGTCGCTTTTGTCTGCGCTGCGATTATTCCCACTTCCTCTCTCGTTGCCTAGACCCCTTTAGAATACCTCCCCAGCACTGTAGATATACCACACACCCCAAAAAAATAGACAAATCTGTTCAGCACAACGAAAGGCGGCCCGATTGAGGGCCGCCTATGGAGTCAGTGCGCTTTAGCGTCACTATCTGGCCGAACCACCATCATGGGGCACGGCGCGGATTGCAGAAGTGCGCGGGAGGTGGAACCCAGCAGCATGCCTTTGAACCCGCCGCGCCCGTGAGAGCCGACCACGAGCAGCTGCGCGCCTTTCGCGGCGTCGACAAGCGCCCGCACTGGCCGGTCTCGGGTGACCACCCGGGTGACCTGCACATCTGGGTACCTCTCCGCGTAGCCTGCCAGGCGGTGTCCGAGGAGCATATTCTGCTCTTCCTCGACGATTTTCCATTGCTGCTGAGCAGCGGAAAGTCCGGCGAGGATGCTTGAATCTGCATATCCATCCACGTGTGCACCGCGATGAGCTCGCATTCGCGTGCGGATGCTTCAGCAAAGGCGTATTCGATTGCTTTTTGGCTGACCCCGGAGCCGTCCACACCCACCACAACAGGACCGTATTTGGTGTCTTCAGTGACGGGGTTGTCACCGCGCACCACCACAACAGGGCAGTGCGCGTGGCTGACCACCGCCGCAGAGACTGAACCCATGACCATACCGGAAAGGCCGCCAAGTCCACGTGAACCCATAACGATCATGGTGACGTACTTGGACATTTCCAGCAGCATGTCAATGGGGCTGCCCTCTGCGATGGTGTGTCCGATTTTGATATCCGGTGCGACCTCATGAGCAATCTCACGGGCCTCGTTGATCTTCTCCATGGTTTCTTCTTGCAGCTCGTCGAACAGCTCCTGGGGTGGAACCATTCCCTCTGCGTAAAGAAACTGCGGCATGGAGTAGCTTGCTGCCAACCGCAGCGGAATGTCACGCTTCATTGCGGTGTTGGCCGCCCAGCGGACTGCGACTTTTGAGGCGTCTGAGCCATCAATGGCTACAACAACAATGTTTTCCTTATTCATCTGCGTGCAACCTTTCGGTCAAGGGGAACCGCATCCTACCACCAGCTTACCTATATATGCCCAGTTACATCAGCTGGTTATAACCCCGAAGGGGTCATATCGACGCCCGCCCCTTCCGCCCCGCATCCCCCAACTGCACATTCAGTGCTGTGCCGCCCTAAAGAGCGGCATTTTCCCATAATTGTCTGATTATGGAGTTGGCTCAACCCGCGCCGCAGCCGCATTTGGCGGGTACAACACCGTGTAAATTGCACGGAGAATGTTGCCGATTTGTTGGCCCAGCGTGGTGCCGAAAAATTCAATCACCGGGGCTATGAGAGTATTGATATCCATGGGGCAAAAGAATAGTACATAAACGCAGCAAAAAAGCACCTTTGCCAGTGCGAGATGGGTTAAACCCATCGCGTGCACGCCTGCCGTTAGATGCCCCGCCCACCCCGGCGCGAGATTTCATTGCATTTTTGGTGCAGACGCAGACGCACCGTCATGGTGATGACAACGACGCTGCCATTGATGCTCGTTTTGCCGCCCGCGAGGTTGTTGACCTGCAAGGACGACCCTTTTCCCCAGAACAATTGGTCACTCCAGGTGCGGACGTGTGGTTTTATCGCATTCCTGCCCCCGAACCGATGGTTCCCTACGATTGTCCCACGTTATACGAGGATGAGCGCCTGCTCGTCGTGGATAAACCCCCGTTTTTGTCGACTTTGCCTAGGGGGCGTCATATTACTGAAACGGCGTTGGTGCGCTTGCGTCGGCAGACGGGAAATCACGAGTTATCGCCAGCGCATCGCCTTGATCGCTTGACTTCAGGTGTGCTGATTTTCACAAAAACACCGGGGGTACGACGGGCGTATCAGGAGCTGTTCGCCACGCGCCAGACGCAGAAAGTCTATGAGGCTATCGCTCCTCTAAAGCGATGGGATACTCCGGTGGTGTGGGAGCACCGGATGGAGCATAAGCGCGGGAGTTTACAAACATTTATCACTGACGGTGAGCCCAATGCCCGCACGGAACTGGTTTCTGTGTCCCCACTCACCCAGGTGGAGCAGGCGCAGTGTGAAAAGATATACGGTCCCACGGAGGGGGAGCTGCCTCCACTAGGTAGGTATACCCTGCGCCCCACTACGGGGCGTACACATCAGTTGCGGGTGCATATGTGGTTGGCCGGGGTACCTATCCTAGGCGATCCCATTTATCCTGTTGTTTTGCCTGAGAACGCGGAGGATTATGGTAGACCGTTACAGTTGCTGGCGAGGTCCTTGTCCTTTGTTGATCCTTTCGCTGAATCCTTCCATTGCTTTCAGTCACGGCGAACACAACCGATTTCAGCAATAATAGAAGTAACAAGCTGCCAGTCCGCTAGCTGACATTTCAGTTGTGACGTGCAAGTGCCAGAGCCTATTGGCATCATGGCTCTGCATCACGGTGTTGCCTAACGGGTACGTGCGCAGCCGTTTTTGTTTCCGACAAGTTGAGGATTTCTTTCCCATGGTTGAACCAGTGTCCACGCCGTCGTCTGCTCCACAACCCCCGCAGCAGCCGTCACGGCCATCGCATACTCTTCCCATCGCTGCCCGTGCAGTCAATCTGGTGAAGCGCTATGGATCAGGCGATACTGCTGTCACCGCGTTGGATAGCGTCAACATTGAGTTCTCGCAGGGTCGTTTCACTGCCATCATGGGACCATCGGGGTCAGGAAAGTCAACGTTGATGCACTGCATGGCCGGTTTGGACACGGTGACTGACGGGCAGACGTTCATTGGCGACACGGAGCTGTCCCACTTGCGCGACAAGAACATCACTACCCTGCGTCGTGACCGACTGGGCTTTTGTGTTCCAGTCTTTTAACCTGGTGCCCACGCTGACTGCGAGGGAAAACATCACGCTGCCTATGGAGATTGCGGGTCGCAAGGTTGACCCGCAGTGGTTTGATGAGGTGACTAAACGTCTTGGTTTGACGGAGCGTTTGAATCACCGCCCTGCCGAGTTGTCTGGTGGTCAGCAGCAGCGTGTCGCTGTGGCCCGTGCGTTAATTTCACGTCCGGAGATCATTTTTGGTGACGAGCCTACGGGTAACTTGGATTCCAATTCCTCGGCGGAGGTGTTGGATATTTTGCGCACGTCGGTGGATGAGCTGAATCAAACCGTGGTGATTGTGACCCACGATGCGAAGGCGGCGTCGTACGCTGATCGCGTGGTGTTCTTGGCTGATGGTCGGCTTGTGGAGGAGCTGGATAATCCCACCGCCGAGAATATTCTGCGCATCATGGCCAGGATCGAGGATATGTAGCCCATGTCTGTCACATCCATGCGTTCCCCCATGCGCACTATTTCGCTGCGCACTATTGCCGCGCACAAGTTGCGCCTCGTGTTGACTATTTTGTCGGTGGTGCTGGGTACCGCGTTTATCGCCGGTTCCAGCATGTTTACCAGCAGTTTGTCGCAGAGCTTCACCTCGATGATTTCGTCGGCGTATGACGACGTTGACCTTGTCGTTCAACCCACTGATCAGAGCATTGGTGGTCTTCCCTTGCCGCTGATTGAGCAACTACGTGCCGATCCCGATGTTAGGGGCGTCAGCGTTGCCAATTACCAGTCTTCGGTGGCTATCACAGGCAGTGACGGGAAGGCGCTACAAACTGGTGGCCTCGATTCTTCAGCGTTTGCTGTCGACCCGCCCCAGCGGGCCATGTCATTTTTGCCGCTGAAGGACGGCGCGTACCCTCAGCAGCCTGATGAGATTGCTGTGAACACAACCGCCGCCGAGAAGGGCAATATCAAAGTTGGCGACACCATCACGGTCGTCACACCGCAAGACCGTTCCCCAGCCAAAGTCACGGGCATTTTCGAGTTCGGTGCGGATGCCGGTGGCACCATCGGTGTCCTATACTCAGAACCCACCTACCTGCAGAAATTCACCGATGGGCAGCATGTTTCCCAGGCAAGTATCTCGCTTAACGACGGCGCGTCTGCCGATAGCGTCCGTGAACGCCTCAGCACCCAACACCCCACTGTGAAGTTTGAAACGGGCCAAGCACTGGTTGAGCAGACCACCAAGCAGATCAAAACTGCACTGTCCTTCGTGAACTACTTCCTGTGGGCATTTGCTGGCATTTCGCTGCTGGTGGGCACGTTCATCATTTCCAACACCTTCTCCATGATCGTCGCTCAGCGTAACCGCGAGTTCGCTCTGCTGAGGAGCATCGGAACAAAACAATCCCAGATCACTCGCGCTGTGATCTTTGAGGCAATCATTGTGGGCATCATTGGCTCCCTGCTGGGCATTGCTGCTGGTGTGGGCATTGTTCGCCTCATCTACGCCATCATGGAGGCCCGTGGCTTTGGGTTCCCCAGTACTGGTTTGGGTTTGACCGCTCAGTCCATTGCCATCCCACTTATCGTGGGCATTATTGTCACTGTTCTCAGCGCGTGGGCACCCGCTCGCCGCGCGGGAGCGGTGCGGCCTGTTCAGGCAATGCGTAGTGGCGACCAGTCCAGCAGTGACTCCCTGCTGGTACGAACCATTTTTGGTGGAGTTGTCTTAGCCCTCGGTGTGGCACTCGTGGTCATCCCTGCCGTCATCAGTGCAGGGGGTATTGGCCTCAAGGCCAGCATCATTGGTGCTGGCGCCTTTTTCCTGGTCATTGGCCTGTGGCTTGCTGGTCCTATGCTGTCCATTCCACTTGTGGGCGGACTCGGCCGGATTGTCGGCGCCCCGTTCGGCGTCGTTGGCAAGCTCGCCGCCACTAACTCGCGCCGCAATCCCCGTCGTACAGCAACCACGTCTTTCGCCTTGACGCTGGGGTTGATGATGGTCAGCTCCATCGGCATGCTGGGTGCAACGATGCGTGACAGCACGTCGGATATGTTAGATAGCTCCATCACTGCGGACTTCGTTCTCACTGGACCGCAGAACTCGTCGTTATCTATCCCTAGGGATGCCCCCGAGCGCATCAACCGTGTTGAGGGCGTGGACTCCACCGCGACTGTCTCTACTGCGCCGATTCTGGTGAACAACCAGGCTCTTGATGGCAACCTTAATGGGGCCACTTCTCCTGTCGTCATGGGTGATATATCCCGTGTCTACGACATGAAGGTCACCGACGGCACCATCGACACGAACTCTCAGAACGGGATTGTGCTGTCACAAAGCACTGCGCAGCAGCTGAATGTTGGTGTGGGCGACCAGGTCACACTCAGCAAATTCAGCGTTGAGGCAGTGGTCGCGTCTGGTAACACTTTCGGCGTCGCTGGTGATCCCAACAGCGAGCGCCAAGCCACCGTCCAGGCCATCACGGAGGACAACAGTTCTGAAATGCGCTTCTTCATTCCGATGCCTACGGCAGAACAAGTGGTGAAACAGCCGGACATCAAGATCACTAAGATTTTTGTGAAAACTGATCCTGGCGCCAGCCAGACCACTGTTCGCGAGAACCTGGAGAAGGCCGTTGCCGACGACATCGTCATCTCAGTGCTCAGCAAGACCGAGTACAAGGGCCAATCCGCGCAGGGTATCAGTCAGATGCTCAATATCCTCTACGGTCTGCTGGCCTTGGCAGTGGTGATTGCCGTCCTGGGCATCATTAATACCCTGGCGTTGAGCGTCATTGAGCGTCGACGGGAAATCGGCATGTTGCGCGCCGTCGGCACGCAGCGTGGGCAGATTCGCAGGATGATCTACATTGAGTCAGCGGTGATTGCTCTATTCGGTGCGCTGATTGGTGCGGCCATTGGCTTGGGCGTGGGTTGGGCGTTTGTGTCCATCCTGTCCGGTGATGGCCTGGATAAGGTTGTTATCCCATGGATGCAGGTGCTCATTATGCTGGTCGGATCTGGTTTTGTGGGCGTTTTGGCGGCGGTGTGGCCAGGCCACAAGGCTGCTAAGACGAAGCCACTGGAGGCCATCTCCGAGTAGCAACGCTGTGACACCCCCTACTGTTGATGGCGCGCGAATACGTGATTTCAGTGGTAGGGGGTTTATTGTGGACAGCGCAACACGAAAATAGCTGCGGTTTTCGCGTAATACGAGTGTTAGGCTGGAGTGCGGCGATCAAGACGACACCCTTGCACGCCACTGCGTACCTGATACTCACCCGAGGAAGAAAGTAGTTACCTATGTCATTTCCAAAGATCACTATGGACCGTTTGGAGTCCATCGTGAAGGAGGAAGACCTTGTCTATGACATTGATCTCAACGACGGTGAGCTTGGTTTAGGGTTCCCCGACATGGCTGTGTGGTTCAACATTTCCGAGGATGTCCTGCGGACGTATGCATATTGGCGGGGCGAGCTGACCGTCGCAGAGGACATTCGTAAGGCATACTTTGTGGCCAACGATCTGAACAGCAAGTTGTTGTCCCCAAAGATCCTGGTCAACTCCAATGAGGATAACAACCGCGCCAAGATCATGTTCGAGCATTCGGTGCTGAACCACCCAGGGATGACCGATGAGCAACTGCTCGCCCAGGTGCGTATGGAAATTGGTTCTTTTGTCTACGCTTCGGAACAGATGAAAGAGATTTTCCCGCACGTCGTTGATTGGGAAGAAGAGCAGGAGGACTAGCTATGGCGTGGTTTAACAACACGGAATCCCAAGGGGAGGAAAATGTGGTGCAGCCGGTGTCTTTCCAGCGCTTGCAGTCGCTGGTCGCCCGGAACGGCTGGAACGTGGGTACCCCCGAACAGGTGGAGAACCCGCAGTTTTTGTACGCATATTTCGACGGCGTGTACACAGTTTTTTCCACCGAGCACGATAACTGCTTGATGGTGTCTGCCTTTGGCATCAACAACCTGACACTGTCGTTGGATCGTTTCGAGGACGCTGTGATGTGGGCTGCTGACCATAATCTGGGAACGAATTTCGGCACGTCATTTATCACCTCTGATGAGGATGAGGGCACCGTCATGTTGCGCGTCGACAGCGCTATTCTCTGCCCGGCAGGTGCGACTGATGAACAGCTAGTGGAGTGGGTTAATGTTGCACTGAGCGCCAACTTGGCAGCGATGAAACGGTTCGCTGAGCATTTTGACGTGCAGATCGAGCAACGTTAGACACAACAAAAGGTAGTTACTCTCATGGGCCCTGGCCAGCAGGCTGATTCGCAGAATTTCCAGGTCGATCTTGGTGGCATGGTTGAGCTTTTATCGCGCAATCTTTATTCAGGGCCACGGGTGTTTGTCCGTGAACTCCTGCAAAACGGCTTCGATGCCATCACTGCACGGCGTGAGCTGGAACCGGAAGTGTCACCCGCGCGGATTCGCTTCATCACGGACAACAACGGCGAGTTCCTGAGTATTACCGATACTGGCATTGGGCTAACCCGCGTCGAGGCGGAGACGCTGCTATCCACAATCGGAGGGTCGTCGAAACGCGACGAGTTTGGGCTGGCTCGCAGCGAGTTTTTGGGGCAGTTTGGCATCGGTTTGTTGTCGTGTTTCATGGTTTCGCTGGAGATCACGGTGTTTTCCCGTTCCGCCAAGCCGGATGCACCAGAGGATGTGGTGCTGTGGCAGGGCCGGTCGGATGGCACCTGGACCGTGCGCACAGCGTTGCCGGAGGAAGTGCCCGCAGAACTGCAGGGTCCGGGTACCACGATTGTGTTGAAGTCCCTGCCGGGGGAACGTTTTTTTGACTACCCAGTAGTGAGCAAGCTTATTGATCACTATGGCCGTCTGCTGCCGGTGGATGTGACGTGCGAACGCCGCTCTCAGGATGCTGAGCATTTGTCGGCACAGCCTGCACCGTGGGAAATGTCGCTTGATGATCAGCAGCGTTGGTGCATCGATAACTTTGGTTTTCAGCCATTTGCGTGCATTCCGCTGGAAGTCCCCGTGTCGGGGGTCCGCGGAGTGGCGTTTATTATTCCGCAGGGGGCTCACCCAGGACAGTTGCTCAAGCACCACGTGTATTTGCGACGCATGTTGCTCAGCACGCATGTCACCGATCTGCTCCCTCGAGTGGGCGTATTTTGCCCGCGTTGTGGTGGACACGGAGTTTCTGCGCCCCACGGCCTCCCGGGAGTCCCTGTTTGATGATTCGCTGTTGGAGGAAACTCGACAGGAGCTGGGTGACAGTATTCGGCAATGGCTCGGCGACCTCGCCGAATACTACCCGCTACAGTTCCAAGAGTTCGTGGCACTTCATGTGCACGGTTTGAAGGCGCTGGCTCTCACTGATGACAAGACCCGTGAACTGGTGTGTTCGGCGGTGCCGTTCCAAACATCGTTGGGCATGAAAACCCTGCAGGAGGTGCTTGAGGAGCACGGGGGAATCCGTTTTACCAGCACCGATAGTCAGTTCCGTGCCCTGCTTCCAGTGGCCTCGGCGAGTGAACTGTGCATTGTCAACGCTGGGTTTGCCTTTGATGAAGAGCTGTTAGCACAGGTTCAGCTGGATCACCCTGGCCTTGGGCATTAGCGAATTGGACCCGCTAGAGGTGCTGGGGGTGCTGGAGAAACCCAACGGCACCGATGCCACCGCCCTACGCCCGCTTCTCGACGCCGCGTCGGCCGCCCTCGGCGATAAAGCCTCGCCCCAAATCCGCCAGTTCCAGCCGTCCACCATGCCCGTCTTATACCTACCTAACTCAGATGTTGCTGGTAAAGCGATTGAACAACGCGCCATCGATGAAGCTGTCGGGGCTTTTGAGGGACTGGTGGACCTGATGAATGGTGCCACCTTGGACAACGACGGCATGGACACTCCCCAGCTAATTTTCAACGCTAACTGCACCCTTAATCACCAGTTGGCGGGCAGTACCTCTCAACAACCGCAGATTGTTGAATCCGCCATTCGGGGGCTGTTTGTTCAGGCTCTACTCGCCGGAAAACATCCCATGGACTCTACCGTCCGTGCTTGGTCCACGCAGGTGTTCAGCAACCTGATCACCGCCTCACTCCGCTGATAGGACCTTCAACGATGACCGATCTTGACGACCTCTATGACCTCATCGCCCGCGCCCAGGCCGCACCTTGGGGTCCGGGATGTTCTGCTCTCTGGGCGCAGGCAGCCCGCCTTGCCGAAGATCTCGGGCGTGATGAGGATGCCTTGGAGTGCTATAGCAATCTTGTCACCGCCTACACCATGGGCGGCGAAGCAACACGTGTGATTGCCCCCTTTACCTGGTGCGATAACATGTACCGCACGCGTCCGGACCTCTTTACAGATGCGCTCAAGCACTCCTTTCGCCTGGCAGTACAAGTACGTCATTACGGCGCTGCGTCAGGTGCCTACCGTTCCTGTGCAGAAATGCAAAGATGTTCTCCAGCAAATGCGGGAACTTTACCTGAGTTTGGGTGACGAACTCAGCGCCGTCTACATTCGCGAATACCTGCTGCTATACCATTTCGGCGAGTACGAAGACGCCGAGAAAGCCCTGTCCAACTGGCGGGCCGCAGCACGCACCGAATTTTCCGACTGCGTGAGCTGCGACCCGATGCATGAAGTCCGGTACTACTCCCACCTCAAGGAATGGGACCGCGCCCGTAGCATCGGCGAGGAGATCCTGAACACCCAGGAATCCGGCAGCTGCGAAGCACAGCCTGAGGCGCTGTTGACCGTCATGATGATGCCGTGGCTGTACACAGGTAACGACTCCAAAGCTTGGGCAGCCCACGTCCGCTCCTACCGACGCGATCGCTCATCCCCCGCCTACCTTGAGTACATCCCCGAGCACATCAAATACCTCACCCTGTCTGGCCGCACCGAACGTGCCCTGCACATTCTTCTACGACACCTGCCATGGTGGGAACGCGCAGAAACCCCCACTGTACTCATGGAACTAGCCATCGCCGGCGCGCAGGTCACAGCGGCGCTTCCCCCTGAAGGAACATTCTACGGCACCCTACCCGGCGAAACGCTCCCCTGGCACCCCACTGGGTCCCTTGTCAACCCCACCAACGCGCAAGCCCGCGCCTGGTTCACCACCCTGGCACTCGACATCGCTGCGCTTTTTCGACGCCCGCCCTGGCCTCACCAACCCGCACACCGTTACTGACGTCACCGAACAACTGGACACCATTCACCTTGACGCGGACCTTAACCCCTGCGGACGTCGACACGCAGACCGCAATTCCCGACTTCAGCGGTGTCTTTAACGAATCAACTGAAGAAGACACCTATCCCCCACTCAACCTTGGGGACCGGCCATGGCTTGACGATACGCCCGCAGGCAACGTCTTCATACCAACCAACACCATTTTTGACCTTTCCCAAACAGGCACCATCACCTACCCCTTTACCGGGCATGATGATGCCTACCGGCTCATTGCCGAAGCCATGGCCACTGAGGACCCCATGATCGCCTGCCAAATGGCCGATCAGGCTATGCGCACCCATACCAACGAACCCATCGGAGTCCGCATCATGGGCTACCGGATCCTCGGCAACGGGGCCTACCACGCTGGGTACCTCAACGAAGCAATAGACGCCTATCGAAACTGCCTCAACCTCACCGCCGCTTGTGGGCTAATTCCTATTCAACTCGCCTGTGCCGTTGACCTGTGTCGCTGCCTCAACCAGGCGAAACGACACCATGAAGCAGCCGAAGTAGCCGAAATGACGCTCATGACGCTGGACAACAGCGACATCAATGACGCCAATGAAACCAAACTCAGAAGCCACCTCGTCACCGCGCTCAGCGAACTAGAGTACAACGGCCAAGCCGCCGAACATGCACTTGAACTCGCCGAAAAACAGTGACGACAACACAGCGCGCTGCGAACACTACGAAACCGCAGCCCACCTCTTCGCCAGCGATGGAAACTACGAACGCGCCAAAACCACCTGGCAAACCCGTCTTACCCTCACCCACCCCGACGCCCAACAGCAAGCCAAAGCACTCTACCAGTACTGTCGATGCATTGCTGACCAGCCGGGGCGCGTTCCCGAACACGAAATCATCCAGATGGAAACCATCATGGATGAGCTTCATACCATTGTGACTAGCGAAGGATTCGACGAACACCACAGCCCCAAATGGCACCACGCCGAATGGCTCAGCGACAAAGCATACATGCACTGGCATTGCGACCAGCAAACCAACGCCATCGCATACATGCAGGCCGCAACGCAGGCATTTCACGACATTGACGCCGTTGTCCGCGAGGCCAAAACCCATCTAAACCTCGGCTACATGCACGTCCAACGCGACGAACATGACACCGCACTTCATCATGCTGGTGTTGTGTTGGTGTTGTTGTCCAGTCCCCGATTCTTCGGCAACCCCCTGATCAACGAAGCACAACAACTCATCGCCTACATCAACGACACCCTATAACCCCCACACAACCCCGCACCTGCACCCTGTACCCGCACACGCAACCCGCACCCAGCAAAACAAAAACAAAGCAAAAAGGGTGGGTGGGGTGCCCACGTGTGCCCACACAAGGCACACCAACACCCCACCCACCATCATTGTGAAGTTATCAATGCTGGCAGTAACCTACTCTCCCACACCCTCCCAGGTGCAGTACCATCAGCGCCCACAGACTTAGCCACCGGGTTCGAAAAGGACAACCGGGCGTGACCCTGCGACTATCACCACCAACACACCCAACACAACACCACTCCAGGTGTTGCGCCAGACACTGCACAGCAGACCACGAAACCACACACACCACCAACGGCAGCACACACAAACCCACACAAGGCCCATGCTTTCCTGTTCACTATATTTTCTTCATGCTGTTATCACACGCATGCGTTTTCCACAATCCTGCGGCACACCACCACATCTATGGGGTATGTTTGTGTCGGTCATATTAGTATCGGTCATCTCACAACACCTTGCGATGCTTCCAACTCCGACCTATCAACCCCCTCATCTCCAGGGAACCCTCAACAGAAACCTCATCTCACAACAGGCTTCCCTGCTTAGATGCTTTCAGCGGTTATCCCTCCCGCACATAGCCAACCAGCCATGCCACCGGCGTGACAACTGGCACACTAGAGGTACGTCCATCCCGGTCCTCTCGTACTAGGGACAGCCTTGTTCAAGTTTCCACGCGCGCGGCGGATAGAGACCGAACTGTCTCACGACGTTCTAAACCCAGCTCGCGTGCCGCTTTAATGGGCGAACAGCCCAACCCTTGGGACCTACTCCAGCCCCAGGATGCGACGAGCCGACATCGAGGTGCCAAACCATCCCGTCGATATGAACTCTTGGGGAAGATCAGCCTGTTATCCCCGGGGTACCTTTTTATCCGTTGAGCGACACCACACCCACACGTTGATGCCGGATCACTAGTCCCTGCTTTTCGCACCTGCTCCACCCGTCAGTGTCACAGTCAAGCTCCCCTTACTGCACTTACACTCTACAAACCTGATTACCAACCAGCCGAGGGAACCTTTGGGCGCCTCCGTTACCATTTAGGAGGCAACCGCCCCAGTTAAACTACCCACCAGGCACTGTCCCAAAACCCGATCAGGGCCCACAGTTAGATGCACACAACAACCAGAGTGGTATTTCACCAATGACTCCACACCCACTAGCGTGAATGCTTCCACGTCTCCCACCTATCCTACACAAGCTGCAGCACACCAATACCAAGCTATAGTAAAGGTCCCTGGGGTCTTTTCGTCCTGCCGCGCGAAACGAGCATCTTTACTCGTACTGCAATTTCACCGGGCCTATGGTTGAGACAGCAGGGAAGTCGTTACGCCATTCGTGCAGGTCGGAACTTACCCGACAAGGAATTTCGCTACCTTAGGATGGTTATAGTTACCACCGCCGTTTACTGGGGCTTCAATTACCCGCCTCACACACCAAGTGGTGTGCTCACGAGTCCTCTTAACCTTCCAGCACCGGGCAGGCGTCAGTCCGTATACCTCGACTTGCAACGTCTTCGCACGGACCTGTGTTTTTAATAAACAGTCGCTTCCCTCACTTCTCTGCGGCCACACACAACGCACACCGCACAAGGGGTGATTGCCGCACATGGCCCCCCTTCTCCCGAAGTTACGGGGGCATTTTGCCGAGTTCCTTAACCATAGTTCACCCGAACGCCTTAGTATCCTCAACCAGACCACCTGTGTCGGTTTCCGGTACGGGCCGTGCACACACATCGCTAGAGGCTTTTCTCGACAGCACAGGCACATCAAACATCCCCAAACCTGGGTACGCATCACGCCTCACCCTATATGCAGAACGGATTTACCTATCCTACGGGCCACACGCTTACACCACAATCCAATAAGTGGCCTTGACTACCAATCTGTGTCACCCCATCGCTTGGCTACCAACGATCAAGATCCCACGCACCACACACCAAACCAACACCAAAAGCATTGATCCCGTGGCAGTGGGTGGTTAGTACAACCGAGTCACCACTGGTCGCGCATACACGGGTACGGGACTATCAACCCGTTATCCATCGACTACGCCTGTCGGCCTCGCCTTAGGTCCCGACTCACCCTGGGAAGATTAGCTTCACCCAGGAACCCTTAGTCATCCGGCGAACACGTTTTCCACATGTTTTTCGCTACTCATGCCTGCATTCTCACTCGCACACACTCCACCACCACTTCCGTGACAGCTTCTCAGCGTGCACGACGCTCCCCTACCCAACACACACAATGTGTGTTGCCGCGGTTTCGGCGGTGTACTTTAAAAGCCCCACTACATTATCGGCGCATCACCACTTAACCAGTGAGCTATTACGCACTCTTTCAAGGATGGCTGCTTCTAAGCCAACCTCCTGGCTGTCTTCGCGATGACACCTCCTTTTCCACTCAGCACACCCTTAGGGGCCTTAACCGACGATCTGGGCTGTTTCCCTCTCGACGTCACGGAGCTTATCCCCCGCCGTCTCACTGCCACGCTCGCATATTATTGGCATTCGGAGTTTAGCTGGCATCGCTAAGATGATCGTCCCGCATCAACCAACCAGTCGCTCTACCACCAACAACAACCACGCAACGCTGCACCTAAATGCATTTCGGGGAGAACCAGCTATCACGGAGTTTGATTGGCCTTTCACCCCTACCCACAGCTCATCCCCTCAGTTTTCAACCTAAGTGGGTTCGCGCCTCCACAATGTTTTACCACCGCTTCACACTGGCCATGGGTAGATCACCCCGCTTCGGGTCCAGAACATGCCACTCACACACCCTCATTAGGATTCGCTTTCGCTACGACTACCCCACACACACGGGTTAACCTCGCGACATGCCGCTGACTCGCAGGCTCATTCTTCAAAAGGCACGCCACCACCCCACAAACAGGGGCTATGACGGATTGTAAGCACACGGTTTCAGGAACTATTTCACTCCCCTCCCGGGGTACTTTTCACCCTTCCCTCACGGTACTAACTACACTATCGGTCACGCCAAGTATTCAGGCTTACCGGGTGGTCCCGGCAGATTCACAGCAGATTCCACGAGCCCGCTGCTACTCGGGAAAATACGCACACACCCCAACCACATGTCTTCAGGTACCGGACTGTCACCGTCTACGGCAGGCGATTCCACACCACTTCCCCTAACACACAATCCAGGGTGCCCAGCCAGTGGTAGCCAGCCAGACACACGCATCCCACAACCCCCTACACGCAACCCCTACCAAGTATCATCCACGCATAGAGTTTAGCCATCACCTCCGCCTTCGCTCGCCACTACTAACGGAATCACATATTGTTTTCTTCTCCTACGGGTACTGAGATGTTTCACTTCCCCGCGTAACCCCCATACCACCTATTTCATTCAGCAGCAGGTGACCGCACATAACCACGGCCGGGTTTCCCCATTCGGACATCCTCGGATCAACGCTTAATCGGCAACTCCCCGAGGCTTAACGCAGCCCTTCACGTCCTTCATCGGCTTGACATGCCCAGGCATCCACCGTGCGCCCTTACAACAAACACACCACCACCGGTGGTGCGCCACACGAAAAACACACACAAAACAACACAAAAGAAATTAAACAGAAAAATGATTTCGCGTCCACTATACAGTTCTCACACAACACCACCCCACCACCAGCAACAACAAGCATTACCAGCAGACAAGGGCTTTAAGGTTCCACAGCTTATTGTGTGGGACACCCAACAGCCACACCAAGCACCACACCCTTTTGTAGATACACACCACCAATATTCTCCCTAGAAAGGAGGTGATCCAGCCGCACCTTCCGGTACGGCTACCTTGTTACGACTTCGTCCCAATCGCCAATCCCACCTTCGACCACTCCCCCCACCACACAAGCGGTGGTTAGGCCATGGGCTTCGGGTGTTACCAACTTTCATGACGTGACGGGCGGTGTGTACAAGGCCCGGGAACGTATTCACCGCAGCGTTGCTGATCTGCGATTACTAGCGACTCCGACTTCATGGGGTCGAGTTGCAGACCCCAATCCGAACTGAGGCCGGCTTTAAGAGATTAGCTTCACTTCACAGTGTCGCAAACCCGTTGTACCGACCATTGTAGCATGTGTGAAGCCCTGCATAAAAGGGCATGATGATTTGACGTCATCCCCACCTTCCTCCGAGTTGACCCCTGGCAGTTTCTCGCGAGTCCCCACCAAAAATGTGCTGGCAACATAAGACAAGGGTTGCGCTCGTTGCGGGACTTAACCCAACATCTCACGACACGAGCTGACGACAACCATGCACCACCTGTGCACCAACCACAAGGGAAGACGTATCTCTACGCCGATCTGGTGCATGTCAAACCCAGGTAAGGTTCTTCGCGTTGCATCGAATTAATCCACATGCTCCGCCGCTTGTGCGGGCCCCCGTCAATTCCTTTTGAGTTTTTAGCCTTTGCGGCCGTACTCCCCAGGCGGGGCGCTTAATGCGTTAGCTACGGCACAGACTGCAAACACACAGCCCACACCTAGCGCCCACCGTTTACAGCATGGACTACCAGGGTATCTAATCCTGTTCGCTCCCCATGCTTTCGCTCCTCAGCGTCAGTAACTGCCCAGTAACCTGCCTTCGCCATCGGTGTTCCTCCTGATATCTGCGCATTTCACCGCTACACCAGGAATTCCAGTTACCCCTACAGCACTCTAGTCGTGCCCGTATCGCCTGCACGCCCGGAGTTAAGCCCCGGAATTTCACAGACGACGCGACACACCACCTACGAGCTCTTTACGCCCAGTAAATCCGGACAACGCTTGCACCCTACGTATTACCGCGGCTGCTGGCACGTAGTTAGCCGGTGCTTCTTCTCCACGGTACCGTCACCCACCAAGGTGGGCTTCGTCCCGGGCGAAAGGAGTTTACAACCCGAAGGCCGTCATCCCCCACGCGGCGTCGCTGCATCAGGCTTGCGCCCATTGTGCAATATTCCCCACTGCTGCCTCCCGTAGGAGTCTGGGCCGTGTCTCAGTCCCAATGTGGCCGTCCACCCTCTCAGGCCGGCTACCCGTCGCCGCCTTGGTAGGCCATTACCCCACCAACAAGCTGATAGGCCGCGGGCTCATCCCACACCGCAAAAGCTTTCCACCATGACCCTACGCCATGGTCGTATGTGGTATTAGACCCAGTTTCCCAGGCTTATCCCACAGTGCGGGGCAGATCACCCACGTGTTACTCACCCGTTCGCCACTCGAGTACCCACCACCAAAGGTGGCGGGCCTTTCCGTTCGACTTGCATGTGTTAAGCACGCCGCCAGCGTTCGTCCTGAGCCAGGATCAAACTCTCCAACCACAACACATCAAAAAATGCGCATGCTGTGCACAAACAAAAAACAAAACAAAAATAAAAGATAGTGTTTCAAGCGTGTATCTCTTGACAAGAGCAACACACCCCCACCACCACAGGTCGGGGTGTGCGACACCCACACAGTAGTAGTGTGGGTGTGTGTAGTACTTGGTACGCTATTGAGTTCTCACACAACAAAAAATAAGCATCCACCAACCCCTGGGTGAACACACGCGTGTGTGCTGGGGTTTTGCGTCGGCGACCTGATATAAGTTACCCACCGTGTGGGGGTTTGGCAAACCCCCAGCACAACACAGGTTTTTGACTAGCGGTTGTGGTGGTGGGTTGGTGTCATACAGGATGTCGTGCGGGAGTGGTTTCACGGTGAGCCCAGCGCGATGAACAGCACCACACACCCCACCACACTCAACAACCCAACGAAGCAACCCCAGCCCCTTCCATCACATAGGTAACAACACGGAGATTGCGTATTGACACCACATCCTCTGTCAAGCCCTCATGCATATCCCCTGTTCATCACCCCAAAAATTGATGTCGCTTCGACGCTGCACCCACTTTTAAGGCATGCTGGAAGTTACAACTTATTTAGATGCCTTAGCTGATGAACGGAAATTAGGAGCCATGCTTGAACGCACACTCGTATTCGTGGACACGTCTTATTTGCTCGCGAGCTTTTATAACTCTTGGGAGATTGGTGCCCGCGCACAGTTAGAAATTGATCTACCTGAGGTAGTTGCCGTCTTAGGCAACATGATCCAGACCCAACTTGACCAGCCAGTACACCGACAGTTGTGGTACGACGGAATTCCAGAATCAGGTCCACATCGCTATCAACGCGCGTTACGCACATGCGACGGGGTCCAGTTACGTGCTGGACAACTCATTGAGTGGGGGGAACGCCGCACCCAGAAGGCCGTCGATACGCGTCTCGTGGCTGACATGGTGCTGGCCAGCGTGCGCGGCCACTGTTCGGACATTGTTCTTGTGTCAGGCGATGCTGACATGATTCCAGGAGTACAGGAAGCAACTAACGCTGGGATAAGAGTGCATTTGTACGGTTTCGGCTGGGATTCCATGTCCTCTGCACTCCGTCACGCGTGCGACACCACAACGATTCTTGATCCTCGTGAAGACTTCTCCGACTCCATGCAGCTTGAAGTCCTCGAAGGTCCTTTACCTCCGTCTGTGCGCAACAAGCAAGACAATGATGACATGTGCGACGACGATAACTCCACGCCACTGGACATGGAGGAAACGTACATCCAAGAAAGCGCCACCATTACCGCAGTGGAGGTGTCCGTGCCGACACCTCCGAGTGACGCCAAGGACAGTGATAGCGTCAGCTCGCAACAATCCGAGCAGGCGCTTCCTGCCAACAAAGCCGCTGATAGCACCGCAGGCAACTCTCCGACCACGGCACATCACGTTCAAGGTGCTCAAGAAAGCACCGACAAACCTGCGGATACGTCTGGAAAACTGCCTAATGGCAAAGCCATTCCCACTCCCGGCGAAGTGGCAAAAACCCCAGCTGAACAGCCAGCTCAATCTACGTCCAACAGTGCACGACCTGCGCCTAATCCATCAATGATGGCACCGCGGCGTAAGCTTCGTTCGCGGTACGTTCCGCTTCCCAACGAGGTATGGGCGTCGGCAGGCTTTCAAACCCCCTTTGATGTGGGACAACAATACGCATCATGGTGGTATGAGAATGCTGCCACCAATGAACAACGCGACCAGGCTCATCTGCTATCGGGTGGCGGCTTGCCCCCTGAGGTGGACCGCCCACTCCTGCAGTTTGCGTGCGAAACCCTGCACGAGTACACCCTCACGGACGCCCAGCGTGTCAGTCTGCGTGACGGTTTTCACTCCGGCATCCGTGGGGTGCTAATCAACCTCAACAAGCGAGGAAACTAACTATCAGCCTTGTCAGATGAGGCTGGGGCTTCAGTGGCGGCTTCTTCTTCATCCTGCTCCTGTGGCTTGTCGACGTCGCCGTCCTCAACGTCAGCCTCCACGATGCCGTCTTCAGTACCCTCTTCCTCAACCACCGTTTCCACATCGTCTGCATCAACCTCGGTGGTTGAGTCGGCGGTTGCAGTGTCTTCTTCAACAACCTCATCCTCAGTAGATGCTTCCAGTTCCTTAGGGCTTCTCCTCGGTTTGTGCACCACCGAGTTCAGCGCGTATTTCAGCAAGACGCGCAGCGGCAAGAGTATCTTGCCCGCTTTGAGAAATTTCCGCCATTCGCCCACTAATGTTCTGTTCTGTGAGTTCCTGGGCGCCGAGCGCATTAGCGTAGCGGCGCTCAATCTTTTCACGCACCGCATCTAGTGTGGGCACTGAATCGTCCTTTGAGAACTGCCCAATAGAATCCATTGCCTTAACGGTAGTTTCTTGCAGCGCAGCCTGATCAGCTTGAGCAGCCAGTTCATTGATTTGGCTCATCTGATCATGCAGGCGAGCCTCGGACTCTTTAACCCTGCTTTTTTTGGCTTGTTCTGCAGCGGTTTCTGCCTGGGCATATAGCGCCTTGGTGTCTTCAAGTTGCTGTTCAACAGTCACCAGTTGGGTAGCCAAAACCTCTGCCACCCCATTAAGGTCGGCGGCGCGGTCAGTGTCACCTGCAGCGGCAGCCTCATCGGCAGCAACAATGGCAGCACGTGCTTTTTCCTGAGCCGCAGTCTGATCCTTCACCAACTTATTTAGTTTCATTTCCAATTGGCGCTTATTACCCTAGAACGGCCGCTGCCTGATCGAGTATGGCCTGGTGCTGGCTTTTTCGCCGCGTCAATGGCTTGCTGAATCTGCACTTTCGGATCAGCGTTTTCATCAATCGCGCGATCGAGGGAGGCAGCTAAGTATTTCCAGCCTTTGCTGAAGGGGTTTGCCATGACGATGTGCCTTTCAGAAATCTAGTTACGCTTGTTGTCTCCTACTGTATATAAAAACGCCCACAGAGGCTTCTTTCGGAAAGATACTCGTGGGCGTTTTAAGCTAATTTTATTTTTCGTCTGAAGTGCTTCTTTTCTTATTCAGACTCTTCTGCATTGCCAGTAGCCTCAGCGACTTTCTGCCGCACCTCATCCATATCCAGTGCGGCGACCTGGCTGAGCAGGGTTTCCAGATCCTGCGGTTGAAGAGCACCGCTGTGCCGGTAGAGCGGGATTCCGTCGCGGAACACCACAAGCGTAGGAATGGACTGAATTTCAAAAACGCCCGCGATTCCCTGCTCGTCTTCAGTGTTCACCTTGCCGAACACAACATCCGGATGAGCTTCAGAGGACTTCTCAAAAATGGGAGCAAAACCACGGCACGGACCGCACCAGGGCGCCCAAAAATCGATAATGACTGTCCCATCTTTGCTGATGGTGTCTTGGATGTTTGTTTCGTTCAGATCAATAGTGGCCATGTCGCTCCTTGCTTGACTGTAGTAAAAATCACTCTTGTCTGGCACAACAGCACCAACAGCAAAAGTATTCCACCACCCTACAGACAGCATCAGCTTAACGACCACCACCATGTGCTACTCCACACCGATGCAGGGTGTATAAAAGGGTTACCCAACATTCATATTCACCTTTTGAAAGGAATCCCATGAGTAGCACAACCTACACAGTTTCAGGCATGACCTGCGAGCACTGCGCAGCGTCTGTCAAAGAAGAAATCTCCGCCATTCCTGGTGTGGAATCCGTCACCGTTGACCTTGAATCCGGTTCTGTGGCTGTTGATGGCACCGGCTTCACCGATGATGCCGTTGATGCAGCCATCCAGGAAGCTGGATACACTCTCGTGCGTTGAAGCCTAAGGAGGACCCACACTCCATAACGCTATAGCTGGAAGGAACAACCATGACAACAACCCACGCCCAAACTCACGTTGATCTTGAAGTTTTGGGCATGACCTGCACCTCATGTTCAGCGCGCGTGGAACGCAAGCTGAACAAAATGGAAGGGGTGGAGGCTCAGGTGAACTTCGCGACGGAAACCGCCTCCGTGCTGTACGACGCTGCGGAACTGACCACTGATGACCTCGTCGCCACGATCGAGGCCGCAGGTTATAAGGGTTTCGTCAAAGCCGATCCGCAGGCCGACAATAGCAACAGCGAGGCTACTACTGGCGAGCAGGCGCAGGGGACGTCGATAAGCGATGTTCGGCTGCAGGAACAGGAACAATTGAAGCAACGCGTGCTGGTGTCAGCGGTGCTGGGCATCCCCGTGATGCTGATGTCCATGATTCCTGCTGCGCAGTTCACTTACTGGCAATGGGCCAGCCTCACCCTCGCGGCACCGGTGTACGTATGGGGTGGGTTGCCGTTCCACCGAGCGGCGTGGAAGAACCTGCGGCACGGCGCGTTTACTATGGACACGCTGATTTCCCTTGGTACAACGGCCGCTTTCTTATGGTCGCTGATCGCCCTGTTCTGGGGCGGAGCGGGCGAGCCGGGAATGCGCATGTCGTTTAGCCTGTTGTCACATGGCGGTGGTGGTTTGCATGACATTTACCTGGACACCTCCGCCATGGTTATCGTCTTCTTGCTGCTGGGACGCTGGTTTGAGGCCCGCACGAAGGGACGTTCCTCGCAGGCGTTGCAGGAACTTCTCAACCTGGGCGCAAAAGACGTAGCAGTTCTGCGAGACTCCCAGGAAGTCCGCATCCCGATTGAGCAGCTACAGGTTGGCGAGCAATTCGTGGTTCGACCAGGGGAACGCATCGCAACAGATGGTGTGGTGGTGTCGGGAACCTCAGCCGTTGATGAGTCCATGCTGACTGGCGAGTCTCTGCCTGTGGATGTTTCCCCAGGCAGTATCGTGACTGGGGCCACCATGAACGCTTCTGGTCGCCTGATCATCGAGGCACAGCGGGTTGGCCAAGACACCACGCTCGCGGGCATCGCCCGGCTGGTCAGCGACGCACAATCCCGCAAAGCTCCCGTCCAGCGGCTTGTTGACCGTATTTCCCAAGTCTTCGTGCCGCTGGTCATTCTCGCAGCGCTTCTCGCCCTCGGATGGCACATCATTGCAGGCCACGGACTTGCTCACGCATTTTCCGCTGCCGTCGCCGTTACCATCATTGCGTGCCCCTGTGCGCTGGGGCTCGCCACACCCACCGCGCTTCTTGTGGGTACGGGACGCGGCGCCCAGCTCGGCATGCTGATCAAAGGCCCCGAAGTCCTGGAAGCAACGCGGCAAGTGGACACAATTGTTCTTGATAAAACAGGTACCGTCACCACAGGCATCATGACCGTCACCAACGTGGTGGGGCTCGACGATGTCGATACCAACGAGATACTGCGCCTCGCAGCCTCAGTAGAAAACGGCAGCGAGCACCCCATCGGTCAAGCTATCGTTGCCGCAAACTCCTCTCCCCTGCTTCCTGCGCACGATTTCCGCGCTGATGCCGGGTCTGGGGTGTCTGCACGGGTCAGTATGCAGGAAGGCGATGTGTGCGTGACGGTACGCACCCCTCTGGGCTCGACGATCAGCCAGCCCTGTCTGCGCTTGCCGACGCCGTGACCACCGCACGCTCCCACGGTGCAACACCAGTCATGGTTGACGTTGATGGTGTTCCACGCGGCATCATCACGGTTCACGATGAGGTGAAACCCACCTCGGCCGCTGCTGTCGCAACATTCAAAGAACTTGGCATCGAACCCATGCTGCTCACTGGCGATAGTCATGGTGCAGCCGTGCATGTTGCCGAACAGGTGGGCATCAACACCGATCACGTGTTCGCGGGTGTCCTCCCTCAGGACAAAGTAGGAACCATTACAATGCTGCAAGAGCAGGGCAAGCGTGTGGCCATGGTCGGCGATGGCATTAATGATGCCGCAGCCCTCGCAGCGGCTAACCTTGGTCTGGCCATGGGCGCTGGGACCGATGTAGCCATTGAGGCCAGCGACATCACCATTATGAACAACGACCTGCGATCCACCGCCGACGCGATCCGACTCTCCCGAGCCACACTGCGCACTATCAAGGGCAACCTATTCTGGGCATTCGCCTACAACGTTATCCTCATCCCAGTGGCCGCCTTGGGCCTACTGAATCCCATGCTTGCTGGCGCAGCGATGGCCCTATCCTCCGTGTTCGTGGTGACTAATTCCCTGCGTCTGCGCCGCTTCCGTTCGTTGTTCTAGCTAGGTCGCTAGTGGCGGTTAGCCGCCACAATCATTTGGTCAACACTGTGGAGCACCTCGTCCACCACGGCTGGGTCAACTCCTGGTTCGCGGCGGGCTTGCAGAAGCTCATTCTGTGCAGCCTCCAGGGCTTGAATACGCACAGCACGCATCTGTTTCCCTAAACTCCACGATGGTTTCATGGCGATGTTCAGCCGCGCTCGTGCCATGATCACCGATATGTTGCTGCTCGGCAAACCACACACGCATACCCTCAATCATGTCGGCCGGTATCTCATCGTCGTGTTCAGCGATGACATCCATGGCCTTTGTCGTAGGCACGTTTACGCAACTGTTCCCGCGCATGGTCGCCCTTGCGCGTCTGGGCCTTTATCCAGATCCAGTTTGCGCATCAACCATGGCAGGGTTAGTCCTGGAATCACCATGGTCAACAGCAACACAACCAGCGCAACCACCGCAAGTTGGTGGTGCATGGGGAAGCTATCACTCGGAATAGACAACACCAATGCCAGCGTCACCAATCCGCGCATACCTGCCCACGTCAGAAGCAACACTTCCTGCAACCGCAGCGGGCAAGAGCACGATTTCCCTTGCGCACGTTGATCTGGTAAAACACCCACATCCACCCGAAGCGAACTGCAATGAGTACGGCGGAGATCACCACGCCCAACACCACCGCGTGCACCAGTTCTGCTCCGACTTCTTCAACCGCATCACGCACCGATAGACCGATCAGACCGAAGGCAACACCAGTAAACAGCATTTCCACGGTCTCCCAGAACGCATGACCCGTCAGGCGGTCTTCTGCACCGACTTTCACCCGGGAGTTCAATTCCACGGCAGCGATGACAATAGCAATCACACCGGACGCGTGGATCTCTTCCGCAAGAACATAGGTGGCAAAAAGGGAATAACCCAGGTAAACGCATTACGTGCAACCGTACTGTTCATCCAGTCGATGAGCTTGGCGGAGCCGTAGCCGATGAGCCAGCCCACACCCACCGCCATGATCGAAGAATAGAGGAAAGCGGAGATGCCCCCCACCAACGACAGCTTCTCCCCTGCCGTCAATGCTGCCAGCGCGAGGTGGAACACCACGATTGACGCGGCGTCGTTAAACAGGCCCTCAATTTGCAGGGTGCCAGTGAGCCGACGCGGAACCCCGGCCGGTTCGGCGACAGCATCCACGGCAACAGGATCGGGCGGCGCGACAGCCGCCCCGAGGACAAGTGCCCCGGCGATGCCGATAGGTGGCAGCATCCATAGGGCGACACCAGCAGCAGCAACGGCGCTGACCAGCACTAGTAGCACAGACAGACTGACCACGGTTACCCATTGTGAACGGATCGCGGCCCAACTTGTACGGCGTGCCAGTGCCCACAACAGTGGTGGAAGGAAAATCGGGAGCATCATCTCGGCTGGTATGTGCAGCAGTGGCAGCGATGGGAAGAAGAACGCAGATGCTGCAACCAGCGTGATCAAAACAGGCCACGGCAATCCAAAGCGGTCACTGATGGCCACAATGACCACCGTGGCAAACAACATAAGGGTTATGATAAGTAGAATTTCCATAGGTTCTTCATATTATACATGAATTATGCATCACCCACGAGCCATATCCACAAACTTGGAGTAGTGCAGTTGATGCGCCACCTGCACCGTATCGATCGGACCACCGCGGTGCTTGGCCAGGATAATGTCAGCCTCACCTGCGCGTTCATCGTCTTTATCCTGCGAATCTGGCCGATAGAGCAACATAACCATGTCCGCATCCTGCTCCAGTGAGCCAGATTCACGCAGGTCAGCAAGCTGTGGCCGCTTATCTGTGCGCGACTCGGGACCACGGTTCAGCTGGGAAATAGCAACCAGCGGAACATCCAGCTCTTTAGCCAGTAGCTTCAGCTGGCGGGAAAATTCAGACACTTCCTGCTGACGGGATTCCACACGTTTGCCGGAACTCATAAGCTGCAGGTAATCCACCACGATCATCTGCAGGTCATGCTTCTGCTTCAATCGGCGGGCTTTGGAGCGAATTTCCATCATGGTGAGGTTGGCGGAATCGTCAATGAACAACGGAGCCTCCGAGATTTGCCCCACGCGGTTGGCCAGTTTCGCCCACGCTTCATCACTCATCCGACCTGCACGCATGTCCGACAAGCGGATCTCCGTTTCGGCGGATAGCAGGCGCATGACAATCTCGCTTTTTGACATTTCCAGCGAGAAAATCACCGATGCCTTGTTGTGTTTAATTGAGCACGAGCGCATAAAATCCAGCGCGAGTGTAGATTTACCCACACCCGGGCGCGCAGCCACGATGATCATCTGACCACCGTGCAGGCCGTTAGTCAGATTATCCAGGTCGATAAACCCGGTCGGAATTCCCCGCGCCAAACCGCCATGGGTGGACAGTTCATCCAGCTCATCCATCGTCGGCTGCAGAATATCCGCCAGGATCGCATAGTCCTCAGTGACATTGCGTTGAGCGATGGCAAAAACTTCCTGCTGCGCCATGTCCACCACTACGTCCACCTCGGCCCCCTCAGTGCCTTCGTACCCGAGCTGGACAACGCGCGTCCCGGCGTCGACAAGCCTCCTGAGCACTGCTTTCTCCGCAACAATTTCGGCGTAGTAGCGGGCGTTCGCGGCCGTCGGTACGGAGGAGATAAGGGTGTGCAGGTACGGTGCCCCACCGACGCGTTCCAAGTCGTGGTTACGGTCCAACCGGCCCGCCACAATCACCGGATCAACGTCTTTATTGTCGCTGAATAGGTCTAGGATCGCCCGGTAAATCAGCTGGTGGGCGGGGCGATAAAAGTCATCAGGAATGAGCTCCTCAATAATGTCCGTGATGGTGTTCGGGCTGAGCAGCATCGCCCCCAGCACGCCCTGCTCCGCCTCATTATCATGCGGGGGCTGCCTGCCGAAGTCACGTCCAGGAGGATCCGCAGGTCCCCCCTGCTGGCCATACCTTCCCCGATCTCCGCGTGTCAACGACCGCTCAAACGACGCCTGTTGCGAGGGTGCGCTGGGCACCACATCATCAAAACTAGTGGCAGCAACGTCGCTGGAATCGTCGAAATGTGACTCTGAAAAAGACTCCGAAAAACCTGAGTCCATGATGCCTTTCCTTCACAGTTTGCTATGCGTATGACCAGTGCTTTTACGCTCAAAACCTGGGGTTATCCCCATATTCCACAGGTGCTTGTGGATAACGTGTGGAAAAGGTGTGGACTGTCCCGCCGATACTGTGCAAGAGTTTCCTTATACGCAGGCCAGGTGCATTTTTCCCACAGCTATCCCAACTGATGAGACTGTGGATAAACCTGTTAGGTTTCATGAACAGCTATCGCACACCTGTGGCGATGCAAAAGCCGCTCCCAGGTGTCTAGATACTAGGCAAGGGAGCGGCTTCTGGCTGCTGTTGTCGTTGGGCTTATCAAAGCCGCCGTTACATGCTTAAAACCTTAAGCAGCAACGACCTCAAAGTTCACTGTAGCTGCAATGTCGCCATGCAGTTTCACGTTAACCGCGTAAGAACCAGTGTTCTTGACGTGGCGCTTAGGAAGCTCAATAGCGGTCTTGTCCAAGCTGGGGCCGCCAGCCTTCTTAACAGCTGCTGCAATATCTTCTACGGTGACAGAACCGAACAGTTTGCCCTTGTCAGAAGTGCGGACAGCGATGGACACGCCAGTGAGGTTCTCCAGCTGCTCTTTAACTTCGCGTGCGTGATCAAGGTCGCGAATGGCGCGAGCCTCACGAGCACGCCTAATGCTCTCTGCTTCCTTTTCAGCGCCACGGTTGGCGATGATGGCATAACCCTGAGGAAGCAGGTAGTTACGTCCGTAGCCGTTCTTAACCTCCACAATGTCGCCGGGGACACCGAGGTTATCAACGGCAGCGGTGAGGATCAGCTTCATGATCCCTGCCTTTCGTTGTTCATCCCACTGCAACGCCCGACGCTGTCTCACATCCAGCGTGGCAGTAGGCATAAAGTATGTGAAAAATCTGAATATCAGAACGGGGGTTCGTCGTCTGCTGGTCCACCAAACCCACCAGAAGCTGGTGCACTGTTCCACGGATCATTATCCGGTGCTTGCTGCTGCGGATTCCCGCCGCCAAAACCACCGGTATTTCCTCCACCACCAAAGCCGCCGTGGTTGGGTTGCTGTTGTTGGCCTTGGTTCATGGTGCCCTGGTTCATCTGGCCTTGGCCACCCATGGACTGTCCTCCGCCCTGGTTTCCGTACCCACCTTGGCCGCCACCGCGGGATGCCCGGGTGACTTGTGCGGTAGCAAAACTCAGGGAAGGGCCAACCTCATCAACCTCAACTTCAAAAATGCTGCGGCGCTCACCCTCACGGGATTCGTAGGAGCGCTGCCGCAGTCGACCCTGCACAATGACGCGCATGCCCTTTGACAGGGACTCGGCAACGTTTTCCGCTGCTTGACGCCATACATTGCAGGTAAGGTACATCGCCTCGCCGTCTTCCCATTGGCTTGTCTGCCGGTTGAAACGACGTGGGGTTGAGGCAATACGGAAGTTCGCCACCGCCGCACCTGCGGGGGTGAAGCGAAGCTCTGGGTCAGCAACCAAGTTGCCAACAACCGTGATTGATGTTTCTCCCTGTGCCATAACCTGTGTACCTCTTTCTACGACGTGGTGTGAACAGTGTATGTTGTGGTGTCCACTTTCCGGGGCAGGTGTTCTACCTACCAGTGTCCCGTATTAGCGGTCGCCTCGCAGAACTTTGGTGCGCAGAACATCATCGCTCAGGTTCAGCAGACGATCAAGCTCCTGCACAGTCGCAGACTCGCATGTCAGATCGATGACAGCGTAGATGCCCTCATCTTTCTTATTGATCGGGTAGGCCAACCGGCGCTTACCCCAGATATCAACTTTTTCCACCTTGCCGTTTTCGTTACGGACAACTTCAAGGAACTTGTCCAGGGACGGGGCAACAGTGCGTTCGTCCTGGCTAGGATCAAGAATGATCATGATTTCGTATTGACGCACGGACCTCATCACCTCCTATGGTCTAGTACATGTTTCGGCCGTGCCCCTCGTGGGCACGGCAGGAGGGTCGTTGCGTCAGCAACCTCACAAAGATACACCACATCCACGTCAGGAAACAAAGAGGGTTGCCCAGAATACGGCAATGATCACGGGGATGACTGTGATGAAAAAGACTGCCGTGCAGAAGAGCGTCCACACTAGCCGGGGTGATTTTTTGTACACGAAACCGGCAAAAGAGCCACCAAAGCACAGGAATCCAATGAAAAACGCTGCTCATCGTCACAATCATCGCACCATTAGACATGAGAAACAGTCGCCCTTTCTTCACCACGCACCCCACGTGTCTGTCCGTTCGGGTACGTAACCATCATCACACCGACAAGAAACCATCGGATCACGACCACCACATCAAGCATCTCATGTGGCACTCCCAGATTATCCTCACCCAGCATGTGCCACATGGCAATCAGCCACAACATCACCTCCACAATGCCGTAGACCCACACCAACCGCCATGGCGGACGCGGAATGGCAGCATAGGCCAGCACAAGGTAGGGGAGTAGCCATAGAGAATACTGCGGACTCCACACCTTATTCACCAGCAAAAAGACCCCATGACCAGGAAATTCAGGGATTCAATCGACGGCATACTTTTCTGCAGACACCACATGCTTGCCCAGCAGTAGACAACCACCGAGGAAAAGCGCAATGCTGACGATGTTGAGCACCAGCGGCGATGAGTAGCCGTCCCACCCCGACAGCCATTGCATGCGGCCAATGACTGCATAAATGCTGGTCCACTCCGCCGTTCGCGTGCTGATGAGCTCGTAGAATCGCAGCCAGTCCTGCGGCATCATCACAATGAATGGCAGATTCACCACCGTCCACGTCACGATCATGCTGGACGCGACCACCACAAAATCATGAAGGCGCTCGCGGCACCGCAACCCCAAAATCAGCAGCGGAAACAGCAAAATGATAGGCCACAGTTTCAGCGCGACCCCCACGCCGAGCAGCACTCCAGCGAGACACAATCTTCGGTGCTGTAGCGCCCACATCATGCCTATCGACGCCGCAATGGCCGGGGTATCAACGTTGGTGAAGGCATGTACCGCGACGAGGGGAGAAGCGGCCATCATCACGCCTGCCACCCAGACCTGTTCACGGCGGCCGTCACCAACCATGCCTGCGACAATATCCATGACCAGTCGCACGCATACCACCCACATGGTTGCAAGAAGCGCAGCCGTCAGGATGAAAAACAACCCCGACTCTGGCAACAGCGGTCCCGGCAGATGCGAGACGGCAGGGTAGAAGGAGTGCGTCAACGCGCTCAGCCCCCACAGAAGCAACGCGGATAATGCGGGCACGTTCAGGTAGTGAGAGAGTCCACCGTCGCCAGCATAGAGCGGCACAATGTCGGTGTAGCAGGCCGACACAAACTGTCGATGCCCAGACCAGTTGAGCTGAACAACGCCACCATTACCGGCAACCCCCTGAATGCACTGCGCCTTAGTGAGAAAGCCACAGGCCAAAAACACAAGGGTCGTTGTAAAAATCATCTGCGGCGGCGACCACCAGCTGCGCGCACGGATCACAGCAAACCGCCCACGCGGCCCACCAATACAAGCGGTGAGCTCGCGGACGGCGGCGGGGTAGCGCACGGCGTCGATACGCGGCGGCATTTACGGCTGCAGCTGCTGTTGGAGTTGCTGCTGTTGCTGCTGTAGCTGTTGTTGTTGCTGCTGCGGCGGCTGGAACTGCTGATTGTTGGGAACAACTGGTGCCGGCATGTCCGGCGGATTCAGCAGATCACCTGGGATAACAATGCCTGGGGCAAGCACGATATCACCGTTCTGATTTCCCTGATTGTTAGAGTCCGGGTAGGGGGACTGCTGAGTCGAGGGGGTTGGTGCCTGACTCGTCTGGGGAGTCTGCGGGTAGTTGGTGGACGGGGAGGTGTTGTACCCCAAACCACTCGCCTGTGGGAAGGTCTCATTGGGGGCATTCACCAACGCCTTATCCATGGTGGACTTCCAAATATCTGCAGGCAGACCAGAACCGTACATGCCGCCGGAGGCGTTGTAAAGCGCAGAGTTGTCGTCATTACCAACCCACACGGCCGTGGCCAATTGCGGGGTAGCGCCGATCATCCAGGCGTCCTTGTTTGTTCCAGTATCCCCAAGCTGGGTCGTACCCGTCTTCGCCGCAGACACACGGCCACCCGCAAGGCCGTGGCCATTGGAATACGCAGCAATGGGCTGCATGGCTGCAATAACGTTGTTGGCAACAGCGGAATCGACGCGGCGTTCGCCTTCACCAGCATCATGTTCGTATAGCACCCTGACCAGTGGAGGTTTCCACCTTGTTCACAAAGTGGGGCTTGTGCCACACGCCTTCGTTGGCGAGGGTGGCCAAGCCAACAGCCATGTCAAGGGGGCGGGATTGGTATTGACCAAGGATGATGCCGTCGAAAGGCGGCTGGCCATTTTCCGTCAGTGTCTGGGGAATACCTGGCAGGGATTCCGCAACACCCAGCGCATGCGCCATATCAGCAACATCCTGTGGTCCATGCTCCAAATCCCGTGACAAACGGATAAAGCTGGTGTTGAGCGACAATTTCAGCGCTTCTGAATAGAACACACGCCACAGCCCTGACCGCCGACGTTACTCACAGTGACGTTGCCAGTGGTGACGGGGGAAGAGTCATACATGGCAGAAAGCGGAATGCCCTGCTGCAGCGCGGCTGCAAGGCCGAAGACCTTGAACGTCGAACCGGTTTGCAGTGCAGAGTTAGCGTAATCCCAGCCATTGGCGTCAGTGCCGCCATAGTAGGCTTTCACCTCGCCGTTGTTCGGATCAACACTCACCACTGCTGTTCGCAACTTCTCGCCCTCACCCTGCATGAGGTTCTCCACCGACTTAACCGCAGCATCCTGAGCGGTCGGGTCGATAGAGGTGGTGACCCGGAGACCGCGAGTCTGCACATCATCCTCAGAAATACCCAGAGTTTCCAGTTCTGCAATCACTTGGTTTTTGATCAACCCGTTCGGGCCGTTCGCCTCGGTGTATGCGGTGTTCAGGGCCGGATCCTGAACCTCTGGGTAGGTCATTGTTGCGCGTTCTTGTTGCGAAATGGAGCCGGTAGACACCATGCCGTCAAGAACGTAGTTCCAGCGTTGTTCCGCTTCCTCACGGTTGTTCCACGGGTCAAGCTGGCTGGGCCTCTGAATCGATGCGGCCAGCACGGCGGACTCGGCAGGGGTGAGTTCCTCAAGCGGCTTGTTGAAGTATGCCTTTGCAGCCGCAGCAACGCCATAAGAGTTACGGCCAAAGTAAATGGTGTTCAAGTAGGCACTCAACACCTCTTCCTTTGACCATTCATTAGCCATCTTTGCGGAGAACACCAGCTCCTTCAACTTACGTGTGTACGAACGCTCATCGCCGACCACGGCGTTCTTCACGTACTGCTGCGTAATGGTGGAGCCACCACCAGCCGTGGAATCGCCGGTCAGCTGGCCCAGCGCTGCACGCGCAAAACCAGACAGGGAGAAACCACGGTTGGTGTAAAACTCACGGTCCTCCGCCGCAACCACCGCAGACTGCAGCGACGGCGGGATTTGGTCAATATTGACCTGAACGCGGTTCCCCTCAGGGGGCACGATGCGTGCAATCTCTGTGCTGCCATCAGCGGCGTAGATATTAGAGACCCTGTTTGCTCACCAGCTGATCCGGTTCTGGAACATCGACCAACACGTACGCGGTCATGAAACCAAGAATTGGGGCAATCACAAAGAGGATGATCACCCCAATGACGGAGCGCTTAATCCACTTACGCGCTGATGACTTCGGGGGCTTCTTAGACTTAGCCTTGGGCTTAGTCCCCGGACGTGGCCGCGACTGCGACACTTTGCGCGCGCCACTGGCGGTGCGCGCTGGGCGTGCTCCGCGTGCGCCACCCGCACCAGTGCGTTTTCCTGGGCCTTTTCCTGATGTCACCTAATTTTCCACTCCATTAGCTAACGAGCTGCTCTACAGCAGCTACAGTCCTGCGCTTCTCGCAGTGGGAAATCTGCGGAAGGCCGCCGATGCTACCACTGGCGTCACGATTCAGCGACAGCCAGTTGGAGAACCAATCAGACAGCCAATCACAGCCCACCATGACCCGCGCATTACTACTTAGGTCATTACTCAACAGTTTAGAGCCTTTACCCGACCAAAGCCCCTTCGACAGCGCTGCAGCCCCTGCAGGAGCACCCCACATCTGGTCAATGATCATACCGTTAGCAGGGAAAATAAAGCGACCCTCATCGCCTCAACTGTGTCTCAAATTTATAAAAATGAACATCGAATGTTCCCCCGTATGAACATCGTGAAAGCGTTGCACACTATGCAGCACTCTAGGCAGACTCACCCACCGCCTCTCGCGCCATCAGAATATGGTTCCAGCGACATTTGGGGCACACCTCAACCGTATGCACAGTAAACGTGAGACCGCGTTGGACAAATGCCACAATTTCGTCTTCGTTCCGAGCAGTCCCTGACATGCGACCCAGTTCATCCCCAAACACCCACAGCACTTCTCGCAGCTTCGGGCTTTCGCAGATGGGGCAAAGGCGCCCCACCTGCTGTCCATGAAAATTAGCTGCGGTGACCAGCAGAAAATCAGCGTCGCAGACCGTGTCACGCGTAATGGCGCCCTGTCGCCACTGCACAAGAAGCTGTCTGCGGGCTAGCCTGTGGCTCACTTCGCCGCGATAAACAACCATTCCGCAAGTTTAACCGCGCGCGGTGTCACGCCACTGCTGTTGGACACACTTCGCTTATCGACGCCCAGCACGCCCTTCATCACAATCAGCCCAAGAAAGCATCAACTACAGCTTTTGACATAGATGAGCTGCATGTATGCACACACGCAACTACATGACCATTAACGCGGATGTGCCGATACCTGCATATACGCGGAAGAGTTTATTGTCCACAACTAAATATCACGGCAAACAGTTTTGTTAGCAATAAGAAAAAAGCTTAGAATAACTAAGGTTTTTATAAGAATGCTTTAGGCGTGCACACGGTTACAGTGACCGGATTTTCTACCCCCATTAGCTACCCCCGTTTTTCGTCGCCACAGCCGTCATTGCAAGGCAAATTGTGAGCTAACGCACACGTTCGCAATCGGTTCAGAAAACTAACACTCGCTGCGGAAATCGCGTCTGCCTGCACCTTTCATGAAAGAATCTTCATCGAAGGGGGACTTTTTCCCGAGAATTATTGAATTGTCTACAATTTTACATTGACATAAAGCTGTCAAGGCACCTAAATCAATTTATGATCCTAGTTTCTACCATCAACCAAATATGACTACGATAATGGCCATGACCGCCGCTACACCTGAATCAGTTGCCGCGCAGATCCGTCCTGCTCTGACTCAACTTTATGTGATGTATTTCCGAATGGCAGAGCAGTCCGATCTGACCGGCCCGCAACTAACTATTATGACCCGGCTGAATAACCTGGGCGCTGCACGCATCAGTGAAATTGCACGACTGGAGGGCATCCGCATGCCCACCGCCTCTAACGCACTCCACCAACTGGAGCAGCGTGGCATGGTCGAACGCATTCGGGACACTGAAGACCGCCGAGGCGTTCGTGTGACTCTCACCCCACTGGGAAAGAAGGAACTAGAACGCGTCGGTGACGAGCGCACGAAGCACCTGGCAGATATGTTGAGCAGCTTGCCGCCAGAGCACCTGGAAATAGCAGCCGATATCGCCCGATAATCGAGCAATTGGCCGAATCCTACACCGAACGGATGCTGGCTAAGCGCAGCTAACATTCCTTTGTCCAACACCCCAGGACTACAGCCTTTAAGGCCAAACCAATCTCGCCTTAAAGGAAATGTATGTCACTGGGGCTTTATTCTTTTTGCCACAATACTTGCTCGGCGACAGTCACACGCTTTCTGCTGGCAAAAATGCTATCAGGCAGAGTCGGACATGAGATTTCCTTTGCTGTGGCTTAACGTTTCCGCATTAAAACCTAGGCACTACCAGTACTTTTGTTCCCCTTCAAAATGGCTTTGAACACATATTTTTGTTCCCTCAGACTGGATTGACCACCAGATTCGGACGATTCAGTTAGTACCAGTGGAGAAACTGGTACTAGTTAGGAAACATCAGATGTGCTTAGGAACGAGGTTCTTTTTCAGCATCAGCCACAGCACCCCTGGGGTCAGGCATCGCGTGTAGCACTGTAAGGCGACGGTGGGGGAAGATATACCCATGGCCGATAGTCACCCCGAGAACACTGACTCGCTATCACGCATGGATCCACATGCGGAGTTTGATCCGTTGTTTCGCCTTGAGCGCAACCGCACTTCCACCCACAATGCGATTTCCTATGCTGTGGCGGTCCCAGCCATAACTTTCTTGGTTGCCTTTGTCATTGCAATGATTTCCAGGACTATGGGAGGGCCGCTATGCAACGCGGGTGTGTGTCCACATGGATTTGTTCGCGGACGTTTGAGGTGCTGTTTCCGGCCATCCCTGGAGCGGTGGCCCTGGGTGGCACACTTCTGGGTGCATGGATCACGTACCGTGTGTGGGCGCATTACGGACGATGGCGTCCCTGGCTAGCAATATTATGGGTGCTCGTACCCTTCACGCTGCTGTGGATGACGAGCTTTGGCACGATGCTCATTATTGGTCACCGCTAGGCACCGGCATAGTACTGACATAGTGCTGCTCGGTGCCTGACGCCGTGTGGTGAAAGTGGCCTAGCTCGTCGAGTCCAGTACGACTTCAAATTCCAGCAGCTCAGCCTTGGTGGCCACTGGTGCCGGCTTCTCCGCTGGGTCACCTTGGTGGGCTTTACGGGCATCACCATCACGCCACGCCACGTAGGATTCTTCGTCCTCCCATTCTGTGAGAACGAAGTATCGTTGTTCGCCAGCAGTGGGGCGGAGAAGTTTGAAACCTTTGAAGCCGGGGGCGTCGTCAACCACATGCTTGCGGGCAGCAAAGCGTTTTTCCAGCTCAGGCCCCTGCCCTTCAGGAACGGTGAGGGCGTTTATTTTGATAATGCTCATGCGGCACAGCTTACTCTGCATGCAGGTTAGCGTGAATGATATTTAAACACTCGGGGTTGCCACAGTAGCGAGTTTCGGGGTTGTCATAGCAGTCGGGGCACATGAGACGGAGTTCCCGGCAGTCCTCATTGCCACAGTGCTCGAATTTGTTACTGGGGGCTCCACAGTGAATACAGTGCCCAAGTTCTTTCGCATCGGTGCCAAATTCCATGTGCATCCGGCGGTCGAAAACGTAGAGCGACCCTTCCCATAGACCCTTGTTGCCGTATTTTTCGCCGTAACGGACGATACCGCCATCGATCTGATAGATCTCGTTGAAGCCTCGGTTTTTCATCAGGGCAGAGAGGATTTCGCAGCGGATACCTCCCAGTGCAATAGGTGATTACCGGCTTATCTTTCAGGTCGTCGTATTTGCCTGATTCGATTTCCTGAATGAAGTCGTGCGTGGTGTTTACATCAGGGACAATGGCGCCTCGGAAGCGCCCAATCTCGGCTTCCATGGCATTGCGTCCGTCGAAAAACACAACATCATCGCCGTGTTCTTCGACGAGCTTGTTTACTTCCTCCGGTGTGAGGTGCACGCCACCGCCAACAACGCCGTGAGCATCAACTTCCAGTTCATCGGCGGCACCGAATGCGACGATTTCATCCCGAACCTTCACGCTCAGTCGTGGGAAGTCGTCCGCGCCCCCTTCGGACCATTTAAATTCCATGCCTTTAAAGCCCGGATATTCTTTGGTCACACGAGCATAGCGTTTACAGGCTGCAATGTCGCCGCCAACTGTGCCATTGATCCCATGCTTAGAGATGAGGATTCGGCCGGTGAGGCCCAGTGATTCACACAGCGCGCGTTGCCACAGCATCACGGCCGTTGGATCAGCGATGGGCGTGAACTTGTAGTAAAGAAGAATCTTGCTGATAGCCACAGATATCAAGCCTAGTACGCAGTGACCAACCGCGGGCAGCCGCGTTTGGTGAATTACCACTCCCCACATACATAAAATAGGATAGGCTTGCCTTTATGTCTGTACGAAACACGCTGTACCATGCCACAGTCAAGGGTATGCGTAAGCTTTCCAGCGCACGCATGGACTTGCCCGACGTCGATATGAAAACCGACCTGGTACGTGCGCGCGTCGTCAGCAATCAGGAGCTGGCCCCACAGCTGCGACGCCTCACCCTGACAGCACCGGAGTTTGCCTCTGTGACATTAACCGGAGCCGATGAGTATGTCGGATTGTTGATGCCGCGCCAAGGAAAGCTCACCATGCCCGATCCGACCATTGCCAACATTCGTGCGGCCGTGAAAGAGATACCCGAAGACAACCGACCGTATTTACGCTGGTACACGATCCGGGAGTTACGTCGCGACACCGCCGAAGTTGACATAGACATTGTCACTCACGGTGACAGCGGACCTGGTTCCATCTGGGCAGCAGCGGCCGAACCCGGTAGCGACGTCGGCGTGCGGTTCATCGGTGCCTCCCACTATCCACACCAGGGACCCCAACTGTATGTGGCTGACCCCACAGCCATGCCAGCCCTGCGTGCGATCCTAGCCAACATGGATGCCGATACTCGTTCCACAACCCACGTAATCTGCGTCAGCCATTCCGACGATCTGCTCGAACCAGGTGATCTTCCTGATGTCGCCTCATTCACGCGTATCGACGCCGCCCCAGCCACCGCGCCCAGCGCGCTCACTGACGTTTTCGCGTCACTACCGTGTGACGTTGATTCCCTGACCTATGCGTGGCTTTGTGGGGAATCCTCTATTGCCACGACGGCGCGTCGCCTGTTGGTCAAGCAGGGTATGGACAAGAAAAAGATCTTCTTCTCTGGATATTGGAAGTTAGGGGTTGAACGAGCCTAATAGCTGTTCAACTACATAGTGCAAGAGAATGCGCTCCCAGTTAGGCGTCCTCAATCTCCAGAAGAGCTAGGGTCGAGTGCTTGCGATCAAAGCACTGCACCACCGCAGCCCCTCCAATGTAGTCCTGAATGGTTTGCAGCATTTTTTCCGGCGTGGCCAGCACCATGTGGAAGCCAAATTCGTTGAACACATCCATACCGCGGCGTGTGAACTGTGAATCGGCGCGGTCGAATGCCTCATCAAGGATGACCGTGCCAAAGCGGGAGAACTGCTTGCCGTCGTGCTCAATCGTGCAGTTCTTCGCACGACTGGTACTCAGCCCAGCACCAGTAAGTTGATATCGCAGGGCAGCGGCAAGGCAGAAGAAGACCAGCTTCTGTGCCTGTCCGCCGGAGAGCCCTTGGGCGGAGTCATACACAGCACCACGCGTCCCGTCGGCATTGTGTTCCACTCCCAGGAACGTCACATGCTTGCGGGTGTCCAAGCGCAGGCGGTAAATGCGTTCGGGGGTTTCGTCGGTGATCTTCAACATCTCGATCACCGCCCGCAGCTTGAGAAAACGCTCTTCACTGGCCAGAGTGGATTCGTCATCTAGAACACCATCCACCACTTCTTTGAGCTTGGCCATAAACTCACGCGCCTCGGCGGGCTGAGATTCCCGAACTTCAATCTGCAGGTGAGTATCCGGCTCGAACTCGGCGGCCATCAGCGACGCATTGATGGGTTCGATACCATCGCGAATAGCCTGAGTGGCGCGCTGAATTTGTAGGAGCAGACGGTTCAGGTTGTTTTGCGTTTGGGAACGCAACAACTCCAAGAAGCGCGCCTCGAATGCAGGGAGGTCATCGTTTTCAGGCGATGCAGCAACGCGATGAAATCCTCGCGATACTCCTGTTCAGGGAACAGGTCTCCTCGCCGTTCCGGCCATTGTTGCAGGAATTCAAGCATCACTTGTGCGGTTTTCCGCTCCCTGTTCGTGGAGTTGCCTGGCCAACGCCTGTTGTGCGGAATTCAACGCATCCAGCATCTTCTTCTGCACGTCCACGACGTTATCGGCACGAATTTTTACGAGTGAAGGTTCCAACAAGCTCATTGAGGCGCTGTACGACCTCCTCAGGAACACTTCTGTTGATTTTTTGGCGTTCCTCCAGTTGGGCAATCAACTCCTCGGCTTGGCGGAGTTCCCTGCGCAAACCACCCAACACGTCACGCGCCTCATCTTCTTGCTGTTTGAGTTTCTCCTGCTCAAACACCACGCGATCCCGCTGGTCTTGGAGGGTCTTCAATTCTGGGTTGCTGTCGGTGAGTTCATCCACCACGGTTTGCCGCTGGCTGACGGCCTGTGCGGCTGCGGTTGTGTCAATCGCCGCGAAGTTTTCCACAGCAAGAAGGGTGTTACAGGCGTGGTGGCGGGTTGCCTCTTCTTTGACGGAGTCCTCGAATCCCTCGGAATCCGCGAAGCGTTTAGCCAGTTCGGCTTTTGCCATCCGAATCTGCTCACGCAGGGAATCGATTTTGTCATCGTAACTTGTGCTGAGCACCCAGCTGGAGCGGTCGTCGATCTGCGTGCGGTCGTCTTTTTCGTGGCGGAAATCGTTTCTGAACTGGCCGTTTCGCGTCACCGCCCTGCGTGTTTTACGCAACTCGGCCACCGTGTCCACACACTCGTAGTCGAAGCGGGAGGACAGCTCGGATTGCAGCCAGGTAAAAAACCGTCCTGGTGTGACGTCAATTTTAGAACCTAAGCTACCCGCGGCAAAGGAAGACGGGATGCGCCGCGCCAGATCAGAAGTAAACCGGATGTAGACCAGTCTTGCCCCCAGGTTCATCGCATCAATGGCATCGCTGACGCGGGCATAGTACTCTTCCGGCACAATAAGGGTGCGGGCAAAGCCACCAAGCACGCGTTCCGCCGCAGGCTGCCAATTGGTTTCGCTGTCGCGCATGGTCAGCAAATCAGCCACAAAAGGCAGCTCGTTTTCCTCGATCTCCACAAATTCCGCTACTCGACGCCGCGCCTCCAGCAAACGCTGGTCCATAGGGGACCGGTAGGTACGCACGAAATCCAGCTCTTGTTGCAGGCGTGTGACCGTTTCCTGCGTGGTGTTTAATGCTCCATACAGCGCCTGCCTGCGTTCGCTGTATTTTGATGCCTTGAGGACCAGTTCCGTGGTGAGTTCCTGCAACTGCAGGCGCAGATTAGTGAAGTCTTCACTGGTATTGGGAACAACAGCACCAACCACCCTGGTTGATTTTTTCGAATAGTTCCCGAGCAGATTGGATGCTTTCTAGCTGTTGCTTGGCTTGAGTGAGGTCATGCTGGGCTTGAAGCAACCCAATATTTTCATGCCCATGAATCTGCACTTGGAGCTGATCATAGGTGGTTTTCAGATCCGCAGCCTGGGTGGAAATATCCTCCAAGGTGGCTTGCTGCACGGCAATGTCACCAGTGATTCTTTTCCCATTTTGTTCGTTCCAAGGCGAGCCGATGGTGGGTGACGTATGCATCAAGATGGGTTTGTTCTTCCTCACGGAGCGTTGTTTCTGCTGTGAGGCGCGCAATATCCTCGTCAGCGCTGCGAATGGGCTCCAGTGCCTCAATTTGCATCCGCGCTGTATGCAGCCCCTGGTAGGCGGCGTTGAGTTCTGTGAACTTTTCCACGGCATCAGCTGCCGTTTTGAGGGTCGGTGGTTCGGGAAGCATGAAGTCTCGCATGAGTGCATTCAGATCCCCCAAAGACTTCGCTGATTGTGTGCGGTGGAGCAGGGTGAGCGCTGCTTGGTCGGCGATCCCGAGTTCCCTGCGGAAGACGTTCATAAAGGGGGAGTGGCTGCGTTGAACAGCCAACGCATCCTTGTGCTGCTGTTTGGCCTTACGCAAGTCAAGACCTTCTTTTGCGAGGTCATTAAATTCCCACAACTCAGCAACGCGGGGTACAAGCACAAACAGATTCACAATATCGGTGGGTTGATGGCAATGCGCACTGAGGAACATCAACCGTAGGGCGGTCACTGTTGCCCCTTCACCGTCCTCGTAAGTCAACGCCACCCCAGACCAGGTCGCGCCGGTACGCAGGTAGGACTGGGTGAGCTCGTCAATGTCCTCCGAATGCTCTCGACGCCATGCACCGCGGCAATAGGTAATCAAGTTACGGCCCGATTTAGTGCCGGGATCCTGAGCCGCTGCGTTGAAACGCATGGTGCTGGGCGGAACGAGGACGGCAGACACGGCGTCGATAAGCGTGGACTTGCCGGATCCGGACGCACCAGTGACCAGGTAGCCTTCCCGTGCCACCGGAACTGTATGCACGCCGCTGAATGTGCCCCAGTTATACACCTGAATTGATGAAAGGCGGAATTGACCTGGGATTTTATTCATGAGTTACGGTCTCCCCACTGTCATCATCGTCATCATCCAGCAACGATGCGAAACTATCCGACACCGCCGCAACTTCCTCTGCTGTGAAAATGAGCCGCAACACGGGTGAAATTTCAAACCGGTCTTCCGTGGTGGTGGTGCGCACAATGGACCGATCTTTCATCTTGTTCCATGCAGCCTGAAACTTCTTCCTCTGCGCGGCCTTGTCATTGCCCGCCGCAGATTGGTAGGGGCAGTGTTGCTTCAAATACCTCTTCCTCCCCGACCACGGCGCGCTCATTTGGGCTGGTCATCACCAACATGTGCCGCAGATGCAGAAGCACAACAGTCTCCATGAACGTCAGGGGGTGTTTGCGCATGAGTATGCGCGAGCCCTCGATATCTGTATCCCAATTTTTTGCGTAGGCCACGCCAGCGGAATCGTCGACAATTAGCGTTAAAAATAGGTTGTCCAGCTGCTGCGCCAGCACCTCGCGGTTCGCCGACACAGTGCGGAAAATTTCCGGTTGCTTATCTACCGAAATAAACGGGCCACGCAACAGGGCCGCAAAAGCCTGCCGCTGAGCTGCGGTGAGGGTGCCCGTGTCAGTTTCGTGAAGCTGCGATATCTCCGGCCCCGATGAGGTTTTCTCCACTCCATGCTTAGCCATCAGTATGCATCCCTTTGGTCGCAGTTTCGCTCACAGGCACTAGTCTTACGTGACGTTGATCCTGGCCTAGTTCCGCAAGGCTCTTCGGGGTAAAGCGATACCGCAAAACCTTTGCACGTTTAGTCCGCGTGGTATCGGCACCCCCGTCATACTGGGAGTCTTGGGAGGTGTCCCACGTTACATATTCAGTGCCACCAATACGTTCACCATGTTGCATAGCTAATTTCAGCACTCCCACTACACTAGCCAGTCCCTGGGTTGCCGGATGGGTTTTCAGTACATCCCCAACAGTGGCTATCTGGTGTTGCGTCAGCACCGAAACAATGTTGGCCTGCAGTTCCGCCCAGTCGATCTCCGAATCTCGCACTCTGGCCTGCAGTTCCGCTAAATTGGCTACGTCAGCCGGAGCCACTTCCATGTCACCTTCAATGTGGAAATCAGCAGGATCGTGCAGCACCCACGTGGACATGGAACTGGGATGTCGTGAGGTCAGCTCCAGATCCACACCAATTTTTGTGGAGGGGTTTACCTGGTGTCCGAGCCGCAGCGCCAATGCTTGTGCGTGGTTAATGGCGCTGGCCAGCGCCTGCTGGGACTCCACCTCGCGGGACTGCACGAAACGACGTAACGACCGTGCAAGACTGGTCATCGAGTTATGGACCTCATCTGAATGTTCCTCAAGGTTGCGCAGCAACCAGCGCAGTTCAGCCCGCTGATCGGTAGAAAGATCCTCCACAAACGGACGGGAGAGAATACTTTCCAAAGTGGATTCCAGACGCGTCGATTGCTCACGATCAAACAACAACTCGTAAAAGCCGTTGAAGGATTTTCCCTCGTCCGAATCCTGGATTACATCAACGCCACGGAATACATTGTCTAGGACCTCGGCCGCCGACAGCTCGTCGACCAGGATCTGCTCACGTAAATTCTGATCCAGCTCCTCCGTGGCCTGCCGCACGCGTGCGAAATCACTGGGAATATCCGCAACAAGTGACAAAATATTCTCCACTTGCTCCCGTGCCTCATCTTCCGAAATCACATCCACACCGCGTTCCTGCACCAACGCAATGCGGCGTTCAATCTGCTTTTTTTCTTCTTCAAGGCGGGCCAGTACATGCGATTCGTCAGGGTCGGTGTCGATGGCTAGGCTGGTCAGGCGTTCCGCGACCGTGCTCAAACGCGACCGTGTTGCCGACTTCCGGGGTTTCAGCAGCACAGAGATGTAATCCAATGCCGTGATCGCATCTGTAGAGAGTTCGTAAAATTCCTCCTGCATCCCCTGCGGGCTTCGACGAATAAGAAAGCCAGCTTTCACCCAGTCGCTGATATACCCCACGGCATTTCGTGGTAGGTCAAACCCCTCCTCCCGCAGTTCCACGAGAAGAGGATTCAGTTCTTCCACAAATTCCGTGCCCGTCACACTGCGCCGCTGACCATCAAAAACAGATCTAAATACGGCGGCAATAGCTGGCGCGTTGGACGAACGCAACAGCGACCACGCCGAACTTTCCGACGCCACCCGTTGACACTGCAACGCATCCGCGACAGCATTTACCGAGGACACAATCAACTCCCCATTCCAGGCCATCCACGTCCACAACTCTGTTCAAAACTAACACGACACCCCGGCTCGTGGTCGTTTCTACACCTACATTGCTATCGACGCCCCCGGCCACCCCGCCCCGACCCAGCACAGGAATGTACTCACCGTTTTCGGTAGAGAGACTTCACTTGGTATTCCGGTTCCGAGGTGACCAGAACGCCCAGATTACGGAAAATCCCCTCGTCCACCGGCCCCAGGATAGTGGTGGTGTGGACATCACACCCTCGAAGATTTTGCAGCTGATCCAGGGCCCTGCGGGATTCCTCGCTCGTCCCCGCAGACACCGACAGCGCAATCAAGACCTCATCAGTGTGCAAACGTGGGTTCTTGCTTCCAAGGTGAGTGGTCTTGAGTGTTTGGATGGGTTCGATGGAGGCGGGTGACAGCAGGTCCGTCTCGGCGTCGATACCCGCCAGGTGCTTCAGCGCATTGAGCAACATTGCGGCAGAACATCCGAGAAGTGGCGATGTTTTTCCTGTAATGATTGTCCCATCGGCGAGTTGGATCGCGGACCCTGGATCACCAGTCGCAGCCGCAATATTCAGAGCTGGCTGCACCACGGCGCGATCACCTGCGGCAATGCCGGCCTTGCTCATAATCATGGCGACGCGGGAGGACAGGACGTCGTCAAGCTCCCCGCGGCGTTCCTCCACCAGAGCCTTGTAGTAGCGGCGAATGATCTCCTGCTTGGCGGCCTCCCGGCAGACCTCATCATCGGAGATGCAGTAGCCAGCCATGTTTACCCCCATATCGGTGGGGGACGCGTAGGGGGAATCACCGGAGAGTTCTTCCATCAGAAGCTTTAGCAGCGGAAAAACCTCAACGTCACGGTTATAGCTGGTCACCTGCTCTCCATAGGTGGCGAGGTGGAATCGGATCAATGAGGTTAATGTCGTCCAAATCGACGGTGGCTGCCTCGTAGGCGAGATTCACCGGATGTTCCAACGGCAGATTCCAAACAGGGAAGGTCTCAAACTTGGCGTATCCGACGGGAATGCCACGCTGATGCTCGTGGTAGAGCTGCGACAAACAAGTGGCCAGCTTCCCAGAACCAGGTCCCGGCGCGGTGACGACAATCAAGTCTCGTGTGGTCTCAACATAGTCGTTGACACCAAATCCATCTTCACTGACAATACGGCGAGTATTTGCCGGATAGCCAGGGATAATGCGGTGACGTGACACCTTCAATCCGAGACGTTCTAGGCGTTCCTTGAAGGCGATGGCAACGCGGTTATCGTCCTCCAGCTGCGTCAACACCACATTGTCCACCAAGAAGCCGCGCTCGCGGAACACATCGACAAGGCGGAGCACATCCTCCTCGTAGGGGATGCCCAGGTCAGCGCGCACTTTTTGACGCTCCAGGTCTTTGGCGTTGATGCACACAATGATTTCCAGCTGGTCTTTCAGCTGCTCCAGCATGGCGATTTTGTTGTCTGGCGTAAACCCTGGCAGCACCCGTGAGGCGTGCATGTCGTCGAAAAGCTTGCCACCCATTTCCAAGTAGAGTTTGCCGCCAAAGTCTTCCCTGCGCGCTTTAATGTGTTGCGACTGCAAGGCGATGTATTTTTCACGGTCAAAACCGATGGGTGTGTGTGGTGTGCCGTCCGACATTGTGCAGCGCCCTTCGTGCGTAAAAGGTCCAGTAACACTAGGATTCTAGCGCCTGACAGAAATCAAGGCCACTTGCAACAGGGCTCGATGCACCACTTGTGGCGATGATCGCGGGGAGTTGGCACGAAAGAACGTGCCGTGGAGAAACGTCGCGGGGGCACCCTTGAGGGGCACTCTCACAATGTCAACAAAGCGGCATGAGGAGATTCCTGGGGGTACGTGGATATATAGCCCCCACCCCCACCCCCGAGCCTGGGCAAACCATAGAGATTGCCACATATTTCACAAAGACCCTTAACAGGCCAGTTAAGTTAGGATAGCCTTTAATAAGTCAGCTAGATACTCTAGGCGCGTAAAGGATCGCGTACGGGTCCTTGATGTGACACCGCACATAACTCCGTACGCGCTCGCACATCAAGGAGGAAAACGCACATGGCCAAGGTCAGACGTCAGGTACCGCACCCAGACGAGATTTTTGAACTGCTGAAGTTCAAAAAGCCAGACCTCAATCTCAAGCACGCCCGCTTGGAAAAAGCACAAACCATTGAGGACTTGCGGAAAATTGCAAAGCGCCGCACCCCATCAGCCGCGTTCGACTACACCGATGGTGCAGCCGACGACGAAATTTCGATGAACCGTGCCCGCCAAGCCTTCAAAGACGTGGAATTCCACCCGTCCATCCTCAACGATGTCACCAACGTAGACACCTCCTGCGAGATATTTGGCGGCCCCTCCGCGCTTCCTTTCGGCATCGCACCAACGGGCTTCACTCGTCTGATGCAAACCGAAGGCGAACTGGCCGGTGCTTCAGCCGCAGGCAAGGCTGGGATTCCCTTCTGCCTTTCCACCCTAGGCACCACCTCTATTGAGGACGTCAAGGCTGCCAACCCGCATGGGCGGAACATGTTCCAGCTTTACGTCATGCGGCAGCGGGAAATCTCCTACGGGCTGGTGGAACGCGCCGCAAAAGCCGGTTTTGACACCCTGTTCTTCACTGTGGACACCCCCGTCGCGGGTGCTCGTCTGCGCGATAAGCGCAACGGCTTCTCCATTCCGCCGCAGATTTCCCTGGGTACGGTGCTCAATGCCATCCCACGTCCATGGTGGTGGTGGGACTTCATCACCACACCAACCCTGTCCTTTGCATCCCTGAGCAGCACTGGCGGCACCGTCGGCGAACTCCTGAACGCCGCTATGGACCCCTCCATCCAGTTCTCCGACCTGGAGGAAATTCGCTCAATCTGGCCAGGCAAGCTCGTGGTCAAGGGTGTTCAGAACGTTGAAGACTCCAAGAAGCTCGCAGACCTTGGTGTTGACGGCATCATCTTGTCCAACCACGGCGGTCGACAGCTCGATCGCGCTCCCGTGCCCTTCCACCTCGTTCCCGAGGTTGTCCGCGAGGTGGGCAAGGACCTCGATGTCGCTATGGACACGGGCATCATGCACGGTGCCGATATCGTCGCAGCTCTCGCGGTGGGTGCCAAGTTCACCTTCATCGGTCGCGCATACCTCTACGGCCTCATGGCCGGCGGCGAAGCTGGCGTAGCTAAGACCATTGAGATTCTTTCGGAGCAGGTCCGCCGCACCATGCAGCTGCTGCAGGTTGAGACGATTGACGAACTCGGGCCCCAGCATGTTACTCAGCTCACCCGCCTCGCACCCCGTAACCTTGCCAAGGATATACACGTTCTCTAACCCTGTATTCTCGCGTATCGACGCCCGCCCGAACCCGCGATCCATCGTAGGTTCGGGCTTATCTTACGATGGGGCGGCAATCTATCGGCACATAACTGTTAAGTGCCGGTAGATTGTGCGAGAATGGGACATAACTGTTAAGTGCCGATCGTAGGGGAGTCCTTAGCCTGTGCCGTGGATCGAACAAACGTGGATGCCACACGATGGCCCCGGTTTGCCCCGGAGCGCTAAAACTGGTGGCCGCTATCAAGCCTACCTCCCAAATAAGCTCTCATCTCTCCAGTTCAGCCTGCCAGATGAGCTTGTAGATAATATCGCCACAGCGGAACGCCGCCTTCTGTCGCTTACCCGTACTGAAACCGCACTTGGATTGGAAGGCATCGCACGCTTCCTCATGCGTTCTGAAGCAATATCGTCATCGCGCATCGAAGGCATCGCTCCAGCCCCTGACAAGGTCGCACTGGCAGAACTTGCCGCTGAAGAGCCTATTTATGGTCTTTCACGTAGCGCCCAGCTGGTAGCAAATAATATGAGTGTTCTACGGCTGGCGCATAACAAACTCGCACGCCAAGACACTGTCACTCTGTCACATATCTGCGACCTTCAAGCACAACTTCTTGAACAGCCACGCCTGACAGGCATACGAACAACACAAAACTGGATCGGTGGTTCACAGTGGTCTCCCATTGACGCGGATTTTGTACCTCCACCAGCAACGCATGTGCCAGAACTTATGGATGACGTGGTGAAGTATCTCAATAGCGCCTCTCACGGCGCGCTTGTCCAAGCCGCTATTCTGCACGCTCAATTCGAGACAATTCATCCTTTTGCCGATGGCAATGGCCGCATAGGGCGAGCACTTATTCACCTCGTTCTTGAGCGGCGCGGTTTAGCAACCTCGCCAGTTCTACCTGTGAGTATGGTCCTTGGCACCTGGTCAGAAGGTTATGTCGCCGGACTCACCGCCTTCAGAAACGGTGACCTCAACGCGTGGCTTGACTTTTTCATGGAAGCTACCCATCAGGCTATTAGCCAGGCAGAACGCATCGCCGCAGACGTTGTAGAACTACGTGACAAATGGGACGCTCGTTTCCGCGAGTATAGGAATCAGAATGGAAAAACACGAGTACCACGTAGTGACGCGGCAGAAACGATTATTCTGCGCAACCTTGCCGAACATCCTGTACTCACAGCTTCGTCAGCGTCACGTACCTATGCCATGTCGCAGTCTGCGGCGAAACGCGCGCTCGACCGACTTGCTGACGCAGGGATCCTGCGCAAAAAAGTCGTTGCTAAGGGCGGCACCAGCGGATATTTGGCGGATGAAGTACTGGATCTTATAACTTTGGCAGAAAGGCGCCTCGCTAGCACGCAGTTCGATACTCGCGTTGCTCCGCCCACTGGGCGCGCTACGCCTCCAGCATCACCACGATAAATCACACCTGCCTATACCGCTGTTTCGGACTCCGACCGGCCTCTGTCGGCTCAAGCACCCCAGTTGACACCAGCTGCGCGAGCGCCTTCTGTACGGCACTTCGACTGAGTCCCGTGACCGCAGTAGCTTCAGCCGCGCTGATAGTGCCGCGGGCGTCGAAAAGCTGTAATACCTGGTCACGCGCAGTTAGTGCTTTCGGGTTTGGTGCTGCACCGACTTGATGCCTGGGCAAAACCAGGGTGAGTGATGTCGCTGTGGTGCGCACCTCCGGAGCGGGAAACGTGGCGTCGGCAAGCAAAGCGCTGCATCGCGGCAAAACCTAGGCCACTACCTTTAGCCACTGTGGGTCCAACGAGTTCGACGAGTCGCCTGTTGCGCGTCGGGTTCAGTCCTTCTTCCCCCAGTTCACGCGTGGTAATGGCACCATATAGCGCACCCGGATTTGTCACTTCCAGGCGATCAGTAAACACCCGCATCTGCACCGGATAGGCGCGCGCCAAGGGAGAGTAGTCGCGATGCAACAGGGCGTTGGTCACAGCTTCCCTAATTGCCTCCTGCGGATACTCAAGCGCATGGTGTTTCACCAGGTCAATGGCCTGGTTGATCAGAGCAGCGATAGTACCGCTCAGCACCACGCCGTCCGTGTAGTCACGCTCTGACGGGCCAGCATAGATCCCGACCGTCACCGTGAGCTGGGGATAATGGTTCTGAGGATTCGTGCCCATCGTTAACATCGCAGCCAATGTTGGAGTGCCGTTGTTCACAACACCAAGACTCTCCAAGGCCTGCGCAGTACCAGCAGCAAAAAGGTCCGGGCGAAGGCGCTCTTGACGATTCACAAAGGGCCGCAACATCGCCTCGTCAAGGCTCGCACCAGGAATGGGTTCCTCATCCCACGTGGGCTGGGATTGTTCCGCAACATAATGATCAATATCGTGAGCAAGCAACGGAACATTGTTGTCTGCCGCGCGCTGAAAACTCCCGTCGTAGAGTCCTCGTTTCTGCACGTAACACGGCTTATCGCGCGGAAACATTTCTGGAACCTCAGCCACCAGAACCGATGCCCCATTGGTCAGAGTATGCACCTCAGTCTGCGCCCGAACTGTGGGCGTAAGCTGCTCGCACCGGCTCAGCAGTTTATCGTGCGCCCGTTCCGCAGCGAAGCCCGGCACTGGCTCAAAGCCGTCTCGCACCGACAACCCAACGATGAGCGTTCCACCACGGCTATTCGACATCGCACTCAGTGTTTCCACCACCTGCTTGCCGACGCCCACCCGAACTTCAACGTCCAACCCTGCCGTACCCGTGACCCTAAGTCGACGGATCAGCTGCTCCAGTTCCTGCGTATTCATGCTGCTTATAAGCTTAGCATAATACTTAGTAATAATGACTATGTATGTACTAAGTAGCTAGCTTTGCTGATGAAGCACCGACGACACCCCGCACGATGGACACAGATGGACATACTGGGTGCCGTCCATCCAGTCGATCAGTATGCGCCACTGAAGCTGCGCGAAAAACATCATGTCTCTTCCACAGTCAGGGCAGGTTGGGTACTGTGGGCATTGAATCCACCCTGGAAAACCACCAACAGTACTGCCCGACCACGGGCAGCTAGCCGAAAAAGGCGGCACTGGTTGCTCGCTGAGTTGAAGTTCCACACGGCTTAACTCGTCGCAGAATTTCTTATGATGCGCCTTGTCCTCTTCAGTACTGACCATCTGCGCGGTATCGACATACATTGTTCTGTACGGTTGAATTAACTCCGCATCACCACAAGCGGTAAAGCGTGTGTACAGTGCCTCCACGTAAAAAAGGCAATTCATACAGGCCATGACGAAGATAGTGTGGTCTATCTTCACATGCCGAAGACGCGGATCAGTGCCATCAAACAGGAAAAGACGTGTTAGCTCGCTACCGCAGGTGCCACATCGTTCATCACAGGGAATCCCGACTTTCACACCCACACCTGGTGAAACCGCATAGGCAGTATCAAACACTAACTCGTGGGGTTGCCCATCGCTGTCGACAACCCAACCTGCTTCATACGTGAAGTTGTTCGGCCCAAACGTCGCGGCAACAACCTCGTCGCCCTGCATAACCAAACACTCCAAGATCAGCGCTTGCATTCTGGGGTCGTTGGCGGCATCATATCGCGACAGCAGCTTGTCACGAACATCCACCGCAGCATGGTAATAGATCATCGCTGGATCGTATTTCTCGGCCGCCAGCGCTGCTCGTGGAATCTCATCCGGTATCGACCAAAAACTTTGAAGGTACGTATCTGCCGGGGAATCCCACCCATCTAATTCCTCTAGATTATCCAAAATATACTGCACTTTGTCCGCATGATTTAACATAATAATCATGCTACCTTTCTGATCACCCGACCCGCTTGGGGCATTACAATGTGCACATGCCCGAAGGTCATGTCATCCACCGCCTCGCTCGCGAGCTAAACCGTGATTTCAGTGAAGCACCACTTCACGTCAGCTCACCGCAAGGACGTTTCCGCACCGAGGCAGAGCTTCTTGACGCCCACCCGCTGGCGGCAGCAGAGGCATGGGGCAAGCACCTATTCATCGACTTTGACACCGACCAACCCGAGCACATCGTGCACATCCACCTGGGGCTCATCGGGAAACTGCAGATCAACCCGTTAGCCGAACCTGTCGGGGAAGTTCGCTTTCGCATGGCCACCGATGAGCTTGCCGCTGATCTGCGCGGACCACAATGGTGCCGATTGATTACAGACGGCGAGCGGGACGCGGCCATCGATAAGCTGAGGCGGTGACCCACTGCGGAGGATTCCGACCCGGACGCCACATGGATGCGGCTGCGCAGGGGCGTCGCGAAGCACTGGGGCGCTGTTGATGGACCAAAAGTTGTTTGCCGGGTGGGCAGTATTTACCGTGCGGAGACGCTGTTCCGGCAAGGAATATCGCCGTTTACCAGCGCAAAAATGCTAGACCGTGGAGAGTTTGACGCGATATGGAGCGATCTTAGTGAATTGATGCGTGACGGGGTTGATGTTGGACGGATTGACACCGTACGGCCCGAACACACCCCTGAAGCAATGGGGAGGGAACCGCGCAAGGATGATCACGGCGGCGAGGTATATGTATATCGGCGGGCAGGCCAACCATGCTATGTCTGCGGCACACCCATCAGCGAAACCGTGATGGAGGGTCGCAACCTTTTCTGGTGCGAAGCCTGCCAACCATCGCCATAGACACAGCAGGTAGAATGTTTACTATCTCACATTCTTCGAAAAGAAAAGCTAACTGAGCTGCCACGATCCAGAGGACAGGGCCACGCAGGCCACTACAGCGAAAACACTTTGCGCGACAGCGCAGCACGAGTGCTACTATCAGATTTGCTAAAAGCAGCTTCTGCGTGAAGTTTCCAACTCTTCTTAAGGAATCCTCTTATGACAGTTCAACCCAATGCGCCACTTGGGGGCAAGCCTGACAACAACCTCATCATGGCCATCATCACCACCGTGCTGTGTTGCGTTCCCGTTGGCGGATATGCAATTTACCTGGCAATCCAATCTGATCAAGCCTGGAAGAATGGAGACGCCGCCGCGGCGGCTGAGTTTGGCGACAAAGCCAGGCAGTTTTCTATTTACGCAGTGATTGCTGGCCTTGTCGTTGGCGTCCTGTGGGGCATCTTCAGCTTTGTTCTTGGTGGAGCAGGTTCCTCCTAACCCGCCACCACTGTATGCTTACCCCTGTGAATACCCACAGCATCACGCAAGCACTGGAACGCACACCTGCCGGTCCAGCGCTTGCGGTATGTGGTGCAGTGTGCGGGTGTTTTGTGTTGAACTGGGCCGACCCAACAACGCCCGGAGGACCAACTCCACTATGCCCAACCAAAGCCCTTTTTGGCATAGACTGCCCTGGATGCGGCACTGCCCGTGCTTTGTATTCCCTCACGCACCTTGATGTATCCGCCGCCGTGCGCTACAACATTCTGGCTGTAGTCGCAGTGATTCTTGTTGGCTGGAGTTGGTGCGTGTGGCTCGGCAGAACCCTGGGCAAACGCGTCCCTCGACTGGTCACAATGGCGGTATGCATCCTGGACAACCGCCGTTGTTGTGTTTGTATGGTTTATCATCCGACTGTTGCCGTGGGGAACCGTTCGCAAGTCTGCGGGTGTAACCAGGGACATTATGAGGCGGTTGCGCTAGAATTCAACCTGTGAGTCCACGTAACTTATCTCGTTTTACCTGGCCTGATGACGACCTTGCTGTCGACAACTCTACGTCTACCTACGAGCTGATCACACAGCTCGTGATCATTCGGGAAAACCGTGGAATGACCATTGATCAGGTCGCACAGCGTATGGGAGTAAACAAGTCCACCATCAGCCGTTTCGAGCGCGGAAACACCAATCCAACAATGAAGACCATTCGTCGCTATGCCGAAGCAGTGGGGGCGTATCTTGCAACAGTCGCGGTACCTGTGGAGGGTAGCGGCCCGTGGCAAGATTTACTGTTCAATACAACCGACGCCCTGGAAAACAGCGACTCAATTGCTCCTAAGGAACTGCTTGACTAGCTAGATCTATGGTGAATAATGCACACGGGCAGGGAACGTGAGGTTCAACGCCTATCCACTGAAAGTATCCATAACCCACTGCCCAACACCAAGCAGTAACAGTATTCCAATTATCGCAAGAATAAGACACGCCGTAACAAGTGTCCTGTGCCATGGAACTCCGGCTTTAACAGCAAGCCATGCTCCCAACATAGCGCCCAGCGTATTGAATAATAGATCGCTAATATCGGAGTATCCGACGCCGAGAATAAACTGCGTAATTTCAATACCAAGACTGAAGAAAAATCCTATGACAGCGGAACGCCGCACAGCTCCGCGTACTGGTCGCACAGGTTCGCCTGCTGTACTGGACCACCGCCCATGCATTACCCACCACACACCAAGAAGAATTCCCAGTGGAACAAAAAGGGTAAGGTTTCCCATGGTGTTAAAAAGCGGATTGAAGAAGCCTCGCACCCGGAAAAAATCATGGAAAGGGATGAGTTCAATGGATCGCGTGCGGTGCACACCGGTTCGCCACAACCCACCAATAGTGAGCATTGTTTTCAATTGGGTAAACCCGAGCGTCGCCACAAGGTAGGTTCCTATCGTCAACTTGAGGAACCTAAGGCTTGGTGGGGCACTTATCTGCATAACGATCGATCGTACCTCAGGTTTCATGGGGAGCTTCGGGTCGTAGCTGTTGTGTTGACCGTAAACGTGACCAGGTGTGATCTTCACTAAGCGAAGTTATGGCGTAGCCCATAGCAACGTTGACACCTCAACAACTATGCGCCCGGCATTTCCTTGATTGCCTGCCATCTTCACAGCAGTTCAGACAGGACTCTATTGTTACACGATTAGTATTCTTTCAATCGCTTGGACAAAGTATGCGAATGGGATACGTAAACAATTATCACAATATGCGACGTGACTTGTATAAATTAGATATTCGACTAAATCAGAATTGGGATCGACCCAGATTCATGCTACTATCTCCAATGACAGCATCGATATGGAATCAGAAATGCTTGCAGTGTAAACAGTAATGGAGGAGTAGGTTCTTAAGCTGCAATAATAGCAGAATCACCTGAAGCGAATGCAAATTTTGCATCAAATATCGCGCGGCTAACGTCAACACTTCCGTTGCTCATATGATTCCTTAGCCCATGCTGAAACTCATGTAGGCACACATTTTATGACAAGGTGACCGCCCCTGCTTACTGATGATCCTAAGGTTACGCAGGTAGTCCGAAAGGAATGCCGGATCATGGAGTTATTGGTGATCTACCTGCATTACGCACATCACCGGCTATGCAGGCAACTACGTCTCATGGGTACGTTGACCCAATTTTTGCATGTAGGGAAGGGCTAGACTGTGTCTGTTATCCAGGTATCTGGTCTGGTAAAGAATTTTGGGAATTTTCAGGCTTTAGCAGGATTAAATATGTCAGTGGAGGAAGGCACTGTACATGGTTTTTTGGGCCCTAATGGCGCAGGGAAATCCACGACAATCCGCACGCTCCTCGGACTATTACATCCAACCGCCGGTAAAGTTCGAGTGTTAGGTAAAAATCCGCCTCAGCATCCGGAGATTTTACGTCGTGTCGGTTATGTCCCCGGCGACGTTGCTCTCTGGCCCGCGCTTACAGGGTTAGAAACGTTGAACGCACTGGAATCGCTGCGTGGGTGGACTGTTAATCTTCGTCGGCGTGCGGAATTAATCGAGGCATTTGATTTAGATCCGTCGAAGAAGGCCCGTGATTATTCGACAGGAAATCGCCGTAAGGTGTTGCTTGTGTCTGCGTTATCCGCCGATGCGGATGTTCTTATTCTGGATGAACCAACGGCCGGGCTTGATCCTTTAATGGAACAGGTGTTCATGGAACAGGTACAGATCGAGCAACAGCGCGGCGCGACAGTGCTGCTTAGTAGCCATATTATGAGTGAGGTGGAACGATTGTGTTCACACGTCACTGTGATTAAGCGTGGCGTAGCGGTGGAGAGTGGGCGTATAGATAGCTTGAAACATCTTTCGGCCTACACTGTGACCGCGACTTTTCCTTATGGTATTCCACCTGAGTTAGCAGTTCTCCCGAACGCAACGGTGACACCCCCTGTTCTCACGGTGACAACAACTCACGACAATGTGTCTGCGTTGCTTCTGCATATCATCACTCGTAGCGGGCAAAATATTAGCAGTACGCCAGCCACGTTAGAGGAGTTGTTCCTAAGCCATTATGAGGCTGATACTTAATGCTGCATAATATCGCGTACGTTAGTACATTGTATTTCCGTTTGCGTCGGAACTATTTAATAGCCTGGATTGTGTCTCTTCTGGTACTGACAGCCACATTTCCCATATCTTTTGAGTCGTATTACCCAGACTTGGATACGCGCACAGTTGTCGTTCACACAATGCAGAGCACTATGAGCACCCGAGCAATGTACGGGGTACTAGAGGACCCCGGCACAATTGGGCAGATGGTGGCGTGGAATGGTGGGGCATGGATCACTGTTTTGTGTTCCGTGATGGCCATTTTGTTGTTTAATTCTCTCTACCGCATTCCCGAGGAAAGCGGGCATAGTGAATTGATTCGGTCGGTTGGAGTGTCCCATACGGTGATGTCAGTGGCCACTGTGGTCGTTTCTTTGGTGACTTCTGTTGTTATCGGAGCAGGCACTTTTGTTGTCCTGTGGGTGGAAATGCTCATGGTAGATGAACTCACTTTCCGGGGAGCTTTATCCTTTGGAATTGTCACCTCATTGACGTTCATTGGCAGCATGTTAATTGCTGCGATTATTTCGGCACTGCTTCCATCGGCGTTATTTGTCAATCGCATTGGTCTGTTGTCCATTGCGGTCGCTTTTATCATGCGAGCCATCGCAGATATTGAAGATATTTCCACTCTCAATTGGTTATCCTTGTTGGGTTGGCGGAGTGTGATAAAGCCATACACGAATGACAGCTTAAGTAACGCGGCGCTCTGCCTACTCCTATGCATCGGCTTTGCCGTACTATGGGGCTTTTTGGAACTTCATCGTGAATATGGAACGGGTCGTATTCCTGCACGCTCTCGGGATGCTATTCCTCCACGTAATGTGGGTGGAATGCTGCGCTTGCGGTGGGTATTGGAGCGTGGGCAGTTAGCAACATGGGGAGTCGCGGTTATGATAATGAGCGGTTTCCTTACATCTCTTACGGGTTCGCTGAAGGATTTGTTTGACAACGAGCAGTTTGGTGCCATGATGAAGGAAAGCATGAGAACCACCGACCTGCAATCGGGCTTCCTTTCTCAGACTGTTCAGATTGTGGGAATCCTTGTCGCTATTGCCGGTGTTCAGATGGTTCTTCGACTACGTATGGAGGAGAAGGAGCGCCTTGTTGATCTCATGTGTTCTACGGGTATTCGACGCTGGACCCCTTTAGGTTCTGTGACCGTTACTTCTTTAGTGGCTACGTTATTACTTATGGTGGCGGGGGCTATTGCCTCTTTGTTTGGCGCACGTTTTTCCGACGATCCGGGGGCAGCCATGCGGTCACTTCTGTACGGCTTCTTCGGCGAGGTAGGGCCTGTCATCGCAATGCTCGGAGTTGCGGTGGTGTTCGTTGGGGCATTGCCTCGTTATGCCACGTTGGCTTGGACACCGCTGGTGTATTGCGTGGTGGTGGTATTTTTGGGTGATACGTTGAAACTTCCCGAATGGGCGATGGATTTGTCTGTGTTTAATCATCCGTTGTTTGCCGATGAACTCACCACACGCGGCTGGATTCCCGTTGCCATGGCGTTCGCTGGTATTGCTGCAAGTGGTGTTGGTATTGTCGCAGCATCGTGGCGGGAAGTTCGCTAGCCCCTGCACCATGTCAACCATACCAACGCGTATCGACGTCCCATTCACCCGCATTTTTGAAATCGAACTGGACCTGCAACGTCAGGTTTCAGGCACGCGCAAAGCGACGTGCGGCCTCAATCACGGAGGCGCGTCGTCTAGCATGTTCTTCCTCGGTAGGCTCGCCCGTTAACATACGTGCGACTTGGGGAGCGGCGAACCACCATCCCGCGAGGGCAAGCACCAAAAAGGCAATATGGTCTGCGTCAATGGAGTTGGTGAGCACTCCTTGGCGTTGCCCGTCTGTCGCTGCCGCCGTTTTTTCCTCATAGCGGGCACGCCGTGCCTCCTCATTAGGTACGTCCGTACCAAATGCGAGACCTTCCCAGTGCAGAAGGCGTGTGAGTTCGGGTCGTTCACGGTGGTAGTCGTACACGTGTCCGGCGTAGTCGCCAATGTCGTAGGTGGCAAAGGAGTCAACGGGGATTGCCTGCGCGACTTTGGCTAGTTCCTCTTGCAGTACTCTCGCCAGCAGTTCCCGCTTGCCGCCGAAGTAGTTGTAGATGCGTTCTTTGTTCACACCTGCTTCCTTGGCAATGCGCTCTATCGTCGTGCCATCTGGGCCGACGGCGGCGAATTGTTTTGTCGCAGCGTCGAGAATCTTTCGTTGTGTTCCTGCTGTGTCCCACGCCATCCTCTAGTCCTTTCCAACGGTAGCGTTGCATATTTTACCGGACGTTACTAGACTCCTTTTCCAACGCAACCGTTGGAAAGTAGGTCATCATGCACACGTCCGACCATCCAGCACGACGCAGCACGGCAGCCGCGCTGGTCATCACCGCTCTTTTCGTTCTTACACAGCTCTACTCCGCCATCCCCCTCATTGGTCCTGTGAGTACAGATCTTGGCAGAAACGCCACATTTGCCCTGTCCACCTCATTTAGCTTGTGCTATGCACTAGGTTTCCTCATCTGGGGCCCCATCGCCGACCATTACGGCCGCCGCACCTGCCTTCTCATCGGCATGACCTTGCTCACCGTTGCGACCCTGAGCTGCGCCGTCACCACCTCTCTCGGTGCACTTGCCGTTGCACGGTGCATTCAAGGTATTACCGCAGCGAGCTTTTCCCCCATTGCTCTGGCCTATCTCAGCGATTCCACGCCACCCGCCTGGAGAGGAACCGCAATCGGTGCGATGTCCACAGCATTTCTTGTCGCTGGAATATTCGGGCAAGTCACAGCCCAAGCGATCACAGAGCGCTGGGGGTGGCATTGGGTGTTTGGCGCGAGCGCACTGGTCCTGTTCATTTGCGCAGGAGCCATTGCGGTCCTCATGCGGGACCGCACCACTCGCACTCCATACAGTTCGCTTATAGATCAATTCGCCAGGGTAGGTGCCCTCTTAACCACCCCAACCATTCTGCTGCTCTGCAGTGCGCACATCACCCTATTATTGGTCTTCGTAGCCATGTACACGGCGCTAGGGCCGCATCTTGTGAGTCTCGGATATTCTCCTTCGGATGTACTCATCCTGCGGCTTGTTGGCTTGCCGGGTATGTTTGCAGCACTTGCGGTAGGGAAGCTATCACAGCGATTCAGCACAATCACCCTCGCTCGCGCGGGATTTCTACTGGGCGTTGTGGGGCTCATCCTAGAAGCGTGTATGCACACATCCACCATCGGAATAGGTGCTGCCAGCCTTGTCTGCGTCACTGGCGTTGCTGTCGCCGTAGCCACCATGATCACATTGTTTGGGCAGGTCGCCGCACCGAATCGCGCCACCGGCATGGCCATTAACGGGCTGGTCCTTTTCCTTGGGGCCAGTATCGGGCCACTTCTAGGCGCGGCAGGACTCAGCTTTTCCGCCCTCCTATTGGTACTGGCCGCGCTGTATTGCTGCGCGGCCCTGAGTCTCACCGTCGTGGCAAAGTTGCTTTAACGAGCAACCTCCACGGTACCTAGCTGAACGGTACCCGCTTTCAGCGCAATTGGCCCTTGAGCATCCTTTGGTATGCGTCCAATTTCCCTACGCTGCATACTGTCTTTGCCCACGTTGTGGGCGGTGGACACGAGCGCGGTCACCGCCCAGGTGCCGTCGTCACGAGGTTCGAGCCACGGATCCGCAACGGCCACCTCGACCATATTGAAGCGTGCGGATACAGTTACAGTTCCCCGATAGTGACGCACCCCATCAGCAGTTTCCGAAGCCTTGTCCCGTGAAAAACTCAGGCGATCAGCACCCTGTTTAGCTGCACCATTCGTGGGGTTGACGCCGCCGCGCGTGTTTTTGGCAAACTGCTGAACCGCCGCGGCGTCGATAAGCAGGTCAGGCGTCGCAGCAGCGGGTGTATTGGGGCCAGCATCCGGCGAGTAGGGTATCGGTACGAAAAACTCCTGGCGAGCATCCACCGAGCCAGCACCCGGGTAGACGTAAATGCCCCATTTATCACCCGTCGTATTCGCCGGTGGATCCACCACAACCCGCGCCGTGAAAGTACCATCAGCGTTCATAGCCTGCGCCTGCCTAGCGATGGAACGCCGCATATCGACGGACCCCGCAGGTATAGAATCCAGCGTCCCTGCGGGCATTACCCACGCCATGCGATCATGGGGGTGTGTGCGCACGGACCCTGGGACACCTTCGCTGGGCTTCCAGTGCTCAGGAAACGCACCGTAGAGCACAAACAATCCGTTTCGGAACTCCAGGCGGGACAGGCAGTACGAAGCCGCCACGGTTAGCATTCGGATCAAAGCCTGAACCGTGAACAAGAAGGACATCACCACGATGCATCGTCTTGCCCTCAATGGAACGGCCTTGCTCATCAGTCACACGAATCTGCGGTGACTCGTTCACCTGCGGAAATATGGGTAAATTATCAGGGACCACAGGCATTGCGGCTGCGGCAGGGGCAGCAGCCACGACAACGGCCAACGCTAGGGGAAGGGCAGTGAATGATCGCATAAACAACCTACCCTTATTAGCCGAGGTGTGGAAGGTGGCTTCCAGTAATTCCGCCACCAAACCTCTACTTCACCACCAGGTTCACCATGCGACCGGGCACCACGATCTCCTTGACCACGGTCTTTCCTTCCACATGGTTGGCAATGCCAGGATCGGCCAGTGCTGCGGCGATGATGTCGGCCTGGGCGGCGTCGCCAGCCACGGTCACGCGACCACGAACTTTGCCGTTGACCTGAACGGGAAGCTCGATGGTGTCATCCACCAACCATTGTTCGTCGAAGGTGGGGAAGGGTTCGTACGCCACGGTGCCATCGGCCGTCTTGTTGCCAAGACGAGTCCATAGTTCCTCGGCAATGTGGGGTGCCACCGGCGCAACCATCAAAACCACGGGTTCAACCGCCGAGCGAGGTGCGCCAGCCGGGTATGCCTTGGTCAGGTAGTTCACGTACTCGATGAGTTTGGCCACTACCGTGTTCAGGCGTAGTTCGGCGTAATCCTCACGCACACCGGCAACAGTCCGGTGCAGGGCTTTGTTGTCATCGTCGGTCAACACAGCGTCGTCAACAACAACCAGGTTGCCGGTGTTTTCATCAATCACCAAGCGCCAGAGGCGTTGCAGGAAACGCTGGGCGCCCACGACGTCTTTGGTGGCCCAGGGGCGGGATGTGTCCAGGGGACCCATGGCCATTTCGTACACGCGAAGCGTATCGGCACCGTAGTCGTCGCAGATTTCCTCGGGGGATACGGAGTTTTTCAGAGATTTACCCATTTTTCCGTATTCCTGGGTGACTTCTTCCCCGTTGTAGAAGAATCGACCGTCGCGTTCTTCCACCTCGGCGGCGGGCACGTACACGCCACGGGAGTCGACGTAGGCGAAGGCTTGGATGTAACCCTGGTTGTAGAGGCGTCGATACGGCTCACGTGAGGTAACATACCCCAGGTCGTAAAGCACTTTGTGCCAGAACCGGGCGTACAGCAGGTGCAACACGGCGTGTTCGACACCGCCGACGTACAGGTCAACACCACCGCTGTCAGACGTGGAGCGGGGACCGGTCCAGTAGCGCTCGTTGTCGATGTTGCAGAACTCGTCAGCGTTGGTGGGATCAATGTAACGCAGCTGGTACCAGGACGAACCAGCCCATTGAGGCATGACGTTCGTGTCACGGGTATACCGTTGCACCCCATCGCCTAGGTCTAGTTCCACCTCAACCCAGTCTTTAGCCTTGGCCAGTGGTGGTTGTGGTTCGGAATCAGCGTCATTGGGGTCAAAGGACACGGGGTTGTAGTCCTCCACATCGGGCAGCTCGATGGGAAGCATGGATTCCGGCAGGCCGTGAGCGATTCCATCGGCGTCGTACACGATGGGGAAGGGTTCGCCCCAGTAGCGCTGGCGAGCAAACAGCCAGTCCCGCAGCTTGTATTGGATTTTCTCGCGTCCCAGGCTCCGAGCTTCCAACCAGGAAATGACGGCGGCGATGGCGTCTTCTTTGCCCAGGCCGTTGATGTCTAGACCGGACTCGTTTGCCGAGTTCACGGCCACACCTGCTTCGGTGTATGCCTCGACGGAAATGTCACCACCTGCAACAACTTCAACCAAAGGCAGACCAAATTCACCGGCAAATTCGTAGTCGCGGGAATCGTGGGCGGGCACGGCCATGATGGCGCCGGTACCGTAGCCGGTGAGTACATAGTCCGCAATGAACACGGGAATGCGCGCACCGTTGACCGGGTTGGTGGCGTACACGCCCAGGAAAACGCCGGTTTTTTCTTTGTTTTCCTGGCGTTCCAGGTCGGATTTTGCCGCAATGGAGGCACGGTATGCTGCCACCGCCTTAGAAGGTGTGGAATGCCCGAAAGTCCACCGCGCGTCAACCGCATCTGCTGCGTAAGCGTTGGCAGGGGCGGCGTCTACTAGGGCGTCGACAAGCGGATGCTCGGGGGCAAGCACCATGTAGGTGGCACCAAACAGCGTGTCGGGGCGGGTGGTGAACACAGTGATCGTCGCCTCACCCGCAACAGCCTCACCTGCAGCAGCCTCCACTGCAAAATCCACCTCAGCACCGCGTGAACGTCCAATCCAGTTCTGCTGCATGCTTTTGACTTTGTCCGGCCAGTCCAACAGTGCGAGATCGTCGAGCAGGCGGTCGGCGTAGGCGGTGATGCGCATCATCCATTGCGAGAGGTTCTTACGGAACACCGGGAAGTTCCCGCGTTCGGAACGCCCGTCGGCTGTGACTTCCTCGTTCGCCAGTACCGTTCCCAACCCGGGGCACCAGTTCACCAGGGAGTTCGTGCGGTAAACCAGACGGAAAGAGTCAACAACCTCGGCTTTCTGCTGCTGCGTCAGTTCTGCATAAGCACTAGTACCAAATTTCACCGCCAGTTCCTCGGGCACAGCAACCTCGCCGGATTCCAGCAGGGGTACAGCTCGGCAATGGGGCGAGCTTTCTGCTGCGCCGGATCGAACCAGGCGTTGAAAATCTGCAGAAAATCCACTGTGTCCAGCGGTAAAACTCAACATCGGTGGTGGCCACGGCGCGTCGTTTATCGTGTGCTAAGCCCAGGCGACCGAGTTGACGTTCCATATTGTTAATGGATTCCTGGGTTTTCACCCGCGGGTGTGTTCCCGTCTGAATGGCGTACTGCTCGGCAGGCAAGCCAAACGCGTCATAGCCCAGGGTATGCAGCACGTTTTTGCCCAGCATTCGGTTGTATCGTCCGAACACGTCGGTGGCAATGTATCCCAGCGGGTGCCCCACATGCAGGCCCGCCCCAGAGGGGAAGGGGAACATGTCCTGCACAAACAGCTTTTCCTCCGGCAGTGTTTCCCCGCCCGTGGGGGCAAGGTCGCCCACCGGGTTTGGGGCGTTAAAAGTGCCGTTGTCTATCCAGAATTTCTGCCACGTTTTCTCTATCGTGGCAGCCAGTTCTGGGGAATAACGATGTGCAGGGGTCTCGCTCGGATTAGTCATGAGAAACAGTCTAGACCCTGCCCTAAACCTGCTGCTTATCGACGCCGCGTTACCCCATCAACGCGCTATCGCCCAGGTTTACTGCCGAGGTCGCTCAAAAACAATGAGAATGCCGTCAACCCCACCGGGCCCTATGCGTCCTTTGACGTCTGCGGCGGTCATAGACTTGTACAACCAGCCGTCTTTCGCTTCATCGTTAAGAATCTTCTCCAGTTTTTTGCCGGACATTTTGCCGCCCAGCAGCCCTTCACGAACTTCCACTACTTTGTACTCCATACGTTCAATATAGCGATGAAATCCGCAGGGCTGCCGTTAACGCAATCTGCTACTGGAGCCTGCGACGCAGCAACACCCCACCGCTGACGGTAAGTACGGCACCTAGCAGCACCAGCCCTAACACTGAGGAACCCGTCATGGCCAGCTTTTCGACGCCCTCGTTGACGCTCAGGTTGCGCCCCAACCTGTGCTGGTACGTTGCTTCCATACTCTGGTGTGCGCGGATCGCCTGAAGCGGGAGGCACCCCTGGCTTCTTGGTGCGCGGTTCCGGTGTTTGGTTGCAGGGAACTGCGGTTTTCACCTCGTTACTGTTCACCCCGGGCTTCGTCGCGGCGTCGAAAACCGGATAACCCTCGGTGAGTAGGTAACCAGTGTCGCGAACGTACCCTGATTCAGGCTTGTTTTTCACTGTTGCGGCAAACGACACAGACACCACAGTATCTGGGTTATTTTTACGGCTAGCCGCGAGTTTGGTTAAACCCGCGGGTGTGAGTTCCATGGTGGCCACTCGCTGCGCATCCACGGTGAAGGTGTAATCCTTACGTTTATCAAGCTCCATAGTTTTACCGCCAGTGGCACGGTTACTGATGGTCACAGTGTGGGAACTATCCTTCACTGCAACACCGTCCGGTACGGGATTGGCAATCGTGTAGCGGTGAATCTTCCCGTCGCTTTGTGGGGCAGGGGAGTTGCCTGTGACTGTGTAGGTGACTGTGCCACCAACGTCCGTGCAGCGCTTATCCACATCCGCTGTTGTTGTCAGCTTTTGGTCCTTTGCGTGCACCTCCACCTCATACATCCAGCGACCACGTGTCTGCGGATCGGTGGTAGGCACCGTCACAAGGAATGGAGACACCACCGAAAGGTGCTTGTCTTGGGCAGGACTCGGAGCCTCCGTGACGTAGTACAACCCAAGCGGCAGGTCTGCCAAACGCGCACTACCGTCTGCACCTGTTTCCCCACGCACAACTGTGGTACTCAAATCACTTTCCCTGCCACCACCAGCATAGAAGTCAGCCGCCTTGACGTTTTCTGCGGCCAACCACCCTTCATTAGTGGTCAGATCAATGCCCATGACTTTCCGAGCCTCAAAACGAATACCCGGGATAGGGGAGCGGTCCAGGCTGGCCGTGGGATTCTGCGGATCACCAAACTGCGTCAAAGGATCACCCGATGATTTGTGAATGACCAACGTACCTTGGCGGTTACTATCGATCAACCCAGCGTGACGCTGCGAAACCGACTCGTGTGTAGCCTGCGCAACCACTGTTTTCTCGGCTGCACTAGCAAGAGCGAGTGGATGTGCACTCAGGGCGACGACAACCGCTGCGGCACATGCGATGCTGCGTTTCTTCATGGGATTACACCTTTGCCTCTACAGTGGGCGTGTTTATTTCGGTACGAGCTTTTTTGCGCTGCCGCAGCACCCAGGCAAAAGCTGCGATGACCAGGAGCACAATGACTGCGGCCGACCCAAGGACAGCGGTCATCCAGCCCTGCCACGGGTGGTGAACAGTATCAAACACCTGGTTCGCCTCGCCGGGTTCCATTTCTGCGCGAACCGCCTGCACAAGAAGACGATGCGAGTTCACCCCATACGGCGTACAGGTAATCAAAGTAATCATGTCGCGCCCCGGAACGGGCGCTAATTTATCCGTCTCAGTCAGGGAGCACAACAAACGTGTCCTCCACAACATACTTAAGTTTCTGTCCAGCAACGTCCACGTAGATGGCGTCGCCCTTTTCACATCAACAAGGTTGTCCCACAAGGTGGCCTGCGACAGGCCCGTATGTCCCGTCAACACCGCATGAGTACCCTCGCCCCCCACGGGGAAGGCACTCCCATACAGGTGACCGATGCCTTTAGCCAACACCGACTCATCCGAACCGTGATAGATCGGCAAATCAGACGAAATGGCGGGAATCACCACACGACCCATCACCTCACCGACATCAAGCACATCCAGATAGCGCTGGTACTCAAGGTTGTCGGCCTCAACCCGCGCCAACCACGGGTCGAGGATAGGTCCACCCTGAAACTGGGCATTCCAGTCCTGAGCTTCGCGGAGTTCATCAACATAGCGCTGCTGGGTCGCCGGGTCTTGCACCTGACTTGCATAGGCTTCGACCTGGCTACTCTGCTGAGCGTTATTCCACACTGTGGCCACGACAGGATACAAAAGAACCCCAACACCAATGAGAACTAACAGCAGAGGAAGGAGTAACCTCGCTGCTGATGATCGGCTAGATGACCGAGGCTTTTTCACTGACCTGTGGCGCAAGCCCATGATGTTTAACACCCCACGAAAATCGGACTGGACGGGAAATAACTTAGGAACCCTGGCGACGGAACATGTAGACGGCGCTACCGCCACCCACCAGAACGATCAGGCCACCGGCCAGGATCAACGTGGTGATACCAGCGCCACCTGTCAGCGGCAGGTTGTGCCCACCGTTGTGCTTAGCATCCGTCACTGTCGGAGTGGACAAAGCGATCGTCTCGTTGCTGCCCTTGTTCACCTGGAAGAAGAACGGGGTAGCCAACAGCGAATAGCCCGGGTGTGCTTTGGTCTCCACCAAACAGTAGCCCTTAGCCTTCTCCGCCTGATTCTCGACGGCCGCACCATCAGCGAAGTCATTCACATGCAGGCCCTGCACCGTAGCGCCCGGAACGACATCCGTGCGGATCTTGTTACCCAGGTGGTTAATATCGTCACAGGCGTAGATATCAAAACGAGCTTCATTCAGCGGCTGCTTGTCGCTGTTCTGCTTCACAACCTTGACGTTGCCGAAATAGGTCTTCGGCTTATCCTTCGGGGTTGACGGAGGCTTGGGGTTGGTCGGATCTTCGTGCTCAGAGTACGACGTCAACTCAGCGTCGTTAACCACCGGAGCCAACGGATCGACAGAATTAACGTGCTGCACCATGAAGTCAGCCACCGTCACCAGCTTGCGCTTTTGGGCCGGAAGATTCGAAATCTTTGCCAAACCAGCGGCAGTGAAATCAATGACCAGCTTTGCTTTGCCGGCAGCATTTTCTTGACGCACGGCGTAGTCAACGCCTTCGTTGAAGGTCACCGAGTTGTCAGCCAGTTTCACGGACTTGATGTGACCATCGGTGAGACGCGCCGGGTCATACACGTCGGCGACCTTGTAGGATGCGAGTTTCTGGGACTCGGGAATCTTGGAAGTGATGGTGTACCCGATGCGGTCACCAACGTTTTTACCTTGGTCCTGAACCGTCTTGGTAATCACGTCTTCGACGGGCTTATTCTTCGGGTGAGACGTGAACGTTGTATTCCCACGTGTTCTTGGTGTTTGGGTTGGTCAGAGCGGCGTGACGTAGAATTCACGTTCCACGGATTCATAGCCCAGCAGGGGCGGAAATTTCTGTGACCTTGTACAGACCAACAGCCAAGCCATCGAATACGGCTTCGCCATTAGCTCCGGTCGGTTTGGTCACGGCGGGGCCGAGGTCGTTGCTCCCGGTTTTAACAACTTTTTCTGCAGCCAACCAGCCTTCGTTGGTGGTGAGGTCGATATTGTTAACCTTCTGAACCTGGAACACGGCGTTACGGAGGGGCTCGCCCAGACCGTTGACGTTATCGCGACGCAAACCATTGTCACGCTCGGTGCCCACGTTGTTCTTGGAGAACTTGTGAATGGTCAGTGAGGTGGGGGCGGTCTTGTTGATGGTTCCTACCGGAGCGTTGGGTATGCTGTTGGACGCACCTGGGACGCTCTTTGTTGCACCGGGGGTTGCCACGGCAACACCCATGCCGATGCCAGTACTGGTGAGAATAACGCCGGTGGCAACGGCAGCGACGAGGCTCTTTTTGAAGATGTTCATGGAAAGCTCTTCCTGGATAGGTCGACGATGGTGTTATAAGTGCTCACTGTTTGTAGGTGCCAGGTGTTTCATTCACTGTTGCACCGAGGGCGCGGATCGTTCATGATGCGTACCTTTCGTTTGTTGCGTTTTATTACTACTTATTCAGTTGTGCGTTGTCGTCTGAAGACAATTCCCGCGAGACCCGCAGCGAGGAGCACCGTGAACATTCCGGCACCGATGTACCCGCCGTGCCCGAGTCCACCGGACCGCGGCATTTCGCCAACCATGGCGGGAAACTTAAACACCCACGCACTGGCACTTCCAGTCAACGGTTGTGCCTGCTCAGGCGCGGTAGCTTGATAGGCGGGTACGGTGTAGTGCGCCTGCGCGTTGATCTGCGTGTGCGTGTACGCACCGTCGCTGGAATAGCCTTCGGATCAGTGACGGTGGTGCGGCACACAATCTCACCGTGATGGTTCTTGTCCACCGCGAGGCGCGGGGCGTCGTTACGCGTACCAGAACCAGGAATTACTGTGGCTCCGGTGCACTGCAGGGTGCCAAGGGTTAAGTGCTGGTCGGTGTGCGCACCAGTGTTGACATCCATGACAACATCGCTGATGTCAATGGTGTCTAGCGGGTACGAACCAGTGCCGAAGCGGTAGGTGAACTGCACTTCCTTGGCGGTCGGGGCGAGGGGGTACGCCTGTTCCTTGGTGTATGCCTTCTGGGTGTACACCTCTTTATCTACGGTCAGTTCCGGCATTGCCACACTGACGCAGGCTGATGCGGTTTTCTCCTCGGTCGCGACTTTAGCGCCCTTGACATCTTTGCGTGCATCGCCTGAAGCAAATTTCACCTGGTTAACCAACCCTTTATCCATGCTTCCATCAACGCATTGATGGTGGTCACGAACGTCACGGGTAGCTTTCGGATCGGCGACGCGGTAGCGAACCTCTACACGCATCGTTGCTGTCTGCTGTGGCTGGATCTTCTTCATGTCAGCCTTCGCAAGACGCCAGGAACCTGTCTTCTCTTTACGTAGCCCAGCGGGGATTGGTCACCAGATCTCCAGAAACAACCATGCCGATCACGTTCATACCGGAAAGGGTGGTGGGTTCTTCGACGATGTCCTGCGGCGTCGCAGTAAATGCGGAATCGTTTTTACAGCAACTTCGTAGGTGGCGGTTAACTCCTGATTGGCCGCACCAGTGACTACCACGGGGCTGTACGGCTTTCTTACTGAGGGTAAACGCCGCATTGTGGGGAGCCTTCAGGTCAACGCAGGCGTTTTTCCACTTGTCACGATGGTCTTTGTCGCTGCGCAGCGCCACTGTGTTGACCAAACCAACACCCTCGTGGTTAGAACTGGAGCGACACGTCAGTGCCTTTTCATTACGGACGGTCGCGTCAGGGTCGGTAACCACATACGTCACCGCTACCGTCATGGACCGTTCGGTGTGAGCACCGATAGGCTGCATCTTGTCGTGCGGGATCAGCCACGAGTTGCCTTCTTGAGCAAGTCTCATGTTCTGCTCCGTGACCAGTTCACCAGAAACATGCACTTCAGCTATGTTCATGCCAGGGAAAGCTTGCGGCGCTTCGAGAATGTCGCCAGGTTGCGCCTGGTGACTGGCATTAGTACGAACTTTCACACGGTATTCTGCGGTGATGCGTTGATCCTTCTCACCGGTGAGTGCAATCGGTTCACTTATTTTTTCTTTGTTCACCACAAAGTCAGCGGCGGGCACAACGTTTTTGAACGTACACTCCACGGTGTCCAGATGGTTAGCGTTGCGAACAGTCAGCCCGTTAGCACTGGGGTTTTGCTCAACATAGATGGTGTTGCTGTCCATGCGCGCCGGTGGCACTCCATCAACCACGGTTTTCGACGTCCCGTGCACGTCTTTCGCCGTACCACTGCGGCTTTACGCTGCTTACCGTTGAGGAAAAGGCTCCACCCGGGTTTTATTCTGCAGGTTTTCTGATACCTCAATTGTCCCCGGCTCAAACCCCTCTCGCCCACGTAGGGTTGGCATGGTCAGCGTTGCGATACCGTCATCATCGGTTGTTGCCTGCGGCCCCAGCACTTTTTCGACACCGCCTCGGCGTGTCTTGTACAACTGGGAAGTAAATTCGAAACCCGCCCCAGAAAGACCAGGGGTAGTGATGTCTTTGCTGTTGTGCAAGACCTTACCGCTTGCATCAACAAGTTCCTTTTTGATCACCAACTTGGCACCACAGCCTGCGAAGGATTTCCTCAACTCCTCGCGAAGATGCTCAAACCCGTTGGGCAGGATAATGCGATCTTGGCTGATGGTTTCCAGCAGTTTCAGCTGGCTAGCCACGTAAAGAACGTAGTCGTTATAGTATTCGCGCTCAACACCTGGGAAGTCGACGGTTGCCGCATAGCTCTCACGGTGACGGTATTTGTACGTGGTTTCCCATGCTGCACCTTCAATGCTCTGGCCGTATTCGGGATTGGGGTGTATTTCCACACGATCGCTGCTGTCAGCGCGGAATCCTACACCCACGCCCACCACATAGGTTCCTTTGCTGCGCAGTTGTTCTGCATAGTATTGGGCCCAAATCACGTCATAGTCATTGGTGACCACACCCCATCCAAATGGCGCAGTTGGCCTACCATCGGTGATGAAGTACACGACGTCGTACTTTTCACCATTATCGGCTGCCTCTGATAGCCGTTTGAGCGCATCACTCCAGTTGGTTCCGCCTCGCCTGTAATCACGGTCCCCGGGTAGGGTGAGCCTGTCTAAGGTTTGTTTCGCGTTGTTGACGTCCTGGTTGGATTCCATTTTCGCGTTGATCACCTCGGCGTTGACATCACCAGGTGCCTCAGTGGCAAAGTTCATGATGCTGAGCGTTGTGGAGGTTCCAGAGAGGATGTCCACCACGGTTTTACCCGCCTCTTTGCTGGCTGCGAGTCCTTGCTGCCCAATGGATTGGGATACGTCAAAGACCAGTGCGGTACGCAAACCACATCGCGGAATGGCACGGATGGTCTTAGCGATGGAGTTATCTGCTTCCTTAGCGTGAGGATCGGCTTGTTTCGAGGTGTTTGCCCCATCAAAGTCCGTGGCAGTCTCGGCAACGAGTGATGCTACTTTGGCTGCTTCCGGGTTAATGGCGGGCGAAATCGGTTCCTTCTTGCTGTCGGGGGAAGTGGGAACTTGCGGTGCTGACGCATCGTATGGCGCTTTCTCTGCAGGACTTGCGTCAGCAACAACTGGATGCGTAGTAGTCCCCACAACAAGCGTTGCAGCTGCAATAAGCGCGGATACCGAAGAGAGCACACGGCGGCATGTTTGCCTGGTGTTACGCAGGCATCCCTTGCCCTGATTGTGGTGATTGTGGTCACGCACCGTGATGCGCCTTTCTTTACAATTCCGTTTACCCCTATGCGGTATCGCAACTGGCTGCGGAAGCAGCCACCCCGTTGACATCCACTATGTCAGCGACCCGGCATCACATAGGAATTTTCTTAATTTCGTCTCTTACAGTCTTATACTTTTCTTTGCTTTTTGCAAAGCTGACATATAAACATCTTTGCTGGGGTTTACCCCCGCAGCCAGAAACGCGCAGGTCATAATTATCACTTTCGATACCTGCACTACCCCCATCATTGGCCTACAAAATGCGCAGTTCAGAGCTATAATTTGAAAAATTACTGAATCGTCGGTATGCCGTGCCGTCAGCATCCCCCATGGTCAAGAGCATACAAAAACCTCATCCTGAAAACATAGATTCAAGATGAGGTTTTCCTGAGAGTTTTATGGTGCCACTAATAAATTGCCAGCGTCCTACTCCTCAATGATGTCGTCGCGGCTACTTTGCACATCGACCAGCTCAGCACGAGAGATCTGGCCCTTCGCAAGTTTATTAACCACAAGGGCAATAGCGCCGTCCCCGGTCACGTTACATGCCGTGCCGAAAGAGTCGATGGCGATGTACGCGGCAATCATGAGCCCCACTTGGTCGTTCGTAAATCCCAGCATGGAGGACAGCAAGCCCACAGCTGCCATAATCGCACCACCAGGTACGCCCGGCGCGGCGACCATGGTGATGCCCAGCATGAAGATGAACCCGATGGCCTTGCCTGGTGTCAGCTCAATGTCCGCCATGTACGTGATCGCAAAAGCAAAGAGACCAATCTTGAGCATGGAGCCGGCCAGGTGCGTGGTGGCGCAGAGGGGAACAGTGAAGCCTGCGACGGACGGCGCGACGTTGTTGCGCTTAGCACAGTCGTAGGTGACGGGAATGGTAGCGGCGGAGGAGGAGGTACCCAGCGCGGTGACATACGCGGGCAGCATGTTCTTCAGCGCCACGAAGGGGTTTTTACCTGCGATACTGCCTGCAATAACGAACTGTATGAGCAGCAGCACGATGGTGAGCACCACCGCCAGCACGAGCACTCGGGCAAAAGCACTTAGGATCTGCAGAAGGTTTCCGTTCATCCCCATGGACAGGAACATGCCGAAGATGAAGATCGGCAAAAGCGGGATAATAAACTTGGTGATGACGTGCATGACCACGCGTTCCAGGTCACGCACTCCTGCAAAGAGCGTATCGCTGCGCACAGCAGTCATGGCCACGCCAATAGTAAAGGCAAGGAGAAGAGCCGTCATCACGCCCATGGGTGGTTCCATGTCAATTTTGAAGTAGGGGCTCAGGGCGCCTTGTTCCACATCCGCCGCAGCGACCATACCTTGCCCTGCCAGTAATCGTGGGTAGAGAGCGGATGCGGAAAGATAGGCCATGAGTCCAGCGAAAATAGTGGAAGCATAGGCGATGGCCGTGGTGATGGCCAGCCATTTTCCCGCACCTTTACCAATCCCGGCGATAGCCGGGGTGATCAGGGCGAAAATCAAGACGGGGATGAAAAATCCAAGGAAATTTCCGAACAGACCGTTGAAGGTGGCGAAAACGCGCCCCAGCCAGTCGGGGAAAAATAAGCTGCACACGATGCCGGAGATAATTGCTACGACAATGCGAAAAAGCAGCGAGGAGGAGAGTCGTCGAAGATCCATACGTTCTTCCCTAGGTTCGGACCCCGGATGGGACTGGGGTCACTACGGTGCATAAACTGTTTATAAGGTAACAGCTTTCCGCATTGGTCACGAACGCCTATAGCCAACAACAACGGATGTTCCGACTGCTGGATCGTCTAAAACTACTGCGTTGGGGGCGAAAACAGTCGCGGCATGTTTTTCGGTAAGAACGTCCACCAGACAGGGGTGGGGCCGACAATAGCGGTGGCTGTGGTTGAGGGATTGACCACCGAGACGTCGTCAAGCGCAGGCATACCCTCGTATTTTTCGACCATAAATTCGCAACATCACCCCACCCGACTACACTTGCGCTTATGATTGCCGTGACCGCGTTACTGTTGATTCTCGCCGCACTCTTCATCATTGTTGGCGGCCTGGGGTGGGCTGGAAAATTGCCAGGAAACGGCGTGATAGGCATTCGCGTACCGGAAGTCCGTAAAACCAAGGAACTGTGGGACACCGCACACCGCATCGCCGGACCGCTCTGGACAGTCAGTGGCATCGTCCTCGCCCTTGGCGGCATACTTTCGTTCGGTGCTAGCGGATGGATGTGGCTGGTCGTCGCACTCGCCGTTGTTGGCTCCCTCGCGCTTTTGGGCATGGGTGCCGGCATGGGCGCACATGCCGTCGCGCTTATCGACGCCCGCGCCACTGCCGAAGCAGCCTCCGATTCCGGCTGCGATTGCTGCTCTTCAGGGGCTTCCGACGCATCGGCGTCCTCCACAGCTGCCTCCGATGCCCATGACCCCAGCGTGGATTGCGGCGTGAGCGGCGGCTGTGGTTCCTGTTCACTCAACGGGGCGTGTGAAGGCGGCTCCGATGCCTTCGCAGCAGGTGAGTCCTTTGGCAACGTAGACTTAGATGCCGTACGTAAGGCCGCTGCGAAAGGCGATGATCGTCAGCATGGGAACACCACAGTTCATCCTTAACCTGAGAAAGAAAATCGGACACGACGAGCTATGGCTGCCCGGGGTGACAGGGGTAATACTCCGCAGCGGCGACGGTGGGGAGGGAGGGACTGCGCAGGAAGTCCTGCTGGTGCAGCGCAGTGATAACCACCACTGGACACCGGTGACCGGCATCTGCGAACCCAGCGAGCAACCTGACACAGCTATCATGCGGGAAGCTTTGGAAGAAACGGGGCTGCAGATTCAGGTGGACCGCCTGCTGTGGGTGCAAGCCATCGACGCGTTGACCTATATCAATGGAGACGTTGCCAGTTACATGGACACCGCATTTGCCTGTTCGGTAGTCCCCGGCACATCGTCTATTCCTCATGTTGCCGACGAGGAGAGCGTCGCAGTCGGTTGGTTTCATGTTGACGAGCTGCCGGCCATGAAGCCGCGTTTTGAGCATTTAATTATAATCGCAAGCACAGGAACTTCCCGTAGTCCGGCGGGCTGGGGACCAGCGTCAACCTAGGAGAAAGAGTTGCGCTATAACGCAACTCGCCGACATTGCAGAGAAAGCTGATGATGTTTCATGTCCGATGCCTGCGGTTGCACCACTTCCACACCAGCCGAGAACACTCACGGTGCTAGGTACCAATTCTGGGATAACGCCCTCATCCTTCCCATCCTGTCCGGGCTGTTATTAGTGTTGGGCGTGATCACCGAGGGCCGGGTGCCTGGGACAGTTCACCAACTCTTCTTCTGGGCCTCTCTCGTTGCTGGTGGCATCACTTTTGTACCGGATGCACTCAAGCGATTGGTCCTGCCTGGACGTCGCCTCCGCCAACGCTTGAGCATCGGCCTACTTATGACCATCAGCGCAATTGGCGCGGTGTTACTCGGATACACCGCCGAAGCAGCAGCGCTAGCATTCCTGTTTTCCATTGCGGAAACCTTGGAAGACCGGGCATTCGCCCAGGCAAGAGTAGTTTGCGTTCACTCTACGAACTGATCCCCTCCACGGCGACAGTTCGGCGAGGCGCGGAGACAGTGGAGATCACATCAGCAGACATCGTTCCTGGGGATGTGATTGTGCTTCGGGCAGGTGATGCCGCCCCTACTGATGGCAATGTTTCACGTGGAACATCGTCACTTGATACCGCTGCCATCACCGGAGAATCCCTACCCGCGCGACGTTGCAGAAGGTGATGAGGTGCACGCTGGAAGCATTAACCTTGCCGCGCCCATCGAGATCACAGCAACCAGCCCAGGGACCGATAATTCCATCACCACCATCGTTCGCCTCGTCGAAGACGCACAGAACAAGCAGGGCGAACGCGCACGACTGGCTGACCGCATCGCCCGCCCCCTCATTCCAGGCGTGCTGGTCCTGTCACTTCTTGTTGGCATCATTGGGTCGCTTTTTAGGCGATCCTGCCACATGGATCACTCGCGCGCTGATCGTTCTTGTCGCGGCATCGCCCTGCGCTATCGCTATTGCCGTCCCTGTAACCGTAATTTCTGCCATCGGCGCGGCTACACGCTGGGGCGTGATCATCACCTCAGGCTCCGCATTCGAACGTTTAGGAGCTGTCGATCGGCTGGCTTTTGATAAAACCGGTACGCTGACCGCGAATCGTCCCACGGTCACCACCGTTATTGGCGACCCCGACACAGTAGCCTTAGCCGCATCAGTGGAACAACACAGCCTACATCCCTTGGCGCAGGCCATCGTTGCCGCGCACGAAGGTCCGCTATTAGAAACCCATAACATCGTCGAAACCCCAGGTCAAGGCATTAAAGCCGAGGTTATTGACTCAGCTGGGCAATCCAGAACAATAACAATCCAAAGTCCCCGTTCCTGCACATTTCTTCAAGAAAAAGTGGGCGCACACAACACGACCTTGAACAAACTGGTGCCACGGTCGTCGTCGTGGCCGAAGATGACGCCGTAAAGGGGCTTGTGGGCATCGGCGATCCCGCGCGGGAATCTTCAGCTCGGGCGATTGAAGAACTACACGCGATGGGTATCCGCACCGCGATGCTCACTGGCGACAACAAGCACGCGGGGAAAGCGCTTGCCACCACCGTCGGAATCGACGAGGTTCACGCTGAACTTCTGCCAGAGGATAAGGCACAGTTCGTTGATGGACGCTGGGCCATGGTAGGGGACGGGATTAACGACGCCCCGGCACTCGCCGCCGCAACGGTCGGCATTGCCATGGGCGCCACGGGTACCGACGCCGCGATGGCTTCAGCTGATGTCGCGCTCACCGGAACCGATCTGCGGCTGCTCCCACGGGCCATGGCACATGCGAGAGCCGCGCGACGCATCATGAATGTGAATATCGGGTTAGCGTTGGCGATTATTGTTGCTTTGCCCCCACTTGCCCTTTGCGGGGTACTGGTCTCGCGGAGGTGGTGTTCATCCACGAAGTGGCGGAAGTAGCTATCATAGCTAACGGTCTGCGCGCAGGATTGAGGCGACGCTCGCAAATGTTGCTTTAAAAAGCAACTCAGCATTGCGTGAATGCGCTACGTCGTTACATTACTTATTACGTCACTTGTGACGATAAAACAGCGTGCATAAAATTATGTGACACAGGCAGGAGAGTGCTACTCTTAAGGGCATGTTGAATGCTTGTCTGTTCCTTGGCACCTCATGGTGGTGGCGCGCTGAGTAAGCGAGCCACAATAGCAGCACTCACAACCCCTCAGCCCATGGCTCGCACGCTTCTCTTCTAGGCGTCCGGGCCGTTGTTTTATCTACAGACAATCAAGGCCCGCCTCAGAGGAAAGCGTGTAACCACCCTCCTACGAAAGGCCCTTAGATGTCTCATCCGCACCGCGACACTCTCCTCAACGCCTACTTTGGCGAATTCGGCGGACAGTACGTCCCAGACATGTTGTATCCGGTCCTGGATGAACTAGAACAAGCGTATGTCGATGCCATAAATGACCCGACATTCGCGGAAGAACTCGTCAATCTTTACGTGGACTATCTGGGAAGGCCCACGCCCATCACTGAATGTGCCAACCTGCCCCTAGAAGGCCACGGCAAAGGGAAAAGCACGCATCTTCCTCAAGCGCGAAGACTTGGTGCACGGCGGTGCGCACAAAGGCAACCAGGTTATCGCCCAAGCACTTCTTGCCAAACGTCTGGGGAAAACCAGGCTGATTGCAGAAACCGGCGCTGGACAGCATGGCACAGCCACAGCCATGGTGGCTGCCTTGTTTGGCATGAAATGCACCATCTACATGGGCGCTCGGGACGTCGCTAGGCAGCAACCCAATGTATATCGCATGCGGCTCATGGGGGCCGAGGTTGTCCCGGTGGAAGAAGCAAACGGTAACGGTCTTGAAAACGCCATTGACGTAGCACTCATGGACTGGGTAAACAGCTACAAAGACACGCACTACCTCCTGGGCACGGCTGCCGGACCGCACCCATTCCCGACGCTGGTGAAAGAATTCCAGGCCGTCATCTCGCGGGAATCACGCGAGCAGATGATGGAACGAACCGGTGCGCTTCCCGACGTCGTGGTGGCGTGCGTGGGCGGCGGTTCCAACGCCATCGGCGCATTCGCCGACTACTTGACCGATAAGCCCGGAAACTCCGAGGTGAAGCTTGTTGGCGTAGAACCAGCAGGTGAGGGGCTTGATTCAGGCAAACATGGTGCCCCACTTAATCGGGGTCGGGCGGGCATCCTGCATGGTTCGCGCTCCTATGTCATGCTGGGGGAAGGGGATGAGGTGTTGCATTCCCATTCGGTATCAGCCGGACTTGATTATCCGGGCGTGGGTCCAGAGCATGCCTATCTTCTTGAATCAGGACGGGCTCAATATGTCGGCATCACTGACGCTGAAGCGCTGCAAGCATTCCGCCTGCTGAGCCGCCACGAAGGCATCATTCCCGCCCTAGAATCAAGCCATGCGCTGGCCTACGCACTCAAACTTGCAGACATTGCGGAGGAAACGGGCGAAGAGACCACCATCCTGGTGAACTTGTCCGGTCGTGGCGATAAGGATGTCAACTATGTTCGCGCCTTGCTCGGCGACCTTGCAGCCACCGACCCTATGGAGCATCCGGTACAAGATCTTCACGTTGCCGATGTGATCGCCGAGCTTTCACGAACCGATTCCGACGACGCAGTTGAGGGTTAGAGGGTCTATGACTTTTTCACCACATGTTCGTACGCGTGCTGTGCGCTATCACGAGAATGCGGCACGTTTGTTTGCTCACTTAGGTGGCACAGTCGCCGACGACGCAGTGCTTCTTGAAAGCGCCGATATTGCCTCAAAAGAGGGCCTGCATTCGGTCATGGTGTTGCGCGGTTCGGTTCGCGTCACCTGCAACCATAACGATGTCACCGCCGAACCACTAACACCATCGGGCGTGGCGATTGTACAGCGCCTCGCGGAACAGCTTTCTTCTGATGTTTCACGTGAAACATCAGAAGAAACCGTCTTTCATTTTCCAGTGTCCACCGCAGTAGACGAGCGCGAACGACTCACAGCGCTGAGTTCCGTCGAACCGCTGCGTCGACTCCAGACCGATGCTGGTTACCTCACCGAGGATGCCTCACTTCCTTTTTTGGCGGGCGGTATCGCGTTTGACCATTTGGCTAGCTTCGAGGATCTTCCTAGCGTCGAGGACTCGGGCAATACGTATCCCGACTATCAGTTCTTGCTCGCGGAAGTTGTGCTCAGCATTGATCACCAAGCACAGAGTGCGCTACTCGCAGGAGTTGTTGCAGATGGGAGCGGCGTCGACAAGCTTGATGCCGAGCTGGATCGTCTGGCTGCGTTGTGCAACGATTATGAGACTCAGCCGGAAAAATCGATGGTTTCACGTGAAACCATCGTCGCCACAACGAGCATTCCCGACGCCGATTACCGAGCGATGGTCACGAACCTCCAGGCGCATATCCACAACGGAGACATCTATCAGGTTGTGCCCGCGCGCAGCTTCACCATGCCATGTCCCGATGCTTTTGCCGCGTACCAGCAGCTCAAGGAGCATAACCCGAGCCCCTATATGTTCTACGTTCGCGGACAGTCAGCGGGGGAGACTTACGAGCTTTTTGGGGCGTCGCCGGAGTCAAACCTGAAGTTCACCGCCGACACCCGGATTGTGGAGCTGTATCCCATCGCCGGAACGCGGCCACGCGGCTTGAACCCCGACGGCAGCGTGAACCATGAGCTGGATATTCGCGCGGAACTGGAACTTCGCACGGACGCCAAGGAAATATCGGAACACACCATGCTGGTGGATCTCGCGCGCAACGATCTGGCGCGAGTCGCCGTTCCGCCACGCGGCGCGTGGAGGAGCTTCTGCAGGTGGACCGGTACTCACGTGTCATGCACCTGGTCAGTCGCGTGAGCGCCGAACTAGCGCCCGATCTGGACGCTTTGGATGCGTACCGCGCCTGCATGAACATGGGGACGCTGACGGGTGCGCCTAAAATCCGCGCGACGGAGCTGCTGCGAGAGGCAGAGGGCACGCGTCGCGGTTCCTATGGGGGAGCGGTCGGCTATCTACGCGGAAACGGAGACATGGACACGTGCATTGTTATCCGCTCGGCCTTTGTGTCCAAGGGAGTAGCCATAGTTCAAGCTGGCGCGGGCGTGGTGCGTGATTCGCAACCGCAGTCCGAAGCCGATGAATCCCTGCACAAGGCATATGCCGTCCTGCATGCCATCGCCACAGCTGCGGGTGCACGATTGGAGGTCCAGCGATGAGTACACACGTCGTTTTGATTGATAACCACGATTCCTTTGTCTACAACCTCGTCGATGCATTCGCTGTCGCCGGTGTTCGTTGCACCGTGTTCCGCAATACGGTGCCCCCTGATCACGTTATGGCGGCGAACCCAGATGTCATCTGTCTTTCCCCCGGACCTGGGCACCCACGCGATGCTGGGCACATGATGCAGCTTATCGACGCCGCGATAGGCACTGTGCCCATCCTTGGCATCTGCCTCGGTTTCCAGGCGCTCTTAGAGCATTTCGGTGGCGTTGTGGCTCCTTGTGGACCTATGCACGGTGTCACCGACATCATGACACTCACTGACGAGGGCGCGGCCAGCCCCCTTTTTGCTGGACTAACTGTTGATGTTCCCGATGGCGATACCCAAAACTCCGGTCGCAGGGTACCCGTCGCACGCTATCACTCGCTGGGGTGCGTTGATGTGCCCAAGGAATTCGTCAGTCTTGGCAACTGCCAATCTGACGCGGGCGAGGTGACTATGGCGGCCCTGACCCGCGATAATCTGGCGCTTGGGCTGCAGTTTCATCCGGAATCAGTACTCAGCCCCTCGGGACCACATATTCTGAATCGCAGTCTTGAACTGCTGCTATCCGCATCTGCGAAGGAGAAGTAACCATGTCGGACGAACAAACTTTGGACAGGCTTCGCGCCTATTTGGATAATCCTCATCCCACTGTGGAGGAGGCCCACGATGTGTTTATGCCGCTTACCGTGGGCGATTACGATGATGTCCACATCGCCGCGCTTTTGGCGACCATTCGCACACGCGGAGAAACAACAGCCGACATTACGGGCGCTGCGCAGGCATTTCTCAAAGCCGCCCGTCCTTTTCCCATCACTGGACACGGTGTGCTGGATACGGCGGGGACCGGCGGCGATGGAGCGAACACCATCAACATTTCCACCGGGGCGTCGTTAATCACAGCAGCGGGAGGCTGCATGGTGGTCAAACACGGCAACCGTTCGGTGAGCTCCAAGTCTGGGTCCGCCGACGTGTTAGAAGCCCTCAACATTCCACTTGATCTTGATGTGGATCGTGCGGAGAGGCAAGTCCGGGCATCGAATTTTACGTTCCTGTTCGCGCCCGCCTATCATCCAGCGATTGCCCACGTCATGCCTGTGCGTAAGGCGCTAAAGGTTCCGACGTTGTTTAATATTCTCGGTCCGCTGCTCAGCCCAGCCCGTCCGGCGTTGCAAGTCATGGGTGTGAACCGTCCTAGCCTGGGAGAGCCGCTGATCCAGGTGATGAAGGAACTAGGCCGGGAACGCGCTCTTGTCGTTCATGGATCGGGGACTGACGAGTTTGCCGTGCACGGTCCCACTCAGGTGTGGGAGCTACGCGACGGTGCTATCACGAGCTACCAGGTTACGCCCGCTGATCTTGGTGTGTCGGAGCATCCATTATCGGTGCTCCGGGGCGGTGATGGGGCTGACAACGCTGCCTTGCTGCGTGCCGCGTTCGCCGGTTCCGGTTCGGAGGCGCACCGCGATGCCCTTGCCGTCAATGCCGCAGCGATGTTCTATCTGCATGGTCGCGTGGACGATTTTGCTGAAGGAACGGCCCTAGCCCAAGCCCTCATGAATGACGGCACTGTGACGAAATGGCTTGCAACCCACGAGGAGGCCAATTATGGGTGATATGCCGACCGTTTTGGAGTCCATCGTGACGGCGCGGCGGGGGCACCTCGCTGACATCCAGCAACGGATAGCCCACGTGGATCCGGCGACTCTCGCGGCGTCGACACGCAGTCTGTACGACTCTCTGGGCAGTAGGGGAGAGGGGCGCTTCATTATGGAGTGCAAATCCGCCTCGCCATCGCTCGGCCTCATTCGCGCCGACTACCATCCGGGCGACATCGCCCGCATATACTCGCGATACGCTGCGGGCATTTCGGTGCTGTGCGAGCCGGACCGCTTCGGCGGGGACTACGACCATCTAGCGACCGTCGCCGCAAGCACGCATCTTCCTGTGCTGTGCAAGGACTTTATTATCGACGCCGTGCAGATCCACGCTGCACGCTACTTCGGCGCTGATGCGGTGCTGCTGATGCTGTCGGTATTGGATGATGAAGAGTATTCTGCGTTGTCTGCAGAAGCCGCCCGCCTGGGCATGGACGTCTTGACCGAGGCCATTGGTGCCGAGGAAGTGCGCAGAGCGCTGCGTCTGGGGGCGCGCATTATCGGGATTAACCACCGAAACCTGCACGATCTGTCCATTGATCTGAGTCGTACCGCCGAGTTAGCACCGCTGGTTCCTGAAGATATTGCCCTGATTGCCGAATCAGGAATCCGCGATCACGCCACCGTACGCATGCTGGGTGGAATGGTGAACGGTTTCCTGGTTGGATCGCAGTTAACCTCGCGACCAAACGTTGACTTGGCATGCCGCGAGCTCGTCTACGGGCACAACAAAGTGTGCGGACTGCGGAGTCCAGCGGCCGCTCAAACCGCACGCGCTGCCGGTGCCGTGTACGGGGGCCTCATCTTTGAGGACGCGTCTCCGCGCAATGTTTCACGTGAAACATCGGAAGAAATCATGGCGGGGGAACCGGGACTGAAATATGTGGCGGTAAGTCGACGGACATCTGGATACGCAGAACTATGCCTCCCAGGAATTACGGTCGTGCAAATCCATGCCCCACTTCAAGACACCATCGACCAAGAAAAGGCGCTCATAGCCTCTGTGCGTGCCGAAATTCCCGAAAGGGTGGGTGTATGGCGTGCGGTGTCCATGAGCTCGCCACAGAGCGTTTCAGTGGCCCTAGAGCTGTTTCCGCTGGTGGATCGCCTGGTTCTTGATGCCGGTGACGGTGGAACGGGAGAACCATTCGACTGGAGCCTCATTCCCGACGAGGTGACAAGCACGAGCCTTCTTGCCGGCGGCATCGGCCCCACCAATGCGCGCGCAGCACTGGCCGTCGGCTGTGCAGGTCTGGATCTCAACTCCGGTGTCGAGTATCCAGCCAACGCAGACAGCCCCTACGCCTACCGCAAAAATCCCGCAGCCATCATGGATGTGTTTCAACAAATCGGAGAGCATCATGCCTGAACAGTCCCACGCCATTGATCACAACGGCGGACACACGCTTCTGCCAGCCTACTTCGGGGAATTCGGTGGGCAGTACGTCCCCGAACTCCTTATCCCGGCACTCGACCAGCTGGAACGCGCCTTTGTCGAGGCCATGAACGACCCAAGCTTCCGCGAAGAACTCGCCGGATACCTCCGTGACTACCTGGGGCGACCTACCCCGCTCACCGAATGCTCCAACCTTCCGCTGCCCGGCAAAGGCAAGGGGTACGCTCGCGTCTTCTTAAAACGCGAAGACCTCGTTCACGGAGGAGCGCACAAAACAAACCAGGTACTCGGGCAGGCACTGCTAGCAAAACGCATGGGTAAGACGCGCATCATTGCGGAAACCGGTGCCGGTCAGCATGGAACCGCAACCGCCCTCGCCTGCGCACTGTTGGGCCTGGACTGCGTGATCTACATGGGCACCGAGGACGTCGCTAGGCAACAACCCAACGTGTACCGCATGGAGCTGATGGGGGCACGGGTGATTCCCGTAAACTCCGGGTCAGGAACTCTCAAAGATGCCGTCAATGAGGCGCTGCGTGACTGGACCGCCACTTTTCACGAATCCCATTACCTCCTGGGAACCGCAGCTGGCCCACACCCATTTCCCACTATCGTGCGCGAATTTCACCGCGTCATTTCTGAAGAAGCCAAAGCGCAAATTCTAGAACGCACCGGCGGGCTGCCCGATGTGGTTACTGCCTGCGTTGGTGGTGGGTCCAATGCCATCGGTATGTTCGCCGAGTTCATCGACGAGCCTTCCGTTGAGCTTGTTGGTGTCGAGCCAGCAGGGGAGGGGCTTGACTCCGGCAAGCACGGCGCTCCCATCCATGAGGGGCACATTGGCATCCTTCACGGTGCCAGGTCCTACCTGATGCGCACCTCCGACGGTCAAGTCGAGGAATCCTATTCCATTTCCGCTGGTCTGGACTATCCGGGCGTCGGTCCTCAGCACGCCCACCTGCACGCAACCGGACGCGCGCAGTACGTGGGCATCACCGATGCGGAGGCACTTGAAGCTTTCCAGCTGCTCAGCAGGCACGAAGGAATTATCCCCGCACTAGAGTCCAGCCACGCACTGGCATACGCACTGAAACGGGCTGCGCTCGCTGAGGAAGCGGGGGAGCACATCACTATCCTGGTGTCCCTGTCCGGTAGAGGCGACAAAGACGTTGACCACATTCGCCGCACCTTGGCGGAACACCCCGAGTACGTTGTAAAGGACAGCCACCGATGAGCAGCCGTTACGATCACCTATTTTCCCACCTAACCAAGGCCAACGAAGGCGCGTTCGTGCCTTTCGTCATGTTGGGAGACCCCGACCTGGACACATCCTTTGAGATCATCACCAGCCTCGTTGACGGCGGTGCCGATGCCCTGGAACTCGGCATTCCCTTCTCCGATCCGGTTGCCGACGGCCCCACGATCCAGGCAGCCCATATCCGCGCGCTGGACGCGGGGGTCACCGTTGATCAGGCACTCTCTCTGGTCGCACGGATTCGTTCCACGTGGCCTGAGCTACCCATCGGACTCCTCATCTACGGCAACGTCGCCTTTGCCCGCGGCATGGATCGTTTCTACTCCGATGTCGCCCAGGCCGGTGCCGATTCCGTCCTATTGCCTGACGTTCCTGTCCGTGAGGGGGCTCCCTTCGCTGCAGCCGCCGAGGCCGCGGGTGTGGACCAGATTTTCATTGCCCCGCCACACGCCTCTGAGGAAACACTTGCGGGTGTCGCCCAGCATTCGCGGGGATATATCTACGCGGTGTCTCGCGTGGGCGTCACCGGTGCGGAGTGGGAATCTTCTACGGATGGACTCGCTGACGTAGTAGCCAATCTCAAGAGGTTTGGCGGTGTTCCACCCCTCCTTGGCTTTGGCATCTCCACACCTACGCATGTTGCGGATGCCGTGGCGGCAGGTGCCGCCGGAGCTATTTCAGGCTCTGCAATCACAGCCCTGATCGCACAACACTGCTCCGATTCACCAGGGGAGAGGCGCACGGTCGATGACATTGACACGCTGAAAGCTGAGCTACGTGAATTTGTGGCAGCTATGAAGGCAGCCACGCGACGATAGCCTCGTTTGTGGCGATGTTTCACGTGAAACATCGCCATTTTTTATGCCTGTGACCGGATGTCCGCACACAGTCACTGTGACGATTGCACTATAGAGAGCAGCTGTCATTGTGATAGTGACTGCCATTGTGATAGTAACTGTCAGTATGATATACTGGCACCATGAAGCCTCATACATGCAACCGTCGACTTTTTCTTATTGGAACTGCAACAACATTCACAGGCGCACTCCTCACCGCCTGCCTCCCTCCGAAACAGACGATTGACGCAAACGACGTTCCTGTCGGCAGCGCCGTTATTGTCGGAAACTTCATCATCACCCAGCCAACCTCGGGCGTCTATCACGCCTACTCCGCGACATGCCCACACCAAGGCGCAAAGATCACCCAAGTCAATGGCGACACGGTGACATGCACCAACCATAATTCCGTCTTTAGCATCACCGACGGTGCTCTCGTTTCGGGGCCATCGCGGGCGGGGCTGAAGGAAGCAAAGCTCAAAACCGACGGCAACAATAAGCTCACCCCAGAGCCGTAACCCGAAACAAGCGATGTTTCACGTGAAACATCGCTTTGGCATGGCGCAGCGTCTTAGACTGGAGACATGCCTCTACCACGCCCTAAACTGCCAAACAAGCGGCCCGATCCGCTGATCACGCTTATCCTTCTCGCAGTCATCCTCGCAACGTTTTTCCCCGCGCGAGGAGACTTTGCCGAGTGGTTTTCCGTAGCCACCAAAATCGCCATCGCCTTATTGTTCTTTCTTTATGGCGCGCGCCTGTCCACAAAAGAAGCCCTGACCGGGCTCAAACACTGGCGGCTACACCTGACAATCCTGGCGTTCACCTTCGTCGTATTTCCGCTTATCGGCATCGCGCTCCGACCCGCAACGGCAGTCCTCTCGCCGGATATATACCTGGGTATCTTGTACCTCACTCTCGTACCGTCCACTGTGCAGTCGTCTGTGGCGTTTACTTCCGTCGCCCGGGGAAATGTCGCGGGAGCCATTGTTAGCGCCTCAGCGTCGAATCTGGTGGGCGTGGTGGCCACTCCCGCGTTGGTCATGCTCCTCATGTCCTCGGGGAGTGGAATAAAAATCGATAGCTCCGTCTTTGCAGATATCGCCATACAGCTTCTCTTACCGTTTATTATCGGACAGTTGGCACGCCGATGGGTCAAGGAAACGGCCAGTGCACAATGGACCAAAACTGTTGATCGAGGGTCCATCGCCATGGTCGTATATTCCGCCTTTTCAGCCGGAATTGTCGCTGGCATCTGGCACCAGGTGAGTATTATCGACGTCGTCATACTCACCGCATTCTCTATCATCCTGGTGGCGCTCATGCTGTGGCTCACACGATTCATTGCGCTGCGATGCGGCTTCAATCGTGAAGACATGATTGCCATACAGTTCTGCGGGACAAAAAAATCACTTGCCACAGGACTACCAATGGCAGCAGTGATCTTCGGGTCCAGCAACGTTGGTCTGCTTATTCTTCCGCTCATGATTTTTCACCAAGTGCAGCTCATCATGTGCGCGTGGCTTTCTGCCCGCTACGCGCGCGATGACCACCAAGAGACCGTGCCCTGCTAGTTGCGTGAGGTAGGGGAGTGGACGCACACTGTAGGGCATGGCACAGGAAGATATGTACGTCCGCATTGATCTGATCGCTCCCGATGCGCCACCATTAGCGCATGTTGCTGAGGTGCGTCCCACGGACTCACCATCGCTATGCGCCATGCAGCGCATCATTGAATTGGGGGATGGATCGTCTATCACAGGTTTGGCCCGGGGGCAGCATAGTCGGGGGATGAGTGCCTTGCCACAAGAGTTTGTTCCCCACCCGGATACCTATGCTGACATGCCCGATATTTCGGCGACAATCCTCAGCAAAGACGAATTTGAGGGCCTCTGGCAAGAGGCCCTCCAGAAGTTTCCCGATTTCTAACTCACAATAAGATTGACAATCACCATGTAGCACACAGTCCCGGCAACGATGGAGAGCGCGGCGCTGCGGCGCCACCAATGCACCGCCAGCGTCACGGCAGAGGCAACGAGACTGGACCAGATGCCCCCAGGCTCCGCAGTTTGATGGGCAATTGTGTACACCACCAGAACGGTCATCACGCCGACGGGCATCGTCATACCTAACATGCCCACCAGGTTGCTCCCCTTGAGTAATCGAAGCGCGGAGAACGGTAATTGCCGTAACATCACAGTGACGATTCCGACTGCAGCCAATATACCTACCGTATTGAGCAGTGAAACACCCTCCGGGAGCCCCATCAGCGTCGAACCCTATCTAGGTCGGTGTGGAGTAGGGCGTCGATACGCGGGGAGAGAAAGCGGACAAGAAGCAGACAGAAATAGCACACCAAAGCGAGCACCAACATCTGGTCAGGCAGCGGTAGTGCGAAAGCGACGGCGAGCAGCCCGGCGCTAAGGGGGAGTGAGACATCTCTGTGGGATGCGAAAGACTCCCACGCAAGTACGAGAAACAGAGCCGTGAGGCAAAAGTCCATGCCGGTGATGGTATCGGGGAGGGCAGTACCCGCGAGGGCACCAATGATTCCTGGAAGAACCCACGCGAGTTGGCAGACCACCTGAATGCTAAGTATCCGGGAGGCTGTCATGCGGTGACCATCGTCTGCAGCGGCACGCGCGGAGACGATGGCGTAGGACTCGTCGGTGAGGGCATAGGTGCTGTAGGCACGCGCCCAGAAGTTTCGAATGAGGTGACGGGGAAAGGTGAGCCCATAGAAAATGTGGCGAAAGTTAACCATGAAGCCGGTCACGGCGGCGGGAATGATGCCAACGCCCGCAGTGATCATCCCGATGGCCAGAAACTCCATGCTCCCGGCGTAAATAACCAGGGACAGTATGGGAGCCCACCACCAGGAAAATCCGACTGCGTAATCAGCAAGCCAAATGCGAGGCCCAGGGGGACAAGACCAAGGCCAACAGTCCAGGCGTCGGAAAATCCGGCCCGCCATTCACGCAATGTTTCACGTGAAACCATGACAAGTCAGTTATCCGAGATATCCGCCGGGAACGTGGAAAACAGGGGAGGGGCATAGGCTGACGACGCATCACATCACCCCATACGTCCACACTTCCACCTGCAATAATGTCCGACACCAACGCGGGAGCTACATACCAATCACCGCGCTCAATCTCCGATTCCAGCTGGCCCGGACCCCATTCCGCGTAGCCCGCAAACAAGCGAATGCCCTCCACCAAGTCCTCCAACTCGGAGGGGTCAATGCGCAGGTCAACGTGAACAATGCGGTTAGCGAGCCGCTGAAACTGTTTGTGGTTTTCAATGGTCACGCCCGGTTTCGTTACGCCCAACCCCACAACGCTCTGCTGGTTAAGCGGACCGCCAATATACAGAGCCTGCGGTTTGGCCACATATGGTACCCACTCAGGCATAACGTTAAACACCGCGACATCGCTGCGTGATGCCAGGTTCACACCAAAGGTCAGCTGGTTATTGTGTTCCACAATCAGCACAACGCTCCGCGCAAACTCATCAGAGAGCATGCCCGGTGCCGCCACTAAGACCATGCCAGCGGTCGGCTCATTACGCTCCAGGGCGGTGAACAGACGGTCGCTGAAAAACTCTTCCATGACTCGAACCTTTCTAGCTTGTACCCTGATTCTGGTCGTTGTCCCACCATTGCCGCAAGGCAGCCACGGCCTCATCGTGCTCCAGCGGACCGCGTTCCAGCCGCAGCTCCTTCATAAACGTCCATGCTCGCCCCACATCCGGCCCGGGTTGCAGCCCCAGCAGCTCCATGATGGCGTTACCATCCAAATCGGGCCGCACCTTGGCCAAATCCTCTTTGGCAGCCAGCTCCGCGATGCGTTGCTCCAAATGGTCATACGTGCGTTGGAGGCGCTGAGCTTTCCGTTGGTTGCGCGTGGTGCAATCCGCTCGCACAAGCTTGTGAAGGCGACTCAGCAACGGCCCGGCATCGGTGACGTACCGACGCACCGCCGAATCAGTCCACTGCCCCTCCCCATAACCGTGGAACCGCAAATGCAGATACACCAACTGACTCACATCAGACACCATCTGTTTGGAGTACTTCAGCGCCCGCATGCGTTTACGCACCAGTTTCGCCCCCACCACCTCATGATGATGGAAGGTCACGCCGCCACCAGGCTTTGGGGCGCGAGTGGCAGGCTTACCGACGTCGTGCAATAACGCCGCCCAGCGCAACACCAGGTCGGGCCCGTCCTCCTCCTGATCCATTGCCTGGCGCAGCACCTGCATCGAATGCGCATACACATCTTTGTGCTGCATGTGCTCATCCTGGGTCAGTTTCATCCCTGGGATTTCCGGGAAAATATAGTCCGCAATTCCCGTTGTCACCATGAGGTTAATGCCGGTCCACGGCGCAGCACCCAGCATCAACTTATCCAGCTCCGCCTGCACACGCTCCGCAGTGATACGCGTAATTTCTCCAGCCATGTCCCGCATGGCCTCCTCCACGCGTGGAGCCACCTCAAAACCCAGTTGGGAGACAAAACGCGCTGCGCGCAGCATCCGAAGGGGGTCATCGTGAAACGACAGTTCTGGCGTATTCGGCGTGTCTAGGCGCTGGGCGGCCAGGTCCGTTAATCCTCCCATGGGATCGTGAAACACCATAGAACCGTCGCCGGTTATTTCAACGGCCATCGCATTGACACTGAAGTCGCGGCGAATGAGATCACCCTCAAGAGTGTCACCGAATTTCACCTCTGGATTTCGGGACTGCCCGTCGTACACATCCGACCGAAATGTTGTTATTTCGATTTGTTGAGAGTTTTTCTCCGCCGAGATAGTCCCGTACTCAATACCAGTGTCCCAGACCACATCAGCCCAACCATCCAACACAGCAGTTACTGCTTCTGGCCGTGCAGACGTGGTGCAGTCTATGTCGTGCCCTAAGCGCCCCAGCAGAGCATCACGAACAGATCCCCCTACCAAATACAAACGATGGCCTTCGTCGTTAAATCGCTGAGCAAGCGATTGCAACACAGGGAGTAAACCTGAAATCGCTTTTTCCGCCTGGATAAGCAAATTCGCATCGCTGGGTTCTTGTGTTAAAGCCGAAGAAATCACCTGGACAAGTCTACCTGGAACGTTATCTCATAATAAGTAGCCTCAATGATTCTTGCACCAGGGCAGTGAGGGTGAATCGGCAAAGGTCCTCATAATAAATACCCTTCCTGTTCGTCATCACGATACGATTGTGTGGATGAGTGACAACGAACGGCACCAGGCCACCGACCAGGCCACCCAACCGGCAGCACGGAAACGACGCCGCCGGTCACGTCGTCGAGCCACCAACACCACCTCCAGCCGCTCAAGCGGGGCGCCAACATCTCAGCCCATCACCAGCGACGCCGAAAAAAAGCGATCTGAACAGCCAAAACGCCGACGTCGCCGCCGAAATCCACAACGCAACCCTGAAGGAACGGCGGGTAAAGGCACAGCAGCAACCACGAACACCGCAGGCAAGGACGGGGGAGCACGCCGCAAGGATAACGGGGGCGTCGCAAAGCAGAACAGCAAGCGGCGTAACAACCGCCAGCGCGACCAGCGACGGTCCCGCACCAACCAGACACGTCAGCGTTCATCAGCTCGTCCGCGCATGGAAACAAGCATCGAAACCTCCGCCGGTGGGTTGGTGGTGTCTGGGCTGGCGGAAGCAGTAATGCCAGACGGCACTGTTGATTTGGCCCGACTGTACGTTGCGCTCATCGGTCGCCTTGACCGTCGGGGGCGTCTCCTGTGGTCCATGCCGAAAGGTCATGTGGAGACCGGTGAAGCCCACGCCTCCACGGCTGAGCGGGAAGTATGGGAAGAAACCGGCGTGTATGGCCAAGTATTCGCCGAACTTGGTGTCATTGATTATTGGTTTGTCTCGGATGGTAAGCGTATTCACAAGACCGTGCATCACCATCTGTTGCGCTTCCTAGATGGCGACCTTAACGACGAAGACCCTGAGGTCACGGAAGTAGCATGGATTCCCGTTAGCGAGCTAATCGAACGGCTCGCCTATGCTGATGAACGCAAACTAGCTCGACTGGCACATGACATGCTGCCAGAACTGGCCCGAACAGAGAAAGCGGAGGGAAGGATCACCCCGCGGTGAGCGCCATGACAACAAAGCGACGGTTTATCACACTGTGCGCCTGCGTCACCACAGCATTCGTTGGGTTCGCGGGCCCGGCCACCATGTCCATGGTCACACCTGGTGGTATGGTTCCGCACGCGGCGGCGCTACCGTTCCCCATGACACCCGACAGCCCTGAGATAAAAACACAATGGATTAACCCGGCGGCGCGCAGCCAAGATGACGACGCCCCCGTACGCGTCCTCCTCGAATCACTTGAGCCGTCCACCATCCACGTCGGCGATACCACCCGCGCGCGTCTGCGCATCTCCAACAAAGGCTCCGAGGTGGTGCGTAACCTCAGCATTCAGGCGCAACGCGCCAGCAAGCAAAACTCGCTTGCCGACGCCCGATCCATCCTCGCCTCGGATTCCTCCGCGTTCCAGGTGGCAGGGTTAAAGTTCAAGCTTCCGGACCAGCTGGAACCGAACCAGGAGATCATCATTGATGTGGAGCTTCCCACTGCGCCGGACCAGGACCGCTCGTTATCTATCTCCAATCCGGGGATATACCCACTGACACTGAACGTTAACGGCGATCAGGGGCAAGGCGATGCCTATGTGGGATCCACGCATTTCCTGCTGTCCGTACTGAATCCAGACACACAGTCAGTGTCCGATGAGACACAGGAATCCCCGGGCATGACCATGCTGTGGCCACTGTCCGCCAAGATTGACATCATTGCTGGCGAAACCGGGGCGGCACTGGATCGGCACACCTCATACTGAAAAACGAAAACCTTGCCGCTGAGCTTGCCCAAGGCGGCCGCCTGTACCAGCTGTTGGATGCGTACGTGCAGGCAACCACGGAAGGTGGGGCGGCGTCGACAAGCAGTGGAGCTTCACACGTGACGTCGAATAGCGCGGCAGCGAAGCTGCGGGAAGGCTCCTGCCTGGCGCTGGACCCACAGCTGGTGGATACCGTTTCCCGCATGTCCCAGGGGTATAGCGTGGCCGATCAACGCCCCAGCCCCGTGGCCCCCAAGCTACGGCTACGCGACAGTTGGGGGTCAGAGGCGGACGACGTGCCTAGCACTCCCGGCTCCTCACCAGTGGTGGCTGGGGAGTGGCTGGCCAAACTACGAGGTGTCGCCAAGGATTCCTGCGTCGTGGCACTCCCGTGGGCGAATGCGGACATCAACGCTTTAGGACGCACCGGCAACGAATGGCTTCTACGCGAAGCCCTCAGCCAAGGCGCCTCCACTATTGAGCAGATCGTAGGGGTTGCTCCGCTGCGCAATGTCGTGGTTCCCGCATCCGGGTATGTCACTGAGCAGACCGTCGCCGGACTCGGCGTAGCCGACTCCCCGTTAGAAGACACCACAGGTGACACTAACGGAAACACTGGTGATAGTCCCCAACAGCTGGGTACCTCTGGGAACTCCACTTCGGGTTCTTCAAACGCGACACCAGCGAGAAAGCCAGAAGACGCCTGGGAATACGCCCAATCCCACAACCCAGGCGTCACAGAACCAGCCAACCCCCATGGCGGCGAGACCGCACTGAACGATAATTCCTTACCGAACCCTGACAGCGGTTTCCATTCTTCTCAGCCGAACTCGCCGATTAGAGTACTGGTTTCTGATAACACAGTGTGGGAATGTGCCGCGCGCGGGGCAGTTCGCAGCCCTCGGGCCTAACATCATGGGCGTGGGGTATCAAAGCTCCCTCGCTGCGACACTGGCGGCCTTGGGAACCGACCCGGAAACCGTGGGCTACAGCAGCCCCGCCACCCGGTTTGATTTTCGTATTGACTCCGGGACCGCACGTTCCCTTAACGCACAAGCAGCGCTACGCATGAGTGTTGACGAAAAAGCCCACGGCACCGACAGTGGTGAATCCGCAGATAATACCCCGATTCTTGTTACCCCCTCGGCGTTACTGGGCTCCGTTGACGATGCCCGCGCTCCTCAACACTGCAAGCGACCTGCTCAGTCACAACCTGGCGCGGCCCGTGCCCCTGACCCAAGCCATCACGCCCTCCGCCGAACAGGAGGCGGACCTTCAGCGACAAAGCGATCAGGCAGGATCATCGGAAACATCCTCGCGGTTTGGCGCGCCTTACGACGACCCGACGGTTGCAACCGACACGGAAATCCTGCGCGTCACACAACAGGGAAACTATATTGACGATCTGACACATCTGATGGTCAACGATCCCGCCATCGCACTAACCCGATATCAATTCACCGCGCCACTGCAACGCGACCTTTTGCGCGCATTGACGCTCAGCGGGCGGCGTTCCCTAGCCACCTATGACCCGACCGTCGCAGAGACAGACTCCATCCTGAACTTGAATCGCGAGATGCTCGTGAATCTGCGCAGGTCCGTAACGCTGTTGCCACCTGGAAACGTCTATACCCGCACCTCAGCCTCGTCGCCGCTGTTGATTGTGGCGCGCAACGGCCTGCCCCTGCCGGTGGATGCTCACATCATGTATCAGGGGCCTGAGGGTGCGGTTATTCACACCCCAGACCAGCAACGTATCCCAGCTCAGGGGTCCATTACCACGCAGATGACGGCTGATCTGCCCAACGACCGCGAACGCACTGACCTGACGTTGTGGCTGGCCACACCATCAGGAAACGCCATCAGTGATTCGGTGGACATCGGCGTGCAAACACGAGCCGGATTCTTCGGCGTCTATGGTGTGGTGGCGCTGATAGTTGGTTTAATTTTTGCCCTGCTTTTTCGTATGCGCCGCATGGTCAAAAAGCCCAGCACTACATCACCCGCATCAGACGCTACAAAACGCTCTATTAAAGCAGCACAGACGGATAGTAGCGTGTCGTCTGACACTACTGACGACACCCGGCACGAACGTCGTCTGAACAACGGACACGCTGACCAAAACTCAGGTTCCCCACGGCCGCCGGGGCGGTAATCTGGGAGGTTTTTGGGTAGTATCCGCTGTAAAACTTCAGTTATTCCTCATCGTAAACCTCAAGTAGACCCCTGTCCGTCCTCCAGAATGGTTCAACGTGAGTCCTTCAGATCCCACTCATTCGGCTGATCGAAACGCCCAGCAACGCATTCAATCACATCAGCAGCAACCGTCATCATCGTCATCTTCGGCGCAGACGGGTCAGCGTGGCCGTATCGTGCAGCCGACGCCCCCCGCTCCCGTCCCAGAGCCGCGGCGGCCGCCACCAGGAGTGCACGTCAGGCCAGCCGGGCGGCACAACATGGGCAGTTGGCCAACAGCCCCATCGTTGCCCCATCGGGAGGCTCGGCGGCATCACCGTCGCGTCACACTGCTGGAACAGACGCACGCGGCGTCGGCGGGGCAGAGCGGCAGCGGGCATCCGCGCTGCGTCGCCCAGCAACGGGCGGAGCGTCTCCTCCGACGACCGTGAATAGTTCCGCCGTCAATGAGCCCGCACGTTCGGCGGGCGGTGCCGCAGAATCCGCGCGAGCAAACCGCGCTGCGGCCGCACCAACCAGAGTTTCTCCGCGTGCTGTCGTGGGAGCTGCTGGCGGAGCTCGCGGTGGAGTTGGAACAGCCACACCGCCGCCGTCGCGCCCCCGTAAAGGTACGCCTGCTAGACCAGGCGGCCCCAACGGACCCCGCAGTTCCGCTGCTGAGGCTGATGAGACGCAATCGGATAGCGACGTCGTTCGCTCGACCGGGTCCATGGCCATTGCCACCCTGATCAGCCGTATCACGGGTTTCCTGCGCAACATGGCCATTGGCGCGACCATGGGTCCAGCGGTGGCATCAGCGTTTAACGTCGCAAACACGTTGCCCAACATGGTCACCGAGATTGTGCTGGGAGCGGTACTCACCTCTCTGGTGATTCCAGTGCTGGTGCGAGCGGAGAAAGAAGACGAGGACCACGGCGCTGCGTTTATTCGTCGGTTGTTTACGCTGTCGATGACGTTGCTGATCACCGTGACCTTTGGCATCTGTGATAGGTGCCCCCTTACTGGTGAGCATGGCGCTGAGACAGGGGCGGCCAAGTCAACGTTTCCCAAGCCACCGCGTTCGGATTCCTGCTACTTCCGCAGATTCTGTTCTATGGCATGTTCTCGCTGTTCATGGCGGTGTTGAACACAAAGGCTATATTTAAGCCCGGCGCGTGGGCACCGGTGGTTAACAACGTTGTGGTGCTGGTGGTGCTGGCACTGTACTTCATTCTGCCGGGGCAACTGGACCCGAAAGAACCAGTGAACATTGCCAATCCGCATATTTTGCTGCTGGGTGTGGGTACCACGTTGGGCGTGGTGGTGCAGGCGCTGATCATGGTGCCGCCGCTGCGTCGGGCGGGCGTCGATTTGCGTCCCCTGTGGGGGATTGATGATCGCCTGAAGCAGTTCGGTGGCATGGCGCTGGCCATTATTGTTTATGTTGGTATTTCGCAGTTCGGCTTGATTATTACGAGCCGCGTCGCTTCTGCCAATGATGCTTCGGCGTGGACGATCTACCAGCAGGCGTGGCTGTTGCTGCAGATGCCCCTATGGCATTATTGGCGTGACGTTACTGACGGCCATTATGCCGAGACTGTCCCGCAATGCCGCAGCTGGTGATGACCAAGCCGTGGTGCACGACCTGACGGTGGCAACAAAACTTACCGCGATCGCGCTGATCCCGGTGGTGTTCTTTCTTACCGCCTTCGGTCCGAGTATCGGTATTGGCTTGTTTGCCTACCTGAACTTCGATGTTGCGTCCGCTCACATTCTTGGCCTGACACTCAGCTTCTCTGCTTTCACCTTGATCCCGTACGCGCTGGTGTTGCTGCACTTGCGTGTGTTCTATGCCCGTGAGGAGGCGTGGACTCCCACCTTCATCGTCGCGGGTATTACGGGCACGAAGGTGCTGCTCAGCATGCTGGCTCCACTGGTGGCATCCTCGCCACAGGACGTGGTGATCCTGCTGGCTGCCGCAAATGGTTTTGGCTATGTCGCGGGTGCTGTGATTGGTACATTCCTGCTGCGCCGCACCCTTGGCGTGCTCAATGGGCGCAGTGTGGTGCACACAGCGCTGTGGGCCATCGGGGCGTCGATAGCCGGTGTTGTTGTGGCCTACGGCCTAGACATGCTGGTCATGCTGATTCTCGGCGGGCTGTTCGAGAATTTCGGCAGTGTCGGGTTCATTATTCGCACCATGCTGGCTGGCGTGGTGTTCCTGGTGGTCACGGGCGTGGTGCTGTGGCGTTCCAAGCTGGAGGAGGTGTTGGCGTTCGGCGCTGTGCTGCGCCGCATCCCGGGCTTGCGTCGTTTTGCCCCCGCAGCTGTGCCTGGTGGGGAAGAGGGCGACGAAGAAGCCATCAGCGAGACCGAGCAGCTGCTGGCCGCCAGCGATTTCACTGCGACTCAGGTGCTTCCGCCCATGTCTGCTGGTGCGGTGCGGGGCCCCCGGTTGGTGGCTGGCGCCCCGGTCGCCGACGGCAGGTTCCGCCTCCTTGCCGATCATGGTGGCGTGCCCGGCGCGCGTTTCTGGCATGCCCAGGAACAGGCGACAGGGCGTCAGGTGGCGCTGGTGACGGTGGATACCACCACCACGGAGGAAAATGCCGAAGATATTACGGCGGCAACGCTGGAGTTGGCGCAACTAAACCATCCGGGTATTGCGCCGAATATTGAGGTGCTGAATTTCCGCACTGGCTGCATCGTTATTGCCGACTGGGTGACCGGTTCCTCCCTGGACGCGGTTGCTAAGGCTGGTGCTAACCCAGCTGCGGCGACGTTAGCACTGCGCCCGCTGGCTGAGGCTGCGGCACGTGCTCATGACCGCGCGTTGACCTTGGGTTTGGATCACCAGAGCCGCATCCGCATCACCAGCACCGGCACCGCTATTCTGGCGTTCCCAGCTGTGCTGTCCACCAGCAGCGAGGACCAGGACTTGAACGGTTTGGGTAGCGCGCTCACCATGCTTATCGACGCCCCGGCTGCGGAACTGCCTGCGGGGGCTCAGCCTACCGACGCGCACGAATTTGCGGATGAGCTGTACGCCTACGCCCGTGCTCATGCACAGGCGGTGGCGGAGCAGGATACGCAGCTGATCGTGCGGGTGGAGGATGTGCCCGATCCGGAACTGCAAGTTGGTGGCTTTGGTGGTGCCGGCTATTCCCGCCGCATGACTGCACTGATTGCGATTTTCTCGGTGGGCCTGGTGGTGACCACGGCGGTGATCACCGTCTTCCTGATGAGTGTGTTCAACAACAACCAGGATTCCCCGATTACGCACAACGGCGCTGGAAATGGGCAGTCGATACAGCTACCTGTAACGCATGCTGAGGAGTGGGAACCCGCACCCGTTGTCGCAGGCACTGAGGACAACCCGGAGCTAGCCCCGCTGGTGATTGACAACAATCCCACCACGGCGTGGAGTACCGATGTGTACCTCAACCAGTTTGGTTCCGTAGGGACCAAACGGGGTGTGGGCTTGTTGTTGGATCTTGAGCAGCCCTCTACGGTGTCTAAGCTGCAATTGGTGACTGACCGCCCCGGTTCCCGTGTGGCAATTTATGGGTTTAACAACCCGAATCCCACCACGTTTGATGGGGCAGTTCCGATTGGGCAGGCTGAGCTGAATCGCGGTATTACGGATGTTGAGGTTCAGAACTCAGAGAGCTTTAACAAGGTGTTGGTGTGGGTTGTTGAGATGCCGCTTCCTGAGGCGGCGACCATCAATTCCATAACTGTGTTCGGTAGCCCCGCTAGTGGTTAGCACATAATCTACACCTACGTCTACTAGGGCGGGTTCCTGTGTTGTGGGAACCCGCTTTTTATGGGTTCTTTATGAGCCAGTTACCCCCTTTCGTGTGACCTTCTGGCAAAGAAACGACGAATAGGGTCACAATAGGTGACATCAGGTGTGCTGCACGCCTGCACTATCGGGATTAACAACATAATCGGGAGTGGGGTTCTCGGGGGATCATGGATACATGTGTGCCAGATTCATTGTCAGATGCGGAACTAGTTGAGGCGTTTCTTGGGGGTGATAGTTGCGCGTTCACGGCTCTTGTACGCCGCTACCAAACACGATTGTGGTGGGTAGCACGACGCTATACCGCCAACGATGATGATGCGCTTGACATTGTGCAGGAAGTGTTTTTCCGCGCAAGCAAAAATCTCTGCTCGTTTCGTTGGGACTGCACGCTAAGCACCTGGCTGCATCGGCTGGTGATGAACTGTGGCTATGATTTCATCCACCACAGGGAGCGCTGTGAAGCCGCAATCCTGGACGATGAGCGCAACACCGCCTTCGCGGACAGGCTGCTGCGTGAAGACCCAGTGAGCAGCTACGAGACGCAACTGTTCATCGGGGACGTGTTGGGGTGTTTAAGCCCAGAACATCGGGACGCGATCATTCAGGTGGATATTGTGGGTCACAGTGTGAACAGCCTGGCGGCCTATCAGGGGGTGCGCCCGGGGACCATAAAATCCCGGCGGGCGCGGGCAAAAGAGCATCTCAGGGAACTTCTGCGACAAGAAGCACTGGTGTAGCAGATCACAGTAACGTGTGGAATAGGGAGAGGTACCTCGGCGTTGGAAAGATTCAACGGCCCCACAGTGACCTAGAATCGCTGTGGAGCAGTGCTGTTTATTCTCAAGCAGAAGGATTACCAATGACAGAGGCATCCCCTGACACACCCACCATCCATGACGTTGCCATCGTGGGTTCTGGTCCTGCCGGCTACACAGCTGCGATCTACGCGGCGCGAGCGGATCTACAACCCATTGTTTTTGAGGGGATCGAATTTGGTGGTTCACTCATGACCACTACCGAGGTGGAAAACTACCCGGGTTTTGCAGAGGGCATCATGGGGCCTGAATTGATGGAGCAGATGCGCACCCAGGCCGAACGATTCGGCGCGGATCTGCGCATGGAGCTGGTTGATCGCCTAGAAGTGGACGGGGAGATCAAGAAGATCTTCGTAGGCGATGAGGAATTCCAGGCGCGCACCGTTATCTTGGCCATGGGTTCGGCACCCCGTTACCTGGGGGTTCCGGGCGAACAGGAGCTGCTGGGCCACGGCGTATCATCGTGCGCCACCTGCGATGGTTTTTTCTTCCGTGACCAGGATATTGCCGTGATCGGTGGCGGGGATTCCGCAATGGAAGAAGCACTGTTTCTCACGCGTTTCGCCAAGAGCGTGATGGTGGTGCACCGCCGCGAAGAGTTCCGCGCCAGCGCCATCATGCTGGAACGTGCGCGCGCAAATGAGAAGATCACCTTTGTCACTAACGCGGTGGTGGATCGTGTACTCAGCGAAGACAATAAGGTCAGCGGTCTGGAGCTGAAGGACACCGTGACGGGGGAGACCCGACAGGTGGATGTCGCCGCCATGTTCGTGGCTATCGGTGCGGATCCCCGCTCTGAACTGGTGAAAGGTCAAGTGGACACTGATGCTTCCGGCCATGTGCTGGTTGCACACCCCAGCACTAAGACAAACGTTCCTGGAGTGTTCGCTGTTGGTGACCTGGTGGATGACCACTATCAGCAGGCCATCACCGCCGCAGGCTCGGGTGCACGCGCGGCTATCGACGCCCAGCACTACCTCGTTTCTTAAACTTACTCATCAATTTATTCACTCCTCAAAAGGAAAATCATGTCTCAGGTTGTTACCATCACTGCAGAGAACTTTCGTTCTACCGTTGTCGATTCTGCTACCCCCGTTTTGGTCGATTTTTGGGCCGAATGGTGCGGTCCGTGCAAAAAACTTGCCCCCGAAATTGAAAAAGTTGCGGAAGAGATGGGAGATTCCGTCGTTGTGGGTAAAGTTGACATGGACGCAGAGCGTACACTGGGTGCGATGTTCCAGATCTTGTCAATCCCAACCGTCATTATTTTCAATAAGGGCGAGAAGGTCTTTGAACTAAACGGTGTGAACACCGCAGAGACTTACATGGCTAAACTGGAATCCCTCACCTAGTTGGTAGTCTGGCTACTACCATCTGTACTGTACGCGTCGTGATAGCAGCGTTGCTGATATAGATTTGTGGAGGATTGAAAACCGTGTCAGATGTCTTGCGGGTTGGCGATCGGAGCCCTCGTGTGGCGGAAGTCCGCGCAACCCTGGCTCGACTTGGGCTGTTGCCCAGCTTTGATGGCTACGTCATCGATAAAGAGGCACAGCAGTTCGAAGAAAAAGACACATTCTTCGACGCTGCCCTTGCAGAGGCACTTCAAGGTTTTCAACAAAGCCGCGGTTTCGTCCCCAACGGCGAGATCAGCGAAGCGACGCTGAAAATTTTGCGCGAAGCCTCCTACACCCTAGGTATGCGGGTGTTGTATTTCCAGCCGGCGAATGTGATGGTGGGGGATGACGTTGGCCAGCTGCAACAGCAGCTTCACGACCTCGGATTCTACGCTGACCGTATTGATGGGCATTTCGGCCCCGCCACCCACGCTGGCGTGGTCAATTACCAGGAAAACTCTGGCCTGCAGCCTGATGGCATTTGTGGCCCAGAAACCGTACGCGCGCTGAGTTACCTTGGCCTGCGCATCACTGGCGGCTCGCCGCATGCGATTCGCGAGAGGGAGCAGGTACGGCAGGCCGGCCCGCAACTAGCTGGAAAACGCGTGGTCATTGACCCCGCCTTGGGCGGTAACGATCAAGGCCAGATCGTTAAAGGTCTGTTTGGCAACATCACCGAGGAGGAGATTCTGTGGGATCTTGCCTCCCGTATTGAGGGTCGCATGATTGCCGCGGGTATGGAGACCATCGTCTCCCGCCCGCGCCAAGACAACCCAAGTCAGAAGGAACGCGCGGGCATTGCCAACGCATTTGGCGCGGATTTGATGCTGTGCCTCCAGTGCGACCGCTACCAGAACGAGAAAGCCTCCGGCGTGGCCACGTTCTATTTCGGTTCGGAGCAGGGGAGTAGCTCGCTGACTGGGGAGGCGCTGAGTGGCTTTATCCAACGCGAGATTGTCGCCCGAACCGACCTGCAAAACTGCGGCAACCATGGTCGCACGTGGGAAATGCTGCGACTGACCTCTATGCCCACCGTCGAGGTGGTCACGGGCTACCTGACTAACCCCCACGACGTTGCCATCCTTACCGACCCTTCCGAGCGTGACACCATCGCGGAGGCCATTGTGGTGGCCGTGAAGCGCCTGTATCTGCTCGACCAGGACACCCAGCCCACCGGCACCTATAAGTTCTCTGAGTTGCTTAGGGTCTGAACTGCTGTAAGCGCCTGACGAATCAACTCTTCCGCCTCCTCCACGGCCAGCAAGCCTTGTGGGGGAGGCAGCGTCATTTGGAGGCGAGGGAGCACGTCGCGGGTCAGCCACAACCGTGAAACCAGCTTCCAGCAGTATGGTTTCGGGGATCAGCCCTACTGACGCGGGTGTGCCAATGCCCCCATCCCACGGACTCATCCTCCGCGATGAAGGCACCCGCACGCAGGCCAAAAGCCTCCACCACTCGCGAGCCTTGCCGGGTGAGCTGGGTTAACGCGGCGTCGATAAGCAGTTGCTCAAACCCCTAGGCACTCGAAGCCGGTCTCAACGAACAGGGACGAAATCACATCGGCACCGTTAGTCACGGGTGCCGTGGGCATGTTTTCGACGCCCGGTAGGTTCCTCTCGTCGCCAAAAAGTACGGTGGCCAGTGCCGGGGTGTCGTCAATGCCACAGCTGATGTTGAAGCCACAGGGGCCATACTCCAACAGCATGCGGGACAACCATGCTTCCTTCTCCAGGGCCGAAAACCCCTGGTTCTGGACATGATGTGCTGCCGAGGGTTCCAATTCCCAGAACACGCAGCGGCCCGCTATGGGGTGAAGCAAGCTGATGTTGTCAGTACTCAGCGGCAACAACGATGCAAACACACGGCACCTCCAGTGAGGAGTGGTTAATGCTGTGAGTTGATAATGGACATAATGCGTTCGAAATCCTCGCGGTCGCCAAACTCCACCACGATCTTGCCTTTCCGCTTACCCATCGTGACCGTGACTTTCGTGTCCAAACCGTCCGCCAATCGATCCGCAGCCTGCGTCAAAAATGCTGGCGGTGCGGGCTTATCCTTCGGTTTCTTCGGCTTTTGCTCCTCGCCACGGTTGGCCAGCATCACCGCTTCCTCCGTAGCGCGCACGGACAAACCTTCCGCAACAATCCGAGCAGCCAACAACTCCTGCGCATCTGCACCGGTCTGCAGCGAGAGCAACGCGCGGGCGTGACCAGCGCTCAGCACACCCGCCGCAACTTTACGCTGCACAGACACCGGCAGCTGCAGCAGGCGAATCATGTTGGTGATCACCGGGCGGGAACGCCCCAAACGCTGCGCCAGTTCGGCCTGCGTCACATCGAATTCTTCCAGAAGCTGCTGGTAGGCAGCCGCCTCTTCCAAAGGATTCAACTGCACACGGTGAATATTCTCCAGCAACGCGTCGCGCAGCATGGCACCATCGTCGGTTTCCCGCACAATCGCCGGAATGGTCTCCAGACCGGCTTTGCTGGCGGCGCGCCAACGGCGCTCACCCATGATGATCTCAAAACCGGAGTCATCAGCGGCGCGGCGCACCACAATCGGTTGCATGAGGCCGAATTCTTTGATGGAGTGCACCAGTTCGGCGAGTGCTTCCTCATCAAAAAAACCTGGCGCGGCTGATGCGGGTTCGGCACAATCTGGTTGACCGGAATCTCCTGGTAGCTTGCGCCAATATCCTCGGGAGACTGTGGAACGTTTGGTTTTTTCTGAGTCTCCTTGGTGTCTTGGGCGGTCTCTGTCGCGGGAGTGCGCGGCGTGGCGCTGGGGGCAGCGGCAGCTTTAGGTGCCTGCTTATCCTTCTCCCTGGGCTCCTGTGGTGTGCCGTCTTGTTTCGTACCTGCCGTGCGTGTCGACGGCCGTGTCACAGCAGCATGTGCCGCCGCTAACTGGTCCGACACATTTTTCGCTGAAGCAGCTTTCTTTGCAGCCTTTGTTGGTGCCTTCTTGGTGGTCTTTTTTGTAGCTTTCGCGGATTTCTGTGTCCGAGTGGGTGCCGGTACGCTCTCGGTCTCAGCTGTTTTTGCAGCTTGTGGTTCTTCCGTCGTCGCTGCCAGTGGGCCACTACCGCCCATGAGGATATTCGCGGCGTCCTCACCCAAACGTGGCTTGTTTGTGGAAGGACCATTAGGGATCAACGCAGCAAGACCTCGCCCGAGTCCGCCTTTGCGTTTATCAGGAGCCATGAAGACACTAAACCTTTCTAGGGGGTTAGCTCAGTGGGGTGGTTACGTCAAGGAGGGTCAAAGGTTTAGGCATCGGCAACATAACCTTCAGGGGGCTGACCAATGGGACCAGAGTCCTCAGTGGGGACAAAATCACCACGAACCGCAATTTCTTTCGCAGCGTCTAGATAAGCCATGGCACCGCGGGAACCAGGGTCATATTCAAGCACTGTCTGGCTAAATCCAGGAGCTTCTGAGACCTTGACGGAACGCGGAATTGTGGTGCCCAGCACCACAGCACCGAAGTGGTTACGGACTTCCTCGGTGACCTGCTCAGCCAGCTTGGTGCGGCCATCGTACATGGTCAGAATGATATTGGAGATATGAAGTTGGGGGTTAAGATGCTGACGGATCATCGTAATGTTGTTCAGCAATTGTCCGACACCCTCCAGGGCGTAGTACTCACACTGAATGGGGATCAACACCTCTGTGACCGCCGCCATAGCATTAATGGTGAGCAGGCCGAGTGACGGAGGACAGTCGATGAACACATAATCGATGCCGTTTTCGCGCAGGAAGTCCTCATGGATCGCGTCTGCCAGGCGGTACTCACGACGGACCATATTGACCAGCTCAATCTCAGAACCTGCAAGATCGATAGTCGCTGGAATGCAGTACAGGTTGGGACTAAACTCTGCCTGCTGCATCGCATCTTCAGCGGCACATTCACCGATCAACAGTTCGTAGCTGGACGGTACGCCCACGTGGTGATCAGCACCCAATGCTGTGGAGGCATTGCCCTGGGGATCCAGGTCCACAACCAGCACTTTAAGCCCATATATCGCAAGGCCAGCCGCCAAATTGACAGTAGTTGTGGTTTTACCCACCCCGCCTTTTTGGTTCGCAATCGTAATTCGTCGAGGGCGGTCTGGGCGCGGAAGGGTCAACGAGTTCGGGGTTTTCACCCGCGCCGCGCGCTGCGCAGCGGCCGCGATGGGTGTGTCATCCCAGTACTGGTCGTCCATAGACGTGAAGTCCCCTTTTCCATCGGAGTTTTGCTGACCGGGAAACCCGCGGACCAGCCACGTTCGGCTCATTATTCACCACGCCTGAACTGCCTAAACGCGCACATGGATACCCTGCTTGGAGTGCCCAGAGTCAAGCATAACAGCGCTCAAACGAAGAAATAATTCCTACACTTCTTCCACATTAGTGCCTAAAGTCATTGCATTCCAGCACCCCACTTCAGGGCTTGTTGTGCTGGTCATCAACGCACGCGTGGGATGCGGATGAGGTGGGTGGGTTCCTCCACAATTCCAACACCCACCAGTTGTATCTCCGCACGCCCACCACCAGCCTTTTTAATGATTTTAGCGTCGCGTTCCAGCTCCTCTGAGACTGAGCTTCCCTTCATGGCAATCATGACACCGCCACGCGTGACGAGGGGGAGTGACCACTGGGCGAGTTTCCCCAGGGGAGCGACCGCGCGCGAGGTCACCACGTCTACTGTTCCCACCTCGGCTTTTATTGCTTTCTCTTCTGCGCGCCCACGCACTACCGTGACGTTGTCGAGCTGCAGTTCTTCAACGACCTCCAGGAGGAATGTCGAGCGTTTTAATAGGGGTTCGATGAGTGTGATATTGAGGTCTGGCCGAGCCAAGGCCAGTGGAATGCCTGGTAAGCCGGCACCTGAACCGATGTCCGCGACGCTGGCATCCTGCGGCATCGCCTCACCAATGATCGCACAGTTGAGCACATGACGATCCCACAGCCGAGGCACCTCCCGGGGACCGATAAACCCACGGACAGAACCGGTGGTCGCCAAAAGATCATGGTAGCGAACAGATTTATCCAGGTTATCGCCGAAAACGCGGGCCGCTACAGCTGGGGTATCAGATGTATGTGATGGTTTCACGTGAAACATTCTCCTTAGCCTGTGCACAGCCGGGCCATAATGAACATGAAGGCGGGTGTGTGCATCACACTATATCGTTGCACACAAAAACCGCCCATCCCCTCACGGCGGATTGGGCGGTTTTTACTTAGCTACGTCGCTTTTTGTTCTTCTTCGGGTTATTTGGCTTCACACCCGGCTTGGGGGCACTAGCACGCTGAGCATCCTTTTTGGCTTGGATCTCTGCTTCCTCTTCTGCATCCATCTTATTGAAGATGAAACGCTGCTGAAAGAACGTCCAGATATTGTTGGACACCATGTAGAACAGCAGGCCGATGTGCCAGAAAGCACCAGTAAACAGAATCGTCAGCGGCATGAACCAGACCATCATGCGGTTCATCATGTCCATCTGCATCTGCATCTGATCGTTAGCAGGTGCGGACTGCTTGCCGGAGGCCAAGCGTGCTTTCTGCCTGTTCACACCCATGCGTGCAACAAAGTGCGTGGCAGTGGCGGTGATCAGGATAAGCGGGATAGCCACCATCATAATGTCTGTGCGGGTGAACTCCGCCCCACTAAAGCCCTGGTACATGGACTCTGGCATGGAGATGTAGGAGGACAGCGGAACACCGAACAGGCGTGCGTCTAGGAAGGACTGAACATCCGTTGGACTGAAGATATAGTTCGCGGTATTGCGGTTTTGTTCGACACTTAAACCGAGCTGCCCGGAACCGGTGCCAGTACGGTTGAAGGATCGGAGTACGTGAAACAGGCCGAGGAACACCGGCATCTGCACCAGCAGCGGCAAACATCCAGCGATGGGGTTAACGCCCATCTCTTTTTGGACTTTGCGGATTTCCTCCATCTGCTTTTGCTGGTCGTTCTTATATTTGCTGCGAATCTCAGCCATGCGCGGCTGCAGTTCACTCATTTTCCTGCTTGACCGCATTTGGTTCAGGGAAGGTTTAACCAGGAACACGCGGATGGTGAACGTCAGCAAGACGATTGAAAGCACCCATGTAATTCCCCAGCCCGGGTCCAGCACGTAGCTTAAAAGCTTGTGCCAAAACCACAGGATGGCCGAGATGGGCCAGTAAACGAAGTTGAGCACGGTGGTTCAAAACTCCTTGGTTTTATTGATGGAAGCAGTCCACGTGAGTGACCTTATGATTCCTGCGTTGCGGAACAGGGTCATAGCCACCCGGATGCCAGGGTCCACATTTAGCTAAACGCGTGACTGCCAAGATGGTTCCCATCACAGCTCCCCGCTGACTAATCGCCTGCAGGGCATAGGAACTGCATGATGGTTCAAACCGACAACTAGGACCCATTTTAAGAGGGGACAGAAAATTTTGGTAAAAACCCACGCTCCGCATGAGCATCCGCGCCGCAAGTGTCGGCCTAGCCATGACAGGCCCCTGTCTCCTGATGCTGCAGCTGAGCCACAAGCTTATCGACGCCGCGTGCAACATCAGCACTCAGCTGCTCACTGCTTGCCTGTGCACTGCGCGGCAGCGCGCGAACAACAATGTCGCAGTCAGTGATGCCTGGTACCTCACGGGTTTCCTGGGCAAGTTGCTGGCAGATATGCCGAAGCCGCCGGGTGACACGGTGACGAGTCACCGCATTGCCGACGGCTTTAGACACAATGAAACCAAATCGGGGCCCTCCCTGACGGACGAGCCCCTCATTGGTGGTGTGCTTGATGAGGTATACGACCACGGTTTTTGTGCCAGCCCGGTGACCTCTTTTAACAGTGTGCGCAAATGCTTGCGATGGTGTTAATGAAAGGTGATCTGGTAGCACGGCCGCGCCCTCAACTTGTGACCGCGAAGACTACGCGGTCAGGGAAGCACGGCCCTTACGACGACGAGCCGCAACGATAGCGCGACCGGCGCGGGTACGCATACGAGTACGGAAGCCGTGAACACGCGCACGACGACGGTTGTTCGGCTGGAACGTCCGTTTGCCCTTTGCCACGGAAAACACTCCTCAGATTTTGGTCAGGTGATAGCACTTCACAACAAAGCTGCCCACCCGAAGTTGGATGATTGTAAACCTCACACCGTCCACCCCTGAGTGGAGCGGAAGAGTGGAAGTCGCAAAAATTTTGCGAAAATGCGCGTGTACTACCTCTCATTGCAAGGCAGCAGTAACGCGCCAGACCCTGCCAGACTACGCGCAGGTGGCACTCCTGAACAAATCGACGCGTCGGATAGTCCGCCATCACCCCTTAAATAACAGCCATGTTGTTTGGAGCTGTGGGTTGTGTTGTTCGCGGTCAGCAAAAACCATACCTAGCTGCGCAGACGATCCTGCACTGTGAAAATTTCACACAGAATCCACCATGTGAATTGTCAAGTAGCCTGTGTATAACTTTCAATCTGACCTTGAGACTAAGGGTTATGAAATTACATTCCTCCAGGTAGGGGGAGTTTTTGCTGCAATGTTTTTTATCCACAGTGCATGAGGTAGGCTGTGGATAAATCATGACCCCGGAAGTTATCCACAGCTGTGAATAACGTTGTGGAAGCGCACGATAACACTCATTCAAGGCTGTGGATGACGCGGTGGACAGAGTAGAGTTTGTCCCTCCCGCTGTGTAATTTCACCGTGGATCATCGTGGCGTACGTACAGAGCATGTGAGGACGAAGGTGGCGGAACATTCAACCTCCCTTGAGGAGACATGGCGACAGGTTGTTGAAGACCTCCTGCGCCTTTCAGAGCAACCTGATTCAGGTATTCCGACCCTCAATGGCAGGGCACGAGGTTTTTTGAAACTGGTCAAACCCATCGCCCTGTTCAACGGGTTTGCTGTGCTCTCAACTCCCCATGCAATGGCGAAAGATGCTGTGGAAAAAGACCTCGGTGGCTACATCACCACAGTCTTGTCTGAGCGTATGGGCCGCCCCTACAGCCTGGCTGTAAGCATTGACCCAGGTGTGGAGGAACCTGACCCTGAGCCGCCGATTGTTGCCGCAACTCCGGAACCAGCGCAAGCTCATCCTGAGGGCATGTGGAACACGACGTCGATAAGCATGCCTGACCAGGCAGCAACCATCAGCCGAGGCAGGTTTACCCACGACGATGGGCGTCGTTTTACACGCGAGCCTGCAGGGCCCACGCCGCAACAGGATCGGTCGCTGAACCCCCGCTACACCTTTGAGAACTTCGTCATAGGTTCCTCCAACCGGTTCGCGCACGCAGCAGCAGTGGCAGTGGCGGAAAATCCGGCGAATGCCTTCAACCCCCTGTTCATCTCTGGGGGTTCTGGCCTGGGGAAGACGCACCTTCTGCACGCGGCTGGCAACTATGCACAGGTGCTGCAGCCGGGCTTGCGTGTGAAGTATGTGTCCAGTGAGGAATTCACCAACGACTACATCAACTCCGTTCGCGATGACCGGCAAGAATCGTTCAAGCGTCGCTACCGCAACCTAGACATTTTGATGGTCGATGACATCCAATTCTTGGAAGGCAAAGAAGGAACCCAGGAAGAGTTCTTTCACACGTTCAACGCATTGCACCAGGCCAACAAGCAAATCATTTTGTCTTCGGACCGGCCTCCGAAGCAGCTGACCACGTTGGAAGATCGCCTGCGCACCCGCTTTGAAGGCGGACTGATCACGGACATTCAGCCGCCGGATTTGGAAACACGCATCGCCATTCTGGAGAAGAAGGCCCAGATAGACCAGACAGTGATGGATCGTGACGTGCTAGAACTCATCGCCAGCCGATTTGAGGCATCCATCCGAGAGCTGGAAGGTGCACTGATCCGCGTGTCCGCGTACTCCTCACTCAACGGGGAGACCACTATCAGCCGCGAAATGGCCGAAATTGCGCTGCGCGACATCATGCCCGAGGCCCCTGACGTGGAAATCACAGCATCCACAATCATGGAGGTCACCGCCGATTATTTCGATGTTTCCCTTGATGCCTTGCGGGGATCAGGTAAAACCCGAGCAGTAGCCTATGCCCGACAGCTCGCTATGTACCTGTGTCGCGAGCTTACCGATCTTTCCCTACCCAAAATCGGGGATAACTTCGGTGGTAAAGACCACACCACCGTGATGTACGCCGACCGCAAGATTCGCAAAGAAATGACCGAAAAGCGGGACACGTACAACCAGATTCAGGAACTCACACAGATCATCAAAAACCGCGGGCGGTAAAGGAACCGCCAGCGGGGAGGGGTGCCGTAAAGAGGACGTCGACAAGCAGGGGAGGGTAGCTAGGGGACTTTTGTGATTTTTGCTGACGGCCTACCCCCGGAAGGGAAGGTTATCCACAGGTTTACTCACAGCTGTGTAATTACAAGAATGTAGTTCAGTGATCCTTGCCACTTTCTAGTGGTAGCTTGTGGATGACATGGGTTGTGCACAACCACGGCGAAAATGTGAAGAAAATTGGGATGACATGGGGATAGATTGTGGATAAATCTCAAGCAGCCAAATTTATCCACAAGACGCAAAAGTTATCCACAGGTTTTGCACATGGCTGTTCACACCACGTTTTCTGCGTGCTAGCTTGGATAACAAGCCCTCATCCACAGAGTGCACAGGACTTACTGTTCTTACTCTCTTAAAACTTGTAATTTCTCTAGAAGAAATAGGGCGTGGGGATAACAATGATCATGCGACCCTGCCACACAGGCTGCGAGCAAGGACGAGCAGACGAATAACAAAAGATGCGAGATTCAGTTTGCGGCGGCGGGCGGGTACGTTGGTGTTGTAATTCCACGCACTCGTGGCACCGTCAGATGGCGGAATCAGGGTGAGGTGTACGTTTCATTTTTCCTAGGAGCTAGACCAGCATGGACTCACAAGCGGTGTCATTTAGGGTTGACAAGGACGACTTCGCCAACGCAGTCGGGTGGGTTGCCCGTAGTCTGCCTGCCAAACCAGCTCAACCCGTGCTACGCGGCATGGTGATCACCGCTTCCGATGAAGGCTTGGAACTCGCCGGTTTTGACTACGAGGTATCCACACAGGTCAAGATCCCCGCCGAAGTCAACGAGGCCGGACGCATTGCCGTGGCTGGTAAGCTGCTCGCTGACATCACCGCCATGCTGCCGAACAAACCCGTGGAGCTACGTGTTGAGGGCAGCAACGTGCTGGTCACCTGCGGTTCCGCGCGTTTTGAAATTCCTGTAATCCCACTGGACGACTACCCGCAGTTGCCTCAGCTGCCGCACACCACCGGAAACATTGACCCCAAACTGTTCAGTGAAGCCGTCTCACAAGTGGCTATTGCTGCAGGTAGGGACGAAACCCCTGCCCATGCTCACCGGCGTGCACATGGACATCAACGGCGACACCATGCTCCTCGCGGCCACCGACCGATTCCGCCTGGCTGTACGCACATTCGACTGGGAAGCCACCGACAAATCCGCAACTGCCAAGTTGCTCATCCCGGCAAAAACGCTGCTGGACAACGCACGATCCATCGACTCCCAGGTGGGAAATGACCTGCACATTGCCGTCGGTGTGGGCGAACAACTTGGCAGGGAAGGACTCTTCGGTCTGCAGTCCGACGCCCGCCAAACAACCACCCGCATGCTGGACGCGGAGTTCCCGAACTTCCAGCCCCTGCTTCCTAAAACCCACGAATCCATGGCAGTTGTGCAGATCAGCCCCCTGCAAGACGCCATCCGGCGCGTCTCCGTGGTGGCCGACCGAAATTCCCAGATCACCATGCAATTCTCCGATGGTGAGCTTGTTCTTTCCGCCGGTGGTTCTGAAGCCGGGCACGCCGAGGAAAACCTGCCGTGCGCCTTCTTTGGCAATCCGTTGACCATTGCGTTTAACACTGGATACCTCAAAGACGGATTGTCTGTGATCCACACAGAAAACGTGATGTTTGGGTTCACCCAGCCATCCCGGCCCGCGATCCTGATTCCTGAACCAGAGACCGTCCCCGAGGCCGACGACAACGGAGTGTTTGCCACTCCCCAGACAAACCTGACGTACCTGCTCATGCCAGTCAGGCTTCCTGGATAAGCCCATTTACCGCCGTGTACCTGCGACACCTTGAACTGCGTGACTTCCGCTCGTGGCCCGAACTTACCGTTGACCTGCATCCTGGTGTGACGGTATTTGTGGGCCGGAACGGCCACGGAAAAACCAATGTGGTTGAGGCCGTCGGTTACCTCGCGCACCTGTCCTCGCACCGAGTTTCGCAGGACGCCCCCTGGTTCGAGCCACCGCAGACAACGCGCGCATCTCAGGAACGGCAGTCAATAATGGCCGAGAACTGACCGCCCACCTGCTGATTAATCCCAAAAAAGCAAACCAGGCACAGCTCAACCGCACTCGCCTGAGCACACCACGGCAACTCCTTGGGGTGGTGAAAACGGTGCTATTTGCGCCGGAGGACCTGGCACTGGTGCGCGGCGAACCCGCTGAACGACGCCGCTACCTCGACGAGGTTATGTCCACCCGCCAACCCCGCCTTGCCGGTGTCAAAGCCGACTACGACAAGGTTCTGCGTCAGCGAAACGCCCTGCTCAAATCCGCCAACCAGGCACTTCGTCGGGGCTACGGCAACGATGACGGCGCCAGCGCGCTTGCCACCCTCGATGTTTGGGACGGTCAGCTTGCCGCACTTGGTGCTCAACTAACGGCCGCAAGAATGCAGCTTGTCACAGACCTCGCTCCCCGCGTCCATGAGGCGTACCACACGCTCGCGCCGGAATCCCGCGAGGCCCACATCCATTACCGCAGTACGCTTATCGACGCCCCCGATGCTGCTGTTGATGTTGACGTGCTGGAAGCCACCATGCTTACCGAACTGGGGCACATGCGACAACGCGAAATTGAGCGGGGACTTAGCCTTGTGGGACCACACCGCGACGACCTCGAACTGATGCTGGGCAGCCAGCCCGCTAAAGGGTTTGCCAGTCACGGTGAAACGTGGTCTTTTGCACTCTCTCTGCGGCTTGCTGTGTTTTCCCTGTTCAGGTCCGATGGCACCGACCCTATCTTGATCCTGGATGATGTGTTTGCTGAACTGGACACCCAACGACGCCGCGCACTGGTCGGCATTGCAACCACAGCTGAACAAGTGCTCATTACTGCGGCGGTGGGCGATGACCTGCCGGATAGCCTCGACGATGCCGTGGTGCACACCCACACCGTAAGGGCAATAGACAATGATGGAACACGAAAATCCGTGCTGGATGTGGAGGATATGACAGATGACCACGCCTGATGATTCCGTTTCCGCTGCCTTCTCGCACATTCGCGACGTTGCCCGCAAGCGTTTCGGTAAAGTCCCGGACCTGAGTCATCAGGGGCGTGCCACGCAGCCCACCCGCAGTGCTGTGCGTGGGTCACGAGAGGGCGGGAGACGGGCGGCGTCGATACGCAAGCGCGGCAGGCCAACCGGGCCGGACGGGCGGGCGCTGCCGAAACGTCGTGACTACGAATCCCTGGATTCGGTGCTCAACCGCGAGATACAGCAGCGCGGCTGGCAGCGGGAACTTGCTGGTGGCTGGGTGCATTCGCACTGGGAAGACGTAGTGGGTGCCAGGATTGCCGAGCACACGACAGTGGAGATGCTGAAGGGGAAATCCCTGTTTATTAGCTGTAATTCCACGGCGTGGGCGACGAACCTCCGCATGATGCAGCGGCAAATTCTCCAAACGATTACCCAGAAGGTCGGACCGAACGTGGTAGAGGAACTGAAGATCTTTGGCCCATCAGTCCCGAGTTGGCGAAAAGGCCCCCTCCATGTGAAGGGTCGGGGGCCGCGCGATACCTACGGATAAGGCTAAATTTCGTTTTCGGCGATTTAAAGGCGCTTAGACGCGTTGAAACCTAAGTCGTGTAGGGGGCCTAAGGGGTGTACTATAGAGGGGTCTATTAGAACATAATTTAGGAGTGTTGCATCACGTGTCTGCCACAGAGCACCATTATGACGCATCGTCGATCACTATCCTTGAAGGCCTTGAGGCAGTACGCAAACGCCCAGGTATGTACATTGGCTCCACCGGTGAACGCGGCCTCCACCACCTTGTGTGGGAGGTCGTCGACAACTCCGTTGATGAAGCCATGGCAGGCTACGCCACCAAAGTCGACGTCACACTGCTGGAAGACGGGGGAGTGGAAGTTGTTGACAACGGCCGCGGCATCCCCGTGGAAATGCACCCCACTGGCGCACCCACCGTTCAAGTGGTAATGACCCAGCTACACGCCGGCGGCAAATTTCGACTCCGATTCCTACGCCGTTTCCGGTGGTCTACATGGTGTGGGTATCTCCGTGGTCAACGCTCTGTCCACCAAAGTGGAAGCCGACATCAAACGCGAAGGCTTCCACTGGTTGCAGAACTTCACCTACGCCATCCCTGAAGAACTCGTCAAAGGCGAACCCGCCAAAGGCACCGGCACATCTGTGCGATTCTGGCCGGACCCGGAAATTTTTGAAACCACCACCTTCAAATTCGACACCATCGCGCGGCGCCTTCAGGAAATGGCGTTCCTGAACAAAGGTCTCACCATCACACTGACCGACCTGCGCGCCACGGAAGAGGAAATCGAACTCGAAGACCTTGCGGCCGCAGGCGATGAAGCCCAAGCCGTAGACGGCGACGGTAGCGCTAGCGAGGCTGCTGGAGGGGAGCAATCCCTCGAAAAATTGGACCTGCTCGATGAGGCCACTGATGGTGATGGCGAGCAATCCACCGGTGAAGCAGCAGCTAAGACCACAAAACCAAGCGACGTGTTTTTCCACTACCCAGAGGGGTTGAAGGACTATGTGGAGTCACTGAACAAGTCCAAAACCCCCATCCACCCCACCATCGTTTCCTTTGAAGCAAAAGGTGAGGAACACGAGGTGGAAATCGCCATGCAGTGGAACTCCGGCTATGCGCAAAGCGTGCATACCTTTGCCAACACCATCAACACGATTGAAGGCGGCACTCACGAAGAAGGCTTCCGTGCGGCGCTGACCTCCTTGATGAACCGCTACGCTCGCGAACACCGCATGCTGAAGGAAAAAGAAGCCAACCTCTCCGGCGAAGACTGCCGTGAAGGACTCGCAGCCGTCATTTCCGTGCGTGTGGCCGATCCGCAGTTCGAGGGACAAACCAAAACCAAACTGGGCAACACCGAAGTGCGTTCCTTTGTGCAGCGCATGACCAACGAGCACATCGCACACTGGTTTGAAGCGAACCCGGCGGAAGCAAAAGCCATTATCACTAAGGCAGTTTCCTCCGCCCAGGCACGCCTGGCAGCCCGCAAAGCCCGCGACTTGGTGCGGCGCAAGTCCGCCACCGACCTTGGTGGCCTGCCCGGTAAACTTGCCGACTGTCGCTCCAAAGACCCGGTGAAATCTGAACTCTACATCGTGGAGGGTGACTCCGCTGGTGGCTCCGCAAAATCCGGCCGTGACTCCATGTACCAGGCCATCCTGCCGCTGCGCGGCAAGATCCTCAATGTGGAAAAAGCACGTCTGGACAAGGTGCTGAAAAACAATGAAGTTCAGGCAATCATCACCGCATTGGGTACTGGCATCCACGATGAATTTGATATTGCCAAGTTGCGTTACCACAAGATCATCCTCATGGCCGACGCCGATGTGGATGGGCAACACATCGCCACGCTACTGCTTACCCTGCTGTTCCGCTTTATGCCGCAGCTGATCGAGCAGGGCTATGTGTACCTGGCACAGCCACCGCTCTACAAACTCAAATGGGCCAAGGGTGAACCTGGATTCGCTTTCTCCGACTGGGAACGCGACCAGGAACTGGAGAAAGGACTCGCGGAAGGCCGCAAGATCAACAAAGACGACGGCATTCAGCGCTACAAGGGTCTTGGTGAAATGAACCCCAAGGAACTGTGGGAGACCACCATGGACCCTTCAACCCGCATCCTGCGGCACGTGACCATGGAAGACGCCGCAGCCGCCGACGAATTGTTCTCCATCCTCATGGGTGACGATGTGATCGCACGCCGATCCTTTATCACCCGAAACGCCAAGGATGTACGTTTCTTGGACGTGTAAAGGGATGTAAAAGTACAAAAGTGGGCGACCACCCCTCGATTGTTGGGGAGTGGTCGCCCACTGTGTTGTTTAGCCTATTGGTTTTGGCTTGTTATGTTAACTAAAACTAGCCCGCGTATTTCTCTACAATCGGGCCAACCTTGGCGATGTTAGCTTCCACGACGCTGGCAATTTTGCCGCGAATCGGGCTGTACACCTTAGCCAGGGCAGCGGGGGCTTTCTCGGCCTGTTTGTCAGCTGTTTCCAGCACGGAGTTGGACAGGGCGCTGGAGTTTTCCTGCAGGTATGCCTCGAAGCTGTCGCCGTGGCCACCTTCCTTGAAGGTTGCCCAGTAGGGGTCAAGAGCTTCAGCGAGATCGGGGAGGAGGCGAGCAACAGCCTTGTTGACAATGTTGCTGTCCACCTTCTTAGCTGCGGACAGGGCACCTTTGATGACGGTGCCGGACACGCCGCCCTGTTCGCCGACGGTGTTGTCAACGAAGGTGCTGAGGTCTGCAATAACGGCCTCGCGGTGTGCATCGGATGTAAGGAAAGTAGACGGTGACGTCACCAGAACTCCTTCAATAGAAAAAAATTGGTTTTACAAAGAGACTACCGAACAACAGCGCTTCTGCGGCCTTATTGGGCGGCGGGTTGTGAGGAACAGGTCTCTTGGGAGCCTTGACGGCGCTTCGATAACGGTGTTATCTTCGGCCTTGTAAGAAACATTCAACAAATGTTGAGCCAGTTCAAGGCATACGAGGATGAAACGATGGATGCCGCCATTGAAGCACAGGACCTAGGAATAAGCAGGGGTAGAATAAAAAGCTAACACGGTGATCCCCCACATGACTTTCAGTGTTGAAACGGGGTCGGTCACCGGTCTGCTCGGCCCCTCAGGATGCGGAAAAACCACCCTCATGCGCGCCATCATTGGCGTGCAGCGCTACCAAAACACCCTCACAGTTCTGGGAAATCCCGCGGGTTCGCGCAGAAACCTCGGGCGCATCGGCTACGTCACGCAACAAGCCAGCATCTACCCAAACCTCAGCGTCAAAGCTAATCTTGATTATTTCGCCGCACTCAACCCGGTCAAAATAAAAGACCAGGTTGATGCGATTATCGACGTCCTGGGACTCGCTGCCGTTGCCCACCGTCCGGCGGCTCAGCTCTCGGGCGGGCAACGGGGACGGGTGTCCTTGGGGTGCGCGCTCGTCGGAAAGCCTGAGTTGCTGGTGTTGGATGAACCGACCGTCGGTTTGGATCCAGTAACCCGCGACGACATCTGGACCTACCTGCGGCAGCTTTCCGACACCGAAGGCACAACGCTCCTGGTGTCCAGCCACGTGATGGACGAGGCGCTGCGTTGCGACGCCGTACTCCTTATGCGCGAGGGTGCGTTACTCGCCCATGACACCCCGGCGGGGTTGCTGCGTACTGCAGGTACGGAGACTCTTGACGATGCATTCCTGGCCCTCATCAAAGCACAAGGGAAGTGAACCTCATGTCACTCACACTCATCACCGCACGACGTGTTATTGCCGAAGTTCTGAGAGATCGACGCACTGTAGCGCTTGTTTTGCTGGTGCCATCATTCATGTTGTGGTTGATGTACCTCATTTATGACGGCAACCGGCGGCTTTTTGACAGCATTGCCGTGCTCATGCTGGGAGTATTCCCCATGCTTATGATGTTCATCATCGCCAGCGTGAGTATGCAACGTGAGCGCTCAAACGGCACCCTCGAACGCCTTTGGACCACGCGGCTCAGCCGCATTCAATTCCTCGCGGCCTACGGGATTTCCTTTAGCTTCTTCGCACTCCTGCAGTCGACCCTGCTGGTGGGGGTGGCGCACTGGCTACTCGACGTCACTACTGCCGCACCGCTCGGCTGGGTGTTTCTCGTCTCACCACTATCAGGCATTGTTGGTGGATCGCTGGGACTTATGACCAGTGCCTTTGCCAGTAATGAATTTCAGGCTGTGCAATTTATGCCTGTGGTTATCGTGCCGCAATTCCTGCTCAGTGGCGTGCTTGTCCCCCGGGACACCATGCTGAGGGGACTGGAAATAGTTTCCAATGTCCTGCCGCTATCCTACGTTATCGATGCCCTTCAAGAACTCGCGGCACAGCCTGAACTGGGGGACAACTACTGGAAAGACGTGGCCATTCTAGTGCTGTTCATCGTGGGGATCCTGGTGACTGCGGCACTCAGTATTCCGAGGCAAACCACCTAAAATCTGAGTCTATTCAGCTCAATCTTGCCCATCTGCAGGATCTGGTCGCGCGTCGTGGGATCGGCCATGAGCTCAGCTATGTTGTGTGGAACAACCTGCCAGGAGACGCCCCAGCGATCTACACACCAGCCGCAGCGCTCGGCTTCTGGCGCCGCAGACAAACCCGCCCAATAGTGATCGATCTCCTTTTGATCGTGACAGGAGACGATCATGGAGACCCCAGGCGTGAAAGTGAAATCATGGAAAGTCCCAGAATCCATGGCTGCCATCCAGGTGCCGCGCAGGGTGAAATCGGTGAACATGACCGTACCTGGATCTATTGGTGCGCCCTCCTCGTAGCGGTGCAGAGCCCCACGGTGGGAGTTGTCGAACAAGGTAATCCAGGCGTCGGTGGCTTCTTCTGCGTTGGCGTGGTTGGTACCGCCGAACATGAAGGATGGGATGACGAAGGGGCGTGGCTCACCAGCTGGGTCAGTAAGCATGAGCTGCCACGTCATGCCGAAGCGGTCACGAACCCACGCATAGCGCTGCGAGAAGGGATACTCGCCCAGCTCCGTGAGCACGCCGCCGGTGCTCAGCTGTTCATAGAGTTCATCAAGGTAGGCGCGGGCCTGCTCCTCGCCGCCGAACAGAAGCGGGTCGAAGTTCAGGAAACAACTGATCGACGGATTCGGGGCATACTGATCGTCGCCGTTGATGAGTGAAAGCCGGAAACCGTGGATGCTGACTGTGGACGCGACCCCAGGAACCTGCTTGACGATGGATGCGTCGCGGAAGACGCTGGCGTAAAACTGGGCTGCCTCGTCTGCGGTACCGTTGCACCAGACGGCGGGGGTGATGAACTGATCCATACGGCCACCGTATCTGACGTGGATTGCAGCAGCCAGCATTCTGACGGCGTTCCACGGCAAACGGCCTAAAATGGCTGCATGACGCAGATTCCCGCCAAAGAACGAATCCTCAACGCCGCGCGACGGCAATTTCGCCGTCACTGGATTCAGGGCTACAACGCTGCGGGCGATCGCTGCCGAAGCAGAGTGTGATGTGGCCCTGATCCCGCACTACTTTGGCAGTAAAGAACGACTCTTCCGCGCAGCCATAGAGTTTCCCATTGATGTGGAGACGATTGTGACGCGGATGAGTGACATTCCCTTCGAACAGCTGGGGGAGACCATGCTGAATGAAGCACTCTCTGTATGGGATTCCCCGCTGCTAGACCACATCATTGCTGCGTTCAAGCGCCAAATCGACTCCCCGCAGTTACTCTCCGACTTTGTGAACAACGCGCTATGGGTAGGAATCCGTACGCGTCTGGAAGGCATGGGGCTGGAGAAGGACGTGCTGGAAAAGCGCATAGGACTTGCCCAAACACAGCTCATTGGGTTGCTTGTTGGACGGTATGTGCTGAAGCTCCCCGGCCTCGTGGAACAGAACCGGGAAAGAGATTGTGCAGGCCATGGCACCAATCCTGCAGCGAATACTAAATGGCGACCACCATGGTTGAAAGCTCAAGGGGGTGAAGCTTTCAACGACGGAGGCCGCCTCAGGTGTTGCAACTCTTCCTCCACAGCAACATTAGTTAACTGCAATCACAACAGTCACAGATGTTACCTGTAAACACACAAGGACACAAGTGCGACACGCCGACGCCCGCGAAACGGGTGGGTAGATAGGTAGGATGACGAACATTCGGGGGTGGGCGAGGGGTTCCGATAGTAAATGCTCACCAAAATGTTGTTTCGAAGTGTAATTTTTGACCATTTGGTATGCATTTACTATGAGATGGAGTGCTCACCAGCCCCAACCCCTATGCATTAACCTGGTGAAATACCTCCACAGCTACTGCAGCTAACACATCATTGTTCTTGTTCAGCGGCTTCAATACCAGAATCACACGAGCAAGCTCATGTTCGACTGCAGCGAGGTCCCCACCATGAATGTCAATGCCGGAAATGGCGGCCGTTGTAACAGCACTCGCGGCACATAATGCGGGAGAAGTTTGTGATGCTGCAGTGGTGTTGGTGGCATACTTCGTCAGCAATGATCAGGAGTTGTTCAGGGGTGAGGCCGATCAGTCCACGCAACTCATAAATACTCTTATACTCACTCATTTCACCCTACTTACCTGCCGGATACGCCGTTCGAGGGTGGTGCGATCGGCGAGTGTGTTGCGTGCAAGTTCGGCCACCTGGGCGTCGTTAAACGTGCGGGCTGCAGTGGAGACGATGGCGCGGACGGCAGCTTCTTGTTTGCTGGTGCCGTGGGTTTCAGCGAGGAGGGTGAGCGCGCGGTCTTGGGCGGGTGTGAGGCGGAGGGTCATGGCCATGTGCATATGGTATCAGAATGGTATCATGCCACGTTGTTACGCGGCGGGATAATCGCTGACAGCGCCAATTTCACGTAGAATGGAGGGGAAAGTCTCTCAAGCTCAAGGAAACAGGTGAATTGTGAGCGACGATAATTTTGATGGTGGCGGCGACCTTTTTGACCGCATCCACCCGGTGGATATTGGCGAGGAGATGCAGTCGAGCTACATCGACTACGCCATGTCGGTCATTGTGGGTCGTGCCCTCCCGGAGGTGCGGGACGGTCTGAAGCCAGTGCACCGCCGCATTTTGTACGCGATGTTTGATAATGGCTACCGGCCGGAGCGTAGCTATGTGAAGTCGGCTAAGCCTGTCGCGGACACAATGGGTAATTACCACCCGCATGGTGATTCGGCTATTTACGACACATTGGTGCGTATGGCCCAGCCATGGTCAATGCGGTATCCGCTGGTGGACGGCCAGGGCAACTTCGGTTCGCGCGGTAACGATGGCCCGGCCGCCATGCGTTATACAGAGTCTCGCTTGACTCCGCTGGCCATGGAGATGGTGCGCGATATTCGTGAAAACACCGTGGATTTTGCTCCGAACTATGACGGCAAAACCACCGAACCGACGGTGCTCCCTTCGCGTGTACCTAACCTGTTGATGAATGGTTCCGGCGGTATTGCCGTGGGCATGGCCACGAACATTCCGCCGCATAACCTACGCGAATTGGCCGATGCAATTATTTGGATGCTGGACAACCCGGATGCTGATGAAGCTGCGGGGTTGGAAGCATGCATGGAGTACATTAAAGGCCCGGATTTCCCGACCGCTGGCCTTATTGTGGGGGACCAGGGTATTAAAGATGCCTACACCACTGGTCGCGGTTCAATTCGTATGCGCGGCGTGACCTCTATTGAAGAGGAAGGCAACCGCCAGACCATCGTGATCACAGAACTTCCGTACCAGGTCAACCCCGATAACATGATCTCCAACATCGCGGAGCAGGTGAATCAGGGCAAGCTTGTTGGCATTTCCAAGATTGAGGATGAATCCTCCGATCGTGTGGGTATGCGCATTGTGGTCACATTGAAGCGCGATGCTGTGCCGCGCGTGGTGCTGAATAACCTGTATAAGCACTCGCAGCTGCAAACCAGTTTTGGTGCCAACATGCTGTCTATTGTTGACGGCGTGCCCCGCACCCTGCGCATCGATCAGATGATCCGCTACTACGTGGCTCACCAAATTGATGTGATTGTTCGGCGCACCCAATTCCGTCTGGATGAGGCAGAAAAGCGCGCCCACATTCTGCGAGGCTTGGTCAAAGCACTGGACATGCTGGATGAGGTTATCGCCCTGATCCGCCGGTCCGAAACCGTGGACATTGCCCGCAACGGCCTGATGGACCTACTGGACATTGATGAGGTCCAGGCCGATGCCATTCTGGCTATGCAGCTGCGCCGTCTCGCCGCCCTGGAACGCCAGAAAATCATTGATGAATTGGCAGAGATTGAAGAAATCATCGCCGACCTGAAAGATATTCTCGCCCGCCCAGAGCGCCAGCGTGCCATTGTGCGCGACGAACTCAAAGAAATCGTGGATAAGCACGGCGACGATCGCCGCACCCAGATCGTGGCTGCTACCGGCGACGTGACCGAGGAAGACCTCATCGCCCGCGAAAACGTTGTGGTGACCATCACCTCCACGGGCTACGCGAAGCGCACCAAGGTTGACTCCTACCGCAACCAGAAGCGCGGCGGCAAAGGCGTGCGCGGCGCCGAACTCAAGCAGGACGACGTGGTGCGCAACTTCTTCGTCTGCTCTACGCACGATTGGATCCTGTTCTTCACCAACTACGGTCGCGTGTACCGCCTCAAGGCATACGAACTGCCGGAGGCATCCCGCACAGCCCGCGGCCAGCACGTGGCCAACCTGCTGGAATTCCAACCCGGCGAGCACATCGCGCAGGTGATCCAGATCCAGGGCTACGAGGACGCCGAATACTTGGTGCTCTCCACCGCCCATGGCCGCGTGAAGAAGTCCCGCCTAGCCGATTACGATTCCTCCTCGCTCCGGCGGTTTGATTGCCATCAACCTCAACGAAGGCGACCGCCTTATTGGCGCGGCATTGTGTTCCGCAGACGACGACCTGCTACTGGTCTCCGAGGAAGGCCAGGCAATTCGATTCACCGCCAACGATGACACGTTGCGCCCCATGGGCCGCGCCACCGCTGGCGTGAAGGGCATGCGCTTCCGTGGCGACGACCAGCTCCTGGCCATGTGCGTGGTTCGCGACGGCGACTACCTCCTGGTGGCCACTTCCGGTGGCTACGGCAAGCGTACTTCCATGGAGGAATACCCTGTCAAGGGCCGTGGCGGTTTGGGCGTGGTCACCTTCAAATACACCCCCAAACGTGGCAAGCTTATTGGTGCCCTGGCGGTGGATAGTGATGACCAAATCTTTGCCATAACCTCAGCCGGAGGTGTGATCCGCACCGAAGTTGGTCAGATACGTCCTTCGTCCCGCCAAACAATGGGCGTGCGACTAGTTAATCTAGAAAAAGACGTGGAGCTGTTCGCCATTGACCGCAACGTCGAAGGCGAAGGCGAAGAAACAGCCGAAGCTGTGGCAATCAACGACGCTCAAGCTCCCACACTTATCGACGCCCCCGACACCACAGCAGGCGAGGAGAGCTAATGGCCACCCGTAAAGTAACCGTTCACCGAATCTCACCCATGTCCATGTTCCGTACGGCACTGGCGCTATCCCTTGCTGGGTTGGTCGCATGGATCCTGTGCGTGGTCATCCTTTTCCTAGGGATGCAGCTCACCGGCGTCCTCGGGCGAGTCAATGACGGCTTCGGCGGTGGCGGCTTCCTCTCATTCGGCACGGTCCTCAGCATTGCAGCTCTCATCGGCGCTATTAACGCTCTGCTGGTTACCGTGTTGGCCCCCATCGGTGCTGTCCTGTACAACAGCTTCGTGGACCTGTTCGGCGGCCTCGTCGTGGAAACCAAAGACGGCGCCAACAGCTAACGCGCCGTTTATCGCTTATCGACGCCCCGGGTGCACCGTGGGCTGTCATAGTACATGTTGCAGCCACTGTGACATCTGGGAGACTTCCTGGTGTTGCGGTGGCTGTCGGCGTGCTTGTGGGGGTGCCTTCGAGTGGCGCGATGCCGTAGTATCAGCTACTATGTAAGTCAGTTCCGAAAAAGGTAGTTAACCAGCGGATTTGCCTAGTTTCATTTAACTCGGTAAAGTTCTATCTCGTTCCAAGGGCCTATAGCTCAGGCGGTTAGAGCGCTTCGCTGATAACGAAGAGGTCGCAGGTTCGAATCCTGCTAGGCCCACCATTGGAACAAAGGGGCATTAGCTCAATTGGTAGAGCATCTGCTTTGCAAGCAGAAGGTCAGGAGTTCGATTCTCCATGCTCCACCTGAGGGGAAGTGTCGAACTCGTGCTTTCTGGCATAGGGTTCGCACTCCCCCGCTCTGTCCCCGCTGAGAAGGGCCCCTTCCAGGTCATCGAGCTCGATGTGCTTCTCGCTGTCGTAGTAGTAGGACACGATGACGATCTGGTTCGGCCCGACGAAGACCTTGTCGACGAAGTAGTCGAACAGCTGGTCGCGTGTGTCGACGGTGTCGATCGTGGCTTCGGCGAACCTCTTGTAGAATGATCCGATTGAGACCTCGTCCTCGAAGAGGGTTGCCTTGACACGCTCGGTCTGGATCGCGGCGTCGAGTTCTTGTTTCTGGGCCTCCAGGGCGTTCATGGCCTCAGCGGTCGACGCGTTGAAGATCCCCTGGGCGATCGCCTTGACGAAGTTGGCGAGCTTGGCCTCGCTGGCTGTCGACCTAGCCGACCACTATCGCAAGACCCACGAGCGCGGCGATGAGGTCCTCAATGCGCTGGAGGCCCGCAGGAGGGACATCGAGGCGCACCTGACCGTGGTCATGGCTGCCCTGGCCGTCGCCCGACACCTCCAGGAGACCACCGGACCAGCATCAAACGCATCATCCGGCACCCTCAAGCCCCTCCAGGACGTCACCATCAACCTCAACGGCCACCACCTCACCGCCGCCGACCCCTGACCCCCGAAGCCGAAGAAATCCTCACCGCCCTGAGCATCCCAACAGGGCACTAAAAACTGTGCAACTCAGGCCCGACTTCCCTGGGACGCACTATATGATAACCTTGCTGACGCCCAGTAGTCGAACAGCGGATATCTTCAACACCGCCCGAGAACCGCCCGCCCACGTGTCTGCCGACAGGAACACTCCTCATGACCGATACCAGCGTAACCGACGCACCCCGTTCAGCCACTGCAGTACCCCCTTCTGCGACCGTGGGCCGCTTCCTGCACTCCCTGACGCCCATGCGCTCACGCGACCCGCACGAGGAGCACCGGGTGGCCACCACCCTGGAGCTCCTCTACGACCTGACCCTGGTGATCGCCTTCGGCGTCAGCGGCGTCCAGATGGCGCATGCCCTGGCCTTCGGGCATGTGGCGGCGGGGCTGGCTGCCTTCAGCTTCGTCCAGTTCTGCACGATCTGGGCCTGGATGAGCTACTCCAGCTTCGCCTCCTCCTACGACACCGACGACTGGGGCGTGCGGTCGGGAGTCGCGGTCCAGATGGTGGGCGTCATCATGATGACCACGGGCATCCCCGCGCTCTACGAGGGCTTCGAGCACGGATGGCAGCTGCACTCCGGCACCATAGTGGTCGGGTACGTGGTCATGAGGGTCTCGCTGGTCGTGCTGTGGCTGCGGGCCGCGCGCGGCCAACCCGACCAGGCCCGCGCCTGCCGGATCCACGCCCTGTGGATCGTACTGGTCCAGGTGCTGTGGGTCGGCACGCTCTTCGTCCACCTCAACGCCCCTGTCGCTCTTCATCGTCTCGGTCCTGCTGTTCACCATGGAGTTGGCGGTGCCGATGCACCTCGTGCGCCGCTACGACCACATGGCCTGACACCTCATCACCCTGGCCGAGCGCTTTCGGCCTGTTGACGATCATCACCCCTGGGCGAGGTGCTGGTGGGAACCGCGCAGTCCGTAACCGCTCTGTACACCGAGCACGGGCTGGTCGGCCTCCGCCGTGGTAGTCCTGGCCTCAGGAGTCTCGATCGCGCTAGGACCGTGGTGGGTCACTTCGAGGTGCCCTTCGGCCAGGTCCTCCACAGCACCCCACCAGGACCGTGACGGTCGCCTACGTCCACTTCATCCTCTTCGCCTCCCTGGCAGCGATCGGGGCGGGCCTGCACGTCGCCGCCCTGCGCGAGGAAGGACACGCAGTGATCTCGTCCACCGGCGCCGTCCTGAGCGTCGCGGTACCCGTGGCCGTGTTCGTTATCATCCTGTACGCACTCGTGGTCGCGGTGAACCTGCTCGCCCCTAGGGGCGCATCTACCAACTCATGCTGGGCCTGACCATCGCGGCCCTGGCCGGGTCGGTGCTCCTGTCCCTGGCCGGCGTCCCCTTCGAAGCCTGCCTGGCAGTCATCGTCCTGGCACCATGGATTAACGTGGCCGGCGTGGAGACCGTGGGGTCTTGGCATATGCACAAGCGCCTGGAGGTCGATGCATAGACCGCCGATTCATCGCACAGCCCCTACGAATAACCGCACAAGCCCACCAGCCCACCGACACAACCGCTCCCGTCCCGAAGGACCCGCAGCACCCGCCCTGATCAGCTCTTCTCAGCGCTGCCGCCATCCGCGCCGTCCGGCGAAGGATCCCCGTCGGGAGCATTGGCGGGAGGGATGAGCCCGGCTCTTCTGGATTGCTCGAGGTATTTCCGATACAGGCAGTCCAACGCCTCGGCCATATCGACCCGGTTATCCACTTCCAGCACGGTGAGCTGCTCATTGGAAGACGGGTCGGGCACCGGCCCCACAGCGGGCGGCAGGTCAGGACGGCGCAGCCGCCTCTGCTCCGCCAGAAGGTAGGCGCACTCGACGGATGACAACGGCATGGTGTCCATGGTCAGCGGCGTCGGCGGGAAGCCCTCATCTTCGAGATGAGCCAGCAGTAAGCGGCGAATGGGCCGTAGATGCTTCCATCCTGAGTTGCACAGGTTGGGGTGGTTTGTGCTCAGGGTGGGGTTTTTTCGTTGGGATTGTGGGGTGGGGTGGTCGTTTCGGGGCACTAAGGCGGCGGTAGGATCTGGTGGGTGAGTCCGTACCTGCGTCAGGTCAAGACAGCCTCGGGGCCACGGCCGTGCAGGTCGTGGCCAAGGACCATGGTGTGCGCCGGATCGTGGAGCACCTGGGGTCGGCCGCATGACGAGGCCGAGCTGGCTGCGCTGATGCGTCTGGGGCGCCAGCGGCTTCTGGCCGGCCAGCAGGTCCTGGACCTGAGGGCCGGGTAACGCAAACCACGAGGCGAGAATCTCCGGGCTGATCTCCTTGTGGGTCCATAGCAGGGACGTGGACGTGATCGGTACCGACGTCCTGGTCCTGGAGAATCCAGGCCCAGCCCTTGATGGTGCGGTGGCTGAAGCCCTTTTCCAGAGCGTCGAGAGTCCAGTCCGTCCCATCGAGGTGCTGGACGAACTTGTAGACGCGCACTGGGTGCTTGTCCTCCAGGAGGTTGATCATGTTGCTGTCACTCATGGCATGTTCCTTTCTGTTGAGCAGAGGACACGTGGCAGCCCATCGACCGTGTTATATGAGGACCCAGCCGTCGGAAACGCATCGGTGCTTCTGTCCCCGGAAGAGGTACAGATGTACAGATTCGCGCAACGCGTTCTGTACCTGAACCCCACCGAATTGCGCCTGTGCGCGTAAGCCGTTTTCCCTGGTAGGACACGGTTTTAGGTTCAGGGGCAGGCGAAGAGGTACAGAAGGTACAAAGATGCACGCGTTCTACGTGAGAACATCTCTGTGCCATTGAGCTCCCGAAAGCTGCTACATCTGCTACAAGGGTCTGTTTCGGTTGGTACGTCAGGGGGAACGCTGTAGCAGCTCTTGCAGCGGCTCTGCTACGAACTGCTACCGTTTCTGCTGCTTCGCGACGGTTCGCCTGGTAAACGAGGGGAAACGGTGTAGCGCGACGTGTAGCAGAACCAGTGCGCGAGTGGCTATCAAAACTGCTACAGGGGCCAGCGGGAGAGATCGGCGGAGGTCATCGTGCCACCGCCTTCGAGGCAGACGTCTCGACCCGGTTGGCGTCGAGCCAGGTTCGCAGGTCATCGAGACGGTAGAGCGTACGCGAGTGGGGCGTACCGACGCGAACGAAGACCGGGCCGACGCCCTGTGTGCGCCAGTTAGAGATGTGCGCGGGCTGACACCGATGAGGGCTGCGGCCTCCGTGGCCGGGACCGAGAGCGTGGATAAATCGTTGATCGTCTGGGGAGTAGACATAGTTCACCCCCTGGGTGAACCTCGCCAGAACGGTCTTACGTCTCCTATGCAACGGCCATATCGGTTCGTCGTGCTTCTGTGCCTGCCGGTCCGATGAGTTCCGCCCTGCGAGATTCGGCGGCAGCTGGGATTTCGTCGTACATCGGGTGACCTGACACCTTGGCGCTTCGTGGTAAGTCTTGTGCGCCAATCCTACCAAGCATGTCAACTGCGGGTCAACTGAGTGGTGCTCCAGTCTGTTTCTGCCGCATCGCCGCCTTACGCAGACAGCGCCACCAGCAGTAGGTGGTCTTGCGCCGGGATGAGTTCGACACGTGCACCCTGAGCCCCACAGCGTAACCGCTGGGTCTTGGATGTGAGACCCAGCGGTTTTGTTTGTTTGAGGGGTTGACATTGGTTCTCGCCGTTGCTGTTTGATAGACCATAACCTGCACCAATGCCATACCCTAACCCCATATGTACACTCAATCGACATATCCCCCCAATATGTCGATTTTTCCGCTCAAAATCGACATATCACTGCATCGCTCCTGGTCTAGGGCGCGGTGAGAACGTCGAGTGCGCGTTGGTTGATGAATACCTTCTGCCGTCCGTGCTTCATTTCGACGAGGATCCCAAGATCCGCAAGAGTGCTCAGCCAGTGTGCGGCTGTTTGGCGTTTCGCCAGGCCAGCCTCCTCAATGTTTTTGATACGGATGTAGGGGTGGGTGAACAGGAGTTCTGCGAGTTCCTTGGCCGGGCTGATGCCAGCTTTTTCGCGAAGCTCAGAGGCTGTCTGGTCTTGTAGTCGCCAAAGTTTCTCAATAAGCGTCGACGCAGTGCGCGCAGATTCTTCAATACCTTTGACAAGGAAGATGATCCATTCTTCCCATGCCCCTTCAGTGGTGACGGCGCGTAAAAGCCTGTAGTAGTCGGCCTTGTTGTTCACAATGTAGCCGGATAGATACAAAACTGGTAGGCGAAGTAGCCCTTCTTGCACCAAGAGCAAGATGTTGAGAATGCGTCCCGTTCGCCCATTACCGTCATAGAACGGGTGGATGGCTTCAAACTGGTAATGCAGCAGTGCCAACAAAACAAGCGGGTCAAGTCCATGGTCAGAGTAGATGAAGCGTTCCCATTGGCTTAGGTGCTGTTCAATGATCTCTTTACCTTCCGGCGGGGTATAGAACTTGATTTTTTTTACCGGATCGCCAATGTACGTGCCAGGCATGGATCGCACTACTGCAGGTGCGTCGTGCAGGGCGGAACAGACCTGCTGCGCGGTGTGGATTGATAGTGGGCGTGTTGCTAAAGATTCCACACCTAAGTGAAGTGCCTTGTTGTATCGCAAAGCTTCTTTGGTCGCGGGTGTTGGTTCGGCGTCCACTGCATAGGCGGCGCGGAAAAGCTCGTCGTTGGTGGTCACAATGTTTTCAATTTCGCTGGAGGCTTGGGCTTCTCGTAGCGGAATTGTTGAGGTGATAATGGCCGGGTTAGGAATGAGACGACATGCAGAATCCAGTGCGCCAAGTTCTTTATTGGCGGCGATGACGGCCTTGAGTACCGCGACAGTTTCTACTTCGTCACGCGGCGGTAGTGGCGGCAGGTTGTTGTACGGGATATTTGGGTCGAACGGGCTGTGGTCGCTCATGTCTAGAGAATAAACATATCCCACGAATATGTCGATTTTTCCGCCCAAAATCGACATATCACTGCATCGCCGCTGCTAGAGCGGCTCTTCGAATCTACTCTTCGTCGCTATCCTCAGGCGTCTGGGTGGTGTAGACCAGCCGTGATTCGACGTAGTCGTCGCGGGAGTGTTCTTCCACGCGGGGCGGCTCGGTGCCGGGTTCTTCGGCGGTGCTACGTGCCCACCAGTAGTAGATACCGCCTGCGATACCCGCGAAGAGGGTGCCAAACAAGGCGAACTTGCCTAGTTTGCCGACTTTGCGGCAGCACTTTTTCTTTCCTGCTTTTTTGGCTGCGCGCTTTTCCAGTTTCGCGGCCTTGCGGCGGGCTGCACGGGACAGTTTTTGCCGGTGGCGCTGGTTTTCTTTGACGAGTTCTTGGCGGCGATTGTTCAGTTCTTCACCGATGTCACCTGCGAGTTTCGCGGACGTTGGCGCGGAGGGAGTGGTAGGTGTTCGCGGCGTCGTTAAGCACCTCGGAGGTGGCATCGTAGGCTTCAGCGGTTTTGCGGTTGCGATAGTCTTTGAAGGTGCGGTAGGCGGTTTTCCCGGTTTTGTAGGCGAGACGCACTGTTTGTGGAGTCATCCGTTGTCCTTTCGGTGGGTTTTCATCCAGGGTAGCGATATTTCCCTACGGGTGACAGCAGGAGGGGTGTTCATTACGATGGTGTGCATGACAAAGAAAACCGCTACGGCGATTATGCACACCAATCGTGGTGATATTGCCATTGAGCTTTTTGGAAACCATGCCCCTGTGACTGTTGAGAATTTTGTTGGGTTGGCTCAGGGCTCGAAGGAGTACCAGGCCCCGAATGCCGCTGGCAATGCTGAGGGTCCATTCTATGACGGATCAATCTTCCACCGTGTCATTGATGGCTTCATGATCCAGGGCGGCGACCCCACCGGCACCGGTCGCGGTGGCCCCGGCTACCAGTTCGCCGACGAGTTCCACCCCGAGCTGAGCTTTGACCGTCCGTACCTGCTGGCCATGGCGAATGCTGGCCCCGGCACCAACGGTTCGCAGTTCTTCATCACTGTGAATGCGGACGCAACTCGTCACCTGACCAACCATCACACCATTTTCGGTGAGGTCACTGACCCAGAGTCCCAGAAAGTTGTGGACGCCATCGCCACAACCCCCACCGCTCCCGGTGACCGCCCGGTAGAGCCTGTGGTGATTGAAAGCATCGAAATCACTGAATAAAGCTTTCCGCACCTGTTGCGGCCCTGCTCGTTTATTGCTTATCGACGCTCGCTCGTTGTCAGCAATCCACAGCAGGGCCGCTGTTTTTATGCGTACCTAAAGGAGGAGATAGTGCGCGAAGTCAAAAGGGTGCTTCGCCGGTTGTTTAGGCAAGCACCCGCAACCTTTACCCTGTGCGCCGCCAATGTGGTGGTGTACCTGCTGACGGCAGTGCAATCCCTGTCGTTTCTACACAATCTTGATGAAAGCTCGCTGGCCCAGCATTGGGTGCTGTACCTGCCGGACATGGTGGACAGCATCGTCGGGCCGTTGCGTGCAGTGGGGGCGACATTCCTTCATGATGGACCAGCTCATCTGCTGTTTAACATCGTGATGATCTACCTGCTGGGCAGGGAAGTGGAAAAGAAAATAGGCCACGCGCTATTTTCCACAGTCTATTTTGCTGGGGGTGTGTCCGGCTCGGCGCTATCGGTGTGGTTGGATCCGCAGCATGCGGTAGTGGGGGCGTCGGGAAGCGCCTATGCGCTGATGGCGGTGTTCGCTGGGCTGGCAGCGAAACGGCGGGGGAGTACCGACCTCCGGGGAGCCATTACATTGATCCTGGTCAACCTAGGTTTCAGCGTGCTCAGCCCGGGAGTCTCGCTGGCCGGGCACGCTGGTGGATTGACAGCGGGGATTGTGATGGCGGTGGTGCTCACCATCGCCAGAACCATGCTCATGCGCTGGGGTGGTGTGCTGGCCGTGTTTGGTTCGGTAGTGGGGGCGTTGATGACACGCGTTATTGAGTTCGCGGATCAGTTTTCCACAGGGGGCCTGTGGAATTCACTGCACTAAATCCACTGGCCTGTGAGTAGTTACGGATCAGTTGTCCACCGCCCGTGGGGATATTTTGTTGATATATCCCCACCGGTAGGTTATCCACAGTAGTTATCCACATTGTGGACAATAGCAGGAGTGGTGCATACCAGCGGGCTATCTAAAACCCTGATGAAATAAGGGTTGTACGTGCAAAAACCGCTGGTTACTCGAACGTGTGACCGCGCAGCGAGACTAGTGCACAGGTTTATCCACAGGCTGTGGAAACGGTGTGAAAAGAGTATCCTGGGCAAAAATTCACATGTTCTTTCACAGCCTGTGGATAACTTTCCCCACACACGGTGAATTGTGGGTAATCCAGTTATCCACAAATTACCTGTGTGTAACTCGCTCAGCCTGTGGATAACTTTTGCGCTGAGCTCCTGGTATGCGCCCCGTCGCAGACCCCTGATGCTTGCCTCTGTGGAGTGCCCTGTAGCACCCGTTATGAATTGCGTACTAGCATACGCATGTTTACTGCACCGGGTGGTAGCGACACGCCGACAATAGAAGCTTTTTTTACCAGATGTGCCTATGTCTAGGCACGAAAAAGCACCCCGTCCAGTGGTGGCGGGGTGCTTCGAAAGTATGTGTGGCTTAACGCCATCCCATGGTCATCAGCAGACCAATGATCAGAAGCGTGAAACCAATGAGGTAGTTCCATGCGCCCAGCTGCAGCATGAAGTCGATATCCGGGCCAGCAAGATAGTTGACCACCAACCACAGGAGGCCAACAATCATGAAGGCAAACATGATGATCTTGTACCACATGGGTGTGCCCGAGGTGTTGATCTTCACCGGGGTCCGGCTGGCAGACGTCACAGGGGCCGGGGAGGAACTCTTAGTGACCTTTGACTTTGGCATGGGGTAAAACTCCAGAAATTGATTGGTTGCAGCCACGGCGCGGCCAAGGGCTCACTGCGAGGCGCAATTTATATGCTCACAATGTACCATTATGCCGCGCCGGGGTGGCAACGTTGTTGGCATGTACTGGGACTATTAAGGCTGCACCGCCAAGAGATCGAACACAAACACGCCGACCGTGACGGTTCCGTCCTTGCGAACAAGGGCACCACCGTTGGGAGACTGGTTGGCGATCTTGCCTTGGTCAAGCAACGCTCCCGTGCGGACCTGCTGTTGGTGCAGCGAGTTGTTGGATCCCTGCCAACCTGCGGCACGGAGAGCATCAAGAGCCTGTGACACGTTTAGCCCGATCAGCGACGGTGCCTTGATCATCTGACCGTTGGACACGCGGACGGTGACAGTGGAGCCTTTGTCCACGCTGGTGCCTTCACCGTCGATACCCACGACGGTGCCTTCCGGCTGGTCAGAGTCAACATTAGCCACCCGAGGATTGAGGCCGATAGAGGTGATGTTGTCTTGCGCTTGCTCCCACTTCATGCCAGTGATGGTGGGCACACGCACCTGGGCCTTACCAGTGGACACGGTGATCACCACCTTGGTGCCCTTACTCACCTGGGAACCGGCCGACGGGTTCTGTGAGACCACAGCACCATCATCAACAGTGTCCGATTCTTCTTCCTTGACCACAGGATCAAGCTCCAAACCAGACTCTTCCAGCAGGCGCGATGCCTCCTCCGTGGTCTTGCCGGTAAGATCTGGCACCTCAGTGACTTCCTTACCAGAGGAAATAAACAGCGTGACCGTGGCACTGGATTGTACAGACGACCCAGCGGCGGGATTGGTTTTAATAGCCACGCCGCGTTCCACATCCGGGTTGGTTTGCTGCACAACTTCCACGTGATAGCCAAGCTTCTCCAACTTGGCTTTGGCCTCATCTTCCTTCTGGCCACTCACATCAGGGACCTTCTCAGTTTTGGAACTGAGGCCAAGGCCCTGGCCAATGTAATCCCAGGCGAAATATCCACCAACGCACAGTGCAAGCACCGTGAACAGTGCGATGATCCAGGTCGCGGCGGAACGCTTCTTTGGCTCGTCTTCTTCGTAACCGTCGTCATTGCCGTCGTTGTAGTCGGTGCTATAGCCATTCTCATAGCCATTGTTGTACGTCCCACCGGAGTAATCCACTGGGGATGATGCACCCGTGGGTTGTATCGGAGGGACCACCTCGGTCGCTGGGTATGCCTGCTCTGACGATGGGACTCCGGCACCTGCTACAGGAACAATCTGCGTCGCAGCAGTGTCCGCAGCACCACCTAACGCCGCAGCGCCGGCAGCTCCAGCGGCACCGGCCGCAGCACCAGCCCCACGTCGTGGGGCATCCGTCGTGGTCAAGTGCGAACGCGCCGCCTGCGACACAGCGTTGCGGCTGACTCGCTTCAAGTCTTCCGCAAATTCCGCCGCAGACTGGTAGCGATCCGCAGGGTGTTTGGCCATGGCAGTCAGTGCCACGGCGTCGATATTCAACGCGGCAGTGGGCGACAAATCCGCGATGAAATCTGACGGCGGGTTCGGATCCTCCTGAACATGCTGGTAGGCGATGGCAAAGGGGGATTCGCCTTCGAAAAGGTGGGCGTGCGGTGATCATCTCGTAGAAGACGCAGCCGATGGAGTACACGTCGGAACGGGCGTCAGCCATCTTCCCGCGAGCCTGCTCCGGCGACAAATACTGCGCGGTACCAATCACTGCTGACGTTTGCGTCATCGCTGAATGCGAATCATCCAGCGCACGTGCAATACCAAAGTCCATCACCTTCACCGCGCCGGTGTTGGTGATCATGATGTTCGCCGGCTTAATATCACGGTGAATAATCCCAGCATCATGCGACGCCTGCAGCGCCTCACAGGCGGTGACCAGGATCCTTGCTGCATCCGCAGGGCTGAATGCGCCTTCCTCGCGCACAATGTCACGCAACGTGCGGCCATGCACCAGTTCCATGACAATAAATGGCACCGCAGTGCCACTAATATCAATCTCTCCGGTGTCGTACACCTGCACAATCGCCGAGTGATTCAACCGACCCGAATTTTGGGCTTCGCGTCGGAAACGTTCCTTGAACTTTACATCCCGAGCTAGCTCAGGGCGCAGCATTTTTACAGCTACGCTTCGGCCCAGCAGCGTGTCATTGGCCTCATAGACATCAGACATGCCACCGGTACCAATGATTGCGCCAAGCTCATAGCGGTCTGAAAGTATCATGGCCGTCACTGAGATGCTCCATTTTGCTCACTAGTCGGTTGTTCAACGCTGGGCACCGATGCAGCGGAGGACGGTTCTTGATAATACTGCGAAGGATAAGTGTCCTCGTCGCGTCGCCGCCGTTGCTCCGAATTGCTGTTTTGCTCCGACATAAACTCCGAGGGCGCAGCATTCTGCGTTTCCGGTGCTCCTCTTGAAGGCTGAACAGGCTCCAAGGACGTGCCGCCTGTTGGGGCTTGTGATACAGGCTCGTCATTCCCACCCGTTGGGTTAACCGTTGTGGTCACCCACTCCGTCACCAACGGTGTACTGCTTGTCGACGTCTCGTTTGCCGAACCGCCACTCAAGATTCCAGAATTGTACAGCATCCAAATAAGTAATGCTGAAACAACAATGAGCACGATAACCACAAGCGCAATGACACCGCCGTTGCTACGCCCAGACTTGGACGATGCCCCCTGATCCTGCGGGCGTCGAGTCTGCGGCGGCCGCGTGGAATGGGCCGTCTGCTGCGGAACATGCCGCTGCACATTCACCGCTTCACCCAGCTTTGTTGCTGGCAGCGACGCTGGTGGTGGGCTATGGACGGCGGTTGCAGCCGCAGCGAAACGCGGCTGCGGGGGACGCTGCCCCAACCGAACAGCCGACACCGCACGCTCCAGCTCCTGACCATCAGAGAACCGGCGCTGCGGATCCTTACGCAATGCAATACCAATAAGCTCACGCGCCGGGCCGGTCACTGTTTGCGGCAGCTGCGGCGGGGCTTGGTTGATGTGGGCAATGGCCACTGACACCGAGGAATCTCCGTTGAAAGGACGCCTGCCCGCCAGCATCTCGTAACCCACAACACCCAGCGAATACACGTCAGATGCCGGACTGACTTTCTGGCCTTGAGCCTGCTCAGGGGACACATACTGTGCGGTGCCCACCACCATGCCAGTCCGGGTCAGTGGCACGGCTGCGGCGGCCTTGGCGATGCCAAAGTCGGTGATTTTCACGTGCCCAGAATCTGTGATCAAAATGTTGCCGGGTTTAATGTCGCGGTGCACCATGCCCAGGGAGTGGATCACGGACAGGCCGTGGGCCACCTGCTCGAAAATATCGAGGGCGTCCTCCTCGGGGACAACGCCGTCACGTACCAGACGGTCCGCCAGGGATTCCCCAGGGACGTACTCCATGACGATGAAACAGAAGGTGTGGTCAGCGGCGTCGGTAATCTCGCGGTAATCGTAGGTTTGCACCACATTATCGGAGTCGATTTTCTCCGCAGCCAGGGCCTCGTTGCGGAAGCGGCTCAGAAACTCGCTGTTGTCGGAAAACTCGGGGCGCAGAACCTTGATCGCGACCTCGCGGTTGCCGTTGTTGACGTCGTCTGCCAGCCACACTGTAGACATGCCACCGTGCCCAATGATCCACTTCAGGGTGTAGTCGGGGCCGATGAGTTGCTGGAGGCGCTCAATCCCGGTTGTATCGTTGTTATCACTCATGTGCTTTGACCTTTCCGGGACTACCGTGCGCTACGTAACGCGGCGTCGATAACCGCACGACCAATTGGGGCGGCAACGGAACCGCCAGTTGCTTGCTGGCCCCGATCACCACCATTTTTCACCACCACGGCGACAGCGACATCCGCATCCTGGCTTGGCCCGAATGCAATGTACCACGCGTGGGGGTTGGAATTGCGGGAATCCTCGCCGTGCTCGGCGGTACCCGTCTTGGAGGCAATATCTGAACCCGAGTAACCGGCGGTGTTTCGCTCGGAAGACTTCATGAGTTCCGTGATCTGTGATGCCACCTCAGGGGAGACAGCCTGGTTCAGTTCCTTTGGACCAATGGTTTTAATCGGCTTGAGGTCCTGACCCACGACCTTGGACACAATATGGGGGTTCATGCGCTTTCCACCGTTAGCCACTGTGGCCGCAATGACAGCATTTTGCAGCACAGAAAGGGAGACGTCGCGCTGACCAATCGACGACTGCCCCAGGGCAGCATCATCTGTGATCTCGCCAACCGTTCCAGCGACCATAGGAACACCCAAGTCGTAGCTTTCACCAACACCAAAAGCCTCAGCTGTCTTGTTAAATTCCGACGTACCCACGCCGATGCCCATCTCCACAAATGCCGTATTACAGGACTTTGTGAAGGCGACCGTCAACGATGTAGTAGCACCTGGCGCGCAGGCCATGCCACCATAGTTTTTCCAAAGTAGCAGTTGTGCCAGGAAGCGTCACTTCAGGCCTGGCATTCAACTGCGAATCCGGGGAATAGCCGTTAGCCAAACCCGCAGCGGTGGTGATCACCTTGAAGGTCGACCCGGGCGGCAGGGTTTCCTGCGTCGCGTGGTTCAGCAGCGGCGAATCCGAATCGCTGGTCAGTTCAGCCCACGAATTTTCCGCCGTCTCTGGGTTCACAATGGAACTGGGGTCAAAACTCGGTGTCGAAGCCATGGCCAGAACCTCGCCAGTCTTTGGTCGGATAGCCACCACGGCACCCGCGTAACCCTTAGAACTCAGCTGCTGGTAGGCAACGTCCTGTACTTCTGGTACCAGCGTGAGTTCCACATTGGCACCCTTCTTTTCTCGGCCCAGAATCACGTCTTTCCACTGCGCCGCGAACAACGACGGATCGTCGCCGTTCAGGATGCCGTTGTAGCTCGACTCAATGCCTGATGCGCCATAAATATCCGACAGGTAGCCCTCCACGGGGCCGTACTGAACCGGATTGGTCACATATTCACGCTGGTAAAAACCATCCGCACCCTGTACCGAGTGTGCCAAGGTCAGCCCGCCCGTGGAAATCTGTCCACGCGGAATGGACTTCATCTCAAAAAACTGACGCTTATTCAAGCCGTTTTGGGCATACCGTTCCTCGCTGAATACCTGGATCCTGGTCAGGTTCACCATCAAGATCACTGTGAGCAGCAAGGCAAAAATAGCAGCAAAACGAATAGAACGGTTCATGGTTAACGCACCGCCCCTTCCTCGACAGGTTCGCTATTCGACGCCTCAACCGCTGGGGCAATCATCGACTGCTGGGCCGTATCCGAAATGCGCAGAATAAGAGCCAGCAGAATGTAGTTGGCCATCAGCGATGATCCGCCCTGAGACATAAACGGTGTGGTCAGGCCCGTCATCGGCATCAACGCCGAAATGCCCGCAACCACCACGAACACCTGAATAGCCAACGTCAACGACAACCCAGAGGCCACCAGTTTGCCGTAGGAGTCGCGAGTGAGCAACGCTGTACGGAAACCGCGCGAGACAAAAATGGCAAACAGCACCAAAACTCCGGCAAGACCCACCAGGCCAAGTTCCTCACCCAAAGCGGCAAGGATGAAATCCGATTCCGCAACTGGCACCTGCTGGGGATAACCTTGGCCCAAACCCGTACCAGTGATGCCACCAAACGACATGCCAAACAGCGCTTGCGACAACTGATACCCAGTGGTGTCGTAATGGCCGATCGGGTCCATGAAGTTATGGACACGGGACTGAATCTTGTCTGAAATTTGGTACACGCCAAACCCACCAATGGCCACCAGCACAGTACCGATGATCAGCCACGATGAGCGGCCCGTGGCCAGGTACAACATGCCCAACACTGTGCTGAACAGCAGCAATGCGGGACCGAAGTCGTTTTCTCCGGCCATGATGAGCAGTGCCACTGCCCACACGCCCAAAATCGGAGCCAAATCGCGGAACCGCGGGAAGACCAAACCCAAAAAACGGGCGCCAGCTACCTGGAATAATGCGCGCTTATTCACTAGAAGCTGGGCGAAAAACAGCAGCAGGAGGATCTTGGAAAACTCACCAGGTTGCAGAGAAAACGGGCCGATGGAGATCCAAAGTTTCGCATCAGCATTGGTTCCGCTCGGCCACACCATAGGTAGCGCAAGCAGCACCAAACCCACCAAACCCAGCAAAAAGGAATAGCGGGACAAGGTGCGGTAATCCCGCACCACCAGTAATACGACGATCATCAACACAATGGCCACCAACGCCCACATGACCTGCTTCGGTGCCATGCTGGTGCCACGCGCCACATCAAGGCGGTTAATCATGATCAGGCCTAGGCCATTGAGCAGGGCAGCGACGGGCAACATCAGCTGGTCCGCATAGGGGGCCAGGAAACACAGAGCCAGGTGCGCGATGCTGAACACGCCAAAGTAGCCGCCGATGACCCACAGCACAGAGCTGGAAAGCTCGTTGCCTTGGGAAAGCTCCAGGTTAACGACAGTCACCGCCATGATGAGGGCACCTAAAAGCAGCAGACCGAATTCAACACGACGCATTGATACGCGCTGCCACATGCTCATTTAATTCACCTCCCGGCAGTTCACGCCTGGTGTTGTGAGATCGCCTGAATTTGCACCAGTGGACGATGGATCACTGGGATTATCGGGGTTTGGTGCACGGGTCACACATGCAGGAAGGGCCTGCTGCGCGAGACGCTGCGTCTGTTGCAGCACATCGTCATAGGAGCCTTCCGGCAGGGTGCTCACACTGCTACGCAGCGATTCGGGAAGGTCCTGCAGCTTAAACGTCCGGCACTTAGGGTCGTTGCTTGTTGTTTCAGTTGCCTGCAGCAACGACAAATCCCCCTCTGCGTCCATGCAGAGATTGTGGGCGCGTGTGTGCAGGTCACGCCCAAATACCGAATAGTTCAGCCCTTTTTCAATAACAATCGCGTCCTTAGAGGTGGACACGAAATATGTTTTTTTTACCTGGTTATTACCCCACCAGCCAGCAGCAACGATCCCCCCGAGAAGAATCAGGAGGATGGAAAACGTGAGAAAAAATCGGCGTTTTCGACGTCGTGGTTTCTTCGGTTTTTCCTCTGCGGTTGACTCTTCTTTTGTCTTTGTCCGCTGGCGCGCTACCCGCCGGGGGAATGGTCTGTGGTTCCCGTGCAGCCATGGCCGCAGCTCGTCCAGCGGCGGTGTCGGGGCGCGGGTCTTCCGGGGCGTCGCCAAGCAGGGCACCAGCAGTGAGGGGGTTGAGGGACGGCGGTGGAGTGGTCGCTGCTGCTGAGGATGTCAGCAACGACGACGGTGACGTTATCTGGGCCGCCGGACCGCAGCGCTAGTTCCACAAGACGGCGGGCGGCCTCGTCAGGGAGTGCCGTAGCGCAGGGCGTCGGCAATAGTGGAATCGGTCACCAGGGTCGGACAGACCGTCCGAGCAGAGCATGAGGCGGTCACCCACCTCAGCGGGAATGGTCCGCAGCGAGGGTTTCACGGGACGACCGTTGTATGCCTTGAGAATCAGTGAACGCTGGGGGTGCGTGGATACATCTTCCTTGGCAAGTTTGCCCTCGTTGACCAGGGACTGGACGAACGTGTCATCAACGGTGATTTGCTCCAGCTCGTCGTTGCGCATCATGTATCCGCGGGAGTCGCCCACGTGGCACAGCGCCAGCTGCTCGCCGTCAAACATGATGGCAGTGAGAGTCGTGCCCATGCCGTCGGTTTCCGGGGCGTCGCGCACAGCGCGGGCAATAGCGCGGTTGGCGTCATCAGCGACGGAGGCGAGCATGGCCAGCATGTCGTTGTCGCCCGGGTCACCGTCCAGGTTCTGGAGGTGGCGGATCATCATCTGGGAGGCGATCTCACCAGCCGCGTGGCCGCCCATTCCGTCGGCTAGGGCCAGTAAGTTCGGGCCAGCGTAGGCCGAGTCTTCGTTGTTCCCCGCGGACCAAACCCCGGTCAGACGCGACAGCATAATTTAACTTCAGCATTAGGGTTCGAGCCTCACAATTGTTCGACCAATTTTGATATCACTATTGGAATTCACACGTTCCGGTTGATCAATCCGATACCCACCAACAAAAGTGCCATTGCGGGAGTCCAAATCCTCCACAAACCACTCCGAACCATGCTTAAACAAACGAGCGTGACGTGCCGATGCGAAATCATCACCCACAACAAACGTGCATTGCGGGCTGCGGCCCATCACAACTTCATCCAATGAGGAAATATCCATATGTGATCCCACCAACGGGCCTTCAATCACCCGAAGCTGGCTTGGCGCATCAGACTTTTTTAATGCAGACACAATGCTTGGTTTAGCTGGGCTGGCGGTCTGTACAGCACCTCCGCCTGTGGCCAAACTAGCCGTTGTTTTTGTGTCGGCCCGCAATGCGCGAAGTGTCATCAGCACGAAAAACCACAGCAAGACCAGCAAACCTATGCGGAATGCAAGCAATACAACAGAGTCCATGGTTTCTCCGCGCCTCCTAGAAAAGAAAAATAGATGAAATTAATCTAATCCTCTACAATACGGACCTCAATATAGGAGTGACCAATAGCGATCACATCGCCATCCGCCAGCAACCAGTTTTCGATCGGCATATCGTTGACGGCCGTGCCGTTCGTGGACTGTAAATCCACCAAAATCGCATCGCGACCGTCCCACGTAATCTCCGCATGTTTCCGAGAAACCCCAGTATCTGGCAGGCGGAAATCCGCCTCGTTGCTGCGGCCAATAATGTTTGAGCCTTCCTGCACCATGTACGAACGACTCGACCCATCCTGCAACAGCAAACTCACAACGGGGTTCTTCTCGGGGGTACCGTACATACTTCCCGCAGCCACAACCACCGTCTCTGGGTACTCATACGAGCTCTGCCGATCGGGTGCCGCGGCCGGGGCAGCAGGGAGCTGCCGACGGGACGTCGATACGCGGTGCCGCCGTGTACGGTGCCGCCTGAGGCTGTTGCGGGTACTGAGGCTGCGGGTCACGACGCCGTGTTTCCTGACGCCGCTGCGGAGCCTGCCGCTGCTCATGGCGCGACTCCTGATGCCCTGCCTGCGGGGCGTCAACGCCTTCAAAACCTGATACCAACTGGGTACCAGCATCCGCGCGGACTCAGCCTTCAACTGGCCGGTGCGAAGCCCCTGTTCACTGAAAATCTCCACCACAACCGGGCCTGCGGCAACCCAGCGCTGGTTGCGGAAAAAACGCGACAAACGATCAGCGAAATCACCAGGCAACGTCGGTGCCTGGGACGATAGATTCTTAAAATCCTTCGGGCTTACAGCCACGCGGAACTCGTTAGGTACCTCAACGAAACCCTCATAAGTGTGAACAACGTTGTCCTCAGCCTCCTGCTTCAGCAGTTCCTCAATCTCGGCTGGGACGACCTTGCCACCAAACACGAAGGCAAAGCCATTGTCTAAGCCACGCTGCAAAGAACTGTCTAGCTTTGCGAACCGACCCATCACAGACATCGCACGCCTACCTTCCTAACTCAACGAATTACCACCCGCATGGGGCCGCCAATCAGCCAGCGATCGGCCGACGGTCAGCTGACGGCCAAAGGAACCACCATACGGAAACGAAAAAAGAGTGTCCTGCCTAGTATAGGTTCCAAACGCTCAACTCCCTAGGTGAGTTCCCCACTAAAAGAGAAACCAAAGGCAAACGGGGTGGTAAAGTAATCAGGCTAAGCCTCAAGGTAAACGTTAAGGTGGCGCTTAAGGTCGCATCTTCGGCGAGGTGTCGGTGGGTGATTGGTGGGTGTGAGGCAGAGGGTGTGGGAGCTGCTGGTGATGTATCTCGGCAGGTGGGCGGCAGCGGTGGATAGACTGCGCAGCTGCTTGGATGAAAATATGCTGTGATCAGCGTATTTGACGCAATGCTGCGACTGTGTGCTATCTTAAACAAGTCGCTCAGCGGCCAAAAACACTCGGGCGAGTGGCGGAATGGCAGACGCGCTGGCTTCAGGTGCCAGTGTCCTTCGGGACGTGGGGGTTCAAGTCCCCCTTCGCCCACCATGACAAAACCGTGGATCCTTTTGTGGGGTTCACGGTTTTTCCGTGTTTCTGGGTTGTGGGCGAGGAAACTGCCTGTATGGGTGAGTCTCTGTCCTGCGGGTTTTGCGTACGACACCCTGTCAGTGTGCTTATGCTCAAGCACGAAAATGCCCTGTTTTGCAGCTTGGGGATAAGCACATTTTACGCACACGTTTAAGGCTAGAGTCTGTCTAGCTCGCCAAGAATCTCCACCGCGTGCTCAAGGTCATGTACCGGGCTGGTGAACGGAAGCCTGAGCGCATGCGACCAGTCCCGCTGGCTGGGGGAGAACATCACGCCCGGCAAGAGCTCCACGCCACGTTCTTTGGCGCGCTGGACCAGCTCGTGCGCGGGAAGAGTGAGGTTCTGGCACCACAGCGATAATCCACCCTCTGGTGCCTGATAGGTCCAGTGTGGAAGGTGTCGCGCCATCGCATCCGTGAGCGCTCGATACTGCGTGGCGATGAGTTCGGCGTGGCTGGGGGCTTGAGCATTGGCGGTGCGGTTCATAAGTTGCGCTGCCATCAGCTGCTCGATTACTGGCGCACCTAGATCAACACCCAGCCGAATGTTTGCCAGGGCATCGGTGGCGCGTCTCGACGTCCTGATCCACCCGACGCGCAGCCCCGCCCACAGGGATTTCGACGTCCCGCCCACCAGGAATGTTGGTGCGCTGTCGCGATCAGTGCTCACCATTGGTGGTGGCATCTCTTTGCCGCGCCAGTTGAATGTCACGAGGGACTCGTCAATGATCAGTGGGGTGCGGCTCACGGCGGCTGCACGCAGGATGTTGGTGCGATGGGCTTCGGAAAGCACATGCCCGGTGGGGTTATGAAAATCAGGTGTGATAATTGCCGCATCAAGTGTGCCTGAGTGCAGCACCGCCGTCAGCGCGGCCGGAAGCCGCTGGCGACATCGAGGGGGTGATGCGGCGGCGTTCGGTGTTCACCACGCGCGGGATGTTGGGGTAGGTGGGGTTTTCGACGCCCACCAACGCACCCGGGCGCGTCGCGGCAATGAGGGACAAATGTAGGCCACTGATTACGCCGTTGGTAACTACCACCTGTTCTGGGGAGGTGGGCAGGCCGCGGCGATTGTAATGCTGGCAGATAGCGTCGATGAGTTCGGGGACGCCCTGTGCCGGACTCGCTCCCCAACGAGGTAATCAGAACCAATCCCCGAGGCGACGGCCGTGGCGCACTCCTGGACCAGTGGATGCGGCGGCATGACGGTCCAGCGCAGGTCAATCGCGTCATTGCTCGCCAGGGTGGGATGGGGGTCCAGCGACTCAACTGGGCGGGCAGCTCGTTTAGGAAGGCGAACACGATGCCCCGAACCTCGCTTGCTGTCCAGCATGTCGTGCTCAAGCAGCTGTTCCATCGCGCGCGTGACAGTTCCACGCGACACATCAAGCGTGATTGCCAGCGAACGTTCCGACGGCAGAATGGATCCAGTACGCAGCCGTCCCTCTGCGACCAGCGCCATAATGTGACTGGATACCCATGCACTGGTTACGCGATCAGGGAGCGGACCTAGGAGCTCAACCAGTGCCGGTGCGGCGATGGTGGATCTGCTACTTTTGTTCGCCATAAAAAACAGTGAATCACAGGTGGCTTTTTTTGATAAGTCCACTTGTTAAAGATCACACTTTTGAGGCTGGTGTGACTATTGTGATTAGTGGGGCTGCAGTGGCGATTAATGTAGGGTGATCAGCGGTCTTGCTGATGATGCGAGGGTAGATGGTGCGAAATTGAGGCACCCCCAAAGGTGGGTGCAAGGTATGCCTAGGCTCAGACTCAAGAAACGCCATTTTCGCGCCTGAGCGTAGGCAGACTGTACGCAAATCTGTTGCACAAGCCGTGGGGCAAAGGTGGGTGAATAAAAGTCGCACTCTATGATGTGACGGCATGCTTAAGGCAATACCCATCGGTGTGTTGATAGTCGCGGTGATGCTGCTGTACTGGCTCAGCATCGTCCTCCGGCAGAGGTGAACTTCACACAGAATGCAATAATCACCTCTTGCGCTGGAGCGCACTCCAGCGCCTAGGGTCGGGGACATGGACTTTACAGACCCCCTGGGGATCGCGGACGTCGCAAAGCAGACGGGACTGACGCAGGACACCTTGCGCTGGTATGAACGTCAAGGGGTGATTCCTCCCGTGCCGCGCCAGGGTGATGGTCGACGGTCCTATGATGAGGCGAGCGTGCGGATTATTCAGTTGATTGTTCGATTGCGGCGCACGGGCATGCCAGTGGAAGATATGCGGCAGTTCTGCGGGATGGTGACGGAGGGGGCGGCGAGCCATGGGCGTCGGATGGCTCTGCTGCGTGACCACCGCACAAGAATCGAAGAGCAGATTGCGCAGCTACAGGAGGATTTGCAGGCTGTGGATGCGAAGATTGAGCACTACGCGGACCTCATCGAACGGGGGCTGGACTGCGACGAGCAGCCGGTCACCGACCCAGATATTCGTGAACAACAGAGGAGATTGTTGTGACTATTCCTACTATTCACCTGGGCGACGGCCTAGAGGTCAGTCAACTGGGTTTCGGCGGTATGGCGCTTAGCCATGTGTACGGGGATGTGAATGAGGAGCAGGCAGAACGCACCCTGCACGCTGCGATTGATTGTGGCATCACATTTATCGACACAGCGAACGTGTACGGCAAACCTCGCCCAGGTACCACAGGGCCGGCAGGGACGAATGAGGAGCTAGTGGGCCGGGTTCTCGCGTCGAGACGGGACGAGGTGCAGCTGGCCACCAAGTTCGGGATCACGGGGCTGTCCAACAACCCGGAGACGCGAGTGCGGGGTGATCGTGAGTATGTTCGGCAGTGCTGTGAGGAGTCGCTGCGTCGCTTGGGCGTGGACACCATTGACCTCTACTACATGCACCGTCCGGATCTGAGCCGCCCGATTGAGGAGACGGTGCAGGCCATGGCGGAGCTGGTGCAGGAGGGAAAAGTCCGCCACCTGGGGCTTTCGAGGTCACGGCCCCCGAGCTGCGCGCCGCCATGACGAGTCCATCCGATCGCTGCGGTGCAAAGTGAATGGAGCGTGTGGTCGCGGGACGTGGAAAACCATGTGGTGCCCGCAGCAAGCGAACTGGGTGTTGGTCTCGTGCCGTACTCGCCGCTGGGTAGGGGTTTTCTCACGGGAACTCTGACAAAAGAGAAAATTCAAGCCTCGATTCTGGCGGACCAGCCCCGCTACGACCAGAACTTTGACGCTAACCAGGTGGTGGTCGCGGAGCTGCGCGCCGTGGCCGACAACCACGTTGTAAAGGCCCCACGGCCACGCCCGCACAGGTGGCGTTGGCGTGGCTGCGAAAACAGGGCGAGCACTACGGCCTGCCGGTGGTACCCATTCCAGGCACCAGCAAAATCGAGCGCGTGCAGGAAAATGCGGGTTCCCTGGCGGTGGACCTCACCGACGAGGAGATGCAGCGCCTAGACGAGGTGTCCAAGAACGTCCAGGGCGAGCGGAACTCACCTTTCACCGGCCCGAACTGGCTGTCCCACCACCGGGAATAACGCCAGTTCACGCACGGCCAGCTCAGGGCGTGACGACGCCCTGAGCAACCTCCTCCCAGCACGCCCGCAACGCCTCCGCGTCATCCGGGGTGAACACCCCGGCGGCCAGGTTGAAATGTGCGCTGAGCTGCGGCCCACTAGCTTCCTCAGTGCCCGAACCAGCTTCACCTGGAACCACGGACAATGTGACTTCCAGCGCGTAGGTGCGGGGTAGCTCGGGATCGGGCATCTCGGGCAGCGCCTCGTAGACGGCGCGGTCCGTGCTGATGCTCCAGGCATCCTCGGGAATGCTGTCTGCGGACATGCCGCCCTGCGCCTGCATCAAGACGTCCCAGGTAGTTCACCTCAATTTCCGCCGGGCCGTTGCTCACCCCGCAGGCCAGGGAGTGATCAACAGGGCTGCTAGGTTGCGCGGCAATGGAGTCCGCCACACGCCCCGCCATCGCACTGATGCTTTCATCGCCCATATCCGCTAGGCAGAAGCGTCGGCGTGATGGTGGTGAACCAACCTGCGGTCCGGGAGAGATCATCACCCGGGTGACCGTAGGCGTCGAGAATGTCGGTGTCACGGCCGTGGCCTTCCAGGTCCACAACCACCGGTCCGACCCCGCGCCAGCGGTGCAGGGTGCGCGCCAGCATGGCCAGCAGCACCTCCCGCAGGCTCACGCTTCCGCCGGTGCCGCTGCCCGCCTCGTCGGCACGCTGCAGCACCTCCGCCGCCTGGGTGAGCGAGGTCGCGGTGTGCGCATCGGCCGCCAGAGTCCATGGCAGGATCCACGGCGCGACTGCCCAGTGTGCTGCGGTCTCGGGGCTCCGCGTAGGCTGCCCAGGCGTCGCGAAGTGCCTGGGCATCCAGTGCTTCTCGACGCCGCTCCATCAGCCCCGCCCAGCGCGCAAACGAGGTTGTTTCGCTGCCGCCGGTGGCACTCATGAGTTCGCCGATCAGCACACGCCACGAGGTTCCGTCCACGGCGTGGTGGTGGACCAGCAGCAAAAGCTGTTGCTGGGGTTTGAGCCACACGGCCCGCAGCATTCGCCCGGCCATGGGGTCGATCAGGTTGATGGCACGCTCGGCGGCCTGACGCAGCACGTCAATGTTATCGCCCGCAGCCTCTTCAACACTCAACCATTCCTCCGCAGGTGGCACCTCGGCGGGAATGGTGAATGTGCCGTCGTTGGCATTGACGGTGGCGCGCAACATGCCATGGTCGGACAAGAGCCGCCCAATGGCCTGTTCAATATGGGTGCGATCCGTGCCCTGGGGAAGATTGAGCAGTGCCCATTGGCTAAAGCGCCTGCCACCGCCGACGTCGATAAGCCACTGCTGGACGGGCATGGCGCGGAAAGTTCCCACCCCGGAATCGGGCGCGGCATCCACGCTATCCGCAGCAGTGAGCTGCTCGGCGATGCCCCGGACGGTTGGGTTGCCGAGGATCATGCGGGGAGTGAGGCGCTTGAGCGCGGGGTGGGCGTCGTCAAGCGATTGCAGGTCGGAGGACAGCTGCATGAGCAGATGCTGTCCAGCCCCAGGTCGCGAATGTCGGCGTCGCGGTCAATGGCCTGCACACCGGTCAGCCGACTGATGGTGGCCGCGAGCTGCGTCTCCACCGGACCTTCCGGCGGCGTGACCACGGCATCGGCGGTGATGCTGGGCAGCGCGGCGACATCGATTTTGCCGTTCCGGGTGAGCGGGAATTCCCGCACCGGAACAATCGCGGCCGGAACCAGATGGCTTTGCCACAGCGCTGCGCAGCTGCCCGATCAGGCGCGCCGAGGTGCCCGCCGGATCGTCCACGGCATCGGGCAGCACATCCTCGGCGGGAATAATCACCGCGATCAGGCGTGGGCCCGCATCGGTGGTGACCACCTGAACACGCGCATCCCGCACCCCCGGCAGCGCCAGCACCCCGTGCAGCACCTGCGACGGCTCGACCCGGAAACCCCGGATCTTGATCTGGTCATCGGCACGACCGATGTAGCGCAGCGCCTGATCGTTCGGATCAAACACCACCACATCGCCGGTCCGGTAGGCGCGCTCGCCCGAGGTCGTGGCGATAAAGCTCCCCGCAGTCAGGTCGGGTCGGTCACTGTAGCCCAACGCCACCTGCGACCCCGACACATACAATTCGCCGGGCAAACCCGCTGGTAGTGGGCGTAACCAACGATCCAGCACTCGGGCTTTCAGGCCGGGGAGCGGCGCGCCAATGCAGGGCGTGGCGTAAGCCGACAGCCGTGCCGCCGCCGCATCCACCGTGGTCTCGGTGGGACCGTAGAAGTTAAACACCGCTGGGCGTTCACGCTCAGCAAGCCGCGACCACACGGCGGGGTCAATCGCCTCGCCACCCAAGCCCAGCACGCTCAGACCCGGCCACTCATCCGTGGCATCCAGCAGGCCGCGCGGCTCAAGCTGGCTAAACATGGTCGGCGAGGTTTCGATCATGTCCACCCCGTGCGTGCGCAACGCCTCCATGTACAGCTGCGGGTCACGCTGCTGCTGCTCATCCAGAATCGCCACGGCATGTCCCGCAAACAACGCCGTCAACGGCTGCCACGACGCATCAAACGCCATGGACCAGGCATGCCCCACGGTCAGCTGACGATCCTCCGGCAACACCCACCGCTCATGCGCGGCAATCAGCGCAGACAACCCACGCTGCGTACCCACCACGCCCTTCGGGGTGCCCGTGGAACCCGAGGTAAACACCATGTACAGCGGCGCATCCAGCGACGACGCGTCCGGTACCTGCGCCAGCTGCTTATCGACGCTCGCCGCATTCGCCGTATCTATTGGCGGCACCGTGAGTACGGGTACATCGCCATATGCGGCGGTTGTGCCAGTAGTGAGTACGGCATCCACCCCCGCCTGTTCGATAATCGACTGATTATGCGCATCGGGTGCCGAGGCGTCCAGCTGCACAGCCACCGCACCCGTCCAGGCGCAGGCCACAAGGCTCGCGGGCTGAGACACCGTGCGGGGAAGCAGGATAGCCACGCGCCGACCGGTGGTGAGCTGGGCGTCGATAAGCAGGCGCGCAATATCCAGGATGTGGGCGAGAAGATCGCGCCGGGTGAGCTGCGTTGTTGCGTCCGCAAGTGCTGGGGCATCGGGATTGGCATCCGCGAGGTTCCTCATACGCTGCGGCAGGGTGCGGGGTTCAGCCGTCGGTGCATACGGGATTGTGGGAGCGGAAAAACCGTTTCCCACCTGCGCTAACGGCAGTCCATCGGCGGTGGGGAATGCGCGCAGCAGTGTCGTGATCGCCGAGGCGATCGCACTGGCGGCCGCGGGTAACGTGCCCTCCATCAAATCCGCGCGGGCCTCCACTTTCACCCGGAACACCCCATCTACCAGGGCGGGAACGATGGTGAGGGGGTAGTGCGTCGAATCGTTGGTTGCCAGGGGAGTGACCTTGAACCCGGAATTGTCGTCGGTTGTCGCGGCGCCCAGGGGAGTGTTCTGGAACACAACCAGGGTGTCGAACAGGTCGCGGGTGCCCGCCGCACGTTGAATGTCGGACAGGCCGATGTGCTCGTGAGGGCGGGTGGCCACCAGAGTGTCGCGAAGTGCCTGCACCTGCGTGGCGGCATCCTCGCGGGGGCTCAGCGTGGCGCGGGCGGGGAACGGTGTTGATGAACAGGCCAATCATGGATTCCGCACCCGGCAGATCCGCCGGACGGCCCGACACCACCGTGCCCGTGAATACCTCATCGCGATCCGTCAGTGTTCCCAACACCATCATCCACGCGAACAACACTGCGTTACTCACCGTCACGCTGTGCTTCCTGCACCATGCCTGCAGCTGTTCGGTCTGTTCGCGGTCAAGTTGCGCCTCAAACACCACCGGTGGCAACCCGGGGGAACTGGGGGCCTGAGGAGCGACAAGGCAGGGGGCTGGCTGCTCGCCCAGCGCAGTACGCCACACCTGCAGGCTTTCTTCCTTGGATTTTTGCTGCAGCCAGGCAATATACTTCCGGTAATCCGGGGAGGGGGCAAGAGTTCCGCGTGTCCACCGTGCCGGTACAGGTTAATCAGCTCGGCGAAAAACAACGGCGCGGACCAGCCGTCAATCAGAATGTGATGCGCTGTGAGCACCAGGTGGTGGCAATGCGAATCCCAGCGAAGCAGCCTCAGCCGCAATGGGGCAGGGGCGGAACAGATCGAACGGCTCGCTGAAGTCGGACGCGGCGAACTCTGCGGCCTGAGCGTCGCGGGTATCCGTATCGGTGGCAGTATCTGGCGCGCTGTTAGCGGTCATCGGCACCACCTCCCAGTCGAGCTTCGCCGAGGCGGGCACCACCTGCACCGGGTGTTCCACGTTCTTGTCATAAAACGCAACACGCAGGTTGGGGTAGCGCACCAGCATCGCATCCGCGCAGCGCGCCAGCAGAGCCTCATCAAGGTTGCCGTCAATGCGGAACACGAACTGCACGTGGTACGGGTCCGCACCGGAACTCAGGCGGTGCAGGGCCAACAGCCCCTCCTGCAGCGGTGTTGCCGCGAGAACATCAACAACTGCTTTACTCACTGTCATCTCCAAATGCTCCCAGCACGCGGGACAAATCATCACCGGATAGGCCGGACAGGTCACCCATGGCGTGATCCTCCGATGCTGTCTCCACTGTGGTGTCGGATTGCCGCGGCCTGGAATCCGCGATGGCACCCAGTTCGTGGATGGTGGGTGCCACCAACACGTCCTGGATGGTGATGGGAAGTCCCTGCTCAGCGGCCCGCGCCGCCAACCTGATGGCGGTGATGGAATCACCACCCAGGGAAATGAACCCTTGGTTACGTCCCAGGCAGCTCATCGCTGCTCAGAAGCTCGGCAACAATACCGGCGAGCAGTTTCTCCGTCTCCGTCTCGGGCTCCTGCCATTCCTCCGGTTCCGGGTCGGGAAGTGCCGCGACGTTGACTTTTCCGTTGTCCGTAAGCGGCATGTCCGGCAGGAATACCAGCTGCGCGGGCACTGAATAGTCGGGAAGGATACGCCGGAGTGCGAGCAGCAGGGTGCTCTCATCTGGGGCTGTACCTTCGGAGTTGTCCTCCAACACAACGTATCCCACCAGTGTTTTCGCCGTGCCGCGTTCCAGCACCTTGGCTGCCGCCTTGGCCACCTCGGGGAGAGAAAGCAGCGCGGAGACTACTTCGCCTATTTCCACGCGGTGTCCACGCAACTGTATTTGCTGGTCACGGCGTCCCCAATAGGTGAGCCGACCATCGGCGTGACGGCGAACCTGATCGCCGGTGCGGTACATGACCCGCCCGGTGCCCCTGTGGATCCGCAACAAACGACGCCGCCGTGAGGTCCGCGCGGCCGACATATCCGAAGGCAATCTGTGAGCCGACCAGGTACAGGTCACCCAGCGCACCGTCGGCCACGGGCACCAGGTAATCATCCAGCACCCGAATCTCCACTCCTGGCAGCGGCAGGCCAATATCCACAGGGCCCGCATTCTGCTCACCTGCGGTGGCGAACACGGTGGCTTCGGTGGGGCCGTACAGGTTCCACACCTGGGCACCGGCATCGGCCACGGCAGTGGCTACGGTCTGCGGCAAGTCCTCGCCAGAAATGACGGCACGCACACCGCGAAGTTCGTCCGATGCGGCCTCAGCAATGAGGGACCACAGGCCGGGGGTTGCTTCGCAGCAGGTCACGCCATGCTCGGCCATGAGCGTCACGATGGCGCGTGGGTCACGGTACTGCAGGTCGTTGGCGATGATCAGCCGCGCACCCGCAGCCATCGGTGCCAGATACTCCCCAACCGGTGACGTCGAAGCAGAAGGGCGACAGCGCCAGCAGCACATCCGTATCCGCAAGCGGCACGGAGTCGTTGGTGGCAGCAAGCAGTGCCTCCAGGTTTGCGCGAGAGACCAGCACGCCCTTTGGCGTTCCCGTGGACCCGGAGGTGAACAGGACGTAGGCAGGGGCATCGGCCGGAATGCTCTCCGCCGCTGGAAGGTCAACCTCAGGGTGCTTCGCCGATTATCGACGCCGCGTCATCGCCGATGGCCACCAGCGTCACCGAATCCGGAACCTCAAGACCTGCCGTGTTGCTGCATAGAGCAACACGAACACCGCATTGTGCGAACTGCGCGGCAAGCCGCTCCGCAGGAGTATCGGGAAGAATCGGCGCGTACGCGGCACCCGTGCGCAGCACCGCCAGCTGGGCGACCAGCTGACCTACGGTGCGTTGGCACAGAATACTCACCACGTCGCCGGGTTTCACACCGTGGGCGGCCAGCAGGCGAGCAACGGCGGTGACGCGCTGTTCAAGCTGCTCGGCAGACAGCCACGACCCGTCGGCTGCCAGCACGCTGCCCACACTAGGAACGCCTCGAACCAACTGCCGGATTGCCTCGGTAGGCTGGGCAGCGGTGCCGTGCGTGGTGCGCAGGTGCGCGCGTTCGTCGTCAAGCAACACCGGCAGGTCGTGCAGCCTGGTGTCCGGCGTGGCGGCAGCGGTCAACAGCACGCGTTTGATGCGACGGGCGATGCGGGCGATGGTGGCCTCGTCAAACAGCGCCGAATCGAACTCGATAGCGAGCTGCGCGGGCAGGTCGGCGGACGGGTCGTCGGAACCCAAGAACACGTCCACGTTCATGTCAAAGCGGGACACCTCGGGATTATCCGGCAGAATCGTCGCCGTCACACCGTCAGGGGCCGGGAATGCGGACGGCAGGTTCTGCAGGCCAATACCCACCGTTGCCAGTGGATGATGAGCCTTCGACCCGCCCGCAGCGAGCTCCCGAACCAACACGTCAAACGGCATGCCACCGTGCTCAGCGGCCTGCAGGTTCGTGGTCCGAATGCGGTCCACCAGCTCCCGGAAATCCGGGTTGCCGGCAAGCGATGTCCGCAAAACCAGCAGGTTGACAAAACAACCCACCGCAGCCTCATCCATGCCACCATGGCGGCCCGACACCGGCGTGGCCAGCGCAATATCCTCACCACAACCCAGCCGCGACAACACCGCAGCCACGGCGGCATGCACGACCATAAACGGCGTGGCATCCAGAGTGCGGGCCGCCTCGTACACGGCCTGCACCTCCGCATCGCTCAGCGCATAGGACGCCAACATGCCCTTCGTCGCGCCTTCCGGGTTGCGCGGGCGATCCAGGGGAAGCGGCAAGGGGCAGGGCACGTCAGCCAGTTGCTCCTGCCAGTACTCCCGGTCGCGCGCTTCCTGGCCAGAGCTTTCCCACGCATCCTGCCAGGTGGCGATGATGCCAGTGGGTGACGGCGCGGGTTCCACAACTGTGGTGTCTGCGGCCTCCTCGGCATGAGTCCATGCCGCCTCCAAATCAGCCATGAGCAGCGGCAACGACCAGCCGTCGCAGGCGGAATGGTGAATAACCAGCGACAACAGCACGCTATCCCCATCAGGGCAGACGGCTGCCCGAATAGGCACATCTTGGTCGAGACGGAACGGGGTGGCGCGATGCCGCAGCAGCTCCGCCTCATCCGCCAGTACCGTGATGGTCAGGCGATGGGCCGCTTCGTCGGCGGGAAGTACCACCTGCTGTGGGCCGTCAACATCCCCAGACAACAGCGTGCGTAGCGACTCATGCCGCCGCACCAGGCGCTCCACACCACGCTGAACATGCCCAGCCATGGTGCGAGCATCCAGGGAGTCAGCATCGCCCTGCCCTTCCGGTGTCAGCCGGACCATGAGCGGCAAATGGTAGGTAATGTCGCCCGGATTCACCTTCGCCAACGCCCAGAACCTGCGCTGCGCAGGTGTGGCCGGCGCAGGGGACACCCGGCGTCGGCGTGTGCTGCGTGTAATGCTCGGCAAACTCCTCGGGAGTAAAACCGGTGTCTGTGTCACCGGCGGCCACCGCCTCCGCAATGGCGCGCGGGGTGCGGTGCTCCAGAATCGTACGCAGCGACACAGGGGTACCCAGAGCGGAACTCAGCCGACCGCTCAGCCGCGTGCCGGACAGGCTCTGCCCGCCCAAAGCCAAGAAGTCATCGTCGGGATGAACGCGGGTGGGTTCGCTGTTCTGCTCGGCCAGCACATCCGCCATGATTGACGCCACCAAATCCACGCTTGTCGACGCCCCGACGCTCACCACACCGGCAGCCACTCCAGGCGTGGCGGTGGTGCTTGCCTCCTGGCCAGACGGTGCGCCGTCGCGGAACCAGGAGTGCAGCATCCGAATATCAGTCTTGCCGTTAGCTGTCACTGGTAGTTCTGGGCACCACCAGCACCCGTTCTGGCACAAGGGCGTTATTCCCGGCGGGATCGCCGCCGCCAACCAGCTGGGCATACTGCTCACGCACATCATCAGCAATAACAGCATCGGGGGCGTCTGCACCGGCAACCACGGCCAGACACAACACGCCATCCACCTCACACGCCGCAGCCTCCGCAATACCGGCAACAGCCTGGGCGATGGCAACAACCTCGGCGGGGGCGATACGAACACCCCTAACCTTCATCTGATCATCGGCGCGCCCACGATACTCAAAAGAACCATCCGGGTTCTTCACCACCACGTCACCCGTGCGGTGACACCGCGGCACCGCACCAATCCCGGCGGGGAACCGCTCGGCGGTGAGTTCTGGGTCATCAAGGTACCCGTCAGCTAGCGCCCCAGCGATGTACAACTCGCCAGGTTCGCCATCAGGGACGGGCTGCAACTGCTCATCCAGCACCAACGCCTGGACATGCGGCAACGGGGTACCCAAGGACGGTGCTGCGAGTGCCGCGGAATCCGCCGACAGGTTGCCAGTGGCCAGCACCACATGCGTTTCCGTGGGGCCGTACTGGTTATACAGTGCCGGGCCGTCAGGGGAGGAACACCAGGCACGCAGATCCGCGCTGGGCTGCAAAGCCTCCCCGGCCTGGACCAAAACACTCACGCTTGGCTTTCCGCTGCGGGCGTACTCACGGGCGAGCGCGTTCAACACCACGTTCGTGGCAAACAGCACATCAACACCCTGGGAATCCAGGAAGCGTGCCAGCGCAGACATGTCCTGGCGTTGTTCCTCGGCCACCACCACAAGGGCATGCCGCCCAGCCACGGCGGTAAGAAGCTCCTGCATGGATACGTCAAACTGGTCCGGCGCATAGTGCGCCAGCGTCGCACCCGACGGGATGATTCCGGTGGCGGTCTGCCAGTGGATCAAAGTCCTCCATCACCTGCCACGGCACCACCACGCCTTTGGGGACACCGGTGGTTCCCGAGGTGTGAATGATGTACGCGGCGTCGTCACGTGTCAACCGCCTGGTGCGGTCGGCGGGCGTGAAGCGTCGGGATGCGGAGTCGGTGGCGGCTAGCTCCGCAAGCAGCGCGGAATCAACGACCACAGTGGGGTTCGCGCGGCCTACAATCGCGGCGGCGCGCGCCGTCATGGTGCCAGTGGAATCCACCTCAATGGGCATGGTTGCGGCACCGACCAGCCAGACGGCAAGGGTGGCGCACACCTGCTCCACCCCACGGGGTAGGGCAACAGCAACCGTATCGCCGGGGCCGACACCACGGTCCCGAAGCGCCCACGCATAGGTGTTGATGATGTCATCGGTGTCGGCGGCGGATAGGCGCTGAGTAGCGGACACCATCGGTAAGCCAGCGACCTGGTCCGCTAGCAGCGGCAGGCCGGCAATACTGCGAAGGTGCCGTTCCAGATGCGCGAGAAGATCATCTGTGGTTGCCCCGCCAACAAGCTCCACACCGTCAGCCACGGCAATGCGCAACGACACCTGCCGATCCGCACTATGCGCCACCACCATCACCGGGTAGTGCGTCCCATCCTGGAACGACAAGTCCGACACAGTCACCCCATCCAGCGGGGCCAGCAATGCAGCCTGGTCAAGGGGATAATTTTCCACCACCATGAGGGAATCAAACAGGTCGCCAGGTGCATCGGCGCCGCTGGCGTCGCCATGTTCCACCAGCCGTTGCGCATCCGCCAGTGACGGCGGGTTTTCCGCACCGAGCAGTAACAACTGCGAGGCGGAACGCGCCGCATACAGAGGGGAGTCGGCGGTGACAGCGACGGGAATGGTGGTGGCGTATAGACCCACAGCCTCCTGCGCGCCGGGGGCGTCCAATGGCCTGCCGGACACCACGGAACCGAAGGTCACGCGTGTTTGACCGGTGAGTTCGGACAGCACGCGCGCCCAGGCGCCGTGAATCAGCGCCGCAACGGTCACATGTTCGCGCTGCGCCGTGGTGGTCAGAGCCTCCGAGGTTGTTGCATCAAAAGTCAACCTCAATTCTGTTCGGGTACCCTGATCGCGTCCGCCGGCGGCAAGCATAGTTGGCTGCGCAGCACGCAGGGGTTTCCGCCATGCCGACAGTGGGCTCGTGGACTGCCGCACCGCCAACAGCGAGGGCAGGGGATCAACCACAACCAGATCCTGATCCGGGTCCATCAGAGTGAAGAAGTCCCTGATCAGCAGCGGAGCCGACCAGCCGTCGGCCACGATGTGGTGGAACACCACGTCAACGATGTGACGTTGCGGAGCATCAGCGTGGGCAGTGTCCACCTGCTTTCATCCGCAACCGGGTCAACGGGCCAGCCGTCACATCGAACGGGCGCAGCATATCGGCCTCGGTAAACGCCTCATCGTAGCGGGCGTCCAACTCCAACGCGGGATCAACAGTGGCCACAACCGACCCATCAGCATTCCGGGTGAAATACGCCCGCAGAATCGGGTGACGGTCCGCCAACCGCGACCACGCCTGCAACACACGCTCAGAATCCAGCGCGCCATCCAGCGTGAACGTCATCCTGGTCAGATATGCCGCAACTCCCGGGTCGTCCTGCTCCTCCAGGTAGAACATGCCTTCCTGGGTGGGGGTCACCGGCAGGGTATAGGTTTGTGCACGCGTATCGACGCCGCGTGCATCCCCACCCTGTGCACCAACCTGGCGTTCCAGTGCGGCCAGGAATTCCTCCCTCAGCTGCCGTGCGGTCTCCTCAGAAACCAACCGCGTGCCGCGAATAAACGTCACCTGGATTGACTGTTCGGCAGTGACTACCGAAGTCACTGACAGGGGATTACGCAGGGGAACATCGTCGCCGACAACCGTGTCCAAGGCCGGTAGTTCAGGAACCGGCGACGGCACGAATCCCCACCGGGGATGAATCCTCGCCCGTGGTGAACATGCCACCCAAATGATTAAACAAAATATCCGAGCGTTCACCAGCAGCAACGCCGCGCTGCGCTGGGGGCAATTCGCGGAAGGAGTCACCGTCATCAACCACGGTGAACACCTGCGTCCACCAGCCCACAGAGCGGGGGTCAATGACGTCATCGCGCCCATGGTCCTCCACATCAAGGGTGACTAGGTGTGGTCCCCACGGGTCGGTGGCCCGGACCGCCTGCGCCAGTGCGGACATCAGGGCGTCTCGTAGCGTGCCGCCGTGGCCGTGACGCTCGATGAGCTCGTCCGCCACGGCTCCTGCCACAGTAAACGTATCCACCGCGGCCGTTGCGGCGACGTCGTCAGGGCTCACCTCGCCCGCAGCGATACGTGCCCGCAGTTCGGGCTGGGGTGGGGCGTCGGCTCCGCGTACCATCAGGGAACCCGCGCGTGGCGACGTCCCCTCCGGCTCCGGCAGTTCACGACCACTCATGGTGGCGATGACCATCTGCCGCATATCGCCAATGATCTGCATCCAGCTTGCCGCATCCACCGCCATATGGTGCGCGACCAGCAGCAACATCGGTCCTGAGTCCGTGGATACTTCCGCGCCAGCAAGGAGCACCCCGGCGCGCACATCAAGATTCTCGGCTAGGCGGTGACGTAGCTGCGCCAAATCCTCAGTGGCCGTGTCCCCTGTGAGTGTGGTGGTCTCGGTATCGAAGTACGACTGGCCCTCGGCCAGGGTTTCACACTCGCCGGTGTCGGTGACGCGGGTGCGGAATGCGGGGTGCCTGGCGACCAGGGCGTCGACAAGCGCCGAGCCGTGTCCGCTGACGGGTTCGAGCATGGTGAGCAACATGCTTTGTGCGAAAACACTGTCGGGGGCGTCGGCGAGGTGTTCGGCGGCGACGCGGATGGGGGCGAAGGTTCCCAGGTCGGAGGGTGGTTCGATGGGTGCGACGGACTCTGCCTCAGCGTCGTCGGTACCGCTAGTGCCGTCGGCTGGGGTGAGGGCGCGGGCGAGGTCGCCGAGTGTGCGGGCGTCGAAAATGTCGCGGGCAGCGGTGACCCAGCCGCGGTCCTTGAGCTTTGCGATGAGCTGCAGTGCCAGGATGCTGTCGCCGCCGAGTTCCAGGAAGTCATCGTCTTCGCGGATGCTTCGGGGATCGGTGTCCAGCAGGATGGCCACTTCCTCGGCAAGCGCCTGGAACTGCGGCGATACCGGCGCGGCGGGCTCTGCTGCAGGCTCCGTATGAGGTGCTTGTTCGGTGCTAGGTGTTTCAACCTCGTCGGGTGCCTTGGACAGGGCGTCCAGCACCATCAACAGGGTGGTGGCGCGGTCGGCCTTGCCGTTGGGTGTGACCGGCAGGCCGGGGACCTGCACAATGCGCTGCGGAACAAGGTGCCTAGGCAGCTGGGACGCCAGCTGGTGGCGAATATCGGCGAGGCTTGCTGCGGACAAGGTTCCCTCGGTGGGCACGACAGCGGCGGCGAGAATGTCGCGATCGCTGCCAATCCGCGAACCTGGGACGTGAACCACGCGGGCGCCGTCAACGCGGGAGTCGGCACGCAGCGCGGTTTCAATTTCTGCGGGTTCGATGCGCAGCCCACGGATTTTCATTTGATCGTCCACGCGGCCGAGGCACAGGAACTGGCCATCGGGCCGGAGTACCGCCAGGTCGCCTGTGCGGTACATGCGCGAGCCGGGTGGAAGCCCCAGGTGATCGGGGGCCGCGACAAACACGGAAGCGGTAGTGCCCGGCATGGCCGGGTATCCCACAGCGAGTTTGTCGCCCGCCAGCCACAATTCGCCCACCATACCGATGGGGGTGGGTTGCAGGGCGCTGTCCAGCACCACGGCCGTGACATGCGGGTCGGCCACGCCGATGGGGATCGCGCTGCTGGTGGGGTCGGGTGTGATGAAGCCGTGGATGGCGTTGACGGTGACTTCCGTCGGACCGTAGAGGTTGATCAGGCGATGCCGCGCGCACCACCGTTCCGCCAAATCGGCGGGCAGTGGCTCGGCACCGGAGAAGACCTGCACGTCTTCGGAAATGGAGCTGGGGTCGCCGAGGAATCCCAGCACGGTGGGGGTGGAGGCGAAGTGCGTGGCGCGGTGCCTGCGCACGGCCTCCGCGAGGGGAGGTCCGACGCGTTCCATGTCGTGGGCGACATACAAATGCCCGCCGGTACAGAACGTGGCAATGACCTCCAGCAATCCCACGTCAAAGGACATGGGCGCAATGGACACCAAGCGCGGGCGGAAGGCCGCGTTGTTCGGGTCGGTGCTGCTGGTGGCACTCAACAGGTCGAAGATCAGGCCGGTCAGGCCGGACATGGCGCGCTGATCCACCAGCACGCCTTTCGGGCGTCCCGTTGTCCCTGAAGTGAACACCATGTAGGCCGGATAGTTCGGGTTGCGCTGGGGGGTGGGAGCAGCAAGTTCCTGCGATATGTCCCAGGGTGTCCTGGGAGTCCGGTAGCACAGGCGGATGACCTGCGGGGAGTTTATCGGGGTCGCTGGAGATGATCAGTGACACGTTCGCGTCGGCCAGGATTGCCGCAAGACGGTCGGCCGGGTCGTCCGGCCTGAGCACGGTAAACGCCGCCCCGGAGGCCATGACGCCCAGGATGGTGAGCACTTCGTCGAAGCGGGTGGGTTGGTGGATGGCCACCATGCGACCAGCGGTTACACCGTCGTACGCCGCGCTGATCCGCGCCGCAAGCCCACGCATGTGTTGCTGCACTTCCGCACCCGTCAGGGTCACACCCACGGTGGAGAGCATGGGCTCATCCTGGTGTTCCGTCAGCTGGCGGTCGATCAGCTCGGGGATGGTCATATCCCGCAGGTCTGGCTGGATATCGGCCTGCGTATCGACGCCCCGTCCACCCGCTGTTTCCGGTTCGGTGCTGCGGGACCCAGGACTGAGCGCAATAGCGCCCAGGGTGGTGGAGGTGTCTGACTGTCCTTGCGGGGCGGCGTGGGCCTGTGCGACACCCATGATGGTGTGTTGGAGCGCCTCCACGAAGGCGTCCGCGCCACGCTGCTCGAAGTAGTCGCCGGAAAAGAGCACGTCAATGCGGTGCGTGATGGCGCCAGCAGCGTTGGGAAGTTCCGTGTGCACGATGGTGACCGGGAATTTTCGGTAGCGGCGGTACCACGGGCAGAAGTTCACTGCTCCAGTCGGCGGTGACGGGGACCTGCGGCGCTCCAACGCGATGGTCCACAATCACCTGGAATGGCGCGGTGCCGGACAGCTCCTCAATGGGGATGCTGGAATGCTCCGCCACGTCCAGAACTTCGTGGTGAACCGCTTCAATCAGCTTCCTTGTGTCAAGGTCATGGCTGAAGGACACTGCGGCATCCCCGGCGTGATCAACGGTGACCGGCAGGGTGTTGCCCAGGTATCCCCACGACGTCGAGTAGCTCCGGGTGATGCCGGCCAGACACGGGAATGCCCATGGCGGGGTCGGCCCCGGCGCGCTCAAGGAACAACAGCACGGCGGCTTTGACCACGTCACCAGCGGTGGCTTTGAGCGTGGGGTCGGGGCTTGCGGCGGCTATCGCGGGGATGGTGACGGTGCGGTGAATGGCCGGGCCGCGCCCACCCAAGGCTGTTCCTGCCGCTCCGGCGCTGACGGCGGCCGCCCGGGAGAACGGCAGGGGAGCGGGCGCGCCGGGTGCGGTGTCGCGTTGGCGAAGCGACCAAAAGTCCACGTCAGCAGGGTTTGTTGTGCTGGCGATGGCATGAATGCGGTGGAAGCTCGGTCCGTTGTGTGTGTTGAGGGCATCGGCGTTGTCGTAGGCGCGCGCCAGGTCTGTGAAGAAGGGTTGGAGGCTCCACTCGTCAAAAAACGCATGGTGGAACAGCAAGGCCAGCACGGTTGACGCGGTGTCCTTGTTGTTGCCTTGTTCAGCAACCTGCACAACGTATGCCTGTAGCGGCTGGTCGCTGGTGGCGGGGAAGGGGGTGCGCACAAGCTCGTCAAGGAATGTGGCGAGGCTACCGGGGGTGGTCGTGCGCTGATGTACGGCAATGGGCTGTGCCAGCGCTTCTTCTGGAGATAGCAGCGTGGCATTGATGATTCCGACGTCGTCAATGCTCAGCCTGCTGCGCAGCACCGGGTGCGCAGCAACAACTGAGGTCAGGGCCGCGGATAAACGGTCGGTGTCGATGGTGCCGGTGACGGTGGCGAACAGCGGAATGGTGTACAAACCATTCTCGCCGTCTAGTTGCTCGGCAAGAATGACGCGGCGCTGCCCAGCGAGCGCTTCGATGGGGCCATCCTCGGGTTCAGCGTCCTGCGACAGCTCAGGTTGTTCGGTCACGTCCGTGGCATTGCTGCTACGGAGATTCGCGCATGCCTCAGCCAGTGCCGCGAGGGTGGGTTCTTCAATGACGGCGCGCACGGGAACATGCACCCCGAGTGCGGTGCTGAGCGTGAGTGCCAGTCGGTGCGCAAGGAGCGAATGCCCGCCAAGGGCTCGGAAATCAGCATCAATGGACGGGGTGCTATCAAGCTCCAGCACGTCCTGAACGGCCTGTACAACGGCATGTTCCTCTGGGTTGTCTGCCGCACGATGCTGGTGGTTGCCGGTATCCTCTGGCAGCGGCAGGCGCGCGCGGTCAATTTTGCCGGTGGGGGTGCGCGGAAACTCATCCACCACGACTATTGCGTTGGGGCGGGCAGCACTTGGTAAGGCATTGGCCACAGCGGCCTGTATTGCCGCCACGCTATCGTCCTGAGCGTCGGCGAGCACCACATAACCAACGATTGTCGGGGTTTTCCGCCGCGGTGTCCACCCGCACCGCCGCCGCTGTCACGCCCGGTGCTGCTGCCAGCGCGGCCTCTATCTCACCGCGTTCGATACGTAGGCCATGCAGCGACAACTGTTCGTCGGCGCGGCCAAGGTACATGAGGTCACGCGTATCGACGTCCCGTGCCACCAGGTCACCAGTCCGGTATCGGCGCTGCCCACCCGGCGCGGCCACGAAGGTGAGCGCGGTCAGCGCTGGGTCACCAAGGTAGCCGTAGCCCTAGGTGTGGTCCAGAGATACAGCTCGCCGAGTGCACCATCAGGAGTGGCGGTGAGGGCCGCCCCGAGAACGTCTCCGCCGACGCTGGGCAGAGTAGTGCCCAAAGGCGGTGTGCCATTGCCGGTGACGTGGTGCGATGTGGCCACGATGGCGGCTTCACTGGGTCCGTACAGGTTGAACACGTCCGCACCGGCGGCCCGCAGCGTGGTCACCAGGGTGTGGGGAAGTGCCTCCCCACCAGCGCAGGCGCGGATTCCCCGCACCGCCTGCGGATCCTGGTGCACGATTTCCGCCCACAGCGACGGGGTGGCCTCCATGACGGTGGGACGTACTCGGTGCAGCAGCGCGCAGGCTGCGTCAATGTCAATGGAGAAATCGGCGGGTGCCACGTGCACCGTTGCCCCAGCGAGGAGGGGAAGCAGGTTTTCCACAATGGAGATGTCAAAGCCGAGTGTGGAGGCAGCCAGGTAGGTGTCATCCGCCGTGAGCTGGAGAGTGTCCTGCATGGATCCCAGCACAGCATCCAGGCCGGAACGAGGAATCACAATGCCCTTCGGGGTGCCTGTGGTCCCGGAGGTGAATACCAGGTAGGCGGGATGCGCCTGCGACCAGTCAGGTGCTTGGGGTGCATCGACAGGGCTGGCGAGGGCTGTGGCCACGTCGGAATCGTCAATGATCAGCGCGGGATTGGCCGCGTCCAGGATCATGCGGGAACGCTCCGCCGGGTGGTTCGGGTCAATCGCCACAAAAGGCGTTCCCGCCCGCAGCGCCGCAAGCAGGGGCGACAGGAATACCGACGCCGCGCGATAGCCGCAACGCCACCACATCACCGGGGCTGTGCCCCTGTGCGGTGATGTGCTCGGCAAGGGTGGCCGCCGACGCGTTGAGTTGGGCGTACGTGAGGGTGGTGGTCCCATCCTCCACGGCCACAGCATCAGGGGTGGCTGCTGCATGCGATGCCACGGCGCGTACCACATCCTGTGCAGTGGTGGCTACCTCAGGCAGGTCTGGTACTTCCGTGCCCTGAGCTGGGTGGATGGCCGCATCCCGCCATTCCTCAAGCACACGCTGTGCTGTTGTCGGGCGCAGGGCCGCATGCCGGAATTCCAGCGTCAGTTGGGCATCCTGTTCAGATTCCTCCAAGGACAGCACCGCATCAAACGGTGCTGCACCGGAATGACAAACACGCCCACTGACGGCTCGCCGTCAATAACAAGGTCGCGGGTTCCCGCACGATGCGTCACCACCACGTCCACAAGCGGCGACCTGCCCGGAATGTGCGGCAATCCCGCAGCCCGAATCACATCGTCCAGACCAGCGCAACGATCCGTGCTGGCGGCCCGCACGGCGGCAGCAACATCAGAGAGGGACGACCCTACCGGAATCGGACACGGCACCACGGATACGCGGTCGCCATCCGATTCGGCGGCGTCTGCGCCCAGGGCGTCGCGCACATCCGTCGGGGTTCCCACCACCACCGTGGCATCGTGTGCAGCGCCGGCGCGCCGGGCGATGACGTGTGCCGCGGCGTCGATAAGCACCGATAGGACGGTGGTGTTGTCTGCCTTGGCACGGTCCTGAACAGCCTGAACCCAGTCCTGGGGTACCGGCAGGGTAATCCTGTCAGCAGTGTTGTCGGCGGTGGTGGTGCGCTCAGCGGCGAAGGGGTCGGGCTGCGGCGTGGCTTCACCGTCCACGTCGTGGGTTGCGGGGCGCACGGCGGTGAGTCGACGTTCGGTCGCCGTGGCTACCTGGGCCGTCGTGGCGTCGCTACGCGGGGGCGTGGGTTGGGCGGACAGCACACCCGGGGAGGCAATCTCGGCATTGATGTCGCGCAGTAGCAGCACCCACGTGTGCTCATCAGCGGCAACGTGATGGGTGCTCACAACCAGCACCGTGCCGTCGGCAGTGTGAAGGAAACGTGCGCGAAGCGGTGGTTCGGACGTGGGATCGATGGGGGTGGCGGCAAGCGCATCCACCTCCGTGGGTTCCACGGAATCGGAGGAGGGGTGACCACGGTGTCTGCGGTAAGGACAGTGCGCTGCAGCCCGCCGGTGTCGTCGGCAGAGACCGTAGTCCTGAGGTCCGGCCGGTGCTGCGCCACAGCAATGATGGCGTCGCGTATCCGAGACCTGGGTTGCGGCATCCTCAGGAATGGGAAACGCCCAGGTCAGCATGCCTGCCGCCCCGGCGTTTGCAATGAGCCTGCCTAAAATGCGCTGGTCGGTGACGGTGCCGGAATCACCCACCTGAGTATTGGCAGCCTGATCCGCCGATCCCCTGTTTAAACCCTTCCGCGCGGAGCCGCGCCCGCAGCAGCTCCCGACGACGATCCGACCGATCCGATACTGCATCACTCATATTGTGCCCTCGCTGATATAACTGCTGATAAAACTGTTGGTGCCGAGCTCAGCAACGCGGCGCATTTATGCGGAAACGTCAACTGTGCGACCTCGCCACCCATGGTGTGTTTCGCCGCCCCCCGTGCGGCCTTGTTCAAAAGGTTTGGTTCCCCCAAGGCGTGGGAAAACAGCGTTTTATCCCCCAGCAGCGCCGCCACCCCAAACAGCGTCACGAGGTCACGGCCCATGCCTTTGCCCACCCGCGAGGTATCGGCAACACCGATGTGAATGCCCACCGTACGCGGGTCGGTGGGTCGCGACGCCCCGATGCTCATGTGCGCGGGGCGGTACACCTCAATGTAACCAATGGGAACACCTTCCGCGTTCAAAATATAGGGCTGGGTGAACGGCTGGCTGTTCAGCAGGTCCAGCTCCTCCTCCCAGCGTTCCACGGACCACGGCTGCCGGAACGTGTACAGCAACTCTGACTGCATCCACGCCGCGATGCACTCCGCATCGGCTGTGCCGTGGGCTTCACGAAGCTCACAGCCCTCAAACTCCACAGCACCCGCCATCTTCCCTGGAAGATCAAGCCCATCCAGGGACAGCTCCGGCATGGCATCCTTCGGGCCACCGAAACCAGCTGCGGCCAGCCATGTTGTACCCGTTGGACCGCTATGATTCAGCGTGTCCCGGCCCCGCAACGTGGGGAAAAAGAAGGAATCAGCCTCCAGCCACGCGCCCGGCGTGTGGCCCTCCACCGAACCATCGGCGGGCTCAGCAGGGGTGCTCGCTGCGGGAGCACCGTCAGAAGCGCTTTCGGTGGTGCTCAGCGCATCAACAAGCGCCTCATGAGCGCGCCCGACAGCCTCCAGGTCCGGGTTATCAGGGGTGTCTCGGCCAGCCCTGAATGCCGCGACACGCTGCAATAACGCCAACAATTCCGCCGGATCAGACACCGGCACCTGCCGACCCGACTCGTCAGCAGGGTCCACCAGGCTTACCTCATCCACTGTGGGCAGCCCCACCTGCGGCACTGACCACTGGAAAGACAGCGCCGCAGCATCCCGCTGGTCAGCGGCCACAAACAACGGTGGGGTCACCACGCATGTCGACGTCCCCCGCTCCACCGGCGGCAGCACATGCGTCTCTGCCGCCCACAAACGCACAATATTCGCATTATCCTCGGCAGACATTCACAGACCTTCGTTGTCGAGCTCATACACAATCGCCGCAGTCCGGTCAAACAACCCCGGCTCGGCCTCTACCTCGCGTAACGACGCCGCGACACTCCGCGGTGTCCTCGACTCGAACAACAACACCGCCGGGAGGCTCGGATCGTCCAGCACATCACGCAGCACAGAGGCGGCCTTGGTGGTCAGAACCGAATCCCCGCCCACCTGAATGAAATCATCATCCAGGCCAATGACAGACTCGGGAACGCCAATGACCTCGGCAAACACGCCCGCCACCAGGTGCTCCAACGTGCCTGGGGTGGGTGGCTCCGACGCAGACTGCTGCACCGTGTCGCGCTGGGCGGTGTCGATGAGCTGGGCGCAGTACTCCCGGTCTGACTTGCCATTCTTGTTCACCGGAATGGCCTCTACGATCACCATGAGGTCGGGAATCATGTAGGGCGGTAGCGTCTCGCCGAGGAACGCTCGTACCTGCTCTTCCAGCTTCGGCGCAGGGTTGCTGCCAGCGGCGATGACGGCACCCAAATGGGCGGAACCATCCCGCGGACCACCAGCGGGGCGCGACACCACAGCCACGCAGCTGTGCACACCCGGGGCCTGGCGGAGCGCCGCCTCAACCTCGCCAATTTCGATGCGATAGCCCCGGATTTTCACCTGGTCATCTCGGCGGCCCAGGAATTCAATGCACCCGCCGGGAAGGTAGCGCGCAAGATCGTTGGTGCGGTACCAGCGTGCCCCATCAATGGTGGGGAATTTACGGTCCGTCATCTCGGCATCGTGGCGGTAACCACGGGCAATGCCAGGTCCAGACACCAGGTATTCACCGGGCGCGAAGTCAGGTCTGATGCGTCCTGCATCATCAACGATGCGGGCACGCATGTTGGGCAGTGGGCTGCCAAAGGGTACCGATCCCCATATCGGATCGATGGCTTCTGGGTCCGTAACCTCGAAGAAGGTCGAGTGGATGGCGGTTTCGGTGGCGCCACCGAGTCCGGCGAAGCGGCAGTGTGGTGCGCGTTCCCTGAGGCGTCCGGGCAGGTCAAGGGTGACCCAGTCCCCGCCGAGGAGACACCAGCGCAGCTCGTCAAGCTGGGTTGTTGATGTTGAAGACAACAACATGTCAAGCAGCGGTGGGACGCAATACAGCTGGGTCACATGGTGCCGCGTCATTAAACCAATCCATGCTTCCGCGTCGCGGCGTTCCTGCTCGGTGAGTGTCACCACGGCTCCGCCGACGTTCAACGGACCGAACATGTCATGCACGGACAGGTCGAATTCTAGGGAGGATAGGCCCAACGTGCGGTCGTCGGCAGTAAGGCCGACAATCTCGTTCACAGCGTTGATGGTGTTCATGACGGCACGATGCGTCAGCTCTACACCCTTGGGCTCCCCGGTGGAACCGGACGTGAACAGCACATACACCACATCGTCGGGGGATTGGGTGGTCGCCTGCGCCGCAGCATCCTCGGGGAGGTCGGTAGTCAGGGCGTCGTCAAGCAGAACACCGGTGACCCCCTCATCCGGGTCGGACAGCGCGTTCGTATCGTGCAGCACCACAGTAGCGTCGGCGCGCTCAAGGATGCGGCTCCGGCGCGTGGCGGGTTGGTCCGCACCCAGCGGCACCCACGCCGCACCCGCCGCCAACACGCCCAGCAGCGCGGTGAGCTGACGCGGGCCTTTAGCGATGCGAACACCCACAATATCCCCAGGTGCTACGCCGTGTTTGCGTAACGACGTCGCGACGCGCAACGCATCATCCCGCAGCTCAGCATAGGTACGCACACCGTCCTCACCCCACAGCACGGCCGGTCGGTCAGGATGTGTGTCAGCAAGGTCGAAGAAACGTCGGTGTAGCAGGGCGTCCTCAGGGAGCGGCGCTGTGGTTTCCGTATCGCGCCGAGCCTGATTCTGCTCTTCCGGAACGGCACTGGGGAATGGTGCTGATGCCCATTCCGCGTCCTGCACCAGCAGATCAACATTGGCGCGGTACGCCTCAAACATGGCGTCCACCACTCCCGGAAGGAACATTCCTTCGCGGACATCCCAGTTGGCCAGGAAACCACCATTCAGTTCCGTGACCTGCGCATCAAGGAGAACCTGCGGGCCTTCCGAGAGGATCCACACTGGATCGCCAAACACCGAGCGCACCCGAGCAGAGAACAATTCCCCCAAACCCACCGCCGAGGTGTACACAATTGGGGCGATCACCTGACTGCCGCGACTACGGCTCATATCGCGCAAAATATCAAGCGCCGACCAGTCTGAATGCCGCATGCTGCCGTGCATACTTTCCGAGACGGCACGGATGCGATCCAGCACCGTCTGCTCCTGGGAGACATCCACGGTCACCAGCACTGAGGAACTGAAATCTCCGACCACACGGTCAATATCGGGGAGGATCTGCTGCCGGTGGAACAGCGGCACGTTCAACAGGAAACGCGATTCGGTGGTGAAAGAACCAATGGCCTCTGCAAAAGCAGTGGCCAGGCAGGCCGCGAGAGTCACACCGTTATCCTGCGCATGGTGCTCAAGCGCGGCGCGCTGCCGCTCATCCAGGAACAAATGCCGACGCTGCGGGCGCACTGAATGTGCGGGCACACCGGTATAGGTGGGGAGCTTAGGAGGATCCGGCAGAGTTGCCAATTGCTCCGCCCACCACTGTTGATCTCGTTCTCGGTTCTTCGGGGACGTGACCTCCGGGGCATCAAGATACTCGCGGAAACTGCTGCTAATGGGGGCAAGTTCTTCGCCAGTGAGCACGGCGGCGAGGTCATCCAGGACGATGCGGTAGCTCATGGCGTCGCCAGCCAGCATGTCAAAATCCACGTGCAGGCGTGCACGCCCACCGGGGAGGCGGGTGAGGCGAACATCAATCATCCGGCCCAGGTCAGCTGCCGCACGCTGGCCGCTCATCTCTGAGCGAATATCCTCCAGTGTCGCGGCGACGGTGGCATCGTTGGTGTCGCGTAGATCCAGCGAACTAAATATCGGGGTGTCAGGCTGTGCCTGCACTTTCTGCGTGCCGTCGTTCAGGATTTTCACCCTGAGCATGTCGTGCCGTGCGACCACAGTATCCAGTGCTGCCTGCAGGGTATCCGGTTCATGGTCGGGGCCGTCTAGTTCCACGTAGAGGTGCGCCGACACCCCGCCCAGCTTGTCGGTGTCGTAGCCGCCCGCCCAATAGGCGTGTTGCAGTGGAGCCAACCGGAATGGGGAGGCATCGTCGCTGGTGCTGCTGGTGCCGCTGGTGTCAGCAGGCGTGTGCAGCTTCGGGGGCGGTGCTGGGCGTCGTTACGCTTGGGGCTTGAGTGCTGGGCGCGTGGTTGTTCAGCAGCTCAGCCCAGGCTGCGGGTTCTGGCTTTTTCCAGGAAATCCGCGAAAGAAATGTCAAAGCCAGCTTTTCTGCACAACCCTGCGAACCGCATGATGCGCAGGGAGTCAAAGCCGACCGAAAAAAGATCAGAGTCTGGGCGGATGGAGGTGTTGGGAAGAAGGTTCTGTAGCTCTTCTATCACATCGTCCGCTGTGATGGGGGTTGTGATGTATCAACAGCTGGACGATTGCTAATTCCCATGTCTCCATCCGATCAGTCAAAAGGTGGCAAGTGTGGGTTTGATCTGTTCGATACTCCACGGAACCGAGAGGACTGTCGGCACGCGGAACGACGTGACCGCCGCAGGATCCAGTTTGAGAACATGGTTTTCCCGTACCGCCGTGAGACCTGGCCACAGGGGAGATGACTCCATTGCAGACAGGTCCCCTGTCGAACCCATGATGATGATATCTGAATTCATCTTATCAATTGTTTCTAAGGACAGCCTACCCTGAACGCCGCCTTCGCCGCCACCCAGGCCGATGAGGGAGTCTGGAAGCTTCAAACCCATTTTCGTGAGCATCTGCACCCGTAATATCGTTCGGGTCCGTCACGACCTGGATATTATCCGCGCCACCAAAGAACGCAACCGCAAACGTCTTTCCTGCGGCGGCCGGGAATTCCTGGCTCACAGCCGACAGTTTCTGTTCCGTTGAGGCAACAATATTGTCTGCCTCACTTTCCTTCTTGAACAGCTGGCCAACAATCTTGGTTTGGTCCTGCCAGGAATCCAGCTTACCGTCAGCCAGTGCCGGGAGAGTGGGGGCAACATCCTGCAGCTTCTTATAAATTTCCTCGTTGGAGGCCAAAGCGCCGGCGAGAATCAGGTCGGGTTCCTGCTGCGCAATCTGTTCCAGCGGGACGTCGCTGGGGTTCATCAGCTTCAGCACATGGGTACTGCCTTCAGGCTCAACCTGCAGCTTGCCTTCCTCCCACGGCATGACCGACTTGGGGAAACCAGCGTAACCGGCAATCGCGGCAGGAGACTCACCCAACGCCAGCATGGCATCCGTGTAGCCCGGAACCAGCGTCACCACCTTCTTGGGTTTGGTGGGCAGCTGAGACTCGCCGTAGACGTGGCTCACTGTGATCGTTTCTCCCGACGCGCCCACTGCCGGACGAGGAACAAGCCGACAGTCCAGCAACCAGCACGATGCTGGCGACAAACGCCAGCATCATCAGGACGGTTCGATACAAGGGGCGATGTGAAAGCCCTGCGGGTGAACCCATGGCTACCATGGGCATGCGAGAACGACCAGTGGTGGGGTGCGTCATGGTGTTGAGAATCTCCTGCTATAAGACGTGATGATTAGTAACAGTTGACCCACGCTGCTGAAGCGAGGTTACAGACTGTGGATTTTTGCAGCTTCCATTCGCCATCCACGTACTGGAAACCGGAATTGGGGTAGGTCCATTCGCCCCAACCAGCTGGCCAGATGATGGTCATGGTTGCGGTGGCGGTGTCGCCCGTGACTACGACGTCGCGGACATCAAACTTCACAATGTCACCCATGGCTTCCATGCCGGGGGGCGGGGCCATCCTGGACCGCACAGCAGCAACCTGCTCTAGGGTGCCTGCGGTGACGGGGGCCGTCGACAGTGCGCTTAGCTAGCTCTGCGCCAGGGACACCAGGCTGGGCTGCGGCCATGGTGGTTTTGCAGCAGTAGGTCGGCGGAAGGCATTGGGGCTGAAGCTGCTGGGGCCGGCGCTGCGGGCTGCTGGGGTGCAGCTTGCTGCGCGGGGCAGCAGCTTGTGGTGCCGCTGCGGCCGGGGCTGCCTGTCCTTGTGCAGCGCCGCCTGCACTGGCTGCGCCTGGCTGAGCCTGGGGTTGCGCGCCCTGTTGCCCTGTGCGGCACCACCAGCGCTGGCGGCACCGGGTTGAGCCGCGCCTGCCTGAGCCTGTGCGCCAGGCTGACCCGGCTGGGCTGCGGCACCAGGTTGGCCCGGCTGGGCACCTTGAACTGCGCCCGACTGGTTTGTTGCCCCCGCAGAACCCTGGAGAGCATATGATTGCGGTTCCTTCAGGGCGGCGACAAGCTGCGCAGTGCGTTCTTCGCTCCGGGTGGTGGATTCTAAAATATAAAATACTGTGGCCCCAGCAGTCACTGCTGAGGCTAGTGCAACGATCAACGCTGCAACGGCGATCACGCCGAATCCTCTGCCCATTCGCGTGTCCGTCACTTCCGGCTCGTCGTCATATTCTTCTTCTGCTTCTACGCGTTCTACAGGTGCCGTAGTTTCGTCGGCGGTTACGGTGGGGGGGTCTTCCTGGGGTCTGGCTTCGGCCAGTGTCATGACCTTCCTCCTGACGCGTTTGCGTGTTATGGAAATTACTTCTGTTATTTGGCCATAGCCCGTGAGCTGCGTCAGCCATTATGCTGCGCCAAATATTGTGGACGATTGTTGCATACTAAAAAAAGGCCGTCAAGGGTATCCTTACCTCAGTTTGTTGAACAAACTTGCACGGTTCAGATGGCTGTTTCCTCAACAAAGAACTAGTGTCTCCACATGCCTTCGATTTATCGCCTCTGACATGCCAATAGTCATTTCTTCTCACTATATAGTTTAGGGTGAGCCTTGCTTTGCGGGTATCCCTGGAGACGCGGCCAATACATGATGAATAAACATTAATGTTGCGGTGCGGCTAGGCGGCAACATGTGTACCGCGCCTCGGGCCGCGCTGATTTTATATCCACGGCGGCAGCTCAGCGCCTGATGCGAACACAAGTAGTGAACGCGAATGAATAATGACACGGCACCATAACAAGGAGCGAACATATGAGCCAACCAACTAATCCCTTTGATGATGACAATGGACGCTTCTACGTTCTTCGAAACAAAGAGGAACAGCATTCACTGTGGCCCCACATTCGCCGCCGTCCCCGATGGTTGGGATGTGGTGTTCGGTGAGGCAAGCCGCGCTGAATGCCTGGACTATGTGAATGAAAACTGGACTGACATTCTGCCGCTGTCAGCGAGGAAAGCCGTGGCGGAAGCGCGTGGCGAATAATAATGGCGGCAGATCTTGGCCTGAACATCACAGGTGAGGGCACACCTATCGTCATGGTGATGGGCCGGAACGCCTCTGGTCGAGTGTGGGATGCCCACCAAGTCCCAGGGCTGGTGGCTCGCGGGTGGCGGGTAGCCACGTTTGATAACCGCGGCAGTGGCGGCAACATCAACCCCGACCAGCAGTTTCATTTCAACGACCTGGTCCAAGACGTCCTGACCATCATCAACCAACACCTCGGCGAACCGGCATTCCTCGTGGGCACGTCCCTGGGGTCCCGTATAGTCCTGGAGGCTGCGCGCCAGCGGCCTGACCTGGTGCGGGGCGTCGTTGCCGCAGCCGCCCACGCGCGCCTCACGCCCCTGCAGATTGCACAGTCGAAAGAACTCGCGGCGGTCACGGACGCCCTGTCTACCGTCGCCCCCGACTACCTCGCCGCGACCACCGCAACGCTCAATTTGTCCCCCAGCACCCTGCTTGACGACGCCGCGTCTGCCGACTGGCTCGCCTTGCTCACCTTCGCGGGGCAGGGATCAACAGTGGGCCTTGCTCAACAAATCGCGGCGGACTGCGGCAGCGATCAGTCGCAGCACTACCCGCAGATCGCGGTGCCTGTCCTGACATTGGCATACGCGGATGATCGCGTGATTTTCCCCGAGCAAGTGCGCGATGTCGCCCAGCTCATTCCTGGGGCGGAGTATGCCGAGTTACCTCACGCTGGGCATTTTGGTTATCTGGAACGCCCCAACGAGTTCAACGAACTCGTGCATGAGTTTTTACTCGCACGAGTACTGCTTAAACAGTCCACTGCTCAACGTCTTGCCAGCGGTGCCACAGGTGGGTGAACAACCCGCCTTTGTCGATGAGTTCGTTGACGGTGCCGTTTTCGGCAATGGCACCGTCTTTGAGCACCACAACAGTGTCGGCGATGGATACCAGCGCGGGGCGGTGCGTCACAATCACCATGGTGCGGTGACCCGCAGCCTGCCCAGGGCCTCTACAATTGCTTGTTCGTTGGTGGCGTCCAGGGCTGATGTTGCCTCATCGACCAGCAACAAGCCGGTGTTTTTGGCCAGCGCCCGAGCGAGTCCAACGCGTTGACGCTCGCCGCCGGACAACGTGCTCCCGCCTTCGCCGACGGTGGAATCCCAGCCGTGCGGCAGCTTGTCAAGAATGTCAACAAGCTGCACCTGATCGGCAATGCTGTCTAAATCAGCGTTGGCATCGGCTGCGGTGACGTTGTCGCGGAGTGTGCCCTGACGGAGCTCTGTCGCTTGGAACATCACAGAGGTATGCGCCAGGCGATTGGGCGCGTCCAAGACAGTGCCGTTAAACGCAATGCTGCCAGTGTTTTGCTCTCGAAGCCCCGCGAGAACGTCCAGGAGGGTAGATTTTCCAGAGCCGGATTCCCCAACAACAACGGTGATGCTTCCCGCAGGCAGGGCAAGGTTGATGGAATTGATGCCCACAGTGGTGTCGGGGTAGTGGTAGGTCACGTCGCTGACCTGCACGTCCACCGCCTCAGAGGATGTTCCAGTGGGTGGAATGAAAGTCGCTGGTGTCGGCGGCGTCGACAAGCGCTCGGATGTCCCCTGAAGGTGCGTTCCATGGAGCTCATGGGTGTGGCCAGGAGCGACAGGGCACCGGAGGCTTCGATGATGCGCAGCAGCACGATGATGAGGGCTGCGGCGGTGGCGCCGGAGATGTCGGAATTCAGGTACAGCATGCCGGTGACCAGTGCGAATGCGAGAAGGCCGAGCTGTGAGGCGATGCTGAACAGCGTCTCACCCGGGATTTGCCAGAGGAGGAGCCGCAGGCCGCGCTGTCGTGATCCGCGGAGGACGTCGTCAAGGGCGGAACGGCTCACCCCGGCGGTGCGGAGCGTTGGTTGTGCCCAGGCGAATTCCAGCGTGGCGTCGTTGAGTTCGCGGGTGGCGTCGTCGTAGGCCGCCTCGGAGCGGGCGATCAGGCGCTGAGACCCCACCAGTGCCAAGGTCAGAAGAACGCCGGTCACGAAGGCCACCAGGGCCAGCTTCCACGATATGGTGAGCAGGAAAATGCTGAGCAGCGGGGTAATCAGGATCCCTTGGATGAGGGGGAACATCAGGTGCGCAAGCGCAGAGAGGGATTCGGCACCAGCGGTGGACAGTAGTTTTGAAAGTTTTGACGCGGATTCGGAGTGCAGCTGTGAGATGTCCATCTCACGGATCGACGCGACCCCAGAGGTTTCAACGGTTTTGAGAATGCGGCACCCCAAGGAAAAGCCAATGCGGTGGCTGATGTGGTCAATGCCCCACCCCAGCGCCACCAGCCCAACCAGCATGCCCACCCAGCGGATTGCGGAGGCTGGGATTGTCTGAGAAAAGTCCTCGAACAGCGGAATCAGCGTCGCGATGGCCCCAGCCTGCACCGCCGTGGACACGACACTCAGGGTGAAGAATGAGATGCGGTCGCGTGTGGCTTCCGGTCCGGTGATGGCGGCGAGGTTGGAGGGGGCGTCGAAAAGCATGGGCCTACTTTCTGTGCATGCTGGAGGCAAGGCTGCTGTACAACCCGTTGGTGGTGACCAGTTCATTGTGTGTGCCCTGCTCAGCGATGTCGCCGTGCTGGAGCACAACAATGCGGTCGGCGTGGGCGATGGTGTGCAGGCGGTGCGCAACAATGATCTTGGTGCGGCCCTCCAGAAGGGCGTCAAGGCCCTTGCGCACAGCCCATTCGGAATCGGGGTCGGCGGCGGCGGTTGCCTCATCCAGCACCACAACATCCGGGTCACCCAACAATGCCCGGGCGATGGCGACGCGCTGGCGCTGGCCACCCGATAGGCTCTTGCGGTCCACGGGCGTATCGTAGCCGTGGGGAAGGGACATGATGAAGTCGTCAATGTAGGCGGCTTGGGCTGCGGCCCGAACGTCTTCGCGTGTTGCCTTGGGGTGACCCAGCGCAATGTTGTCAAACAGGGTTCCCTTGATCAGCTGCACGTCCTGCAACACCACAGCCACTTTGCGGTGCAGCGTATCTTCTGGGATGTCGCGCAGGTTCACGCCGTCGAGAACGATGGCACCATCGTCGGGGTCCCACAGGCGCGCCAGCAGGCTTGCAAAGGTGGATTTCCCGGACCCGGATGGCCCCACCAGCGCCGTTGTCGTTCCAGCGGGAATATCAAGGTCAATCTTGTTCAGCGCCCGTGTGCCCGCCGAATAGGAGAACGAGACGTTCTTCACCGTGATGTTTCCGCAGGTGGGTGCGCTCGCAGCCTCAGTTGTGTTGGTGCTGTCCTCCACACCCGAGGCAGCATCGCTCCGCGAATAGTCGCTGGATTCGCTGAGTTCTGGCGTGGTGAGCAGCAGCTCCAGGCTCTTTTTCGCGTTGAGACCTTCCCGAATGCCGTTGGCGGAATAGGAGACGGCCAGCAGTCGATCACCAAGGACGTTCCCCAAGATCAAAAAAACGGAATGATGTTCTCCGCAGGCATGACGCCGCCCACCACAAGACCGGTCCCCACCAGCAGCAACAACGCCATGATGCTCATCGGCTTGGTCATTTGTGTGGAGTTCAGTTTGGAGTCCAGGGTGTTGCGCTGCCAGGTGATCAGGTAATCGCCCATTTCTTGCAGTTCACGGGGCAGGTTGACTGTGGCATCGTCGCCAAACACTCGGCTCACGGCCTGTCCGGACACGAACCGTTCCGTATCGCCGCTGATGGTGGCGTTCCAGCGCAGAATCCGGGCAATTTTTGCTTATCGGCGCTGGCCTGGCGCACCGTGACCACAATGTAGAGCACGATGGGAAGCAGCAGCACCAGCGCCAGCCGCCAATCCACCGTGAACAGGTAAATCAGAATGGCGAGCGGGGTGACTACCGCACCCACCATGTCCGGCACCGCGTGCGTAATCAAATAATGCAACGAAGACACATTGTCCTGCACCAACGTCTTCACTTCTGCGGACCGGCGGTCCTTAAACCAGCCCAAGGGCAGGGCGTGACAGTTTGTGCAGCAGGCGCTTTGCGCAGCGCCGCCGAATAGTTGGCATCGTACACATGCTGCGCGAACAGCAACACCGCCGTCCCCAGCGTATTGAAGCCCAGGATGCCCCACCCCCACAAGCCCCACCTGAATCAGCTCGTCCTGGTTCGCACCCCGCACCAGGCGCTGCGCGAGCTCGGAAAACAGGATAAACGGCACGATGTAGGTGATGGACAGCAGAGCCTGCGCCAACCCACTGATAATCAACGCCACCCGCGCCGGGCGCAGCACCGAAACGGCAGCCTTATCGCTGGTCGCTGTATCGCTTGTCGACGCCGCGACCGGTGCCGTAGTCTGCTCCGTTGCTGCTGCATCCGCAGTATCTGCGCTCAAGTTGTCAGCTGTGGTGTCAGGTTCAACATCAACCTGTTTGCCCATGGCCCGGCCTTCAATCCAGTACGCCTGGGAATGCAGGGTTGCGCGGTTGTGGCCAAAATTCAGTTCCAGATGCGATTTGACCAGCCGGGTTGCCGTGCTTTCGGCGGCGACCCAACAGCGCCACCCGTGAACGTCGTGGCCTTCGAGGGCGTCGACAAGCGCGCGGGCGTCGTGACGCGTGGGTATCCAGCGGACGGTGATGTCGGGGTGGTCAGGGAAGGGCAACTGGGTATCGTCATCGCGGAATTGTTCCATGACAACCTGGATGGGTGTGCCGGTGGGCAGCGTGCCGATGATGGCGTTGATTGCGGGCCACGATGCTGCGTCGCCAACAAACAGGTAGCCGCGCGGCGGTTGGTCGTCGGGAGTAAAACCGTCCCCACCGAATCGCTGCATGGTGAGTTCATCCCCCGCGCGGGCGCGCACAGCCCACGAGGATGCCGGGCCGCTGGGGGTGTGAATAAGAAACGCGATGGAAAAGACTCCGGTGGTGGGGTCGGCGTGGAGGAGGGTGTAACAGCGCTGATGAAGTTTTCCCTGACCCTCATGGTCAGGGAACCATACGCGCACCCACGAGGCGGGAAGCTCCCCGTCGTTATTCAGTAACGTGTCGGAATGAAACGTAATGTGAACAACGTGCTGCGTGAGCCATTCGGACTCGATGACGGTTGCGGTGTGCTCCTCAACGCGCATGGCGCGGAGCATGGCTCCCTGAAAGCCTTTCCCCATAGCGAGCTTCCTCCTCCTGGGTAGTGTCGTGCCGGTGCCACTGCCCTTAACTGCCGCCCGCATGTGTGTGGCGTTAGGTCACGCGGGTAGGCGTGGTGGCAGGTAGCTTTTCACCGATTCAAGCACGTCACCTGCCCTGATGGATACCAGGGACAACAGTGATGAACTGAAACCATGACTATGTTCTACACCACCACACAGGTAAATAGCTGGAGCGGGGGTATCACCAGTAGCTAACCGGTAGTCTCGTTCCACGATGACGCGCCCATTTTTCATCCACGGGTATGTGTGATAAGTCTACAAAAAATTCCCGAGGATCGGATTCATTAAAACCTGTTCCGCAGATGAGCATGTCTGCATTGAGGGTTTCCGTGGTGCTGTCCATGGAGTTTTCCAACTGAAGCTGCACGCCATCAGGGGTTTCTGCAATCGATGTTACGTATGTGGTGTCGTGAATGAAAAGGCGTTTCTTTCCATCAAGGCGCTCTTTGTAGGTCAAGCGGAAGAGCTCATCCAGCAGATCTGGGTCCACCGCAGTGTAGTTTGTTCCAGCATGGACGGCGCGCAGACGCTCGCGTTCTTCGACAGGGGCGGCGTGCCACTTGTCCACGGCGTCGGGGTCAAACACTCGGTTGGCAAAGGGGAATCGTCGCTGAGGGTAAGCCCATATCAGGTGTGAATCAGGTGGACTTCCGAATCAGGGAACGTAGCGTGCAGGTACTTTGCTATTTCCGCTGCGCTTTGCCCGCCACCCAACACGGCGAGTTTTTTGTTCGGGGTGGTGGTGTTGTGTTCCCTGAATTGTTCAAGGAACGGCAGAATGTGCACGCTGTGGGACACTCGATCATTCTCGGTGAGGCCGTCGGGGAGTGATGGATTCAGTCCCGTGCCCAAGAGAACGGCGCGAGCACGATACTGCTGGGTGTTGCCGTCTGCATCAACCGTGTTGACCACGGCGATGTCTCCATCGGTATCGATGCTGGTTACGCTGGTGCCGTACTGCACGTCAACGGGGACGTTGCGGGCCGCCCACTGGATGTAGTCTGCGATTTCCTGACGGGAGGGGAAGAACGTTTGCAAATTAATGAAGTCCGTGAGCCGGTTATTTTCAAACAAATAGTTGAAAAAAGTGAAGCGGCTGCGGGGATTGCGCAGTGTGGCTAAGTCCTTGGGAAAAGCGATCTGCATCACGGCGTCGGGAAGCAGCATGCCCGGGTGCCACGCGGTGGTGGGGGAGGACTCCAAGAACAGGGCTGTGAGCTGTGCTTTGTCTGGGTGTGCTTCGTTCTCGTCGGCCAATGCCGCTGCGAATGCGATGTTCGACGGTCCAAAACCAATGCCAATGACATCAAAGGTGTCGGTGCCATTGGTTTGGCGAATGTCTTGATGTGATGGCAAGCTATCTGAAGACAAACTAGTGGTAGGCAAGGTCATATCTAATTATATTAGGTTAGACTTACCTTTATGCACAAGGAAACTACCTCACCTGCTCCGATGTCAAGCACCGACAACAACCTCCGCACAGGATTCGTCGGCTCACCCATGCTGCCGTTCCTTAACGACGACCCCTCACTCGACGCCGGACAGCCCCTGGACCAGCTGGTATGGGACCAGCTAGAACAGTCCCCGAACAAGGCCGCGATTATCGACGGCCCGCGCACCCTCACCTATGCACAGTTACGTGCCCATGCGGAAGGCGTTGCGCGAGGGCTACTAGCGCGGGGACGTCAGCCAGGCGACCGTGTGCTGTTGCACCTTGAAAATGGTCTAGCGTTTGCCGAAGCGCTGCTGGGAACCCTGCTTGCCGGATGCGTGCCAGTACTCACGCTGCCAGGTCATCGCTTTGCGGAACTGTCACACTTGGCGCAGCTCAGCGGGGCGGCCGAACTAGTGGGCACTGATAAGGCTCTGCTAGACGAGGTGGCTGCTTCGTGCGATGTTTCTGTTGTGCATGTTGGGGGGCTGCCGGTTGCAGAAGGGACTGATGGGGGAGATGCTGGTGCAGATGCGGCCGGGTGGCATCCCGGGTTTGTGCCAGACAACCCTGCCGTATTGCTTGTGTCTGGCGGAACCACAGGGTTGCCCAAGCTGATTGCCCGGACCCACCAGGACTACCGCTACGACATTGCCTGCGCGGCCGCTGCCTGCACCATTACGGGAGACGACGTCTACCTTGCCGCGCTGCCGTTGGCGCACAATTTCCCGCTGGCAAGCCCTGGGCTGTTTGGGGTGCTGGCCGCAGGCGGGACTGTTGTCTGCGCGCCGATTCCCAGCCCCGATATGGTCTTTGACCTCATCGAACAACACCGCGTCACCGTTGTCTCCGCCGTTCCTTCCCTTGCATTGCTGTGGGCGGAAGCCACCGAATGGGAAACCCAAGACCTCAGTTCACTGCGCCTTGTGCAGGTTGGCGGCGCGCGGTTTAGCCCAGAACAAGCAACCCTTGTGGACGAGGCATTTAACTAACACCCTCCAGCAAGTATTCGGTATGGCCGAAGGACATTGTGCTTCACCACACCAGGAGACTCCGGACCGCGACCGTGTGCGCACCACCCAGGGCTATCCCATGAGCCCGCTCGACAAGCTCCGCATCGGCGCTGATGGTGGCCTGGAAACCAGCGGACCCTACACCATCCTCGGCTATTACCGGGCACCCGCCGCCAACGAAGCATCCTTCACCGACGACGGCTGGTACCGCAGCGGCGACAACGTGCACATCCACGACGACGGATCCGTGGTGGTGATGGGCCGCATCAAAGACGTAGTGATCAAAGCCGGGGAAAACGTGGACTGCGTGGAACTGGAAGAAGTGTTATCGCAGGTACCAGGCGTGGCCAACGTTGTGGTGGTGGGGCGCCCGACGAGTACCTTGGCGAAGCCGTGGTGGCGGGGATCGTTGCGCAACCCGGAAGCCAGATTGACCTGGAGCTACTACGCGCAGCCGTCCACGATGCGGGCATGGCCGACTTCAAACAACCCGACCGGTTGCTCATCATGGACCGTGTGCCACTCACCGCCGTGGGAAAGCCAGACCGAAAGGTCGTGGCGGAATGGGCGCGGGAGGCTTAGCGCTCTTGGCGAGTGATGATGTAATGGACACGTGAATGCAACGACGCAGTGGAGTGAACAAGAACCCGGCGTTGTTGTGTTCCCTTCCGGCGCACGAATAAGAGGTCGGCCTCGTAGCTATTACCGGGAAGGTGCGGAATTACCCGATCATATTGTGATGCTCGCAGGGTTTTCTCCACGTGCTTTACCCATAGCCGAGACTCAGTTGGATTAGATGGCCAGATTTTTGGATTCCAGTGATGGCACAAGAACTCGCTGTTTTTTAGAAACCGCGCTTAAAAAGGCACGGGTATTCCCGTGTGGATATCACATGTGGCGGAGGAATTGGGCGAACAGGAACCGCGCTCGCATGCATTGCGGTGCTTGATGGAATAGATTCAGCCAGCGCAGTGGCCTTTATTCGAGAAAACTACCATCCGCGAGCAGTGGAAACTCCATGGCAGCGCTGGTACATTTCACGGTTTGCGTCCACAGTTGGTCAGTGAAGGAACACGAAAGAGAAGCGCCTTGTTGTTTGGCTGTTTATGTTGCGGCATGCGGGCGTGTCTCACGATTATCGCTGGATAAGCGTGTTACGGTGAGTGTATCTACGTTGACGCGTCCCCATCAAAAGCGTTTCATCTCCCAGTTCAAGTATGGTTTTGAACAGGGGTTAACCGGCAGGGGTGGTGGGGTGGTCTCAGATAACTCGATACCGGCGTTTTGGTGTGTAGTGGGTTGACCTGGTGTTTTTATCGTGATTTAAGGAAGCAAATGTGGGAATGTGATCTATTCGACGGGGGTGTGTAAATCGTTTCCTCCGCCGCTGGTCAGAGGGGTGTTTTTGAGGTAGGGTTGAAACCAAGCACCGCGACATAGCGGATTGAAACCATGTGACTTCAAAATGACGTCAGCGTGACTAATGCTGTCGGATACGCAAGTCACCGCGATATAGCTGAGTTGAAAACTTCCATGCGGCGTTTTCCGCGATACTTCGTCATCTGGTCTCACTGTCGGTGTCAGATACCAAGTACCGCGATATAGCGGATTGAAACGGTGCGAAAAAGTCGCGGGAGGGCAACGAGCGTCAGCGTCAGAACCCAAGTACCGCGATATAGCGGATGGGAAACACCCCTGCTTTCTTTTCCTTGCTGCCCCTGCTTCATTTAGAGCGGAATTGCCGGGATTATTCATATTCCTTAACGCAATAAAATTCGTTAAGTAAGGCCGACTATTTGTGCTGTCGTTCAACGAAACGGCGACCTGATTTCGATTATCTGGAAAATTATTCATGGGCCTAAAGAATATTCAAAAGTAGTTATTTTCTGGGGTTGTTCCTTGTAGTATGGGGTCAACGCGAAGTACGGCAGTACGATCGGAAGGCGGGAATCAACCATGCTGAGTGTTTCCACTGTGGGTAAGACAATCGCCATGAACGGGAAACCCGGGAATACCAGTAAGAAAGCATGGCTGTTCAAAAACGTCACGTTCGATGTCCATGCAGGTGAAATGGTTGCCCTCATGGGACAATCGGGGTCAGGGAAAATCAACGCTGCTCAACTGCATGTCCGGCCTAGCTCCCGCAGATGAAGGCACCTGCCAGGTTGATGGACACATGCTTTTCCAACGTCAGCAAACGACACTTGCGGCGGAACCTGCGCAACCATGTGTCGCTTATCTTCCAAGACCATCATCTGATTCCTGGGCTTACGCTTACAGAACGTGCAGCTAGCACGCAGCCTCTCAGACACGACCGCAACAAAACGCAACGCCACAGCAACTCACTCCCGATGAAGCATTAGACAGACTGGGGATTGGTGTGGAACGCAATTCCCTCCCAGAGTCGGTATCGGGAGGACAGGCTCAACGCGCCGCCGTTGCGCGTTCCCTGGTCACCTCCGCGCAGGTCATTTTTCGCTGATGAACCTACTGGCGCGCTGGATGGGGAGAAACATTGGCAAAGTTCTCACCGAAATGCGGCGTGCCTGCCATGAAAATGAAGACGCACATGGTGGTTGTCACCCACGACCATGCTGTTGCCGCAGCGTGCGACCGTACATTACTGCTGGAGGGAGGCACCGTCCATGCCAGCGACCAGTAGACAGGTCACCAGGGAGTACGCCAAGCACACCTTCCCAGCCACTGCGACCGCCACTGCTGTATTCGGCTTTCTCCTGTGGTGTGCTTGCTGCGGTGCTCAATATTCGTAGCGCTGCCGCTTTGGAAGGTGATAGTTCAAACATTATGGTCCCGATCTCCACGAACGCGGCAGTGTCCTGGGTGATTGCCTCACTATTCTGCGTGCCGTTTGTGCTGGACAAGGCGTTTCGGCGCGCGGATTATCTCAACTCCTGCCTTGCCGTGATTGGTTGGCCCTATCCGCCGCCAGGTCCGCATGCTGGCCGGGCAGTTCGCGGTCATTCTCGCTGGTGGAACGGTACTCAGTTATCCGGTTTCCGTGGTCACACAGTGGGGGTTGTGGCGGATTCGCCGCGCCAACGGTGTGGATATGCTGTTTCCCCAGCACGTGCATGCCCCCATCTCGTTGACTTCTTTAGCAACAGCAACCGTACTCACGGCACTGCCCGCTCGCGGTATCCTTTCTTGCGGTGCTGCGCTCGGCCGCGTTCAGGGAAGATCCGGAAAACCTGGACCCCACACCAGTGATCGATTACGGTCCCACGCCCCGCCTGCTTTGGTGGCCAGTTCCTGGTGTTTCTCATTGCCATCGTGTGTCTGTGGGGTGCGATCTCAGCGGGGGACCAGGCCGGGATTTTCGTCATTCTGGCTTTTGTGCTGCTGCTTTCCTGGTTTGCAGCCACCTGGACGCTGCCCCTCACCCGCGCTGTGGAGAAGGCTCTGGCCAAAGCCACGCCACGATCACCGCGTTCTGCTGCTTTATCGGCGTTGTTGGGTGAGTTTCATCCGTCTCTTCGTGCCGGTGTTTGTGCCGCTTGTGTACATTCTGGGTGTTCCGGCGGTGTTGTTTTTCGGTGAGTCGAACCGAGGCCGTTGCACGCCATGATCCCCATGCCGGTGTGGCCGTGTGGGATTTTTCGGTGCTGTTGGGGCTGGCTTTGGTGTATGTGGGGTGTGCCTGCGTGGTTACCTTTTTCATCGCCGCCGCAGAGCACAACACCACAGCGGACTACCTCAACCAGGTTGGTATCGGTGAGCTGACAACCCAGGGCGCTGAGTTCCTGGCATTCCCGCCATGCTTTTTAGGTGCCAGCTTGGCGGTTGCCGCTGTGTTTGCCTTCCTGGCTGGCCTGCTCCACGCCACATTGCTGCGAGGCACTATCGTCGCCGCGTTTCAGGGGGCTGAGACTGGGTTTTCGTGCGGCCTGGCGGCTGTGTTGCTGGTGGTAGTTCGCGGTCGTCGGCACCTGCTGTGTGCTTCCGCGCCGGCAACTGCGCATCCCCCGCAGAATCTCGTAAAAGGTATTCTGAAAAAGTTTTTGTTGAATGTTGTGCGTTCGCGAAAAGTATGTGTAATAATCAACATTGGCTCGATCGAAAGCGATGGGCCACAAGCACAGTTACATGCCCAGGACATGAATGAGTGATGGAAAGGATCCCGCCGTGAGTCAGCGCGCACCACTGATAAGCTATGAACGGCCTCAGCGTGGACGCGAGCGTCAGCCGTAATCCACTCTCGGATCATGCGGCCACTGACCTCGGCGTTTGATGAACTCCTCCTCTCTCTGCTGGTGAAAGCTAGTAGCTACAGAGGATTCATCAGCGCCCACGTCAGAACGTGAGGCGCTTTTTACTGCTGTCATTTCCTTTTTAATTGGGTGAAGACTTTTTGACCACATAAATGTGTTGGCATGCAAAAATATAACGTCAAGTGGATGAAATTCTGCGTAGTTGTGAGAAAGGTAATCTGTGGCAGACGAGACCGAGATGATGCCGCAGAGGCTACGCGTACTGCGACGCATAACGTGCACATCTCGGATAGGAAGGTAGAAGTCTTCGCTTCTGCAGGGTGGAGGAATCTACGCTCGAAACAGGCACGTGAGACTGGCTCGGATGCCGTTTGTGTGGCCGCACGTCGGCGCTGATGCCGGATGCACACGCAGCCTAGGGTCCAGCGTGGGCACTGTGTTCGGCACCAGCGCGCGGTCATTCCCACGCCGCCGTGGGCGTGGATATGGTTGCGCGTGGGTCGCGTGCTCACGCAGTTCACAAGGATGACCTGCCAGGGTAGAGGATCTGAAGGACTGCGTCAGGCCATTGAGGATAACATTCCGTTGTCGCCAGGTACGCTACTAATTTCCTGGCAGCTGCAGGATGCGCGCTAATGATCGGTGCCACAGGTTGAATACCCTGGCTGAGAGAGCTGGGTGTGGATTTGTCGCGATTCGCCGAGAGTGGCGTCAGCAGTTAGGTTCGTTGGGTGGTGTAACCATTTCATTGGTGTGTTTGGACAGAGCAGGACCGCTGTGGATGTTCCTGCACTCCGGTTCCCGCGAGTTGTGGGCAACAAGATTGCATAAGCACGATTGCTTGCCCAGCGTCTGTGTGAGCAGTGGTGGATTCCCCTGCCAACAAGGGATTTGGCGTGCTGGTGCAGGGAACCCCAGGTTCAAGGCTTATCTGCAGGATTTGAAGTGGGCGCAGCGGTTTGCGTTCCTCAACCGTGAGGGAAATGATGGACCGTTTCGCTGACTGCCTGGAGGTTCATGGGCCAAGGAGCTTAGTGGAGCTGGAACGCGTGCTGCCACCACAACTCACGGTGAAGGAGAAGCACTTCCGGGCACGGTGTGGCTGACCCGTCGGGTGCGGTGAATGCCGCGGAGGGTCGAAGGCCCCTGATCGAGTTCAATGGGCACTGCGTCCTACGTTGTGGAGTAAGGCTGCAGGTGGTTTGATGTCCGCGCCGCACTGGTGCGAGGCGTCATTCTCCTCCACACGAAGGCCCGCCGCCGTTTCACGGTGGATGATTTGGCAGCCCACATGGAAGGTATTGAGTGACCGTCCGGGCGGAGTTCATCGACGAGATCCCAGACGCCTACAAGGACATTGACGTGGTGATGCGCGCGATGCGGAGCCGCTGGTGACGGTGCTGCACTCGCCGCCAGGTCGCGAACGTCAAGGGTACGTAGCACTACAGCGGGGTTTCTGCATGGAAGCGCGGCCGGTAGGTTGATGACTGCGGCCATCAGCTCCTCAGTAACCATCACTTTTTCAATGTTGGCGGGCAGCGGCATCGCATACGTCGCTGTGTGGTTCGTCCGATCCGCCTGCGGAACGCATGGTGCCGTCTGACCAATGGCGCATGCGCGCGCCATTCAGCATCAACCACCGGTTGCCCATCACCATAGCTCCGCCTTTGCCCATCAGATCGGACACCACAATGGACGGGTTTTGCCCCCTTGGCATCCATGTCGGCGCTGCGCATCAGAGGCACCGTGATGGCGTGCATTTCGGGTTCCGGCCTGTTCGGCGCTTATCGACGCGCCCGTTTCCCCCGACTCTCTCCTATGCTGCCCGACCCGCGCGGTGACCTGCGCTCGCGATGGCGAGGCACGCGGCAACGATGGTGAGGAAGCGGGGTGGGGCATGCGATCGGCTGTGCTGGTTGACGTTGTCTTGGGGAGTCTCGGCGACGGCCGTCATGCACAGGTTTTCAGCGCAGAGACGAGGCGAGGATGGGAGGTCAGCGAGGGCGTCGCCAGCTGCGCCTGCAACTCGGGTTCGGTGCGGATCGCGTCGGTGAGGCGTCATCGCGGGTCATGGTGCGTCCTCCTTTCATCTAAGAGCGTTTTTGAGTTTGCGCAGGCCGTCGCGCGCAGGTGCTGCTGATTGCCGAGGGAACGCCAGTGGCTTCGGCAAGATTCACTGTCGTCAGACCTGCGAAAAAGCCAGCACTGTGGCGGTTGTGTAGAGGTTCGCCAATGTCATCGACAATCTGGCGAGGTTCATGCGTTCTCCACAGCGGATACGGCTTCATCCTCAGCAGACGAGGACCAACTGGCGGCCCGTTGTGTCGCGTCCTTCTCCTCCACGATCATCGGGAGGCAATAAAGAGCGCAGCGATCAATGCTGCGCATGCGGGTCAGGCAAGCACCCGAGGCGTGCACCACCAGAGTGGCATCAAACTGCGGGGCCTTGCGCCACGCTTACAAAAAGCTTCCTGGACCACTTCTTCGCCTGGGCGTGAGTCATGAATAATGCAGGTTGCTAGGCCCGAAGCTTGGGGGCGCAGAGTGATCAAAAAGCTGCTCGAGCATGCTGATCACCCCGCGCCACCTCTTCCTTTAACAGCGCGTCGCACCACTGCGAGGACATGGCGTGCTCAATATCCACGACATGCGGAGCCCAATATGGGCGACGCTGTCAGTGTTTAGTGGTTGCTTTCGAGACATCATGGTGTCCGGGCTTCATCTCATCCGACATCATCATGCTGTCGCTGAGGTGCCATGCTGTCGCTCGCATGCATACTGTCAACTGGGTTTCATGGACTCGGAGGTCATCATCGACTCTGACGACTTCTCCATCTTCTCCATGGTGGTGCTTTCGTGGATGACCCGGTCGAATCATTGTTTGATTGCCGGTGAGGCCGAAGGGCGGCGATGCCAATGGATGCGGCGGCGATGGCGAAACAGATCTTCTTTTGCATGCGTTGCTCCATTCTTTGTAATGCCCGCGGTGCGGGATGCACAGTACTACAGGTGCTGGGTTGCGTCAGATTGGACCAGGTGTGTGATAGCATCATGAGGTCGCATGGGTCCAATCGAACGGCGGTTAGCTCCGTAATGCTGGGTGTTCCCATCCCAGTAACCAGGAGAGCCCAAACCGTATGGGAGTTAGCGGCAATCGGCCTGATCGGAGTGTGGTCACCGGTGACTCGCCGTGCATTCTGCCCGTGCTGCCAGTTGTACTGGCCGATGACCTGCAGGGAACGTGCCCGTCCCTTACCGTGTTGTCGCGGGCATTGCGCTCAGCTTTTCCGCGTTCGTTGCTGGGCACCGTGGTGCTGGGTGCCCTCGGTTTACCCACGGGTATTCTGCGCTGGATGAAAGGCATCACCCTGTTGGTGGTGCGTGGGGTCTCGGCATGATCGATCCCGCAGCTGGGGCCTGCCGAACAAACCCGCGAGTATCTTCCCGGCTGTGTTTCCTGCAGAACAAAAAGCTCGTGGTCGTGGGGGGTTTTTGTGATGGGCATGGCGCTTGGTGCGGTGTATGTCTCGCCGGACCGGTGCTGGCGGCCGTCACTGTGGCCGGTGCCACCGAGTGATTGGCTGGTCAACCGTGGTGCTCACGTGGCGTTTGCTCTTGGGGCATCCGCGCCGTTGCTGGTGTTGCGCTGGCGGGAAACGAAAATCGGCGAGCGCATCGGATGCGCTGGATCCGCACCATCATGCGCGGTGCCGCAGGGTCCGTGGTGCTGGTTCTGGCATTGGCGCGGCTATCGACGCCCCGGCGCGCATCCAACGCGCCCTGCCCGACTGGACCGCTGGTGCAGCGATCCCTCGGGACAATAGCCAGGTGCAAGAAGCGCTGGGTGCAGTGCGCAGCGGGACGTCGACAAGCGGTGGCAGCAGCCTCGACGATTGTCGTGATGCGGCCAGGTGAACTGCACGATTGTGGTGTTGCCCCAGCGTTTTCCAGGACTCAGTGGTTGGTTGAACTACGGATGAGCCCGTGGACGACGAAACAGAGTCACGCTGGTAGTTTCTGCTAGCGCCTGCATCAACTGTCGCGCGCAACCAGCATGTGACCGCCCGCACTGCTTCTACCGTGACTACGGGCTGCGGTGGTTTGGTCTGCATGCCCCAGACTCGTTTTGAACACTGCTGCTAACGTGCGCTGCGACGAAGGAGCAGAACATTCGTACCCTGTGGCACGGGACAGTACTTTTGCCACCTGGAAAAACTACAACAATCGGTACTGGCCTGCACTGCCGGTTGACAGTCAGCAGGAAGGTGCGGCAGATTCACGAGGGTGAGGGGCGTACGGATGCGGAAAAACTGGTTCGTACGCTGCTGAAAAAGCCAACCCGCGGTGTACGAGTTGCCCCGACCCCATTGAGCATCTGGCGCGGGTGGCGTAGCGTGCCGCAGGGGACGAGAGCACCGCAATCCTGAAACCTATCTGGGTACGGCGCGAGCATGTATTACGCCAACCCCGGCAGTAAGTATGTGACTGGCGTGCAGACTTTTGAGATTGAAAGCCGGATCGCTATTTCTATACGCTGCGGAACCTGGAATCTGAAGAGCGATTCTATTACCCGGCTGCGTCCGAGGGTGCTTCGCTGACGTTAATTTCCGTGCCGCCATGGTGCAACTGGTGCGCCTCGAGGGCATGTGGGTAATGAGGTGCCTACTGGTGGCAGTACCAGGACATTTCCCGTGCACCGATGCTTTCCGGGCTCGATTATGACGTGATTCGTGGCGATTCTGCGCAGGAAGGGCACTGCTGAAACGTCAGTGTTCCCCGAGCGCGCGGAGATGTGCTCGATGACGTGCTGACTGGCAAAGTTGCGGAAACGCACCTGAGTCAGGTGTCGTGCGAGCATGGTGGTGATTGATGAGGGATTTTCCAGCCATGAAACACGACGCTTTGCTGTTGTACGAGGCCAGAGCTGTGACATGTTGAAAATTTCGTTCAGCGCTTGATTTTCGTGGCGGTTTTCAGCTGCTCTGGTCCGAAGCGAAAAAGCCATCATCGCACTTTTCAATATGACAGGCTCGTGGCTTCGCATGAAACGAGGGTCTCACCATGGCACGTCAGTTCACGTACGGTCATGACGACACGGCGAGGGCTGCGACCATGCTGTCAGCGCAGCGACCGTCGACTACGCTCACGCGATGGCGCACCTGCACTGCACGACAGACAAAGCACCGGCCGCGGACTGGTACGTAAAGTCCACGACGAACACGGTGGATTTAGAGGCTCCGCAGTCACGAGCACGGCGCTGGCGGACAAACGTTGCTGCGGCCGGCACGGCGGCCACGTCATGGTCCATCGATGGCTACCTGCCACAAGCTCGAAGACGACCACTGGGACGAAGTGCGTTTCTACTTCCCTAGATCTCACGCGGACGCGCCTTCTGTTGCACGGGCAGGCGCGTTTCAGGCGTCTTTGTTATGTGACTGCAATGATGCCGGCTTGTGACGTGTGCAGTGCAACTGTACTGCGCGTTAGTGCGGGGTTTGGATAAAATCTGCTTGTGCTCCGGGCTCAAAGAAGGCGTATGTGCTGAGCGCATATGTACGACTTTCTGTTCAAGGCCGACTTCAGCGGCTGATACCCGCTGGTCCGCTCACTGGCTGCCGGCATGGCGGGCGCGTGGCCTGCGCACTGATGCGACAGGTTCACACCGCCGCGTCCCGCCCTCAGAGTGCGAATATGCACGCCCGGCGCGGATTCAACGGTCGTGCGTGGGTCGAGCAATGCTGAGTCCAGCAGCTGCCTCTCTCGCCACCGGCATGGCGTTGTGTCCGTCGTGCCGCCGTTGCAGATGCCGCAACATCCGGGTTGGCGCGAAAACGGGCGGCCCACGCAACGCAAAAGCGAGGTTCGGATCACCGTGCTCGCCCGTGCAGGTGCGCGCCACGCTCACGCCAGGTGCTCGCAATGTTCGCGTGCTGCCAGATTGCATGATGGTTTGGAGACGCGTCTCAGGTTGGTGTCCCGGCCATCGGCGTTCGTCCACCACCGCGCGTATCTGCTGTCGCGCAGCGCAGCAGCGTCTTTTCTTTTTCGCGCCGAGCTTCAGCAATATTGGTGCAACGGCTGATCAGCGCGCGTAAATACCTCCCGGCTTTCCTCACCAGCCCTGGTCCAACGCCCGCGTGGACGGTGATGTTCTTCCCACCGTAGAGGCGGGAAGTTAGGTCGTAGTAGTCGTCCGTAGACATCGCTGTCGGCGAAGAAGACACGTCGGGCGAGGGTGTGCTCAGGATCAGCTTTCACCACCGTCTTGACGCATCGTTCACTGGTACTCAGGCTTCCGCCGCTGCTGACTGAAATGCGGGTAGCTACCCATGTCGATGCGGCGGCGGCTGGGTCAGGGCGAGGCTCGTGTGTGTTACGCCTGTCACCGGAAATACTCGGAACATGGAATCGGCCTTTCTCGCCAGACCCGCACTGAGGATATTAGCACTGGTAGGCCAGCACTACTCACGTCGGGATACTCGTTCGCGAGGCGTTTCTGCGGCTCTGGGTTCGCTGGATGACTGGCTCAGTATTTCGGCGGCGGCCCTCTTGTACGCCGCCCTCGTCGGTCGAGGTCGCGTGGCTGCCGTAGCACGGATCCGGGCCAGGCGTGGGCATTAACACTGCCTCGCCTAGATCTCCCTGTGTCTGCAAAATATCCTCCCATAAGCTGGCGGTACGCACCGTTTCCGTTACGCGGCGGGTGCCCCAGCAAGAGGGTGGCGCTGCGCCCGCTGCGCGGGCAGAGAAACCCGCAACTTCGCGGACATCGTCTTCACCCTCGCGCGAGTCTCTGCATTCGGCGAAGCTTGCGGTGGGGCGCGCTCCGGGCGTCCGATAAACAGCGGCGTCCGCGGCGCATCGCAGGCTGAAGTGCCTTTTTGGTCTGCAAGGCATTCTCATGCTGCCACCTCGCGGTAAGCCTCGCCCGGACATGTAGAGGGTTGCGATGCTTGCTGGCCAAAGCCTTCGAGATCGCGCCGGGTTCACAAGGATACCGCAGGGGGCCAGACTTCGCCGCCGTCAGGTCGGGCGGCCGTCACTGCACAGCGGGTCCATGCCGCCAGCGTTGGGTGCCCACACTACCGGGCAGGCCGCAGGCCATGGATTCAACGCGCGCGGTCGGTTGGCCTTCGTTGAAGCTGGCGCGAGGCGTCGTGATATCGTGGATGACTTCGCGCACAGCTCCTGTGCCGCGGAAGACCACGCGGTCGCTCTCACCGATTCACACCTCCTGCGTAGGCCACGCAGCGGCGGTGTCTGCGGGAATGTGGTCGGTGGGACCCAGCACGTCAACAGTGAAGTTGGTGCCTCCATGCGCACCGTGCGCGGCCGAGATCAATGAGTTCAGCGATTGCCTTCATGTGCTGCACGCGGGCGATGACGGTGACGCCAGTTTGCGCTTCCGACCGCGGCGATGTCGTCGGTGCTTCCACGACGGCGGAGGGCGCCGCCAGGAAAATCGACCCTCTCAGCATGCCGTTCAGGCGCACCTCGATTTGCTCGGGCCACCACCGCAGGGCCTCTGCCTCTGTGATGGCCAGGGATAGAGGTAGAGCCGGTGTGGTCGGCTGACGGTACAATAAGCTGCCACTGTTTCAGCCCTCCTGGCGTGTCCAGAAAGTACTCACCGTGTTCTGCTGCGCTCAGGTAGCTGGTGCGAATAGTGGGAAGGTCCTCTCTGGCGGTCCATGCAAGTGTTCTACCGTGTCCCACGCACGCCTGAGGGTGTGTTCCGTGAGCGAAACTGCCGTTGTGCTGCCGGCACGCCACAGGCGGCGCAACTGACGGAGGCGTAGCTGACGGTGGCGGGCGTGGTCTACCTTCGCCGGGGTTGTACCGCGGTCCGTGATGGCGAACGCAAGGCACGAAAAGTCACGGGCTGCCAGCAGCGTGCCTGAGACGTCGTCTCGGCGTTGCCCACCATCTTGATGGACTGCTGCATCGTGGCTTTGGTGAGAACACCGGCCTGTAGTACGACAGGTCAAGCGGGTTGGCTAGCTTCATCGTCAAATCCCACAAGGCTGCGGATTATCACAGCGTGTAACCTGGTCAAGCAGTGCGCCACGGCTGTCTGGCTTTACTTCATTGAGGGCTGTGGCCGTTAAGTTCCTGCAGTGGAATCGAAAAGCTTCTGCAATACCGCTGGTTCAGCCATGGGTAGATCATGTCCACCACGGCGTTGCCCGGCGCATCGCAGGGTATTCGGTGAGGTTCAGATCACGCGATGGATGATGCCGGAACGTCAGCTCAAGTTGTTCGTGATGATGTCGTGAACCGCCGACACCCGCCGGGAACGGTGGTTGATTCTGGCATGATGGCTGCGTCCATCCTCCAGCCTCGGAAATTTTCGGTTGGGGCAGCGGGTTTTGCAACACGGCTTCAGCCAGAACAATCATATGGAGCATCAGCGAAAGCGTACAGCAGCTCGCAATGCCAGGTGGGTCAGGACAATGTATCTGACGATGATCAGCGAGTACGCGGCGGGTGGTGGGCCAGCGCAATCGACCGATGGTCCTGCTGCGATGGACGCCGGACAGTATCTCCCGCGGTGCCCGGTACTGTTGTGACTGGCTGAGTTCGAAAATCAGCAGCATCAACACAGAGGAACACCAATCAGAATGACACCAGGCCAGTACTTCCGTGTTATGGTCCATGCCGCGATGGCTGAAATAGGCATGTTCAGGCTGAGCCACTGGCGATCAAGGTCGTAAAGGCCTACGGATTGTTCCCATTTCTCTTTGAAATGCCTCCGATTGGTGGACAACTCTCATTACACGGGCCTGATCGATCATGGCGCGGATACCACTCATGCGGAGCGGGTGAGATACCGGCTGGGCGGGGCGCAGACCAACACCGCCGGGTCAAGAAAAGCAACATAGACCACGGGTATTGATTTCACCGGCGTAGATCGGTACCGGCGGAGTTTGTCACCCAGAGCACCGCCACCATACAGTGCACGCGGCGGTTCGCGGGTGATGCGGCTGGGATTAAGCCGCGCGTGGCTGGGTTTGCTTCAATCAGGGCAGGTTCAAGCAGGACCAGGTGGGGAGCAGTGCAAACTGTTTTCCAGAACCATAGTTGCGGCGTCTCAGAACATGAAGGCACCATGGAACACCAGGAAAGAAGATGGCCAACGCTTGGTCTCTTGCGCCGGGATGATGGCCTGAGAACAACATGTTAATTGAACCGCCAGCCATGAAATAGTCTCGGAACGCTGGCCTTTCTGGACGCGCGACTGGTGCAAAGACACCACTGATTCGAACCAGCGGCTAAGCAGCGAGCCCACCGAGATTGGCGAAGCTGCGTTAAAGGCAATTAATGGTGTCCGGCGGTCCCGGTGGCTGGTGGCTCGTGAACAGGCACGCTACTCACCCATGCTGGCGATCAGGGACGGTGACGGGCGCGCTAACACCACCATGAGTTCACGAGAATTACCAATGCTCTGTGAGTTCAAGGTGCTGCCATGATGAACGAGGTACGGACATCAAGCAGATCGTCAGGAAGGGTTGGTGAGCCGTTGGAACAACCGTGCGTGGGACTGCCCTTGGTATACCGTCATGTGAACAGCTCCGCCAATGGTGATCGCGCACACCGACAACCCAATAACCGCCAAGGCGGGAGGGTTGAGCATCATCTCAATATACGCGGGGTGACCGGAATCAAAGCAGTGCAGGTCGTGCGACAACCTTCGGTCCGAATTAGAATTGCCGATCTAATAACTTTCTGCACAGTACTCCAGTCCAGGTGCTTGTGTAGTTGGTCATCGCATAATTACGCTCGAAGTCGCTCCGGGGTGTGGAGCTGAGGGAATAACAAAGAGGTAAGATGTGATTGGGTTGAACCGGACATCACGGTAATAATAATCTATCGAACACCGCGCGG